>Ga0208938_1000078_pt1 | contig 98844 bp, 81 predicted proteins | sample AD_UKC125_MetaG_FD_184434 | JGI IMG/M metagenome (GOLD analysis project Ga0208938, IMG submission 184434) | Active sludge microbial communities of municipal wastewater-treating anaerobic digesters from USA - AD_UKC125_MetaG (SPAdes) (version 2) | ecosystem: Engineered > Bioreactor > Anaerobic >... | reverse complement strand
GCGTATTGGTATTTCTATTGTGTCGCCTGCTTTCGCTGCTACTGTATCTATTATTACTCCAAATCCGTCTGGAAGCTGTGTTGGTTTCGGTGATGTTGTTGGCTTTGGTGATGTCGTTGGTTGTGGTTCTGCTCCAACATCTACTCCTCCAGTTACATATGTTACTGGTATTTTGTTTAGATCATAGTCTGCATATACTCCTTCTTTTGCTACTGTTATTTCACTTAGTCCGTTTGGTGCTGTTGAGCTTACTTTTGCCTTCAATACTGCAAATACTCCATCTGTCTTAATCATGCGGTTACCTAATCCTGTCTCGTCCACGAACATGAAGGACAATCTGCCATTGTCTTTATTTATATATGACTTAAAGTCTTGTGCACCGTTTATTATTATCGGTCCAGGTACTATTTCTGTTACATCTACTACATCTGGATCATACCATAGTATGAAGTCACAGTTGTTTATTCCACTTGATGGTACATTATTGAAGCGTATTGGTATTTCTATTGTGTCGCCTGCTTTCGCTGCTACTGTATCTATTATTACTCCAAATCCGTCTGGAAGCTGTGTTGGTTTCGGTGATGTTGTTGGCTTTGGTGATGTCGTTGGTTGTGGTGTACCTCCAACATCTACTCCTCCGGTTACATATGTTACTGGTATTTTGTTTAGATCATAGTCTGCATATACTCCTTCTTTTGCTACTGTTATTTCACTTAGTCCATTTGGTGCTGTTGATTTGATTGTTGCTTTAAGTACTGCAAATACTCCGTCTGATTTAATCATTCGGTTACCTAATCCTGTCTCGTCCACGAACATAAAAGACAATCTGCCGTTGTCTTTATTTATATATGACTTAAAGTCTTGTGCACCGTTTATTATTATTGATCCAGGTACTATTTCTGTTACATCTACTACGTCTGGATCATACCATAGTATGAAGTCACAGTTGTTTATTCCGCTTGATGGTACATTATTGAAGCGTATTGGTATTTCTACTTTATCTCCAGGATTTGCAGCTACTGTAGCTATATCTATAACCAATGCTCCTGGTGGTACTGTTGGGCTTGGTGACGTAGTTGGTTTTGGTGATGTTGTTGGTTTTGGTGATGTTGTTGGTGTTGGTGATGTTGTTGGTGTTGGTGATGGTTGTTGTGAGCCGCCTGGTTCTACACCCCATACTAATTGACCGTTTATGTAAGCTGTTACCTTATCCCACTCAGTATAACCGGATGCATTTGCATTAAATGAATAGTCATTTGACTGGTTATAATTTGACCAATCATTCTTAGCAAATCTTCCTTGTATTTCAACAGGTCTGTTTGCTTCTAAGGTTCCTGCTGAACTTGAAAAACTAATTTCTAGATAATGGTCTGCATTGCTTGCACCACTGCTTATTGATGAAAACTTACCAGTTACAGCTGAAGTTATTGCCTCATATTGATTACCTGTTTTAGCTGCATGGTCACACCAGAAAGTCTGTGACTGATTTCCATCAATTGTGAAGTAATACCTTAATGTAACATCAGCTAAATTAATCGGTGTGCTTCCAGTATTAGTCAATCTAAATTGTGGATGTATAGAACTACTGCTGGAAGCTCTGTTTGAGTTATAGAACTCAACTTTTAGATTTCCTGATGGTTGTTGTGGTGATGGTGATGTCGTTGGCCTTGGTGATGGTGATGCAGTTGGTTTTGGTGATGATGTTGGCTGTGTTGAAGAACCTAAGTTAACTCCACCTTCTACAAATTTAACTGCTATTTTATTTAAATCATAATCTGCAAATACACCTTCTTTTGCAACTGTTATTGGTGCAGCTGCATTAGTCAATACTTTTGCTGTTATTACTGCAAATACACCGTCTGACTTAATCATGCGGTTACCTAAACCTGTCTCGTCTACAAACATGAAGGACAATCTGCCGTTGTCTTTGTTTATATATGACTTAAAGTCTTGTGCACCATTTACTATTATTGAGCCTGCACTAATGTTAGTAACTTCAATCACACTTGGCTCGTACCATAGTATGAAGTCACAGTTGTTTATTCCGCTTGATGGTACCCCCGTCAAATATAGAGGTATCTCAACTGTTTCACCTACGCTCGCATCTACACTTGCCACTGTCAATGTTGTTCCGTCACCTGCTGGTGGTGTTGACGGTGTTGGCTTTGGTGATGTTGTTGGTGATGTAGTTGGTTTTGGTGATGATGTTGGCTGTGTTGAAGAACCTAAGTTAACCCCACCTTCTACAAATTTAACTGCTATTTTATTTAAATCATAATCTGCAAATACACCTTCTTTTGCAACTGTTATTGGTGCAGCCGCATTAGTCAATACCTTTGCTGTTATTACTGCAAATACACCGTCTGACTTAATCATGCGGTTACCTAAACCTGTCTCGTCTACAAACATGAAGGACAATCTGCCGTTGTCTTTGTTTATATATGACTTAAAGTCTTGTGCACCATTTACTATTATTGAGCCTGCACTAATGTTAGTAACTTCAATTACACTTGGCTCGTACCATAGTATGAAGTCACAGTTGTTTATTCCGCTTGATGGTACCCCTGTCAAATATAGAGGTATTTCAACTGTTTCACCTACGCTCGCATCTACACTTGCCACTGTCAATGTTGTTCCGTCACCTGCTGGTGGTGTTGACGGTGTTGGCTTTGGTGATGATGTTGGCTGTGTTGAACTTAAATTAACCCCACCTTCTTCAAACTTAAATTGTATTAGATTTAAATCGTAATCTGCAAATATTCCTCTTTTGTCGGTAGCTAAAGATATAACAGCTGGCTGCTCCTTTAAAACCTTTGCTGTTATTGTTAGATATACCCCGTCTCTGTCAATCATACGGTTGCCGACGCCTGTTTCGTCTACAAACATTGTTGATATTCTGCCTGCAGAAGCATTTACGTATGATTTAAAATCCAGTGAACCACCTTTAATTATGTCTCCTGGTTCTACTTCCACTACCTCCAGCACACTAGGATCATATGTAAGTACAAAGTCACTATTGTTTATCCCCTTTGCTGGCACCCCTGAAAGTTCCACTGGTATTTTTACTGTTGTTCCAGCACTACCCTGGACACTTCCAACTTTTACTGTTAGTTCTTGAGATGCCAAAACCAATGAATTTGGTATAACCCCTGCTGCAAATATAGCGGTTAGCATCGCAACAACTACAAGCATACTGATGACTTTTTTCATTACCATTCCTCCCATAAAATTAATGATGTATGATCTTAATAAAAAGACCTTTAAAGGTATTTATAAGTAAATACCTTATATACTTAATTTAAAGCAAATCAAAATAAAGCAATGTTAATAACATGCATAATGTCACTTGCCACATGTGAGTTTTTATTTTTTTAATACCAGAGAGTTTGTAACAAGACTAGAGATTGAATTGAATGTAATAACAATTGTTATTATGGTTGTTATGTAGATGCTGGTTCTTTAGAACAATCAATCCTGCAACTGTTTTGAATTCTGTATTGTAATCAGACTATGTTTTTAAACAAAAGTACTCCTCTAGTATATATCTCTATAAGGATTTAATTGTAGTATAGATTTGATTTTTCCCCCAGATTCCTCCCTAATCAAAAATTTTATTTATATATTAACTTAGTATTAACGGGAACAAAAGGCTTATAACATAATTAAAATGTAAAAACCAACATGTAAGACATACAAATAAAACTAATCCCCTTTTTCCCCTTAATACTTAGTTGTTATCAAAATACTCTATTTTTAATTTCATTATATATTAAATTTGATTTTGTTTCAACATTTTTTCAAAATTAAAGCGTTTGTTTTTATTTTATAATTAGATTCTTAAATTAATATTTGGAAAAAAATTTTTTTAATCCTGTGTCCTCCTTACATATCTTTCGTTAATAATATTTTTTTTGTGTACATGTACGTACTTTTATTTTTGTAAGTAAATTTTGTTAGAAAAAGTGATAAATAGTATAGACAATTATAAAGTATTTAATGGGTATTCCACCTGACATTATACCTGAAATATTTTCCTTTGAAAAAACATTGTTTTTTTGTTTTTTGCTAGATGTGACAATGCAAATAGTATATAATTTAATATAGGCTAACAGAATAAAATTTTTATTTAAATTATATATTTTTTAATAAAGGAGGATATTTAAATGAGAAAAGTTGCCAGTGTTTTTTTGTCTTTAGCTATGCTAATGGTATTTTTAATCCCTCTAAACATTTCTGTAACATCAGCTAAAGAGTCTTTCAACTACGCTGAAGCACTTCAAAAGGCCATCTACTTCTATGAATGCCAGCAGGCCGGTCCACTTCCTTCCTGGAACCGTGTCCAGTGGCGTGGGGATTCTACTCTTAATGACTATGTAACCGGCGGCTGGTATGATGCCGGAGACCACGTAAAGTTTAACCTGCCTATGGCATACTCAGCTGCAATGCTTGGATGGGCCTTATATGAATACCCTGAAGGTTTTGACAAGTCAGGACAAAGAATTCATATGGAAAATAATTTAAGATTTGTCTTGGATTATTTAGTTAATTGTAACAAAGGTTCAAGTGTAGTATATCAAATAGGGGATGGCGCTGCAGACCACAAGTGGTGGGGACCTGTTGAAGTTATCGAAAAGGAAATGGAACGTCCTTATTTTACCGGCAGAGGCTCTGCTGTAACAGCGCAAATGGCAGCAGCCCTGGCTATAGGTTCAATAATTTTTGATGATGACGTTTATCTTGATAATGCAAAAAGTTTATTCAAACTTGCAGATACTGAAAGAAGTGATGCTACATATACTGCTGCAGCCGGATTTTACGATTCCTGGAGCGGATTCTGGGATGAACTTACCTGGGCTGCAACATGGTTATATCTTGCAACTGATGATATTTCTTATCTTGAAAAGGCAGAATCTTACACAGAATTTTGGAATACCGAGCAACAAACTGATATTTGGGCATATAAATGGGGACATTGCTGGGATGATGTATTATACGGAACCCAGATCCTCCTTGCAAGGATAACTAATAAAGATGAATATAAAAAAGCCTGTGAAAGACATCTGGATTACTGGACAACCGGATATGACGGCAACAGGATAAGGTATACTCCTAAGGGTCTGGCCTGGCTTGATCAATGGGGAGCACTGAGATATGCAACAACCACTGCATTTATAGCAAGTGTTTATGCAGATTGGGAAGGTTGTTCACCTGATAAAAAAGCAATTTATGAAAATTTTGCTAAAACCCAAATAGATTATGCTTTGGGAAGTACAGGAAGAAGCTTTGTTGTAGGCTTTGGAGAAAACCCTCCTCAAAGACCGCATCACCGTACTGCCCACGGTGCCTGGGCCGACACTGATAAAGAGCCTCCTTATCACAGACATGTACTCTACGGCGCATTAGTGGGAGGACCTAATCAAAATGACCAGTATACTGACAAAATTGATGATTTTGTATGCAATGAAGTGGCTTGTGACTACAATGCAGGTTTTGTAGGTATTCTTGCAAAAATGGTTTCCCTTTACGGCGGAACTCCTGATGAAAACTTCCCGCCATTAGAAGAACCTGAAGATGAATTCTTTGTAGAAGCCAGCATAAACTCAATGGGACCAAATTATACTGAAATCAAAGCAGAATTAAATAATAGATCTGCATGGCCTGCAAGAGTAATTAAAGATTTATCATTTAATTACTATGTTGACCTAACAGAAGTTTTTGAAGCGGGTTATGGTGTTGAGGATATAAAAGTTGAGCTGCGTATGGCAGAAATACCTGCAACCATTACCCAATTGCAACACTATTCAGAAAATATATATTATGTGAAAATATCTTTTAAAGACGGTACAGATATTTTCCCCGGAGGGCAATCTGAATTCAGGCGTGAAGTACAGTTCCGCATCTCAGGACCTCAGGGGACTGACTTTTGGAATCCGGACAATGATTTTTCATACAATGGGCTTGTACGTGACCATGTAGTAACAAAAACTGAATATATGCCTGTGTACGATGGTGCAACAAAAATATTTGGTTTAGAACCTGAGTCATCAGAAGAGCCTCTCTTACTAGGGGATCTTAATGACGATGGTATTATCAATACTTCCGATTACTCTCTACTGACAAGATATGTATTGGAAATAATATCTGAGTTTCCGACACCTAAAGGAACATCAGCTGCAGACCTTAACAGCGACGGAATAATTGATTCCCTTGACTGTACTTTAATGCAAAGGTATATATTAGAAATAATAGATAAATTTTGAACCGAGTATGAATTTTAAGGGGTCATTTCTAAATGACCCCTTTTCTATATTCCCTTCCCATTACTTACTTTAAAAAATATAAAAATTTAAATTCTATTAATTGTTATTTGTTGTTTATTAATTTTTTAATATGCTCTTTTGCATCAAAAAGACTTTCTGCCACATAGTTTACAAAACTAAAGTCCTGTTTGTACGTATATTGATTTGGAATTGCAATGGTATAACAACCTGCTCTAACTCCTGCCAGCGCACCATTGCTCGAATCTTCAAGAACAACCGTCTCTGATGGCAATGCCTGGAGTTTTTCCATTGTTTTTAAGTATATTTCAGGATTTGGCTTCCCGTTTATTATTTCATCTGAAGGCTGTAAAACTTCAAAATTGTTTTTTATATCCAGCCTGTCTAATACTATTTGCAAAAACTTATGGGGAGAACCTGTTGCTATTGCAAGTTTCATTTTATCTTTAAACTCCTCTAAAATATCAAAAAGCCCTGGCATAGGAACAAGCTCTTTTTTTAGCTTTTCAACAAACAGTTCATCCCTCATTTTCAAAAGCTCTTTTGGAGGAATATCAATATTTAAATCTTCTGCAAATATTTCCATCGCCTCTATAGGCTTTCTCCCCATCATTTTCCATAGCGTTTCATCTTCTACCTCTTTGTTAAATTTTTTAGCTATAATTCTTTCTGTATCAAAATACAATCCCTCTGTATCAACCATCAAACCATCCATATCAAATATAATTGCTTTCATCTTTCTTTATCATCCTCTTTTTTATTTTATTTTTTAATTCTTTTAAATTTAATTTCTAAATTATATTTTTACACTCCTCCCTATCACTTCCCCTGCCTTTATTTTAGACTCATATCCTAATTTTGTTTGATATAATATGTCTTCATCAAGTTTAACACGGTCTTTTTTAATTAAAATTATTATGGTTGAACCTCCAAATTTAAAAAACCCTTTTTCACTGCCCCTTTTAATAAATTCTCCTGGTTTGTATGTCTGAACAATTGAGCCGACACAAGCAGCTCCAACTTCAACATATATTAACTCCCCATAATTTTTAGAATCTAAAATGCTGTATTCCCGTACATTTTGGCAGAACACCTTTGGATAAAAGGACAAAGCCATAGGATTAACTGAATAATAATGTCCCTTTATCCTTTTACTTTCACTGCATACACCATCATCAATGAAATGAAATCTATGATAATCCGTAGGATTTAGCCTTAATACTATAACAGTTCCCCCATCATACTTTTCTATAATTTTGTTTTCAGGTATTAAGTCTTTTAATGTATAACTAATCCCTTTTATCCCGATATTTTTGTTTATATCTACATTCATCCATCCCTGGACCCTTCCATCCCCCGGCGACAAAAACAATTCCGGCTCTTTTGGGAAAGGTCTTGCACAAGGCTTTATTTTTCTGGTAAAAAAATCATTAAATGATTTAAAATCCTTTAGTTCACCACAAAATTCTGACATGTCAATATCATACTTTTCTATAAACTTTTTTATTTTTGCAGCACTAATTCTGCTATCACATAGTATTCCGGCCAGTACAGAATATATTTTTCTTTTTAATACCAACTCCAATCCTATTCTGCCATAGCTTGTGGTATATAGAACTTCTATAATTTTTCCCCCTGCTATTTTTTCTATATCGTATTCTTTAGTTTGTCTGTTGTATACTTTAATCATTTTTAAAGCACCCTGATCCTACGATCTATATTTTTAAAAATATTACGTTTCAAAAATCATTCTTCTTCAATATATTAATAAATAATTGTAAAAAAGACAACTTCTAAAAACATGGCAAATTAATAAGAAGGAGTGTAAGGAGTGTATAAATAAAAACATAAGTGTATAAATAAAAACATAAAACATATAATATAGACATGTTCTTCGTAGCACACACCGGAGAACCCTTATAAAACACCAGGGTATTTATTTGTCCTGGTGTTTTAATGTTTTTCTATGCTTTGTAAATACTCACTTATAATTCTTTTTGCAATGGGTGCAGAAACACCCCCGCCGGAACCTCCATGTTCAACAATAACCGCCACTGCTATCTTAGGATCTTCAACCGGTGCAAATCCGATAAACCAGGCATGTTCCCCACCTTTGTTTTTTTCTGATAAATGGTTTTCTGCCGTACCTGTTTTTCCGGCAACACTGATGCCTTCTATTTTGGCATTTGCACCTGTACCATTTTCTACAGCTTCATACATCATATCTTTAATAATATCCGCAGTTTTTGCCTCCATAATTTTATACATTACATTAGACTTAAAATCTTTTATCTTTTTCTCCTCCGGTGACATAACTGATTTTACCAGTACAGGTTTCATTACATCGCCGCCATTAGCAATACCTGCTGTAAGCATAGCCATGTGAAAGGGGGTAAAAAGCATTTCCCCCTGCCCAATAGCCACCGCTGCCATATCGTTCTTCCCCATGGTATCGTAAGGGAAAATACTTTTATTCACAGGAATGTCAAATTCTATATCCCTGTTCATGCCTATTCTGTCAGCTAATCTTTTTAGCTGGTTACTTCCAAGCTCAACCCCTATTTGTGAATAGACAACATTACTTGAAGCGGCAAGGGCTTCTTTTATGCCTATATTCCCAAGAGCTTTTTCCCCGGCATTTTTTATTTCATACCCGTCAATAACCACTTTTCCCTTATCTTCATATGTCTTTTTATCCAATCCCTTTTCAATTGCCCCGGCAGATATAATAACTTTATAAACCGAGCCTGGAGGATAAAGACCTTGGGTTGCCCGTGGCAGAAGAAGAGCCTCTTCTGATTCTGCAATACTTACCCAGTTTTCTTCAAGCCACTTACTATTGGCATTAAAATCCGGCTTACTTACAAGGGCAAGTACTTCCCCTGTTTTAGGATCAATAGCCACAATGGCTCCCTTTTTATCTTTTAAAAGATTACCGCCTAATTCCTGAAGCTTATGGTCTAATGTAAGATAAATGTCATTCCCTCTGCTTTCCCTGTCAACCATCCCAAACACCTGGCTGTAATTATCAAGACCTAATAAATAACCATTATAAGCTGCTTCTATAAGTGATTTTCCATAAATCTTAGAATTATAGCCTATAACATGGCTGTACAAAGCCTCATATGGATATATACGCTCATATGACTCGCCACTCTTTTCACTATATGCCAATACAACCCCGTTTCTATCAAATATGCTGCCCCTTAAGGTGTTTTCTTCTATTTCACTGTTTCTCCTGTTATAAACATTTTGCATAAGTTTTTTGCCTTGAAAAATTTGTAAATAAGTTAAATATGCTGTTATGGCAAAAAATATTGAACACATTGCCACCAGCACCCTAATGATTTTTTTGTTTTCATCCATAGTTTTCACCCTCACTGCTAAAGTCCCCTCTTGATATTGCCTGTAAAATACCTAAAATAATAAAACTTGTAACTAAAGAACTTCCCCCATAACTTACATATGGCAGAGTTGTACCCGTCAAAGGAATAAGCTTTATTACCCCTCCAATAATTATAAAGGTTTGCATTCCAATTAGAAGAATAAGTCCTAGTACCACTATCTTCTCAAATCTTCTCTTTATGTTTAAAGCAATTTTAAAAGCTCTGTAGCACAAAAGCATGTATAGCAAAACCACTGCCACTCCAGTTAAAGTTCCCATTTCTTCACATATTGCAGAAAATATAAAATCTGTACTGGCAAATGGAATCATATATGGTTTTCCCATTCTCAATCCTGTCCCAAAAAAACCCCCGGAGCCTATTCCAAACAGCGACTGAGCTATCTGATAACCCTTCCCTAAAATATCCTCCCATGGATTAATCCAGATTTCAACCCTCACCCTTACATGATAAAAAAACTTATATGCTATCAGAGCAGTTGGCAGAAGCAAACCACAGTTTAAAATCAAAAACTTGTAGCCTTCACTAAAAATATAGAGAACAAAAAGGTATACCAGCAATAATATCGCTATAGTTCCCCAGTCCCTTTGCAAAGCTAAAAATCCTACATTTAAGTAAGTAATAAACATTAATAATACCCTGTTCATAAAAATTTTATTTTTTTCACCAATATTAGATTTCTGAAAAAATAATTTGTCCCGACTTTTAAAATAACTTCCCAAGAAGAAAACATATAATATTTTATTAAGTTCTGAAGGCTGAAAACTAAATCCCGCTATTATAATCCAGTTTTTAGCCCCGTTAATTGTGGTACCAAAAACAAGAGTCAAAATATACAAGAGAATAGGTGCAACTATATAGAGGTAATAATATTTATGCCATTTATCTATCTTCAGATATAAATAATAACATGTAAAAAATGCAATAATACCTGTAAGCATCCAAATAACCTGTTTAACCGCCAATCCTGAATCCAGCCTGTATATCATCATAATGCCAATACTTAAAAGCATTGATACAATTAGAAAAAGATAACTTTCCCCAAATCTCTTTTTTATAATGACGGTATAGGATATACAAATCATTGCCAACACAATAAAACACATTAAAAAGGCATGGGAATTATATGGCTCTTCCCTGAATGCCAAAAAAGTATAACCTATAATATTGGCAAAAATAATCATACTTAAAGGCACATAGCCGGCTATTTTTCTAAACATAAAAACACCTCATCTGCTACCCCTTGACAAAAATAAATTCAATTTGTCCTATTTTTATTATATCGTTATCCTTTAACAAATTCTTGCTATTATTTTCAACCCTTTTCTCATTAATAAATACTCCGTTTTTGCTGTCTAAATCCCTTATATAAACCTCTCCCCTTTCTAAGATAAACTGGGCATGAATACCTGATATAAAAGAATCCTTTATAACAATGTCATTTTTATCCTGGCGCCCGATTGTCATACTTTTAGACAGTACATAAATATCTTCAACTTTAAAAGGAAGAAGTTCCCTTCTGGTTTTTAGCCTTAAAGTTGGAAATCCTTTGTCCAGATTAACTTTACTGACATTCATAGACTTTATATCAAGATATATAAGGCGTATAATGCTAAAAATAAACAAGTATATAACAGATGCAAAAACTACTTTTGCAATTAGCAATACCACCTCAACCATTTCCCCCACCCCTTTATAAAAACCAATTAATTTTAAGTGGTATGTTTATGATTATTTATATGTTCTTGGCAATACTCATAATCACTACCGCATATTTTGCAATATCCAAAAAACATATTTGGAAATTCCCTGGATGTTTTTCCACATTCCCGGCACTTATGAACAAATTCAATTTTTTTTGGAGGTGTTATAACTTTAAATTTTCTACGTTTACGTTTTTTTGAATAAACAGATATAAAACCGGATGCTTTAGGATAAATCTGTTTTTTCCAAAGATCCCCTCCAAAAAATATAATAAAGTTTGAAAGAGAAAGTACCGCTGCTATCTTATTTTCTATACTGTCAAAAATCACAGTAAGTACTACAAAAAATACATTAAACCAGGCTAAATATTTTACCTTCACAGGTATAATAAAAAATAAAAGCAGTTTGAAATCAGGATATAAATATGCAAATGCAAGGAATATAGATAAATTTAAATATACATTGGAAGCGGAACCTGCAATAAAAGCTGATATAATTGCAGACAATACGCCTATAAAATAATATAAATTAAATCTGAAACTTCCCCATATATTTTCCAGCGAGCTTCCAAATATATACAATATGTATAGTGCAAATATTACAAATATGCTGCTGCCCGGAGGTATAAAAATAAAGGTTATAAGCCTCCACACCTGCCCCTGCAAAATCATGTCACGGTTAAGGGTCAGCATATCATAAACAATAAGAGCTAACTTCAAGCTTAAATTTACCACTACAAATATAAATGCCGCTGCAATAACAATATACTTTATAAGCCCTCTTATTGCAAACCGGCTGTATTTTTGTTCAAGCCTGTAAATCCAATTCAAAGTTAAACAATCCTTTCAAATTAAGTTAATACTACTTTTTATTCTACATATTTTTTAAATTCCCTTTTATAATAAGTTGGAATTTAGACTCTTTAAAATAAATTAAAATTTCTAAAAAAAATACTGTTTCTTTATGTAACTTAGTGTATAATGGTTAAGAAAATAATTTATTTTAAATTATATATAAGTAAGGAGTCAATAGTATGCCAAAACTTAGTGACATTAACAAAATAATGATTATTGGTTCCGGTCCTATTATTATAGGCCAGGCCTGTGAATTTGACTATTCTGGAACCCAAGCATGTAAAGCCCTCAGAAACCTGGGGTATAAAATTGTACTGGTAAATTCAAATCCTGCAACAATTATGACGGACCCTGGCATTGCAGATGCCACCTATGTGGAACCGTTAAATTTAAAAAGAGCAACGGAAATAATTGAAAAAGAACGTCCTGATGCCCTGCTTCCCAACTTAGGGGGACAATCAGCTTTAAACTTGTGTTTAGAACTTTCCAAAGCAGGGGTTTTAGAAAAATACGGCGTTAAGGTAATTGGTGTTCAGGTGGACTCCATAGAGCGGGGAGAAGACCGTATAGCCTTTAAAGAAGCTATGAACAAGCTGGGAATTGAAATACCCAGAAGTAAACCGGCATATAGTGTTGAAGAAGCAGAAAAAATTGCTATGGAGCTAGGCTTTCCGGTTGTAATCCGTCCTGCATACACCATGGGCGGAACGGGAGGCGGTCTGGTATATAATTTGGAAGAGCTGAGGGTTGTAGCCGGACGTGGTATTGCATCCAGCATGATTGGACAGGTATTGGTGGAGGAGTCTATATTAGGATGGATAGAACTGGAGTTGGAAATTGTCCGTGATTCTAAAAACCAAATGATAACAGCATGCTTCATTGAAAATATCGACCCGGTAGGGGTTCACACCGGGGATTCATTTTGTTGTGCACCTATGCTTACGATAAGCAAGGATGTTCAAAAAAGACTTCAAAAATATGCATATGATATTGTGGAACACATGCAGGTAATTGGAGGTACCAATGTCCAGTTTGCCTATAACCCTGAGACAGACCGGATAGTGGTTATTGAAATTAATCCAAGAACTTCCCGCTCCTCTGCACTGGCGTCTAAAGCTACTGGATTTCCCATTGCTTTTGTATCTGCTATGTTGGCTGCCGGGTTAACTTTAGATGAGATTCCCTATTGGCGGGACGGTACACTGGATAAATACACCCCTTCTGAAGATTATGTGGTTATTAAGCTTCCTCGCTGGAATTTTGAAAAATTTAAAGACGCAGAAGATAAACTTGGTACCCAAATGAAAGCAGTGGGAGAAGTTATGAGTATTGGTAAAAATTATAAGGAAGCTTTTCAAAAAGCTGTACGTTCCCTGGAAATTGGCCGTTATGGATTAGGTTTTGCCAAAGATTTTAATAAGCGTTCTTTAGAAGAACTTATGCAAATGTTAGTAGAACCTACCAGTGAACGCCAGTTTATTATGTATGAAGCTTTGAGAAAAGGTGCTACAGTGGATAAGCTTCACAAAGTAACCGGCATTAAACACTGGTTTATTGAACAAATGAAAGAAATGGTTTTATTAGAGGAAGAAATTTTAAAATATAAAGGCGATACTCTGCCTGATGATTTACTAATCCAAGCTAAAAAGGACGGTTTTTCCGACCGCTACCTTGCAATGCTTTTGGATGTACCTGAAAAGGAAATTCGACAGCGCCGTATATCCTTAGGTGTAGTTGCCGGTTGGGAGGCTATTCCTGTAAGCGGGGTTGAGAATGCTGCTTATTATTATTCATCATACAATGCACCGGACAAAGTTCCTTCCTCAAGCCGCAAAAAAGTAATGGTATTAGGAGGCGGTCCTAACAGGATAGGACAGGGAATAGAATTTGATTACTGCTGTGTACATGCAGCTTTTGCCCTCCGTGATATGGGTTATGAAACAATTATTGTAAATTGCAACCCTGAAACGGTATCTACAGACTATGACACTTCCGACAAATTATACTTTGAACCTCTTACAGTTGAAGATGTCCTCAGTATTTATGAAAAAGAAAAACCTTTAGGAATTATTGTTCAGTTTGGTGGACAAACCCCTTTAAATATTGCTGAGGAATTAGAAAAGGCAGGAGCCAAAATTTTAGGTACCCCCCCTGAAGTCATTGATCTTGCAGAAGACAGGGACAGATTCCGCCAAATGATGGATAAACTGGGGATACCAATGCCTGAATCCGGTATGGCAAGCAATTTGGATGAAGCCATTGCTGTGGCAAACCGCATCGGTTATCCTCTGATGGTACGTCCGTCATATGTACTTGGGGGACGTGGAATGGAAATTGTCTATGACGAGGAAATGTTAAAGACATATGTATCATCTGCAGTTGGTGTTACTCCTGAAAGACCTATTTTGATAGACAGGTTTTTAAGCAATGCCATTGAAGCTGAGGCTGATGCTATAGCCGACGGGGTAGATGCCTTTGTTCCTGCAATAATGGAGCATATTGAGCTGGCCGGAATTCACTCAGGAGATTCTGCCTGCGTTATTCCTACAATAAGCATTCCCGAAAAACACCGTGAAACCATTTATGAATATACAAGCAAAATAGCTAAAGAACTTAAAGTGGTTGGGCTTATGAATATACAATACGCCATTTCTGATGACAAGGTATATATTTTAGAAGCAAACCCCCGTGCTTCAAGAACAGTACCCCTTGTATCAAAAGTATGTAATGTTTCCATGGCAAGTATTGCCACTAAAATAATGATGTTAAATGAAACAGGTGAAAAATCAAACATTAGTACTTTTACTCGCAAAGAAATACCTCATTTCGGAGTTAAAGAAGCCGTGTTCCCATTTAATATGTTCCCTGAAGTGGATCCCCTTTTAGGTCCTGAAATGCGCTCTACAGGGGAGGTATTGGGAATAGCTGACTCTTTTGGTCTTGCATTCTTTAAATCACAGGAAGCCACACAAGTTCCCCTTCCTACATCGGGAACAGTGCTGATAAGTGTAGCAGACCGGGATAAGGATGCTGTACTGGAAGTTGCAAGAAAATTCTCAAAACTTGGGTTTAATATTAAAGCTACTAAAGGAACCCATCTTTTCCTTAAAGAAAACGGTATAGATTCAGAAGTGATAAAAAAACTTAATGAAGGACGACCTAACATTGTAGACGGAATTATGAACAAAGAAATAAATTTAGTTATAAACACCCCCTCCGGCAAACTAAGTAAATACGATGACTCCTATATACGTAAAGCAGCAATAAAATATCATACGCCTTATATTACCACCATTACTGCAGCTTTGGCCAGCGCCAAGGGAATAGCTGCCTATAAAGAAAATCACGGAAAAGGTGGCGGGGTAAAATCCCTCCAAAGTTATCATTTAGATATTAAATAAAATTAATAAAATTAAATAAAAAAATGAGCCTTAAGGCTCATTTTTTTATTTAATTTTATCTGCAAATTTTATAATTTCCTTTCCTCCCACTGATTTTTGGTAATTAACACCTTCCTGGGCTTACTTCCTTCAAAAGGCCCTACAATCCCCTGTTCTTCCATTATGTCCAATATTCTTGATGCCCTTGAATATCCTAATTTAAACTTTCTTTGTATCAGTGAAGTAGATGCCTGTCCCTGCTCAATAACCATATCTATTACCTGGGGCAATATCTCATCATCAAAGCCATCCCCCTGCCTTACCGGTTCTGCCTTACTTTCTATTTCTTTTAAAATATTTTCATCATACCGGGCAATTGCTCTTTGTTTAATAAATGAAACTACTGATTCCACCTCTTTGTCAGTTATCAAAGCCCCTTGAACTCTTACAGGCTTTGACATTCCCAAAGGACTAAATAACATATCCCCTTTTCCTAAAAGCTTTTCTGCCCCTGCCATATCTAATATCGTTCGGGAATCAACCTGGGAGGAAACTGCAAATGATATCCTTGAAGGAATATTGGCTTTTATAACACCTGTTATTACATTTACAGAAGGTCTTTGGGTTGCAATTACCAGGTGCATTCCCGCAGCCCTTGCCATCTGGGCTAATCTGCATATACAATCTTCAACATCATTAGGAGCCACCATCATAAGGTCAGAAAGCTCATCTATAATTATTACTATTTGTGGAAGGGGCTCTTCTCCTTTTTTTGTCATTATGTCGTTATAGCCTTTTAAATCCCTTACACTGTTTTCTGCAAAAAGCTTGTACCTGTTTGTCATCTCCTGTACTGCCCAATTTAATGCCCCCGCTGCCTTCTTAGGATCAGTTACCACCGGGATTAAAAGATGTGGTATCCCATTATATATTCCTAATTCTACCATCTTAGGGTCTATCATTAAAAATTTCACTTCCTCCGGAGTAGCCCTGTATAGCAAACTGATTATCAATGCATTTATGCAAACACTTTTACCCGACCCGGTAGCACCTGCAATGAGTAAATGAGGCATTGAGGCAATATCTGCTATAACTGATGTACCGGCAATATCTTTTCCCACTGCAAAAGCAAGTTTTGAAGGATAATTTAAAAATTTATGGCTTTCAATCACTTCCCTTAGCAATACCGGCATAACCTTTTTATTCGGGACTTCAATACCAATAGCCGATTTCCCTGGTATGGGCGCCTCTATTCTCACACTAGGTGCAGCAAGATTTAAAGCAATATCATCTGTAAGATTTACAATTTTACTGACTTTAACCCCATAATCAGGCTGAAGTTCATACCTTGTTACTGACGGCCCTTTACTTATATTTATAATTCTGGCTTTAACCCCAAAGCTATTTAGAGTATTAATGAGTTTTTCAGCATTTTTCCTGGCATTAAATTTTGCTAATGCATAATTTTTTCCATAATCAGGTTTTTCTAATAAGTCTATTGGGGGATACTGTATATCATCCGGCATATACCTTTCTGCATTAGCTTTTTCTATATCAACTGACACATCACCTTTTTCATTTGCCTCTTTCATAACGTCTGATATGTAATCTTTTCTATAGACTTTTTCTATAACATCTGATGCGTCACCTTTTTCATTTGCCTCTTCCATGACATCTGATGCATCATCTTTCTCATTTGCTTTTTCCATAACATCTGATGCATCATCTTTTTCGTTTGCCTCTTCCATAACATCCGGTACAGCATCTTTTTCATATACTTCTTTCATAACATCTAGTATGCTGTCTTCTGCATAAACTTCTTCTACATCACCTAGCCTATCATCTTCTTCCCCTTCTTTTATGCTGTTTTCAATTTCTTCCTTTTTTATTTCTGCTTTTGTATTATCAATAATTCTCCTGAAAACAGAAGCCGAATAATCAAGTGCTTCAATCCAATTATGCACTTTTTCCCTAAGCTCCTCATCTTCATCTTTTAAAAACGGTTTTTTATTCCCTGAAGAAAGCTCTTCCTCATCCCTCTCTATAATAAAATTTATGTTTTTGTCATCATACCTTTTTAACCTGTAATTTCTTTCTTCATTAAAAATATCATTATTTTCATTGTAATTTACTCTTAGGTCACTGTAATTGGGTTTTAGATTCTTATATTCAGTATTTTCAAGTTTGCTTTTAGCAGTTTTTTTAACAGCCTTTCTTTGCATATTTAAATAAACCGGCAATAACACAATAATAGCTAAAAGCAGAATTCGTAAAACAGTACTTTTAAATATAAAAACTGCTCCCATTAACAAAAGTTCAATTAAAATAATAAAAACACGCCTTTTTTTTGTTTTATTGTTTTTTCTTTTGTACATTGTTTTTTTCTCAGATGCCATAAGACCAGCTACCACCTTTACTCTATCATAGGCAATTTGGGGAATGTAGTTAAAAGACACTATAAGTGCTGTATTTATTTTCTACAAAAAAATACATAAACCCTAGTATAACTATACCACAAAATTTCATCATCCTCAATTACTGATAAATACCTTTTTTTAGCAGATAAAATAAAAAGCATATTTAAAAATTACATGCTATAATAATCTATGTAAATTCTAATTAGTAATTATATTTTTAATTTTGTTTGCATTAATTTTATCAACGCTTTTTTAAACTTATCATTATAAGGGAAGGACTGATTTTAATATGAAAGAAAAACAAAGCAAAAAAACAAATTCTTATAACTTCATGGCTTTTTTATCAAGGCTCAAATATATAAACCGCTGGAGCCTTATGAAAAATACCTGTACAGAAAATATTGCCGAACACAGTCTGCAAGTTGCAATGATTGCCCATATCCTGGCTGTAATTAAAAATAAATATTTTAATGGAAATGTAAATGCTGAAAGATGTGCACTTTTGGCTCTATATCACGATGCAAGTGAAACAATAACCGGAGACCTTCCCACCCCCATTAAATATTTTAATCATGAAATGAGAGAAGTTTTTAAAAATATAGAAAATAAGGCAAATGAAAAAATTATTTCTATGCTCCCTGAAGACTTGCAAGATGTATACAGGGATATTTTTACTCAAAATGACGGGGAAGAGTGGATTTTGGTAAAAGCAGCTGACAAAATTTCTGCATATATAAAATGCATTGAAGAGGAAAAATCAGGCAACAACGAATTTAAAGAAGCAAAAAAATCATTATATTCACACATATCAAAACTAGGACTTTCAGAAGTTGACTTTTTTATGGAAAAATTTGTACCGGGGTTTTATCTCTCCCTTGATGAATTGAAATAAAATTTTTAAATAAACATTGATTTTAATTTCCCACTATTCCTTTTTACATGCTTTTTAATTTCTTTAAAGGTATCCACCCCTCTTTTTATATCCTCCCTGGCAGGTTCTATTCCTCCATATTTACATTTATTAAAACTATGTACAAAACTATATATGTCTATGTTTTGCTCCTTTAAAACCCTGGCTGCATAGCTCAAAGGGGTTTCGTGTTTTTTTATACCTGAGCCGGTCTTTTTTAAAACAAAGTTTATTTTTTTAAAAATACTTTCAAGGGCTTTTTTCCCATCGTACTTATAAACTCTCTTTTCCCATATCCTATATTTAACATAAATAAATAATCTTACAAATATCCAAAAAACAATAATCAAATATGGTACCAGCAAAAGTTTTATCCACAAAGGTGCATCTAAAAAGACAGTCCAAATATAAGAAACCATAGCCTTTATCTTTTCTGCCATATTTGACAGAAACAATATAAATTCACTATCGCTTTCATCTGAAACAGTGGGTTCAAATATCATCCACCCATAACCCGCTATATATACTTCCGGAAATGCATGACCGTGTTTTTCCTTTACAACATATTTCCCTGTTTCTTTATCCAGTTCCTTTGCAACATATCCTTCCACATACCTTGCAGGAAGACCTGCAGCCCTTGCTAAAATAACCATTGCAGTTGCATAATGAACACATATCCCTCTTTTGCTTTCAAAAATAAAGAAATCAACATAATCCCTTGTATTGGGATTTTTGGGAGGAGCTAAATCATATACATATCCTGAATTATGAAAAAACTGTTCTATTGCCAAGGCTTTTTCATAATCACTGGTTTTTCCTGCAACAATTTTTTCTGCCAATGTGTATATGCGTTTTGGCAATTTCTCTGGAAGACTGGTAAAATTATCATATGCAATATTCATCTCTTCTATAATTTCATCCAGTATCATTTTCTCTTTGGCAGTAAAATTGGGGTTTCCTTCCCGGTATCTTAAAATTTCAACACTCTCATTTTCTTCTAAAATATAATCTTTGTACTCTAATAACAAATTCACCATTTCTTTATTTAGTAATCTCATAATTTGAAACTGTTTTGATGAATAAGGTAAGTCTTTAGAGACATAATTGAAGCTATACCTGTCATATGTGTAAGAGCTTTCTTTTTTATCTAAAAAACAAAAACCAAGTTCATTTTTATATACTTTTTTGCCTCCAATAAGTTTTACATCTGTCACTCCGTCAGTAGTCACAAAAATCCATTCTATAGGATAGTTTGACTCAATGACTGCTTCCCGTTCTTTGTTTGAAATTAAGGTATACCTTTTGCCGGCAGCAATATCAATTAATTTATCAAGTCTCCCGTCCACCCCTTCTACATGTTCTAACCTTTCAAAAAACCTTACAATGGCATCTATTTTCATAAGCCTTGTAATATTTTTATCTAATTGATGTCCTTCTGTTAAAGATTTGTTTTCTAATATCCACCGGTTTTTCTCATATTTATCCCAGCTTCCGTTTTTTAAATAAAGGGGTTCCTGTGCTTCAACTTCAAACAATACATTTTCCGTTAAGGGGGCAGTAAGTGCACCAATATACCTGTTTCCGCCATAATCCATAGGATTAAACAATCCTAAAAGTTCTTCGTTTTGTATTATATTTTGAATTGCAAAACTTCCTGTCTGTATAGCCTGGCTTATTACCCTGTCTAACTCTGCAAGTTTAGGCTTTGTATTGGGTTTTGGAAGTAGTATGGAAAAAAATACAGGAATTAAAACGAAAAAGGTAATTGAACTAAAATACCATTTATTAATTTGAAATAAACCTTCATTGTGACTAAAAGTACTATCCCTTCTGGTTTTGTCTACATACAGCATAAAAAATAAAACAAGAAAAATTACAAAAACAATTCCAACACTGTTATCTACATTTGTAGACTGAAACAGAAAAGAAACAATACTGATTAAAAAAATGGAAAATATTCTAAACCGTATACATGTAAAATAAAAAACAGTGCATGCAAAAAAATACGTTGCCAAGAGTGTGGTCCCATAACAAAATCCTGCAATATCAGGTATGATCTCTCCGGAAGTAACCTTTATAAACCATATAATAAAGTCTGACCGGTATGCAGCCTGGACTTCCCCTATAATGGCAAAGCTAACACCTGCATAAATAAAGCTTACCAGGATAAAAAGCACTCCACCTTTTATACCTTTGCCTTTTAAATATATGCATACAGTAAATAAAAAAACATTTGTCAGTAGTATAATTACAAAAATTTCTATCATAAATACGCCAAACAAAGAATTCATTGACCAGTAAGCGGCTGTAACTGAAAACAAAAAAGGCAGTATATAATTTTTATAATCTTTTAATTTGTCCTTCATGGCATAATCACCTTACACAAAGTAGTAAAAATTATAAAAAAGCTTTATTAAGGTCCTCTCTAACATCTATCACCCAAAGATTATCCAGCATCATTTTTGAATACAAAACATCTCTTTTCTCGCTTTTATTGTCATTAAAGCCCTCTACCATCACTAAATTTACAGCAGCTCCGGAACTTAGAAGTTTACTAATTTCATTTGCCAAAATATCATCTTCCGTTCCTGTAAAAATAACGGTGTCGCCAATTTGAGAGTGGCGTTTATCCCCATCCCGGGTCAAAATATCTATAGATGGGATTCTGCTTAATTCAGGATCTGAAGACTTCCTGAACTCAAAATGTGCAAGTTTGTGCTTAAGCCACGAAATGCTTTTTTCATCTTTGAGAGAGTATTTATTCCATTTATCTCCTTCAAGGAGACATATGTCAACTTCTTTTCCAAATGCAGCATTGATATTTGCTATTGCAATTACCCCTTCAAGTATTTTTTCTTCAATCATTAAAATTTTTTCTGTATTTTGTTTTTTTTCATCTTTTAGTGAATCTCTCTCTATTTCTGCTGCATTTATATATGGATCTATAATAAGAAGTTTTTTGCCGGTACTGCTTCCTTCATTTTTTCTAACCATTAAAGTTTCATACTTGGCAGAAAGCTTCCAATGTATTTTCTGCAAAGGATCCCCAGGTACATATTCCCTAAATTCATACCCTGGCTCGCCGCTCCATACTAAAAGGCTTTCAGACGGGTTTTCCGTATCTTCTTTTACATTATTTGAATTCCTAAGTATTTTATTGCTGGGTTTAATATTAATAAGCTTAGGGGTTACCACTATCTCCCCGGTACTTTGCTTTTTCCTGTCATCTTTTAAAAGAGGGATTTTAAAAAAACCCATATAATCTTTTAATACAACGTTTTCTACACCTATCTTGGCTACACCTCTGTATTTTGCCTTATATTTAACCGTTATAGTTTTTGATTGCATAGGTCTTAAAAAAATGCCTATATTACCAGGATGAGAAATATTAAGATTTACCGGCTCAACAAAGGAAATAATTAAAAATGGGACAGGAAAAACAGATTTATTTTTTATAGTCAGGTTAACATCCGCTATAGCATCTCTTTCAAGTTCCCCACTTGGTATTTGAAATAAAATCTCAATTTTAGACTTTACAGGGTATGTAAAGATTGCAGAAAACACAGGCACGAATATAAGGGCATATAACATCAATATGCTGGATTCCCCGGCAAGTATATAATTATATAAAAATACAAGTACTATTATTAAAAAATACACAAAAAACTTAACCATAGCAACATCCCTTAATGCATTATTGTGCCAGCTCTAAAACAGGAACTTCTACATTTAAAAGCGCTTCTTTTACAACATCATCAGAAGTTATATTATTCATCTTTGCTTCCTGATTTATAATTATCCTGTGGGACAAAACAGGTATAGCCATTTGCTGTATATCATCAGGCAAAATATAATCCCTTCCGTTAATATATGCCCAAGCCTTTGAAGCCCTGTACAGACTAAGACTTCCCCTTGGACTTCCCCCTACAACAGCGTATTGGTTTTTTCTTGTTTCATTTACAATATCAATGATATATGATTTTAAAGAATCTTCTACTTTAACTCTTTTTACTTCTTCTTGTAATTTAAGTATATCAGAAATACTGCAAACAGGTTGTAATTCATCCAGGGGATTTTCTGCCCCAAATCTGTCAATTATAAGTTTTTCTTCATCTTTTTCAGGATAGCCTATGGACAATTTTATAAAAAACCTGTCCATTTGTGCTTCCGGCAATGGGTATGTTCCAAAACTTTCAATGGGGTTTTGAGTTGCCAGCACCATAAAAGGTTTAGGCAGCGGGTAAGTTTTTCCATCCACCGTTACTTGATACTCTTCCATTATTTCTAATAAACTGGATTGGGTTTTAGGTGAAGCCCGGTTTATCTCATCTGCCAACAAAAAATTACACATAGCTGCACCTTCCCTATATTCAAATTCCCTTGTGGAAGGATTGAACATTGAGAAACCCATTATGTCCGAAGGCATTACATCGGGAGTAAACTGGATTCTGTTAAAAACACCGTTTACAGAACGGGCAAGACATGCTACAATCTGGGTTTTCCCAACTCCAGGAACATCTTCTATTAATACATGACCGTTGTTTAATAGTGCCACAAGAAAGTGTTTTAGTACAAATCTCTTGCCTACTATGACTTTTTCCATATTATCCAGCAGTTCTTTCACTCTTTTATTCACTGCCAACACTCCTGATTCTCTTTATTTTTAAAAGCAATTTTAAAGAACCCCGCCTTGAAGAAAAGATATAGTGTTATAACCTAAAAAAACAAGGGATGTAAATGTAAGTGCAAAATCCATATATTTGCTTTTCCGTGACATAATAGCAATTAATATGTGTACAGGAAACAGACAAAGGAGGTACCTTCCCCCGCTTATCAGCCAAGTGGTGGAATATATCATAACGGTATATAACAACATATACAAAATATATGACCCCCGTACTTTTCTAAATGCATATATCATTAAAAGCACCACTATAAAAATTAAAGCCAGCTGGGGAAGCCATATGGAAACTTTAGTAAGACCGGAATAAGACTCCCTTGTCATATAATCAAAATGATATTTTAATGTATCATGTATTAAATTAAAATTATGATGCCAGTATGAAGACTGGTGTTCAAGAAACTTAAACCAACTACCTGTTACAAGTTTATTCAAAGTAAGATATGCACCAAAACCTAAAGGTATGGGAATAATGTATGTAAATTTTTTCAAAAATTCAATAAAGAGTCTTTTTTTGTTTTCTAAAGCATAGCGTATATTTTGGATTTTTAAAGACATAAGGACTTCAACAACAGCCGGTGCAAAAAGAATAATTCCCTGGTTTTTTGTAACGGCTGATAAAAAACCAAAAAAACCTGCCAGAAGCCAATTGTTTTTTCTTAAGTAATAAAAGCACATAATTGAAAGCATCATAAAAAGACTCTCGGTATATACTATTCCAAAGAAAAAGGAAAAAGGAAAGATTAGCATATATTTCACTGCTGCAAAAGCCGTTTTGTCATCAAAATCTATACTCACTAATTTATACAAGTAATATGAAGCAAAACAATTACATACATTGGATATAATTATCCCTGATAATATAGAATTTTGGGTAAAAAAGTTAAGAATCTTCATTAGAAAAGGATACAGGGGATAAAAAGCAATAAAAATCTTAGCCGTTCCTTCATTAACATACCAGTTTTCAGCTAAATATATATAATGGGGCGAATCCCACCTTACCCATAACTTTTCAAAGCTTTTAAAAAAACCTTGCATATCTCCTTCATTAAAATAATTCCAAAGAAAAGCAAACATAAAAATAATTAACCTTGAAAATAGCGTTATGGCAGCAATAGAAAAAAACAGCTTTATATTTTTTTTTGCTAATTTATTAGTGGGAATTTTCTTTAAAAAGTTAAATTTTTCACCGAAAGAAGATATATTAGATAAAAACTTTTTATTAACCTCTGTCAGGGCGTTTAAATTAATAAGTCCTGCCTCTTTAAGAATCTTTATAACTACAAAAACACCTATAAGAACTAAAGATATTGTAATTGTATATATATATATATCTGCAAAAAAACTGCCAGCATTCATTTTAATCCCTCTTTTTTATGCACATTTTCATTTGAAAATATTTTAAAATTAATACATTTTATACAAAACTGTCGGATTTAGCTTTAAGTAAAATAACACACTGTACATTAATGTCTAAAATAGCAAATTGTATTACTTTTTTAATGTAAAATCAAATACCTTTAGGCTTAAGAGGCTTCCTATTTCCATCCTTGTCTACAATAACTACAGAGCTTAGAGTGTTTTTAAAATTTACCCTGAAATTTTGTAAATATTTCTGCCTCAAAAGTTTTTGTTCTTCTTTTTCTTTGTCTGTCAATCCCTCCGCAGTTTTTGACTTTCTTGCAAGTTGATTTATCCTCTCTATTAAATCCTTATCCAAAATAACCCTCCTCTTTAATTTTATACGTCATTTTAGGTAAAATCTTGTGTCGCAAGATTTTTATGACTTTCATACAAGTTCTTTGTAATTATTAAAAAACAAATTACAAACAAAAAGCTTATTACAATATAACTATTATAATACATATTCATGGACTTGTATATTCAATTAGGTATATTTATCATTTTTAATAATATTTTAATAATAAAAAGTTCGTTAAACTATTGACAATCTCATTAATTTGTTGTAAATTTCAAATATATACTTAAATATTCGTATGTTTATATTATAACATAAATTTATATTTAAGAAGAATAGTATGTGAGAGGCTGCAATTTTAATTTAACAGCTATAAAATAAAATTTTATGGGTAGGTGAAAAAAATGTTTACTATTCAAACTCTAGACAAGATTTCAGCAAAGGGTTTGGAGCTTTTTCCAAGGGATCAATATGAAATAGCAACTGAAATTTCAAATCCTGATGCAATAATTTTAAGAAGTACTAAAATACACGATATGGAGCTGCCACCTAAGTTAAAAGCAATAGCCAGGGCTGGTGCCGGTGTTAACAACATTCCTATAGACAAATGCACAAAAAAGGGAATTGTTGTATTTAATACTCCGGGAGCTAATGCAAATGCAGTTAAAGAACTTGTCCTTGCAGCTTTACTTTTAGCTTCAAGAAAAATCCATGATGGAATATCATGGGCTCAGTCCCTTAAAGGAAACGGGGATCAGGTACCGGCACTTGTTGAAAAAGGAAAATCCCAGTTTAAAGGTCCTGAAATTAAAGGAAAAACACTTGGGGTAATAGGACTTGGCGCTATAGGTGTAATGGTTGCTAATGACGCTTTAGCACTTGGGATGAATGTAATAGGCTATGACCCTTTCATCTCAATAAATTCTGCGTGGGAACTTTCAAGTAATGTTGCAAAGGCTTCAAGCCTTGACCACTTGCTTTCCGTTTCAGATTACATTACAATCCATGTGCCTTTTAATGAAAACACAAACGGTATGATAAATAAAAACACTCTAAAAATCATGAAAAAAGGCGTAAGAATATTAAACTTTGCAAGAGGCGGATTAGTTGACAACAAAGATATTTTAGAAGCTATTGAAAACGGCAAAGTAGCATGCTATGTGACAGATTTCCCGGAAGAAGAGTTGTTGGGAAATGAACGTATAATAGCTATTCCCCACTTAGGAGCTTCTACTCCCGAGTCTGAAGAAAACTGTGCCCTTATGGCTGCAAGTCAACTCAGGGAGTTTTTGGAAAAAGGAAATGTACGGAATTCTGTTAACTATGCTAATTGTGAGCTTCCTTTCTCCGGTGACACTAGAATAATAAGTGCTCATGATAATATTCCTAATATGTTAGGTCAAATTACTACAATACTGGCACAAAACAATTATAATATTGCAGATATGATTAGCAAAAACAAAGATAAAACCGGCTACACAATAGTAGACGTTAATGGAAAAGTTTCACCGGATATAATTGAAAAAATTAAAGCTGTTTCAGGAATAAACATGGTAAACGTTATAGATATATCAAATGGCAAAAATTCAGATTAAAATTATGTTAAATTAATAAATATCTCTCTGACCGTAGATAAAAAACCGTCCAATGTATAAAGCAATTGGACGGTTTTTAATATTTCATCTTTTAATACCCGGATTTAACGCTTGTAATTATCAATTTTTAATTATTAATTTTAATTGTATTTTTTAATTATCAATTTTTTCATAAGCATCTTCACTGTAATTGTTAAATGGATCCCAGAAAAACCATTCTTCAAACCCTGCATCATAAACAGCTTGTATTTGCTGTTTTGCCTGCTCTGTACCGTACTTCTGGTAATTTCCCTGTTCTATCCAGGAAGCGGTAAAATCCTGTAAAAACGGCCTTATAATAGGTGTGTGTCCTTCCACCTTTTCATACCTGGATTTTGCCTTTAGAAGGGTATTTAAAACCACTCCGTATGGATCTAAATCCGGCTTTGGAAATACTACTCCATTAATAGATTGCCCCAGAGCATAGTGAGAAGGATATATCATGGGAGATATATAATCCAGGTTCTCCCCAATAAGCTCAAAAACCTGTCCTATACCTTCTGTATCCCCGGTAGTCTCACAAACAATTGCAAATATATCACCGGATAGTATTTCACCTTTCAGCTCCTGCCTTGCATATGCTAAAAAATCATTTATAACTTCAGGTGCTTCCCTGTCATCTTTACTTTCAAATACCATTTCACTTCTTCTTCCATCCGGAAATCTTATATAGTCAAATTGTATTTCATCAAATCCCCTGTCCAATGCCTCCCTTGCAATATCTATTGCATACTTCCAGCACTCTTCATTATAAGGATCAATCCAGTTTGTTCCATTAAATACATACAATCCCCCGTCTTTATTTTTTATAGCATACTCAGGTTTTTTTTCTGCAAGAATGGGATCTTTAAAAACCACTATTCTCCCAATAGCATATATATCATTTTCTTTTAATTTTTGTGTAACTTTATCAATATCAAACCTAACTTCAACTGCTCCTATTTCATGTGCCAATGAGACATTTGAATTGTACCCTACTGTACCGTAGTCATTTTTTAAATCTATAACATAAGCATTTATTTCAGTGGTTTTTGCAAGTTCAATATAATGGTCTAACCTTGCCCCGGCTGTAGATGCAGTTAAATATAGCCCTCTGGCTTTAACTCTTTTTTTGTGCCCGTTATTAAATGGGGTACCGTCTCCTTCCTCTTCTGCCACTTCTTCCTCTTCCTCAATTTCTTCAAAATCATCTGTATTTTCCTCTTCATCACCTTGAGTTCCCGGCGTCTGGGTTTCTTCAGTCCGGATATCCGGGTCTTCTGTACCGGTATCTGAATTACATCCGACAAACACCATAACTAGAACACTAACTATAACCAATAGCCAAATTCTTTTTGCAATAGTTTTTTTCATAAAAAACGACCTCCTGTTGATTATTAGATATTAAAAAATGCCCTAAAAAAATAAATACGGAGATAAATATAAAGATTGCTGTATAAACTACCAGTGTAAATATTTTAAAAACTATTATAAACTGCAAAAAATAACATAAATCTACGAAAAGTACTAAGAATCTATAAAATAAAATTTACAAAAGAACAATTTACATTTAAACTTTATCAAATAAAAAAGAAAAATGCAATAATCCAATTTATTCTGTAGAAAAATATTTTGACACACAGTCTTTATGTATATATAATTTAATTATTAATCAATATTTATAACTGCCCTAAATATAATATGCCTATAAATAAGCGTACTAAACAGGAGAGATAAATAATGAAGTGCAGCTTTAAAAATATTTTAACCTCATTGCTTTTATTTTTTATTCTTTTTGCCTTTATACCTGTTTATTCCACTTCCTCTGATAATAATGCTAACGGCCAAAATACACACATTACTGATTACAATGCTTACACTACTTTGAATGAAAACTGGCAGTATCATATAGGCGATTTATTAGCAGAAAGCCTCAGTCTTTCCCCTGAGTCCCCGGAATATAATCTGAAGTGGAATAATATTGAAAATATATCAAGCTATATACAAAGACCTAAAAATTGCAATACTGTCTGGCTCAGAATAAAAATACCCGAAGCCGGCTGGCTGTCTCCGGCAATTTATTTTGAGGAAATTTATGGTGAGTCCATTTCAGTATACATAAACGGAAGGTTTATTTTTGACAACAGGAACTTGCATTCAAACACTGACAAAAATTCTTTCATTGTCCCCCTTATTCCTGACGACTACGGACACTATTTATATATACGGATATCTTTGGATTTATATCACAGATTTGGACCTGTCAAAAATGTATATTTTGGGGATTATAAAAAAATATCTTCCTTGTTTTCAAAAAAGGGATATGTCAGTGAAGTAATTGGGTTTTCATTGATTTTTTTGGGTATAGTTTTGCTTATAGCTGCATTTCTTATTGTAGGTCTCAGTAAAAAAATAGTTATCTCCCTGTGCCCTGTATTAATATGTATGGGGCTTGTGTATATTGTACAATTTTCTAATTTTATAGAAAAATTCCCTGAATTTGATTGGGTGTATGATGGATATTTTAGTATTCTGGTATTGGGCTCCTTATTTTCAATAACTTATTTTTACAAGCAAATATTTGGGGAAGGATACAAAAAAATAATCAATATATCTCTGAAAATAAATATAATTGTACTCTTTATAATGTTTTTGCATAAAATAGATGTCATTATACTAGGTTACCACCCTTATGTTTATCTGCTTGGAGGATGGTCATTAATCAGCATGATAATACTTGTAGCAACCGCTATATATAATTCTTACAAAGGAAACACCGATGCCAAAATATTTATGGCCGGTCTTTTTGGATTTGCAGGTATTCTCATCGCTGAAATGTTCGTATTTTTATTTTATTCCAATAATTATAGGTTTTCACTTTTTCAGTGGGGTATTCTTATTTTTATATTTTCACAAATAATTATTTTAGCAAGAAAAATCACTTCTCTTCACAATAAAACTATTCTTTATTCAAAGCGGCTTGAAAAAAAGAATGCCCAATTGGATTTAATGTGGAATGAAGTTAAAAAATCCAGGGACAGGCTTGCTGAATTGAATAAAACTTTAGAAGATAAAGTTCTTGAAAGGACCCGCCAGCTTAAAGAGGCAAATACTGAACTTACCTTACTTAATGAAGAATTACATGCCTCAAATATAGAACTTATTGAAACTTTAGAAAAGCTGAAAAGTACCCAGGAACAACTGATAAAATCAGAAAAAATGGCGGCGTTAGGTCAGCTTGTTTCCGGAATTGCACATGAATTAAATACTCCTTTAGGGGCTATACAGGCATCCATTAATAATATGGAAGGATATATTGAAAATATCATCAACTCCCTGTCCGGCTTTTTAACGGTTGCTACACCTGAAAAAATTCAAATGCTTTTATTCCTTATTAAAAATTCAAAAAACAATAATATTTATATTTCCACAAAAGATGAACGGAAGCACAAAAGGGCTATTTTAAAAGAACTAAACCAGCTGGGAATAAAAAATGCACACAAATTAGCAGAACAGCTTACGTCTTTAGGTATATCAGATTATAAACCATACATTAAAATTTTAGAAAACCCTGAATTGCACGTAATAGTGGAAGTAGCCTATTTAGTGACAAACCTTAAAAATAGTTCACACACTATATCATTAGCCGCAGATAAAACCTCTAAAGTTGTATTTGCACTAAAATCTTATTCCCACCAAAGCAATTCAACTGACAAAGAAGATACAGATGTAATTCAAACCATCGAAACTGTACTTACAATATATAATAATAAAATCAAGCCAGAAGTGGAAGTTGTAAAAAATTATTCTGATATCCCTAAAATTAAATCCAATGCCGATGAACTTACACAAGTGTGGACAAATATAATTCATAACGCCCTTCAGGCAATGGAATATAAAGGAGTACTTACAATAGATACAACTGTAAAAGACAACTGTATAGTTGTGTCAATTACCGATTCAGGTCCCGGAATTCCTGACGGCATAAAGGATAAAATTTTCCAGCCTTTTTTTACAACCAAACCTTTAGGTGAAGGAACCGGACTAGGTCTCGATATTGTAGCCAGAATCATCAATAATCATAATGGAAAAATTGAAGTGAGCACTGAACCTGGCAAGACAACCTTTTCTGTTTATATTCCAATAAATAAAACACTTGATGATAAAAGCACTGGTTAAGATTTAAATGCTTTTGTTATTTACCAGTTGTAGTCCCCTCCGGCAGGTGTATTGCCTGAATACGGTATTACAATATAGAATAGGTTTGGTTTTTCTTCAAGAACTATTATTTCGTTATTCCCTGTAGATATGCCAAATTCCCTTTCAATGGTTTTGTTAGGTTCTTTTAATAAGTTTCGCTTAAACTCTTCATCAGAAACAGCCCTTTTTATTATCTTATCCCTAAGCTCTTCTGCTTTCATTTTACTGCCTCCTTTTCTTATTGATTACTATATACTGTTATGTTTTTTAATGACGGGTAAAATGCCAAGCAGCCCTCACTTCAATTGCTTTTATTGAAAATGTTTTTATCAACCCAGTTAAAAAAACCGCCTAATTTTACTTCCTTCCTTCTTTCTAAATAAATTTCCATTTGAGACTTCATAAACTTCAATATACTGTCATTAAATTCTTTTATATACATGTTTTTATCCCCTATTATTAAGTCTAATTTGTGGGAATTTTTAACTAAGAGCATATATAAATCATTTAACAGGCTTCCAAAAATCATCTCTTCTTTTACATCAAATTCCCTTATATCCTTATAACACTTTAACTTCCTCTTTTTTGTAAATTCCTTGAGTAAAATATTACCATTACCTCTTTTAAGGTCTTTTTTCCAATCTATGTAGTCATCTGCCACCTGAAGTGAAAATAAAACCCTGTCAACCGCCTTAAAATACATATCCAGTAATTCTTCCTTTTTAGCTAAAATACAAATTGCCGCCACAGCAATTTTGATAAGCTCTGCTTTACCTGAAATTAAAGACACCATTTTATCACTATCCAGTGGCATACTATTGTTTATATTTATTTTTTCATCTAAAATAAATTTGCTCCACTTTTTCATATAAAAATTATAATAATCCCATATCTTTTCATACCCCTTAAAAACTTCCCTGTAAATGGACATAAATTCTGAAAAGTATAAATTTCCAAGTATTATCATTATAGGAATATCCTCATCCTCTATTTCCCTGTCAATTATGTCATCTTGTATAAATGCAAATAACATCATAAATATGTTTGCAACGGTTATTTTTATACATATTTCTTTTTTAAGATGGCATTTGTCATTTATCCAAAAGGAAAGTAAATAGCATATATAATTTTTTGAAGCATTTTCTTCAAATACATTATATCTTTTAAGGTTTTTTAGTCCTGCATCATTTAACCCTTCAGGATATTTTGATATAATTTCACGGCATATTTTAAATACTTCTTTTAAATCATTATAAAAATCATAAAAAAACCTCATATTATCGATATCCTTTCATTTTTCTACGTTTTTACACCCATTTTGGTCATTTCTATTTAAATATTTGCAAAAATATTATATAATTATATCGGTAGTTATTATTTATAAATTAATATTTTTGGAGGGATTTAGTGAATTGTGAATTCTCCAACAATTCTGCAATTATTTTAGTAGATGATGAAAAAATTGTTTTAGACAGCTTAAAATCAGAATTAGCAACGTATATTGATGATAAATATACTATTGAAATTTCAGAAAGCGGTTCAGAGGCTCTTGAATTGGTAGATGAGCTCCTAAATGAGGGTTATGATATCCCTGTTATTATTTGCGACTATATAATGCCAGGAATGAAAGGCGATGTCTTACTCAGCAAAGTTCACCAAAAATCTCCGGATACATTTAAAATATTGCTCACCGGACAGGCTGTTCTTGAAGGAGTAGCAAATGCAATAAATAATGCAGATCTTTACAAATATTTTGACAAGCCTTGGGACAAAGAAGAACTAAAAAAAGCTGTAATTGATTCTTTAGAGTTGTATCATATAAAAAAGAAGCAGCATAAAAACTTACAATTTCTTTCCGGCAAGGAAACGCAAATAAAAGAGAAAATACAAAAAACAAAAAACTCTCTTATAGAGAAGCAATGCCTGAATCCTGAGGAAGCAAATAAAATTATAGCGGATTTAAACACATTAAAAGAAATGTATACAACAGTGTTAAAACTAAAAAATATGATTAATTTGTGCGATGCTGAAAAAATATCCGGTATTGAATCAGAAGTAAACAAGCTTAAAGATATGTTAAAATTGGTGGAACAATAATTCAAAAATATTAGTTTGTCTTTATATTAGCCTCTGTTTAAGCTATAATATATTATTTGAAACTTGTATGAAAAGATTGGGAAAATTTGATTATATTTTTCCAAAGTAAATAATATTTATTGGATGGAGATAGCATTATGGGAATTCCGGTTGTTTTGTGCGTGGATGATGAAAAAATAGTTCTTGACAGTCTTAAAAAACAACTTGAAGTTAAATTCAACTACGCTTTTCAAGTTGAAACTGCCGAAAGTGGTGAAGAAGCATTAGAACTCATAGAAGAGCTGATGTCTGAAGGCAAGGAAATTCCTGTAGTAATATGTGATTATCTCATGCCACATATGAAAGGTAATGTATTGTTTAAAAAGATAAAGGAAATTTCTCCTTCTACTTCCTGTATATTGCTTACAGGTCAGGCAACCCTTGATGCAGTAAAAGACATGGTTAACAGCGGAGTAATAAACAAATTTATACAAAAACCCTGGGATATAGATTTATTATCTTCTCTAATTGAAGATATTTTTCATAAAAATGCATCTGATACTAATAATGAAAGTTGTAATAACTCTGAAATATCCTCCATTAAATCCTATATAAAAAATGCTTGTGAAAAAATTAACTCTGCACTTATGACTATACAGCAAAATATTGAAGCCATTAAAAAAGTAAGCAAAGAATTGCCTGTAGATGATTTAAATACCTCTACAACAGTTAATGATTTTTATTCTAAAACTTCTAAAGTTCTTGATAATATTTTATCAGAATTTTTATTAATTCAAAAAAATCATAAAGTGTTTCCTGAAAGGGGTTCCGGTTCGGATACTGATAACGACGACATGGAACTTATTTATGATTGTATTTCAAATCTGATGGAAAGAGTAAGTAATATAGAAAAAAAGCTCTCTTTGTGCAATGAAAAAATTATTGCATGGAAAAATGAAGAAATGTTTATCCTTAATATACATGATATTGTCTATTTTACATCTGGAAAGAGATGCGCTGTTGCAGTAACAAACAATGACCAATACACCGTAAAAGAGACTTTGGACTTTTTAGAAGACCAATTAAAAGACTCTAACTTTTTCAGATGCCACAGATGCTATATTGTCAATATAAATCACATAATAAAGCTGACCCCTTGGTTTGGCTCTACCAGTTATGTTGCTAAACTAAAGGGCTTAGAAGGCGATATCCCGGTAAGTAAAGCTAAATTTAGAAAACTAAAAGAATTACTTGGATTAGAATCAAAGTGATTCTTTTAGTTCCTCAAAATCAAAGATGTGAAACATTCATTTCACATCTTTGACAAATCTACTGGAATTGTTTTTGTTTAATTTATATCGCCGTACTTATATTATATTATATTTATTTTTTCCTGTACTTAAATGTGCTTGAAATGTACAAAATCCGTCCTCAATGGAATTATTTTTGCAGTATATTTGATTTAGGCTGAATTTACCTTTTGTCTATTTTTACATAATCCCTTCTTTTAGCAACACTTTTGTATGCAGGTCTGATTATTTTCCCTTTGTTTGACAATTCTTCGATTCTATGAGCACTCCATCCAACCACCCTGGAAATAGCAAATATAGGTGTGTATAGTTCAGGAGGAATACCTAACATTTTATATACAAATCCGGAGTAAAAATCTATATTTGCACTTACTCCCTTATATATTCTTCTTATCTTTCCTATCACTTCAGGAGCTATCTTTTCCACTTTTGAAAACAAATTAAATTCATCTTCACATCCCTTGCTTACTGCAAGCTTAGAAGCATATTCTTTAAGTATCACTGCCCTGGGGTCCGATACAGAATAAACAGCGTGTCCCATTCCATAAATCAAACCCGATTTGTCAAAGGCTTCCCTCTTTAAAATTTTATCAAGGTAGTTTGCAATTTCTTCATCATCATTCCAGTCTTTAATATTTTCTTTAATATCTTCAAACATCTGAACAACTTTTATATTAGCCCCGCCATGTTTTGGACCTTTAAGTGAACCTAATGAAGCTGCTATAGCAGAATAGGTATCTGTTCCCGTTGAAGTTACCACGTGAGTTACAAAAGTAGAGTTATTTCCCCCTCCATGTTCAGCATGAAGTACAAGGGCAAGGTCTAAAACCGACGCCTCTAGCTTTGTAAATTTACTGTCCGGTCGCAGCATATGTAAAATGTTTTCTGCAGTGCTAAGGTCTTCTCTGGGGCTGTGAATAAAAAGACTTTTGTCACCATGATAGTGAGAATAAGCCTGATACCCATATACAGCCAGCAAAGGAAAACGTGCAATCATCTGGATGCACTGCCTTAGTACATTTTTAATAGAGGTATCATCTGGCATATCATCGTAACTATATAATGCCAGCACACTTCTTGAAAGGACATTCATTATATCCTTACTAGGTGCTTTCATTATCATGTCGCGTACAAAACTTTTGGGAAGTTTTCTATAACTTGCTAGAAACTCCTCAAAAGATGCCAGCTGCCTTCTGTCAGGCAACTCACCAAATAATAACAGGTAGCAGGTTTCTTCAAAACCAAAACGCCCTTCACTGGTAAAACCCTCTACCAAATCTGCAATATCTATCCCTCTGTAAAGCAGTCTGCCTGGAACCGGTACCATTTCATTTTCATCAATAATATATGAATGTACTTCACCTATTTTGGTGAGTCCTGCAAGCACACCTCTACCATTGATATCTCTCAATCCCCGTTTTACATCAAATTTGCCATATAATTCAGGGTCAATAGCGTAGCTTACCTCAGCTAATTCCGACAACTCATTTAACATCTCATTATCATAAAAGTCTTTTACAGGTATCGTCATAAATTGTACCTCCTAATTATCTTTTAAAGAATATTATTCTATCATATTAAGGGAGTCTATTAGTTCCTGATTAATTGTAAAGTCTTCTTCTTTCCACTGTTTTAATCTTTTTTCAAACTCTTCCTGCTGCAAAACATACTTAATTCCCTCTGAAGCAAAATCAAAACCATGTTTTTCACTAAGCTTAAGTATCATAAAACCTGCAGGTACTTCCAACATGGTAAGTTCACCTACACTTGCACTAAAAGCCCACTCTTTTAAGTCCTCCCTGGCATTCTTTCTGGAAAAAGTAAGCTTATTGCCATATAGCTTTACTTCCGGGTCCTCATTATATTCCTGAGACAAAGCATCAAAATCTTCACCATTTTGAGCCATATTTAAAACATTTTCAGCCAACTTTCTCTTTTCTTCTATTTCTTCTTCCGTAAGAGGATCTTCATCAGGGTACGTTTCTGTGAGAATTAAAATATACTTTATAGTCACCATTTCAACTTCATCAATATTTTCGTTATAGTATTTTTCTATGTCCTCTAAAGGAATTTCAATGTTTTTAACAGCTTCTTTTTTATATTTTGCTGAAAGCACAAGTTCTTCATTTATCTTTCTATAGTCTTCTAAACTCATGCCAAAATTTGTATTAAGTGTAATTTCGGCAAGGTGCTCCCCTCCGTTTGTTTCAATATATTGTCTTAAAAGTTCATCTATTTCCTCATTATCTTCCTCATCTAGCTGGATATTTTCTTCTTTTGCTTTACTGATTAATATCTTCATTTCTATTAAGTCCTCTAAAGACTCCTTCTTTATTACGTCTTCCCTTTTTTTACCTTCAAACTCTGTTTCCCAAAACTCTTTTACCTGCTTTTTATCTGTCCTGTCTACATTGGCATCTTCTTCCCACACATTTCTTATATGATTAAAAACAAATCTTAACTCCGGTACTGTTATTTTTTCACCTGCAACTTCTGCTATAATGTTGTTTTCATCCACTTTTTTATTCTCGTCCCCATCAGTCTTTTTATTTGAACATGAAACCAGAGAAAAAGTAATAACAGTTAATAAAATAAAACTTATAAATTTACTATACTTCATAATAACCCCCGCAATATTTATTAATTTTCTTTCTTGCATAAATTTCTTTCTTTTTTAACAACAACTTAATAAATTTATTATAAGCAATTTAAAGCTAATTTGAAATAAATTTTTTTTAACATTTAATAATAAAAATACATACCGTCTATAATCTTGTGAAGGGTAACGCTTCTGCTTTTAAAAGGTACGTTATTAAAAAACAAGGCATTACCTATATTGTTAATTCCCTCTAATGCCATTTTGGCACTTGTAATGCATTCCTTTGATGGTACCATTTCTTTAAAACCTGGCCTGTGTGCAGGTGGAAACTGGACACTATAATTTGTATCAAAAATGACATCGTAGATGCTGTTTGGAAAACGTGGGCTTTCTTTTCTGTTTAACACCACATTTGCTATTGCAAGTCTTACATCTAATGACAGCCCGCCGCCTTCAACATTTACTATTCTAGCAAGCCATATTAAATCTTCATCTGTGTATTCCCTTTCGTAAATATATTCCTGTGGTACTTCAATGCCTTCCTTTTCAATTATTACAGAAAACACCAAATCATCCCACTCCACAGAACAACCTAAGTTTTCTGCAATAAACCTTATAGGAATCATTATGCGCCCGTCCACAATCTCAATATTTGTGTCTATATGCTGTTCTTCACCATTTACTAAAATTACATTGCTACCTGCAAACATTTCTATATTATTATCATCACAAGATACACTTGCCTTTTTCTCTTCCTGGTTCCATTGTACATCTGCTCCTAATGCTTCTGCTACAAAACGCAGCGGTACATAAGTCCTTCCATTAGCTATGTATGGTTGCACATCCATCTTGATGTAATTGCCGTTTATCTCTACAGTGATAAATATCTGCTTTGAAACTGCTGCATAAACTTTTTTCCCCTGCGCCATAGCAAATACACAAAAAAATAATAGCAACACTATGGCCAGTCTTCCCCACCTCATGTTAAAATACCACCTTTACTATTTTTTTATTACATTAAAATTATTATATTATCGATTTTATAATAACCTTAAGACTATGTCAATAAAACTTCCAAACAAGGCTCCTCATAAACGGTATTTCCTGAGATTGTTTTTTGTAACTTATGGTATATTAAAAATATAGGTTTACATAATGAGTTTACTTATGTATAATACCAGTATTGTAATGCTGGATGCCCCTAAAAATGCCAATCCTAGAAAGGAGGATACAGATGAATGTTAAAAGAGTATTTTTGTTGCTGATAATTATAGTTCTATGCTTAATGCAAACTATAGCAGCACACGGGAGTTCATCGTATACAAACCTTAAATTTGGAAGCAGGGGGACAAAAGTTGTACGGCTTCAACAAGCCTTGCAAAACAAAGGTTATTACAAAAGCTCTGTAGACGGTATATATGGAAAAATAACCGAAAGAGCGGTAATTAATTTTCAATTGGATAATAAAATCAGGATAGACGGCATTGCCGGAAAACAGACAAAGTCCTTGTTATACTCCTCTGCTTACTCAGACGCCGTGTACTGGCTTTCAAGGATTATACATGCAGAAGCCCAAAGTGAACCTTATGAAGGAAAAGTAGCCGTGGGAAATGTTGTGTTAAACAGAGTAAAATCCCCTGGGTTTCCAAATACAATATACGGGGTAATTTTTGAATATTACAAAGGCATACCCCAGTTCACTCCTGTTGCCAACGGCACAATTTACAATACACCTTCCAAATCCAGCATACAAGCTGCTAAAGATTCATTAAACGGGGCAAGACCTGTTGGGGATTCATTGTATTTTTTTAATCCCTCTAAATCAGCAGGAACATGGATAGTGAAAAACAGACAGTATTATAAGAGAATTGGCAACCATGTTTTTTATAGGTAGTGCAAATTTTTAAGGGGGTCTTAAAATATCAAGATCCCCCTTATTTTTATTTCCCAAAGTATTCACCATAAAAAATTATTAATTTCCCAAAAAACTAAAGTGCATATAGTCCCTGTTGTGGCTTCCCCAGGCATCGCCGCCCCATGCCCATTGGTAAGACTTAAATATTCTAACCACTGAGCCGTCTGCCGGTATGGAGTATGGATTTACCCCCGGCTGCCAATGTCCCTGGGTAACTGCCACCCCGTTTATTACCTGGGGGTTTTCCGCCCAGTTTATATCTATGGCAGTCCCGTAATTGTGTTCTGAAATTCTGTTGTTGGAGCCGTACGGTGGTCTCCAGGTATATCCCACCACCGATTTAATGGGGAACTTTTCTTCGTGCCGGTATATTAAATCAAATATCTCCAAAGTCTCATCTGCAATTTTCTTGTTAACCGTCAACTTTAGTGTTTTTGTAATTTTCTCCCCTGTATTAGGGTCAAAATCCCAAACTTTAATATCAATATCCACCATATTGGCATCTGCTTCTTCTTTGGTTTTATAAAACTTATATGTACCATCGCTGTTTTTGCCAAAAATATATTCAAGTCTCAATTCTCTGAGTTTTCTTTTGTCAATTCCGGAAGAGCCACCTCTGGTGGCAGGAATTAAATAACCTTCATCAGCATAGTTCTCAGCTAAAAACTCTTGAAATGAATTCCCTTCATCTTCTAAATGCTCCTGGTTATAAAAAGGTCTGGATGAAAGAATATCTGTTGTAACACCGCTTATAAGGACATTTTCAATAATGGTGCAAACTTCAGCCCTGGTTACATTTGAATCCGGTCCGAACGTACCGTCTTCATAGCCCCTGATAATGCCTTTTAAGTAGCACTGGGCTATTAATTCTTTTAAAGGCTCAGAAATTGATTGTGAATCTTTAAAAACGCAGTCTACAACTGAAGGGTTGGTATATGAATTATTAAGTCCTGCTGCACTTGCAATAACAGCAGTTGTCTCTTGCCTGTTGGCAGGTGTGTCCGGACTAAAAATATCATCCTCTATAAATATAAAATGATTAGATACCTCTGCTATAAATTTTTGCGCCCAATGCTTTTCTATATCAGTAAACTTCTTTTCATCATCACTTTCACTTTCTTCACCTGATGAAAAATTAAAAGCATTGAAGACAATTGCTGAAAGCTCCGCCCTGGTTACAGGACTGTCAGGACAGAAGGTCCCGTCAGGAAAACCTTTTATAATGCCCAATGAATACATGCGCATAATTGTGTCTTTAGCCCAGTGATTTTGTATATCTGAAAATGTATTTGACTTTGTACCCGGAAAAACAAAATTGTCTTTTTTTATGGCTGTCCTATTAAATAGTGAACCGGTATCTTCTTCTACAGTAAGCTTATACACTTCTTTCATACCATTTTTAAAATGTATTTCAAATGTAAATTCCCCTGAATTAGCCGGAATCCCTGTAATGCATCCATCTTTTGTAATTTTTAAGCCTTCCGGTAAGTCTATGTCACTAAAATTGACATTTTTATAATCATCATTTATAAATACTTCTACAGGTCCATATTGGTGACCTTTATAGGCATTTGGCAAAAATTTAACTTCCTCAAAACCATTATCTTTTTTATTTATTTCTATTTCTAAAGCTAAAGAAGGGTCATCAAATTTAACCCATCCGCCGTTTTGCTTTTTATAACAAATGAAAACACTATATTTTCCTGCTTTTTCAAAGGCAATATCCCCTTTAAAATGATATGACTTGCCAGGCTCAATTACAACAGACCTGAACCATTGGGAATTTGAATACTGATCCTCTTCATTGACTGCTGCCGCTGTTATAGAATCTATGTAAATTGGATTTTTGCCTTTGTTTTTTATGGAAAATACAACTGTTATCTTTTGATTCTCATAATAGGGCTCCCTCTCCATAATGGCAACCGGTGTAATTATCTCTAAGTTTTCCTCCTCCGGTTTACTTATACCTGAAACTTTTACACTGGTCATAATAAAAACAAAAACAAAAAAAATAGCCAATACTTTTCTTTTCATAAAAATACCACCTATATTCATCTTTTGTTAGTAATATTATTTTACCTAAAATGATAATACACAGGGTATTACATTAATCTTAAAAATATCATGTAATAACAATTAATATACTTTATCACATACTCTTTATTATAGTGCTTTATAAGCTTAATGTAAAGATTCTTAAAATCAATTTAATAATAAAATACCGCATATTTAAATCAGGCAATAAAAAAATTTTTAAGAATGTTTTTATTGCCTGATTCAGTAAAGTTTTATCATTTAGTAAAGTTTCTTTATCATTGGAGTTAATTTATAAAACTAGCTAATGGCTCTCTTTATTTCCCTCACATATTCCAGTACATGGGGAATGCAGTTTTCCCCGTATTTTCCTATGATTTTTACAATAGCACTTCCCACAATCACCCCATCGGAAATTTTGCTCAATCTTGCCGCCTGCTCTGGAGTGGAAATTCCAAACCCCACTGCACATGGAATATCATTTTCCTCTTTGGCTATTTTAATCATTTCCTCCACATCACTGCCTATATCCTCACGGACACCTGTTACCCCCATTGAAGAAACACAATACAAAAACCCTTGTGCTTCACGGGAAATGGCACGTATACGGTTTTTTGAAGTTGGGGCAATCATGGAAATAAAGTCAATCCCGTATTTTGATGAAAAGGGAAGAATCTCTTCTTTTTCTTCGAAAGGGATATCAGGAATGATAACTGCTGACACATCCACTTCTTTGCACTTTCTCATAAACTTATCAGTTCCATAGGTAAATACAGGATTGGCATATGTCATGAAAGCTATTGGAACGCTGCATGTCTTTCTAATATTTGATACCATATCAAAAATTTTATCAGTGGTGGCTCCCGCCTTTAATGCACGGTAGCTGGCTGCCTCTATTACCGGTCCTTCTGCAACCGGGTCAGAAAAGGGTATGCCAAGTTCAATTAAATCTGCACCTGCATCAGCCATCTTTATTACCAGTTCTTCAGTAGTTTTAAGGTTAGGATCACCCGCCGTAATAAATGGTATAAAAGCTTTTTTATTTTCAAATACCTGCTTTATTTTACTCATATATTTCTTCCCCCCTATAACGGGCTATTGCAGCCACATCTTTATCCCCTCTTCCGGAAAGAGAAATTACAATTATCTGGTCTTTTTTCATTTTTGGTGCAATTTTTTTTGCATAGGCCACTGCATGGGCGCTTTCAATTGCTGGAATAATTCCCTCTGTCTTTGAAAGGTATTCAAAGGCTTCTACTGCTTCTTCATCAGTAACAGCCACATATTCTGCCCTTCCCATATCTTTCAAATTTGCGTGTTCCGGTCCCACTCCAGGATAGTCCAGCCCTGCAGAAATTGAATAAACAGGTGCAATTTGACCGTATTCGTCCTGGCAAAAATACGACTTCATTCCATGGAATATGCCAAGGGTTCCAACTGTCATGGTAGCTGCATTTTTATCTGTATCCACACCATGCCCTGCAGCTTCACATCCTATGAGCCTAACTTCTTTATCTTCAATAAAATCATAAAACAGTCCTATGGCATTGCTGCCGCCTCCAATGCATGCCATTAAAACATCCGGCAGCTTTCCTTCTTTTTCTAAAATTTGTTTTCTGACCTCCCTGCCTATAATGCTTTGCATATCCCTCACAATTGTAGGAAAAGGGTGAGGTCCCATTACAGAACCCAATACATAATGAGTGTCCTCCACTCTCCTTGCCCACTCACGCATTGTTTCATTAACTGCATCCTTCAGGGTCTGGGTCCCGCTTGTAACGGTGTGTACTTTTGCCCCTAAAAGCTTCATCCTAAAAACATTTAATGCTTGTCTTTCTGTATCTTCCTTACCCATGAAAATTTCACATTCCAGCCCTAAAAGTGCCGCTGCCGTTGCAGTTGCCACCCCGTGCTGTCCTGCCCCTGTTTCTGCAATTACACGGGTTTTCCCCATATATTTTGCAAGAAGTACCTGACCTAATACATTGTTTATTTTATGTGAACCTGTATGGTTAAGATCCTCCCTCTTTAAATAAACTTTTGCCCCCCCTAAATCCTCAGTCATTTTCTCTGCATAGTAGAGAAGTGACGGTCTGCCGGCATAATTTTTTAATAAATCTTCCAGCTCTTTAAGAAAAGCCTGGTCTTTTTTAAATTTCTCATAGCTTTCTTCAAGTTCATTAACTGCATTCATAAGGGTTTCCGGAATGTACTGTCCCCCATGGATGCCAAATCTTCCCTTCGGCATAAAATACCCTCCTTTGTATAAATGTATAAATATAAAAAATGATTAAGAAGCTGTCTGTAAAGTCCCCCAGTTTCCATTAACTAAACCTACGCAAAGAACCTTAGTTTTGAGAGTTTAATTTTTTATATTCTTTATCAATTATATTTTTAATTTCAGCAACTGCTTCTTCTAGTTTATCATTTATTACAATATATTGATAGTTCTTAGACATTTCTTCTTCATATTCGTACCTGGCAATTCTCGTTTCAATTCTTGTCTCCCCCCGTGACTTAAGCCTCTCAATAAGCTGTTCTTTTGAAGCAGGTTTTATAAATATGGTAACAACTTTTGGTAGTTTTTTTACTAAAACCTGGGTACCGTCCACATCAATATCTTTTATGAGAACTTTTCCGCTTTTAAGCTTTTCTTCAACAACTTTTTTAGGGGTTCCGTAATAATACCCATGGACTATCTGATACTCCAAAAGCTCCTCATTTTTTATCATCTGTTCAAACTCTTCTTTTGTTACAAATGTATAGGGCTTCCCCGGTTCTTCACCAGGTCTCATTTCCCTTGTGGTCATAGTGGGCATTAGCTCAATATTGCTGTTTTCTTTTGATATTTTGTTAATAACTGTATTTTTACCTACTCCGGAACTTCCTGATAAAATAACAAGCATTTATAACACATCCTTACTATAATATCTTTATTTTATTCTATACCTCTGTTTGCTGTTTGAATTTTTGCTTTAAAGGATTTTCTTAGTTCTAAAACATGTTTAACTATTACTATTATAGTTGCCGTCAAAGGCACACCTATTATCATACCAATAATACCAAAAGCTTTTCCAAAAAATAAAACTGAAAACATAACTAAAAGAGGGTGCAGACCTACACTGCGGGACATAACCTGGGGAGAAATAAATGCAGATTCTAACTGCTGTACAATAACTATCATTATGGCAACCCACAAAGCCTTTATGGGACTATCCATAATAGCAAGGATTACCGGCAATATTCCTCCTATCCATGGTCCAAAATAAGGGATAACATTGGTAATTCCTGCCACCAGTCCAATTGTAAGGGAGTGGGGAACCCCCAATATTTTGCATCCCACACCTGTAAGTATGCCAACAAAAACAGCTATTACCAGCTGTCCCCTTATAAAACCGCCTAACACAGTATCTATTTCCTTTGCAATTACCTTTAATTTATCCCTTTTATTGTTATTTATAGGTTTCATAAATGTATTTATAATTATATCTTTATCCTTAAGATAATAAAAAGCAATTATAGGCGTCAGCACTATGTCTAAAAGTGTGCCTGTACCTTCCACTATTATAGTTGAAAGTTGACTAAAGGCATTACTTATGACTTTTGCAATTTTCTTTAATTCATTGTCTATGTTTATATAATCGTACAACACTTCGGGTATTTTAAACAAATTTCCCGACTTGAAATCATCTATGGCTTTATTTACAAAATTAAAAATTGCAGGAATTTCCTCTGTGATAAAAACAGATATATCTTTTGCAAATTTAGGTATAATTATCGCAAATATGGATACAACAAAAATACAAATTGATAAAAAAACAATCAGTATTGCAAAAACCCTTTTCACTTTTCCCTTTTCAATAAAGTTTACCAAAGGATTTAAAATATATGCAAGAACCAAAGCATAAATAAAAGGTCTTATCACGTTCACGAAACTTTGACCAAGTATTATAATAACCACCAATACACATAGAATTAAACCAATGTCCAATAATATATAACGCTTTCTTTTAAGTAGATCAATCATTTGTACTCCTCATATTCCTTGACTTTTGTGATAAATAATTTCAATCTTTGACCTAATTATGCATCAGATACAATTTAATTTCATTATACTGATTTTTTAAATATATAGCAAGTTAAAAAAAGAGGCTGTGCACTAGTTTATCAGTGCAGCAGCCCTGTTTCTAAATACTGGTATTTATTTTCCCATATGCTATATACTTTTATACTGCATTTATTCTGGTCATACATTATTTATTGGGTCATATATTCCCGTTAACTGTTTATATATTCCAGTTTGCCATTCCCGGTGTACTGCCCATTAATTCTTGCAATCCTGCTTATATAATCTACTCTACTGCTTTTTTTAGTGCCTGGTCCAAGTCATAAATAAGATCCTCCGGATCTTCAATTCCAATGGAAAGTCTTATCTGGTCCGGAGTAACCCCTGCAGCCTTTTGGTCCTCCTCTGAAAGCTGTCCGTGAGTAGTAGTTGCAGGGTGAATTACAAGGGATTTTGCATCTGCCACGTTTGCCAATAGGGAGAAAATTTCCAAACTGTCAATAAACTTCTTAGCAGACTCTACTCCGCCCTTAATTCCAAAGGTAAATATAGAGCCTGGTCCCTTTGGAAAATATTTCTGTGCAAGATTATAGTACTTGCTGTCTTCGCTGCCCGGATAATTAACCCAAGCCACATTGGGATGATTCTTTAAAAACTCAACGATTTTTTTAGTATTGGAAACATGCCTTTCAACCCTTAAGGACAAAGTCTCAAGACCTTGAAGGAGCAAAAAGGAATTAAACGGGCTGATTGCAGCACCGGTATCCCTTAATAGCTGCACCCTTACTTTAGTAATATACGCTAAGGGACCAAGGGCTTCAGAATATTTCAATCCGTGATAACTCATGTCCGGCTCTGTAAATTCCGGAAACCTGCCGCTTGCTGCCCAGTCAAATTTACCTGAATCAACAATGAGTCCCCCTATTGAGGTACCATGACCACCAATGAATTTTGTTGCTGAATGTACAACTATATCAGCCCCAAACTCAAAAGGTCTTATCAGGTAAGGTGTTCCAAATGTGTTGTCCACAATTAAAGGTACCCCGTTTTCGTGGGCAATTTTTGCCACTTCCTCAATATCAATTATATTGGAACTTGGATTTCCTATGGATTCTATAAATACCGCCTTTGTTTTTTCATTAATTGCTTTTCTGAAATTCTCAGGATCGTCCGGATCAACAAAAACCGTATTTATGCCATACTTAGGTAATGTAACGGAAAATAAATTATAAGTACCTCCATACAAAGTGCTTGCTGATACAATCTCATCCCCTGCTCCTGCAATATTCATTACTGCATAAGTTATGGCAGCAGAACCTGAGGCAACTGCCAAAGCCCCCACCCCTCCTTCAAGGGCTGCAATTCTCTTTTCTAAAACATCAGTGGTAGGATTCATTATTCTGGTATATATATTGCCGGATTCTTTCAATGAAAAAAGATCCTCAGCATGTTGTGCATCTTTAAATACATATGAAGTAGTCTGATAAATTGGAACTGCCCTAGAGCCTGTTGCAGGGTCAGGTTCTTGACCTGCATGTACCTGCAAAGTGTCAAACTTAAATTTTCTATCCTTCATATTATTCACTCTCCTAACATTTTTACATATAGGTTTAATTGACTAATGCCAACTAAACCTATATGTTTTATATAATAATACATGTCAGGAGATACTTTGTCAATACATTTTTTATAAAAATTTATATATGGTTTTATGCTGATACTTTTCTCCTGCTTTTAGAATTGGTGAGGGAAAATGTTTGTGCTTCAATGCGTTGGGAAAATACTGGGTTTCAAGACAAAATCCGCTTCTTTTGCTGTATTTTACACCGTCTTTCCCCATTTTTGAATCTACGATATTATTCCCCGTATAAAACTGCACTCCCGGCTTTGTGGTATACACTTCCATACGCCTTTTACTAACCGGGTCAAACACCTCTGCCGCTTTTTCCGTTATACCTTTTGTATTTAAAACCCAGTTGTGGTCAAATCCCTTCCCGTAAGTAATCTGGATATCCTCCATTTCAATTGCATCTTTTATTGGTTTCATTTTCCTGAAATCCATAGGAGTTCCTTCCACGTCCCTTATTTCACCTGTAGGTATTGAGTATTCATCTATAGGAGTGAACTTGTCTGCATTAATCATAACTTCATGATTTAATATATCCCCATAGCTGTGACCTGAAAGATTAAAATAAGAATGATTTGTGAGATTTACCACTGTGTCCTTGTCAGAAATCGCTTGGTATTCTATAGAAAGGGCGTTGTCCTTTGTTACTTTGTATATTACCGTTACATCAAGATTGCCTGGATAGTTTTCTTCCCCGTCCTTACTTCTATAAGTTAATTTAAGTGCTTCCACACCATCTTCTTCAATTATTTCTGCATTCCAAACCACACTGTCAAAACCTATATTGCCGCCGTGAATATGGTTTTTTCCCTCATTTTTCACCAGATTATATACTTTCCCGTTAAGTTCAAAGGATGAATTTTCAATCCTGTTGGCATGCCTTCCGATTATCCCGCCAAAATAACAGCTGTTTTTAAAATAATTGTGAAGGCTGTCATAGCCTAAAACAACATCATCAATTTTCCCGCTACTGTCCGGAACAAAAAGGGATACAACTATACCTCCGTAATTTGTTATTTTAGCCTTCATCCCGGAATCATTAGACAGCGTGTATATGTCTATATTATTAAAATCTTTTCCGTCTGAAAATTTTTCTTTAATAACACCCATAAGTATTTCCTCACTTTTTATTATTTTATTGTTAGTAAAAGACTGCTTCAAAAGCAGTCTTTTACACTTAAACAAGGGAAGTATGATATGAAATTTGATTTTAAGTGTTAATCTTCTAAAATGTACTGGTTAAGTATAGCTTCAAGAACTTCTTGTCTGCCTGAAACATTTTTAATCTGATCATTATTGAGTGCATATTCTTCCAGCTCTTTAAATCCAACTTTTCCTTCTACAATGTCTTTTCCTATGCCGCTTTCATAGCTCTTATATCTTTCCTCAATAAATTTATCGAATTTACCATCCTTAACAATTTTATTTGCAATTTTAAATCCTTTAGCAAATGCGTCCATACCTGCGATATGAGCATAGAAAAGATCTTCAGGCTCAAAGGAACCTCTTCTTACCTTAGCGTCAAAGTTTAATCCTCCTGTTGTAAACCCGCCTGCTTTTATAACTTCATACATTGCTAAAGTAGTATCGTAGATATTAGTTGGGAACTGGTCGGTATCCCATCCTAATAGCAGGTCTCCCTGGTTTGCATCTATACTTCCAAGTATTCCGTTTATTCTTGCAACACGCAGTTCATGTTGGAAAGTATGAGCAGCTAAAGTAGCATGATTCGCTTCTATATTCATTTTGAAATGCTTATCTAATCCATATTTTAGTAAGAAGCCATATACAGTTGCAGTATCAAAGTCATATTGATGTTTTGTAGGCTCCTTTGGCTTAGGCTCAATTAGCAGCTGGCCTTTAAATCCAATTTCTTTTGCATAATCAACAGCCATTTGTAAAAATCTTGCCATATTGTCAAGCTCAAGTTTCATATTGGTATTGAGAAGTGTTTCATAACCTTCTCTGCCGCCCCAGAATACATAGTTTTCCCCTCCAAGCTCAAGGGTAATTTCCATTGCTTTTTTTACCTGGGCTGCTGCAAATGCAAATACATCTGCATTTGGAGAAGTAGATGCCCCATGTACAAATCTAGGGTGACCAAATGCATTTGTGGTACCCCACAAAAGTTTTACATCGCTGTTTTTTAAATATTCTTTTATTTTTGCAACTATTTCATCAAGCCTTTTGTTTGTTTCTCTTAGTGTAGATGCCTCAGGTGCTATATCCCTGTCATGGAAACAGAAATACGGAACACCCAGCTTTTCACAAAACTCAAAATTTGCCTCTACTTTTGCCTTAGCAAGATCCATAGGATCTGTTATATCATCCCAAGGTCTTATAGCTGTTCCAGCTCCAAAGGGATCCACACCTACGCCTTGGTAAGTATGCCAGTAAGCAACTGCAAACCTTAGATGCTCTTTCATTGTCTTTCCGTCAATTACTTCATCCGGATTGTAGTATTTAAATGCTAATGGATTATCTGAATCCTTTCCTTCATATTGTATTTTTGAAATGTTTTTAAAAAATTCTGCCATTTTTACTCCCTCCCGGTTATTTTAAAATTTTATATACTGCATTTTTCTATTACCTAAATTATTCAATTATATCAGCTAAATCATAAAAATCCTTTTTAAGTGAATTATAAAGTCTCTTGTACATATTATAATACTTATTGTATTTATCGTACAAGTCCTTATTTGCATTTTGTACTGTTTTTACTTTAATAACAGCATCACAAGCCTCCGGCACACTGCTGTAAACACCTGTTCCTACACCCGCAAGGAGTGCAACACCAAGAGCGGGGCCCTCACTTGAGCTTATTGTCACAATGTCTGTTCCAAATACATCTGCCTGCATCTGGCGCCATAATTTACTCTTTCCGCCGCCTCCGGAAGCCCTTACCTGGGAAACATCTATTCCCATGCCTTTAATTATTTCCAGACAATCCCTGAGGCTGTATACAACCCCTTCCATGACTGACCTTATAAAATGTGGTTTTTCATGCTTTGCAGATAGTCCGAAAAATACTCCCTTTGCCCTAGGGTCAAGATGGGGCGTCCTCTCCCCCATGAGATATGGAAGATAAATAAGACCACTGCAGCCAGGCTCCACATTTTCCGCTTCCTGATCCATTAGTATATAAGGGTCGGTATCCATAAGCTCTGCAGTTCTCTTTTCTTCTATGCAGAAATTATCCCTAAACCATTTAAGAGACAAGCCTGCTCCCTGGGTAACCCCCATTACATGCCAGGTGTTGGGTACAGCGTGGCAGAAAGTATGCACCCTTCCTAAGGGGTCTATTGTTACACTATCTGAGAACGCAAATACAACTCCTGAAGTACCAATGGTTGAAGAAATAACCCCTGGTCTTACTATTCCATTTCCAACCGCACCTGCTGCCTGGTCACCACCACCACCTACTACCGGTGTTCCTTCTTTAAGTCCGGTTAACTCAGCTGCTTCTTTGTGGACTTTTCCGGTTATTTCATAGGATTCATATAAAGTTCCCAGCATACTTTTATCTATCTCAAGCTTTTCTAATACCTCGTCACTCCACTTTCTATTTGGTATATCCATTAGCTGCATACCGCTGGCATCGGATACTTCAGTGGCAAATTCCCCGGTTAGGCGGAATCTGATATAGTCCTTTGGAAGAAGTATTTTTTTCACCTTTTCAAAAATTTCCGGTTCATTATTTTTTACCCATAGTATTTTAGATGCAGTAAATCCGGTTAATGCAGGATTTGCTGTTATCTCAATAAGTCTTTCCTTTCCTATCATTGAAGTAATCTGTTCACATTCTAAATAACTTCTCTGGTCGCACCAGATTATTGCCCTTCTTAGTACATTTGAATCCTTATCCAGCAAAACAGCACCATGCATTTGTCCCGAAAGACCCACACCTTTAATTTCAGATGCATCAATCCCGCTTTTTGCTATAACCTGGTTTATTGACTTATACGTAGCCCTCCACCAGTCTTCAGGATCCTGTTCCGCCCATCCAACGTTGGGCTGATATAAAGGATATTCTTCCAATGTACTGGCAATTGTATTTCCTGCTTCATCAAAGAGTACTGTTTTTGTACCCGATGTACCTATATCTACTCCTAGTAAATATGCCATTTTTATCCCCCCTGCATAATCTTAGTATTTGACCTCTCAAGATTTATCAGTATTCTATTTCAAGCATATTCCCTACAACTTCAAAGGAAGCTTCTTCCACCTTAGTTCCTGTAAGTTCCTGGCTTCTCTCATCCGGCTGGCTTCCGCCAACAAATATTTTAAATGTACCTGGTTTTATCATGCGCTTTCCTTCTTCATTTATAAAGGACAACTGCTTTTTTGTTAGCTGGAATTCAACAGTCTTTTCCTCACCAGGTGCTAAATTAATCCTCTTAAAACCTTCCAAATGCCATCTTGGAGCTTCCGGATTGTCAACTTCTTTTACATACAACTGTACAATTTCATCAGCTTTAAAACTGCCTGTATTTTTTACCTTTACGCTGCATTCTATGCCCTCTCCCACATTAACCTTATCCTTTGAAAGGGTGAGATTGCTGTACTCAAACTTTGTATAGCTTAAGCCATAGCCAAAGGGATAAAGGGCTGGATTCTTCATGTATTTATATGTGCGGTTTTCCATTGAATAATCCCTGAAATCTGGCAGTTCTTCTGTTGTCCTGTAAAAGGTTACCGGCAGTCTTCCGGAAGGGCTGTACTCACCAAATATCAGTGAAGCAATTGCCTTTCCTCCTTCTGCTCCCGGATACCATGCTTGTATAATTGCAGGTACATTTTCATCTGCCCATGTAACTGCCAATGCACTGCCTGCCAAAAGTACTAAAATAATGGGCTTTCCGGCTTTGTGAACAGCTTCCAAAAGTTCCTGCTGAAGCCCTGGAAGATTTAAGTCAGGCTTGTCACCACCGGCGTAGTCATTGGACACATCTCCCTGTTCTCCTTCAATGGTTGCGTCAAGACCTAAGCACATAACTACAACATCGGCTCTTTCTGCAACAGAAACCGCTTCTGCAAAACCTGCACCTCTTTCAGCTAAAGTAGGTTTCTCCTTGTACAAGTGACAGCCTTCAGCGTAGTATATCCTGGTATCTTCAGAAACAACCTCCCTGATTCCATCCAGTACAGTAACATATCTTGATGCATCTCCGTAGTAATTACCTATTAATGCATCCCTACTGTTGGCATTAGGTCCGATTACCGCAATTGATTTTATTTTGTTTTTATCTAATGGCAATAAATTGTTGTCATTTTTCAAAAGAACCAATGATTTTTTTGAAACCTCAAGGGCAAATTCCCTGTGTTCCTTGCAATCATTTATTTCATACGGTATCTTTGCATAAGGTACATCTTCTTCATCATCAAACATTCCAAGCTTCATTCTTGTAATCATTAATCTGATTACCGCCTTATCTATAGTTTCCTCATCCACAAGGCCTTCTTTGTGGGCTATTAATAAATTCCCGTACATATTGCCGCAGTTTAAATCACATCCGTTATTGACTGCTAATGCAACTGATTCAGGAGCGGTTTTAGTAACCATGTGGGTTTCATGGAAATCTTTTATAGCCCAGCAGTCAGAAACTACATGGCCGGTAAATCCCCACTCATCCCTTAATATATCCTGAAGCAGTGTTTTGCTGCCGCAGCAGGGCTCACCATTTGTCCTGTTGTATGCCCCCATAACAGCTTCAACTTTTCCTTCCACTACGCAGGCTTTAAATGCAGGAAGATATGTCTCCCGCATATCTTTTTCTGAAGCAATTGCATTAAACTCATGCCTCTCCAGCTCAGGTCCGCTGTGTACAGCGAAGTGCTTAGCACAAGCAGCAGCCTTTAAGTATTTTTCATCATTTCCCTGTAGTCCTTTTATAAAGGCAACTCCCAACCTGCTTGTCAAATAGGGATCCTCACCATATGTTTCATGTCCCCTTCCCCATCTTGGGTCTCTAAAAATATTTACATTAGGAGACCAAAAGGTCAGCCCTTTGTATATTCCATAATCTTCCTTTCTCTGAGACTCATGAAACTTGGCTCTCCCTTCTGTGGAAATAACATCCGCAACTTTGTATATCAGTTCGTCATCAAAAGTTGCAGCCATACCAATAGCCTGGGGAAACATTGTTGCAGTTCCCGCCCTAGCAACTCCATGAAGGGCTTCGTTCCACCAATTATATGGCTTTATACCAAGCCTCGGTATTCCTGGAGCGCTGTGCAGCATTTGCATTACCTTTTCTTCAAGAGTCATCCTTGAAACCAGGTCTTTAGCTCTTTCCTCAAAACTAAGTTCTTTATTCTTGTAAGCAGGTACCTGATTCTCCATAAAAACCTCCTTAGTAAATTTTTCTATTTAGTTGGTCTTTTATCCCCGTCTTTCTGTAAAAATAAGTATTTATTACATCCCGCCATTCTTTTGAATGTTCCAGCTGCATATTAAGTCTTTCCAAAACATGATTAAAAGATTCTTCTTCTATTTTTCCTTTTAAACCCTGCCACTTTTTAATAAGGTCTTCCTCAACTTGCTCCACACCCTCAAAATGAGTGTTATAAATGTGCTGGATCAGGGTTGTACCTGATTTTAACTTATAACTATAAGGCACACGGTGAAAGAAAAGAAGCAGTTCTTCAGGGCATGTATTTATATCTTCGTAAATCTCCATGACCTCTTTGCTATACTGGGCTGTATACCCTGTCCCAGATTTTACTGTACGATCCACACCAATTCCATGGATGTCTGCTCTGTGATAGGTTCCCCATTTATCGTATTCATACCCGTCTACATTAGGTCCGTAGTGGTGTCCGGGATTTACCATCCACCCTATACCCAAAGGTGTGGTGTATTTCTCATAAATACTCCAGGATACAAGGAGCATGTGGGATATAGTGTCAACTACATCTTTTTCATTGGAAAAAGTCATTCTAACCCACTCATCAGTTATGCTCTCTGATGATAAATCCGGATTCCATGCAAGACGCCCATACCCGTAAAAATTTGCCTGTGCCAGCTGGTGCCCTGTCCAATTTGCATCGTTTCCTATATTGGCAACAGCCGCCATGCCACTGTATTTGTTTTTGTAAAAAGAACCACTTAATATTTCCTTAACAGTTACACTTTTGCCACCTATTCTCGTATCAAAATCCAGCACCTCTTTCCACATTGGAACAAGGTAGCACAGGTGTATTTGCTGGCCTGTATATTCCTGGGTTATTTGAAATTCAACTACATGATTTGTATTCTCCAGCCCGCCAATAAGAGGAGAAACCGGTTCTCTTACCTGAAAATCCATAGGACCGTTTTTAATTTGCAAAATTACATTGTCGTGGAATAAACCGTCTAAAGGCTTAAAATTGTCATATGCTGCCTTTGCCCTGTCTGTTTTTGTATCTCTCCAGTCCTGTAGGCAGTTATAGACAAAACATCTCCATATAACAATCCCGCCAAAAGGTTCTAATGCTTCCGCCAGCATATTAGCACCATCTGCATGGTTTCTCCCGTATGTAAAGGGACCTGGCCTGAACTCTGAATCTGCTTTTACTAAAAACCCTCCAAAATCGGGGATATACTCATATATTTCCTCTGCTTTGTCTTTCCACCACTGTTTTACCCTTTCATCTAAAGGGTCAGCGGTATCTAAATCCCCAAGTTCAATGGGGCTTGCATAATTTATACTTAAATAAAGAGTTACGCCGTAATTTCTAAATATTTCTGCAAGTCCTGCCACATCTTTTAAATATTCTTTTGTAATGAGCCTGGTCTCTGTTTGATGTACATTTACATTATTAATTACAACCCCGTTTATTCCCACTGATGCTAAAAGCCTGGCATAGTCGGTTATTCTGTCCATGTTATTTACAATTTTATTTTTTTCAAAAAAAATAGATTTTCCCGCATACCCTCTTTCAATGCTGCCGTCCATATTGTCCCAGTGATTGATAATTCTTAGAAGGTTATGGGGATTATCAATTAAATAGAAGTTATCAATATCTCTTTGCATTTGCATAAACCTTAGAAATGCAAATGCTCCGTATAAAATACCTTTTTCTGTTTTTGAAGCTATAATAATAAATCTTTCTTTCTCTTTATCAATTGTTTTTATAATATAGCCGTCTTTACATACCTTTTCTTTTTCAGATTCTAATATCTCTCTATCTATATATTCATTCTTACCCAATATACCCAACATAATAAATGATGAACCCCTGGGAGTTTTCGAAATATTTGGTTTTGTGCCTAACATACTAAATAACCCGTTAGTTAATTCAGCTTTAGCTGAATTAACTATTGGTGTATACATATCAGTAACAATTTGGCTGCACAGTCTGATGTAGCTATCCATAAGTTCTTTATTTTTTATTTTGTCATACCTTAGCCAGCATCTGTACATTTCTTTTTTTATCTCTCCCTATAAGTTTACTTTGCCCCGTTTAAAACATTAATGGTAGTTATTCTTTTACTCCTCCAACATTTAATCCTGCAATAAAGTATTTTTGCAGCAGTGGATATACGCAAAGTATTGGCACCATTGCAATTATAGTAATAGCAGCCTGGAGAGTTACCGGAGTTACCAAGCTGGATGCCATCTGACCGGCTGTCGCACTGGTAGCTCTCTGTGCACTACTTTGGCTAAATGAAGAAGCCAAAAGTTTTTGAAGTTCATATTGCAGTGTACTAAGTTCCTGCTTTGACGGTGCATATAAATATGTGTCAAACCAGCTGTTCCACTGATATATTATTGTAAACATACCAACAACGGCAAGGGCTGGTTTTGCAAGAGGGAAAATAATACGTATAAATATTTTAAAATCCCCTGCGCCATCTATTCTTGCAGACTCTACAAGACTTTCCGGTATGGTATTTATATAAGTTCTTACAACTATAACATTAAATGCTGATATCATACCTGGGATTATATAAACCCAAAAACTATTTAAAAGTCCAAGTTTTTTAATCAAAAGATAGTTAGGTATCAAACCTGCGTTAAAATACATTGTCAAAACAAACACAACTGTGATAAATTTATTTAGCACATATTCTTTCCTGCTCAGGCAATATCCCATCATGGCTGTGAGAAAAACGTTTATAGCAGCAGCTAAAATGGTCCTTGCAACAGATACAAGGAATGCATTAAAAATTGTCCCGCCAACAAATACAGTTTTATAGTTTTGCAGTGTAAACATCCTTGGCCAAAGGCGTATTCCCCCTCTTAGTGCATCAATACCATCATTAAATGACACGGCAAGAGTATTTAAGAAAGGGTATAATGTAGAAATAATCAAAAACGTCATAATAAGAAAGTTAAAAACATTAAATGCTATATCAGCTACGCTGTATCTCTTTTTTCCTATTTTAACATACATACTCCCACCTCCTTATATAAGCCTTTCTTCCCCGAGTTTTTTTGCTATGGCGTTTACGCTAAATACCAGGAATATACTTACAACTGTCTTAAACATACCTGCAGCTGTAGCTAATGAGAAGTTACTCTGCCTGATACCGTACCTTATTGCAAATACGTCAATTGTTTCAGACCATGCAATGTTACCAGGTCTTTGAAGCAGTAACTGGAACTCAAAACCGCTTCCGCCGGTCCCTGCACTCAAAAGGTGTGCAACATTCATTATCAATAGCACCATAAAAGTGGATTTGATTCCTGGTAAAGTTATATAGCGCATTTTTTTGAACCTTCCGGCTCCGTCAATTTCCGCCGCCTCGTAAAGATGAGGGTCGATGGCTGCCATTGCACCAAGATAAACTATTGCATTAAAACCTACATTTTTCCACACATTGGCCACTCCAAATATGGTCCAGAAGTGCTTACCTTCCGCCAGCCACAACTTTGGCTGATCTATTATTCTTAGAGCAAGAAGTATTTCATTAACTATACCGTTATTTAAAAGAGCCTGGGACACCATTGTTGCAGCAATAACCCATGATAAGAAATAAGGTAAATAAGATATAGTTTGAACTACTTTTTTAACAAATAAATTCTTTATCTCGTTTAATAAAAGTGCCAAGGCTATAGCTGTAACGAAGGAAAGAACCAGATTTATTAGACTCATGGCTACTGTATTTCTTAAAACCCTTCCAAAGTTGGCACCTTTAAATAAGAATTTAAATTGCTCTAAGCCCACCCATTCCTGATTAAATATGGTAGCAGTAGGGCTTGGTCTGTATCTTTGGAATGCCATCAGCCATCCATACAGCGGTATATAGTGAAATATTATAATATATATAAGGAGTGGGACAGACATGAGCATAAGCTGTCTCTGGCTTTTTATTTTTTCCCACTTTTTTCTCCTGGCACTTTTCTTTACTACCATGGTATCACTGATACCTGTAGATAAGCTGGAATCTTGCATATAAACACTCTCCTAATTATAAACTAAACTACCCTTATAACAAATAATATATTAAAATTTTATTTCCTATATTTTCACAAATAGGGGAAGGTATCATGATACCTTCCTCTATTTGTTTTTCCAAATGTCAATTTACTTAGCCCATTCTGTCATTCTTCTCTGTATACCTTCATTTATATGTTTTTCAAATGCTTCTATATCTAACTCTTCATGTTTTTTAACAAAATCTGCCCACAAAGATTCAAATTCTGATGTAGGAGCCATTATAATCTGTGGTAAATACTCAAATGCTAAGTCCTGCATCTGCTGTGAGACAGTAGCCGGTACACTGTTGGTTGGTATATTGATTGACCAAGCCGGGAAGTACAGTGGGTTTTCAGGTGGTGTTGAGTGCAACTGTCCCTGAGTTTGAACGCCGTATGCTGTAAGCAGTTCTTTTTCAGGCTCTGTCAATCCTTCAAAATATTCTATTGGCTGCAATCCAGGTGATGTTGCATTGCCGTCAGAATATGTTCCTTCTAACTTAGGTGCAAATTCAAACAAGTCATCTGCTTTATTTGCAAGTTTCCAGTCAGGGCTTTGCTGTTCTTTTCTCATTTGGTCATTTCTATAGAACATTCCGTCTTCGTCAACAAGGTAATCTATACCCTCTTCACCCCACTGGAGAAGCTTTTGCCACTCTTCATCCAACAAGGCCTCAAATAGTCTCATTACTCTGTCAGGATCCTTACAACTTGTAGTTATCGCAAAACCACTGTTAACGTTAAGCTCCGGACGTGTCAGATACCAGTCTCTTATGCTTTCATCAAATACAATCGGAACCGGCATGTACATTCTATCGTATTTTCCTTGCTGGTGCAGAGCTTCGTTTGCTTTATTAAAGTTCCAGCGCTGGTCGAAAAGACCTAAAACAGCTCCACTTGCAAGTTTTTGTATATATTGGTCAAAGTCAATAACGAAGCCTTCCGGATCCACCAAGCCTTTATTATACGCTTCATTAAGTTTTTTGAAGTATCTCTTTGAAATATCTTTGTGCTGATATACTTCAGCTACTTTAGTTTCCTGGTCTACTATGACAATACCGTCATTAGGAGCTCCTGCAAGGTGTGATGGAGCGTTTCTCAATGTCCAGTCTCTTCCACGGTCTGTTAATACAATAAATCCTATTGTCTTTTGACCGTCAATTTCTGGATATTTTTCTACGTACTTTTCAATTAAATCAAAGTATTCATCTAATGTCTTAATTTTTGGATAACCAAATTCTTTTAGAACTGCAATTTGAATCCAGAATGCCGGACCCCAGTTTTCATTCTGACGGTGTTCACCGTAGTGTACACCATAGTTTGGCATAATGTATACGTGCCCATCATCATGTTTTATTCTATTGATTAATTCACCATAGTGTCTGTTAAGGTTTGGAAAATTTTCTTTGTCATTGATGTACTTCTCTAGTGGAATAAATGCTCCTGCATCGATGAACTGGTTTGCTTCATTGGATTGTACACCTATAATATCCGGGTACTCTCCACCTGCTGTCATTGTTCCAACTCTTTCTCCTATTTCTCCCACAACATATTCAAATTGAAATTCTACATTAAATGCTTCTTTAATCTTTTGATAGATTCTGTTGTCTTTTGTGGGATTAGTTCCTGCACGGCTGATAAAGGCAGTTATTGTCATAAGATTTTCTTTGCCTCCGCCATCGTTGCTGGATGTAGGAGATGGTTCTCCGCGATCGTCTTTCTTACAACCTGCAAGTACAAAGGACAATGCAAGTACTACAGAAAGACAAATGATCAACAATTTCTTGCTATTTTTCATTGCTTTTCCCCCTTAGTGATAATTTGTACACTGCTTTTTTAAAAGCGTGCACTACTTGTATTTTATTATACAATTATTTATCGGCTTTTTGATTTCACAAATTAAAGATGTATACCCTAAAAATTAAACTTTTTTAGAATTGGTTTTATAATCGGCAGGCTTTGTCCCGGTGTTTTTTTCAAAGTATTTTAAAAAGGTATTGTAACTGGAATATCCCACTTCCCTTGCTATTTCCGATATCTCCATTGTTGTCTCTTCTAAAAGTCTCTTTGCTTCATCTATCCTCATCTGATGTACATAATCACTAAACCTCATTCCAAATGTTTTTTTAAATAACTGTCCAAGATATACAGGATTTATATAAAGTTCTTTTGACATCTCTTTTATGGTAATAGGCCTTTTGTAATTTTCCCTTATATATTCCTCTATTCTGTAAGTATTTTCATCAAGGTTTTCTCTGTTCTTCTTTCCTAATACCCTGCAGCAGTGCTTACAGTGGTGAATAACAGCCTTCTTTAACTGTGAGATTGAATTTTCCCTGTTTTCCAATTCTGATATGTCAATTTTAAAATTTTCCTCATCATCTGTTTTTCCTATTATTTTATTGCTCCGGTAAATAATATTATTAACATAGATTTGTACTATTTCAGGGTCTAATAACTTCTTTTTAAAAAATGCAAACTCTCTTTGTATAATTCTTTCAACCTTTTCTTCATCAATTTCTTCTATTGCCTGGATAACGGAATTAATAAATTCACTGTTTAAAAAATTGTAGTTAAAATTAACATCTTTAACTGCATGATAAAATACCACACTGTTTAAGTCCGAATAAAAACTGCGTTCTAACGCTTTAAGTGAAGTATTATAGGCTTTTTTTATCTCTTTTAAGCTTTTAATATGAATACCTACGGAAATCTGATAGTCAAAACCGTATTTTTGTCTTATGGGTTCTGCTATCTCAATTAATATATTTTTAACATGATTGTAATTTGGCTTTTCAGCTAAAATCCCTATAAACAGACCAAAAGTATTTGCACTATGGTTAATGACAAATAACTCTTTATTTTTTTCAATTGATAAATTAGCAATTTCCCTCATATATTCTGCAACTACATTTAAATCTTCTTTTTCACGGCTGCTGGCACAATACTGCCTGTCAGCACAGTCAGGTATTATTCTCAGCAGGGCATAATACCAGACTTTTGCAGGATTTTCATTAAAGGCACAATTATAAATGTTTATAAGCTCATGGTAGTTTCCGTCTTTCTGAGTTAGTTTTTTAATTAAACTGCTTATTGACATATGGGCTTCTTCTGTTTTTTGCAGTTGGCTTTTCTTTTCTTCATTAATTTCAGTATAAAGCTCCTTTAATACCTGATGCATTTCTTCTTCAAATACAGGTTTTAACAAATAATGCCTTACACCAAATTCCATTGCTTTTTTAGCATATTCAAATTCACTGTAGCCACTTAGTATTATAAACTTTATACTGCTGTCTATTCTCTTTTTTACAATTGATATAAGCTCTAATCCATCTATTACAGGCATCCTGATATCTGTAACCACCACATCAGGTTTTACATTTTGTATTATAGATACAGCTTCTTCCCCGTCGGCAGCTTCACCGCAAATTCTATATCCCATTTTTTCCCATTTTATATTATTCTTCATACCTTCTATAGCCAGTGGTTCATCGTCTACAAGTAAAACCTTTAACATTTTAAGGTGACCTCCCGTTTAAATTTTTACAGATATCCTGCACTTTACATGTCTTTTTCGTTTGATAAATCAGGAAGTTTGCTCTCAAGTGGAATTATAAAGCTTACATCCGTGCCCTTTCCCTTTGTGCTTTGGATGAAAAATTTAAAATCCTCACCATAATACAACTTAAGCCTTCTGTATACATTTTTTATGCCGATACTTCCTATTGTATATATATCTTCTTCTAAGTTCTCTAATATTTCCCGTATTTTTTCCTCAGGAATACCTACTCCGCTGTCTTTTACAGATATTTTTAATTTTTTTTCAAAATCCCCTTCCCCTTTATAAAGCTTTACTTCAACAGTAATACTCCCATGATCTTTTTTCGGCTGTATACCATGCTTACATGCATTTTCCACCAAAGGCTGTATACTCATTTTTGGTATTTTGTAATTTTTTACATCATCATTTGCCAATATTTCATATTTGAATTTCTCTACAAAGCGGAACTTTTCTATTTCCAGATACATTTCTATGAATGATATTTCTTCATCCACTGTAACCAAATCATCTTTCCAGCTAAGGAGTCTTCTAAGAGTCTTGGAAAGATATCCTATTACATCAATTATCTCTGTATATCCATTTCTTTTACTTACAATCAGTATTGCATTTAAAGTATTAAACAAAAAGTGGGGATTCATCTGGCTTTGGAGAAAATTAATTTCAGCCTGTACCCTTTCCAGCTCCAAATCCCTTTTTTGAATTTCCAGTTTGTAAACATCATTTATAAGGTTATTTATTCTTTTAGCCATTTTGTTAAAATTGTTTATTAACTGCCCGATTTCATCCTTTCCTTCATTTAAGGATATAATGTCCATCTGTCCTTCTCCGAATTTGGACATGTGACTTGAAAGTCTTTTTATCCTGTAATTGTATGAGCTTAAAATTATATATACTAAAATGCCCGAAATAAAAATGCTTATAAATGCAAGAAGCAAAATGAAATTTCTGGACTGTTTCATTGCCATATATACTTTTTCTTCATTTGGAACTCCTACAAGCCTCCAGCCTTTCATGTAGGAAGCTTCCCCAAGATTGTAGTCAAGCAAAAGTTCATCATCCTGAAACAAATCATCAAAATTTACAAATCTATAACCACTGCCTCCTTCATATATATGTTCATCATTAGAAGACAAAACCACTCTTCCTTCATTATCAACTATATATAAATTTAAATAATCTTCTTCCCTTTTTAATGTATTTCGGATCCAAATTGTATCAATGTCAATCCTGAGAACCCTGTCATGCATACCTCTTTGAAACCCGTCCATAGTCCTTATAAGACTTAAGAATTCTTTGTATTTGCCACCGCCATATTCCCTGGGCTCAACAAATGCATACAGCACAGGCTTTCCGTCAACTTCCCTGTTTTTCTTATACCAAGGGCTTTCTCTTATTTCATCGTCTATTACAATAAAATGCCCACCTGAATCTATAGTTCTGTTTGAGGTGTATATTGTTATATTTGAGATATTTTTGTAAATAGCCAAATACCTTCCTGCCCTCTCCCTTAATGAGCTGATAAATACACCGTAATACTCGCCTTTTTTGTAATACCTGTCCAGTTCCCTGTATATATCTGCATCGGTATATATGGAATGACTCACTGCAACACTTTCTCTTATTGCATTTACAATATCTGTTTTTGCCCTTTCGTAAGAAATTTTAAAGTTTTCTTCTTCCCTTTCCCTTACAGTTCTTGATAAGTTATTTAGAAAAATTAAATTCACTGTTAGTATAGGAAGTATTACACATAAGAAACTTACTAGAATAAATTTTGTATTGATGGGTATATCATCTATTTTGCTAAAAATACGCAATCTAAACTTCACAAAACCCCGCCTTTTCTCTCTGAATCAGATTTTCTAATATTTATGCAAACTAACTAAAAAGTCATTTTTAAACTCTGATGGGGAGAAATTTGTAAAGCTTTTAAATTTAGATGTAAAGTATTCTGTACTGCTATACCCCACACTTCTTGCCACATCAGATATTTTCATATTTGTTCTTCTCAAAAGTTTTTTAGCTTCCTCTATCCTCACCTGGTGCAAATATTCATTAAACTGCATTCCTGTAACCTGTTTAAACTTCCTGCCAATGTATACAGGATTAACATATAGATGTTTGCCTATTATTTTTAAATTTATATCTTTATTGTAATTTTTCTTAATATACTGCTTCATTTCAGCTATAATATCCTTTGAATTGCTTGTTGTAATGGACTCTATATACTGTCCTAAAAACATGCATAAGTCAGTTGCTTCTTTTTTAAGCTCTTCTATAGTAGATTTTTCTATTTTTTTGTTAAAATCCATTAATTTGTTGGTAAACTCCTGCACATTCCCCTTCATTTCCTGTACATATCTTATGAATTCCAGTTCTAAATTTTCTATATAAATTTTAATTAATTCCGGCGCTGTAAGGTCCTTTGAAAAATCATGGAATAAATTTTTTATTTTTCTTTTTATTCCTTCAGTATCATTTTCCCTTATGCAATCTTTTAGCCCATCAATATCTATTTCAAGTAAATTATGATTCATTGACATGTTTTTTATGTTTTTGTAAAAAATAATACTCCCTATGTTTTTAAAAAATTTATAACTTATGGCCAAGTCTACTTGCTTATAAAGTTCTGCAAGGGATTTTATACCAGCCACCGGTTCGCTTATAGCAATTGAAGCACTGCAGTCTAATTTTTCTTCTATCATTTCTTTTAAATTTTTAGCATATCCGCAAATTGTATCGTAAATGTCCATACTTTTAGAAACAAGAATGCAGAATCTGTTTAAATCATCTTCAAAAACTTTTAAATCAAACTTATTATTCATACTGCTGTTGATTATCTTTTTTATTTTTTCCCTAATTTCCTTAAGCTGTACTTCATCAAACTCACTCATCCACTTGTCAAAATTATCAATTTCCAATAAAAGCATTTTTATTTCTTCATTTTCATCCAATTCCAATATAAAATTAGCACGTTTAATATCTGACTCTGTAGCCTCCCCCTTTAATATGCTGTTTATAGCGCTTTCAGCCACAAAGGACAATTGTCTGTTTCTTGATTCTTCATCTTTTCTTTCTTCTAAAATCTGGCGGCTTACTTTTTCTATTGCCTGGTTCAGCTCATCTTCATCTAAAGGCTTTAAAATATAGCTGTTTACACCATACTTCATGGCATTTTTAGCATATTCAAACTCATCGTAGCCGCTTATTACGATAAATTTAGCCCTTATATTTGAATCTTCATATACGGTTTTTATAAGCTGGATACCATCCATTACAGGCATTTTTATATCTGTAACTACCAAATGGGGATTGCATGTCCTGATTATTTCTAAAGCATCTTCACCATTTGAAGCTTCGCCACAAATTGAAAAGCCATACTTTTCCCAGTCAACCATAATCCTAAGTCCTTCAAATACATATGGCTCATCATCAACAAGCAGTACCTTTAACAACTAAATTCACCTACTTAACACATTATCCTGCTAAATACATATATATTAAGTGTACAATTTTTATAGAATTTTATCAACGCCCCATTCTTTTAAATTTACATAACACCCTTTGCTTTTCCAGGCTTTTAAAGGAAAAACTGCATTTATTAGAATGATTTTTATTTTTCTAAAAACCTCCAAAAATTACCTCCAAATAAATTATTTGCATCTCTTTCTATTTCATCCACTGATATTTTATAGCCTTCAGATATTAAATCGCTGTACTTATTAACCAACACACCTGCTATAACTTTTTTTGAGTGCTCCCATTTGCTTATCAGCTGTTCAAACACCCTGCAGTCAGAATGCTGGGGGATGAAGGAATTACCTAGCCATTCGATTCTCATATTGGTTATAAACTCTATTAAAGAAGGGGAGTTTAAAAACCACCAGCATCCGAATATCATTAAATTTTTGAATTTTCTTGCAGTGACGGTAAGCTCCTGCTGGTTTTCTAAAGAGAGCATTGTAACAAGGTATTTATTTCCAGGGTACTTTGAGCATAAGTATTCTAAAGACTCAATACCGGCTTTTTTAACAGAATCCCCTGCAAGATGAAGCTCCGGGTTTACCGCCCTTTTTACCCCTATCATAAGCGCAAAGGGGATATTTTTTTTCTTACATACGGGAAGTACACATTCTTCTATTATTTTAGCCCGGTATGAGCCGTCAGTCATGCTAAAGTCAGGGGGAAGGGATGCTGCACAGTAAAGGGCATCCATTTTTTCTATATAGTCAGTGAGGAATTTTTGTATTTCTTCAATTACCGGACCGCATAAGTCTTTTCCCACATTATAGCCTAGTTTTCTTATATCCGTAAAGCTTTCTTCCCACGAATTTAAAACCCTGTCAAGCCTAAGAGCCGCCTTAAACCTTTCATCCTCTACATATGAGTTTTCCCACACCTTTCTCTCCGCATCATCTAAAGGGTCATTGGTCATTACTACACATTTCAGCTTTGCAATTTCAAATACTTCATCTATGTAGTCTGAAAGGTTTATGGACCTGAAAAAATTTCTGTAGTAATTTATATCTTTAACATTTACATCAAGCCCCAGCCTGTTAAATATTGTTATTATAGATCTGGCTGACTCGCTTACAGGGGTATTTTTAATAAACAATGTATCCCACACAAACTCTGCCTGCTGACTTTTATTCATACTGAAAAAGCTATTATAATCCATATCTGTGTATCTTATGGCTTCGGCAATTAAATAATGATATGTCAGAAGATGGTCAATGCCATAAAGAAACAAATCCCCAAAACATTCAGAAAATAAATGTGTATGGATATCAGTGATATATGTAGAATTTATTGCTTTTTTCACAACTTCTTTTATATTTTCCCTGTTTACAATCTCCCTCATTGTGTTTCTCCTTCTTTAATTAATTTTTCATTAAGCAAATTACATTAAGCAATTTAGTTTTGTTGATAATAGCTTTAATTTTTGCTTATAATAGCTTTAATTAATAACTTTATGTCCGGATTTTTTTATCTTTGAACCCTTCCTGAACCGTCACCTTTTATAAGGGTCTTTACTTCATCAACAGTAACATGATTAAAATCCCCTTCAACGGAATGCTTTAGGCATGATGCAGCAACTGCAAATTCTATAGCTTCCTGTAAATCATACTGATTTATAAGTGCGTATATAAGACCTCCTCCAAAGGAGTCCCCTCCGCCTACTCTGTCTACAATATTTATGAAGTATTTTTTTGAAAAATAAAACCCGTCTTCAGCATACAGCATAGCACTCCAGTTGTTGTAGGAAGCGGAAAAACTCTCTCTTAACGTAATTGCAACTTTATCAAAATTAAACTTCTCTTTAAGCTTTTTAGCAACCTCTTTGTACCCCTCAGTATCCAGCTGTCCTCCTGTAACGTCTGTATTTTCTGCCTTTATCCCAAATACTTTTTCTGCATCTTCTTCATTTGCAATGCAAAGATCCACATACTCCATAAGCTGTCCCATTACTTTACCTGCTTTTTCCGTTGACCATAAGTTTTTTCTGTAGTTTAAATCACAGCTTACTGTAAGTCCTTTTTCTTTAGCCTTTATACACGCTTTTTCTGTAATCTTCCGGACATTTTCGCTTAATGCAGGAGTAATCCCTGTAAAATGAAACCATTTGGCTCCTTCAAATATAAAGTCCCAGTCAAAATCCCCTTCACCGGCAGTTGCTATGGAAGAATTTGACCTGTCGTATATAACCTTTGAAGGCCTTTGAGATGCCCCTTTTTCCAAAAAATATATTCCAAGCCTGTTTCCACCTTTTACAATGAAGTCTGTATTTACACCATACTGCCTTAAACTGTTTATAGCTGCCTGACCAATGGAATTATCTGGTATCTTTGTGACAAAAGCAGCATCCATACCGTAATTGGCAAGGGAAATACTTACATTTGCCTCCCCTCCCCCATATGTGGCATCAAAGGAGTTTGCCTGTACAAATCTTAAATATCCTGGTGGTGAAAGCCTGAGCATTATTTCTCCAAAGCATATTATTCTTGACATTCTCATACCTCCGGACAAAATTTTATTTATCTTTTGTTTTGCTGTATTTCGCTAAAATATTAACCTCTCGCAAGCTTTATTTTATTAATAAACTCTTTTGCAGTTTCAGTTATAGATCGGTAATCGCCGCTTTTGGCGCCCTTTGTCAAACTTCCCCCTGCACCTACAGCAACGGCACCCGCCTCTATCCACTGGGAAACGTTTTCTAAATCCACACCCCCTGTAGGCATTAAAGACGCATAGGGTATAGGTCCCCTCACTGCTTTGATGAATTCAGGTCCTAATACTTCCCCCGGGAAAACCTTTATTATATCAGCGCCTGCCTCTAAACACTCTACAACTTCTTTAATGGTCATTGCACCCGGCATACAGGGAACTCTGTATCTATTGCAGAGGTACACCACATCTTTATTTAAATATGGTGTCACAATATACCGTGCCCCTGCCAAAATAGCAACCCTGGCAGTTTCTGCATCCATAACGGTTCCTGCCCCCAAAATAATTTCCTCATCAGTGTATTCAGAGCTTAATTCCTTCAAAATTTCCGTTGCCCCGGGCACAGTGTATGTAATCTCTATTGCACACACTCCTCCCTCTATACATGCATCAACAATTTTAAAAGCCTCTTCTTTTGTCTCTGCCCTCACTACGGCAACAAGCCCGCATTCTTTTATTCTATAGAGTATTTCCTCTTTATTCATGCTTTCCGCTCCTTTTTAGACTTATCTATAGCTTCCCACAGCCCGTTTATATATGCAGCTCCTAAAGCCCTGTCATAAAGACCGTATCCCGGTCTTGCTCTTTCCCCCCAAATCATCCTACCGTGGTCAGGCCTTATGTAGCCTTTAAAGCCTATATCGTAAAATGCTTTTACAATTTCATACATGTCAAGTGAACCGTCACCGGACAAATGTGAAGTCTCGTGAAATGTCCTCTCTGATACAAATTTAATATTTCTTATATGGGCAAAATGAATTCTTCCCATTTTTCCAAAATATCTTATCATATCAGGAATGTCATTATCCGGATTCGAACCTAAGGAGCCTGTGCATAAAGTAAGACCATTATACGGGCTATCTACAAGTTTTACAAGCCTTTCAAGATTGGCTTTGGATTTTACAATCCTCGGAAGATCAAAAAGATTCCATGGTGGATCGTCAGGGTGGATGGCCATTTTCACATCCACTTCCTCACATACAGGAATTATACATTCTAAAAAGTATTTTAAATTTTCAAAAAGCTTTTCCTCATCAACATCCTTATATTTTTCAAGGGTATCTTTCAATTCTTTCAGCCTGTAGGGCTCCCACCCCGGCAAACTAAAGCCCTGTGAGCCCTCTTCCATATCTTCAACAAGTTTTACAGGGTCAACTTTGCTTATAATGCTGTTGTCATATGAAAGAACCTCTGAACCGTCTTCTAATTTTTTGGCCAGGTCGGATCTAAGCCAATCAAACACAGGCATAAAGTTATAGCAAATCACCTTTATTCCTGCTTTGCTTAAATTCTTTATAGTCTCAATGTAATTTTCAATATACATGTCCCTTGTGGGAAGTCCTAATTTTATATCTTCGTGTACATTTACACTTTCTATTACTTCCAGCTCAAGCCCGGCATCATTAACAGCGGTCTTTAGCCGGTTTATTTTTTCCAAAGGCCAGACCTCACCCACGGGAATATCAAAAAGCGCTCCCACAACCCCTGTCATCCCAGGTATCTGCTTTATCTGCCAAAGCTCTACGCTGTCATCCTTTTCCCCAAACCACCTGAATGTCATTTTCATCTGTAAAATCTCCCTCCTTAAATGCCTTTTTTAAACCTTTTTGTAGGTTTTTACACGCTTGTGCAGTTTACATATTTGCACTGTTTACATGTTTGTGCTGTCTACATGTTTGTGCTGTGTCTTCCAGCATGTTTCCTTTGTAATGTTTTTATTCATCTAAATATTTTGCCAGTACATTTCTTACTGCATTTTTACCTGTAATCATTTCTTTAAAATACCCTTCTATTTTTTCTGCCAGTTTAACTTCATAAAGGTCTACTCCAAATATCTTTTTGTTTGATAAAATTGGCTTTAATTTACTTCCTACAGAGTCCGGATTTCCTATTTCTATTCCTTCTAAATGTTCTTTGAGCTCTTCTAACATAGGGTCAGGGCTTAACTCAAACTTTTCCCCCTTATCATTTATTCCAAGTAAATACCTGAGCCACCCTGCAATTGCCAGAGGTATATATTTTAAATCTTCAACATTCAAATCTTCACGGGAAGCATATGTCTTTATTGTCTCACCAAATCTTATACCAACTTTCTGTGAGGTATCTGTGGCAATCCTTTGAGGAGAATCCGGAATAAAGGGGTTTTCAAGTCTTTTATTTATCACTTCATCTATAAAAGCTTTAGGATCTATTATTCCAGGATTTACAACAACAGGCATTCCTTCAACATAGCCTATTTTTTCCACTAATTTTCTTAAATGTTTGTCTTGCATTTCATGGGCTATCAGTTTGTAATCCAAAAGGCATCCAAAAACCGCCAGTGCTGTATGAAGTGGATTCAAGCATGTTGTTACCTTCATTTTCTCCACCATGTCCACAGTTTCCCGGTCTGTAAAAAGAACTCCCGCTGCCTCTAAGGGCATGCGCCCGTTTGGAAAATCATCTTCTATGACAAGATATTCAGGTACTTCGGCATTTACAAAGGGAGCAATAAATGTATTTTTGCCGGTACAAAGTATCCGGGCATCTTCAAATCTAATTTTATTTAAGTGGTCTTTTATTTTTTCAGAAGGCCTTGGAGTTATTTTATCAATCATGGTCCAAGGAAAAGAGACTTTTTCCCTGTCATTAAGATACTCTAAAAACTCCCTTTCCACATGCCCGTTATCTACCCACTTTTCAGCCACAGTTAAAAAGGCATTTTTTAAAACATCCCCGTTGTGGGAACAGTTGTCCATGCTGACAAAGGCAACCGGCAATTTCCCGTTTTTATATCTTAAATATGCCAGTGCTGTAACTTTAGAAATGAAATGCTTTGGACTTTCAGGTCCTCTTTTGAAATCATTTATAACATCAGGTAAATAGTTTTCTGATATGTCTGTCAGTGAATAACCTTTTTCGGTAACTGTAAAACTTACTACTTGAAGGGATTTGCTCTTAAATATATCTTCTAGCCTTTTCCAGTGTTTCTCCCTTGAAGTGTCCCCTACAAGACTTTCTGAAATACTGGCTACAACCTTTTTTCTCAGAGTTCCGTCCGGTTCCATAAGCACTAATAGACTTAAATTATCATAGGGCTCATATATGCAGTCTATTATTTCATGGTCATATGTCTCCACTGCAACTATCCCTGTCCGGGCTTTGCCGGAATTTAAAAGCTCCTGCTGCAAAACCGCTATAAATCCCCTGAAAATATTCCCTGCTCCGAAATGAACCCAAGTGGGATTCTCCTTTGTCAAAGCTTCCATTTTTTCAATATCAAATTTGGGAAGTTCAATCCCTGCATTTTCCCATGCCTGTCTTTCTTTTATTGCGCCTTTACTTAACTTCATCATATATCCCGCCAATCTTTCTGTGCATTTTATCTGTATTTATATTTATTTGTATTTTCATTCCAGTGGTATTTACACTGTATTTGTTATTTGTACCCTGCTTACTATTTACATTGTATTTTACTGTACAGTCTTTTATTTTCCCAACTTAAATTTAATTTTATATTTATAATCCATTTGTTTCAACTGCTTTTAATTATTACCCATTATATCGATAAGTCTTTTAACTAGTTTTTCTTCAATTAAAGCCTGACCCCTTACAGGAAATCTGTCAGCAACCTCTAAAGCGCTTTCACACAAAAATTTTGCCACGTTTATATTTTTGTTTACATAATATTCATAATAAGCTTTTACCCTTAAACCATTCATATCCTTGTCATTTTTTAATACTTTTTCGGCCTTTTTGTAGTATTCTTCCGCCTCTTCCCTATCCCCGTCTATACAGGCATTATAACAAATTTCATAACAGGCATGGGGAAAGAGCTGACCGGGAATATAGTTTATCCACTGCTTCATTTTCTTTATGTATTTAGAACGGTTTTCATCATCATCCGTATCTAAAGCTTTAAAATACGAGTAAAATAAAAGGGTCACGTCTAATGCATCAGGCTGGTAGATATTAAAATCTGACGGGACATCCAATTCCCTTAGTGGCTTTCCTGCAGCAAACTGGGAACACAGCCTGTTGACTTTCATAAGCTTTTTTGAAAAAGGATTTCCAAATATTATGCTCCATATTATTTTCCCATCTGAAGGATTATTCCCTGAAAAGAAGGGAATTAAATTGACTATTCCTAGTAAAATGGAAAACACTGAAATCATGGTTAAAGACATGTTTAACAAATCTTGTGGTTTTGCTGCTTTTTTAATGACTATTAAAGCAATTCCAAACAATATATTAAATAAAATCCCACCTGAATAATAAAGTAAATGCTTCCAACGGGGTATCTCTTTTTCCTGAGGTATCATTGCACAAAGCCCCATGTACCCGAAATTTTTCATAATGGAAAACTTAATCTTTCCATTTTCGCTATTTAATGTAAGAAAACCTACCCTGTAAGAAACAAATTTGTACCCGTTAAGTTTTCCCAATATCAAATGTCCTGCCTCATGTATGTTAACAGAAATGAAAAGTCCTGTAATTACATAAAAAAAACACAAAAAAAGTTCAGTAAAACCCCAGTCGCCGAAGAATAACCTGTCAACTAAAAAAACCCCCGTAGCAATGCCTGATAATACCGCTATTAATGCCGGCAATATAAGCACTATACCCTCTGTTTTTTTCTTCTTGACTTCTCCTGTTTCACCCATAACGACCCTCCGTAAAATTTAAAAAAACTCCTCTTTCTCTTCTTTTGTATAGAATAATTTTAAACTCTCCTCTTCTGCCAAAGGAACCTGGGCTTTTAAAAGATATATTCTTGCATTGCTTCTGTCAATCTCGGCCTTTTCTTCTAACTCTGCTATTTTCTGTGGTATGCCTGCATCTTTCACCATTTGTTTTATATCTTTATACATTTCATAGCTTCCATAGAGAAACTGGCTTTCATATAGAACCTTAGAAGCTATCATAGACTTAAAGTCTTTAAACTCCAGCTGTTCCCTCACTTTAGAAATGTCCTTTACTACATAGTCAATTTCTTCATTGTAGCTAGGGTTTTTTAAAAGAAAATTTTTCTTGTTATATATTAAAAGATCAATATTATTAACCAGACTGTCTGGAAGACCTTTGGTAACCACCACAATATCCAAATCTGAACCTTTAACTAATTTTCCCGTGGAAGATTCCGGCCTTGGCTCTAAATGAGCCATTTCAAACACCACATCTCCTGCAATCAAAAAACATACGTATTTTTTCAGCACTTCTGCATTTTCACTGGTTTCAACAATCTGCTTCATCACCTCATAGGCTAAGCGGAATTTATTTCTACTAATTTCAATTATGGTTTTATTAAGATTCTTAATTTCTTCTGATATTTTTTCCAAATCTTTTTTCAGACCAACAATGGTATAGGAGTAAAATTCCCTCACTATAGAGGGGGATAATCTGGCATATCCTTCTACCTGCTTGTCAAACCTTAAATACCTTTTTCCAATTGTCTTTGTTATTATTTTCTCATTGGTATTGCAAATTTTCCACAAATAAAAATCGTCAAGCCTCGCCTTTTGCTGCAGTTCTTTTCCTGTCATGGGACCATATTCTTCTAAAATTTTTAAGACTTTATCTTCCATGTTTTTACCTCTTTTAGTTTTTTTGTGCTTTTATCTAAAAAATAAATATAACCAATTCTATAACAATGTATGCAAATATAAACTTTTGTATTGTGAAATATCAAAATAATTAAAACATATAAACAACAAAGCCATATAAACAAGGTATATATGTATTATATATATGTATTATACATATGTATTATATATCTATATTATATATCTGTATTATTATCTATATTTTATTTTACAATAAAAATTAAATCAAGGTTAAGAATAAAGAGTATTAAAAAGGCACACAATAAGTTAGCGTTTATCAATGTGTAGAAGGTGAAATTTAATGAAAAAATTACTCTATATTATTGGAAATTCAAAAAAAGAAGAAGAGTCTTCCAGTAGAACGGTAAGCAGAAGACTGGTAAATGCAATTTTGGAAAAAATAGATAATGTAGAGCTGGAGGAATTAAATCTATATGAAGAACATATTCCACAGTTAAAAGGCTGCTATTTTGAAAGCAGGAGTGCAATTGTAAGTGTTGAGGCAAGAAGCAGCCTTACCAAAGAGGAGCAAAGGGAAGTTGCTAAAATTGAACAGCTGTGCGACCAGTTTAAATCAGCGGACATTTATGTTCTGGCTGTCCCCATGTGGAGCTTGTCCTTCCCCGCCCCTGTAAAGGAGTATATAGACTGTATTATCCAGACCGGAAAAACCATCGCATTTAAAAATAATAAGCCCTATGGTCTTATAAATGATAAGCCAAGAACTTTTATCTATGTCCAATCTTCCGGAGCCAGCATCCCATGGCTGTTAAAACCAGCCCTTTCTAAGGGATTGAACTATGTACAGGACATTATGAAATTTATAGGCATCAGCAACTTCTATGAACTATTGGTTGATGGAACGGGAGATACAGAAGAAGAAAGACAAGAGGCAATAAAAAATGCTACAAGTAAAATACCCCAGCTTGTTGAAAAATTGCTTTAGAAAACATCTAAAAAATTATTATAAAGTGGGCTGGCGCCCCCTTTTTTCTTTGTGCTTTGGTAATTTTATTCCCATAATTTATCCATTAATTTTTGAATTCTTTCTTTTCGTTTGTCTGTCTCTTCTGTATCAAGTTCAATTCTAATCACCGAACCTTCCTTTGCCCCCTTAGGCAGTAATTCTACAGGCATACTACATACCCTTTTGTCTTCAAGTTCTACAACGGCATAATTTCCTTCAAACCTGTCAATTACAACTTTCATATGTTTTCATCTCCTTTTTTATCAAATTTTATTGTCTCTCCGTCACTTGTTGCTATAACAGTCCCGTATTCATCTGTACGGAATATTTCCACCCCAAAGGTTTTAAGCCTGTTTAATACTAAATTATCCGGATGTCCATATCTGTTATCTTTGCCCACACTGATAACAACATAATCAGGACTTACTTTTTTTAAGAATTGAGCTGTAGTGGATGTTGCACTTCCATGATGTCCTACTTTTAGTACATCAGCTTTTAAATCATAGCCTTTTGAAATCATTTCCTGCTCTGAAACACTTTCAGCATCACCTGTAAAAAGGAAGGATGTGTTTTTGTAAGTAAGCTTAACAACTGCAGAATAATTGTTAATTTCATCATAAGTGTGACTGTTGGGTGCTAATATCTCAATTTTTAAATCCGGATCTACCTCAATATTTGTGCCAGCAAAAGCAGTTGTCACTTTTAAGCCTTTATTATCTATGGCATTAAGAACATCTTCAAAGGTTTTGGTTGTGTGGGAAACTTTTGGCATGTATATCTTTCCGATATTAAAGCTATTTATTACAGCATCTAAACCTCCGATATGGTCCTCATGGGGGTGCGTTCCCACTACTGCATCGATTGTATCAATTCCCTGGGATTTTATATAGGATACAACGGTATCTTCATGGGTGTTTTTTCCCGAATCAATTAATACAGCCTTTTGCCCGGGTGTCTTAATTAAAATACAATCTGCTTGTTCCACGTCTAAAAAGTGTACTTCCAAGGGCATAAGATTTTTTTCATTCTCCGGCATTGCTGCTGGCATTTCATCAGATGAACCTTCCGGGATACCAGAAGATTTGTCTTCGGGCATTGTTGGGTTCATTGGAGAGGACAAGTCAACATTCCCGTCGCTATCATCCGGTGCAATGTTAGAAGTACCCCCGGAGCTGCAACCTATGAAGCCTACAAGTAGTACAAAAGTCAGTAAAACTATCCACAGTCTTTTCATGACAGTATCCCTTCCTTGTTGTTTTCTACAATAATATCATATTTTTTTTACATACACTATACAATTTTTTAATAATATAGGATTATCTTCATATTTATAAAAAATGCCTGTTGATAAAAACAAAAAAAGACCCCGGCAAAATTAATGCCGGAAACCTTTAGAATATAAGCTTTTGAAATACAACTTTCAGAATATATTTTCTTTTATTTTACTTTAGATTTCATTACCTGGTATCCAAGGGCGGTAATAGCCTTTTCAACCTCTTCAACTGAAGTTTTTTCATCATCAAAATCAAATTTTACTTTACTTGAATTAAACATTACCTTTACACTGTCCTTATCCACACCCGGTACAGATTTTGTTGCATTTTCAACTTTTAAAATACATGATGGACAAGTTAATGTCTCCAATTGAATTGTTGCTTTTTTCATTTTTATCTCTCCTTTGTAATTAATATTTTAATTTATAACGTAAAAGCCTCATTCCATTAAAGATTACCACTAATATACTTCCTTCATGTGCCAACATACCTATGGTCATATTCATCCACTCACTTAAAAATACACTTGCAAGAAGTATTACTATAACTCCCACTGCAATAATAATATTCTGGCGCATATTTCTTGCTGTTGCTTTTGCCAAACCCAAGGCATGAGGCAGGCGGCTAAAATCTGAATTCATCAGGACAACATCTGAAGTTTCAATTGCTACATCTGTGCCGCCTCCCATTGCAATTCCAACCTGTGCAAGTACCAGTGACGGGCTGTCATTTACCCCGTCTCCAACAAATGCAACAATCTGCCCCTTTGCTATTAATTTCTCTATATATGCTGCTTTATCCTCTGGAAGCATATTTTCATGTGCTTCTGTAAGACCAAGTTCTTTTGCCACTAAATCAACTGTTCCCTGGTTATCACCTGACAGCACCACCAGGTTTTTGACTCCTAATTTTTTTAATTTTTGAAGGTCTTCTTTAACACCTTCACGAATCTGGTCCCGTATGCCCATTAACACTTTCAGTTCACCATCCACTGCTGTAAGGACAAGGGAGTTTCCTCTCTCCTGGAAAGATGAAATATCTGCTTTAGCTTTTTCACTTAAAGGAACATTTTCCTTAACCATTAATGAAACATTGCCTACAGCAACCCTATGTCCGTCTACATAGGCAACAATACCACTTCCCTTTACAACATCTGTTTTTTCAACTGTATACAGTGTTGTGTCCCCAATATATTCTACAATTGCTTTGGCTAACGGGTGGTCTGATTCTTTTTCAACACTTGCAAGGTAGCTAAGTACTTTTTCAGTATTACCGCCATAAACTTCTTTGTCTATAACTTTAGGATTTCCTATTGTTAGCGTTCCTGTTTTGTCAAATACTATGGTATCAACTTTGCTAAAATCACTGATAATCTCACTGCCTTTTAAAAGAACACCATGCCTTGCCCCGTTACCAATACCCGCTACATTTGAAACTGGCACCCCTATAACCAACGCACCGGGACATCCTAAAACCAATATTGTAATTGCAATCTCAACATCCCGTATAATTAACCACACCATAAAAGCCAGCACCAGTACCGCCGGGGTGTAATATTTTGAAAACCTGTCAATAAAACGCTCTGCTTCAGATTTTGAGTCCTGTGCTTCTTCAACCAGTTCAATAATTCTTCCAAAGGTGGTGTCTTCGCCAACGCGGTTGGCAATAATTTGAATGGTTCCATTTTCTAAAATTGTACCTGCATACACACCTGAATCTTTCTTTTTGCTTACAGGGACAGATTCTCCGGTTATACTGGCCTCATTTACATATCCTTCCCCGGCAAGCACTGTACCATCCACGGGAATTTTACTGCCTGTTTTAACAAGGAGGACATCACCTACATCCACTTCATCTACTTCCACTTCTTCAAACTCACCATTTTCCATCAGCTTCAAAGCACTTTCAGGAGCCATCTCAGTTAGTTCTTTAATTGCAGAACGGGTTTTGTTTAATGTACGCTGTTCTAAAAAAGAACCAAAGAGAAACAAGAATGTTACAATGGCTGATTCCTCCAGATTCTTAATTAAAAATGCCCCAATAACAGCAATGGTAACCAAGACATCTATACTAATTACCTTAACTTTTAGTGCCTGAACTGCTTGAATTGCAATGGGAAGCACACCTAAAACAGATGCTATGGCTAAAGAACAAATAGCAATCATTTGGTTTTTAAAAACTAGTTTACTGACAAATCCAATTACAATTAAAATTATACTTATTGTCATTATGTGGTTTTTTTTGCTTAATATAAATCTTTGCACAGAAAGCCACCTGCCTTCTCTTTTGGTAGTTTGCATTTAATTAAATTTGGTAAGCACTGTCAAGCTCAGCTAACATATTATAAACAGCCTCATAGCTTTCGCATACATCTTCAGGTACTTGGTAATTGTCTGTAATTTCCCGGAGTTTTGCAAATTCATCATTTAAATCAGGCTTATCAGATGATGCTTCTTGTATTTTCCCACTGATTACATCAAACAATTTATGAACTTCATAAATTTCCGGGTGGCTTTTCCCATGAACCTTTGCCACAATTAGGAACATATTGTTTTAATGTTGGAAAATGTTTTTTTACCGCTTCTTCAAAAGCTATTTTTTTAGTCATTTTTTACCTCCTGTTTTTTAATGAATAAATTGTCAAAATTCTTCCCATAGTTTTAGATAATTGTGTATTTTTTCATAATTCTCTGTCTTATGACAATATTATACTATACATAATAGCGTTTGTATGTTGTTTTTGCAACACATGGAGCTTTTTTTTAATTTTTTAATGTTTTTATCCAAAAAACTAGCTAATCCTTGGTTTTCCTTGTACCGGCAAAATAAAAAATATAGGAAGTCCAAAAATACTTCCTATATTTTTATTCCTATATCTATTATTTTTTATATGTGTTATTTTTTGCCGCCTTTTTTTGCCGACCCTGTTATTTTGTGTTTTTTGTGTTTACCCTGCCTTTTTGCTGACCGGTTTAACAAGAAGCACCATAATAATTGCAACGGCTGCAGCTAAAGATGCTATAACAAACGCCGGGAACATAAGGTTAATATCATCTTTTGCGATATCTTTATAAATACCTGCGATGATTGAAGACGCAACAGCACCTATCCCAAAACCTATCAAAACTATACCGTAGTTTGTTGCATTGTATTTTGTGCCAAAAAGTTCAGCCGTGTAAGCAGGAAAAGTACTTAGAAAACCACCGTAGGCAAAACCAATACAAGCTATAAGAACATATATCATATAGCCCCCTGCAATATTAACACAAAGAGATAGAACTGCCGTCAAGGCTAAAAGAAGAATAATAGTTTTCTTGCATCCTAATTTATCTGAAACACCACCCCAGAAAAGCCTTCCAAATGCGTTGAACATTGTAATTGCAAAAACACCAATGGTAGCAGTTTCAGCAAGACCACGGGCTATTGCAATAGGTTTTGCAAAACCAATCATCATAAGCCCGCCCATACATGCAAGCATTAATGAAAATGTGAGTAAATAAAGCTGGGGTGTTTTTATAACTTCTAAAGTTGTCAGAGCCACAGTGTCAGTGGCAGATACTTTTGGCGTCCATCCTTCAGGTTTAAAACCTTCGGAAGGATTTTTAACCATAAGACCACCAACTGTACACACAATTAAAAATATAAAAGAGAGTATTCTAAATGAAAGAAGCTCCCCCTGACCTGGAATACCCTTTCCCAGTGTACTAATGATGGCCTCAACAATAGGCGTAAAGACAACACCGCCAAATCCAAGGGCGGAAACTATAATACCTGTAACAAAACCTCTTTTGTCGGGAAACCACTTTTGAGCACATGCAATGGTTGTAGAATAAGTAAAGCCCATACCTATACCGCCAAGGACTCCATATGTGAGCCATAATAACCATGGTACTGATGACGTGGTAAATGAAGCTACAAAAAAGCCAATGGACAGTATTAAACCACCAATTATAACTGTTATTCTCGGACCTATTTTGTTCTGCAGTGTCCCGCCTATGGTACCGCCTATGCCTAGCAAAGCCAATAGAAGTGAAAATGTAAGTGCTGCATCTGCATTTGACCCACCAAATATACTTGAAGCTATCCCATTCTGGAATACACTCCAAATATATGCCGTCCCAAGGCATAATTGGATCGCAATTGCCGCAATAACTGGAATAATGCGATTGTACTTTTGTTTCATTTACTTCTCTCCCCCATAAATATTTTTTATATAATGAACTGCGTTTTCACGCAACCCAATTATACCTAGAGGGTAAATTTTAAATTAACCGTCAATTAAGGATACCATAAATATAATACAGGAGATTATGGCATGTCAATAAAATAATAAATGTTTATTATTTTATTGACATTTGGGGTAGTGATTTAGAATTAGTATAACATATTATCGATATGCTTCCATTATGTCTAATTTTTCAATTTCACTTGCAGGCATTGGCTTATAAAAATAGTAGCCTTGAACTATATCACATCCATTATCTCTTAGAAATGTAAACTGTTCTTCTGTTTCTACTCCCTCTGCCAGCACCTTGACATTAAGGTTTTTGGCAACTTGTATGATACTCTTAATAATTGCCCTGTCCTTTTGTGATTGGGAAGTAATTCCATGTACAAAGTCCATGTCTATTTTAAGCAAATCAATGCTAAATGTTTTTAGTCTGTTTAATGATGAGTATCCTTTACCAAAATCATCTATCGATACCGATATCCCAAGGTTTCTGATATCTTTTAAACGCTTTAAAATATTGTAATCCTCATTAAATGCAATAGATTCAGTAATTTCAATCTGCAAATTTTTAGGGTTCATTTTGGTAGCATATAATATTTCGCTTATCTTTTCAGCAATGGTAATATCTTTTAATTGCTCTATTGATAAATTTATAGAGAGAGTAATGCTTTTATTACCACTTTTATTAAATTCTTTGAACTCTTTACATGCTGTCTTTATAACCCATAATCCAATGGGTCTAATTAAACCTGTTTGCTCTGCCATAGGTATAAAAATATTTGGGGAAACCATCCCGTACTCTCCGTTGTTCCAGCGTAAAAGTGCTTCAAAGCCAATTATTTTTTGGGTCTTTACATCAACCTGGGGCTGGTAATGTAAATACAGTTCATTTTTATCAAGGGCTCTGTATAAGCTGTTTGTTAATTTCATCTTTTTTGTTGCTTCTTCTTTCATAGCCGGCGAACAATAAATAATTTGGTTCTTTCCTCCTGCTTTTGCCTCATACATGGCAATATCCGCATTCTTAACCAGCGTCTCAGGGTCTTCACCATCAACCGGATATACAGCTACTCCGGCACTTGCAGTCATAAAATATTCAATATCCTGAACATGTATACATTGGTCAAAAACGCCAATAATTCTATCTGTAATCTTTTTAAGTTCTTCCAGCCTTTTTATATTTGTAATCAATATGAGAAATTCATCAGCACCAAACCTGGCAATGGTATCCTTTTCCCTTAAACAGGATGACAGCCGTTCTGCCGTCATCTTTAATACACTGTCGCCGGTTGAGTGACCCATTGTATCATTGATGGATTTAAATGAATCCAGGTCAAGAAATATTACACCCAACAAAGTAGCATCTTTCTTTGCTTCCTGAATTGAACTTTCAAGTTTTTCCATAAACCACTCTTTATTATGAAGTCCCGTTAATGAGTCATAATAAGCCATATGATACAATTTTTGTTCAGATAATTTAAGAATATTTCTCTGTTCATTGATTTCTCTGATATTTGCAGCGGTTTTCTTTTTATACATACCTATAAGCACTATAATAAAAAGTGTTGATAAATGGGAAATTGTTGCCGGCAAAGGTCCAACTGTTTTGAGCCTGATTATAAAAGATAAAGTAAACAGCAAATTGAGTGCGTTTATCAAAACAGCTGCTATAAATCCAGGTTTATCTTCCTTAAGTACCATATAGATTGATAAAAGCATTTGTAATTGGGTTATTATTCCTCTCAAAGTATGTCCATCTATAATTGCTAATTTGAAAGTACTGGGTAATTCCGTTAAACGTATCTGCAAAAATGTAAGAACTATGTATGCGACAACTTCCATTATTACAAATGAAAAACGGCTTTTTTTCTCAGTAGGCTTAGATATAATAAAACCATATTTTGTAATAGCCTGGTATATTACAGCAATTGGCATTAATAAAATAATAGGAGCTATTTGAGGAATATCGCTTATCATTACATCGCTAATTGATGCCAAAAGGAAAGTAATGGTAAAAGATAGAAAAAGAAAACGTGACTGAACCTTTATCTTAGAATCTGATGATTTTATACCCCACCTCAACAACAGCACCAGCCCTGTAACAGTATAACTTATATAGTAAATATAGAAGAACCAATCCCACAAATTATTCTCAGCCACGTTGATCCAGCCAAATTGTGTAAGATGAAGGTTGTAGGGTTTTTTATTGAGACCGGTTGGAAGACCAAAAACCAGTATACATAAAGCTGCAGGTAAATATAACAACAGGCGGGACCACCTTTTTTTAATTAAAGCATGATTATCTGTGATAATTAATATAAAGTGAAAAATAATTGCATATGCTGACCCCCAGCCAAATGACGCAAACCGCCTCCAAAATTCAGCGGTTACAACATCTGGTGCAACCGTTGCAAAACCTAGACCAACCGTCCAAATATTAACCGACATAATCAGTACTAAAAAAATCTTGTTAGCCAGTGCTTTATGATTATTAATTATTACTAATATTCCTAAAACTGTGGAAACAACACATACAGAAATAAAAAGAATTAGAAAAATTGATGGATAATCCACGATCTTTACCTCCCTGGTTTCTAAAGAACACGCCATCTAATTAATATATCGGCAATCTAATTAGAAAACTACAGTAAAAACTACGTCTAAATTACACAAAAAGACATAGCCCTCGCTACAAAAAAATTGTTGATTTATACTTAAAATCACTATAGGGGCTTTTTATTTACGAATCAAAGGTATATAATAATCTGTATAATATAAAAAACTAAGCAGACTATATATATTTAGGAAGTATAGAAAGTAAAATATCAATAAAAACGTAATGGAGGCAATTGATATGAATAAATACATAAAACCAGTTTTGATATCTGCAGCAGTACTTCTTGTAGTAACAACGGCAATAGTATTTGCGGTAAATATTGATAAAATCAAAGGATCAACCAACAACGGGAGCAGTGAGAAACCTAGTCCAACCGGCCGGATTGGCCTTAAAACTCCTAATGCAACTGTTTCTCCTGAAAATACAGTACCGGCAACTCAAGAACCTTTAGAAAAAAGAACAATTACCCTTTATTTTGCAAATTCCAATGCAGAGAAAGTTGTTGCTGAGAAAAGGGAAGTTGAAACAGAAAAAGACACACAAATGGAAAGATTAGTATTTGAGGAACTGCAAAAGGGTCCAAAAAGTGAAAATTTACATGCAACAATACCCCAGGGAACAAAGCTCTTATCCACATCAACCAAGAACGGTACCTGCACACTGGATCTTTCCAAAGAGTTTGTTGATAACCACCCTGGAGGCTCGGCAGGAGAGTTAATGACTTTATACTCAATAATTAATACCATGACAGAACTTCCTGGCATCGATAAAGTACAGTTTCTCATTGAAGGACAAAAGCAAGAAGTATATATACATGCTATATTTAATGAACCCTTCAAAAGAGATGACAGTATTATTGAAAAAAATTCGGGTGAGACAAAAGTTAAAGTTGAAACCAGGTCTCAAATAGCCATTAAAGCTATTAAAGAAAAGGACATGGAAAAGTTAGCATCTATGGTGCACCCTGTAAAAGGTGTACTGTTCTCCCCATATTCCCACATTGATCCGGAAAAGCATAAAGTGTTTACAAAGGATCAATTTAAAGGTCTGTTGGAATCAGAAAAAGTATATAATTGGGGAAGTTATGACGGTTCAGGTAATCCAATTGAATTAACATTTAAGCAGTACTACGATAAATTCATATATGACCATGATTTTGCCAATGCAGAAAAAGTGGCATACAATGAAATACAGTCATATGGAAATACCATTGTCAATATTTTGGATGTTTATCCTGAAGGTAAATTTATAGAGTACTATTTTCCCGGAACCAAAGCTCATGATGGAGCGGATTGGGCAAGTCTAAGACTGGTTTTTGAAGAGTATGACGGTGAGTGGTACCTTGTATGTATTGCCCATGGTGAATGGACTATTTAAAACATTTTTAAAAGGCAAGAATTGGTGCTACTCTTCTATTATACCTAAATCAATAAATTTCCATTCTTGCCCCCTCTACAACAAAAAGAACCCTAACAATACTTTTGTCTTTATTTATCCTCATAATTTGGCAGTCCTCCAAATACCCCGCTAAGATACATTTTTTCTAAGTTTTGTGCTAGTCTGGGCTGTTCATCTGAAACCCTTTTTACTCGACTTCCCTCTTCACCATTGAATTCAACAGTGTAAATCTGGTCAGGTCTTAGTATTGAAGTTGACAATAAATTTGTAGAATGGGATACAAAAAACATTTGTGTTTCCCAATGATTCAATGGAATAGGGAATCGGCACATTTATGCCCTTACGCTTAAAAAGAATTAATCCTTCATTGCGGGCATCAACTACATTTCCAGTATTATCCACCTTTATCTCTTTATGATAATCCACAGTATATTCAAAATTATAATTCTCAAAAAATTGATTAATTTTTTCCACACCATTATCTTCAAGATACTTAATAATACTCATATTATTTTGGTTATAGGATACAACAAGTTAAATAAACGGATTAACATATATTGAATTTTTCATGTAATCAAACCACTTACGCAAAATACTGTTGTTTGAAAATCCTGTGTTAAAATAAACGGTCCTTAAAAAAAGTATATCATTTTTTAAATCTGTATAAGTATTTTTTTCTGTAATATACGACTTTGCCGTTGAACCCATTCTCTCAAGCAATAATTTTTTATCAACATATAATTTTTCATTAATTATTCCCTCTTCTATATGAAATTCTAATAGGTAATGAATTTCCTTATTTTCAATAACAAAAAAATATTGTAAGGAAAACTCCGGATCGTCACAAAAAAGGCATTTCATTAACGGCACGGGATAATATGCTTCCCTAAAAAACTTATCTATAAAAAACGATCTCCAAAAAGCCTTTCAATTAAGAAACGGATTACTAATAAAACAAAAGAATATATTCTTAAAAAAAACCCACTGCCGCAGCAAAAGCAATGGGTTGATCCGGCTTTCAATACAAAAAACTTGTTGCAATGTTAATTTGTGATGAAAATACTGTTTTATTCAAAATATGCCATGCATCCTCATTGTCAAGACCTCACCTTACATTTTGAAACAACTAAAACCGAAAGAAAGTAAAAAACAACCAATGTTCCAAACAATATTGCCAGGTAAAGCCAAAACGGCATGATATTGCCGCCCACTTCAAATTCAATTCCCATAAATGCCTTGATATCCGCCGGAATATGTTCAAGAGAAATTGCTTCCTGCACCATTACCTGACGAAGAGCTGCAGCACCGTGGGAAATGGGAAAAATCTTTATTACATTTTGAATGAACACAGGCAAGTTGCCAATGGAAACATAAACGCCGGTTAAAAATCCAATTAAAGTTCCAATTAATATTGACAAATTGCTAAATGCATTCATGCTTTTGATGAATGTCACAAGCAGGAAAACAATTGCACTGGATGCTCCCACTGACAAGACAATTATACCCAAAGCTTTAAGCAGCCCATGCAGTGAAAGAAATTCCCCACCAAACATAACAATATATAGCTCTCCAAGTAAAAAAGTAAATACAGACATAATAAGTCCGATAACAACCGATGAAATAATGTAGGCAAGAACCAGCTTTGAGCGTGGTATGGGTGAACTCTCAAAGTCTTTAGAAATATTTTTTGCCTTATCCTCAACCATAATCCCAAAGCCTCCAAGACAAGTAGTCATGGTGGCTGAGGCAATAACGCCGGCCATTACCCAGGAATCTGTGAAAAACCTGGCAACCGCATCAGAGAAACCTTCTGCAGTTTGGGCAATCATTTTCCCAAGAAACAATACATACAGCAAAATAATAATTAAAACACCAAGGAGAGAAAAGAAAACAGCGGCTTTGTCCCGGAAATAGAGCTTGAGATTGCGTATCACCATGGCTTTTAGCATTTATCCCATCTCCTTTCCCGTTATTTGAATAAAAACTTCGTCCATAGTTCCGTTTAAGACCTGGAAATTCATAAGATTACCACTTAATTTATTAAGAAGAGGTAAACTGTCAACGGTTTCTTCCAGATTGACAACAATTTCCCCGTTTTCCTCCCGGTACTTGACTTTTCACTTTCCAAAACTTCCTTTGCCTTTTTTCTGTCTTTTGGAACAAAACGCAGGGTATCCGTTGCATACCGGCTTTTAAGTTCTGCAGGTGTACCTTTTGCAACAATCATCCCATCGTCTATAACTACCACATAATCAGCCAGCGCTGCTTCTTCCATGTAATGCGTCGTTAAAAATACAGTCATGCCCATACTTTTTTGCAAGTGCTGAATTGTTTCCCAGACATTTTCACGCGTTTGAGGATCAAGACCGGTTGTTGGTTCATCCAGAAATAAAATGTCAGGCCGGTGAACAAGTGCCCGTGCAATAGCAGTGCGCCGGCGTTGCCCGCCTGACAGTTTGCTATACGAGCGGTTTGCCAAATCAGTAATTTTCACCGCATCCATTGCCTTTTCCACCCGCTCTTTTATTTCTGCCTTCGTACCTCCATATAAACTTGCCCTTGTCATCAAGTTTTCCTTTACCGTCAAAAGTTCATCCAGATAATTGTCTTGAAAAACAATGCCTATGCATTTTTTAATTGAAGTATCATCAACACCTACTTTAAAACCTTTTACTTGAATTAAGCCCTCATCCATTGGAAGCATTGTTGTAATCATGTTAATGGTGGTGGTTTTTCCCGCACCGTTTGGTCCTAGAAATGCAAATAACTTCCCTTTCTCAACATAAAAATCAATTCCTTTAACCGCATAAATTTCACCATAGCGTTTTTTTAACCCCTGTACTTCAATAACTTTATTCAAATATAATCCTCCCCCTGCAATTCCTTATATCATGCCTATGCTTTTTTGTATTAAAGTTGATGTTAATAAATATTTATATTGGAATAAAATTTATAAATTGTATTATAGCAAAAATTTTGAATAATATAAATGCTTTTGCTATAATTGAATTTAAATAAATTTTTAATTTGAATATATTTTAAACAAAGGGGAAACAAAATGAAAAACAAAAAAAATATACTGATTATTTCTATGGTTATACTTGCAGCGGTCATCGGCATATCTTTTTATTTTGAAAAGGATAACTCCCAATATATGCCCTACCCTGAATTCTACAACCATGTGGAAAAGGGCAATGTGATTTCTGCCAAAATTGCAAGTGATAAAGTAAAATTCTGCTTAGACTGTGAGGAAACAGAATATCATACTGACAATCCGGAATTAGATTCTTTTAAAGAGTTTTTACTCCTAAACAGGGTTAAAGTTACCTCAGAAGAAGATGTGGATACAATTTTATATACAGTTGTAGACATGATTTTTTATGTCATCTTTTTTGGGATTATAATATTTGGCTTATATAAACTTTTTGATTTTAGAAAAAACACATTTAAAGTTATCCGCAATAACAATACCAAATTTTCAGATGTGGCAGGCATGGAAGATTTAAAAAGAGATATGCTTCAGGCTGTGAACATATTAAAAAACCCACATAAGTATGCGGCAAAGGGTATACGCCCCATAAACGGTATTTTACTTGAAGGAGACCCCGGAAACGGAAAAACTTTGTTTGCAAGGGCATTAGCAGGGGAGGCCAAGGTTAATTTCATTGCAACCAAGGCTACGGATTTTCAAAGTGCAATTATGTCCATAGGACCTGCCAAAATCAAAGCCCTCTTTAGAAAAGCCCGAGCCAACAAACCCTGCATAATATTTATAGATGAATTTGACGGAATAGGAGAAAAGCGTTATTTTTCCGGAACTGGAATCGACAAAGAAAACAACAGAATTATTGCCGCAATGCTAAATGAGATGGACGGATTTACCCGTGAGGAAGGTGTTATGGTTATTGCTGCAACTAATAACTATCAGGCTCTTGACGAAGCTTTGGTGCGTGCAGGAAGATTTGATAAAAAATACACCGTTCCTTACCCTGATTATAAAACCAGAATTGAACTGATAAAAATACATTCTAAAGACAAAAAATTTTCACAAGATGTATCAATTGAAGAGATAGCCTCTAAATTTGAGGATTTGAGCTGTTCCCAAATTGAAACAATACTTAATGAAGCCGCAGTAATTGCTGCCGGACAAGGACAGGAAGAAATAACAAAAAATCACCTGCAGGAAGCCGTAAGGAGGATATGCAATGTTGCACCTGCACACCGTTCCGGCTATATCCGCAGGCAATAAAAACGTATTATTTTTTCAAAAGACTATTGCTGTAAATGTTTACAAGAACCTCAAGTTCTACTTCCTGCGGGTGATTCTTCAATTTCTTTTTATTGAGCATTAATTTTTTTGAATATTCATAAATTTCCTCTTCCGTTATGTCTATTTTTACATCTATTAATCTTTTGAGAATGTCTTCTAATTCTTCTAAACTGCCAACACCTAAAAACCTTAACATTCTTTCTATCTTTGTCTTGTTCTTAAAGGATTTTAAGTACTCCACCGTCAAAACACCATTGGCAAGTCCGTGGGGAAGCCCTTTAAAATAAGTGAGGGGATATCCCATTCCATGAGGCAGGGATGTACCGGTTTGTGCAATTTGTACCCCGGCTAAAGTTGATGCCATCATAACTTTGTTTCTAAACTCCGGGTCTAAATCCTTATCTACTAATTTTTTAAAACAGTATCCAAACAGCTCAAAACCCTTTTCACCATAGATATCTGACATATAAGTGCTGTTTGTGTTCAGATAACCTTCAACTAAATGGGTAAAGGCATCAATAGCAGTATTTACAGTGATATCATAGGGCAGGTTGTATGTATATTTACAATCTATAAAAGCGACTTTTGGAAATATGCTTTGTCCTAAGTTTTTCTTTGTCTTTTCCTGATGAGAAGTCACTATGCTGTATTGGGTGACTTCCGAGCCTGTCCCTGCAGTTGTCGGCACAGCCACCACGGGGATGCTGTTTAGCTTCCCGCTGCCAAATATATTATTTTTATTGATTTGGGGGTTTTTTATAAATACAGCCATGGCTTTTGCAGCATCCATAGGTGAACCGCCCCCAATTCCAATTACAAAGTCAACATTGTAATCCTTTCCTATATTGCTTCCTTTTTCTATGGTTTCTAAAGAAGGATTCTCCTCCACCTCATCAAAAAGAACATACTCTACTCCGGTTTCTAAAAGGGCTTTTACCACATCATCATATGAACCGTTCTCTTTTGCAGAGCGCCTTCCTGTAACAATTAAAGCCCTGCTGCCTATTTTGCCAAATACTTCTTTGTTTTTTAAAATTACATCTTTGCCAAAATATATTTGCGTTGGCATACTGTATTTAAATTCCATACTAAAATCCATAAAGACACCACCCCGTCAAAATAATATGTTTGTCTTACACTGCTTCTTACGTTGTTTTTTTATTATTACGTTTTTTATTTTTTATTATTTTATTTTTTTGTCTCTTTATCTTTATATCATTTTTTATCTTTATTTTAAACTTACCGTCATATTCTATATCCCAACCATGAAGTTCCACAATCCTTTTTACATTGGCAAGGCCGATACCCCGCAGTTTTTCTCCAGTCCTGCTCTCTTCCCCTGTTACCATAGGGTCCCACATATAATCCCTGATTTTTTCCGGAACCCCTACACCGTCATCATATATAATAAGCATTTTGTCTTTATTATCCCATTCAACAAATATATTAACAGGTTTATTATTGTGATAAACTCTGTTTTGAAGTAAGTTTTCCAGTACCCGTGCAAAAAGCTTTTTGTCATATTTGGTGATAAACTTAGCATCATCACTTATTTCTACATTTATAAAAGCATCATTTTTTACAAACCATGAATAATTTTCTCCTATAAAACGCCTTACTTCTTCCAGTACATCCCCTTCTTCAATTGAAAATATGCCTTCATCCCCTAAGGTTGTAAGGCTTAGCATATTTTCAACCCTTTCTTTCAAAATTATCCCGTTACTATAAATAACTTTATAATAATCCCCAACTTCATTTTCCTTTACAATCCCGTCTTCTAAAGCTTTAGAATAAGTAATAATTGTTGACAATGGAGTTTTTACATCATGGGCAAGCCCTCTTAAAAACATACTTTGTCTTTTGTTTTCTTCCGCCTTTATTAAATTAAACTCAAGCTTTAATCTCCTGGTAAGCCTTTTTATTATTAAATATATCAAAAAAATGTACACAGCCCCTCCCAGTATAAAAAGTACCTCTGAATAAGGAAATCCGTTTCCCACGGCTGCTATGTTTAAGGTGGGTACTTTTGAAAAACCAAAGAGGGATATATTATAATAAGCTTATTACCGTCCACGGTACCGTACGAAAAGGCGGTTTTATCATTATGCCTTATATCAAATAAATCCACAAGTTCTATATAAGTATAACTCTTTTTATCATCCTCTTGATAATAGGATTTTACAACATTTCCTTCATTATCTACAACAATGCCCCAGCCTCCAATTTCATTAATAGCTTCCCAGTCTAAATCATCTGGATTTACCTTCCTTGATATTGGAACAAGGGAATTTATATTTTTTCCTGCAGTAGAATACAGCACAAACGCCACTACAACAAATAAAAATAAAATATTTATAACAATAAATGAAGCTGCAAACTTAAATGTATTTTTTAAAATATTCCTCCGCCTGTCCATGTCAACACCCTTCATCCATCATATACCCCAAACCCCTTATGGTTAAAATTTTTGGGGTGTTGGGTTCACCTTCTATTTTATCCCTCAAATTGCTTATATGCACCATTATGGTGTTGTCATCTCGAAAATACGGCTCATCCCACAAATATTCATATATTTCCTGCTTGGTAAACACCTTGCCCGGCCTCTATAAACAATGTAAGCAGTTTATATTCCTTTGCCCTCAGCTCAAGAATTTTGTCTCCTAAATATACCACCCTGTTTTCCACATCCCATTTAAGGGAACCCACTACTATTTGTTTTTTCATACTTCTTTGATTTCTGCGAAGGACTGCCATAACCCTTGCCACAACTTCACCCGGATCAAAGGGCTTGGATATATAATCATCACCGCCTAAATTAAGGCCTTTAATTTTGTCCTCCACTTTTCCCCTGGCAGAAAGAAATATAACCGGAAATTTTCTGTCCTCTCCTAAAGCATCCAGCACTTCAAATCCGTCCATCTCAGGCATCATTATATCAAGAATCATAAGGGATATATCTTTTTCTTTTAATATTTCCAAAGCCATTTTTCCGTTTTCTGCTTCAATTGTTTCATAGCCGGCATTCTCTAAATATAGTTTTATAACCTTTCTAAGTTCTTTAGAGTCGTCAACAATCATTATTGTATCTTTCAAATGCTCACCCCTTTTCCCTTAATTTATAGTAAAGCAGTAAATCTGTCAATGTATTGATAAAAATAAAGATGCATTATTAGATTCATCAATATATACATTAGTAGATACATTAATAGATGCACTAATAAAAGTGCTAATAGATATACTGGTAATTAATAAAGATGTATTAATGAAAATATGCTAATAAGGATGCATCAATAAATCCGTTAATGTACTCTGAGAATTAAATAAGTTTTCTTTCCAGTCATTGTCTTGAAAGTTGCTGTTCTTATCAAGAATCAGGCATTTTATTCTTCCTGTGGTATAAAATTTTGAAACTCCTTTTGAGTATATTACACTAACGGAAATTTCGTCAACTTTTCCCGTCAGAATGTCCATAATTTTATCTTCTATGTACCGAGCTGTCCCCTCCACCAGCTCCCTGTCATTTTCCATTTTAATATAAAAATCAAAATCATCCCCCAAAACTTCTTTTAGATATTTTACTCTTCTATTATGGCATTTCACCCAGCCTTCTTTATTATTGTTCTTAAAATAATCCATCAGACTTTTCTCTTCTTCCGTCCACAGCTTACGAAATTTAATGTCATTATCCAGCAGGTACAGTATATTTAAAAATTTTTCATAAGAACTTGAATTTTCTTTATTATCTTCACTATGGGGATTTAATTCAGGTGAATTATTTGTTTTATGTATATTGTTTGCTTCAAATTCATTATTTGCCTGAAAACTATCTATATCTGATATAATGCCCCTTTCAATTTGAAAAGCATGAAAACCTTCATGAAAAAGGGCTTTAATATAATGATATTCCATTTTCTCACTGCTCATATTCCCCATAACGTTAAGAACCTGACTCAGCATTGATTCAGGCAGTACTTTAACCACAGGCTGCCCTTCTTCAACCCAGGCGGTAAATGCCAATACTTCTAAAGTAGGTTTTTTTTCAATTATATCCCCTTTAAAGTATCTAAATTCCACATTTTCATAATTAACATCTATAGGGTATTTGCCAAGTTTGTACCCTGGCCACAATTCCAGCTTTGAATCTATTTCCAATGCCTTTTCTATTAATACCAGGGTATCTTTATCCATATCATCTGTTTTGGTAAAGTACATCCCTGAAACTAAAACTATTCCTGTCAGTAAATAAATTAATTTAGTTTTCATTTCTCGCCACCACCTTGACTGTAAGGTACGTAATTCCTATCAAAGCCCACAGGTAAAACAAGCTGCCAAATAATTTGCCGTAGTACAATTTCCCATGGTCAAAAAACTCCCACATAAAAAAATCCCTGATTAGATTTCCAAACTGGTCAAGAGGGGGGATAAGTTTTAGAAAAAAACCTGCCACACTGCCAAACATCCCGCCTTTATTTCCTACTAAAAGCTGTAAAGTCCCTCTTACGCTTCCTAAAGCAACTGCCAACACCCCCAAAAGGGCAGCCACAGCGGAGGGCAGTATCAATGTCAGCAGTGATACCAATACCGTTAAAGTCATTATTGTAAGGAGGTAGAGAAATACAGCGGTTATAAAGCCTAAAACAGTTATGTTCCCGCCTTTAATCATTATTTGAATAAACATGCCTGTACAAAAAATCAAAGCCATTAAAGAAGTAACTATTACATTCCCGGAAATTAAACTTAAATACTGTTTTTCAAGAGTCAAACCGTGCAGTTTCAGGAGTTCCCTTTTGGTTCCCTGCCTGTGATTTGATATAATATTCATGGATATGGAAACACCCGCTAAGGACGCAATAACAGAAAGTATCTTCCATTGAATCCCGTAAACGGCATGGTCTGAAGTGGCCTGAAGCCCGTTTACACTAAACTCTAGCTGAAACAAAACTATAAGTGTTATTATGGTTCCTAATATTCCAAAAATTATAAACGAATTCTTCTTTATATTTTCTTTTAAATGCAGTTTAATTACAGCTTTCATGCTTTACCTCCTTTGCCGTTTCAATAAACATATCCGCCAGTGTAGTACTTTTAAAATCCTCTTTTGTAAATTCCCTATATACACTTTCATCCATTATGATAATCCCTCTGTCCGCAACCCTTTCCACGTCATAAAGCAGGTGGGAGTTTAGCATTATGGCCTTTCCTTCTTTTTTTAATTCCCCTATCAAATCCTGCATTTGCTGCTGACCTAGAAAATCCTGCCCTGCAGAAGGTTCGTCCAGTAAAAGTATATCCGGGTCTCCTATTAGGGACTGGGCAACTGCAAGCCTTTGCTTCATTCCTTTAGAATAATTTTTAACCAATGTATCTTTACTAAGTACAAGACCTACTCTTTCCATTAAATTTACACTTTCTTTTCTGTATACGGACTTTTTCATTTCCCTTACTTCCATGTAGTATTCCAATACCTTGCGGCCTGTTAATATTTCCGGAAACACAGGGGTTTCCGGTGAATACCCTATCTTAACCCCCTCTTCTTTAAAATACTCCCCTTCAAAATCCTTATCCCACTCAAGTATTATCCGCATAAGAGTGGTTTTTCCAACGCCGTTAGGACCTATCAGGGCAAATACCTCACCCTTTTTAAGTGCAATATTTAAATTGGTGAATATTTTCTTTTTTCCAAAGGATTTTTTTATTCCTTTCATTTTGAGTATCATTTTTATCACCTCAAATACATTATAAAATATGTGTCTTTAACCACCCTTAGATAAACCTTAAATTAACCTTAAATAAAATCTTCTGTAAAAATTCCTTTGATTGGATAAACTTTTGGTTTGTATATAACTTTTAGTACTTGCATAATTTTATACTAATAAATAAATCCAATCATTTTTTAAAGATTTTTTGCTGATAGTATTGTATAATAATTATTATTAAAGCTTTACAGAAAAACTTTACTAGGGTACAACCTATTTTGTGGAGGTAAAATTATAATGAAAAACAGTAAGTTATATGAAGTAAGACCTATTAAGGATTTAAAGGATATGCTAAATTCCAGTGCGGAGATATACGGGGACAAGGCGGCTTTTTTATCAAAACCAAAGGGCAAATCCCAATATTTTCCCATATCATATAAACAGTATAAATCCGATGTAGACGCCATGGGAACGGCTTTTATTGACCTTGGACTTAAAAATAAGAAAATTGCTCTAATAGGTGAAAATCGCTATGAATGGTCTATCACATATCTTTCAGCTGTAAACGGGACAGGGGTTATTGTGCCTTTAGATAAAGAACTTCCTGCAAACGAAATTGAACTACTTCTAAAACGCTCTAAGGCAGATGCCATTATCTACTCAGACAGTGTCAGGGATAAAATAGAGCCTCTTTGTGAAAAAGACACTTCCATAAGATATTTTATCAGTATGGACAGGGAAGAAAACCAGGGAAACATATTATCATTCCATTTACTTTTACAAAAGGGGCATAAACTTTTAGAAGAAGGAAGACGTGAGTTTATTGATACAAAAATAGATGCTGAAGAAATGAGCATACTTCTCTTTACTTCTGGAACTACCGACACTGCCAAGGCTGTTATGCTGTCTCACAAAAATATAGTGGAAAATTTAAAAGGTATGTGTTCCATGGTTTATATTGATGAAAAGGATACATTTTTATCAGTGCTCCCTATTCACCACACCTATGAATGTACCTGCGGTTTTTTGTGTCAGATATACAGGGGCTGTACCATTGCATATTGTGAAGGATTACGTCATATAGTTAAAAACCTTAAAGAATCCAAGACTACAATTATGTTGGGAGTGCCTTTGATTTTTGAATCCATGTACCGTCAAATAATGAACAAGGCCATAAAATCAAAGGGAGAGAAAAAGATTAAGTTTGCAATTAAGCTTAGCAATGCTTTAGCTAAAATTGGAATTGATATTCGCAAAAAAATATTCAAAGAAATTCATGAGGCTTTAGGCGGGCATATAAGGCTGCTAATCAGCGGTGCTGCAGGTATTGACCCTCAGATAGCTAAGGGGTTTAGGGAACTTGGTATATCATTAATACAAGGATATGGTCTTACTGAATGTGCTCCTATAGTTGCACTAAACCGTGATGTTTACTATAAAGATGAGGCTGCCGGACTGCCACTTCCAAATGTCCGGGTTGAAATTGACAGTCCTGATGAAGACGGCATCGGTGAAATTAAGTGTAAAGGCGGAAATGTTATGCTGGGCTATTACGAAAATTCTGAGGCCACAAAAGAAGCTATCAGGGACGGATGGTTTTACACAGGTGACAGCGGTTTTCTCGATGAAGACGGATTCCTTCATATTACCGGACGCAAAAAGAACGTAATTATCACCGGAAACGGAAAAAATGTTTTCCCTGAGGAAATAGAAACTTTGTTAAACAGAAGCCCGTATATCAAGGAGTCTTTGGTTTATGGAAAAGGCCAGTCTGACGGCGATACAGTAATATGTGTAAAAATAGTTCCCGATATCGACAAAATAAAAGAAGATAAAGAAAATAACCTTATCCCGGATGAATCTGTGGAAAAGATTATTGAAAAAGAGGTTAGAAATGTAAATAATGCTCTGGTAAGTTATAAACATGTTAAGGAAATCAGCATTCAGGAAGAGGAGTTTATTAAAACAACAACAAAAAAAATTAAGCGCCATGAAGAATTAAAACAATAGTATATTGTATAGTTTTGCGGGAGATGATATTTGCCGGTCCGTCGCAAGTTCAACGGGAACGCAGTATTTTTATCTGCCTATACTTTTTTCTTTATATGTAAAAATAAATAGTACCTACACCTTATGATGTAAGCACTATCTATCAGCATACTACATTAACCCCCTAATATCTTTGCAACAGGGTCAAGCCAATTGCCCTCAAATAGCTCTATCATGCCTTTATCACAGGCAGCAGAGATCTTCGGATCAATTGGAATTTTTGCAAGCACCTTTAAATTGTGCTTTTGGGCAATTTCGTCAATATGGCTGTCCCCAAAAATTTTGTGTTTGCCGCCACAGTCCGGACATTTAAAATAGGACATATTCTCCACCAGACCAATGATAGAAATATGCATAAGCTCAGCCATTTTAACTGCTTTTGATACAATCATTGATACCAGTTCCTGGGGCGAAGTAACAATGATAATCCCGTCAACGGCAATGGACTGAAACACCGTAAGAGGTACATCGCCGGTTCCCGGGGGCATATCAATGAACATAAAATCCACATCACTCCATATAACATCCGTCCAGAACTGCTTTACTGTATTGCCAATTATAGGTCCTCTCCACACCACAGGATCGGTATCATTTTCTAAAAGTAAATTAATGGACATGATATCAATACCTGTCTTGGTTTTAACAGGGAACAGTCCAAATTCACAGCCTGATGCTTTTTCTTTGATACCAAAGGCTTTTGGAATTGAAGGTCCTGTAACGTCCGCATCTAAAACAGCGCTGTTATAACCCAGCCTTTTCATTGTAACTGCAAGCATGGAGGTTACCAGGGATTTACCCACACCTCCCTTACCGCTTACAATCCCAATAACTTTTTTGATTCTGCTCATTTCATGGGGTTTTTCGGAAAAATCATTGTGCTTTTCTTTAGATTTTGCATTTTCTTTTAACTTTGCATTTCTTTCTTGTTCTGCATTTTCTTTTATTTCTGCACAGTTCTCTGTGCAACTGCCACAACCTTGATTACATTTTTCACTCATAATCTTAGCTCCCCTTTTTCTTATAATTTTGTTGTGCTTAATTTTGAACTTACTTGTATTTTACCGGTTTTGCTTGTATTTTACCTGCTTTAATTTTATTTTACCACTTTAATTGCATTTTACCGCTTTAATTGTATTTTACCTGCTTTAATTGCATTTTACCGCTTTAATTGTATTTTACCGCTTTAATTGTATTTTACCTGCTTTAAATTTTTATTTCACTTCCTGCTGACAGATAACCAATCCTATCCCCCATAACAGCTTTAAGTCTTTTATAGGGTTCTATACCTGTACAGTGGCAGGTGTAATATTTTCCATTGGTATCCATAAAAAATTTGCCTATCCTGCCTACAGTGTCAAGGCTTTCGTTGTCTTCTCCTGAACGGTTGGAAAGATGAAATCCCCCTATTACATAATCAGGCATACACCCTTTTAAATTATAAAAATGCTGCAAAATATTTGTAATGCCGTTATGTGCACAGCCTACCACTAAAAAGTTTTTTTCATTCTCTTCAATTATAAGATTTTGCTCATGGAGAAAGGTATCTTGAATCATTTTACCCTTTTCCTCCATATACAGTCTGTTATTTGATGCCGGAGGCGGCTCTGTTTTGGTAATATTTGAAAACACCCGTATGCCGTCCCTGATAACAAAATTATTTGACGTAAATACAATTTGACTGTTTTCTTTTAGTTCTTCTTTTAAGCCAATATACTCAAATTTATCATTTGATCGCAGGGCATAGTATTTTCCAAATGCCAATGGATGAAGAAAAACCTGTGCCTTTGTATTTTCACGAAAAAAAGCCTCAAGTCCCCCGCCATGGTCGTAGTGGCCATGGGAAATTAATAAATAATCTACATGAGAAATATCAACTTCCATCTTTTTTGCATTTTCAAAAAACAGTTCACTTGCCCCGGTATCAAATAAAATTTTACAATCATTTACCTCTATATAAAGGCTAAGGCCGTGCTCACTGCCAAATTTCTTTGATATGGATGTGTTTTCCGCCAGTGTTTTTATAATCATAATTCTCTCCTTATTCAAACATCAAATCCACTGTCTTTTTATAAATTTCTTTTATAGCCGCGTCTGCGACACCCCCGTCCGCATCCGTTTCCAAGTCCCTCACAAAGCCTGTATTCGCCGCCCTCTATTAAAAGTATTTTCCCATTTACCAGCGACTGGGCTATTTTCTTTCTTGCTTCTGCATAAATACCCTGAACAGTGGTACGTCCCACATTCATCTGCCTGGCACACTCTTCCTGGGTAAAACCCTCTAAATCAATAAGCCTTATGGCTTCATATTCATCCACAGTCATCTTTACACAGTGTTCACCGCCCACATTTAAATCAAGAGGTCCAAACTTGTTGCTTTCAGGCAGGCTGCATACTTTTCTCCACTTTATCGGCCTTGGCATATTTTATTCACCTCACTTCTTACAATACCAGGTATCTGGCTGCACATTGTTGCAAGGCAGGCAACAGCCTGCCTTTTAATTTGTAACAGGACTAGTCTTTAAATTTTTCAAGGCGCTTTTTTATACTGTCAAGCCGGCTTTCAAGAAATTTAGCCTGATTTTTAAGGAACTCCTTTTCATCAGCATCTGATGCAAAATATGCCCCTTTTTCATTCTGGTTTCCACAGTGCACCCATCTTGGCAAGCCGGTAGCACAAAACATCCGTCTAAATCCTCTTCCCCGGCCGAATCCTCCTGCTGAATTTGCATAGCCCGGAGCTGTAAAACCGGCACAAAAACCTGCGCCTCGTCCTGTCACCGGACCCATTCCCATAGGCCCCGTTCCGTCTCCTCTTGGCATAATTTCACCACCTTTGTGTTATTTTTATTTTCCGTTGCAGTTTAATACCTGTACCTGGCCACTGTCACCAGGTCTTTTTTCCCATGGCATGCCATTAAAATATGTGCTTCTGACATATGTCATTTATTTTATATTATACACTATGTTTTTGACATATGTCAATAACTATTATAAAAAAATTCGAGGGTTTTCTACAGATCCTCAATACCCCGGAAGTAATGTTCTATCATATCCAGATCCATACATAAATATAAGGTGGTCTCCGTCATGTCCTTTTATAAAGACGGAATCTAAATCTATTTTTAATAGTATCATATTTTATGTAAATCTCGTCTTAGCAACCATTAGTTACTTGCATTATCAATTTTATTCCCTTTTCCGTAGCTCTTTGAGTCATTTCGTCAATTGTATTGGCAAGATTGTAAACCATACTTTCCACCTCCGTAGATCACGATTTTTCCAGTATGTCATCTATCTTAAAACGCAATTCTTCTGATATCCTCGGCTTTAATATCCATTTTAGCCAACCTTTAAATAAACCAAATTCCTCTTCCGACAGGTCCCCTAATATCTCTATCATTTTTACCAACCTGTCCTTTAACTGTTCAGAATCTATTTTCTGGTCAAATAAAAATACAACGGTTATTCTTTTTGGTAAAATATTTAATTATTTATCTTTAATTAATTTGTATCATCATACATAGAACCTTTTACCGTAATAATAATCTCATCTAAAGGCACTATTCCTTTTAAGGTACCAAGCAAATTATATGCATTATTTATGCTTGTAAAATTATTACTTGCAAGGTTTATATCCGCCATCCATACCCTTATGTAATACTCTCCGTCAGGCATGTGTGCATGGGTATAAAAATTTATATTGTCTTTGTTTACTTTAATTGTGATTTCCGTAGTCTCAGTTATTTTGTGCATGCTCTGGCCTTCTTTTACATATTCCCTGTATTTAAAATTATCCCTGCTGT
>Ga0208938_1000077_pt1 | contig 99585 bp, 89 predicted proteins | sample AD_UKC125_MetaG_FD_184434 | JGI IMG/M metagenome (GOLD analysis project Ga0208938, IMG submission 184434) | Active sludge microbial communities of municipal wastewater-treating anaerobic digesters from USA - AD_UKC125_MetaG (SPAdes) (version 2) | ecosystem: Engineered > Bioreactor > Anaerobic >... | reverse complement strand
TTCATAGTCATTTCTCTGTGGCGTGAGCAGGCAACATGCGGGTCAGGATGTCGTCCCTGTCGATGAAGTGGTGTTTCAATGCGGCGCCGACGTGGCCGGCGATGACCGCGACGAAGAGCAGGTTGAGGCTCATGTGGACGGTCTGCAGCAGGTCGCCGAGTTCCTTGTTCTTGCCCAGCAGGTCGGGGATGGGCAGGACGCCGAACCAGACGGTCTGGAAGCCCTTGGCCGAACTCATCAGCCAGCCGGAGAGCGGGATCGCGATCATCAGCGCATAGAGCAGGAAGTGGCCGGCGTGCGCCGCCATCTGCATGACCCTGGGCATGGTGTCTGGCAGGGCGGGGGGGCGGTGCGTGACGCGCCAGAAGAGACGGAACCAGACGAGCAGGAAAGCGGTCACCCCGGCCCATTTGTGCCAGGAGTAGAGCTTGAGCTTTTCCGGCGACAGCGGCAGGTCGTGCATGTAGAAGCCGAGCGCGAGCAGGCCGAAGAAAAGGATGGCCATCAGCCAGTGCAGGCCTTTCGCAGTTCTTGTGTAATGCGTCGTCACGGTCGACCTCCTTGTTGGGGCAGGAATGAATACGCGTCCATGGCGATGACGTAATCGTCGATGCCGGAATGGAAGCGCTCGGCGCGGGCGTGTTCGCCGCCGGCACCGAGTGCGACAAAGAGCGGCAGCAAATGTTCATCGCTCGGATGCGACTGCACGGCGCCCGGCGCCTGGCGGCGGTAGTCGAGCAGGGCGGAAATGTCGCCGGCGTCGAGATGGACGGCGATCCATTCGGCGAACTGGCGCACGTAGGCCGGCGTCCGGCCGCCGTTGCGCGCCGCGGCCTGGTAGTCGCGCAGGTTGTGCGTGACGTTGCCCGAGGCGACGATCAGGAAGCCCTTGCTGGCGAGAGGCGCCAGCGCCTGCCCGAGCCGGTACGCCTGTTGCGGGCCGCCCTGGCTCTGGATCGAGAGCGGAATCACGGGAACGTCGGCGTCGGGAAACATCAGGCGCAGCGGCACCCAGGCGCCGTGGTCGAGTCCGCGCCCGGGATCGCGGTCGACCGGCAGTCCGGCGCCACGGATGGCGGCGACAATTTCCTCGGCGGCTTCGCGGCAACCGGTGGCCGGGTAGCGCAGGGCGTAGAGTTCTTCCGGGAAGCCCCAGAAGTCGTGGATCGTTTGCGGACGGCCGGCGAAACCGACCGTCGGCACTTCCGTATCCCAGTGCGCGCTGACGATGACGATGGTGCGCGGCAGCGGCAGGGTGCCGGCCGCCGCCGCGACCGCCGCGCCGGCCGCGCCCGGGTGCAGCGCGAAGGTCGGCGCGCCGTGCGGAACGAAGAGAGCGGGTTGAATCGGTATCATGCGAGTTATTCCTGAAGCGATGGGCGAACTCTAATCCTCCTTCATGATTCGAAATAGCAGACAATCAGCAAATATTTATTGCAAAAACAGCAACAATTGGCAGGTGCGAAGTCGTGCGACATCGCCTCCGGAGCATTCATTCGAGCAGGTCTTGGGTGGTGGCGCTGGCGTCCCCGTCCCGTCCTTGCCGGCAGGAGAGGGCGCGGCGGAGCGCCGGGATGCGGCGGGGTATGCCTTGGTCGCGGCTAACGCCGGTCGCGGTGGGAGATCTCGACCACGCGCGCCCGGCGCGCGAGCTGTTCGACCAAGGCGGTCGCCCTGGCGCGATTGGCGACGTCGAGATTCGCGTCCCACTCGTCGAGCAGATAGACCGGGTGCCGCGTATTCGCGACGATCTCCCGGAGCACCCGCAACTGCCGCTCTCCCGACGAGTAACCCTTCTTCAGCTCGGATTCCTCGGCTGCATTCATCTGCGCCGCGTCGGGAACCTCCTCGTCTTCGTCGTCATTGTCCGCGGCGACCGGTTGGACCAGGGGGGCCTGGGCGCCGCTGTTGAATTCGAACGCCAGGCGGTCGTGCGTCGGCCAGTAGTAGGCCTGACCACGCAAATGGTTCTTGAGCGCCGCGAGCAGCGTGGACTTGCCGGCGCCGTTGCCACCGCGCAGTGACACCAGGCCGGTGGGCGCCGCCAGAACATGGCGCACCGCGTCGGCCAGCGACGAGCAGTCCCGCTCCCACGTCCCGTCCTTGAGTTCGAGGCGGCCAAAACCGATCCGGTCGGCAAACCCGGGATCCGCTGCCGGCTCGATGTGCTCGCAAACGCCCTTGATGCGCGTCCACACGGCGATCATGTCGGTCAGCCCGGCGGTCAGTTGATGCATGTCGAGCGTCATCTCGATCTGCCGCGGCAGTGTCGCCGCCAGGGCGATCAGCAGCGCGGTGTTGCCGGCATCCTGCACGGCCACCCAGGCAGTCGTCGACAGCACGATCAGCAGCGCGATGACTCCGCTGATCGCACTCCAGCCCTCGCGCGCCAGAATCGCCCTGATCTGCGCGACCAGGGCATCGTGCAGCCGCTGGCGGAAATCACGGTGCCAGCGGGCGAAATTGTAGCGGTTGCCGCTGAAGATATTGTCCCAGGCATTGTAGGTGCGTGCCCGCATGCGGTTGGTCATACGCTGGTTGTGCAGGAAGGCCGCAGCCAGCGGCTTGCGCAGCAGCCACTGCAGGCTGATCAGGATGACGAACACGACTGCGAAGGACAGCGGCAACCCGGCTTCGATTTCGAAGCCGAGAACGGCGGAATTGAACAGCAGTTGAAAGAAGAGGCGCAGATAGAACTGCAGGTTGTAGATCAGGTCGAAACAGATGTCGAAGGTTTCGCTGGTCAGGAACGGCTCGACCTGCTCGCGGCTGGTGGGGTCGGCCAGCAGGGTGGTGCGGAAGCGGTTGCGCCGCGCGAAATGCAGCATGTAGCGCCCGAAGGCGGCGAAGCCGGCGCGCTCGGCGAAGATCCAGCTGACCGCGCCGGCCAGATAGGAAAGCGTCTGCACCACGATAATGGCGACGAAGCCGCCGGCCGAGACGTGTTCCTCGGTGATGTCGCGGGCGATCTCGATCACCAGCCAGGTGGTTGCCGCCCCGCAGGCTTCCTGAACGATGATCAGCAGCAGCATTCCGAATGCCGCCGCGCTGACGAAGAAGCGCAGGAAGTCCCGCGGGTGAAAGTTCGCTGAAGAAGGGGTCAAGGACATGGGTGGCGGAGTGACCGGAAGGATCCCTGCGTGCTCGTGGGCCAGGAAACGCCGGTGGGGCGGCGCAAGGGAAGCGGAATGCCACGCTCAAAGCACGGAAAGCAGACTTGCGTCTGCTTTCCGTGGCTTGCTCAAGAACGGCGTCGTCAGTCGAACGCCATTACTTGGCTTTTTTGGTCTTTTTCTTGGCGGCCATGGTCAGATTCCTTGGTTTGATTGAATGAAGTTTGCGAACGGCCGAGCATGCAGCAGTCAGTTCGTGGCGGCATTCTAGCCGAATTGACCATGCCGTGTCATGGAAACAATTGTAAGACAATTGTAAATCAGCGCCTTCGGCAAGCGGACGCGCTGCCGAGTCTTACGCGCCGTGGCGGGGCGATGCGAGCATGCGGAGTCTGTGTCGTTCGCGCAACGCTGGCGGCGATCGACGTCCATGGCACGCCCAGGTTGACCGTCAAGGGCGGACAATCCGACAATCGTCATTGCGAGTAATGCAACAATGGACAGATTCGATGCGATGCGCCTCTTCGTTCGGGTAGCCGAACTCGGCAGCTTTTCCGCCGTGGCACTGCAGGCCGGCGTCGCGCGCTCGGTGGTGACGCGGCAGATCGCGGCACTCGAGACGTATCTCGGCGTCAAACTGATGGCGCGCAGCACGCGCCGGCTGGCGCTGACCTCGGCCGGGTCGGCCTATCTGGAGAAGTGCCGGGTCATCCTGAACCTGGTCGAGGCCGCCGAAGCCGATGTCGCCGCGGAGCGCCTGACGCCGCGCGGGAACGTCCGCATCAGCCTGCCGCTCAGCTTCGGCATCCGGCGGCTGGCGCCGCTGCTGCTCGACTTCTCGCAGCGCCATCCGGAAGTCAGCCTGGACATGGATTACAGCGACCGCCGCAGCAACCTGATCGAGGAAGGCATCGATCTGGCGATCCGCATCACGCGGCGGCTGGAACCCGGCGACGTGGCGCGCAAGATCGGCACCGGCCGCATGCTGGTCGTGGCCGCCCCGGAATACCTCGCGCGCCACGGTCGACCGCAACATCCCGCGGAACTCGCGCATCACGAATGCCTTGGCTATGCCAGCGTCGGCACTCCGATGCCCTGGCAGTTCATGATCGACGGGCAACTCGACAGCTTTCCGGTGCGCAGCCGGATCAACGCCAACAATGGCGACGTCCTGACCGAGGCCGCGGCACAGGGACTGGGCATCACCCTGCAGCCCGATTTCATTGTCGCCAGTTACCTCGATGCCGGCCGGGTCGAACAGATTCTCGCCGATTTCGCCGTCCCCGAACTCGGCATCTACGCGATGCTGCCCAGCAACCGCCATGTGCCGCACCGCGTCAGGGTGCTGATGGACGCCCTGGCGGCGGCGCTGGCGGTGCCTTGACACTACCGGGAGACGGACCCTGGCAAGCCGGTTGACTGGTTCGTGGGTGCCCTCTATCTTCGACCCAACTGATTCGGACGCATGTCGATGCCCAACAAGAGCAACAAGCTGCTGATTGCGGGACTGATAGTCCTTCTGCTGGGCGGGGGTGTCGCGGCCTGGGTCTGGTTTCCGTGGATATTCTCGGCCCAGTACACGATTCGCGTGGCAACCGGTCCGGCCGGCAGTTTCGGGCAGAAATTCCTTTCCGCGTTCAAGCGCCAGGTGTCCGAGGAACACCCGCGTGTGCAACTGGCGCTGGAGGAATCCGGAAACCTTCAGGAAAGCGCCGAGAAGTTTCAGAGTGGCAGATACGATCTCGCCCTGGTCAGGAGCGATCACCCGGCCGCGGCCAGCGGCGGGACCTTGGTCATCCTGCGCCGATCGTCCCTGGTCATGATGGTTTCCGCCGGTTCGCCCGCCAAATCGATGAAGGATCTGGTCGGAAGGAAGATCGCCGTTCTCGAAGGCACGCCGGATGACGATCCCCTGCTGCGGACGGTAATGGATTTCTACAGCATCAAGCCCAGCGATCTCAACCAGGCCGCGCTGGCCGACGTCGCTGCCGCACTCCGCCGCAAGCAGGTGGCCGCTGTCGTCGCCATTGCTTCGCCGGGCCCGGGGGTGGTTCCCGAGGCGGTCAGAGCCATTGTCAGGGCGACCGGCAAGCCGCCAAGGTTCATCGATCTGGAAGCAACGGAAATTGCCGTCCAGAACCCCTTGTACGAAGAGATCACGCTCCCCGCCGGGGCGTTTCTGGCGGTTCCCGCCATTCCCGACGACGAGGTCAAGACGGTCGCGGTCACCGTTCGCCTTGTCGCGAAGAATTCCATGCTGAATGATGTCGCCGGGGAAATCACGCGTTTGCTGCTGACCACGCGGGCCAAGATCGCGGCGACACTGCCCCTCGCGGGTCAGATCGAGGCGCCCGACACCGACAAGAAAGGCGTCCTGCACACTCATCCCGGCGCGGCGGCCTACATTGACGGGACCCAGGAGACCATTTTCGAACAGGCCATGAACCAGTTGTTCAACATGACGATCATCGGCGGGGTGCTGGGTTCGTTCGGGCTCTGGCTGCACACCTTCTGGCGGAAGCATCGGCCTGACGAGATACAGAGGAATCTGGCACGGCTGCCGGCGCTGATGCGCGAGGCGAAGTCGCTGCCTGTCGACCGGTTGGGCGAGATCGAGGAGGAACTCGATACCCTCTCGGGATGGTTGCTCGAGCGCTTCCTCTACGAAAAGATCGCACCGGACCGGATCAATGGCGTTGCCGTGATCATTTCCCATATTCGCCTGGTCATCGAGCGCAGACGAAAGACTGCCTGAGCGCGGGCTTCTTCTTCGAACTCACCGCGGATCACCGGGCATCAGCCGTCGCCGAACTTCCTTCGCTTGAAACTGCGCTCGCCGTCGAAACGGGGGTTGCCTTCGTCGGGGCGCAGGTTGATCGGCACGCCACGGACACGGACCCGCTTCAGCGCGTTTTCGGCTTCCTTAGGCATCCCGGCCGGCAGCTCGACGGTGCTCGACTCGTCGTAGAGACCGATGCGGCCGATGAAACGGCTTTCGATTCCGGCTTCATTGGCGATGGCGCCGACGATGTCCTTGACCTGGGCGCCGTGATCGCGGCCGACGTCGATGCGGTAGCGCACCATCTCGCCGGCCGGCGCCGGACGGCGTGGCCTGTCGTCCATGCGCGGGCGGTCGTCGAAACGCGGCTTGTCGCCGCGCTCCTCGAAACGCGGGCGGTCGCCGTGTTCTGCAAACCGCGGGGTGCGCTCGCGTTCGGCGAAACTTGCCGGCCGGCGGCTGTCGACCGCGGCAGGGCGGGAGGGCGGTGGGTCCTCGCCGGCGATCTGCAACGGCTTGGCTTCCTGCGCCATCATCGCCAGTGCGGCGGCGATTTCCTCGGCACCGACGTCCTGTTCCTCGGCAATCTGCGACACGATGTTGGCGAAGAACTCGAGGCCCTCGGCGTTCAGCACCTCGGCGACGCGCTCCTTGAAACCCGCGACGCGCTTGTTGGTGACGTCGGCGCGGCTGGGCAGGGTCAGCGGCGCGATCGGCTGGCGGGTGGCGCGCTCGATGGTGCGCAGCATGCGGATCTCGCGCGGGGCGACGAAGAGAATGGCGTTGCCGGTGCGGCCGGCGCGGCCGGTGCGGCCGATGCGGTGCACATAGGCCTCGGTGTCGTAGGGGATGTCGTAGTTGACGACATGGCTGATGCGCGCGACGTCGATGCCGCGGGCGGCGACGTCGGTGGCGATGACGATGTCCAGCGCGCCCGACTTCAATTGCTCGATGACGCGTTCGCGCATCTGCTGGTTGAGGTCGCCGTTCAGCGCGGCGGCGGCGTAGCCACGGGCGGCAAGCTTGTCGGCGAGTTCGACGGTGGCGGTCTTGGTGCGGACGAAGATGATGGCGGCGTCGAAATCGTCCTCGACCTCGAGGATGCGGGTCAGCGCGTCGAGCTTGTGCAGGCCGCTGACCTGCCAGTAGACCTGACGGGTGGCGGCGATCGTCGTCGTCGCCGACTTGATTTTGACCTCGCGCGGGTCGACCAGGTACTTCTGGGCGACGCGGCGGATCGGGTCCGGCATGGTGGCCGAGAACAGCGCGGTCTGGTGTTTCTCCGGGGTGCGCTCGAGAATCCACTCGACGTCGTCGATGAAGCCCATGCGCAGCATCTCGTCGGCTTCGTCGAGAACGAGGGTCTTCAGGTTGTCGAGGCTGAGCGTCTTGCGCTCGAGGTGGTCCATGACGCGGCCCGGGGTGCCGACGATGACGTGCGCGCCGCGCGCCAGTTGCTTGAGTTGGATGGTGTAGCTCTGGCCACCATAGATGGGCAGCACGTGAAAGCCGGGCAGGTGGCGGGCATAGCTTTGCAGCGCCTCGGCGACCTGGATCGCCAGTTCGCGCGTCGGCGTCAGGATCAGCGCCTGTGGCCGGGCGATCTTGACATCGATCTGCTCGAGCAGCGGCAGCGCGAAGGCGGCAGTCTTGCCGGTGCCGGTCTGCGCCTGACCGATCAGGTCGTGGCCGGCGAGGAGGACGGGAATGCACTCGGCCTGGATCGGCGACGGGGTTTCGTAACCGATATCGGTGAGCGCCTGCAGGAGCCCCGGGCTCAAGCCGAAATCGGCAAAGCTTTCAGCGGGAGATGACATGTTGTTTCCTTTCGCCGTCGCGCCTGTTCTGCTGGGCGACGTGTTGGCCCGATGGTCGGGCGGCCTGAGTTTCCCGATGCAGCCAAACCGGGGGCGAGTCAATGGTGAACTGGAACCTGCAAAACAAGCGGAAAGCGGTGGCTGCTCTGGAGACCTGCGGGCACTGCATCAACCCATTGAAATTGCAAGTTTACTCGATTTCGAGCAGAGCCGCCAGTTCGCCGACGGTGAAGCCCGCGGCGAGGCGTGCGCTCTCGTTCAGCGGCGCCTGCGGGCGGGGGGCGTCGAACGCCTGCAGCAGGTGGCGGTAGGTGGACTCCGGTTCCAGATTGCGTTCGCCGCAGAGCCGGCGGAACCAGGTGTCGCCGAGGCCGACGTGGCCGATTTCGTCGTGCAGGATGATGTCGAGCAGGCGCGCCGATGCGTGGTCGCCGGCTTCCGCCAGCTTCTGCCGGAGCGGCGGCGTCGCGTCGAGTCCGCGCGCTTCGAGCAGGCGCGGCACCAGCGCCATCCGCGCCAGGACGTCGCCGGTCGTCTTTTCCGCCATGTCCCAGAGCCCGGCGTGCGCCGTGAAGTCGCCGTAGTCGTGACCGAGTTCGCGCAGGCGCTGGCGCAGGATGGTGAAGTGATGGGCCTCCTCGGCGGCGACGCCGATCCAGTCGGCGTAGTACTGCCGGGGCATGCCGCGGAAGCGGGCGGCGTGATCGAGCGCCAGGTTGATCGCCGAAAACTCGATATGGACGATGGCATGCAACAGCCGGGCGCGGCCCTCCGGGCTTTTCGCGCCGCGTTGCGGCACCTGCCGCGGCGGCACCAGTTCGGGCCGCAGCGGCCGGCCGCAGACCAGGTCGACCGGTGTCGCATCCTGCCAGTCCAGCCTGCCCGCCTGCCAGTCGCTGGCGATCGCTGCGGTCAACGCCAGTTTCTGGTCGATTTCCGGCGTTGCCAGCGCGGAAGCCAGGGCGACGAACAGCGAAGCGCTCATGGTGCCGGGTTGGTGTAGCGCAGGTGGATGGCGTCGATTTCTGCCAGCAGTTCGGTATCGATCGGCGTCCGCGTGGCCGGCAGCGTCTCCCGCAGTTGCGCCAGCGACGAGGCGCCGATGATGGTGCTGCTGACGAACCAGCGCGAACGGGCGAAGCCGAGCGCCAGTTGGGTCAGCGTCAGGCCGTGCTTTTTCGCCAGCGCGGCGTAGGCGGTGACGGCGGGGACCACGTTGGGCTTGCCGTAGCGCTGGCCGAAGGCGGGCCATTGCGTCAGCCGGCCGGGCGCCGCCGGGTCGGCGAGGTACTTGCCGGTGAGATGGCCGAAGGCGAGCGCCGAATAGGCGAGCAGGCCGACCTGCTCGCGGTGGCAGACTTCGGCCAGCGCGGTTTCGAAGGTCCGGTTGACCAGGCTGTAGGCGTTCTGCGTGCACAGCACGCGCGGCAGGCCAAGCTCGTCGGCGAGACGGACGAACTGCATGACGCCCCACGGGTGTTCGTTGGACAGGCCGATGGCGCGTACCTTGCCTTCGTCGACGAGTTCGGCGAGGGCCTCGAGCTGCGCGCGGATCGGCGTGCACTCGCGATCCTGCCCGGGATCGAACTGCCACTGGCCGAACATCGGCTGATTGCGCTCCGGCCAGTGCAACTGGTAGAGATCGATGTATCCGGTCTGCAGGCGATGCAGGGAACCGTCGATGGCGGCGCGGATGTTGGCGCGGTCGAGCGCCGGCGGCCCGTTGCGGATCCAGCCGAGATTGCGCGAGGGGCCGGCGACCTTGGTCGCGACGATGATCCGGTCGCGCTGCTGGCGCTTGAGCCAGCGCCCGACGATGCTTTCCGAGACGCCGCAGGTCTCGGGGCGCGGCGGCACGGCGTACATCTCGGCGGTGTCGAGGAAGTTGACGCCGCTGGCCAGCGCGAAATCGAGCTGGCTGTGGGCGTCGGCCTCGCTCGTCTGCTCGCCGAAGGTCATGGTGCCGAGGCAGACGTCGGGGACGACGAGATTGCCGCGGCCGAGTGGGCGGGGGTTGAACGGGCTGGGCATTGGCTTTCTCCGGAAAGTGGGTATTTTTCAGGGTCGACCGCAGAGGACGCCGTAAATCAGGACATGGCGCTGCCGGACTTCGTCGAAACCGGCGGGGACGATCGCCAGGCGATGGTCTTCCGGCGCACTGCAATGCGCTTCGACCCAGCGGCATGCGGCGGCGAAGGCATCGTCGAAGCTGGCGAACAGGCCGTCAAGATCCGCCGAGCGCACCGGCAGGAAGTGGCCGGATGCGCGGTCGAGCAGGGTGTCGGTGTCCAGCATCTGCACGGCATAGCCGGCCGGTGGGCGCGGCAGGGGCAGGTCGCCGAGGGTGAAGCGATCGCCGAAGGCATCGGCGCTGAATGCGGAGCGCGGCATGCGGCGTTCGTCGCGTTCCCGGCTAGGCCGGAATGTCGGGCACCAGCATTTGCTCGAGGTGCAGGATCCTGTCCTTCAGCGCCAGCTTGCGCTTCTTCAGACGGCGGATCAGCAGGTCGTCGGGCGGCGGGCTATCGGTCAGGTGGGCGATGACCAGGTCGAGATCGCGGTGCTCGACCTGGAGTTCCTGCAGTTGATGACGGAGATTGGCGATTTCCGCGTCGTTGAGCGTGCGGTTGGGCATGGTGCATTCCTTGCGGTGGGCGATGTTTTGCTAGAATAACCGAACGCTTCTCGGGAGGAGGGACAAATGCAGCATCACGTCATCGTGTCGTTCGGCCGGAACAGGGAATACGAATTCAGGTTCGCCGGCGGTGGCCATGTCGACGAGGCGCGCAAGTGGTTCGAGCGCGAGTTCAAGGCGCTCGAATGTGACGTTGCCACGCCGACCGGGAAGATCCTTGCCGTCGACCGCATCCTCAGCGTCGCAAGATACGCCGGCGAGGCGCGCTTTCGCGACCAGCATGTCTGGTCGGAGCAGTTCGCCAGGAACGCCGCTGCCATCCTCGGCCGCGACCTGATCCGGGTGGACGTCCCGAACTACCTTATCGGCTACTGATGAACAAGGCGTTCGTCAGGGAAGCAGACGGCGACGATGACGAAAGTTGCGAACCGTCGCTGAAACTGCCGCCGGGAACGCGCAACTACATCACCCCGGCCGGGCATTCCCGGCTCAGGGACGAGCTGGAACATCTCGTCAAGCGCGAACGCCCGCAGGTCGTCGAAGTCGTCGCCTGGGCCGCTTCCAATGGCGACCGCTCGGAAAACGGCGACTACATCTACGGCAAGCGCCGCCTGCGCGAGATCGACCGGCGCATCCGCTTCCTCACCCGCCGCCTCGAGATCGCCGAGGTGGTCGACCCGGTGCGCCAGGGCGACAACGATCAGGTCTTTTTCGGCGCTCGGGTGACGGTCGCCGACGGCGAAGGCAACGAGAACACCTACACGATCGTCGGCGTCGACGAAGCCGATGCCGCGAGCGGCCGCATCAGCTGGATTTCGCCGCTGGCGCGGGCGCTGATTAAGGCGCGTGCCGGCGACAGCGTGCGCTTCCAGTCGCCGCTCGGGATCCGCGAGCTCGACATTGTCGACGTCGCCTATCAGAGCATCGTCTGAAGCCGACGCCGCCGCCTGACCAGGTTTCCCTCCAGGGGTGCGGCAAACTTGACCGGCGCGACCGTGGCCGGCGATACTTTCAATCCTGACGACGGAACTGCCGTCGTTCCCGCCCAACGGCACCCTCCAACCGCCCGGAGCCATTGCGTCGCCGACCGGGCACCATAGCGCTGGCAATCATCATGACGACACCATTCACCGCCCGCCGCCTCGATCGTGGCGAAGCCCTCTTTTGGTTCCTCGACCGCTTTTCGCCGATGAACTTCGCTGTCGTCGCCGAGGGCAGTGGCAGGCTCGACGAGCAGGCGCTGCAGCAGGCCCTCGCCGCCGCGCAGAGGCGCCACCCGCTGCTGACGGTCGCCATCGAGGCCGATTCCGGGCACCGGCTGTATTTCGTGCCGCGACCGGGACAGCTATTGCCGTCGCCGCGCATCGCCGCCACCGACTGGCGCAGCGAACTGGCCGAGCGTATCGTCGAGCCGTTCGTGCTCGGCGAAGCGCCGCTGGTGCGCGCCTGCCATGTAGCCGACGGCGATCGCTGGGCCATTGCACTCATTTTCCATCACTCGATCGGCGACGCCCGTTCGGGCTTCGCCGTGCTCGGCGAGGTGCTGCAGGGCGCAGCGGGCCTCGACATCGACGCCACGCCGCTGCCGGCGCAGCCGCCGATGAGCGCGGTCTATCCGCCGGAATTCACCGGCGATGCCGGCCGCCAGCTGGCGGGGCAGATCAAGGCCATGCGCCGGGCCGCCGCCGAGCGCACCGGCCTGCCGACGCCGCAGGCGGGCCATCGCCTGAGCGACCGCCTCCACCCGCGCATGATCACGCTGCAGTTCAGCGTGGACGAGGCCGAGGGGCTGGTGCGCAACGCGCGCGCGGGACAGGCGACCGTCAATGGCGTGATCGGCGCCGCGCAGTTGATCGCGTTGCGCGAGTTGTTCGCCGACGACGCAGAGCGGGTGCTCGGCCTGACTTGCGCCGCCGACCTCAGACCCTACCTCGCGGAGCCGATCGCCGCCGAAACGCCGGGTTTCTACGTGACGCTGGTCACCAGCATCCAGCGCGTCGGCACCGGCGCGGCGCTGTGGCCGCTGGCGCAGCGGCTGACCGTGGCGATCCGCCAGCAACTGGCCGGCGGCGCCGGTCACCTCTTCTACGATTTCATGCCGCCGGTCGATCAGATTCCCGCCAACGACGAAGGCGTCGCCAGCTTCAACGAACTGATGCTGCGCGGCGTGCAGACCAGCCTGCTGTCGAATGCCGGACGTCTGCCGGCGCTCCCCGAACTTCCCGGGCTGACTGTCGAGGCGCGCTCGTTCGCGCTCTCGCCGACGACGACGCAACCGGTGTTCACGGCGGTCACCACCCACGCCTGCGGCATGACCGTCAATATCAACTACAACGCGGCGCAACTCTCGGATGACGACGCCCGGTCCGTCGCCGCGTCGATGCAGCGCCTGCTGCGCGAGGCGGCGGCCTGACTGCGGCGATCCGGCGCAGGTGGCGCGACCGCTCGCGCCTCCCGTCCGCCGTTCCGTTGCGGGTGCGTTAGCGGCAGGGCTTCGCCGGGGGCTTGAATTATCCGCGCCCGCCCCCATCTCCCGTCACACCTTTTGCTTTGAATGGGAGTTATGGGCATGTCCGAATCCGCAACCGCGGCGCAAAACCGCGAAACCCTGGGTTTCCAGGCCGAAGTCAAACAACTGCTGAACCTGATGATTCACTCCTTGTACAGCAACAAGGAGATCTTTCTGCGCGAGCTCATCTCCAACGCGTCCGACGCCTGCGACAAGCTGCGTTTCGAGGCGCTCAACAACGGTGCGCTGTATGGCGACGATGCCGATCTGAAAATCCGCGTTTCGTTCGACAAGGCGGCGCGCACCGTCACCATTTCCGACAACGGCATCGGCCTGTCGCGCGACGAGGCGATCGAGCATCTCGGCACCATCGCCAAGTCCGGAACCCGCGAATTCTTCTCGGCGCTGACCGGCGACCAGGCCAAGGACGCGCACCTGATCGGCCAGTTCGGCGTCGGCTTCTATTCGTCGTTCATCGTCGCCGACAAGGTGACCGTCGTTTCGCGCCGTGCCGGCGTCGAGGCGAATCAGGCCGTGCGCTGGGAATCCGGCGGCGAGGGTGACTTCACCGTCGAGATGGTCGACAAGGCCGGTCGCGGCACCGACGTCACGCTGCACCTGCGCGAGGGCGAGGATGAGTTCCTCGGCGGCTGGAAGCTGAAGTCCATCATCCGCAAGTACTCCGACCACATCACCCTGCCGATCGTCATGAAGAAGGAAGAGTGGAAGGACGGCGAGCAGGTGCTGACCGACGAGGACGAGACGGTCAATCAGGCCAATGCGCTGTGGGTGCGTCCCAAGTCCGAGATCAGCGACGAGCAGTACAAGGAGTTTTACAAGCACGTCGGCCACGACTTCGAAGACCCGCTCGCTTGGACCCACGCCCGCGTCGAGGGCAAGCAGGAATACACGCAGCTGCTCTACATCCCGGCGCGCGCCCCGTTCGACCTGTGGGACCGCAACGCCCGCCACGGCATCAAGCTCTACGTGCGCCGCGTCTTCATCATGGATGACGCCGAGCAATTGATGCCGCTCTACCTGCGCTTCGTGCGCGGCGTCGTCGATTCCTCCGACCTCCCGCTCAACGTGTCGCGCGAAATTCTTCAGGAATCGAAGGACATCGACAACATCCGCTCCGGCTGCACGCGCAAGGTGCTGTCGATGCTGGAAGGACTGGCCAACAGCGACGAGGCGGCGGAGAAGGAAAAGTACGCCAAGTTCTGGGAGAACTTCGGCGCCGTGCTCAAGGAAGGCGTCGGCGAAGACCATGCCAACAAGGAAAAGATCGCCGGCCTGATCCGCTTCGCCTCGACGCACAACGACACCGCCGAGCAGAACGTCACGCTGGCGGACTACATCGGCCGCATGAAGGAGGGTCAGGAGAAGATCTACTTCGTTACCGCCGAGACCTTCAACGCGGCCAGGAACAGCCCGCACCTCGAAATCTTCCGCAAGAAGGGCATCGAGGTGCTGTTGCTGTCGGACCGCGTCGACGAATGGGTCGTCGGCCACCTGACCGAGTTCGACGGCAAGCACCTGCAATCCGTCGCCAAGGGCGGCCTCGATCTCGGCACGCTGGAAGACGAAGCCGAGAAGAAGGAAGCCGAAAAGGCCGCCGACGAGTACAAGGAACTGATCGACAAGGTGAAGACTTCGCTCGGCGACAAGGTTAAGGACGTCCGCGTCACGCACCGCCTGACCGATTCGCCGTCCTGCCTCGTTTCGGACGACTACGACCCGTCCGGCAACCTGGCGCGCATGCTCAAGGCCGCCGGGCAGCAGGTGCCGAACACGAAGCCGATCCTCGAAATCAACCCGACCCACCCGGCGGTGATGCGCCTGAAATACGAGGAAACCCGCTTCGACGACTGGGCGGCGCTGCTGTTCGAACAGGCGACGCTCGCCGAAGGCGGCCAGCTCGACGACCCGGCCGGCTTCGTCAAGCGCATCAACGACCTGATGCTGGCGCTGTCGGGCAAGTAAGCCGTTTCAACCCTTCCGGGCCATCGGCTGCGGTCGACGGCCCGGAAATGGCAAAAATGGTGTGTTGTTCCGAATCCAGGCTGGGCAGGGAAACGTGAAAATAATTCTGAGCCGGAAAGGTTTCGATTCTTCGAACAGAAACGTTTCCGTTCCTGCGCCTCAGTAGCGGTAACGCAACTGCGCGATCAGCGGATCATCGCCCTCGACGCGGTACACCATGCGCTGCGCTTCGGTGATGCGGCGTGACCAGAAGTCCGACAGTGCATGCTTCAGCGGTTCCGGCTTGCCGATGCCGGAAAATGGTTCGCGCTGTGTCTCGCTGATCAGCTTGTCGATCCGCTCCACCATCCGTTTGTCCTGCTTCTGCCAATAGAGGTAGTCGTCCCATGCCTCGTCGGCGAAGATCAGTTTCACTTGACCAGGTTCTGTTCCGACCCCTTGCCGGCGCTCAACTGGGAGACCGCCGACAGCAGGCGCCTGGCCGGAGTTGCGAGAAATGAGTATGGCAGCCACCTGTTGCGGTCAACGGCCCGAAAAGTGCAAGAATGGCAGCTTGAATGCTTGATGATTTCCCGGAACGGGGTTTCCGGTTGATTTCCGTGTTCGTGAAAGAGAGTGTTGCATGACCGACCTGTTTTCCCCCCTGCGCCTCGGCGCCATCGAATTGCCCAACCGGGTCGTGATGTCGTCGCTGACGCGCAATCGCGCCGGGGCCGGCAACGTGCCGACCGACCTGATGGTCGAGTACTACCGCCAGCGCGCTTCAGCCGGGCTGATCCTGACCGAGGCGTCGCCGATCTGCCCGGCGGGCCATGGCTATCCGCGCACGCCCGGCATCCACTCGGCCGAGCAGATCGCCGGCTGGAAGAAGGTGACCGACGCCGTGCATGCGGCGGGCGGGCGGATCGCCCTCCAGCTCTGGCACGTCGGGCGCATCTCGCACCCGGACCTGCAGCCGGACGGCGCCTTGCCGGTGGCCCCTTCGGCGCTGCGCCCGGCCGGCCAGGCGATCACGTTCACCGGCATGCAGGATTACGTGACCCCGCGAGCGCTGGAGACCGGCGAAATCCCCGGCCTCGTTGCGGCCTATGTGCAGGCGGCGCGGAATGCGCTGGCGGCCGGGTTCGACGGCGTCGAAGTGCACGGCGGCAACGGCTACCTACTCGACCAGTTCCTGCGTTCGTCGACCAACCGGCGCAGCGATGCCTACGGCGGCAGCATCGAGAACCGCGCGCACCTGCTGCTCGAGGTCATCGCCGCCGTCTGCGCGGAAATCGGCAACGACCGGGTCGGCCTGCGCCTGTCGCCGGTCACGCCGTTCAACGACATCGCCGATGCCGACCCGCAGGCAACCTACGACTATGTGGTTGGCGAACTCAACCGCTTCGACCTCGCCTTCCTCGACATCCTGCAGGGCACCGGCGGCGCGCCGCAAGACCAGTGGCTGCCCTTCGACTACGCCCGTTTGCGCGCCATCTACAAGGGCCGGCTGATCCTCAACAACGGCTATGATTTCGCCAGCGCGCAACAGGCGATCGCGACCGGCGCCACCGATGCCATCGCCTTCGGCCGCGCGCTGCTGGCCAATCCCGATCTGGTCGAGCGCTTCCGCCGCGGCGCGGCGCTCAACCAGCCGGATTATGAACGGCTCTACGTCGGCGAGGAAAAAGGCTACACCGACTATCCCTTCCTGGCCGGGTAGCGTGGCCGGGAAATTGCCGGACGCGGCGCAACTGGAATTGCTGGTGACCCGCGTCATGCCCTTCGGCAAGCACAAGGGAACGCCGATTGCCGACCTACCCGGCAATTACCTCAGCTGGTTCGCCCGCGAGGGCTTTCCGCCCGGAGAAATTGGCCGCCTGTTGGCATTGATGCACGAGCTCGACCATAACGGCCTGTCCCGGTTGCTCGACCCGTTGCGCCAACCGCGGTTGCCAGCCCGGAAATGAAACAGCCGGTTGCGGTCAACCGGCTGCCGGCGAAAAAAGGCGCTGCGCAACTGCCCGCGACAGCTACTGGCCGCTGAAATGCTTGCGCAGGCAATTCATGTGGTCTTCGCCGGTCTTCTTCGAGCAGGCGAGATACGCACTCTGATTCAATTCGCACTGCTGGCGGTCTCGCGCCCGCAAGGTGCTGCAATCGACCTCGGGAATCATCCGCTGGGTGCACTGGCGGAAATCCCAGCCGAACAGGCCCGCGCATTGTTGCGACGCCCTCTTGCGCGCTTCGCACTGCAGCCGGTTGCCCGCGTTGGCGCAATCGAAGTTCCGCAGTTGCTGGTTGACGCAGATCTTGAAGGCCGATCCGGACTGGTCCGCACAAATCTTCTGTGCGAGTTCGCGGTCTTCCGCGGATTGTGCCAGTGCCGGAATGGTGATGACGGATGCCATCAGCGCGCCGACGAAAATCATTAAGGGGGATTTCATGCGTTTCTCCTTGCGGGTTGGCCGCGGCCCATTGCGGCGGAAACTGCCGCCAGAGCGATGGGCCATTATAGATGCCAGTCCGCAAATGCAGAAGCTAGCCGAAACTCCTGTCCCGAGGCCGTGCCGCGGGCGCTTCGCTGGCGTCGCGACAGCGCCCGGGGGGCATCGCTTGCGGACCGGGCGCGGTCAACCGGCCGGGAAGGGCGGAAACCGGGCGGATGTCCGGCCGCCCCCGGCGATCACTTGCCGCTGAACTGGGCGCGCAGGCAGGCCATATAGTCGGGTCCCGGCTTGTCCTTGCATGCTTCGCGCGCCTTCTGGACCTGCTCGCAACGCTTCGGATCGGCCGCAGTGCTGCAGTCGACCGGCGGCATCTTCTGTTGCACGCACTGGCGGAAGGCCGGACCGGCCTGGCCCTTGCATTCCTGATAGGCCTTCTTGCGCGCTTCGCACTGTGGTGGGTTGCCCGACTTGGCGCAATCGAAGTTCTGCATCTGCTCGCGCATGCACTGCTTGCGCTCCGGGCCAAACTTGTCACCGCAGGCGGCGCGCGCCTGGTCACGGGCTTGTTGATGCGCCTTGCAGGCTTCCGGGTTGGGCGCCTGCGTGCAATCGCGCGGCCCACGCGGCCCCATCCCCCGACCCATGCCCTGACCGGCGCCAGGACCCATTCCCATCCCCGGCCCCATCCCCGGCCCCATTCCTTGACCCATCCCCGGACCCATGCCGCCCGGGCAGGGGGCAGCGCCGCATGGCCCGGTGCCCGGCCCGGTCTGGGCCAGCGCCGGCAGACAGAAGAGCGATGCCATCAGAGCGCTTCCGATAATCATCAGACGGGTTTTCATGAGCTTCTCCTTGCTGGTTGGTGTAACGCTATTCTAGACCCCGGTGCCGCTCATGGCGCCGGCAGTTGTAAATGAGTGCAAGCGGCGGCAAGCGCAGTTACAAAGCGTTACGATTGGCATGCTATATTTGTCCGCATGACTCAATTCGACGCCGGCGAGCACCGTCTCACCCTTTCCGAAGTGCTCGAGTGGATGGTCGCCGACGGCCTTGTCGAGCGCGCGGTGGCCGAGGCGCTCAAGGCGGAGCGCCGCCTGCACGGCAACAAGGTGCACCCCCTGATCGTCATCGCCGACCAGAAATGGCGCACCGGCGGCATGCCGCTGCGCCTGCTGACGCTCGAGGCGCTGACCGAATGGCTGGCCGGCAGGGTCGGCCTCGACTACCTGCACATCGACCCGCTCAAGATCGACTTCACCGGCGTCGCCGAGGTCATGTCCAGCGCCTACGCTGGGCGCTTCGGCATCCTGCCGGTGCAGGTGACGACGCGCGAGGTGGTCATCGCCACGGCCCAGCCCTTCGTCCGCGAATGGGTGCCGGAACTGCAGCACATCCTGCGCAAGGAAATTCGCCGGGTGATGGCCAACCCGGAAGACATTTCCCGCTACCTCGTGGAGTTCTTCAACCTCGCCAAGTCGGTCAAGAAGGCGGCGGCCAGGGGCGAGGTGACGGCTGGCCTGTCGAGCTTCGAGCAACTGGTCGAACTGGGCAAGGGCAACCGCCAGTTCGATGCCAACGACCAGCACATCATCCATATCGTCGACTGGCTGTGGCAGTACGCCTTCGACCAGCGCGCCTCCGACATCCACATCGAGCCGCGGCGCGACCTCGGCATCGTCCGCTTCCGCATCGACGGCGTGCTGCATCAGGTGTACCAGATTCCGATGGCGGTGATGAACGCGATGACCAGCCGCATCAAGCTGCTCGGGCGCATGGACGTGATCGAGAAGCGCCGCCCGCAGGACGGCCGGGTCAAGACGCGGACGCCGGCCGGGCAGGAGGTCGAACTGCGCTTGTCGACGCTGCCGACGGCCTTCGGCGAAAAGCTGGTGATGCGCATCTTCGACCCCGAAGTGCTGGTCCGCGACCTGCGCTCGCTCGGCTTTTCCAGCGACGACGAGACGCGCTGGAAACAGATGACGGGAACGCCCAACGGCATCATCCTGGTCACCGGGCCGACCGGCTCGGGCAAGACGACGACGCTGTACACGACGCTCAAGCAACTGGCGACGCCCGAGGTCAATGTGTGCACGATCGAGGATCCGATCGAGATGGTGGAAGGCGCCTTCAACCAGATGCAGGTGCAGCACGCCATCGACATCGGCTTTGCCGACGGGGTGCGGGCGCTGATGCGGCAGGATCCGGACATCATCATGATCGGCGAGATCCGCGACCTGGAAACCGCGGAGATGGCGATCCAGGCGGCGCTCACCGGGCACCTCGTGCTATCGACGCTGCATACCAACGATGCGCCGTCGGCCATCACCCGCCTGCTCGACCTCGGCGTGCCGGCCTACCTGATCAATTCGACCATGCTCGGCGTCATGGCGCAGCGCCTGGTGCGAACGCTGTGCCCGCACTGCAAGAAGGCGGTGCCGATCACCGAGGACCAGAAATCGACCTGGCGGGCGCTGGTGTCGCCGTGGAAGTCGAACGAGCCGGTGCAACTGCACCAGCCGGTCGGCTGCCTGGAATGCCGGATGACCGGCTACAGCGGGCGCGTCGGTATCTACGAAATCCTGCTCAATTCGCCGGAGATGCGCAAGGTCATCCGCAACAATACCGAGGTCGTGCAGTTGCGCGATCTCGCCAGCCGCGAGGGCATGCGCCCGCTGCGCATTTCCGGCGCGCTGAAGGTGGCGCAGGGTCTGACTTCGCTCGACGAGGTCGTCAAGGTCGCGCCGCCGGGAGACGGGCAGTAGGAGTCTAGCGGGACAGGGCGCGCATGGCGCGCTCGAGTCCGTCCGGGGTCAGCGGAAACATGCGGTTGCCGAAAAGCTGCCGGATCATGTGCAGCGACGGCGCGTAGGTCCAGTGCTCTTCGGGCAGCGGATTCAGCCAGACGGCCCGCGACCACGTGTTCAGCATGCGTTCCAGCCAGGTGGCGCCGGCTTCCTCGTTCCAGTGTTCGACGCTGCCGCCGGGCCGGGCGATTTCGTAGGGGCTCATCGTCGCGTCGCCGACGAAGACCAGCCTGTAGTCGGCGCCGTAGGTATGGATCACGTCCCAGGTCGGCATGCGCTCGCCGTGCCGCCGGCGGTTGTCCTTCCACACGCCCTCATAGACGCAGTTGTGGAAATAGAAATGTTCGAGATGCTTGAATTCGCTGCGCGCGGCTGAGAAGAGTTCCTCGCAGGCGGCGATGTGGTCGTCCATCGAGCCGCCGATGTCGAGAAAGAGCAAGACCTTGACCGCATTGTGCCGCTCCGGGCGCATTTGCAGGTCGAGCCAGCCGGCGTTGCGGGCGGTGCCGGCGATGGTGCCGTCGAGGTCGAGCTCGGTGGCCGCGCCCTGGCGGGCGAAACGGCGCAAACGCCGGAGCGCGACCTTGATGTTGCGCACGCCGAGGTCGACGCTGTCGTCGAGGTTGCGGAATTCGCGCCGTTCCCAGACCTTGATCGCGGTGCGGTTGCCGGCCGATTCGCCGCCGATGCGGATGCCCTCGGGGTGGTAGCCGCCGTGGCCGTAGGGCGAGGTGCCGGCGGTGCCGATCCACTTGCTGCCGCCGGCGTGGCGCTCCTTCTGTTCGGCGAGGCGCTGCTTGAACTGCTCGAACAGCTTCTCGTAGCCAAGTTTCTGCAGCTTGAGCCGGTCCTCTTCCGACAGGTGGCGCTTCGCGGCGAGGCGCAGCCAGTCCTCGGGGATCTGCGCGTCGAAGCCGGGCAGCGCCTCGACCCCCTTGAAGTACTCGCCGAAGGCGCGGTCGAAACGGTCGTAGAGCGCCTCGTCCTTGACCAGGATGGCGCGCGACAGCAGGTAGAAGTCGTCGAGGCTGGCGCCGACCAGCCGCGCCTGCAGCGCCTCGAGCAGGGCCAGCAACTCCTTGGTCGAAACCGGGAGCTGGCGCGCCTTGAGGTGCAGGAAGAAGTCGACCAGCACTTACTTGCGCCGGGCCATGAACGCCAGGCGCTCGAAGAGATGGACGTCCTGCTCGTTCTTGAGCAGGGCGCCGTGCATGGGCGGAATCGCGTCCTTCGCGTCCCTGGCGCGCAGCGCGTCGGGCGGGATGTCTTCGGCCAGCAGCAGCTTGAGCCAGTCGAGCAGTTCGCTGGTCGACGGCTTCTTCTTGAGGCCGGGTACTTCGCGCAGGTCGAAGAAGACCTCCAGCGCCTCGCGCAGCAGGTCGCGTTTGAGGGCCGGGAAATGGACGTCGACGATGCGCGTCATCGTCTGCCTGTCGGGGAACTTGATGTAGTGGAAGAAGCAGCGGCGCAGGAAGGCGTCCGGCAACTCCTTCTCGTTGTTCGAGGTGATCACGATCAGCGGCCGGTGGCGCGCCTTGATCGTGCGATGGAGCTCGTAGCAGAAGAATTCCATGCGGTCGAGTTCGCGCAGCAGGTCGTTGGGAAACTCGATGTCGGCCTTGTCGATCTCGTCGATCAGGACGACCGGGCGCTGTTCGCACTCGAAGGCCTGCCAGAGGACGCCGGGGACGATGTAGTGGGCGATGTCCTCGACGCGCGGGTCGCCGAGCTGCGAGTCGCGCAGGCGCGAAACCGCATCGTATTCGTAGAGTCCCTGCTGCGCCTTGGTCGTCGACTTGATGTGCCACTGGAACAGCGGCATGGCGAGCGCGCGCGCGACCTCCTCGGCGAGCAGGGTCTTGCCGGTGCCCGGCTCGCCCTTGATCAGCAGCGGGCGCTGCAGCACGTTGGCGGCATTGACGGCGAGGGTCAGGTCGCGGGTGGCGACGTAGGAGTCGGTACCTTCGAATTTCACTGTGGCATCCTCAAGTTTGGCTGGCGCTGCGGTTGATCTGGTCGAGGTAGGCCGCCGCATCCATGGGTCCGCCGCTGCGCTGGGCGCGCCAGATGGTTTCGCCCAGGCATTCGACCAGGACGTGTTCGGCGGCGTGGGCTTCCATTTTCGCGCGCAGGCGGTTGAACGCCGCGCGGATTCCCGGCGGCTGGTCGATGCTGACCTGCTCGTGGACGGCCAGGTGCAGCGAGAGATGGAGGAAGGGGTTCATCTGCCCGCCTTCGGGCGTCCATTCCTTTTCCAGCGCGCCGACGCTGTCGGCGAGCAGGGCGTGATACTCGGGATGGCGCGCGGCGATGTCGGCGGCCGTGACTTCGGCGCCGACCAGCGGCAGGCGTTCCTGGTGTTTCTTCCAGGCAGCGCAGAAAAACTGGCGAACCTGATCGCGGGACGGACTAAACATGGGCGCTTTCGCAGAGCAGGGTGACGACGGTATTCTGGAACAGGCGGTTACCGCCGCCGGCGGGGGCGATCTGGCCGCTGCCGTAGGCGCCGACCAGCGGGACGCCGGGGAAGATCTCGCGGAAGGCGAGCAGGTCGCGGTCGTCGTTGCCGTAGAAGAGCGGACCGCGGCCGAGGCAGGAAAACATCAGCGCGAAATCCGGCCTTTTCGTGGGGTCGACCGCAGCCAGCAGCGACTGCCGCATGTCCTGTTCGGCGCTCAACGGCTGGCGGATGGCCCAGCGTACCGGTTCGCCGATGGCGAGCGCTCCGGCCAGGGTCAGCGAGCCGTCGGCGTTGGCCGCGAGGATGGAAACGGCGGGCGTCCCCGGCTGGCGCGCCACCGCGATCCGGTGCAGCGGCGGCTCCGCGCGCAATTCGGCCGGCAGGCTGCGCCGCAGGCTGGCGATCGCGGCAAGGCCGCCAATCTCGCACAGATCGTAGCCGGCGACGGCGTTGACCGTAAGCGGCGGGCCCAGCATGCGCAGGCCTGGCGAGCAGGCAATCCGGGAATGGATCCCCGCTAGCAGCAGTTCGGCCCCGGTCGCGCCGGCCAGCCGTCCGTGCGACCAGGTCACCGCCTCGGCGTCGAGCAGCCCGGCGCGTTCAGGCGGCGCCTGCCAGTCGTAGGGCAGGGCATGGTGGCCGGAGAACGAGAGCAGCGGTTCGCGCCGCGGGCCGGCATCGCCCGGTACGGCATCGGCAATGACCAGCGCCGCCGCCCCCGGCTGGTCGAACAGCCAGCCCTCTTCCGTCAGCAGCCCGTAGGCGGTGCACCCGCTGACCTGCAGCGTGCCGGCGGCGCGGGCGGCGGCGACGATCGCCGGTTGCGCGTGGCGCAGGTAGTCGCGGGTGAGAAACAGCAGGACGCTGTCGGCGCGTTCGCGGTCGGCCGCCCGCAGTGCCTCGCGGACGGCCGCAGCGGCCAGATCCGCCGTCGGGTGCGGGCCGCTGGCTAAGCCGCTGGCGACCTTCATGCCGTCTTGTCCGGGTAGCGGCAGAGGTCGGCAACGACGCAGCGCCCGCATTCGGGCTGGCGCGCCTTGCACACGTAACGCCCGTGCAGGATCAGCCAGTGATGCGCATCCTTGGCGAATTGCGGTGGGGTGACCTTGAGCAGCTTCTCCTCGACGGCGAGCGGCGTCTTGCCGGGCGCGAGGCCGGTGCGGTTGCCGACGCGGAAGATGTGGGTGTCGACGGCGATCGTCGGCTGCCCGAAGGCGGTGTTGAGGACGACGTTGGCGGTCTTGCGCCCGACGCCGGGCAGCGCCTCGAGCGCCGCGCGCTCGTCGGGGACCGCGCCGCCATGCCGCTCGACCAGCAGCCGGCAGGTGGCGATGACGTTCCGCGCCTTGGTGCGGAACAGGCCGATGGCCTTGATGTATCCGGCGAGGCCCTCCTCGCCGAGCGCCAGCATCGCCTCCGCGGTCGGGGCGACCGGAAAGAGCTGCGCCGTCGCCTTGTTGACACTGACGTCGGTCGCCTGCGCCGAGAGGATGACGGCGACCAGCAACTGGAACGGCGTCGCGTAGGCCAGTTCAGTCGTCGGCGCGGGGTTGGCTGCCGCCAGGCGGGAATAGAATTCTGCGATCTGGGTCTTGTTCACGGGGCAGGCAGTGCGGATATCGTCCGGGGCGGCCGGATCGGCAGTTTGACGGTGCCCGATTCTACCTGACGCGGAAATTTCGCGTTGCGTTGCGGAAGAAGGGGGAGCGCGGCGACTGTCGGAAAAACTTACAACGGCTGGCTACGCCGGTTGTACGCAGAACAGACAATCTCGATGAATCAACGGTGTACCGCAGCGGGTGCGATTCTTGCATATTGTTGCCCACAAATAGCGGCACGACGAATGCGGGAGAGTTGCCGGATCGGCCGGCTGCCGCCAGCGGGTTGGCCATTCAGATGGATGGCATTTGACACGATGTTTTCGGAAGGGGGGTACATAATGAAAAAGCTTCTTGCCGGCATGGCGCTGATTGTCTCCGCCGGCCTGCCGGTTGCGGCGAATGCCTCGTTGCAGGAACTGACCAACCTGTACGTCTTTGGCGACAGTCTTTCCGACGGCGGGAATAGCGGGCTGGTCAGCCAGCAAGCCACGGGTGGCGTCGTAACCTTTCCGCCGTCGCCCTATTACAACGGCCAGTATTCCAACGGCCCGGTCGCCGTCGAATACCTGTGGCAGGCCTACAATCCAGGCAGCACCAGCTTCACGCCATCGCTTGCCGGAGGCACCAACTACGCGATCGGTGGCGCCACGAGCGGGGTGGCGAACTACAATTCGGTCAACACCAGCGTTCCCAGCTTTCTGCAACCCGCTTACAACAACCTCGGCAACAACTGGCAATTGCAGACATTCACGGCTCAAAACCCGGTCTTCGATCCGGCGACCTCGCTGTTCGTCGTCTGGCTGTTCCCGAACGACCTGTTCAATTACGCCCAGACAGGGCAACTCCCCGGGACGGCGACGGGTTCTGCGGGTGGTGCCGGGACTATCGAGCAGCTTATCGGGAATGGCGTCGGCAACATCCTGACGACGGTTGAATACCTGGCATCGTTGGGCGCTCAGCATTTCCTGGTGCCCAACATGCCCGATCTCGGCAGTACGCCGGCCTACGTCGGTACGTCGGGGGCGGCCGAAATGACGGCGCTGAGCAGTGCCTTCGATTTCTACCTTGCTCAGGGGTTGACCGCGCTCGACGCCGCGCTGACATCGGCCGAGATCGTCCAGTTCGATACTTTCGGGGTATTGGACAGGATTCTCGCCAACCCCGGTGCCTACGGCTTCGAAGTTACCGACAAGTCCTGTGTCGATAATCTCGCGAGCGGCCTGTGCAATCCGGGAAACTGGGACAAGTGGGTGTTCTGGGATTCGGTACACCCGACCACCAGTGCTAACGCGCTTCTTGGCCGGGAGTTCGCCGCATCCGTTCCCGAGCCCGGTACGGTCTTCCTGCTGGCAATCGCCCTCTTCGCAATGGCCCTGGCGCGCAGGCGCGCGGTGCCGTAGTCCGCGGCAGTCCGCTTCGAAGCCCCGCTGCGGCGGGGCTTCTGCTTTCCGGGGGGTGCGTGCCGAACGGCGTACGGCAACCGCGCGCGGAAGCGTCGCCGGTTCCATGATTCCAGTGCCCGGCGAATTCGGCGCTCGCTCGTTCCGGAGGAACGATTGCAGCGCTGCTACCCGAGCAGCGCCACCGACTTGATCTGCGCGCAGAGCGCGAGGCCGGGACGGATCTCGAGGCGGCGGACCGAGCGCTCGGTGATGCGGGCCAGCAGCGGATTGCCGGCGACGTCGAGGCGGACCATGACGTGGCCCGGGGTAGCGATGGCGGCGAGGTCGACGACGCGCGCGCCGACGCAGTTGAGGATGCTGACCTGAGTTTGCGGGACCAGCGCCAGGCTGACGTCGCGGGCGAGGATGCGGCAGCGGAGCGGCGTGCCGACCGGCTCGCCGCGGCGCGAGACATGGATGTGGCCACCGGGGAATTCGAGCCGGGTCAGTTCGTCCTCCTCGTGTTCGGCGACGACGGTTTCGATGACGACGCCGGCATCGTCGGCGAAGGCGGCTGGCAGGTCGATGCGCCCCAGCACGGCGTTGAGCGGCCCGCTGGCGATGGCGCTGCCGTGGTCGAGGAGGACGATGTGGTCGGCGAGGCGGGCGACCTCGTCGTGGGCGTGGCTGACGTAGATGACCGGGATCGCCAGCTCGCGGTGCAGGCGCTCCAGGTAGGGCAGGATTTCAAGTTTGCGCTTCAGGTCGAGTCCGGACAGCGGCTCGTCCATCAGCAGGATCTGCGGGGCGGCGAGCAGGGCACGGGCGGTGGCGACGCGCTGGCGCTCGCCGCCGGACAACTGGCCGGGCATGCGTTCGAGCAGGTGCGCTATGCCGAGCAGTTCGGCGATTTCCGGCAAGGAAAACCCGGTTGCTGCGGTCGACACCCGTTTTTGGCCGAATTCCATGTTGCCGCGCACCGACAGGTGCGGAAACAGGCTGGCTTCCTGGAAGACCATGCCCAGGTTGCGGTGGTGCGTCCTTACGAAGAGCCCCCTGGATTCGTCCTGCCAGACCGTGTCGCCGATGGCGAACAGGCCGTCCGCGGCGCGCTCGAGGCCGGCCATGGCGCGCAGGCAGGTCGTCTTGCCCGAGCCGGACGGGCCGAACAGCGCGGTGACGCCGCTCCCGGGCAGGGTCAGGTCGACCGTGAGCGTGAAGTCGCGGCGGTCGACCCGGAAGCGGGCGCGAATTTCCGAACTCATGCCCATTTTTTCCGTGCCGGGTTGAACGTGTACAGCGCCAGGAGGACGACGAAGCTGAACAGCAGCATGCCGCCGGAGAGCCAGTGCGCCTGCGTGTACTCGAGCGCCTCGACGTGGTCGTAGATCTGCACCGAGACGACGCGCGTCACGCCGGGGATGTTGCCGCCGATCATCAGCACGACGCCGAACTCGCCGACGGTATGGGCAAAGCCGAGGATCGCGCCGGAGATGAAACCCGGACGGGCGAGCGGCACGGCCACCGACCAGAAGGCATCCCACGGGCTGGCGCGCAGCGTGGCGGCGACTTCCAGCGGGCGCTCGCCGATGGCCTCGAAGGCGTTCTGGATTGGCTGTACGACAAAGGGCAGCGAATAGAACACCGAGGCGATGACCAGGCCGGGGAAGGTGAACGGCAGCAGGCCGACGCCGAGGGTTTCGGTCAGCCGCCCGACCGGGCCGTTCGGCCCCATGGCGACCAGGAGGTAGAAGCCGAGGACGGTCGGCGGCAGCACCAGCGGCAGCGCGACGACGGCGCCCACCGCACCCTTGAGGCGCGAGCGCGTGCGCGCCAGCCACCAGGCGATCGGCGTGCCGACAAGCAACAGCAGGACGGTGACTATGCTGGCTAGCCTCAGTGTCAGCCAGACCGCAGCGAGGTCGGGGGAGTCCATGGGCGATTCGGGAATCAGGGCAAGTCGTAGCCGAAGGACTTGATGATGGTCTGCACCTTTTCGCTCTTCAGGTAATTCAGCAGGGCAATCGCTGCCGGCCGGTCCTTGCCCTTGGCGAGCAGGATGGCGTCCTGACGGATCGGTTCGTGGAGATTGGCGGGGACGAGCCAGACCGAGCCGGAACCGGTCCGGCCGTCCTCGATAACCTGGAAGCAGGCGACGAAACCCGGTTCCGCAGCACCCGTGGCAACGAACTGGTGGGTCTGGGCAATGTTCTCGCCTTGCACGAATGTCGGTTTGAGCGTCTCGAACACGCCGAGTTTGGTCATGGTCTGTACTGCGGCGGTGCCGTGGGGGGCGGTTTTTGGGTTGGCTATTGCCAGATGCCCGAAGCTGCTTTCTTGAGAATTTCGCCCGTGGCATCGACGCGCTTCGGGGCGGCCGGGACTAATACCGCATTTGCAGGTGCAGCAGCAGGTAGCTGACGACGATGACCGTCACCAGCGATCCGGCGACCAGCGGGATGCCGAACCTCGCGAACGAGGCCGAAGTGTAGCCGCCGGGCTGCATGACCATCAGGTTCGACTGGTGGCTGAACGGGTTGATGAAGGTGAACGAGATGCAGGTCCCGATCAGCGCCAGGAGCGTCACCGGGTTGATGCCGAGTTCGTTGGCGATGCTGATCGCCACCGGGGTAAGGATGGAGGCGGCTGCGGCATTGGTGACGAGGTTGGTCACGATCGCCGTCGTCACGGCGAAGACGATGACGACCAAAAGCACGCTGCCTCCCGCAACCTGTCTGATGGTGTCGGCGAGTACTCTGGCGAGCCCGCTCTCGACGACGATCGCGCCGAGCGCCACCGACCCGACGAGGATGAACAACACGTTCCAGTCGAGGGCCCGCGCGGCGGACTTCGGCTTGAGGATGCCGGTGATCACCATGAGTACGGCCCCGGTCAATGAAGCCAGCTCGACCGGAACCAGGCCGAAGGACGCCGAGACGATGACGGCGACCAGGATGGCGAGGGCGATCGCGGTCTTGGCCGGTTGCGGGCTCAGTCCGGCGGCGCGCTCGAACAGCGTCACATCCGGCTGGTCGACGAGCAGGGACTTTTTCGGTGCGGTCACGTAGGCGGTGGCGCCCGGGCGCACCTCGGTGTCAGCGAGGGCGCTTGTGGTCCGCGCCGCGATGACGTGGATGCCCCCGTCGGTCTCGAAGTCGCGCACCGTCCCGTTGGCGCCCGAGCCGACGGAAACCCGGTAAAGGCGCTGTTCGGCCAGGCCGAAGAGCGGGCTGCCCCACAAGGCGGTCACGCCACCCTCGGTCGCCGAGAAGACCAGGGTGTCGCCGGCCTCGATCGCGGAGGACGGATCAATGTCGGCATCCCAGCGCCGGATGGCGTCGAGGGCGTACTGCTGCGTCTGATCGATCCCGAAGTCCGCGGCCACCCGGCCAATCGCCAGCGCCTTGCCGGAGACCGGGATCTCGACCCGCCAGTCCCGGGCCGCCGATGTGGTTTCCCCCTGGCCGCGCAGCATCAGCGGCGCGGTCAGATACACGATCACCGCGCCGACGACGGCGACCGGCAGCGCCACCGGAGCAAACGACAGCATATTTATGTCGATGCCCGCCGGCGCGGCGATGCCGGCGATGAGCAGGTTCGAGCTGGTGCCGATCAGGGTTACCGAGCCGGCCAGGGTCGTGATGTGCGCGATGGGCAGCAGCACCTCGCGGGCGTTGATGCCGCGGTTCTGCTCCAGTTCCTTGGCCGCCGGGACGAGCATGGCGACGATCGGGGTGGTGTTCATCAGGCCGGAGCCGACACCGATGGGCAGCGCCAGGCGACGCAAGGCCTGCTGGGCGCTGGTAACGGTGGACAGCAGCGCCCAGGTGACTCGCGACACCGCGCCGGTATGGACGATGCCCTTGGCGATGACGAGCATCGCCGCTACGGTGATGATCCCGCCGTTGTTCAATCCGGCGAGGAGCGCCGGTAACGGGGCGAGGCCGGTGACACCGGCGATGCAGATCGCCGAAGCCAGTGCGAGGACGGCAGGAACCCGCCCCGACGCCATGGCGACGAGGGTTGCGAGCACGACCAAAGCAGCGAGATAGATCACGTGATGACTCCTTTCTGTGGGACTCCAGGCAGTCCCCCGATGGCTATTGTCCTTGCCACCCTGATTCCTCTTTAACCTCGGGCAGCCGGGCGTGGTTGCCTGCTCCCGCAAGTCCCGGAGCGGGAATCATACAGATTTTGCCGGCGATTTGGGCCATCAACCGGCTGGCGCGCTGGAAATGACGTCACTGCGGATTCTGTAGGCTGCCCCCCAGAGCCGCCTTCAATAGTCTTGTTGCGCCACGCCGGGAAATCAGGCCGGGTCGATCTGATCCGGGCGAATCTGCCCGATCGTCGTGACGCCTGAAAGCGCCATGGCGACCTCGAGTTCCTTCTTGAAGGTGGCGAGCAGGTCGGCGATGGCTGCCTCGCCCCCGGCGGCCAGCGCCCAGGCCCAGGGACGGCCGATCATCGCGCCGCGGGCGCCGAGGGCGACGGCCTTGAAGACGTCGAGCCCGCTGCGCACACCGCCATCGACGTAGACTTCCATGCGCTCACCGACCGCGGCGACAACCCCCGGCAGTTTGGAGATCGAAGAGTTGACGCTGTCGAGCTGGCGCGCGCCGTGGTTCGAGACAACCACGCCGTCGGCGCCAACCCCGGCCGCGGCCAGGGCATCGTCCGGTTCCTGGATGCCCTTGAGGATCAACCTGCCTTTCCAGATGCCACGCAGCCACTCGATGTCCTTCCAGGTCACCGACGTGTCGAACTGGGCGTCGATCCAGGTGCGGTAGGCCTTGAGGTCGGTCGGGTCGGGAACCAGGTGGGCGAGGTTGCCGAAGCTGTGAGGCTTGCCGCGTACCCCGACGTCGTAGATCCAGCCGGGCCGGGTGCCGAGTTGCCAGGCCTTGCCGAGCTTGCCGCGGAGCGAATTGTCGAGCATGCCGTTGCGCGTGTCGCGGTGGCGCATGCCGGCCAGCGGCAGGTCGACGGTGAATACCAGCGTCGTGCAGCCGACGCCCTCTGCCCGTTCGAGCAGATTGCGGACGGTGGCCCGGTCGCGGATCATGTAGAGTTGGAACCAGAAGGGTTTGCTCGCTGCCGCCCCCACCTCGTCGAGCGGGCAGATGCCCACGGTCGACAGCGTAAACGGCACGCTTTTCGCGTTGGCCGCGCGTACCGTCTGGACCTCGCCGCGCCGGGCGTAGAGGCCGGCCATGCCGACCGGCGCCAGGACGAGAGGCATGGCCGCCGGCTCGCCGGCGAGCAGCGTCGAGGTGTCGATGTTCGAGACGTCCTTCAGGACCCGCTGCCGGATGCGGAGCTTCTGGAAGTCGCCGACGTTGGCGGCCAGCGTGATCTCGTCGTTGGCGCCGCCGTCGATGTAGTCGAAGAGGAAGCGCGGCAGGCGCTTCTCGGCGAGACGGCGGTAGTCGAGCGTCGTCGCCGGCAGAATGTTCAGGGTGTGGCCCACCATGAGTCCTTCAGAAAATCTTGCCGCGATTGAGAATGCCTCTGGGGTCGAGCGCCGCCTTCAGGGTGCGCATCAGCGCGATTTCGGTTTCGCTGCGGCTGACCTTCAGGTAGGCCTTCTTTTCGAGGCCAATGCCGTGCTCGGCCGATACCGAGCCACGGAAGGCGGCCAGCGGCGAATAGACCAGCGTCTCGATCTTCGGCCGCGACGCCATGTAGTCCTGCGGCTTGACCTGGACGATCACGTGCAGGTTGCCATCGCCGAGGTGCCCGAAGATCCACAACTTGTGCTCGCCGATCGCTCCGGGCAGCGTCGCGCAGAGATTGTCGGCAAAGTTCTCCATCTCGCCGATCGGCAGCGAGATGTCGAACACGACCGGCAGCCCGCCGCGCATGACCTGCTCGACGTCGTCGCGCAGCGACCAGAAGGCATGACAGTCGGCATCCGATTCCGAGATGGCCGCGTCGACGATCAGGCCGGATTCGAGCGCCGATTCCATCGCAGTGGTAAAGCGCGCGGTATCCAGCTCGCGATCCGCGCCCTGGCTCTCGACCAGAACGTAGTAGGGATAGTCCTGGGAAATCGGCGGCTGCCCCCTGGCCGGCGCCGTCGTGACCAGGCGGTAGAAGGACTGCCACATGACCTCGAAGGCGGAAAGGGTGCCGCCCAGGCCACTGTCCATGTGCTTGAGGAACCTGGCGACGGCAGTGAAACTGGCGAGTCCGACAAGGGCCATGTTGGTCGTCGTCGGCTTTTCCCGGAGGCGGAGGACGAGGCGGGTGATGACGCCGAGTGTTCCCTCGGAGCCGATGAACAGGTGCTTGAGGTCGTAGCCGGCGTTGTTCTTGATCAGGTGGTTGAGCGACGAGACGATGGTGCCGTCGGCCATGACCACCTCGATGCCGAGCACCATCTCGCGCGTCGTCCCGTAGCGGATTACCCGGTTGCCGCCGGCGTTGGTCGCTGCGTTGCCACCCAGGGTGGCCGAGCCGCGGGCGCCGAGGTCGAGCGGGAAGGCCAGGTCGTGCTGTTCGACGGCTTCCTGCAGTGCCTGCAGCACGACGCCGGCCTGCACGGTTGCCGTGCGCTGCATCGGGTCGATGTCCTCGATGGCGCGCATGCGCTCGAGCGACAGGATGATTTCGTCCGGGCCGGCGTCGCCGCCATGCACCAGGCCGGTCAGGCCGCCGTGCGTGACGACGCCGACGTTGTTCGCGAAACACCAGCGCATCACCTGCGAAACTTCATCGGTGTTCGCCGGGCGCACCAGCGCGGCGGCCTTGAGGTTGTCCGGGCGCAGGTAGCCGGCGGAACGGGTGGCGACAGCGGCGGCATCGAGGACGCCGTTCGCGCCGACGATTTCCCGCAGCGACTCGGTCAGGTTCATGGCGATCTCCCTCAAATCAACGCCTCGATCAGGCGCGGCCCCTTGTTCTTCATCGCCGATTCGTACTGCGCCGCAAACTCCTCGACAGTCGTCGCGCGACTGGCCTCGACTCCCAGACCGGTGGCGATCTGCGTCCAGTTCATTTCCGGATTGTGCAGATCGAGCATCGACAAGGCCTTGGCGCCGGCGCTGCCGATGCCGACCCGTTGCAACTCGATGTTCAGGATCGCATAGGAGCGATTGGCGTAGATCACCGTGGTCACGTCGAGTTGTTCGCGCGCCATGGTCCACAAGGCCTGCATCGTGTAGGCCGCGCTACCGTCGCCTTGCGGGCAGATCACCTTGCGCCCGGGCGCTGCCAGCGCTGCGCCGATGGCCAGCGGCAAGCCTTCGCCGATCGAGCCGCCGGTCAGCGGCAGGTGCGTATGCGGTCGCGCCTGGGCGAGGATCGTCAACAAGGGCAAACTCGAAGTCAGCGCCTCCTCGGCGAAGATGACATTGTCCGGCGTCAGTTGCGCGATGACTTGCGCCACGCTCACGGCGGTGAGCGCGCCGCCCGGCAGTCCGGGCAGCCTGAGCGGAACGCGCATTGCCGGCTGGGCCGGAGCCCCCAGCGCATCGGCCAGATCCTGCAGCGCCCTGACGCCGTCTTCATGCGGTTGTGCCAGATAGCTGAACTCGCAATTCTCGGGAGCACACCAGCTCGGCTTGCCGGGATAGGCGAAAAAGGATACCGGCGGCTTCGAACCCACCAGAATGATCTGTTCGATGCCCTGCAGGAAGTCCACGATCTGCTCGGCAAAATAGGGAATGCGTTCGACCGGCACGCGGCCGGCGCCGAGTTCGGAATGCGGGGCGAAGGTGTCGCAGATGAGGCGGGCGCCGGTCCCCGCCTGGACGCGGCCGGCGGCCTCGAGGCCGGCCCCATGAAGCGCCGCACCGCGCAGCAGCAAGGCTGACTTCCTGCCGTTGCGCAATAGCCTCGCCACGTTCTCGATGGCCTCCGTGCCGACCGCCGCCGGCCCGATGTCGGGAAGCGCCTGGGCGGCATGGTCGGCGGCGCTCCACGCGGTATCCGCCGGCAGGATAAGCGTGGCGATTCCGCCGGGAGCGGCGCGCGCGGCCTGGACGGCACGGGCGGCATCGCCCGCGACGGTCTTGGCGCTCTTCGATTCATGGATCCAGGATGATACCGGGCGGGCGAAGCCGACGATGTCGGATGTCAGCAGCGCGTCGTATTGCAGGTGATAGGTGGCATGGTCGCCGACCACATTGACGATCGGCGTCGCGGCACGGCGAGCGTTGTGCAGGTTGGCCAGGCCATTGGCCAGGCCGGGGCCGAGGTGGAGCAGCGTCGCGGCGGGTTTGCCGGCAACCCGTCCGTAGCCGTCGGCCGCCCCGGTCACCACGCCTTCGAACAGGCAGAGAACCGGCCGGATTCCGGGAATCGAATCCAGCGCCGCCACAAAATGCATCTCTGACGTGCCCGGGTTGGCAAAGCACATATCGACGCCGCAATTGACCAGGGTCCTGGCGAGCGACTGGGCACCGTTCATCTTCTCGTTCATCTGGTGTCTCCTCCGGCAATGGTCAGCGAACTCAAGTTCGGATGCAGTATGCACAAGCGGATTGAATTTATCCAATGGATTGTGTTTCCGGTTGATGCGGTGCGGTCGGATGGCCGGCGAGCGACTGGCAGGCGCCCGTCAATTGACGCAAGCGGCGCGGCGAGTCCCCAAACCAGCGCACGCAACTGCGTGACAGCGCGGATTGTTCGGCGTAGCCGAGCGCATTCGCGATCTGGGTCAGCGAAAGTCCCGCCTGGGCGATCAGTGATTGCGCCATCTCCTTCCGTACGTCGTCCTTGATCTCCTCGAAGCGGGCACCCTCCCGCGCCAGGCGGCGATGCAGGGTGCGCGGGTGCATCGCGAGGGACGCGGCAATATTGTCGACCCCGCAACGCCCCGCCGCCAGCAGAGGCCGGATCAGCGCCCGAACGCGGACGGCCAGGCGTTCCTCGCCGCGACCGTACTGGCTCTGCAGATAGGTCAGCGCGGCGGCGGCGAGTTCGGCATGACGATCGTTGACCGGCAGGTCGAGATCCTGGCGCGAAATGCGGATCCCGGCGCCGGGCTGCTCGAACAGGAGTTTGCCGCGCAGGCGTTCGCGGTAGCTGCGCAGCGGGGCGATCCGCGAATGCGGCAGGCAGATTGCCAGTGGTTTGCACCTGCCCCCGGTCAACAGATCGACGGCCTTGTGCGCCAGGCCCACCGCCAGTTCCACCTGCTGGCGGCGGGCGATCTGGCGGCGTAGCTTGAGGTCTACCGCGATCATGACTTGTCCCGGATCCGCCTGGGGCAACAGGTACAGGCGCAATGCGCTTCCCTGCACGTGGATGTAGCGGGCGAAGCAGTCGAGGGCTTCGCGCAGACCGGCAGCATGTTGCGCCGCCAGCGCGATCGGCCCGAGGACGCTCAGATCCTGGCGGTCGAGCAGGCGCAGGCCGAAATCGGGACAGCGCAACTTGCTGGCGGCGTCTTCGAGCAACTGGATGAAGGCGCGATGCGATATGTAAATGTCCGGCTGCTCGAGTTCGGCGGGATTGAGCCCGGCGCCGCGCAGCAGCTGCTGCGCGTCGCCGCCCAGTTCCGCGACGAGCGGGGCGAATCCGACGATCGACTGCGCGCGAAGCTGGTGTGCCATTGGCTTTCCTGTTGGCTGATTTTTGCAACATAGCAAGAAAATGTCCGCAAGTGACAAGTTTTTTTGTGGGGCGTGTTCATGATATGAAACACTCGGGTCAGCGAATGCGTTGCCTCTCTCGAACATCGTCAAGGAACAGCCAATGACCAGCACCCATCGTGTCGCCGCCATCGTCAGCGGGCTGTGGCTACTGTTCAGTCCGGCGCTGGCCGGTGCCGGCGGGAAGCCGGCGTCAGTCGATGCCGCGCGGCTGAGCGCCGCCGACAAGGAACCCGGCAACTGGATGAGCCATGGCCGCACCTACGGCGAGCAGCGCTTCTCGCCGCTGAACAAGGTCAACGACAAGAACGTCGATCAGCTCGGACTGGCGTGGCAGTTCAAGTATGACCTCGACCGCGTGGTCGAGGCCACGCCGATCGTCGTCGATGGCGTGCTCTACACCACCGGCGCCTACAGCATGGTCTATGCGCTCGATGCGACCAACGGCAAGCTGCTGTGGAAATACGACCCCGAGGTCTATCGCGGCATTCAGGGCAGCGGCTGTTGCGATGCGGCGAACCGCGGAGTCGCCGTCTGGAAGGGCAGGGTCTATGTCGGCGCGTACGACGGACGCCTCGTTGCGCTCGACGCCAGGACCGGCAGGAAGGTCTGGTCGGTCGACACCGTCATCGACCACGAGCGCAACTACACGATCACCGGGGCGCCACGGATCGTCAAGGGGAAGGTCATCATCGGCAACGGCGGCGCCGAATTCGGCGTCCGCGGCTATGTCACTGCGTACGACGCCGAAACCGGCAAACAGGCCTGGCGCTTCTTTACCGTCCCCGGTGACCCGGCCAAGGGCGACGAGAGCGACACCATCACCATGATCCGCAAGACCTGGTTCGGCGACCAGTACTGGAAGCAGGGCGGCGGCGGTACGGCGTGGAATGCGATGGCCTACGACCCCGAACTCGACCTGCTCTACATCGGCGTCGGCAACGGTTCGTTCTGGAACTACGGCTTGCGCTCCGCGGGCAAGGGCGACAACCTGTTCCTGTCGTCGATCGTCGCCGTCAGGCCGGATAGCGGCAAGTACGTCTGGCATTACCAGACGACGCCCGGCGATGCCTGGGATTACACCGCCACCCAGGACATCATCGTCGCCACGCTGCCGATCGACGGCAAGCCGCGCAAGGTCGTCATGCAGGCGCCGAAGAACGGCTTCTTCTACGTTCTCGATGCCGCCACCGGCCAGTTCATTTCGGCCGAGAAGTTCGGCTCGATCGTGACCTGGGCCAAGGGGGTCGACAAGACCACCGGCCGCCCGATCTTCGATGCGGAAGCGGCGGATTACTGGACCAGGGGCGAGGTCAAGCTGGTCTTCCCGGGCTCGCAGGGCGCCCACAACTGGCATCCGATGAGCTTCAACCCGCAGACCGGTCTGGTGTACATTCCGCAGCACACCACCGCCGAGCACTACGACCCGCTGAAAGTGGCGCGCAAGCCGGCCAGGGGGGTTCCCAATCTCGGTGTCGAAATACCGGTGGTGCCCGAGGACAGGAAGGGACTGGACGAACTGGCCAAGCTCTTCACCGGCAAGTTGCAGGCCTGGGACCCGGTGCAGCAGAAGGAAATCTGGGCGGTGCCGTACCCGATGATGTCGAATGGCGGCACCATGACCACCGCCGGCAATCTGGTGTTCCAGGGCACGACGCATGGCGAGTTGATCGCCTATGCCGCCGACAGCGGCAGGAAGCTGTGGCGGAGCGAAGTCAGCAGCGGCGTGGTCGCCGGGCCGGTGACCTATGAAGTCAAGGGCGAGCAGTACGTCGCCTTCAACGTCGGCTGGGGCGGCGCCTTCCCGATCACGTTCGGCGCCATCGCCCAGCGCTCGCCGGTCGTGCCTGACTCGCGCCTGTTCGTCTTCAAGCTCGGCGGCACCGCGGCAATGCCCGAGGTCAGGCGTCGCGTCTTCACCCCGCCGGCGCCGCCGCCGCAAACCGCCAGCGCCGAGACCGTGCAGGCCGGCCGCAAGCTGTATGGCGACAACTGTGGCCCCTGCCATGGTCTCGGCGCGATGAGCGCCAACGTGATCCCCGATCTGCGTTATCTGGACGCGGAAAAGCACAAGCAGTTCGAGGCCATCGTCCACGGCGCCCGTTCGCATTTGGGCATGCCGCCATTTGGCGAGCGCCTGGCGACGGATGACATTGAAAAGATTCGCGCCTTTCTGATCAAGCGCGCCCACGACTTGAAAGACGAAATCGCGGCCGCACGGGCCGCCACCGAGGAAAAGACAAAATGACCAAGAATCCCGCGATCGATCCGCTGGCTATCCCGGCTGAATTCCTGAGCGTCCTGCAGAAACAGCAGGCTGCGTACAAGCGCAACATGAATCCCGGCCTCGAGGAGCGGAGAGCAGACCTGCGCAGCCTTCACCGCTTGCTGGTCGAGAACCACGAAGGAATCGTCGCCGCAGTGAATCAGGATTACGGCTGTCGCTGCCGGTTCGAAACCAAGTTCGCCGAGACCTACATGGCGCAGGAAGCGATCCTCGATACCATAAAGCATTTGAAGAAGTGGTTGAAGCCGCATCAGCGCTCTCTCGATCCGACCCAGTATCCCCTAGCCAAGGCCTGGACCTTTCCGCAGCCAGTCGGCGTCGTCGGCATCGTCGTGCCCTGGAACTTCCCGATAGCGATGGCTTTCCAGCCGCTGATCGGCGCCTTTGCCGCCGGCAACCGGGCGATGATCAAGATGTCCGAGAACTCCAACAATGTGGCCCTGTTGCTGAAGCGGGTCTCAGCGAAATATTTCCCGGAAGATAAACTCGCCTTCTTCGAGGATGGCGGCGGTCGCGGTCCCCAATTCACGGCCCTGCCTTTCGATCACATCTTTTTTACCGGTTCGCCCGCCACCGGCAAGGCGGTGATGGCCAATGCCGCGAAGAACCTCACGCCGGTCACGCTCGAACTTGGTGGCAAATCCCCGTGTGTCGTGGCGCCCGATTACCCAATTCGCACCGCAGCTGAACGCATCATCTGGGCGAAGATGCTCAATGCCGGCCAGATCTGCACCAACGTCGATTATCTGTTTCTTCCCGAAGACAAGGTCGAGGAATTCGTTCACGAAGCGAAGGACATCGTCAGCAAGCGCTTTCCCGACATCAACAACGGCGACTACACGGCGGTCATCGACCAGCGCTCCTTCGATCGTCTGCAGGAAACTGCCGAGGATGCCATCGCCAAGGGTGCCCAGCTGATCGACCTCTACAGCGGACCGGCAGCCGATGAGGCGCGCCGGATCATGCCGCCGCGCATCGTGATCGACGTCGATGAAAGCATGGATATCATGCAGCGCGAGATCTTCGGTCCGCTGCTGCCGATCATGACCTACGAGACGAAGGAAGAAGTGGTCGAGTACGTCGGCGACCGTCCGCGGCCGCTGGCTTTCTATGTGTACAGCAACGATACCGACCTGCAGGAGTTCTACATGAACAACACCATTTCCGGTGGCGTCGGCATCAACGAATCGGTGATCCAGGCCGGTATCCACAACCTTCCCTTCGGTGGCATCGGCAACAGCGGGATGGGTCACTATCATGGCTACGAGGGTTTCATCACCTTCTCCAAGTTACGCCCCGTCTTCAAGCAGAGCCCGTTGCGTACGCTCGACCTGTTCGTGCCGCCCTACAAGGGCCTGCCCAACACGCTCCTCAACATCATGCACAAGATGAAGAGCTGACCGCCGCCGGGTTTATACTTGCCCGGCGTTGCCGGCCGCGAGGGCCGGCAATGGGCAGTCGTGCCCGCGGTCGCCGAGCCTATCCCCGGTCTCGCTGCGGCCCGTGCCGGCGTTGAGGAGGGAAGCTCGGTGTTGGACAACCACTGGTGCGCATCGGTCGATGCCACCATCGATTTGCGGACCGGTTGCAATCCGCTGGAAAAGCATGGGCCGCAGGCGGTGATCGTGCATGCCGACGCTTGGGCGCCGGTCGCTGCCGTCGCCGATCCGCACGACATCCGGCAGGTGATCGACTACGAGGTGATCTTTCTGGCGATCCGCAAGCTCGAAGGCAATCCGCATTCGATCTGCTTGGAGACCAGCATTCTCGAAGTCATGGATGCCATATTCTCGATGGCGATCGTCACCAACGCCTTCGTCTCGATACGCAAGCCGCACATCTACAACGGTCAGGGCACGCCGGCGATCTCGCTGGCGCTGACCCGCGAGCAGTGGGAGAAGCGGCGGGAATGATCGCCGCGATCGGCGCGGTCGCGAGCAACGGCATGCTCGGGTTGGACGGCTGGCTGCCGTGGGACATCCCCGAGGAACTCACCTATTTCGAGGAAACGGTGGCCGGGGCAGCGCTGGTCATCGGCCGCATGACCTACGAGTCGATGGATGTCGTGCCGCCCGACTCGTTTATCGTCAGCAGCCAGCCCGGGCTGGCATTGCGTCCCGGTTGCGTCCAGGTGGATTCGGTCGAAAAGGGACTGTTGACCGCAACAGCCACCGGCAAGGACGTCTTCGTGATCGGTGGCGCGTCGATTTACGCGGCGGCGTGGCCCTACTGCCAGCGCTTCTACCTGACCCGGATCGGGCTGCCGTTCGCCGGCGATACGCTGTTCCCGGAGAGCATCCCGCTCGATCTCTGGACGGTGATCAGCGACGTGCGGAAGACCTATCGCGAGCGGAAATCGGGCCGCGAAGTCGAGTGCCGCTTCCTGCAGTACGCCCAGCCCCACCCGCGCCAGCTTCCTACCGGCGATCCGGCGCCAGCAGGTTGAGCAGCGAATCGAGACCGGCGAAGTTGATCGCGACATCGGCGCTGGCGCGGATCGCCGGCTTGGCGCGGTAGGCGACGGAGAGGCCGGCTTCGCCCAGCATCCGCAGGTCGTTGGCGCCGTCGCCGAGAGCGATCACCTGTTCCCTGTGCAGGCCGAGTTCGCCGGTCAGGCGGGCGAGGTGGCGGCCCTTGGCCTCGGCGTCGACGATGTCGCCGACGACGCGGCCGGTCAGCCTGCCGCCACGGATTTCGAGTTCGTTCGACGTGGCGAAATCGAAACCGTGTTCGATGCGCAGGCGCTCGGTGAAATAGGTGAAGCCACCGGAAATGATGGCGCTGCGCAGCCCGGCGTCGCGTACTGCTTCCAGCAGTTCGCCGGCGCCGGGCGAGAGCGCCAGGCGCTCGTTGTAGACACGGGCCAGAACGCGGGCGTCGAGCCCGGCGAGCAGGGCGAGGCGCTGATGCAGGCTGGCGCGGTAGTCGAGTTCGCCGCGCATCGCCGCTTCGGTCACCGCCGAAACCTCGGCCTTGCGCCCGGCGAAATCGGCGAGTTCGTCGATGCATTCGATGGTGATCAGCGTCGAATCCATGTCGAAGGCGATCAGCCCGAAGTCGGAAAGCTTGCAGTTGCGGTCGACGAAGGCCCAGTCGAGTTTTTCGGCTTCGATGAACGGAAGCAGCGCGGCGAACTCCGGCGTGCGCCGCGCATCGCTCAGCCGGACCGCCCGCGGCGGGCGCGGCACGACGGCGCTGGCGCCGGTGGCCGCCAGCAGGCGCTCGAGCAGAAAGGTCGGCACGGCGCCGCCGTGGACGACCAAGTCCATCAGTCGATGACGTACGAAACCAGGCCGTCGGCGAGTTTCGGCTCGAACCACGTGGACTTGGGCGGCATGACCTGGCCCGAATCGGCGACCGCCATCAGGTCGCCCATCCGCGTCGCGTGCAGGGCGAAGGCGACCGCCATTTCGCCGCTGTCGACGCGCCGTTCGAGCTCGCCGAGGCCGCGAATGCCGCCGACGAAATCGATGCGCTTGTCGCGGCGCAGGTCGCCGATGCCGAGGACGGGCGCCAGCAGGTGGTCGGACAACAGGCTGACGTCGAGCCGGGCGACCGGGTCGGCGGCGGGAATCCGCGCCGGGTCGATTTCCAGCCGGTACCAGCGCCCGCCAAGGTACATGCCGACGACGCCGGGCTTTTCCGGATGCACGCGGCCTGTCGCCGGGGTGACGGCAAAGCGTTCGCCGACGCGGGCGAGGAATTCCGCCGGCGCCAGGCCGTTCAGGTCGCGCACGACGCGGTTGTAGTCGAGGATGCGCATCTGCTGCGCCGGAAAGATGACGGCCAGGAAAGCCTGGGCGCTGGCCTGCCCGCGGCGGCTGGCGGCGACCCGCGAGGCTGCAGCCGAACGGTGGTGACCGTCGGCGATGTAGAGGTTGGGCATGGCGTCGAAAGCGGTGCTGAGTCCGGCGATGGTCGCCGCATCGTCGATCAGCCAGACTGTATGGCGCACGCCGTCGGCCGTGACGTCGGCGACGGGATCGCGGCCGGTCGCCCCGGCGATGAGTTCATCCGCCGCTGCCGAGTCGGGATACGCCAGCAGCACCGGCCCGGTCTGGGCGGACAGCGCCTCGATCTGGCGGACGCGGTCGTCTTCCTTGTCCGGGCGGGTGAACTCGTGCTTGCGAATGCGGTTGCTGTCGTAGTCGGCGACCGCGGCGGCGGCGACGAGGCCGGTCTGCACATGCTCGCCCATGGTCAGGCGGTAGGCGTAGTAGCACGGGGCCGCATCGCGGATGAGGACGCCGTCGGCGATCAGGCGCGCGAAATTCTCCGCGGATCTGGCGTAGACCTCCGGGGCGTAGGGGTCGGTATCGGCCGGCAGGTCGATCTCGGCCTTGGAGATGTGCAGGAAGCTGCAAGGCTTGCCGGCGGCGCGCTCGCGGGCTTCGGCGCTGGAAAGAACATCGTAGGGCGGGGCGGCGACATCGGCAGCGTGGCCGGGAGCGGGGCGCAGGCCGCGGAATGGTTGGATCAGGGGCATGCTATTGCCTTTCGATAAGCGTATTTCGGATGCGTAACGGGTTCCGGCGTTAGTCAAGAATCGCTACAACAGTGACCAATTCGCCGTCAATTTGGTAGTGCACCGCATAGGGAAACCGCTTGGCCAGCGTTCGGTGAAAGCGACCATCGGGTTTGGGGTGTATGCCGGCGTAAAGCACGAGGGAACCGATGCCGGCGAAAAGGCTATCGAGAAAATAAGTACCAACCCCCGGTGCCTGTCGCTCGTAGAAGCCGTGTCCATCGAGCAAGTCTTGCTCGGCGGAGCGGGTCAGGAAAATATTCATTTATTCCTTGGCGGTCTGGTCGCGAATACGTTGTCTTGCATCGCCCCAGGTGGATACAGGCTCCTCTCCTTGATCGAGTAGTACCTGGCGTTTGGCGAGAACATCACCATGCCAGGCGGGAACTGCCGCAGTGGCAACCGCGTCATTGCTCAGGCTTTCCCAGAGCGATTCCATCAGTTGGATTTTTTCCGAGATTGGCATCTTGGCAAGGTCTGTGTGAGTCATGAAAACTTCCTTCAAAGAGAGTAGCGGCTTGACGGTTTTTACGTGCCAGTACATGGTGACCTCAAATGAGCCTGACCCCTTTGAGCCGTCAACTGCTACCTCGCATTTTCACCAACATCTCCCGAACGAGTATCGGACCAACGTAGGCTCTGACCGCTCTTATAGGTATATTGACCGCCCGAACAAGGCGGTCAAGTTCGGTGATGTAGTCGAAGCCCTGTGGGTAGATACCGGATACATGCTCGACGTGATCGACGACGTAGCAGACCTTTATCGCTGATGGGTCGTCCGGAGACACTCCTCCAACGATCACGGAGGCGTGCGCCGTAACTGTAGCCCCAGATTGACGTGCCCATCCATGTGAGTCGTCAAACTCAATCCAGTTGGGTCGAAGTTCGCCGGCATGGTCGTAGATGGCACCGATGGCTTCGCGAGTTATAGCAATCGCGTTATCAGCCACCTCGCATGAGGGAAACATCTCGGCAAGGGTTGCGAACTTATGCACAACCGCCTTGCGCTCCTCTTGAAGTCGTCGCACCTCTTGCCAGATACCCTGGGACCAGTCGAGGGGAGGAAGGCATCTGGCTGCTACAGCCCGATCCAAGTTGTCTTTAAAACTGTAGCCGATCCGTTGATCTTGGAGCGCTTCTTGGCAGCCAATTTCCAAAGCAGTCCAAGCCAAGACAACGCACAGCCGCACATAGGTGCCGCGGTCCCATCGGTTGGCTGCCTCTCGCGCAAGTTGCCGAACGTGCAGAGCATCAGTCCAAAGATGGCATTGAGTTGAATCGACGAGCACCGGGTTCATTCGACGCCTAACACCTGAATTCATCTGACTGCATGGCTTTTCGCGCAGGTCCGGTGGAATGAAGGGGTGGGCCAACACTGCTCATTTTTTGCCACAGACAAACTTCCAAAATGTGTTTCCAAAGCTTCACGGCGAACTCGTTGGCTCCCAATTTGTGGGCTTATTCCCTGTGTAGACAACAACCCCGTTTCCCATCTGTTCAGCATGCCACGTAAAAAATACTGCCCGATCACGTTCAGTTTGGCATTCGGTTTCATGCTGGGCTTTTTCAGGCTAAAGGGGCCAGGCTCGCATTGTTATTGATGTCAGCCCCCGGCACGTTGTTTCCATTTGGAAGGATGTCGCGCAGTGTGCATGACAGCCAAGACCACTATTCTGCCTGGTTCGATTGTGTAGAAAATTCCGTACGGGAAGCGATGAATCAAGGCGCGCCGCACCGAAAGGTGTACTCTCTGGAATATTTCCGGCTCGCGGGAGGCAAGCAACAACGCCTCGTCGATGGCGCCGAGAAATTGCGCTCCAAGACCTGATGATCGTTCTTCGTACCAAGCATACGCGTCATTGATATCAAGTTCAGCCTCTGGCCGAACGATGACGCCAAGACTCATGCCCGCGTTATACGAGCGCGAACCTCCGACCAAGGCGAGCCAAGTGAGGGGTTTTCATGGTACGCGGCCAAGCGCTTGTCCAGTTCGGCGCGCTGGCTGTCTGATAACGCGATGGCTTCGGGAGCCTCGGCGATACTGTCCCAGATGGCTTCCACAAGTTGGATGCGATCCTGGACGGGGAGTCCCAGAATGTCGGAAACTATGATCGGGTTCATTAAATAAACTATAGCACTCGAGGTTGCAAATCCAAAACAAGGCAACCGTGGAGTAAAAAATCAGAAGGGGGCCGGCTCGGAATTCCCTCGTGCTTGGACAGCAAGCGCCGCGCCATCCGGCAACTTCTCCAAAATCGCCTGCCAGCAAATCACGATTTCCGGGAAAATCGTCGGTGCGCGTTCGCCGGCCATGTCGGCGATTTCCGGGCGGCCGAATCGGCCGTCCTTCAGCGTGTAGACGGTAACGACGCGGTCGACCGGGTGAACCAGCCAATATTCGCGGACACCGGCACGTTCGTAGAGGGCGCGCTTGGTCAGGTGGTCGTGGCGGGCGGTGGCGGGGGAGAGGACTTCGATGATCCAGTCTGGGGCGCCGCGCACGTTGCGTTCGGTGATTTTTTCGGGGTTGCAGACGACGAGGATGTCCGGCTGAACGACGGTGGTGCTGTGGTCGTCGGCTTCTTCGGGCGTCGGGAGCAGGACGTCGACCGGGGCGATGAGGGCGCGGCATGGGGCGCCGTCGAGCGCGTCGTCGATCTGTTTGCCGATGCTCAAGACCAGTGTCTGGTGGCTGATCGTCGGCGCGGGCGACATGGCGTAGGCCTCGCCGTCGATCAGTTCCCAGCGTTCGTCATCTGGCCATTTCAGGTAATCGGCGTAGGTGAAACGATGATCCGAGGTTTTTGGCAGGGCCATGACGCGAACTCCGGTGGGGCAGAGACGGTCCATTGTGCCTCAGCGTCTGCCCGTCGACAATGTCTTGCCTCAGTCGTTCAGCCGTTCCGGCAGCACGTCGCGCAGCAGCACGGCGGCGTCGCGGATCATCGTTGCGGTGGTTTCCCAGTCGACGCAGGCGTCGGTGACCGAGCAGCCGTACCGGAGCTGCGAGAGGTCGGCGGGGATCGGCTGGTTGCCGGCTTCGATGTTGGATTCGATCATGACGCCGATCAGCGACTTGTTGCCGAGGCGGACCTGGTTGACGATGTCGGCCATGACCAGCGGCTGCAGATCGGGATTCTTGAAGCTGTTGGCGTGCGAGCAGTCGACGACGATGTTGTTCGGCAAACCTGCCTTGGACAACGCCTGCTCGACCATGGCGATGGAGACCGTGTCGTAGTTCGGGCGGCCGTCGCCGCCGCGCAGGACGATATGGCCGTGGCGGTTGCCGCGGGTGCGGACAACGGCGACGCGGCCCTGGCCGTTGATGCCGAGGAAGGAATGCGGCTTGGAGGCCGACAGGATGGCGTTGACCGCGACGGCGAGATCGCCGCTGGTGCCGTTCTTGAAGCCGACCGGCGTGGACAGGCCGGACGACATTTCGCGGTGCGTCTGCGATTCGGCGGTGCGGGCGCCGATGGCGGTCCAGGTGATGAGGTCGCCGTAGTATTGCGGCGAGATCGGGTCGAGCGCCTCGGTGCCGGTCGGCAGGCCGATTTCGGCAACATCGAGCAGGAAGCGGCGGGCCCTCTCCATGCCGACATCAACACGGAAGCTGTCGTCCATGAACGGGTCGTTGATGTAGCCCTTCCAGCCGACGGTGGTGCGCGGCTTTTCGAAATAGACGCGCATGATCAGTTGCAGCGTGTCGCCGACTTCATCGGCCAGCGCCTTCAGCCGGCGGGCGTAATCGAGGCCGGCGACCGGGTCGTGGATCGAGCACGGGCCGACGATGACGAACAGGCGCGGGTCGTTGCGTTCGAGAATGCCGCGCAACGTGTCGCGGCCATGCATGACGGTGCATGCGGCCGCCAGCGACAGCGGCAGCCGGCTGTGGATCTCCTCCGGCGTCGGCATGGTGTCGAAGGCGGTGACGTTGACGTTTTCGATGTCGATCGTGTTCATGGCTTACTGGCTCAACTGGCGAATCATGTCCTTGACGGCGGCGACCTTGTCGTTCAGGGTCGGGCAATGGCGTAAGAGGGAAATTTTATCCTGTCCGGCCAGTTTGTAGCTGCGGTTCTTCTGGATCAGATCGATGATCCTGATCGGGTCGACCGGCGCCAGTCGCGCGAATTCCGGGCCGAATTGCAGGGTGATCTGGTCGTTGGTCGCATCCAGTTTGTGCACGCAGTACGGCTTGACCAGCAGGCGCAGGCGGTGCGTGGCGAGCAGCGACTGTCCTTGCAGCGGCAGCGTGCCGAAGCGGTCGATCAGTTCTTCCTGCAGGGCGTCGATTTCCTCCGCCGTTTCGCCATTGGCGAGACGCTTGTACAGCGTCAGGCGCTCGTGCACATCCGGGCAGTAGGCGTCGGGCAGCAGGGCGGGGGTGCGCAGGTTGATCTCGGTGCCGATGCCGAGCGGCTGCGTGAGGTCGACCACGTCGAGATGCTTGCCCTGCTTCAAGGCGGCAACGGCGCGGTTGAGCATGTCGGTGAACAGGTTGAAGCCGACTTCCTGCATCTCGCCCGACTGGCTGTCGCCGAGCACCTCGCCGGCGCCGCGGATTTCCAGGTCGTGCATGGCGAGGAAGAAGCCGGAGCCGAGCTCCTCCATGGCCTGGATGGCGTCGAGGCGCATCCTGGCCTGCCTGGTCATCGCCTTCTCGTCCTGGACCAGCAGATAGGCGTAGGCCTGGTGGTGCGAACGGCCGACGCGGCCGCGCAGCTGGTGGAGCTGGGCGAGACCGAATTTCTCGGCGCGGTTGATCAGGATGGTGTTGGCGTGCGGGTTGTCGATTCCGGTCTCGATGATCGTCGTGCACAAGAGCAGGTTGGCGCGCTGGCCGGTGAAGTCGCGCATCACGCGCTCCAGTTCGCGCTCGGCCATCTGGCCGTGGCCGACGACGATGCGCGCTTCCGGCACCAGCTTTTCCAGCTTCTCGCGCATGTTGGCGATGGTGTCGACCTCGTTGTGCAGGAAATATACCTGACCGCCGCGCTTGAGTTCGCGCAGCACCGCCTCGCGGATGATGCCGTCGGAGAAGCGGGAAACGAAGGTCTTGATCGCCAGGCGCTTCTGCGGCGCCGTGGCGATCACCGAGAAATCGCGCAGGCCCTCCATCGACATCGCCAATGTGCGCGGGATCGGCGTCGCGGTCAGCGTCAGCACGTCGACCTCGGCACGCATCGCCTTCAGTGTTTCCTTCTGGCGCACGCCGAAACGGTGCTCCTCGTCGATGACGACGAGGCCGAGACGGTTGAACCTGACCTCCTTGCCGATCAGCTTGTGCGTGCCGATGATGATGTCGATCCTGCCGTCGGCCAGCTCCTGCAGGGCCTGCGCCGATTCCTTGGCGGTCTTGAAGCGGGAGATTTCGGCGATCCTCACCGGCCAGTCGGCGAAGCGGTCGACGAAGGTCTGGTAGTGCTGTTCGCAGAGCAGGGTGGTCGGACAGAGCACGGCGACCTGCTTGCCGCCGGCCACCGCGCAGAAGGCGGCGCGCAGCGCGACTTCGGTCTTGCCGAAGCCGACGTCGCCGCAGACCAGGCGGTCCATCGGCTTGCCCGAGCGCATGTCCTCGATGACGGCGGCGATGGTCTGCGCCTGGTCGTTGGTTTCCTCGAAACCGAAACCGTCGGCGAATGCCTCGTAATCGCTTTCCTTGAAGGCGAAGGCGTGGCCCTGGCGGGCAGCGCGCGCGGCATACAGCGCCAGCAGTTCGGCGGCGGTGTCGCGCGCCTGTTCGGCGGCCTTGCGCTTGGCCTTTTCCCACTGGCCCGAGCCGAGCGTGTGCAGCGGCGCGCTTTCCGGATCGGCGCCGGAATAGCGCGAAATGACGTGCAGCTGCGCCACCGGCACGAACAGCTTGGCGTCGTTGGCGTAATGCAGCTCGAGGAATTCCTGCTCGCCGAGGCCGAGATCCATCCGCACCAGTCCCTGGTAGCGGCCGATGCCGTGGCTTTCGTGGACGACCGGGTCGCCGACCTTGAGTTCGGTGAGGTCCTTCAGCCAGTTGTCGAAAGTGGCCTTCCTCGCCGCCTCGCGCCGCGTGCGGCGCGGCGCGCCGGCGAACAGTTCGGCTTCGGTGATGAACGCCAGCGTGTCGAGCGCAAAGCCGTTGTGCAGCGGACCGATGGCGAACGCCAGGCGCGTGTCGCCGCCGAGAAAGTCGGCGAGATCGGCGCTGGCCGTCGGTTTCAGGCCGTGCTCGGCGAACATCGCGGCCAGCGTCTCGCGCCGGCCGGCCGTTTCGGCGACCAGCAGGACGCGGCCCTTGAAGGCGGCCAGATGGTTCTTCAGCGCGCCGAGCGGATCGTCGCTCCTGCGGTCGACGGCGATGGCGGGCAGTTTTCCAGGGGTTTCGCCATTATTGGCATTCAGGGCCAGTCGACCGTAGCGTTTGGCCGCCGCGAAGAAGGCTTCGTCGGTCAGGAACAGTTCTTCCGGCGGCAGCAGCGGTCGCGCCTTGTCGCCCTGCAGCAGGTTGTAGCGCGAACGGGTGTCGGCCCAGAACGCGGCAATCGCGGCCGGCGCATCGCCATGCGTGACGAAAACGGCGTCCTGCGGCAGGTAATCGAAGAGGCTGGCCGTCGCGTCGAAGAACAGCGGCAGGTAGTACTCGATGCCGGCGCTGGCGATGCCGGTCGAGATGTCCTTGTAGATGCCCGACTTGGCCGGGTCGCCCTCGAAACGCTCGCGGAAGGCCTGGCGGAAGTGCGTGCGCCCCCGGTCGTCCATCGGGAATTCGCGCGCCGGCAGCAGGCGCACCTCGGGCACCGGGAAGACGGTGCGCTGGGTATCGACGTCGAAGGTCTTGATGCTCTCGATCTCGTCGTCGAAGAGGTCGAGCCGGTACGGCAGTTGCGAGCCCATCGGGAAGAGGTCGATCAAGCCGCCGCGAATCGAGTATTCGCCGGGCGATACCACCTGCGTCACGTGGGCGTAGCCGGCCAGCGTAACTTGGGAGCGGAACTTCTCGGCATCGAGCTTCTGGCCCTTTTTGAACTCGAAGGTATAGGCCGCCATGAATTCCGGCGGTGCCAGGCGATTGACTGCGGTCGACGCCGGCACCAGCAGGATTTCCACCTCGCCCTGCAGCGCGGCCCACAGCGTGGCCAGGCGCTCGGAAACGAGATCCTGGTGCGGCGAGAAATGATCGTAGGGCAGCGTTTCCCAGTCCGGCAGCAGGCGCACCCTGAGGCCGGGCGCGAACCACGGAATCTCGTCGAGCAGGCGCTGCGCGTCGGTGGCGCTGGCGGTGACGACGGCGAGCAGCCGCCCCGGGTTGCCGCCCGCCAGCTCGGCCAGGGCCAGCGCATCCGCCGAACCGGCCAGCGGCGGCAAATCGATACGGGCGCCGGCCTTGGGCAGGGCAGGAAGGGAAAGCAGGGAACGGGAAGCGGGCACGATGACGCGGGTACGGCTGGGGGCTGAATTATAGCTGCTTCGGGGAAGGCGATAATTCTGCGGCAGCCGCTAATTCGGTTGGCAGCGAGAGGCGCCGAGCTGGTAGGATGAAACTATTGGCATAGTTGCCTGGACATCTCGAATACCGAAAACGGCTTGCTGCGGTCGACCGAGAAAAATAAGGAAAATTTAATGACGCTGATTCTTCTGGCACTGCAAGTGCAAAGCCTGCTGTCATCCAGAAAATTGGGGCAAGAACCAAATGGCTCTGCTACCAATGGTGTCGTTGATCTGGAAGGGCATTGGTGATAGCGGTGCCTTGGTGCTCTGCGGGTTTTCAGGCTCCGCCGCAGAGACAAGGGGCCAAGTTCAAATTTTCACGTGCTCATGAAGTCCGAAATCTGCAGCAGGAAGGTGAACGCGGGGGCGACGAGGCACGGGGGAATCGGCAGGCAAAGGACTTTAAGAGGTGGACTCAGGCTTAATTTGAGTTTGGCCCTTTTGATACGCGCGTTGGTTTACTCTGCGCGCTGCCAGTCTGGCGGCGTACTGAACCGCTTAGTGTTTGGGTAAGTCGCTCGAGCAGCGCGAACAAAGTGTCGATGCTGAAACCGGCAAGAAAAGCGACGCCGAAGGGAATCGAAGAAATCGAAGTGGTGCTCGTGCCGGCGCCCGGCGCGGAGAACCATCCAATCACCAACCCAGCGATGCCACCTAGCGCTAATCGAAGTACGACGGGAAAGAACGCAAGGTTTGCAGTCCTCTCGTTGAGCAGCGACCTCATCAAATAGACCGAGGCGCCGAGCAGCCCATAGAGGAAAGGCAGCACCCAGCCGGAAAAGATCAACCTCTGGGTGCGGATCGTGAAGGCGTACTGGGTGCCGAACGTGGGGCTAAGAAGTATTCCAGGATTGTCGTCACCGATGCTTTCCAAGAACTCGTAGTCGGCGATCAGGTCCTTCTTCGCTGCCGACTCGGCGACAGCCTTCTGTGGCGGTTCTTCACTTGTGACATCCGTTGATAATGGTCTGTCCATCTCCGTTGGCGGCTGGTACTCTGCGCGACTCCATAGCGACTCGAAAACACTCTGGAACGGATAAAGGTCGCTTTGGGAGGTTTTGTCAATCAGTCCGAAGGCTGCGTTATTCGCCGCCCTGGCCAACGCGAGTTCACCGAGTTGCTGATGGTAGTTGGCGTATCGCGCGTCGTGCTTCGTGAAGACCTCTTCGTCCTGGGCTAGCCGCCTAACCGCCCGCACCTTGTCGACGTAGCGCACGTTTTCGACCTGCTGAATCGCCGCCAACGCGGATTCGGCTTGATTGAGCGCGCTTGTGTACCAACCGATGAGCCCCGTCAAGAGTATGGACAGGACGCAGAGCAGGGCAACCAGCCGCCGTGCGTATCGCTGTCCGCGAACGTCAAACGGGCTGCGCCCCTCACGCAAGTCGATGAGCGTAACGGGTGCAATAGCACGGACGGTGACGTTCAGCGCATAGAGCAAGCTGGCGTTATCCGGGGGTGTCCCTGCCTTTCTGGCTTCCTCTACAGCCGTAATGGCCTTCGGCAGCCCTCCATCGGGAAGTTGCCCGGCTCGCGAAGCGTACTCCACTACTAATCGCGCATCGTCGAGCAAGCGGTCCGCGTCGGTGGTCAAGTCGGTTGCTCTCGCCAATTGCTCATCTATTGAAACGTACCAGCCAGCGAGCCCGTCGGCGTGCGGCACATACATCTATTCCCGACTCTGCCTGGGGGCGACGCCCAACACCAAATCTTCGAGGAGACGACGCAGACACTGCCAGGCTTGTGCGGCGGCACCTGCGCCTGCAAGGTTCCGATGCCGGCAAGCAGCATAGCGGCAATTATCGAGGCTCTAAACACTCTACGGATCGTCATAGTGTCGTCTGCATCATCAAGCGAACGGGACAATTCACGTCAATGAATGTTACTCCCGCGGCTACGTTTCAGTAAAGCAAAGGCGGTTTCAAGTCCGAAGTGCAACGAGTTGATAATTGTGCCGTTCGAAGCTGAAATGATCGGGCATGAGGAGTTCGGCGGGACACTTCCAGCCGAATAGTGGTGCCAGCCGGGGCTTTTGCACGAACGGATGTTGAGGTCCCAAGCGAGGAAATACATATTGTTCATGGGCAATCTGTATCCGGCTGGAAGATGGTATCCATCCCTGCTTGTTCGGTCTGTCGCGGTCGACGCCCCAAGAGGGGCCGGAAGCCGGATCCGCGCTGCCTACCCGGATGTAGCGGAATCCTTTGCGGCCCGAAGGGGCGGCGGTTGTGGCGCCAGGTCGTCATCAACAACCCGCGCTGCCATGGTGGTATAAGGACCGCTTGCCTGCGGCAACGAGCCGAACGCTCTTCGCGGGATCTCGGTGAAGGAGATGGCGATGCGGATTCGCATCATCGGCGCGGCCAGCGGCGCCGGTGCGCGCGACGGGGGTTGTGAAGACGGGCCGGCGGCGTTCCATCGTTCTCCGGCCTGGCGCGAACTGGAGCAACATCCGCTGGTCGCCTGGGGGGTAACGCTGCTGGCGCCTGACGCCGCTGGCGCCGCGCCGGTCGTCCGGGTCGCCGCCCTTTGTCGCCATCTTGCCGACAGCGTCGGCGAGACGCTGGCCGATGGTGCGTTTCCGCTGGTCATCGGCGGCGATCACTCGATCGCCATCGGCACCTGGAGCGGCGTCGCGCGTTTCGCCGGGGCGCCGGTCGGGCTGCTGTGGATCGATGCCCATCTCGACAGCCATACGCCCGAGACCACGCATTCCGGCGCGATCCACGGCATGCCGCTGGCCTGTCTGCTCGGGCGCGGCGACCGGCGCCTGCTCGCCATGGGACTTCGCGGAGCGCAGGTCGACCCGCGCCACACCGTCGTTCTCGGCCCGCGTTCCTGGGAGCCGGAGGAAGCGGAGTTTCTTGCGCGCATGGGCGTCCGGGTCATCGGCCGCGACGAGATCGGCGAGCGCGGGCTGGCCGCCTGTCTTGCCGAGGTCGCCGCGATCATGGCGGCGGCGCCTCGCGGCTTTGGCATTACAATCGACCTCGACGTTTTCGATCCGGCGGCGGCTCCCGGTGTCGGCAGTCCGGAACCCGGGGGTCTGCCGGCGCGCGAGTTGCGCCGCGGCCTGCAACGGCTGGCGGCGATTCCGGGTTTGCGCGCGCTGGAGCTTGCCGAATACAACCCGAACCGGGATCGCGACGGGTTGACCGCGCAGCTGATCTGCAACCTGATCGAGGACATGCTGCCGCAGCTTGCCCGCGCCTCGCGCCGCGCTGGCGCACAGGACGCCTGAATTTCAAGACGATGAACCACGATCCGCATTCAGTTCTCGGCCTCGCGCCGGATGCCGGGCTTGCCGACCTGAAGCGCGCCTATCGCCGGCTGGCGATGCGCTGGCATCCGGACCGCAACAGCGACCCGGCGGCGCCCGAGCGCTTCCGGCAGATCCGGGCAGCCTATGACCAGCTTGTCGCGGTCGACGGCCCGGAAGAGGCAGAAACGCCGGAGGACGTCGACAAGCCGGCGGCGGCCGGCAGGAAGGCGGCGGATATTCGTCTGAACCTCGAAATCAGCCTCGAACAGGCGGCCCTTGGCTGTCGCCGGACGGTGGAAGTGACGCGCGGCAAGCCCTGCGCGACCTGCGCCGGCAGCGGCGAGGCGGGGATCACCCGGACGCGGTTTTGCCCGGCGTGTCACGGCAGCGGGCGCTTGCCCGGCCCCGGCCGCGGGCTGGTGAACTGCGGCGAGTGCGCCGGGCGCGGCTTCTTCAGTGAACGCATCTGCCCGGACTGCGCCGGCAGCGGGCGCGAGCTTGGGCGGGTCAGCCTCAAGATCAGCGTCCCCGCGGGCCTGCTGCCGGGCGACGATCTGCGCCTCGCCGGCCAGGGCGAGCCGGCGACCGCTGAACTGGCGGCCGGTGACCTGTATCTGACCATCTTCATTCGCAGCCACCCGCTTTTCCAGTTGCGCGGGCGCGATCTGCATTTCGCCATGCCGGTCAGCGCGCTGGCTCTCATCGCCGGCGACGAGATCCGCTTGCCCACGTTGAGCAAACCCATTTCTTTGACCCTCGACCCCGGACCGCCCGAGGCGCGCGAAGTGCGGATACCCGGCAAGGGCTATCCAGGGCGCGGCCGGCATCAAGCCGGCGACCTGGTCGTGCGTCTCGACCCGGTCTTCCCGGCGACGCTCAACGCCCGCCAGCGCAGATTGCTGCTCAAGGCGAATGCCGCACTGATGGATGGCGGCGCGGACTCCCTGCCCGAGATCGCCGCCTGGAACCGCGAACATCGCGGCGGCCCGCCTGGCGCCTAGAGCAGCGGACTCATCATCTGCACGGCGTTTTCGAGCAGCCGCCGCCCGCGCGGGCGGGCGCGCCATGCCGCGAGTTCCAGGCGCTGCGAGCGGGCTTCGTAGTCGCGCTGGAGGGCCCGCGTCGTAGCCGAGAATTCATGATCGTAGGCAATCAGCGAGACCTCGAAATTGAGCTCGAAGCTGCGAAAATCGAGGTTGACCGTCCCGAACACCGTGAATTCGTCGTCAACGACCATACTCTTGGTGTGCAACAGCCCGTCGCGGAACTGCAGGATCGTCACGCCGACTTCGAGAAGGTCTTCGTGGTAGGCCTGGCTGGCAAAACGTACCAGGCGCGAGTCGATCTTTTCGGGAACGATCAGCACGACCCGGATGCCGCGCATGGCAGCCGAGCGCAACGCCGTCAGTAGGGCCTCGCCGGGAACGAAATAGGGCGTGGTCAGGACGATTTCGCGGCGGGCGGCGTAGATGGCCGTCAGCAGCAACGCGTCGATGCGTACCCGCGAGGTCTGCGGTCCCGAGGGAAATATCTGAACGTGGCCGGGCCCCGCAGGCGGCAGGTCAGGGGGCGGCAACGGCGCAAAATCGCCGCCGGTCTGCAGCGAGGTCAGCGAGAGCGAGACCGCTTCGAGCACCCAGGCGGCCGGCCCCTCGATCCGCGCCATGGCATCCACCCACTCGCCGACCCCGGCATCCTGTTTGAAGAAGCGCGGATCGGCGATGTTCATGCTCCCCATGTAGGCAATCCGGCGGTCGATGACGGCGATCTTGCGGTGATCGCGCAGGTCGAAACGGACGAACAGCGCGCGCAGCGGGTTGACCGGCAGCATTTCGACGACGTTGACGCCGGCGGCGCGCAGACGATCGAAGTCAGCGCTCTTGAAGAACGGGCGGCTGCCGAGCGAATCCATGAGCGCCGAGCAGGCGACGCCGCGCTGCGCAGCGCGCACCAGCGCCGAGATCAGGTCATCGACGAAGCCGCCGGCGCTCCAGATGTAGAACTCCATGTGGACCGAGGAAAACGCAGCGTCGATGTCGGAAACCATGGCGCGCATGATCGATTCGCTGTCGGCGAGCAATTGCAGGCGATGGCCGCTCATCAGCGGCAGTCCGACCGCGGTCTGGGCCAGGCGGCTGACGCTCTCGCCGCCGCTGGACAGGCGTGTCGGCGAGGCGATGGTGGTGACCGGGATGCGTTCGGCCCAACTCAGCACCTGCGGGCGCAGGGCAAGTGCCCGCTGCATCCAGACGCGGCCAAGACGCCGCTCGCCGATCAGCAGATACATCAGGGCGCCGATGCCGGGGAGCAGGATGACCAGCAGCAGCCAAGCAATCGCCGTTCCAGGCGCCGAGCGCCGCGAAAAGATGCGCAGCGACACCGCCACGACCAGGAGGACGTGGAGAACGGGGAGGAGACTCAGCATCATCGTGCCAGTATCATCTGCCTGATCGACCCCGGTCAACGGGGGGCATTTCGCGCGATGCCCCTTCCGTCGGCTGCGGATGTTGCCGGAAATTGAAGCGTTCCGGCACGTCGACCGCAGCGATCGGCTCGAGCGGCAGACCTTGCCGGAAGACGTGCCCGGATTTGCCCTTCATCAGCGCGAACAATGCGTTTTCGCCGGCCGGACGGCCGTCCGGGTCATGGCACTGGGCGATGAACCCGGCCAGATCGCGGTCATCGAGGAGGCCGATGCCGAGCGCGGTTGCGAGCAGCACGTTGCCATCCTCGTCGACATGAAGCGATTTCGGCGCGCCACTCGCAGCCCCGGTCTGGCTGACGAAGCCTCCGTCTTCCTGGCGGAATACCCACGGCGTGTAGGCAAGGCCGACGAAAACCCGCTGCGGGCCGTTCCGCACGAACCAGCAGCCGCCGTCATCGCAACCGTACTGCCGGTTGATGAAGGCGAGCAGGCCGCCATGGGTGACGCGCTCTCCCTGCAATCGCCAGTCGCCGCGCCGGTCGAGCGTCAGCCAGCCGTAACAGGCGGGGACGTCGGGCCATCTGGCGATGGCCGAGAAATCGACCGCCATCAGTCGGCGTAGTTCTCCGGAGGCGGGCAGGCGCAGTTCAGGTGGCGGTCGCCATAGACGTCGTCGATGCGATTGACGCTCGGCCAGAACTTGTTGGCAGCAACCCACGGCAGCGGGAAGACAGCCTGCCGACGGCTGTAGGGGTGCTTCCAGTCGGCGTCGATGACGTCCGCCTGCGAATGCGGGGCATTCTTCAGCGGATTGTCGTCGGCTGGCCAGACGCCGTTCTCGATCTGGCGGATTTCCTCGCGGATGGCGATCATCGCGCCGATGAAGCGGTCCAGTTCGGCCTTCGACTCGGATTCCGTCGGCTCGACCATGATCGTGCCGGCGACCGGGAAGGACACCGTCGGCGCGTGGAAACCGTAGTCCATCAGGCGCTTGGCGATGTCGGTTTCGGTGATCCCCGCATTTCCTCCCGTTGCGGCCTTGATCGGGCGGATGTCGAGGATGCATTCGTGCGCGACGCGGCCGTTCCTGCCAACGTAGAGCACCGGGTAGTGCGCCTGCAACCGCGTGGCGACGTAGTTGGCGTTGAGAATGGCAACCTGCGTGGCCTTCCTGACGCCTGCGCCGCCGAGCATGGCCAGGTACATCCAGGAAATGGTCAGGATCGAAGCCGACCCGAACGGGGCCGCGGAAACCGCGCCCTGTCCGCTGTGCGGGCCGTCGATGGGGGCAACGATGTGGTTGGCCATGAACGGGGCCAGGTGCGCCTTGAGGCCGATCGGGCCCATGCCCGGTCCGCCGCCACCATGCGGGATGGCGAAGGTCTTGTGCAGGTTCATGTGGCTGACGTCGGCGCCGATGAAGCCGGGCGAGGTCAGGCCGACCTGGGCATTGAGGTTGGCGCCGTCCATGTAGACCTGGCCGCCATGCCGGTGCACGATGGCGCAGATGTCGCGCACGGCTTCCTCGAACACGCCGTGGGTCGACGGGTAGGTGAGCATCAGGCAGGCCAGCTTGGCCGCGTGCAATCTGGCCTTGTTTTCGAGGTCGACCGTATCGACGTTGCCGTGCTCGTCGCAATCGACGACGACGACCTGCATGTTGCACATCTGGGCGGTGGCCGGATTGGTGCCGTGTGCCGACTTCGGGATCAGGCAGACGTTGCGGTAGTCCTCGTCGCGGCTGGCGTGGTAGCGGGCAATCGCCACCAGACCGGCGTATTCGCCCTGCGCCCCGGAGTTCGGCTGCATGCAGATGGCGTCGAAGCCGGTGACGGCTTTCAGCCATGCGGTCAGGCCGGCGATCATTTCCAGATAGCCGGCGGCTTGGTCGCGCGGCGCGAACGGGTGGATGCCGGCGAATTCCGGCCAGGTGACCGGGATCATCTCGCTGGTCGCGTTCAGCTTCATGGTGCACGAGCCGAGCGAGATCATCGAGTGGTCGAGCGCCAGATCCCTGTTCTGCAGCGACTTCAGGTAGCGCAGCATCTCGTGTTCGGTGTGGTGCGTGTTGAACACGGGGTGCCGCAGGATGGCGTCGCCGCGCAGCAGCCCGGCCGGGACGCCGGGGTCGGCGGCGGCAATCCGGGCGTCGATGGCCTCGACGTCGAGGGTGACCTGGGCGATCAGCTTGAAGAGGACGGCGACGTCGTGGCGCGTGGTCGTCTCGTCGCAGGAAATGCCGAGCACGCCGGCGGCGACGCGGCGCAGGTTGTAGCCGGCTGCCAGCGCTTCGCGATAGACCGCTTCGGCACGGGCGCCGAGGTCGAAGTGGATGGTGTCGAAGTACTGCCGGGTCAGCACCGCGATGCCGGCGCGCTTCAGGCCTTCGGCGAGGAGCGCGGTCAGGCGGTGGATGCGCCCGGCGATGGTGCGCAGCCCTTCGGCGCCGTGATAGACGGCGTACATGCCGGCCATGTTGGCCAACAGCACCTGCGAGGTGCAGATGTTGGAGTTGGCCTTCTCGCGGCGGATGTGCTGCTCGCGCGTTTGCAGCGCCATGCGGTAGGCGGTGTTGCCGCGGGCATCCTTGGAGACGCCGATGATGCGGCCCGGCATCGCGCGGACGAAGGCTTCGCGAGTGGCGAAGAAGGCGGCGTGCGGACCGCCGAAGCCCATCGGGATGCCGAAGCGCTGGCTGGAGCCGAGGGCGATGTCGGCGCCCATGGCGCCGGGCGACTTGAGCAGGACCAGCGCCATCAGGTCGGTGGCGACGGCGACGGTGGCGCCCCTGGCCTTGAGGCCGGCGATGACGTCGCTCAGGTCGCGGACCTCGCCGCTATCGTTCGGGTACTGCAGCAGGGCGCCGAAGAATTCCTCGTCCTTTACCGCGTCGACCGCGGCAACCTTCAGCTCGAAGCCGAAGTAGGCGGCGCGCGTCCGGACGACATCGATGGTCTGCGGGAAGCAGGCGGCATCGACCAGGAAACGGTTGGACTTCGACTTCGAGACGCGGCGCGCCATGGCCATGGCTTCGGCGGCGGCGGTGGCTTCGTCGAGCAGCGAGGCGTTGGCGGTTTCCAGGCCGGTCAGGTCGACGACCATCTGCTGGAAATTCATCAGCGCTTCCAGGCGGCCCTGGGCGATTTCGGCCTGGTAGGGTGTGTAGGCGGTGTACCAGCCCGGATTCTCCATGACGTTGCGCAGGATGACCTTGGGCGTCAGCGTGTCGTAATAGCCCATGCCGATGCACGACCTGTTGACGACGTTCTTGCGGGCCATGGCTTTCAGCGTCGCCAGCGCCTCGTGCTCGCGTTGCGGCGGGGACAGCGGCAGGTCGGCCGGCAGGCGGATGACGGCCGGCACGGTCTGGTCGATCAGTTGTTCCAGGCTGGCGGCGCCGATGGCCGCCAGCATGTCGGCGATTTCGGTCGCGCAGGGGCCGATGTGGCGGCCGATGAACTCGTCGCGCTGTTCCAGTGCGGAGAGCGGTTGATTGAGTGGCATGGGCTTTCCTTGCTCAGGCGGCGTCGGCGACGGCCTGGTAGCCGGCGGCGTCGAGCATCTCGTCGAGGTCGGCGACGTTATCCGGGGCCATCCTGAACAGCCAGGCGGCGTAGGCGTCCTGATTGACCGATTCCGGCGCGTCGGCGGCGGCCTGGTTGACTTCGGTGACGGTGCCGGCGATCGGCGCATACACGTCGGCGGCGGCCTTGACCGATTCGACGACGGCGATTTCCTTGTCCTTCTCGAAATGAGTGCCGACTTCCGGCAGCTCGACGAAAACGAGGTCACCCAGCGCTTCCTGGGCATGGTCGGTGATGCCGACGGTCACGGAGCCATCGGCGTTGAGCTGCATCCATTCGTGGGAGGCGGCGTACTTGAGGTTGGCGGGGACGTTGGACATGATGGTTTCCTTGGTGAATGGTGAATGGTGAATGGTGAATGGTGAATGGTGAATGGTGAATGGTGAATGGTGAATGGTGAATGGGCGCCTGTTGGCGATTGGTTATCTGGCAGCGCGCCGGCTTCGATGGCTTTCAGGTAGCCGAGAATCCGTTCGCTGGTGACGAAGTAGACATGTGCCTTGATGTCCTGCTCGCGCACGATGGGAAAGGTGGAAAGAATGTAGTCGGCGTCCGCGGTCGACAGGCCGTAGAGGTGAAAAAACAGCGCATCGAGGCGGGCCAGGCGTTGCGCGCGGTCGGCGGCGTTCCAGAGAAATGGCGGCCTTACCGCGCCGTTTTCGTCGACGTAGCCGAGGTCGCGGGCGAAAGGGGCCAGGTCGTGGGCGGTGTAGGAGAGCGCCAGGACTTCGTCGCGGATGAAATCGGCAATGCGGACGCCGCCGATCTCGGCTTCGTAAGCGGCGGGGGCGATGACCGGGAGTTGTTCGAGGATGAACAGGTTGATCGTCTGACCCTGCAGTTTTTGCCGCAGCACGAAATCGAAGGCGAAGCTGTTGAGATTGGCCAGGAGAAGGGCGGCTTGTTTGGCGTACTCCTTGGAGCAAAGTCCAATCGGCAGCAAAAGCGGAATCTTGTTGCCGAAACCGGCCTGCGGTAACAGGGTGGCGATCATCGTTCTGGCATTGGTCGGCGCAGTGATTTCCTTGAAACCGAGCGCCCATTTCCCGGCATGAACCCTTTCCACGTCTTCTGTCGATACCCAGTATTGCGGGACCGAATAGCGGTCGGGCTGTTCTTTCAGCGCCTCGGAGAGGCTTTCCTGCTGCGCGGCACGGTACAGGTTGTCCTTGTTGATGACGACATCGGCGGCGCGATGATCGTACATCTGGACCATCTTGCCTTCGTAGAGCGGCAGCGCGCCGTTTTCGGGCTTTTTCAGAAACAAATGCGAGTCGTTGGTCATGTCGAACATGCGCACATAACGCAGCGGCCAGGCACGCTGCTCGCCGGATTCGCCATGCCTGACCAGGACGGGATGGTGGCGGTAGATGGCGAGCGTCAATTCGGCGTCGCGCTGGCTGCGAAAGACGGGAGCGGCGCCGGTGTTCGGGTTGACCTGCAGGAAATCGGCGCCGGAGAGGCGCAGGACCCGTTGCGGCTCGGCCAGTTCGGCGACGTCGTGCAGGTAGAAGGCGGAGCGGATTTCGTGAAAACGGCGGCTTTCGCTGCCGAAAACCAAGGCGCAGAACTTGAAGCTGGCATGAACATCGGGAAAGAAGACCTTGCGGTTCTCGAAATCGTAAAGGGCGGCGAGGCGGCTGCCCCGGCCCTCGACCGCTTCGCTCAGCGTGCGGAAGAAGGGCACGGCGCCTTTGTCGGCGGCGATGCCGGAGGGTGTGAGCAGGCCGACGATGCCATTGACGCTTGCCAAGGCAGCGGCACGCTCGACGAACAGGCTGTAAAGGTTGGTGTCGCCGCCCGAGAGCAGCGGAAAATCACCGCATTCACGCAGCACGCGGGCGCCGGCTTCGGCGGATTCCTGGGCGGCTTGATAGTCTTGCCAGAGGCGGGTCTTGCGGCGCGCCTCATGCTCGATCAGCGCCTTGCGGTCGGCGGCACGCGCTTGCAGGGCAATGGCCGGCTTGCGTTCGGCGAACCATTCGACTTGCTGCAGCTTGATGCGATCCCACGGGGGATTGCCGATCAGCGCGTCGAAGCCGCCCTGACCGTTCTGCCAGACGGTGGCGAAGGCGGTCTGCCAGTGGAAAAAGCGCTCGCGGCGGGCCAGGGTGAAAATACGGGTCAGAACGGCGTTGACCGCAAACGTCGTTTCGTCGGCGTCTTCGGGAGCGTCACCCTCGTCATCGCCGGCTTCGTTGCAGCGAAGCCAGGCGCTTTCGGCAACCAGGCTCAGGTTGTAGCGGCCGGAGAACAGTTCGGCCAGCGCGGTTTTGATCGATTCGTCCTTGAGATTGGCGAGTTTGAGATGGGGCCAGCCGGGAACGATCCAGCGGAGCGCGCGCCAGAAGTCGAGCAGGGCATGGATGGGACGCAGATGGCGTTGCGCTTCGTCGGCCAGACGCTTCGATTCGTGCGCCTCGGCGATGCTGGTATCGGTCAGTTCGGCGACCGTTTCAAGGCTTTGCGCGGCCATGCCGAGGCGGGTCATTTCGTCTTCCTGGAACAGCGTGCCGAGCTTGGCCAGGCCGGCGCGAACCGTCGCGATGGTCTCGCCATGCAGGGAATCGCCGCATTGCAGGTGGTGATCGAGGACGGAGAGCGGCGCACCGACCGTGAAGGTGTGCAGCCAGAGGCCAACCTTGGCCAGTTCGACCGCCATCGGGTTCTTGTCCACGCCGAAGACGACGCGCTTGAGGATCATGCGCCGGATGATGTGGCGGTCGTCGAGCTGACGGCGGTCGATCGCCCAGCCGTGTTCGTCGGCGGCCTTGAGGATGCGCCGGCGAATATCGGCGATGCGGCTGACGACGGGCGACGACCACGGGCACCCTTGCTCTTCGAGGTGGGCGGCGAAGGCGCAGCGATTGACCGCGTTGGCCGCGCCTTGGGCGGCTTCGAGCGCGCGGTCGGCCAGCCAGTCGACCAAGGCCACGAGAAAATGGCCGCTGCCCATCGCAGGGTCGCAGATCTTGAGCGAGAGGAACCGGCTGGCCGGGTCGGCGGCGTCGAGGCGGTCCCATTCGTAGGGTTTGAGTTCGGCTTTTTTGCGGTACTTATCGAGCAGGGTATCGAAAGCGGCTTGCCTTTCGCTCAACAGGCGGCCGACCGCTTCGTCGAGAACCAGGCGCACCAGCGCATCGTGCGTGTAGTAACTGCCGCTGCCTTTACGGGCGAAGCTGGCTTTGTTCACCTTCAACTGGCCGTCTTCCTGTTCCAGACGATATTCGAGGAGGCGCTCATAAACGCCGCCCAAATGGATGACCGACAGGTCGCGGTAGTTGATGCGCGCCTTGAGCAGGTCTTCGGTGCGCCGCGAGAGGGCGTCGATGATTGGCGCGAGCCGCGCATCCGGCAGCTTGACGCGGGCCAGGATCGCCGAACGCCTGCGTTCGAAAAGGCTGCCGTTATAGGCGGGCATGCCGAGCGTGTCGTCGCCTTCGGCGATCAGCGTGAACAGGTTGTCGAGCTGGCTCCAGTAATCGTGGATGCGGCTAGCCAGGGTCTTGCCCTTGTCCATGGCTTCGGCGATCTGCTCGCACAGCCGGGTCAGGGAGTAATCGGCGTAGCGCGGGTCGTTGACCGGGAGCAGCCGCCGGTCTTCGGCGTAGAACAGGAAGAGCAGGCGGTAGAGCAGGACCAGCGCGGCTTCCCGCAATTCTTCCAGATAGGCGGTGGTGTATTGGCCCTTGCGGTCCTTCCCGGCCTGCCGGTCGTCGGCGGCGATGGCCTCGCAGAGCGCCGGGAAGACTTCCCTGAAAACGCGTTGACCAAGGAGTCCGGAGACCGTTTCCTCGTAACGCCGGGCTTCGGTCAGCGCAATGGCATGGAAGGTACAGCGCTCGCTGTCCCAGGACTGCGGCAGGAAGGCGCTGCGCCCGAAAAGCACGAAAAAGAGCTTGAGGCCGTGCCGTGTCTCGAAATCGTCAAACTCCGCCGGGATGCCCCCGATACCGAGCAAGGCCGCGAGATTGATCTCGAAGAAATCTTCGGCGCGCGAGCGCGCATCCTGCCAGTAGAGCCGCCATGCCGCGCCATTGGTCAGGATGCCCCACTTGACCGCCCGATCGCTCATGACGTCGGCGCGCGACAGGTAGCGCAGCATTTGCGAGGACGGCGCGCCGAAATCGAAGCGCTTGCGGGTCTTCGTTCCGACGCTTTCTTCCCACCGGTCAAGCGGGCGCAGCCAGCGCTTGGCTTCGAGCAGGGCGATGCCGTACCGGGTGCGCTGGTCGTCGGTGACCGCCAGGGCGCGCATTTTCGCCTCGGCGTTCGGCATCAGCAGGAAATCCGGCACATCGTCCCGCCCGACTTCAGAGAGATTGACTTGGGAAATCCAGGCGTCGCGCCAGCCCAGCAAATCGATTATGGGCTCGACCAGTTCGTCCTCGGTTTGGGCTTCGTTCGGCGTGCTGGCGGCTGAAAACCGGGAAAAATGAATGCGGAGTTCGGCGATGAAGGCGTCGAGCTCCGTCTCGGCCAGGGACTGCCAGGCTCCGGTTTCGGAAATGCCGCGGAGCAGGAAATCGGACGAGAAGAGCAAGCCTTGCATTGACCTAGCCGGTAAATGGGTTCAGCAGGCCAATCCCGCAGCCGTCGAAATCGCGGATGTTGCGGGTAACAAGGGTAAGGTCGTGTGCTTGGGCGGTGGCGGCGATGAGCATGTCGGCTTGGGAGCGTGTGATGCCGCGCAGGGAAAAATCACCGCGCATCTGGCCGGCGCGGCAGGCAATTTCTTGTGTCATCGGCAGCACCGAGCAACGAGCGTTCAGCAGCAAATCATGATCACCGCTGCAACCGGTGTATTGCGGTTGTAGATAATCTGCGGTTCGGTGCCCGCCTGTTTGACGACTTCCGGGAAGTGCTGCTTGGCTTGGGCGATATTCCAGTTCATGGCGAACTCCAATCATGTCCATAACAAATATGAATCATAGACATTTCGGCTGCCTTACGAGGTCAAGTCACAGACTTGCCGTTGCGGGCGAATACGGGTTTGACGACCTTGGCCTTGAGCAGCTTGCCGCGAATGTCGACTTCGACTTTTTCGCCAACCTGAACGCCGAGCGGCAGGCGGGCGAGGGCGATGGATTGCTGCAGCGTTGGTGAGAAACTACCCGAAGTAATTTCGCCATTTCCATGTTTTGTAATGACTTTTTGGTGGCTACGCAGCACGCCTTTGTCTAGCAGGATCAGCCCGAGGAACTGCTTCTGCTGGCCTGTTGCGGTCAACGCCGATTTGCCGACGAAATCACGCTCGTCCGTCATGGCGACTGTCCACGCGAGACCGGCATCGAGCGGTGAAACCGTCTCGTCCATGTCCTGGCCGTAGAGATTCATGCCCGCTTCGAGGCGCAGCGTATCGCGGGCGCCGAGTCCGCAGGGGGCGATGCCAGCGTCCACGAGTTTCTGCCAGATTACATTAGCTTCCACTGCCGGCATCATGATTTCAAAGCCATCTTCACCCGTGTAACCGGTGCTGGCGATAAAGTACTGATCGACTTCGGCGGCGAAGAAAGGCTTCAGGCCTTCGCTGGCGGCTTTGATCTGCGGGAGCGCCCGCCAGACCTTGGCGCGGGCGTTCGGGCCCTGCACGGCGATGATCGCCAGCGCCTGGTCGCCATCGCGGCGCGGCGAGATGGCCACATCCATATTCCATTCGGCGGCCCTGGCCCGCATCCAGGCGAGGTCCTTGTCGGCGGTGCCGGCGTTGACCACGATGCGGAAGCGGGCGTCGCTCAGGAAGTAGATGATCAGGTCGTCGATGACGCCGCCGGCCGCGTTGAGCATGGCTGTGTACAGCGCCTTGCCGGGGGTGGTCAGCTTGGCGACATCGTTGGCGACGAGGCGCGAAAGGAAGGGGCGGCAATCGGCACCGGCGAGGTCGACCGGGCACATGTGCGAGACGTCGAACATGCCGCAGTCGTTACGCACGGCGTGGTGTTCCTCGATCTGCGAGCCGTAGTTGACCGGCATGTCCCAGCCGCCGAAATCGACCATCCGGGCGGCGAGTGAGCGATGGGCATCGTTCAGAACCGTTTTCTTCAGCATATCAATCCTTTATGAGCGTTTGTTAACGCCATTTCTAGAAATGGAAAAAGGGGTGAAACGAAAGAACGGCTTCTTGCGTTTCACCCCTCTGTCCTCGATACCTGAGAGATTTGCCCCATCGGTGGATGTCGACCGCATCCCGAAGGAGGTGCCCTCGGGGTGCCACGGTTGCCATCGCTCTCCAGAGTTTCGGGTTTGACCCCGGTTCCGCGGTTCCTTTTGCCTGAGCGTTTTCGGGTGGAATTGCGCCTTCGGCGGCAAAGCGAATCTGCACTCTCCCACGGAATGGGGGCACTATAGCCGGATGCCCGGTGCGAGGCAACCTCTACGCCGCACAGGCGCTGCACAGCCGAATCCGGGCAACGGTGGGCTTCGTGTTAAACTCGCCAATTGTCTTTTTTCGTGTTGCCCGTGACCCCAGCCAACTTCGACTTCCATTGCCATTCTGCCGTTTCCGACGGCCTGCTGCCGCCGCAGGAGGTGGCCAGGCGGGCGGCTGGGAATGGCGTCGACCTCTGGGCGCTCACCGATCACGACGATCTCGGTGGTCTGCTCATCGCCGGGGAGGCTGCCGCGGAATCCGGGATGGGTTTTGTCCCGGGCGTCGAGATCTCGATCGAGTGGGGAGGCGGGCCGATTCATGTCGTCGGTCTCGGCTTCGATCCGGAGGATCGTGGCTTGTCCGGCGGGGTCGATGAATTGCGCAGCGGCCGCATCGAGCGCGCCCGGCGGATGGGCGATGCACTGGCCGCCATCGGCATTCCCGACGCGTATGAAGGCGCCCTCTGCTTCGTGACCAATCCGAGTCTGATTTCGCGCGCTCATTTTGCGCGCTACCTGGTGTCGATCGGTATCGCTCGCGACATGCCGGGCGTCTTCCAGCATTACCTGACTCCGGGCAAGCCGGGCTATGTCGATCATCGCTGGGCGACCCTGCAGGAAGCGATTGGGTGGATCGCCGGTGCCGGCGGCGTGGCGGTGGTGGCGCATCCGGGGCGCTACCGGATGTCCGGCGGCGAGATGCGCCGCTTCCTCGACGAATTCAAGGACCTCGGCGGACAGGGCCTCGAGGTCACCTGCGGCAGCCATTCGCCCGACCAAGTGATGCATTTCGCCAGGCTGGCCCGGCACTATGCCTTTCACGCCTCGCGCGGTTCGGATTTTCATGGGCCGCAGGAGAGTTATGTCGATCTCGGCAGGTTGCCGCAACTGCCGGAAGACCTCAAGCCGGTCTGGCGTCTGGTGACCTGAGCCATGGCCCGCATCGTCAATATCCATCCGGATTCACCGCAACACCGCCTGCTGGCGCAGGCGGCGGAACTCATCCGCGATGGCGGCATCGTCGCGCTGCCGACCGATTCCTGCTACGCCCTGGGCTGTCACCTCGGCGACAAGGAAGCGCTGGACCGCATCCGCATGATTCGCCAGATCGACGAGCGCCACCACCTGACGCTGATGGTGCGCGATCTCTCGGAAATCGCCCATTTCGCCCGCGTCGACAATGCCCAGTACCGCCTGCTCAGGGCGACGACGCCGGGCAGCTACACCTTCATCCTCGAGGGCACCAAGGAATTGCCGCGCCGGGTCATGCACCCCAAGCGCAAGACCATCGGGCTGCGGGTTCCCGATCATCCGGTCGCACTGGCCATGCTCCAGGAGTTGAATGAACCGCTGCTGACGACGACCCTGCAGTTGCCGGGCGACGAGGCGCCGCTGACCGAGGGCTGGGAGATTCAGGATCGCCTTGACGACCAGATCGAACTGATTCTCGACGCTGGCCAATGCGGCACCGAGCCGACCACCGTCATCGACCTCACCGGCAGGGCGCCCGAACTGATCCGCGCCGGCCGCGGTTCGCTCGCACCCTTCGGGCTGGACTGACCGGCATGCTCGAAAGCGTGATCCAGACCATCGCCATCTCGGCGCTGCCGGTGATCTTCGCGATTACCCTGCACGAGGCGGCGCACGGTTACGCCGCGCGCCACTTCGGCGACCCGACCGCCTGGCAGATGGGGCGCATCAGCCTCAATCCGCTGCGCCATATCGACCCGGTCGGCACCATCCTCATTCCGGCGGCGATCCTGCTCTTTTCAGGCGGCACCTTCCTGTTCGGCTACGCCAAGCCGGTGCCGGTGGATTTCAGCCGGCTGCGCAACCCGAAGCAGGACATGTTCTGGGTCGCTGCCGCCGGGCCGGGCGCCAACCTGTTCATGGCCTTCTGCTGGGCTTTCATGCTCAAGCTGGCCTGGCTGCTGCCGGGCAACGTGTTTACGCTGCCGCTCTCCGAAATGAGCAAGGTCGGGATCATCGTCAATTGCGTGCTGATGGTCCTCAACCTGCTGCCGCTGCCGCCGCTCGATGGCGGAAGGATCGCCGTCAGCCTGTTGCCGCACGGACTGGCCTGGCGATTCGCGAAGATCGAGCGCTGGGGCTTCCCGATTTTGCTGCTCCTCTTGTTCACCGGTATTCTCGGCGCGGTCATGAATCCGCTGGTAATCCTGGTGGCGCGGACGATCGAATCCATTTTCGGGCTTTACTGAACCACCATGTACGCAGAACGTGTCCTTTCCGGCATGCGTCCCACCGGGTCGCTGCATCTCGGCCATTACCACGGAGTCCTCAAGAACTGGGTCCGGCTCCAGCACGAATATCCCTGCCTGTTCTTCGTTGCCGACTGGCATGCGCTGACGACACATTACGACGATCCGCAGGGCATCGAGCAGGCGACCTGGGAGATGGTCATCGACTGGCTGGCCGCCGGGGTCGACCCCAACCAGGCCACCCTGTTCATCCAGTCGAAGGTGCCGGAGCATGCCGAACTGCACCTGCTGCTGTCGATGATGACGCCGCTCGGCTGGCTGGAACGGGTGCCAACCTACAAGGACCAGCAGGAAAAGCTGGAGAACAAGGATCTGTCGACCTACGGTTTTCTCGGCTACCCGCTGCTGCAGGCGGCCGACATCCTGATCTACCGCGCCGACAAGGTGCCGGTGGGCGAGGACCAGGTGCCGCACATCGAGTTTTCCCGCGAAATTGCCCGCCGCTTCAACCACCTGTACGGCCGCGAGCCCGGCTTCGCGGACAAGGCGCGCGAGGCGGTCAAGAAGCTGGGTGGCAAGAAGGCCCGGTTGTACGAGGAATTGCGGATCCGCTTCCAGCAGAAGGGCGACCGCGAGGCCATCGAGCAGGCCAGGGCGATCCTCGATGAAGTCCAGCACCTGTCGCTGGGCGACCGCGAGCGTCTGTTCGGCTTTCTGGAAGGCACCGGCAAGATGATTCTCGCCGAGCCCGGGGCGCTGCTGACCGAGGCTTCCAAAATGCCGGGTCTGGACGGGCAGAAGATGTCGAAGTCTTACGGTAACACGATCACGCTGCGTGAATCCGCGGACTCGGTCACGAAGAAGGTGCGCAGCATGCCGACCGATCCCGCCCGCGTACGCCGTAGCGACCCCGGCGAGCCGGCCAGATGTCCGGTCTGGCAACTGCACCAGGTCTATTCCGATGCGGAGTGCAAGGAATGGGTACAGCAGGGTTGCCGCAGCGCCGGTATCGGCTGCATCGACTGCAAGCAACCGGTGATCGACGCCATCCTGCGCGAGCAGGCGCCGATGCGCGAGCGGGCGCAGGTCTATCTGGATGACCCGACGCTGGTCCGCAACATCATCGCCGACGGCTGCGAGAAGGCGCGAGAACTCGCCCGCGAGACGATGCGCGACGTGCGCGAGTCGATGGGCCTGGAGTATCACTGATGCGCAGGGAAGCGCCGAGCCGTGGCTGCCGACGCAGCGAGCCTCGCAGGGATCGGACCTGCGTTCCGGCCCGCTGACATGGACGTTGCGGTCGACCTTCCCCAGGAGGCGTATTTCGAGCCGGTGGCCCGCATCTACGGCGAGCCGCTCGAGCAGTTGCCGCAGGATCTCTACATCCCGCCGGACGCGCTGGCGATCATGCTCGACGCCTTCGAAGGCCCGCTCGACCTGCTGCTCTACCTGATCCGCAAGGCCAACGTCGACATTCTCGACATCCCGATGGCGCCGCTGACCCGGCAGTATCTCGACTACATCGAGAGCATGCGCGCGAGCAACCTCGAACTGGCCGCCGATTACCTCGTGATGGCGGCGATGCTGATCGAGATCAAGTCGCGCATGCTGTTGCCGCGCCCGAAGGCGGGCGCCGGCGACGAGGCGGAGGATCCGCGTGCCGAACTGGTGCGCCGCCTGATGGAATACGAGCAGATGAAGCTGGCCGGGCTCAAGCTCAATGAACTGCCGCAGGCCGAGCGCGAATTCTTCTGGGTCGAGACCCTGGTCGAGAAGTCGCTGTACGTGCGCTTGCCGGAGGTGTCGCTCGACGATCTCCGGGAAGCCTGGATGGCCGTCGTGCGCCAGGCCGGTTTGAAAAAGCATCACAAGATCGGCCGCGAGGAACTGTCCGTGCGCGAGCACATGGGGATCATCCTCCGGGTCTTGCGCGAGCACGGTGGTTTCGTGCAGTTCGAAACGATGTTCGATCGGGGCATGGGGGTGCCCGGGCTGGTCGTGCATTTCCTGGCGATGCTCGAGCTGGCCCGCGAAAAGTTGGTCGAATTTACCCAATCCGAGGCTTTTCAGCCGATATACCTGAGGGTGCATCAAGGTGGAAGCGAGTCTGGTCAAGAAGGTGCTTGAAGCGGCACTGCTCGCTGCACGCGAGCCGATGACGCCGCTCGAACTGCGCAAGATGTTCGACGAGGAACTGGCGCCCGACCTCCTGCGCAAGCTGCTCGACGAACTGCGCGAGGAATGGGCCGAGCGCCCGGTCGAGCTGATCCAGCTTGCGTCGGGCTGGCGTTTCCGGACGCGGGCCGAATTCCTCCCGTACCTCGAGCGCCTGAACCCGGAAAAGCCGCCGAAATACTCGCGGGCGATGCTGGAAACGCTGGCCATCATCGCCTACCGGCAGCCGGTGACGCGCGGAGACATCGAGGAAATCCGCGGCGTCGCCGTCAATACGAATGTCGTCAAGACGCTCGAGGAGCGTGGCTGGATCGATGTCGTCGGTCATCGCGACACGCCCGGCCGGCCGGCGCTGTTCGCGACGACGAAGAAGTTTCTCGACGATCTCGGGCTGCGCAGCGTCAGCGAGTTGCCGCCGCTCGAACAGATCAGTCAGACACTGGAACCGGATCATGAAAACTAGACGCACGCCTTTCCGCCAATCGCCGAATAAGAGCGAGGGCGGCTTTGAAAAACGGCCTGAAAAAGGCGTCGACCGCAACAGCGAGGCGCCGCGCGCTCGCGGCCGGCGTGGCGCGGGCAACGAAGCCGGGGTGGGGGCGCCGGTTCTGGCCACTAGGCCACGGCGCAAGCCGGCACCTAATACCGGCGGGCGGGCGAATCGTGGCAGCGTTGCGCGTGATGGCCGGCCGCTGGCCGAAGTTAAGCCGGAACGTCTGCAGAAGGTACTCGCGCAGGCCGGCGTCGGTTCGCGGCGGGAGATGGAAGAGTGGATTGCCGCGGGCCGGATAAGCGTCAATGGGGTCACTGCCCGGCTGGGTCAGAGCGTGGTGCCGACCGACAGGATCAAGATCGGTGGCCGCTTGGTCAATGTGCGATTCACCTCGAACCGGGTGCCGCGTGTCATCCTCTATCACAAGCCCGAGGGGGAGATCGTCTCGCGTGACGACCCGGAGGGGCGGCCCTCGGTCTTCGCCGCGCTGCCGCGCATCCGCAGCGGCCGCTGGATCGCCGTCGGTCGGCTCGACTTCAACACCTCCGGCCTGCTTCTGTTTACCACCTCGGGCGAACTGGCCAACCAGCTGATGCACCCGAGTTCGGAACTGGTCCGCGAGTATGCGGTGCGGGTTCTCGGCGAGCTGACGCCCGAAGTGCAGCAGCAACTGCTGAACGGCGTCGAACTCGACGACGGCCCGGCCAGCTTTGCCAGCATCGACGAAGCCGGGGGCGAGGGGGCCAACCGCTGGTATCGCGTGACCCTGTTCGAAGGGCGCAACCGCGAGGTGCGCCGCTTGTTCGAGACGGTCGGGTGCACGGTCAGCCGACTGATCCGGATTCGCTACGGCCCGTTCAGCCTGCCGCCGCAGCTCAAGCGGGGGCGCGTGCGCGAACTTGAAGAGAACGAAGTCAAGGCTTTGCAGAGCGTACTGGAGAACTCGATCAAGCCGGCGGCGCCTCGGGAACGTGCATAAAGTCTGCCAGACTGATTTACCGGGAGGAACAAACTCACTATAATTCACCAGTTTGTTCCTCTCGCCATTTCCGGCGGGCATCTTTTCTGTGAGATGGGCGTTTCGCCCATTTTTTGTTTGTGGCCATGGATTTAAACGCGCTGCTTGAAACGACCGTGGTCGGTCTCGGTTATGAACTCGTCGATATCGAGTTGTCGCCCCGTGGCCGGACCATTCGCGTCTTCATCGACCTGCCCGACAAGGAGAACGGGGTCGATGTCGACGATTGCGCACGCGTGTCCAATCAGCTTTCGCGCCTGCTGGATGTGGAGAACGTCGATTACGACCGGCTCGAAATCTCGTCGCCGGGTCTTGATCGCGTGGTCAAGAAGCCCGGGGACTTCCAGCGCTTTGCCGGGCACGATATCCAGATCAAGCTGCGCATCCCGCAGGGCGGCCGCCGCAACTTCCAGGGCCAACTGATCGGCCTTGCCGACGGCAAGGTTGGTCTGCGCCTGGAGACGGATACGGTGGAACTCGAATTCAACAATATCGAGAGGGCACGTCTGGTGCCGCGATTCGACTGAAGGACTAGGAGGTTTTGGCCCATGAGCCGTGAAATTTTGCTGTTGGTCGATGCGCTGGCCCGCGAGAAGAACGTCGGCAAGGAAATCGTCTTTGGCGCCCTTGAACTGGCGCTGGCTTCGGCGACCAAGAAGCGTATCCATGACGAAGCCGATGTGCGGGTGTCGATCGACCGCGAAAGCGGCAATTACGAGTCCTTCCGTCGCTGGCAGGTTGTTCCCGATGACGCATACGTTAATGAATACCTCGAGGTGCCGCTCTCTGAGGCACGCAAGGAGGATCCGGAAATCGAGGCTGGCGATTCGCTCGAGGAGCCTCTCGAGCCCATCGACTTCGGCCGCATCGGGGCGCAGGCGGCCAAGCAGGTCATCCTGCAGAAGATTCGCGACGCCGAGCGTGAACAGATTCTGGCCGACTTCCTCGAGCGCGGCGAGCATATCGTCTATGGCACCATCAAGCGCATGGAGCGGGGTAGCGCGATCATCGAAGCCGGCAAGATCGAGGCGGTGCTGCCGCGTGACCAGATGATCCCCAAGGAAAACCTGCGTATCGGCGATCGCGTTCGTGCCTATCTCCTGCGTATCGACCGCAATGCGCGGGGTCCGCAGATCATCCTGTCGCGCACCGCGCCGGAATTCGTCATCAAGTTGTTCGACCTGGAAGTGCCGGAGATTTCGGACGGCCTCATGGAAATCAAGGCGTGTGCCCGTGATCCCGGTTTGCGTGCCAAGATTGCCGTCAAGTCGAACGACCCGCGCGTTGACCCGATCGGCACCTGCGTCGGCTTGCGCGGTTCGCGCGTCACTGCGGTGCGCAACGAAATCGGCGGCGAGAACATCGATATCGTGCTGTGGTCGGCGGATCCGGCGCAGTTCGTCGTCGGCGCGCTGTCGCCGGCGGAGGTTTCCTCGATCGTCGTCGATGAAGAAAAGCACGCCATGGATGTCGTGGTCGACGAGGACAACCTCGCCATCGCAATCGGCCGCAACGGGCAGAACGTCCGCCTAGCCTCGGAACTGACCGGCTGGACGATCAACCTGATGACCCAGGATGAGTCGGTCAAGCGGTCGGAGGCGGAATACGCGGTAACCCGGGTTACCTTCATGGAAAAGCTGGATATCGACGAGGAACTCGCGGATCTGCTGATCGGGGAAGGCTTCTCGACGCTCGAGGAGGTCGCTTACGTTCCGCTCGCCGAAATGCTCGAGATCGAGGGGCTCGATGAAGACATCGTCAATGAGCTGCGCAATCGGGCACGCAATGTACTGCTGACCGAGGCCATCGTGAACGAGGAGCAGATCGAAGGCGTGGCCGACGACCTGTTGACGCTCGAGGGCATGACCAGGGAACTGGCGGCAAAGCTGGCCGGCAAAGAGGTCAAGAGTCGCGATGACCTCGCCGAACTGGCGGTCGATGAACTCGTTGAATTGACCGGCATCGACGAGCAGCGTGCCAAGGAAATCATTTTGAAGGCGCGTGCTCACTGGTTTGAGTGAGCGGGAGGGTAGCAAGCATGACCGCAACAACTGTTTCGCAATTTGCCGCAGAACTCAAGATGCCGGTGTCGGCCCTGCTCGAACAACTGGGCAGGGCCGGTGTCGCCAAGAAGGAGAGCGCCGATGCGTTGACCGATCAGGACAAGGCAAGATTGCTCGATTACCTGCGCCGCGCCCATGGCGACGATTCGAAGACCAAGATCACGCTGACCCGCAAGCAGACGTCGGAATTCAAGGCGACCGATTCGCATGGCCGTGCCCGGACGGTTCAGGTCGAGGTGCGCAAAAAGCGCGTCCTGATCAAGCGCGAAGCGGGTGATCATGGTGTCGAGCAAGTTGCCGAGGGGGTCGCCGGAGTGGTCGAAAAGCCGGCGGATCTGCCGGTCGTCGAACCGGTTGTGGAGGTCGCACCGGTTGTCGAGAATGTGCCGGTAGTTGAGGCGAAGCCTGAGGCGAGGCCGCAGCCGACGGTCTCGCTTGCTTCCGTGATTGGCCAGGGCGAGTTGCGTTCCCGTGAGGAGCAGGATCGCCGCTATAGCCAGTTGCGCGAAATCCAGGAACAGGAGTTGAAGGCAAAGCTGGCCCGCGAAGCCGAACTGGCCCGCATGCGCCAGCAGGCAGAGGCAGCAGCCGAAGCCGCCAGGCTGGCTGGCCAGGCGACGCAGCAGGCTACCGCCCAGGCGAAGACGCAGGAAGGCGCGCCGGACAAGGGGACACTGCACAAGAAGCCCGAAGCGCCGGGTAAGGAGGCCAAGAAGGGCGGCAACGGTCGTGCCGACGACAGCCGCAAGAAGCCGGGTATCAAGACGCGCTCGGCCGATCCCGGCAGTTCGTGGAAGAGCGGCCGGCATGGCCACAGGAAACATGGCCACGCGGTTGACGAAGGCCAGGGGAGTTTCCAGGCACCGACCGAAATCATTGTTCGTGAGATTCATGTTCCCGAAACCATTTCAGTGGCCGATCTGGCGCACAAGATGGCGGTGAAGGCCATTGAAGTCATCAAGGTGATGATGAAGATGGGTTCGATGGTCACCATCAACCAGGTGCTGGATCAGGAAACGGCCATGATCGTGGTCGAGGAGATGGGCCACAAGGCGCTTGCCGCCAAGCTCGACGACCCGGATGCCTTCCTCGAGGAGTCCGCCGCGCACAAGGACGTGCCAATGGAGCCGCGGGCGCCGGTGGTTACCGTCATGGGTCACGTCGACCACGGCAAGACCTCGCTGCTGGACTACATTCGCCGTGCCAAGGTGGCGGCGGGCGAAGCCGGAGGCATTACCCAGCATATCGGTGCCTACCACGTGCAGACCAACCGCGGTATGGTTACCTTCCTCGACACTCCCGGTCACGAGGCATTCACGGCCATGCGCGCACGCGGCGCCAAGGCGACCGACATCGTCATCCTGGTCGTCGCTGCCGATGATGGCGTGATGCCGCAGACCCGGGAAGCGATTCACCACGCCAAGGCGGCCGGCGTGCCGCTGGTCGTCGCGGTCAACAAGATCGACAAGCCCGAAGCCAACCCGGACCGGGTCAAGCAGGAACTGGTGGCCGAAGGCGTCATTCCCGAGGAATACGGCGGTGATTCCCCGTTCGTGGCGGTTTCGGCGAAGAAGGGCATCGGTATCGACGAACTGCTCGAGCAGGTGCTGCTGCAGGCTGAAGTCCTCGAACTGAAGGCGCAAAGGGATGCCCCGGCCAAGGGTCTGATCATTGAAGCGCGTCTCGACAAGGGACGCGGTGCCGTAGCGACGATGCTGGTCCTGGCGGGAACCCTGAAACGCGGCGATGTCGTGCTCGCCGGTCAGGTTTCCGGGCGGGTCCGGGCCATGCTCGACGAGAACGGCAAGGCGATCAATCAGGCCGGTCCGTCGATCCCGGTTGAAATTCTCGGTCTGTCGGATGTGCCGGCGGCGGGAGAAGAAGCCATTGTTCTCTCCGATGAGAAGAAGGCGCGCGAAATTGCCTTGTTCCGTCAGGGCAAGTTCCGCGACGTCAAGCTGGCGAAGCAGCAGGCTGCCAAGCTCGAGAACATGTTCGAGCAGATGAAGGAAGGCGAGGTCAAGACCCTGCCGCTCATCGTCAAGGCCGACGTGCAGGGTTCGCAGGAAGCGCTGGTACAGACGCTGGCCAAGCTGTCGAACGACGAAGTCCGGGTGCAGATCATCCACAGCGCCGTCGGCGGGATCAGCGAGTCCGACGTCAACCTGGCGCAGGCTTCCAATGCGGTCATCATCGGCTTCAATACCCGGGCCGATGCCAATTCGCGCAAGCTGGCCGAGACTTTCGGTGTCGACATCCGTTACTACGACGTGATCTACGACGCGGTCGACGAGGTCAAGGCCGCACTTTCCGGGATGCTGGCGCCGGAGAGGCGCGAGCAGATCATTGGTCTGGTCGAGATCCGCCAGGTTTTCCATGTCTCCAAGGTCGGCGCCATTGCCGGCTGTTATGTTCTGGAAGGCCTGGTCAAGCGCAATTCCCGCATCCGCCTGCTGCGCAACAATGTCGTGCAGTGGGACGGCGAACTTGAGTCGCTCAAGCGCTTCAAGGATGACGTCAAGGAAGTGCGCAGCAACTTCGAATGCGGTCTTTCGCTCAGGAACAACAACGATATCCGGGAAGGCGACCACCTCGAAGTGTACGAAATTCAGGAAGTGGCACGCACACTGAAATGAAGAAGGCCGGCTTTCAGCGCAGCGATCGGGTCGCAGAGCAGGTACGCCGCGACCTCGCCGACCTGATTCGCAGCGAACTGAAGGATCCGCGGGTCGGCATGGTCAGCCTGACGGCGGTGGAACTGACGCCCGATTACGCCCACGCGAAAATCTTTTTCACGACACTCGACGACGAGCATCTGGACGAAGTCGAACGTGGCCTCAAGCGCGCGTCGGGCTTTCTGCGCCGTGAGCTTGGGCGGCGGCTTCATATCCACACGCTGCCCGAACTGCATTTCGTCTACGACAATTCCATTGCGCACGGCATCAGCCTCTCGCACCTGATCGATCAGGCCAGCGCGTTGAGCGACCAGACGCCCGAAAAGTAGGTTCGCGTGCAAGTCAGGAAGGCCTGGAAACAGGTCGATGGTGTTCTCCTCCTCGACAAGCCGCTCGGGCTGACCTCGAACGATGCTTTGCAGAAGGCGCGCCGGCTGTTCTCGGCGGCCAAGGGAGGGCACACCGGAACCCTCGATCCGCTAGCGACCGGCTTGCTGCCGCTGTGCTTCGGTGAAGCGACCAAGTTCTCGGCCGACTTGCTCGATGCCGACAAGACTTACGAGGCCGTGGTTGGGCTGGGCGTCTGCACCGATACCGGCGATGCCGAAGGCACGGTTATCGCGACGGCTGCGGTCGACGCCTCCGAGGACGATGTTTTCAGGGTCCTGCCGCAATTCACCGGGATCATCCGGCAGGTCCCGCCGATGCACTCGGCGCTCAAGCACAATGGCCGTCCATTGTATGAACTCGCGCGCCAGGGAATCGGAGTCGAGCGTGAGTCGCGCATGATCACCATCCATGCCATCGACTGCCTGAGCTTTGGTGGCGACAGCCTGACTTTGCGCGTCGCGTGCAGCAAGGGTACCTACATTCGCGTGCTGGCCGCCGACATCGGACAGGCGCTCGGCTGTGGCGCTCACCTGGCAGGCCTGCGCCGGACCAGGGTAGGGGATCTCGATCTGGACGCTGCCGTGACGCTGCCGCAACTCGAGGCTCTCGACGAAGTGGGGCGGGCAGGTTGCCTGCGACCGGTCGATGCCTTGCTGCGCAGCCTGCCGGTGGCGACACTCCAAGGTGAGGCGGCAGAGCGCTTTCGCCACGGGAACCCGGTCGAACTCCCCGCCGGCCTGAGCGGAAAGATTCGCGTCTATGTCGGCGGCACGCTGATCGGTGTCGGCGAACCGGCGGCGGACGGCCGTTTGTGGCCAAAAAGACTGGTGCACCTGACGTATTGATCTGTTAGAATGCCGGGCCTTCTTCTGCCAAAGGGAAGGACTGTCCTGATCTGACGCCTGCTCTATCAAACTGGGGCTGCGTTGTAACCAAGAAAGAGAGTTTGAAATGGCAATGACCACTGAATCCAAGGCCGGCATCGTCGCCGATTTTCAGCGTGCCAAGGGCGACACCGGTTCCCCGGAAGTCCAGGTTGCGCTGCTCACCGCCCGTATCAATGATCTGACCCCGCACTTCAAGGAGCACAAGAAGGATCACCACTCCCGTCGTGGTCTCCTGCGTCTGGTCAGCCAGCGCCGCAAGCTCCTGGATTACCTCAAGGGCAAGAATGTCGATGCCTACCGTACCCTGATTACCCGCCTCGGCCTGCGGAAATAAGCCTGACCGAAGCGTTCGAGAGAGCGGCCCGGACTAGTCCCGGCCGCTTTTTTCATTTGTTGTCGTTGTTGGCTGTTCATTGTGATGAGAGTGAAAGGAAATCATGTTTAATGTCGTGAAAAAGACCTTCGCCTACGGAGACCATCAGGTCACCCTGGAAACCGGCGAAGTTGCCCGCCAGGCCGGCGGCGCCGTGCTGGTGTCGATGGAAGAAACCGTGGTGCTGGTGACCGTTGTCGCCGCCAAGAACGCCAAGCCCGGCCAGGACTTCTTCCCACTGACCGTTGATTATCAGGAGAAGACCTACGCTGCCGGCCGGATTCCCGGCGGCTTCTTCAAGCGCGAAGGCCGTCCCTCGGAAAAGGAGATACTGACCTGCCGCCTGATCGACCGTCCGATTCGTCCGCTGTTCCCGGACGGCTTCTACAACGAAGTCCAGATCATCGCCACGGTGATGTCGCTGAATCCGGAAGTCGATTCCGACATCCCGGCGATGATCGGTGCCTCGGCCGCGCTGGCGATTTCCGGTGTGCCGTTCAATGGCCCGATTGGTGCCGCCCGCGTCGGTTACATCAACGGCCAGTACGTGCTGTGCCCGACCCTGAGCCAGCTCAAGGACAGCCAACTCGACCTTGTGGTCGCCGGTACCGAATCAGCTGTGCTGATGGTTGAGTCCGAATGTGATCAACTGTCCGAAGAAGTCATGCTGGGCGCCGTCGTTTTCGGTCACGCCGAATCGCGGAAGGCGATCGATGCCATCAACGAGCTCGTCGAAGAAGCCGGCAAGCCCGAGTGGGACTGGGCTCCGGCGCCGAAGAACGAGCCGCTGATTGCCAGGGTGCACGAGCTCGCCAAGCCCGAGTTCGAGGCCGCCTACAACATCACGGTCAAGCAGACGCGGACCCAGACGATCAAGGATATCTACGCCCGAGTCATCGCCGCCGTCACCGAAGGCGTCGACAACGCACCGTCGGGTGGCGAGGTCATGGATATCATGTTCGCCCTCGAAGGCGATATCGTGCGCGGTCGCATCCTGTCGGGCGCGCCGCGCATCGATGGTCGCGACACGCGCACCGTGCGTCCGATCACCATGCGCTCCGGCGTCCTGCCGCGCACCCACGGTTCCGCCCTGTTCACTCGAGGTGAAACGCAGGCACTGGCGGTCGCCACGCTCGGCACCAACCGCGACGAGCAGATCATCGACGCGCTGGCCGGCGAATACCGCGACCGCTTCATGCTCCACTACAACATGCCGCCGTACGCCACCGGCGAATGCGGTCGTGTCGGCACCCCGAAGCGTCGCGAGATCGGTCACGGCCGCCTGGCCAAGCGCGCGCTGCTGGCCGTACTGCCGAAGCCGGAAGACTTCTCGTACTCGATGCGCGTCGTTTCCGAAATTACCGAGTCCAACGGCTCTTCGTCGATGGCGTCCGTCTGCGGCGGCTGTCTGGCGCTGCTCGACGCCGGCGTGCCGCTCAAGGCGCACGTCGCCGGCATCGCCATGGGCCTGATCAAGGAAGGCAACCGTTTCGCCGTGCTCACCGACATCCTCGGCGACGAGGACCACCTCGGCGACATGGACTTTAAGGTGGCCGGCACGACCGCCGGCATTACCGCGTTGCAAATGGATATCAAGATCCAGGGCATCACCAAGGAGATCATGCAGGTTGCCTTGGCACAGGCTCAGGAAGCCCGTTTGCACATTCTCGGCCTGATGCAGCAGGCGGCTGCCGGCCCGCGCGAAGAAATGTCGGCTTACGCACCGCGTCTCTATACCTTCAAGATCAACCCGGAAAAGATCCGTGACGTGATCGGCAAGGGCGGCGCGGTGATTCGTGCGCTGACCGAAGAGACCGGCACGACGATCGACATCCAGGACGACGGCACGATCACCATTGCCGCGACCAGCGGTGAAGCAGCCACTGCGGCCCGTTCGCGCATCGATGCGATAACCGCGGAAGTCGAGATCGGGAAGATCTACGAAGGCACCGTGCTGAAGATTCTCGATTTCGGTGCGATCGTTTCCGTGCTGCCGGGCAAGGATGGTCTGCTGCACATCTCCCAGATCGCCCAGGAGCGCGTCAACAAGGTGGAGGACTACGTCAAGGAAGGCCAGGTGGTGCGCGTCAAGGTTCTCGAGACCGACGACCGTGGTCGCGTCAAGCTCTCGATGAAGGCTGCGGCGGCCGAAGAGGGCACGGCCCAGTCAGGCGCCGGGGTGCAGCAGCAGTAATCTGCTGGCTTGGTTAGCAATGCAAAAAAGGGCACCGCGAGGTGCCCTTTCAATTTTGCGCTTTCCGGAGCGCCTCCCGCGCCCTGAAGGAAATCCTCGGGGGGCGCGAAGCGAGAACGACGTTTACTTCGCCATCTGCCTTTCCTTCATTTCGTCTAGCGTCTTGCAGTCGATGCAAAGTCTCGCCGTTGGACGAGCTTCCAGGCGTTTGATGCCGATCTCTACACCGCACTTGTCGCAGAAACCATAATCGCCACTCTCGATCCGAGCCAGGGTCTCGTTGATCTTCTTGATCAGTTTGCGCTCGCGGTCCCGGTTGCGCAATTCGATGGCAATATCCGTTTCTTGGCTGGCACGGTCATTGGGATCAGCAAACACGGTAGCTTCGTCCTGCATGGTGTGCACCGTGCGGTCGATATCCTCGCTCAATTCCCTCTTGAGCGTCTCGAGGATCTTGCGAAAATGCGCAAGCTGCTTTCCGCTCATGTACTCTTCCCCAGCCTTCGGTTCGTACGGCGGGAAATGCTTATGTAATAGATCTTCAGCCATGTTGCTTGTGCGTCCCAGTGACGAAAAAGACGATTAAATATCAGAAAGCCGGGCGCGCTGCAAGGAAACTTTGTTGATGGAATACAGGCCTTTGATCTGGTGCGGGTTTACGGGGGATGTTAGAATCCGCTTCCTCTTGTCGGGGCGTAGCGCAGCCTGGTAGCGCATCTGCTTTGGGAGCAGAGGGTCGTGAGTTCGAATCCCACCGCCCCGACCAATTCCTCCGTGCTTCCCCAGCAAGTGCCCGTAGCTCAACTGGATAGAGCAGCTGCCTTCTAAGCAGCAGGTCGGGGGTTCGAGTCCCTCCGGGCACGCCATTTTCGATCCAGTTATCTTGTCAGGCGTTCAATCCAGATTGCGGGAACAGAGATGATTCTTGTCACAGGAGGTGCTGGGTATATCGGTTCGCATACCGTGGTCGAAATGCTGACTGCGAACCTCGACCTGCTGATACTCGACAACTTTTCCAACAGTTCGCCCAAGGTGGTCGACGCGATCGAGCGTATTGCCGGCAAGCGGCCGCTCGTGGTTGACAGCGACATCCGGGACAAGGCCGGGCTGCACCGGATATTCGACGAATATCCGATTCTTGGCGTCGTTCATTTCGCAGGACTGAAGGCCGTAGGCGAGTCGGTTGAGCGCCCGTTGCGCTATTACGACCACAATGTCGCCGGCTCTCTCGCCCTGTTCGAGGCGATGGCAGAGGCGGGCGTCTTCCGGCTGGTCTTCAGTTCTTCGGCAACCGTCTACGGCGATCCGCACAGTGTGCCGATCCGTGAGGACTTCCCGCTCCAGGCGACCAATCCCTACGGCCGTACGAAACTGATGATCGAGGACATGTTGCGCGATCTGGCGGCCGCTGACCCGCGTTGGCGGGTGGCGTTGCTGCGCTATTTCAACCCGGTGGGGGCGCATCCGAGCGGAATGATCGGGGAAGATCCGCAGGGTATCCCTAACAACCTGATGCCCTATGTGGCCCAGGTGGCTGTCGGCCGGCGCCCCGAATTGTCTGTTTTTGGTGGTGACTACCCGACGCCGGATGGAACAGGGGTACGCGACTATATCCATGTGGTTGATCTCGCTCGCGGCCACCTTGCTGCTCTCAACGTCCTGGACAAGCTGGCGGGGGCAGTGCCGATCAACCTTGGGACCGGTCGCGGCTATAGTGTGCTGGAGGTCGTGGCGGCTTTCGAGAATGCCAGCGGCAGAAAAGTGCCGTTTCGCATTGTTGACCGCAGGCCAGGCGATGTCGCTGCCTGCTATGCTGATGCATCGCTTGCTCGGGAACTGCTCGGCTGGTCTGCCGGAAGGGGGATGGCGACGATGTGTGAGGATTCGTGGCGCTGGCAGTCGACCAACCCGACGGGATTCGACAGATGATCCGACTACTGCGAATTTCATATTGCCGTAGGTGTCGAAAGTTCGTGAAGTATCTCCTTGTCAGGCCAAGCGCAGGCTGTAGAATTGACAACAAAAGATCGCTTGCAAGACTGTCGGTTTTCTTTACATTGCCGGTGAGAATCAGGGCTTCCATTTCGCTGGCTTCGATAAAAGTCATTGATTTTTAATTGAAATTATTTACTTGCATGAAAATTGCTTTTGCTCGTGCAAAGCCTCCTTATCGGTAATAGTCGGGTGAAAAGAGATGAGTGATCAATCAAATCAAGTCGGTTCAGGCCTAAGCGGAATGAACTCCAAGGCATCGGGGCGTCGCCGTTTCGTTCGCGGAGTCGGAATTGCGACCCCGGTCATTCTGACAGTGGCTTCGCGCTCGGCATTGGCAGCCACCTGCCTTTCCCCGTCGGCACAGGCTTCGATAGCGCTCGATAACAGCAGGCCGGATCGCCAGAGAGGGGCTGGATGCTTTGGAAAGGGTCCCGAGTTTTGGAAAGATGCTTCGAACGAAAAGAGCGGTCATCACGGGCACTGGAAAGGCTGCGGTGCGGAGGACAGATATTTTTCCGCGTGCTTTGCCGCTCACGATGGCTTTCATGGAAAAAAACTGAAGGAGGTCCTGGCATCGCAAGGACATGACGACCCAGCCAAACTAGGGGCGCACTTGTGCGCCGCATGGTGCAACCTGAATTCGGGAAAAGTGCCTGCTTCCATACTAAGCCTTGAGACCATGAAAAGAATGTGGGCTGGCCGCAACGGAAGTTACCAGCCGGTCGCCGGTGTCTTCTGGGGCGCGCCGCAAATCGTCGAGTACATCAAGAGCGCGACAATGGTCTGATGTCGTTCGCGAATGACTCAGAAACCGGGGTTGGCATCGCCAACCCCAATGTTTTTTTGCATTTCTCTTTTCGGCTGGTTGATGACGGCGTGCTTGTGTTCGACGCTGCAACCGGAGACACGTCCCTGCTGCCGTTCGAACGGTTGCTTGTGCTCGATTTCTTGCGTAAACGGACCGCGGAAAGCTCCACGAAAGACTGCGAACTTCAGGGGTTCATTTCCAGGCTAGGGTATTTCCCAGATTGCTGACCGTTCAGGACGTTTCCGGAAGGGACCTCGCGGAGGCGATGCGACACGGTCGCTTTCGTCTTGACATCGGACGCCTAAGGCTCAAGATCAAGAGCGATATCCCTCGCTTTCCAGTAGTATTCAGAACGCTTTATGGCCGGTATTCGTGCGCAGTGAACGGTGGCGAATACGACTTCGATATCAGTATCGCGCCGCCCAACTGGCTTCGTCGTCACATCGCATGCAATATCGTGTTCGAGCTTTCCGGGGAACGTCCCTTTCTGCCTGTCGATGCGGGGCACGCACACGCCTTGTTCGAGTGGGGATTGAACTGGACCATTGGATCGTTCGCCCATAACTATCTGATACTCCACTCGGCGGTTTTGGAAACCCGGGGTGCGGGCGTTCTACTTTCGGCCGTCTCGGGTAGCGGCAAGAGCACCCTCGCAGCGGAACTCGCGCTGAGCGGCTGGAGACTGCTCTCGGACGAACTTGCCTTGCTTGACGAGAAGCTCGAACTGATTCCTTGTGTGCGACCGGTCAGCCTGAAGAATTCATCCATCGATCTCATCCAGAGCAGGCACCCGGAAGCAGTATTCGGGCCTCTGGCGACAAATACGCACAAGGGGAGTATCGCGCACCTGCCGGCACCCGGCGATTCGATCCGACGGGGCAGCGAGAGCGCCATGCCCTATTTTATCGTCTTCCCGAAATGGATCGACGGTGCGCCGCTGCGCATGCGCGCTGTTGGCCAGGGGCAGGCCGCCATGCGACTGATCGACCAGTCGTTCAATTACTCGACCCTCGGCAGTTCCGGCTTCCAGAGGCTAGCCGAACTGGTCGGTTCTGCCGAGGCCTGGGAGATCGAATACTCGTCGCTGGATGAAGCCAGGAATGCACTGGACGAACTTGTCGAGCATCATGGTTGAAGCTTCGCCACTGACTCGCTTCCTGCGAGATCGGGGGGTGGCGGATACCTTCTCTGCTGAGGAATGGAGCCTCATGCTTGCCGAGGCGCGGCACGCGGGGATGCTGGCACGAATTGCTCACTGGGTGCTCGGATCTTCAATCGCCGGAAGCGTTCCGCCATGCCATCGAGGCAGCCTGACGGCCGCCTTGGTTCATTCGGCAGCGTTTCGCCGCGACGTGCAGCGAGAATTGCGATCGATCAGCAGTGCGCTGGCCCATGTCGAGGCGCCGATCCTGCTGCTGAAGGGGGCATCGTATGTGGCCTTGGGTTTGCCTGCTGCGGCTGGCCGGATCTTCAGTGATATCGATCTGCTCGTTGCGGACAAACAGATTCGCTTTGTCGAGAGCGAGTTGATGCTTGGCGGCTGGATTACGGGCCAGCTCGATGCGTACGACGACCGCTACTACAGGCAGTGGTCCCACGAGATTCCGCCAATGACTCACACGCATCGCGGCACCACGATCGATCTTCATCATTCCCTTGTCATGCCAACATGCCGCATTGCTGTCGATTCCTCCAGAATGGTCAATGATGCAGTGCCGATTGCCGGGAACGAGCGTTTCTGGCGGTTGCGGGATGAAGATATCCTGCTCCATGCGGCTGCCCATTTGCTGCTGAACGGGGAGTTTGATCGCGGCCTGCGCGATCTCTGCGACATCGACCTTCTCTTCCGCCATTTTTCCGGCGTCTCGGCGGAGTTCGCAGAACGCCTGATCGCCCGTTCCGCCGAGGTCGGGCTCGACGCGATTCTCCGGCAAGCGCTCTACTTGGCTTGGCGGTTCTTCTCCACTCCGGTCGATGACCGGTTGCTGCAGCGGGAGCCGACCGCCTTCGTGAAGCTAGTCGAAAAGGCGGTTTCCTCGCGCCACCCTGACACGCGAATCCGGGGACAGGCGATGGCGGACTGGCTGTTGATGGTTCGGGAACTGTCGCTGCGTTTACCGCCAAATTTGCTCCTGATCCACCTGGTGCACAAGATGTGGGTCGGGTTGCAACCGGTCAAGCGTGTGCAGGCATGACGCAAGCGACTGGCTACGGCGACTTGACCAACAGCTCTTTCAGGTAATTCGCCGGTATCGCGTAGGCGATCCCGGACGGCTGACTCAGCGCTGCTTCCTTGCTTCCCTTGATGAACACCATATTGATGATGCCAATGACTTCGCCGCTGCTGGCGTCGAACACCGGGCTTCCGCTGTTGCCGGGGTAGGCCGTGGCATCGAGCTGGAAGATGTTGAAAGGTTTGCCCTTGAGCTGGCGAACCAGTCTTTCATTAGCTTGCCGCGCGTTCGCCGCCGGCAGCGCAATCGGGGTGATCGACGACACCATGCCGCGATGGGTCACCGGCGAGAATCCGAGCGCGCCCCCGATCGGGAACCCGGTAAATCCCACCAGTTGGCCTTCGCGTACCGATTCGGAGTTGCGCAGCTTCAGGGCGGGGAGGGCAGGGCCATCAATGCGGAGGACTGCGAGGTCGTGCTCGCGATCCTTGTTGACGACATGGGCGCGACGAACCTGAGTTTCTCCGGAGCCGTTGCGTGACTGAATGACCAGCACTGGGGCATCGGGTTCGCTGCTGTCGGGAACGACATGGGCGTTCGTCGCGATGAGGTTGCCGCCGTCGATCACAAAGCCCGTACCGTGCATGGCAAACTGCGGACTGTCGGTCTTCTTGTAGGTGCCGACGACGACGACCGATGGCTTGACCTGCTGGATGGTGTCGGACATTTCGGCTGACGCCATTCCCGACGACAGGCAGGCAAGGAATGCCAGCAGGAATCGGGGATGGTGTCGGGCACGTTTCACATCAGCCTGCGCGAGGCGATTTTTTGCAGGTCCGGTGAGGGATCGGTCACTGCCGGGTCGTAGGGGTGCTCGTCACGCTTGAACATTTCGCGGATGCGCTTCACGTAGCCCTGTGTCTCGGCATAGGGTGGAATGCCGGCATGGCGATTTACGGCGCCCTCGCCGGCGTTGTATGCCGCGGCAACCAGTGCGATGTCTCCCTTGAAGTAGGCCAGCAGCCAGCGCAGATAGGCGAGTCCACCGCGGATGTTCTGTTCGGGATCAAAAGGCTTCTTGACATTGAAGCGTTCGGCCGTTTCTGGGATGAGCTGCATCAATCCCTGCGCGTTTTTTGGTGAGACGGCACCGGGATTGAAATTGGATTCGGCACGGATGACCGCCATCGCCAGCCGCGGGTAGACGCCATACTCGGGCGCCAGTCTCAACACCATTTCCATGACCTTGCGCCGATCGGGGGCAGCCTGTGCGACGATATCGCGTCCATCGCTATCGAACAGGCATTCCGGCGGCTTGCTGACCGGGTCGCCAACCTGGCGCAGCATTCGCTGCGACAGTGCATCGCCTTGCTTCGCAGCCATCGCGAAGAAATAGGCGGCAGTCGCATCGTCGCGTCGAACGCCTCGCCCATTGGCATATATCCAGCCGAGGTTGTACTGAGCCTCGACATCGCCCAGGCGCGAAGCCTCGCAATAGAGTTGCACCGCCTTGGCGGGGTCGCGCGTTGCGGTATTCCCATGCTCGTAGTTGCGAGCCTCGATGCGGAGGGCTGCCGCTCTCTCACTCTTGAGCGGGTCGGCCATTGCCGGCTTGCTGGAGGAGATTGCGGCAAGCAGTGCACAAAGCACCCAAGGCCCGGGAAGGTATCGATCAAACCTTGCGTGCTTCATCTTGGACTCCTTCCTTACAGGCGCCAGAGTTCGACTCCCGACCCGGCAAAGGCCGCAGTTTCAAACATGCTCTTCACGTCGGTTATCACACCATTTTTTTCCAGTTTAGACAAGAAATCGCCAATTGGCCGATTCCTGAATTCTCGATGGTTGACCGCAACAACAATGGCGGCAGCGCTGGGCAGATCATCCCAGGAACGCAGATCGACCCCATATTCGTGATGGGCCTCCTTTGCATCCGCCACCGGATCATGAACCATGACCTTGGCGCCGTAGGATTCCAACTCGCGAATGACGTCGATGACCCGTGAGTTGCGCAGATCGGGACAATCTTCCTTGAATGTCAGACCGAGAACGACGATCGGGAAGTCCTTGACCGGATGACCTCTTCGCACCAGTTGCTTGATCGTTTGTTCGGCGACAAACTTGCCCATGCCGTCATTGATACGGCGGCCGGCCAGGATTACCTCCGGATGGTAGCCGAGCTTCTGGGCCTTGTGGGTCAGATAGTAGGGATCGACACCGATGCAGTGGCCACCGACCAGACCGGGACGAAACGGCAGGAAATTCCATTTCGTTCCGGCGGCCTGAAGAACCTCCAGCGTATCGATCCCGATCTTGTCGAAGATGATGGCCAGTTCGTTCATAAGGGCGATGTTGAGGTCGCGCTGGGTGTTTTCGATGACCTTCGCGGCTTCCGCCACCTTGATGGAGGAAGCGGGGAAGACGCCGGCCTTGATCACGCTTCCATAGATTTCCGTGACGGTTGCCAGCGTCGCGGGCGTGTCGCCCGAAACCACCTTGACGATCTTGGTGACGGTACGTTCCTTGTCGCCGGGATTGATGCGTTCCGGAGAGTAACCGACAAAGAAGTCGGTTTTCCATTTCTTCCCCGAGTATTGCTCGAGGATGGGAATGCAGACTTCCTCGGTGGCTCCTGGATAGACGGTCGACTCGTATACGACGATTGCTCCCTGCTTCAGATTCTGGCCAACGGCGCGCGAGGAACTGACCAGCGGACTGAAATCGGGCTGATGTGCGTCGTCGACGGGGGTGGGCACCGCGACGATCACGAAATCAGCTTCTCGCAGCGCAGTTGGGTCGGTACCCATCTCGAGCAGGGTGGCCGCCTTGAGGTCTTCGCTGCTTACCTCGCCGGTCGGGTCGAAATGCTGTTTGTAGCACGCGACCTTTTCGGCGGACAGGTCAACACCGATGGTGCGGAATTTCTTGCCGAATTCAACCGCCAACGGAAGTCCCACGTAACCCAGTCCGACAACAGCTATTGTTTTCATCATCTTTCTCGTCTTGTTTGGAAAAATTCTAGAGCATCCCCTGCAAGCGCTTCACTTCAGCCTGTTCAGAGAATTTGTTGCCCAGCTTGGCGAGGGCATCGAGTTCCACACGGGCTTCATCCTTGCGCCCCGCACGGATCAGGACCTTGGCCAGACTAAGGCGAACTGTGGCAGCCTGCGGTGCGATCTCCAGCGCCTTGAGCAGGAGTGCGGTCGCGCCCGCAGTGTCCCCTTGCTCAGCCATAAGCATGGCCTGTGTGTCCATGAATGCTGGCTGGTTGGGAGCAAGTCTGTTGGCCCTTTCAGCGTACTCCAGTGCCTTCGGGGATTTCATCTGCCCGGAAACCCATGCCAGATTGTTGAGTGCGAGCGCGTTCTCCGGCTGGAGGTCGACTGCAGCATGGTAGTAATGCGCGGCAGTCGGGTAGTCCTTGCGCGCCGTCGCGAGATCGCCTGAATAGAGGCGGAATGCGACATCTTTCGGGTGGTCCTTCAGCCAGGAATTGGCAGCCTTGTCGGCTTCGGCAGTCTTGCCGGCGGATAGCAGGGCTCTGTGCAGCTTTATCGCAAGCTCTGAAGTGGGTGCCTGGCGGACTCCATTTCTATAAGCGACCGCCGCATCTGACCAACGCTTTTCGGCGGCGTGAATATCCCCTTCAAGTATGTAACCAACGGCCTCGTTGGGACGCTGCCCTTCAACCTCCCGAGCAATGGCAAGCGCGTCGATGGTCTTGCCATCACCCAGTAGTATCTGGACAAGCTTTCGCTGCGCCTCGAACAGATTGGGTCTGATCTCCAGTGCCTTGCGCAGGTTTTTGGCGGCCTCTTCCGTATTTTTGTTGGATAGGTGAATGTCAGCCATGCGCAGGTATGGAAGTGGCGATGATGGCTGCAAGCTCGCCAGCTTCCCGTAGGTGGCCAATGCCTTGTTGACTTCCCCCCCCCTTACCTGGGCACGCCCGGCGGCATCAAGCAGTTCGGGTTTGCCAGGTATTGCCGCGAGCGCTTCCTGCGCGGCAGAATCGGCCTTCTTTGGTTCGTTGTTTGCCATGTAGAAGTCGATCAGTGCCAATCTGGGGGCCACTCCGTCGGGATTTGCGCTGATTGATTTCTTGATCAACGCCAGGGATTCAGCAGCGGTGCCGCCCGTCGCAGTAGTCAGCTTGGCCAGAGAGAGCAACGCCGGCATATTCTTTGGGTCTGCCGCAAGGACTTCCTCGAAGCGCTTGCGCGCCCGCTCGGAATTGCCTTCGGCCACGTCCATCGATGCCAAGCTGGCGACTGCTGGAAAATAGGTCGGATTCACTGCTACGGCCTTCTCGAAGCTCAGGCGAGCGGCTGCAGTATCCTTCTTGGCCAGCAGGACGCGTCCCTGCAAGCTGTAGGTTGCAGGATCGTCAGGCTGTTTCTTCTGGAGGGCGTCTATGGCGCTCAGAGCACTGTCCAGCTCATTGCGTTGCAGATGTGAAGCGATGAGCGCCTGGTCGGCAGTGATCCCATCATCGACACGTGATATTTGTTCAAATTCGCTGGCTGCTTCAATGACTCTGCCCTGAGCCATATGGGCAACTGCCACAGCCGTTCTCTTCGTCAGGTCATTCGGATCGAGCTTGCTGGCTCTGTGGAGATATTCCTCGGCCTTTTTTGGGTCGCCGGCTTGCAGGTACACCTCTCCGACGAGTACCAGAAAGTCCGGATCCTCGTCGATCTTGCCCAGTACCGGCTGCAGGGTAGCGAGTGCTTTGGCAGGTTGACCGGCGCGCAGATAATTTGTTATCAACAGACCGCGCGCAAACCGCAGGTCCGGTGCCTGTTGCAGCGCCTTGTTGAGGTAGGACTCGGCCTGGAAGTACGAGCCTAGTTGATACTCGGCCGCACCGGCAAGTTGCAGAGCAGTCGGGTTGTTCGGCGCGGTCTTCAGCAATTGCTGGGCCAGATCGCGCACGGTCCTGTACTCTTTGCGCTGGTATGCCAACTGCCCTTCGAGATAAATCGTCTGGGGATGATTGGGGGCAACCTTCTTCAGCGCTTCCAGTTGCTGTGTGGCCTCCTCAACGGCCCCTTTCTGCATCAGAGTTGAGATAATTGCCGAGTGTGCGGGAATGAAGTTCGGCCGGCTCTGAAGAGCCTTCTTGTAGAACTGGATCGCGCCGTCGTGATCACCCGTGAGCGCGAGTAGAGAACCCTTGAGTACCAGGGCTTCGTGATTTGCAGAGGCTTTTTCCAGTACTCGGTCGACGATCGCCAGGGAGCCGGAGATGTCTCTGTCCGCTGCCTTGCCTCTGGCTTCGACAATGAGCGCGGGGGCATAGTCCGGCTGGGCAGCCAGCGCGGCCGCGAGCGCAGCCTTGGACGCTTCAGCGTCGCCCAGAGCCTGGTAGGCAAGACTCAGTGTCGTATTGAGATTCGCCTTTGCTTCGCCAGACAGTTCCGTCCGTGAGAACTCGTCGACCAGCTTTCTTGCCTGACCATTGGCGAGAAGGGCTTCGGCCAGCAGGGGAATTGCCAAATCGGGGGCATATTTGAGTTCGAGTGTCCGTCGCAACTCGAGTTCCGCGCCTTGCGGATCTCCAGCCTCGAGCAACGCCTTGCCGAGAAGGAAGCGCGCCTCGCCGAGCTTCGGATTCTTTTGCAGCACATTCTTGAACTGGATGATGGCAGCTTTGCTGTCATTCTTCGCAAGGTAATCTTTTCCTGACGCCATGAGCGAATCGGGATCTTCGGCCGTACAGCCGGCAAGAAGGGACGTCACAAGAAGCGCGGCGAGGGTGATGTGAAGGTAAGCGGCTGGTCTTTTCAAAATGCGTTTTCCATTACGGTTGCGAGCTATTTGAGCCCAAGGCGATGCATCATGTCATACAGGGTAGGGCGGCTGACTCCCAGCAACTCGGCGGCACGCACCACGTTGCCGTTGGCCCTGCCTAGCGCGGTGACCACGGCGGCCCTCTCGGCCTCATCGCGGACGTGGCGTAGATCGATGTAGCCATCACCATCATCGGCTGCCATGTCCAGACCGAGATCTGCGCGGGTGATTTGCTGGCCTTCGGCCATGATAACCGCGCGCTTGATGCAGTTTTCGAGTTCGCGGACATTTCCCGGCCAGCCATAGGCTTCGCATGCCCGCACGGCATCTTCGGACAGGCTGATGTTTGCACGATGATATTCAGCTGCGAAGCGGCGGACGAACGCGTGGGCGAGAAGAGCCGGATCACCCTTCCGGGCACGCAGCGGGGGAATGGTAACGACGATCTCGGCCAGCCGGAAGTACAGGTCTTCGCGAAAGAGCCCCTCCCTGATGCGTGCCTTCAGATCCTGATGCGTGGCGCCGACAATGCGGACGTCGACAGGAATTTCCTGGCGTCCGCCAAGTCGTTCGACGATGCGCTCCTGCAGAAAGCGCAACAATTTTGCCTGCAACGCCAAGGGCAGGTCGCCGATTTCGTCGAGCATCAGTGTTCCGCCACCGGCCGATTCGATCTTGCCTTGGGTCGTCTTGGTTGCTCCGGTGAACGCGCCCTTTTCGTAGCCGAACAACTCGCTTTCGAGAAGATTGTCCGGAATCGCAGCGCAGTTGATTGCCACGAAGCGCTCTCCCCTGCGGGTTGACGCTTCGTGCAACCCGCGTGCGAGAACCTCCTTGCCGGTACCGCTCTCACCCAGCAAGAGGACTGTTGCATTGGTATTCGCGACCTTTTCGATCATCCGGCTGGCGCGCATCATTTCGCTGTCCCGGGTCAGCAGGCCGGCAAGCGCAGCCGGCATCTGCATGGCCTGGAGTCGCCGGTTTTCCTGCTGTAGGTCGAACAGCCTGAACGCGCGATCTATCGTCAGCGTTATGAGCTGGGGTTCGAACGGCTTGGCGAAGAAGTCGTAGGCGCCAAGCGCAATTGCACGCAGTGCGTTGGCCTGGTCGTTCTGGCCGGTAAGCACGATGACTTTCGTATCGGGGGCAGTGGCCAGAATCTGTTCGAGCAGCAGAAAACCTTCGGAAACCGAATCTGCGTCGGGTGGCAGGCCGAGATCCATGGTGACGACTGCCGGATTGTGACGATGAACCTGAGCGAGGGCGCCCTCGCGGTCGCTCGCGGTCAACGCCTCGAACTTGTCGAAAGACCAGCGCAGTTGCTTCTGCAATGCGAGGTCGTCTTCGACAATCAGCAGGGGACGTGGTTTGTCGCCGGTCATGTCCATTCCGTTTCGTGCAGATCCGACTTTGTTCCAGTGTCAAACAAGGGAAGAATCATTGTTACCCGCGTCCCCAGGTTTTCCTGGCTAGCAACCTGCAATTCACCGCCAATTTCACGTATGTACTGTGCGCTTTCATAGGCGCCGATGCCCATCCCCGCCTGTTTTGTACTCTGAAACGGCTTGAATAGGCGATCCCGAATGAATTCCTCCGTCATTCCTTGCCCCGTGTCGCCGACCTCAACGACCGCACGGTCACCGCGGCGCGTCAGCGATACCCAAACCCTGCCGTCTTCATCTGTGGCATCCAGCGCATTCTGGACCAGATGCCCGATGACTCGCTCCAGTCTTTCCGCGTGGCCTCGCGTCGCCAAGTGTTCGCTCATCGTCATTTCAACAGTCCGTCCCTGCTTCATTTTACTCTGCCGAACGCGATCGATGATATCGGCAAGTTGCACGCCGCATGCCGTTCCCGGCGGCGTCGCCCCTTCACGGAGCTGCATCATCAGCTGGCGCATGCGCTCGACTGAGTGCTCCACCGTCATCAGCATGTCCTGCTGAAATTCGGGGTTGTCCCGGTGACGTTCGGCATTGCGCAGCATCAGGGAAAGTTGAGTGACGATGTTCTTGAGATCATGCACGACAAATGCCGACATCCTGTTGAACGCATCGAATTTCCGGGCTTCGAGAAGGGCTTCCGTGGCCTGCATCCGCGCCAGAAAACCTGCTGCCTGACACCCGGCAGTGCGAAGCACATCGTTCACTTCCCAATTGACATTGATGCGCGTTCGCGCGCTGGCAAGGATCACGAAGCCGGTCAATTCTTGACTGACCATCAGCGGCACAACCAGCCAGACGTTTGGAATCCCGTATATCCACTCGGGGAGTTCCAGTTCGGCATAGCGCTGCGGCGCCGTCCGATACTCCTCGAGATTGATGACCCAGCCCCTGCCGACAAGAAAGCGGCAGAGTGATGAATCGCCGTCCTCGGAGACCTCGTTGGCCGGGATGTTCCACCTCGCGGCCATCCTGAAGGTGTTTTGCCCGGGTTGCTTGAGCCACAGGCCGCCCGCCGGACTCTCGACCAGGTTGGCCAGGCCCCGGATGGCCTGCTGCCCAACCCCTTGATGAGAGTCCTGTGATGACAGGGTCTGAGTAAAGCGCAACCATTCCTCACGGTAGTCGTAGCGATACCTGAAGAAATGCTTGCTCACTAGGACGCGCAGTTTTGCCCGCATCGAGCCTGAAAAGGCCAGCACCCCGAGGAACAGCAGCGAGATGAACAAGATCGAGAACTGCAGTGCGCGTCCCCAGTCGCCGCCGAAGAAGCGGACGTAATAGCCGAGGGACGCCATGATCAGAAGATAGATGGCTGCAAACACAAGCGTGGCCGTGTGGAATGCGGCCTTCTGCGAAAGCTGGATCTTTGTCTTCCAGTCACGGCTGCGGACCGTGGCGACGAGGAGCAGCGGGATGACCAACGCATGGAAGAAGCCGCGTATCGCATAGGCGTCGGCATCGAGCCGGTTGAACAGAAGCCCATCCGAATAGAGGTAGAGATCGAAGCCGAATTGTCCGAGCAGCGCAAGGCACAGCGGCTTGATGTTCCAGCGCGCATCGTCGGTGACGTTCCGGAAGACCTGTTCCAGAAGGATCAGGGCGATGATGACCATTCCCAGCCCCAGGACCAGTTCGATCCGCACCCACTGATACGCCTGCAGCAAACCCATGTAAATCGCCAGATGCACAGCGATACTGCAGGTCACCAATACCCCCCCTGCAGGACTCAGCCAGACCGGAAGTATCCGGTCAATGCGGCGCTGGGGCCCGGATGGAGAAAGCAGAAGGTTCAGGAAGACATACCAGGCGCCATAGCGCAGGGTATCGAGCAGAACGCTCGATACAAGAAAAATGCTCCTGCCGGTCAGTGCAAACAGAGTGCCAACGATTGCCCAGAGTGCGGCGAGAACCACGGCTGCCAGCATTGCCTGGGTGCGCCGATTGCCGCGCCAGTCCTGGCCGAGAAAAATCAGGTGGACCGCCAGCAGCCCGTAGCTGACTGCTGCGGTGCCCATACTCCAGGCGATCAGCGATGCCGTTTCGTAGTTCATGGCTCAGTCGGCAAACGACGCAATCAAGCGTGCCGTGGGACCGCGGTCTACTGCGCGCCTTTGCCTGTCAGTACAACCCCGACCGTTTCGAAGAGCACGACGAGGTCAAGAAACAGGGAGTGGTTTTTCACGTAGTACAGGTCGTACTGCAGTTTTGCCGCCGCATCCTCGGTCGATGCCCCATAGTGATAACAAACCTGCGCCCAGCCGGTCAATCCGGGCTTGACGCTGTGCCTGACCGCGTAGAAGGGTATCTCCCGGGTCAGTTGATCGACGAAGAACGGCCGTTCCGGACGCGGGCCAACAAGGCTCATGTCGCCCTTGAGGACGCAGTATAGCTGTGGCAGTTCGTCGATGCGCAGCTTGCGGATGATGCGTCCAACCTTCGTCACACGATCATCGGATGAAGTCGCCCAGACCGGCTTTCCATGCTTCTCGGCGTCCTGGCGCATGCTGCGGAACTTGATGACATTGAACAGACCCCCGTTGTGCCCGACTCGTTCCTGCCGGTAGAGGAGCGGGAAGCCGGTTTCCAGTCCGATCAGCAACGCGGTGACAACCATCACCGGCGCCGCGACGGCGAGCAGAATGAGCGAGGCAATGATGTCAAAGACCCGCTTCACGACCGAGCGAGCCACACCTTGACTGAAGCCCTCGCCGAAAATGAGCCAGCCAGCGTAAAGGGAGTCCAGGCGGATCTGGCCAAGCGTCTTCTCGAAATGGCTGGCGAGGTCGAGGACGCGGATTCCATTCAGGCGGCAATCCAGGAGTTCGCGCATGGGCATGGAGCCTCCGCGTCGTTCAGACAGGGCGATGACGATCTCGTCTGCTTCCAGTGCGATTGCGGTGTCGAGCAGACTCCCGCCCTGCGCAACCAGGCGGCTACCCTGAATGATCGAGTCGTTCTCGTTGGCCCCGGCAAAATAGCCGACGATCATGGCATTGGTATCCGATTTCCTGAGTGCGTCCCTGACTTCAATTGCCTTGGAGCCTGTTCCGAAAACCAGTATTCGACGCTTGGCGAGTTCCGACTCGCGTGAGCCTGAACTTCCGATGCGTGAGGCAAGTACCCCGAACACCGCCGCCATGATCGTAAGGTAGAGAAACTCACGATCGAACTTGACGAAAAACAGGACATCTATGAGGTAGGCGATCGGAAATGAAAGGTAAACCGAGAAGAGTATCTGGGTTCGCGGCCCGATGGACGTCCGCGGATTGATGCGCTGATTGATCCCCAGCGACGCGGTAATCAACATGGCGACAGCCACATAGATCAGACCGAACAGAACGACCTGTCGTTGATTGATCGGCAAGCCGGTGCTGGCCCACCCAAAGGCAATGACGGCGCCGACAATGATGAACGCCGAATCGAACAGTGCTTGTGCGAGAGGTCGCCAGTACAGCCAGTGACTGAACATCCGGTTCATCATTGTCCTTTGATGCCCTGATGGGCGTGCCGAACCCGAAACCCGTCCCTTGCTGCCGATGGCAACAAGGCACCGTCCCCGACGACCTGGCTGGCAAGGGAATTCCGGATCGTCCGGAGGTGGTTGCGATTGGCCAAATCGTCAGACTCTTGGCAAATTCTATCCAGATGTATTGCGGTCAACTGTGTACTATTTCACGGTTGCTGGCAGTGTAAGCCGATCCCTTTCAACCTGTCGCGGACATTTCATGAATCCGGTGAAGGATTGGCGATGCGACAGGCAGGCCGGCATGACGACCGATTTCCCGGCGCACTTTGACCGGCAGAATGAAGCCCATCTCAAGCACCGAAAGCAACCAAAGACCACCGAGGCCGACGCCCGCGCCATCCGGCGCTCGGGCGGGCATTTCGACTGCCGCCTCGGCGACCTCCCGGAAGCGCAGCTGTGGAAAGCCAGCGCCAAGGGGAAAAACGCAGCGCCACGCGTTGCGCAGGCCGCGCTCGGCCAGAAATTGGGAGAAAACGGGGCGTCGACCGCAGCAATGCCTGGATCGACGATGATTCGCGCTCAATCGGGCCGTCGCCGCAGGGGGCCGGGGAAATTGCCCTGCCCACCGTGTCGGTGAATTCGGCAAACCGTTTGCCGGGAAGCGGTCCGCTGCGTGCCAGACGCCGACGGTAACATTCAGAACCGCGACCCGGGCTGCGCCAGAAACTCCAACTCCTCCGGCGTGGAAGCACGCCCCAGGATTTCATTTCTGTGCGGATAGCGACCAAAGCGGTCGATGATGGCCTTATGCCTCAACTCGAAGTCATGGTTGCCGGCTGGAGCGAAGTCCTTGTAGAGCGCTTCTGCCAGGACGTGAATCTGCCTTGACTCGCTGTGCATGTAGGGCAGCAGCAAGAAACCCCTCTGCGTCGGGTTCAGCGAGGCCAGTGCGCCAGATGCAACCGCCTCCTGGGCAAGCACCAGCGCGATGGGGTCTTGGGCGAATGCCTGCGGCGTGTTGCGGTACACGTTACGGGAGAATTGGTCCAGAACGATGATTTCCGCGAGGCGACCTTCTGCGGTGGTTCTCCATGCGTGCAACTCACTGGCGGCTGCCTGCTGCATCAGGCCGCTGAATCGCGCCCGGATCAGGTCGTCGAAGTTCTTGTCGGAAGCGAACCAAAGCCTCGGATCGATTTCCTGGAACCAGAATGTCAGGACTTCAGTGTGCATTTTCGAATCCTTGCCAGTTGAATTTCAGGGGCTATGTTCGAACTCAGACGGCAGACGCGGTTATTGCGCGGCCGGGTCGCCCGAAGCGCGGTATTGGGCGCTGCCGGCATTATCGCTCTTTAATTTTGCCACGCGACAACGACCGTCCCGGCGCGGAAATCCAATGCCGGCCGATGACCGCAGCGCTAGACCGCGGTCTCGGCAAGGACGCTTTCATAGATCGAGAGATCGCGCGAGGAGAAGCAGCAGAAGAATACCTCTCGAATTGCAGAGTGAGTTTGCACTGCCACTGCACTACGCACTGTCGATATTGCGACTCTCGCCGCCAGTTCGACGGGGTAGCCATATATTCCGGTGCTGATGCTCGGGAAAGCAAGCGAGTCAATGCAGTTCAGCGCTGCAAGCTCTATGCAACGACGATAGCACGACGCGAGGAGAGAAGGCTCTTCATGTTCGCCGCCGCGCCAGACTGGGCCGACAGTGTGAATGATGTGACGAGCCGGCAGGTCATAGCCGCGTGTCAGTTTCGCATCACCAGTCCTGCACCCGCCCAACAAGCGGCACTCGTGAAGAAGACTTGGGCCAGCGGCACGGTGGATTGCGCCATCCACGCCGCCGCCACCGAGTAGCGACGAGTTCGCCGCGTTAACGATAGCGTCAACTTCAAGCGTGGTTATGTCTGCTCTCAGTGCGCGAAGTGTCGGTGACGTTGCCATGGCGGTCCATATTTTATTTCAGGCCGCGGCCCGTCAGGGACGTCGGCCAGCAGCGAATGGCTGGCCACCCTTTACGCCTAGCAATACCTTATCCTGCCGGAGCTGATTGAGCCGGGCAAGCCGCAGCAGAACGGCCGGCACGAGCGTATGCACAAGACGTTGAAGGCGGAAACAACTCGCCCACCGGCGGCCAATCGGCGTGCGCAGCAGCGCAAATTCAATCGCTTTCAACGGGAGTTCAATGACGAGCGGCCACATGAGGCGTTGGACATGGCGACACCGGCCTCTATTTATGTGTCTTCAAGAAGGGAAATGCCCGACCGCCTGCCACCACTGGAGTATCCCGACCACTTCGAGGTCCGCTACGTAAGCTACAACGGCGGCATTCGCTGGAACAAGGACTGGGTGAATGTCTTGATCACCTGCGCCGGCGAGTACGTCGGTCTGGAGGAAATCGACGACGGCGTTTGGAACGTCTATTTCGGCCCGCTCAAGCTTGGTCGATTGCTGGAGCGCTACATGCGCATCGAGGATGAATATGGCCGCCTAAAACGGAAAGGATGATGCAATGTCTATCGGCATCGCAACGATTACAATTCCCGGTGCGGAAACCCGACTACGCTACGCTTCGTCGCCTTTCCGTACCGGGAATTGCCGCTTCTTTGCCAACATCAGGGATTGCAGGGTCGGCAGCAAAAATGTGTAACCCATGTCCCCGGACTAGTCTGTTACCTATCTTCCCGACCGCTCATTTTTTTGCCTGTGTGCGATGAGCGCCTAGGCGAATTGCCAAAAGCAAAAATGCCGGAGTAGCGCAATGGAACAGAACAATCCACCCATAACTGAAAAGTGCATTGGCCAATAGGTAGGTGTTCTGGTGAATTGGATTTAATGCGTAAGCGGATATAGCGAATAGCGGAGCGATAAATACAGAAGCGGCGACGCTTTGAACAGCGCGTTGAACTGATGTGGATGCAAAGGCAGCGGGTATCAGGCAAAGCAGAGTCAGATAGGCGGGAGCATTTATTGGGCTTGGTAGTTGTTTCGCCCACTCCGGTAGATAAACGGTCTTCGAAAAATTGAAGATGTCAGCCCATATGACCATGGCAGCCGCTAGCAGAGCCAAACTTGTCAGAGTGGATATGCGATCACGGTTCATGATGGGATGAATTGAATGGCTAACGTCTGAGTTCAGGGGCGCGCCGCCGATAGGCGGAGCGTCCCCTGCAACGATGGGTTAGCTCGCAGATTGGCAGGCAAGCCACGGGCCTATATAATGGAACCGTTATGATGCCATAGTGGTTGGAGGGAGTAATGCCTACGACGCTGACGTTGAAGAACATTCCGGATGATGTGTACGACCGGTTGCGAGTGGCGGCCGAGATGCACCGCCGCAGCCTAAACAGCGAGGCTATTGTGTGCCTTGAGACCGTACTTACGCCGACCAAGATAGCCCCCAGTGAGCGACTCGCTCGGGCACGCCAACTACGGGCAGCGTTAAGCACGAAGTTTCGCGCCCGCGATATTGATGCCTTGAAGAAGCAAGGGCGTCCATGATTGTCGTGGACTCGAACGTACTGGCGTATCTGTACCTACCGGGTGAATACACGGCGGTAGCGGAAGCGCTGCTGGAACACGACCCAGATTGGGCTGCACCAGTACTGTGGCGCAGCGAGTTTAGAAACATTCTGGCCGGGTACATGAGGCGAGGGAAACTGACATTCGAACAGGCGAACACACTCCAAAGCGAGGCTGAAGATTTGCTCAGTGGCGTCGAGTACGAAGTGGACTCGCGTAGCGTTCTGGAACTGGTGCGCGACAGTGAATGCTCCGCATACGATTGTGAGTTCGTAGCGCTCGCGATGAAGCTCGGCACGAAGCTCGTAACCATGGATGGCAAAGTGCTACGTTCGTTTCCCGGCATCGCGGTGGTGCTCTCTGCGGGCTAACGTGCAAGCTCAGGGGCGCGCAGCCAGCTTGCTGGCGAAGCGTCCCTCTGGAGCGGAATGTTAGGGCTAGCTGCGTGCCAGCTATAAGAGCTGAAAGAGCGCATAGCCTGAAAAAAACAGAGAAATCAAACCCATGAAAAGAAAGCCAACACAAGTTAGCCAGAAAAGAGAGGGTTGAACGGAGCGTGAAATTTGCAGTGCACCGGCAATGCTGCCTGGGGCTGAACTAGACATCAAGCTACGAAATACGATCACACCACAGCCCGCGGCGAGATAAGCCAGCAAGAGTGCAAGGGAGATGGTTTTGTATGGGTCATCTAGAAGAGCGAAACCAATCCCACACGCAAAGAAGCCCGCAAGCATAGTTAGTCGGTCCTGAACAATTCATAACCCATTGATTTGTTGTGATAAAAGCTCGATTTTTGGGTGGAGAATTGCAAGAAATCGATTAATATTCAATGGTTTCCTTGCAAATCTGGATCGCCGATGGGACC
>Ga0208938_1000076_pt1 | contig 99761 bp, 82 predicted proteins | sample AD_UKC125_MetaG_FD_184434 | JGI IMG/M metagenome (GOLD analysis project Ga0208938, IMG submission 184434) | Active sludge microbial communities of municipal wastewater-treating anaerobic digesters from USA - AD_UKC125_MetaG (SPAdes) (version 2) | ecosystem: Engineered > Bioreactor > Anaerobic >... | reverse complement strand
TAAAAAATAATCCTACTGTAAAGTGAAAATATTTTTTCAAATTGCGGTAGGGTTAAAAATTTTTTTCACCTATTTTAATGTGATAAAATAAGGGTAGATTTACCTAAATTAAAATGAAAATCTACATCAAACTGATGCCTGAATTCAGCTGATAGAGAATAGAACTATTGTCCTAATTAAGAACCGTGTTTTCATATTCTTGTACTTTATTTTTTGAGTAAATTCCTTTACATATAAAGAAAAATTCGATATAATTAAAGTAACAAAAATAGACTTTTTAATATTGTTAAATACCTTTATATTTAAAGAAATTACAGCATAAATTAAAGAGGTGTCTATGTTGGTAGGATATACTCAGCTCGTAAAACTAAATACCTTTACGATGGATGATGTATACAAGCTTGTCGGAAATAAAAAGACTGCATCATCTCTTGTTTTTCGTTTGTCAAAAAAAGGTTTAGTGAAGAAAATCAGAAATAATTTATATACATGTATCAATGTAGCCGATGAACAGCCTGTAGCAACTAAATACCACATAGCTTGTGCCGTCAATAATACTGCTTATCTTTCGCATCATTCAGCTTTTGAGTATATGGGTATATCAAATCAGGTGTTTTATGAGATCTATGTTTCTTCTGAAAAACGCTTTGATGATTTTGAATTCAATGGGATAACGTACAAATATGTTTCATCGAAAATATCAAGTGGAGTTATAGAGCCTAAAAATACACAGGGAATTCGGGTTACCACACTGGAGCGTACAGTAGTTGACAGTATAAAAGACTTTGAAAAAATCGGAGGTCTTGAAGAGCTGCTAAATTGTATAGAATCTATACCATACTTGAATGAAAATAAATTAATCAAGTATTTGGATGCATATAATCTTCAGTTTTTATATCAAAAAGCCGGCTTTCTATTAGAACATTATAAAGACCAATTACAGTTATCTGACGAATTTATACTCTATTGCAGGAATAAAACCGGGAAAAGCACACGTTATCTGACGAAGGATAGTACAAAATATGTGAATGAATGGAGGTTGGTGGTTCCGGAATATATTTTTCAAATAACTGAGCAAGGAGGAAACTTTCTTGTTTAATTACGATAAAAGCTATATATCAAAAAGAGCTTCTGAATTTGGATTTGTAAGGGACACTTTGGAAAAGGTTTATCGTTTGGCAGATATTCTTGAATTTATAAACACTGAACCGAAGCTGAAAGGCAAATTGGCTCTAAAGGGTGGCACAGCAATTAATCTAACCATCTTTACCTTCCAAGGTTATCTGTGGACATTGACCTTGATTATTTAGTTAATGAAAGCAAAGAGGAAATGCTTCACAATAGGGAATTTATTAATACGACACTTGCAAGATTCATGGAACTTGATGGCTATAACCTAAGTCCTAAATCAAAAAAACCGCATAGTCTGGATTCGTGGGTATATGAATATGTGAATTTGGGAGGAAACAAGGATAATATTAAGATCGAAATTAATTATTCCTTGCGAGCACATGTATTTCCGGCACAGGAAATGCGAATAGTAACGGAACATTTTGAAAGCGAATACAAATTAAACTGTCTTAATGCCATTGAAATATTTGGAAGCAAGATTAATGCCCTTCTAAATCGTTGTGCTGCGAGGGATCTTTATGATACATATAACATGATAAAGTTTAAATTGTTTGATGAAATGGAAGAAGAACTTCTAAGAAAATGTGTAGTGTTTTATGCGGCCATTTCTGCAAAGGAAATTACTAAAGAGTTTAATACTGCAGCCATTGATAGCTTGACAAACTATAAAATAAAGACGGATTTGCTCCCAGTATTGACTAAACGGGATTCTTTTGATTTGGAAACTGCGAAGAAGGTTGTTAAGGATTATCTCTCCGAATTACTTGTTTTAACACCTTCAGAGAAAGAATTCCTTGATCACTTTGAAAAGAAAGTATATATACCTCAGGCATTATTTGACGATCCAGAGATTTTAAAACGAATAGAAAATCATCCTATGGCACTGTGGAAAACCAGGAGATAATTCAAAATTTTTATATGCATATAATTGGGAATTTAAGAAAGAAAATAAATAGGTTCTTAGGGAAAATGAAAAATCATTGACTTGTACAAAAATATAGTTATAAGAAAATTAGCAAATATAAATTTGTGGAGGACAAACACTATGCTTGAAAAAATGGGCGAGTTCTTTGACAAACGGCTGGAAGAATACGAAGAACATCAATTGAATTGTAATAGAATCAGCACGTGAATTTTATAAATACACAGCTAAGTGTCTTCCTATGCATTCCGGTTGCCGAGTTATTGATCTTGGCTGCGGAACAGAATTGGAGTTAGACGAATACTTTCCCTTGAACCCGTCAGCAAAGGTTACCGGAATTGATTTGGCTTCCGGTATGCTTAACAGACTGCGGGAAAAGCACAGCGATAAGAAATTGACTCTGATTCTTGGTTCATACTTTGATGTTCCCTTTGGAATTGAACAATTTGATGCGGCTGTTTCAGTAGAATCGCTGCATCATTTCACAGCGGATGAAAAGAGACCTCTATATCAAAAGTTACAGAAATCATTAAAGACTGATGGGTTTTTTATTCTTACGGATTACTTTTTCCTATCTGATGAGGAAGAGGTATTTCACAGAGAAGAACTGCTTTGCCTGAAGGCAGAACAAGATATTAAAGACAATGAGCTCTATCATTTTAATGAACCGGTATCCTGAATTCTGTTAAACGCTTCTCTAAACATAGTAATATGAGCTTCTTCACGGTTTAGTAAAAAGTCGATTATTTCCCTTACGCCTTTATCGTTGATTTGCCTATACAGATATTCGAAAAAACTTTTGCTCTCTGCTCTGCTGCGATATTGGACAATATGTCGGCTGCAAGGTCACCCGTCGCATTTACATAGGCAGCAGTCCATAAATAGCCTGATGCATTGCTTAACATAGGGGTAAGTCCTGTTAATACGTGTGCTTCTATATTACCAATTGTTGCATTCTTTGCATCGGGTACATGACCGTTAAGCATATTCGGCGAGTTGAAGAAAACTGGTGTTGCAATCTTCTTCTCTACGCACATTATTTCCGATATAGAAAAATGTGCGGATGATATTGTGTATATATCAGGAGGGAATATCATTGCTGCAATGCCAAAACCCGATTTTGTGACACAATTTTCAATGACAGGTGAAAATCTTGAGCAGACTTTTTTAAGACTGGAAAGAGGTGAGCTAAAATGATTAATTTATTAAGAAAAGAAATGAAGCTCAGTGCATCTGTGCTTTCCTATCTGTTTATTGCCTTTGGACTTATGTTTTTTCTTCCCGGTTATCCGATACTCTGTGGGGTGTTTTTTGTTACCCTTGGCATATTCTATAGTTTTCAAAATTCACGGGAAACGAACGATATTATTTATTCAATTTTACTTCCCATTGCAAAAAAAGATGTGGTAAAAGCTAAATTTCTGTTCTCATGTTTTATTGAATTGTGCAGCTTTGCTCTTATGGTCGCTGTAACCATACTGCGAATGACAATTCTTTCGGAATCATCCCTTTACAGAAATAATGCTTTGATGAATGCAACCCCATTTGCTCTCGGTATGGCCCTTGTGATATTTGGCCTGTTTAATTTTATATTCATCGGAGGCTTTTTTAAGACAGCGTATAAATTTGGGAAGCCTTTCATAATATACATTATAGCCGCCTTCCTTACCATCGGAATTGGAGAGACACTGCATCATTTTCCCGGACTTATGATGTTGAACGCATTTGGTTTTGAACATATAATACTGCAGCTGGGCTTATTGGGCATAGGTGTGCTGTGCTATGTTCTGATGACATTGCTTTCGTACAGGAATGCCTGTGAACGTTTTGAAAAAATTGATTTGTAAAGGAGTTTTATGCCATGCTGAAAGATAATTTGATTATGCTTCGCAATATGCACGGTTATTCTCAGGAAGAAATTGCGGAGAAAATAGGTATTTCCCGTCAGGCTTATGGTAAGTGGGAAAGCGGAGCTACCATTCCGGATATTGAAAAATGCAGCTGTCTTGCGAAGGTGTATGGCGTTACTATTGACAGCTTAGTTAAAACAGAAACGGCAGATGGTATCGGTATGATTCCCCCCGCACCGAAGGGAAAAAATATTTGGGGCTCTGTTACAATCAACGAGCGGGGGCAGATTGTCATTCCGAAAGCCGCAAGGGATAAGTTTGGGCTTACCGGTGGGCAGCGTCTGATTGTGCTAAGTGATGAAGAAGGTATTGCTCTTATACCCGCAGAAATATTTGAGTCCAAAATGAAGGCCATATTGAAGTTTGGATCTATGAAGAGGGATGAAGAATAACCTGCCAAATACTCTGTACGGCATATCAATACAAGGAAATTCGGGCATTCAATTCAGCGGATTGGCTGTCTGAAAACAGTTGATAGAAAAAATTTCTTGATTGGCGTATTTTTTTAAAATAGATATTGACATACGTCAAAATGAGGGTATAATATACAAGTTTGGTCCTCTTGATCTAAATGTGGATGTTGCGCGTACTACTGTTCAGGGCATTTACGCTGAAGCCAGAAAAAAGATAGCCGAGTCTTTGGTAAACGGCAAGGTACTCTTAATAGAAGGCGGGGAATACAGGCTGTGTGAAGGGTTTGGAAAAGGATGCGGACGAGGTTGTCGTTTGATATAGACTGTATTAAAATAACAATCTGAAAAAGGAGCTGAGACTATGAGTGAAAATTGCAACAAAAGCTGCAGCAGTTGATCGGAGAACTGCGCAGAAAGAGAGGAAAAGAAAAATGATTTTTCCGATTGTTCCTTCTATATCAAAAGGCAACACCACCGGAGAAACTTTTTTTCACCAACAACGGCGAGGGTGATCTCGTGGTTATGGATATAGAGGTTTTTACCCGTCGAGAAAAATGCTGAAGCTACGGGAAGAACTGCTGGCAGTTGAGGAAGAACGCTTGGCTGGCCGTGTCGGAGTTACACCGGATGAATTGGACAGCTAACTCGAAAGTATTATTGACGAGGTGGAACATGTAAAAGGAGAAAAAGTATTTCCGACAGTGCCCGTCAATTCCCATTTCTTAAATTGATGATTAACAATATTTCATCAGCTTTATCTTTAGCAGTGACGAATATGTAAATGTTTCTTATAATTTATAGGGGGGTGTCTTCTTATATGAAAATAAGGAAAGTATTAGAAAATAAGAAAGCATATATAGACTTGCTTTTATTGGCTGATGAGCAAGAAAGCATGATAGACAAGTACCTTGAACGTGGTGAAATGTTTGTTCTGGACGATGACGGAGTTAAAGCTGAATGTGTGGTTACAAAAGAGGGAGACGGTATTTATGAAATTAAGAACATTGCGGTTAAGCCTGATTGCCAGCGAAAGGGTTATGGAAAAAACTGATAGATTTTCTGTTTTCACATTATACCGATTGTAAATTAATGCTTGTGGGAACGGGTAAAGTTCCTTCTACGCTCAACTTTTATTACAGAAGTTTATTAACTATGGAAAAAAGATTGCCATTGAGGGAAGCCTGGCTATGCAGCATCGGTTGATGAGTTATTGCCGTATAGCACAATATGTTACCTGAAAAAGTTTATACACCCATGCCTAAAAAAGAACTGGAAAAGTATGCCTGGGAGGAAGAAGAATGAAAATCGGGAAACACACATCGTTTATGATAGATTTTATTAAGGATTTCATATTAGTCATATATTTCCAAGGCCCTGTTTATTGATTTTATAATGTCAGTATGTTACTATAGAAATATAATTTTTTGAAAGGAAGATAATTGGTATGAGGGAAAAAAGATATTACAGACGTGTTTTAGTGCGACGGCGGTACCCTCATGTCTTTTTTAGCCTTAATAAATCAGAATTCTAAAAACCCTGTGACTTTTTGTGTCATGGGGTTTTTTTCTATTAATCAAAGGAGGGAAGTTTACTTATGTCATCAGGAAGTAATATACTCTTCGATGAAACAACTGTATTTAGAAGCTTGGGGAAAGGTGAGCTTACATTTAAAGAAGCTTTTGATGAAATATTAAACTATATAAAAGCTGATAAAAACAGTTCGTATAAAATATCTATAGGAACTGATTCCCAGGTTAGCGGCAAAACCTATTTTGTGACATGCATTCATGTTCACAGGGTGGGGAAGGGGGCTATAGGCTTTTTGCATAAAAGTGTGCTGCAAAGACCTATTAGAAACTTGCGGGAAAAAATATATATGGAAACTTGTATAACTCTTCAATTGGCTTATTTATTTGATGAAGAAAGAATTGGCATGATATATGACGCATTGGGTAAAAAAGGGATAACATTTGAGTTTCATATTGATATAGGCAGGAAAGGTGAAACCAAAGTGCTTATAAATGAAATGGTGGGTATGGTTAAAGGGCTGAATTTTGTGCCTAAAATAAAGCCGGATAGCTTTTGTGCCAGCTGTTTTGCCAACAGGTACACAAAAGCTATATAACATTTACCAATAATAAAGTTTTTAAATAATTAAGTTTTAAATAATAAATGTTTTAAAATAAAGGCTTAAATAATAAATGCTTTAAATAAATTTACCTTTTAAGTTTTGAAAGGGCTTTATAAACTTCATGTATTTTTCCTTTAACAGTGGAAATATCACTGTTTTTACCCTCAACACAGTCAACAACTTCAAGTACACTATTTGAAATGCCATATGGGGATAGCTTTTCCTTTATTGCTGCCCTGGTGCCGGCTTTTATACTTAGATTAAAACAGTATTTTATCATGTCGTTAAATACATTATAAATTTCTTCAATGCTAGTGGATTTCTTTATTTTTTTGTACATAATCCCCAAATTTTTGTCGCCTTTCTTTTTAGAAATAGTTATAAAAATTATAGAAAGCACAATAATTGCTAAAAGAGAAAGTGCAATTAATACAGTATACAGCACACTTTTTTTAAGTTTTATTGTCATATATCCATTGTCTTTATTTTTATAGCTGATTTGCTCTATTTTAATTTGTTCCACATCAGCTGAAGCCGGGGCATCGTAGCTTTCCCGGGACTGGGGCATGTTGCCGGTTACCGTAATGGTTGCACCGGGAATTTCCAGATTTTTATAAGTTTTAGTCCGGGTATCAAAATAATTTATATTTATAGGCGGAATTTCAAGCTCTCCTGTTTTTTCCGGTACAAGTATAATTTCAAATTCTTTTTTGGAGAAATATTTATTATCTTCCACCCCTTCTTCAGAATTCTTTTCTGTTTCATATACAGAAAACCCGGGTATTTCATCTTGAATTATATTCTTAAAGTTTTCCAGGTCACAATCTCCGGACAAAGTCACTTCCAGGGTAAGTGAGTCTTTAATGTCAATTTGCTGCTTTGTATAATTGGAAGTTATATTTAAGTTGCCCACCAGGCCGGAAAAATTAGCAGGTTTGTTGTCCGTTGGAAGGGGATTAACTTTTAATTCTACAGGTTCAGTCTCTAAATAATAAGGTTTTGAAGAATCAAAGAAACCGCCGGTACTTACATTAGCCTGGAAAGTGTACTGGGGTATTTCGAATGAGCCTGCTTTAATGGGTGTAAGAAAAATTTGCTTTACAATGTATTTTACATACCTCTTTCCATTAATGTACAAAAAATCATAGGACAAGTTATCATTTTCAATTTCTTGTGTAATAAAGCTGTCTAGTTTAATATCATCTAAAAAACCAAGCCTTTCTATATTAAAACGTGAATAAAATTCATAAGTGAGGACCGCCTTTTGTCCGTAATATATTTCATTTTCAGACAAAACGGTTTTTATAAAGAGGTCTTTTGCTTCCTCTTCTTCAGCCGGGGGAGAATCAGTTACAGTAACCGTTAACTCATTAGTCTCGTATATGCTGCCATTGTATCTTATTTTTGCCACAAGGGTAAACTCTCCGGTGAATTTTGGTATTATAACATGCCTGTAAGTTCTTGTATGTGTTACCTGGGAGTTGATAATTTGAGTGCCGTCTGAAGTACTTGTTGAGACAATTCTAAAATTGTCTATGCCTTCGATATCTACAATTTCAGCATTTTGAGCATTGACAATGGAAACTGCCAAAGTAGTGCTTTCCCCCCTGCTTAATTTTAAAGAGTCAATATCAAGCCTGAATTCCGGGGTATTTCCCCACACAGGTATATTAGCTGCCAGAAGAAAAGTAATTAATAAAGTTGTTATAAAAACTATTTTAAAATTTGTTTTTTTACCAGCCATATTTTGATTCCTCACCTTCTATTACAATTCCCTGATTATTTTTAAGACTTTCTTCTTCAAGTTTTTCCAGCATTTCTAAAACTCTTAGCACCTGTTCCGGATCCTCAATTTCCCTTCCATGGGCATCTTCCCTTCCAGGCATATTTTCACTGTCTCCGGCATCTTCTTCCTGATTTCCCGATTCATTTTCGCTGCCGTCGGCATCTTTCTCTTGGTTTCCTGATTTGTTTTCGCTGCCTCTGGTATCTTCCTCCTGGCTTCCTGATTCATTTTCACTGCCATCGGAATTTTCCTCACCGCTTTCGGATTCGCTTTCACTGTCATTATTTTCTTCATTTCCGGTTTGATTTTCACTCTGTTCCTGACCTTCATTTTCCTGCTGTTCTTCCGGATCTTCTTGATTTTCACCATTTTGTCCATTTTCTTGATTGTCCTTTTTATCCTGATTGTCCTGTTCCTCCTGATTATTTTCTTCTTGCTGTTCATTTTGGGATTCTTGAAGGTCTTCTATTAATTTTTTCACATATTCATAATTATACTTTATATCAACATTGTAAGGAAATTCCATAATCCCCTCTTTATAAAACTCTAAAGCCTCCCTGTAGTACTGCATTTTTTCAGAAGGCTCTGTTGCTTTTTCACCTAACTTAAAGGCAGAGTTTCCTGACTTTAAGTATTTTTCCAATTGGGAGGGGGTTTTTTGATAATACTCCAGAGCCTCCTGATAATTTTCAAGTCTGTATTCACAAAGACCACTGTTAAAATTAAGCTTATCCCGGGCAATTTCTTTTAATTTGCCTTTATTGTAAGTATCCAAACCTTCCTGATAGGTATTCAGGGCATTTTGGTAGTCTTCTTCCTTATAAAGGGAATTACCCTTTGCCAGCACTTTATTTAATGAATTGGTAATGTCACTAAACTCTAAAAAATGTGCGGCAAACACCAGTATTGATAAAATTCCTGATACAATAAAGGTGGATAACAATATTTTTTTCATAAAATCCTCCTTTCCGGCAGAAGATAACCTATTGTAAAAAGCAGAATTCCTGCTGCTAAAAAGGGTTGGTAAAGGAGTTTGTACCTTCTTATTTTTTCTGTTTTAGTAGTGCTTCTTTTTAAAGAAGCCATATCTTTTATTAAATTAGAGCCGTCATTTTCATAGTAAAAACCATTTCCTATTTGGGCCAGTTTCTTTAAATTGTCAGAATACAAGGATGAGGTAACAAAATTGCCGTCCAAATCCTTCATATACCCTGTTGTTTTTTGATCATTATCATCATAAACAGGTATTAAACCGCCTTTTTCAGTGCCTATGCCTATTGTGTATATTTTAAAATTTTCATCACTAATCTGCTGCGCTGCTTTTATACTGTCTGTTTCATGTTCTTCCCCATCGCTTATAATTATTATGACTTTGTCAGAAGAAGCGGTTTTTTCAAAGGATTTGTAAGCTAATTTAATTGCAGCTTCTATATTTGTACCCCCGCCGCCAATCATATTTGTATCAATTACATCCAAAAACATATTTGCCAGATTATAATCATCTGTTAAAGGCATTTGTATATATGCATCGGAGGAAAAGGGGATAAAGCCTATCCGGTCCCCTTCAAGCTTGTCAATAATATCTTTTATTATCTTCTTTGCCCTGCTGATTCTGTTTGGCTGGATATCCTCAACCAGCATACTTTTTGAAGTATCAATTAAAACATATATATCAAGACCTTCTTTTTTCAGTTCTAAAAGTCCCTGGAAGGTCTGAGGTCCCGTTAGGGAGTATACAACCAGCATAAGCCCTAAGGTTATGAGTATACTTTTTAAAAATTTAAATTTTAAAATGACTTTTATATTCATTGCATTTAGTATTTTTTCTTTTTTCCTGTAAGCTAAAATTAACAAAATCAAAGCAAGTATAGGAACAAGTATAAAAACAATATTATAAGGATATTTATAGTTCATAAATCTAAAAAGCCCTCCCTTATCAAAATCAGCCTTTTAAGGAATTTTTGTATAATAATACTTATCAAAGAAAATACCAAGTAGCAGCAGTAAAAGGCCTGTTATTGCGAACATAACATAAAGCTCCATATATTGTATAAAATCATCTTTTTCAAATTCACTCTTTTCTAGCATGTCTATAGTTTCAAAAATCTGCTCTAAAGCTTTTGGGTCTTTGGCACGGAAATACTGTCCTCCTGTTTCTTCCGCAATTTCTTTTAGAAGCTCTTCATCAAAACCCCCGTCATATGCTTGCCTGCGTACTCTTCCAAAAATATCTGTCACCTCTACAATGGTTTTGTCACTTCCCACACCTATTGTGTATATTTTAATACCCATATCTTTTGCAAGCTGGCTTGCAGTGTAGGGATTAATTTCCCCTGCATTGTTGTCGCCGTCTGTTAAAAGAATTATTATCTTGCTCTGGGAATCACTTTTTTTTAGCCTGTTAATTCCCACTGAAATAGCCATTCCTATAGCTGTACCGTCTTTGTTCAGGGAATCAAAAGTTACTTCATTTAAAGACTGTGTTAATATGTCGTGGTCTAAAGTCAGTGGTATTCTTGTATGTGCGGTGCCTGCAAAAATTATAAGGGCTATCCTGTCATTAACCCTTTCCTTTATAAATTCATTAATGGTTGCCCGGGCAACTTCTAAACGGTTTGGTTCAAAATCCACAGAACTCATGGAACTTGATATATCAAGGGCTATTGCAATGTCAATCCCCTTTTGGTCTATGGGTATGGTTTCCTTTTGCAGCTGAGGTCTTGCTAATGCAAATATAAGAAAGACAAGACCTGCCGCTATAAGATACTTTCCTAGTTTGTGTTTAAAAGTATCTTTTTTTGCTGAAGCCTTAAGAAGCTTTACACTTGAAAATTTTAATGCACTTTTCTTTTGTTTTCTAAAAAATAAATATATGACTAAAGGTATTAAAAGCAGAAAATACCAACCGGCTAACTCTATCATACTTCTCCCTCTTTTGTTTTTTCTATTTTGCCAACTATCCCCATAAGGCTTTCAAACAATCTTTTTTTGTCCTCAGGTGCAGGGGTTTTGCCTGAAAATTTGAATATATCACATTCATAAAGCCATTCTTTTAAATTTTTTATAAAGGGGTCAATCTCTTTTATATTTTTAATTTCCCCTATAATTTCAGAAGAGGTTTTGCCCCTTATGGAATAGGAGTAGACATCTTCAATGTATTTTTTAAAACATTCCGTTAATTTTACAAGGTAAGCAGCATCGTTTGGTGAAAGAGCCCCGGTGTTTTTTACAAACAGCTGATAGGGGATGAGGGAAGCTGCTTTTTTTCTCTTTATAAAAGTAACTAAAAGCATAATGCCGCAAAGGAAAAAAACACAAGGAAATAAAAAGGCAGCATATCCGGCAATATTAAATTTTCCCCCTGTTTTTGGCTCAAAACTTCCCTCAAATATTCCCTCATTGTCTATTTCATCTAAAGTGGATTTTATATCAATTACAATTTCTTTATTGCCTACTTTAACAATTTTTTCACCGGGTTCAAAACTCCGAATGGTTATTATATAACTTTCCCCGTCACTTTTTATATCAACTATATCGAACTCTTCAAATTTTTCCCGTAGCTCATCCTCTGTAATTGTACCGGAGGTTATTTTAAGTTCAATTAAATCCCCTATATAAATATTTCTTTCACTTTCCGCATTATCTTTACTTTCCGGAACCCCTTGAGTTTCTACAGTACCTTCAATACCGGCAGTATCCTCACTTTCTGCTGCGGCAAAAAACGGAACAAAAAACAAAAATACAATAACAATCAAAAAAACTATTTTTATCTTTTTCATCTGCGACTCCTTCTTTTAAAAAATTGTTTTAAAGGTTTTACGAAGTCTTCATCTGTGTAAATTTTAATATAGTTTGATTTGGGTAAATCTAAATGGTCTTTTGTTTTATACTGGTTTTTTGTATTGTCCAAAACAAAAATTTCACCTGTTTCTAAATCTTCAAAAGTAAAAACAGCCCCCTGGGGTATCACTTCTTCAGCCCTGTCCACAATGTGTATTAAAACCAAGTCGTGATGCTTGGAAGTAATTTTTAAATCCTTTTCAAATCCCTGGTCTAAAAAGTCTGAAATTAAAAAAATAACGCTTCTTTTTTTCTCAATCCGGTTAAAGTGCTGCAGGGCATTTGACAAATTAGTGCCTTTTAGTTCAGGTTTAAAATCCAAAATATTTTCAATTATTGATAACACATGTTTTTTTCCACTTTTAGACTGAATATATTTTTCAACTTTTTCAGTAAAAAGAAGCATTCCAACTTTGTCATTATTTCTTATTGCAGAAAAGGCAAGAGTTGCACCTAATTGGGCAATTAACTCCATCTTTTTTCCAAAACTATTGGAATGAGACATATCTATTAAAAGAAATACATTTAATTCCCGCTCCTCTTCAAACTGCTTTATATAGGCTTTATTATGCCTTGCAGTGACATTCCAGTCTATATTTCTAACATCATCTCCGGGATAGTACTCCCGTATGTCTTCAAATTCCATACCTCTTCCCCTGAAGCCTGAGCGGTACTCCCCTGAAAATATCTCTTCCGCCAGTTTATTTGATATTATCTCAATACGCCGTATTTTTTTTATCAGTTCTTTAGAAGTCATATTAAATCTCCTGCCCTATTATATTTAAGCCTGTATTTAATATTTAACCAACACTTAATTTAACACTTAACATTCTGTGAATTTTAATATAAAATCTTTAATACAACAAAATCTTTAATACAAAATTTAAATAATACAAAAATTTAACACAAATTGAATTTAAGGCAAATTAACTTTTTCTAAGATTTGTGTGATCAAATCTTCAGAGGTAATATCCTCTGCCTCTGCTTCATACGACAATAAAATTCTGTGTCTTAAAACATCGTACACTACGGATTTAACATCATCAGGTATGACAAAATTCCTGCCTTCCATGAAAGCTTTACACTTAGAGGCTTTAATGAGGCTTATGGAAGCACGTGGGGACGCCCCGCATGCAATGTATATATTTTTCTCCCTTGTCATAAATATAATATCCAACACATAATTTTTAATATTTTCATGCACATATACCTCATCAATAAGGTTTCTAAGCTGCATTATGGTGTCGTGGGATAATATTTTCCTCAAAGGAGGTTCATTTACCCTGTCTTTAGAAAAGCGTTCAATAATTTGCTTTTCTTCTTCCCTTTTTGGATATTCTATTTTAAGTTTTAGCATAAACCTGTCCTGCTGGGCTTCAGGAAGGGGGTATGTACCCTGCTGCTCAATAGGGTTTTGAGTTGCAATAACTAAAAAAGGTTTGTCAAGGCGGTAAGTCACATCACCAATTGTAACCTGGTTTTCCTGCATTGCCTCTAAAAGAGCAGACTGTACTTTAGCAGGTGCACGGTTTATTTCATCTGCCAGCAGGATGTTGGTGAAAATGGGGCCTTTTTTAATTACAAATTCCCCTGTTTTTTGATTATATATTTCAGTTCCTAAAATATCTGCAGGAAGTAAATCGGGGGTAAACTGTATTCTTTTAAAGCCAATCCCGATGGTTTCTGCCACAGTATTTGCAGTCAGTGATTTTGCAAGTCCGGGAATACCTTCTAATAAAATATGCCCCCCTGTTAAAAGCCCCATGATTATCCTGTCAACCATATATTCCTGACCAATTATGACTTTATTTATTTCAGCCCTTAAAGAAGTTATCAGTTTTCCTTCTTCCTCAAAACTTTTAACTTGTACCTGTGCGTTTTCCACTTTTTTCAGTCCTTTCTATACACCAATTATATACATCAATTTTATATACTAAATTAAATAAAATTTCTATTCCAAAATATTATTTTAGAATAGAAAAGCATTCATAAAGTATTAAATAAAATTGTATATAAAACCATGTATAAATAAAAGAGTAATTTTATTGACTTCAAGATTTATTCTAAATTATTTTTTTGAAGTATGTGTGAATAAAATGTAAATTATATTTTTTTATCATATCCATGGTTAACGATTGAATAGCAAGTTTAAATATGGTAAAATAAAGTGAAAAACAAAACAGATTTTAGGTGATTTAATTTGGACGAATTTACAAGGGAAAGAGAACTTGATGGGAATGGGAAAGACAAAGAGAATTATAATTTAGTTGAGAGAAGTCTTGAACTCAGTGAGGAGAAAAGCCCCCCAGGATTACTCAAAAAAGTAATATACCTAATGCTTATAATTTTTATAGGTGTTTCCATTGTTGTATTAGCTGGTCTTTTTATATCTGATTTCACCAACAAGGATCCTCTCATTTCACAGTTTAGCACATATGAAAAACCTATGATAAAAAAGACTCCTCTAGGTGAACCTTTTACAATAAATAAAGAGGGTATTGAGTATAAAATTGTGCCATTGGCTGATTACAGGATTTTTGGACGCATGCTGGCGAAAAACAGGTATCCTGATGGTTTTGACCTTGCCGTTCCAATTGCACCCTATGATATCGGTATAGCCCATGGTAGATTGGCATTGCATTCAAGTATAGAGCTTTTTGATTTTAGTTTTGGAGACAGATGCTTAATCTACAGTTATGATGCTGTAGACCATCCCTTCACTACTGAAGAAATGTATATGCATATAGATAATATTCATGCCATTCATGCAAATGACAGGATTTTAGAAGCCATAGAAAAGGTAAAAGAGAAGCAGTTTATTATATTGGAAGGGAAACTGGTAAAAGTAGACATTTTAGTAAAAGCCGGAGGCGAAAGAGCGGTTTGGGAAAGCAGCCTTGTTCAGGGGACAAATGAATGCAAAGTTATGTACATTACAAAAATAACTTTGGGTAATGAGGTATATGAGTAAAGCAAAAAACAACAAAATATGTTAAACCATAAACAAAGCCATAAACAAAACCGGAGGGTATTTATATAAGACGTTATTTTTTTATATAAAATAAATAAATTAATAAATAAATTTACACCAAAAAAGGAGGACTTATAATGAAAAAAATATGCAAAAATTGCGGCGCTTCAAACCAGCCTGCTGCAAAATACTGTAATAACTGTAATGAATCTTTAATCGGCAGCATGCTTAAGAGCGAGGATGAAAGCCTGCAAAGTGTTAGACCAGCAAATAATTATGCTTCTTTAGGGAATGATACGGTATCAATAGGTAAATGGTTGCTGGTAATGTTTTTGCTTACTATTCCGCTAGTAAATATTGGTACTTTATTTTACTTAGCATTTGTATCGCAAAACCAAAATCTAGAAAATTTTGGGAAAGCCGCTTTAATTTTAACAGTTATTTATTTTGTATTAGCTATTGTATTTGTCATAATTGCGAGTATCTTTTTTGTTGAGATTTTAAAATCATTATCGTATTAATGTTATGACAGATTCAAAAGTTTCATGAGTATGTTGAATTTTAAATTTATTTGATGATATAATAACATCTGGATTGGAAAAATTCTATAAACTTCATTTAAGAATTATCTATGCACCACTCTCTTGCCATTCTTTATAAAAAGCTTTTAAATGCTTAAAAATTACCATAAGTCTTATAATGTATAATTTTATTATAAAGGAGGGTGCTTTTTCAAAAAATTGTAAAACAACGTAAAAACAAAAAAATTTAGGGGGATGAAAATGTTAAAAGTATTTTTAAAAAAAACCTTAGCTGTTCTTTGTTTATTTGTATTGCTATTATCAGTATTTCCGCCTTCTTTTGTTTTTGCTGAGGAAGAAGCTGAAGAAGAAATTGTATTTAAACACCTTCTTGGAAATGACGCAGTGAGAAAGCCTTCTCAAGCAGGTGCGCTGCAGCTTGTTGAATATAACGGCAAGCTCACTTTAGCAGGAGAAGACGGGGAGCCTGTACAGTTACGTGGTATGAGTACCCACGGCTTACACTGGTTTGGCGAAATTGTTAATGAAAATGCCTTTGCTGCACTTTCCAATGACTGGGAATGCAATGTTATACGTCTTGCCATGTATGTGGGAGAGTACGGTTATGCCACAGACCCGAGTGTAAAGGACCTGGTTTACAAAGGGATAGAATTGGCATTTGAAAATGATATGTATGTAATAGTGGACTGGCACGTTCATGCTCCGGGAGATCCAAGGGCTGAAGTATACTCAGGAGCATATGATTTCTTTGAAGAGCTGGCAGATTACTATAAAGACCATGAAAAATTTCACTACATAATCTGGGAGCTTGCAAATGAACCAAGTTCCAACAGCAGCGGCGGCCCCGGTATTACAAATGATGAAGAGGGCTGGCAGGCGGTAAAGGAATATGCAGAGCCTATTATAAAAATGCTCCGTGAAAAAGGGGATAACATTATAGTTGTTGGTAGCCCTAACTGGAGCCAAAGACCTGATTTGGCAGCAGATGACCCTATAGATGCTGAAAATATAATGTACACAATTCACTTTTATACAGGGACACATATGCCTGCAGATGAAGGGTATCCTGAAGGTACTCCAAGTTCAGAAAGACAAAATGTAATGAACAATGCCCGCTATGCAATGGAAAAAGGCCTTGCGGTAATTGCAACAGAGTGGGGTGTAAGTGAAGCAACAGGTGACGGCGGTCCTTATCTGGATGAAGCTGATATGTGGATTGAATTTTTAAATGCAAATAATATCAGCTGGATTAACTGGTCATTAACCAATAAAAATGAAATATCAGGTGCATTTGTTCCCTTTGAATTGGGAAAAACAGAGGCAACTCCTTTAGATCCGGGAGATGACCGGGTTTGGGCTGTGGAAGAGCTGAGCCTTTCAGGTGAATATATACGTTCACGCATTAAAGGTATTGAATATGAACCAATTGATAGAACTATCTTTACAAAGGTAATATGGGATTTTGATGATGAGACAACTCAAGGGTTTGTTTTAAATGCAGACAGTCCAATAGAAGTGGAACTTTCCAATGAAGAAAACGCACTTAAAATATCAGGGCTTGGTGAAAGCAATGATGTTTCAGACGGCAACTTCTGGGCTAATGCCCGTATTTCAGCAGATGAATGGGGAGGAGCCGTAGACATTTTAGGTGGTGAGGAAATATCTTTTGATATTATGCTGGATTCGCCTTCAACTGTATCCATTGCCGCTGTTTTACAAGGACCGGCAGCAGACTGGGCAAACCCTGCAAGGGCAATTCAAGTGACGGAAGATGATTTTGAAGAATTTGAAGGCACGTACAAAGCTACTTTAGTTATTTCAACAGAAGATGCTCCTTCTTTTGAGGCAATTGCTATGGACCCTGACGACAATACTTTGACAAATATTATTTTATTTATAGGAGCAGAAAATACAGATACCATCTATCTGGACAACATCACAGTTTCGGGGAAAATTGTTGAAATACCTGTAATTCATGATGAACTTGGAGAGGCAACACTTCCTTCTGATTTTGAAGACGGAACACGCCAGGGATGGAATTGGAATCCGGAGTCAGGTGTAAAAAGTGCACTGACCATTGAAGAGGTTAATGGTTCAAATGCTATCTCATGGGAGTTTGCTTATCCTGAAGTGAAGCCAAGTGACGGCTGGGCATCTGCTTCACGTTTGGAAATGTGGATGCCGGGAATGGTTCGCGGGGATAATGACTTTGTAGTATTTGATTTGTATATTGACCCAATCCGTGGGGAAGACCAGGGTTCTATGTTGATTAACCTTGTTTTCCAGCCACCTGAGGCAGGTTGGTGGGCACAGTCAACGGATGTTTTTAAAGTTGATTTCACCACATTGGATGAAGCAGAAGTTACAGAAGAAGGTCTGTATCATTATGAAGTTCAAATGTCACTAAGAGACATTTTAAACATTGAAGATGACATGGAACTTAGAAATATAATTCTCATATTTGCTGAAGGGGACTATACCCTTTTTGCAGGAAGGCTGTATCTGGACAACATCAGGTTTGAAAAAGGAAATACAGTTGAAGTTGCAGAGTGCGAAGGAGGAACTGTAAAGGTCAGCAGATCCGTTGCACGTCCGGGAAATGTTATTGACATTACTGTAATTCCTGATGAAGGAATGAAATTAAAAGAAGGTTCACTAAAATACACTGACGGTGTTGAAGAGGTAATTATAACCGGAACAAGCTTTGTTATGCCTGATTCAGATATAACTGTATCTGCAGAATTTGAAGAAGCAACAGAAGCGGTACTTAAAGCTGAAAAGGTTGTTGTGGCAGGAGAAGAGTATAAAGTTACATATGGGTTAAAGGATGTAAAAGGAGTATATGCCCAGGACATAGTGCTAAGCTTTGATGGGGAAGTATTTGAATTTGTAGATGCTGAAGCTGCGGCTGAAGGTACGGAAATTATTGATACAATTCTTTTAGAAGAGGGCAAAGTAAGGGTTATTGCAGTAAACAGTGACGGATTTAACGGAGATGTTGAAGTGGTAAACTTTATACTTACTCCAAAGGATATAGATACTGATGTATATACTGACATTTCAATAAATGCAATGCTTGGCAAAGCTCCTTCAGGAGATGTTTTAAATGTTGAGGGTTCCTTAAAGTCAGTGAGGGTTGCGGTGACAGACCCTGCGGATGTTAACAGGGACGGCGTTATAAATGTTGGGGACCTGGCTATTGTTGTATACTACAACACAAAAAATTCAGACAGTGATGACTGGTTAGAGGCAAGAATAGCTGATGTAAACAATGACGGGGTTATAGACATACTTGATATAGCATATGTTGCAAGCAGGATTGTTGAATAAAAAAGGAAGGGCTTAAACCCTTCCTTTTTTATTTTATTGAAAAGCCATTGGGACTTTACTTTAGTTCAACTCTGGTTCCGTTAATATCAATGGATTCAACCGTTGAAACATATAAAGGCAAATCAGATGTAAATTTAATTTTAATTTTGTCATTTTCCATTCCGGATATAACTGAATCAAATTTACGGACGCTTCCGTTATTTAAATTTACAGCTACATCTATATTTTCTAAGGTGGCATCTTTATTTTCATTCCCTTTCAAAGTACCGGTTAAAGTTACTCCTAGCGGGGAAATTGATATATTATCTATTTGAAATGAATCTAAGTCTATGCTGCAGGGAAAACTTTTTTCTTCATTCACTGACTGCATTTCAAACGAAACTTTCCAATTTCCTGTTACATAGTTGCCGTTAGTTACAAAATGCCCTTTAAGTTTTGCATTTTCCAAGTCTAAATTTTGCACATCAAAAATATATTCCACATAATCCCTGCCATTTTTAGCAGTACCTGATTTGGTCACGCTGTAGTAAATGTTTCCGGAACTTATTTTTTTGTCAGAGATGTTATCAAAGTAAAAATATCCATGATCGTCAATATTGTCTTTTGACCACTTGGTTTGAATATGGAGCCTGCCGTCAATATAGCCGATATTTGAAATGTACATAAAATCTATTTTGGGAAGATGTATTTTCATTAAAAGTCTTTGGCCGTATGTATTTATGATATTTGAAAGTGCTTTTTCATCCCCTTTGGAAAAATCGGCACCTAAATTGCTTTCATCCATTAACAATCTCCTTTCTTTGTGAACTGAAAATGCATTTTCACCCCTGTAACGTAAAAAATTATTACTTTGTGACATTTAATTAAAAATATTATAAAAACAGATGAAAATTCTTTAATGATATAATGTTAACATATAGATAATTAATTTAGATGATTAATTTTGAAAATCAATATTTTGCAAAATTAATATACATTAAGAAAAATTCCTGCATTGAAATTAGGGTGATATATATTTATAATAGGAGTAGATAATTGGCATTTTGTTAAAACTTAAGCATGGATGCTTCTTTATGAGTCTTAAAAAAAATTATAGTTAAAGGAGTTTTTGTTATGAAGGCATATATTTTTCTGGCAGAAGGATTTGAAGAAATTGAAGCGGTAACTGCTATTGATACTTTAAGAAGAGCTGAAATTGACATTAAAGCTGTATCCATGTCAGAGAGCTTGGAAGTAAAGGGCTCTAGGGATGTTGTTTTAAAGGCGGATATTTCATTTGATGAAAAGCAATTGGAAGATGCCAATATGCTTATACTGCCCGGAGGTATGCCGGGGACCAAAAATCTTAAAAATGATGGCAGGTTGGCAGAATTATTAAAGAAAAGTGCAAAGGAAAATAAATATATTGCAGCTATTTGTGCAGCGCCAATGGTTTTAGGAAAACTAGGGCTGCTCTCCGGTAAAGAGGCTACCTGCTACCCGGGGTTTGAACCTTACCTTGAAGGGGCAAAAGTAAAAGACGAAAAGGTGGTTGTTGACGGAAAATTCATCACATCCAGAGGACCCGGTGTTGCATTGGATTTTTCATTAAAGCTGGTGGAGATATTGAAAGGAAAAGAACTTTCAGATAAACTAAGTAAAGATATGATTTATAACAATTGATTTTTGCGGGGTTGAAAAATGAGCGACGGGATTATAATAAAAAGGGCAGTTTTGCATGTTTTAGACTCAGAAGCATCCATGCCCGTTATATCTAAAGGTGAACTTGAAATAACAGAGGAGTTGTCAAATTATATATCAAAACATATACATAAGATTATAGACGACCCAAATACAAAAAAAGCAAAATTTATAGAGGATGATAATCCAATATATATAATGGTGGAAAGCCTTAATGAGGACAACTTTCTTTCAATGACGTCAAATATGGCAAATATTCTATTTGCATTTATGCAAAAAAATATAGACATTCCACCGGCAGATTTACTTTGTTGTATTTTTGAAGAGGAAGAAAAAGAGCATTTAGCAATTTTAAAGCTCAATTATAAATCTGCATTTACCCATTGGGTGAATAACTGTGAAGATGGCAATATAAACACAATTATAAGTTATAAAACGCTGCTTCCCCCTGAAAGCCAGAGGGTTGAAGAATGTGCATTAATAGATCTTTCTGATTATTCATTGAGGATTATTGAGAAAAAGTATGAGATAAACGGTGAAAAGGAATTTTATTTTAGCAAGTACTTTCTTAAATGCAAAAGTGATCTGTCTGTAAATGAAAAGCTTAAAATATTAGACAAAGTAACTAAGGACATAAATAAAAAGTATTTTGATGATGATTTTGAAAAAACCATGGAGATCAAAAAAGCTTTCTGTGAAAGCTTAGAGGAAAATGAGAGGATAGATATAGAAGATATTGCCCAAAAGGTTTATGACAGAAATTTAGAAATTAAAAATGAATACATGGAGGAAATATCAAAGTCAGGGCTTTATGAAAAAGAAATAGTGGTGCCTGAAAGATTAGTTGAGAAAAAATTCAGTATGCAGAAAATAAAGACAGATTCAGGCATTGAATTAAAATTTCCTTTAGAATTTCTAAACAGGACTGATAAAATTGAGTTTATAAACAACCCGGATGGTACGGTATCCATCTTAATTAAAAATGTAGGAAAGATTGTAACGGGGCGGTGAATTTCCCGCCTCATATTAATTTGCAGAGCTTTTCTATTCCTGCTTCTATTTTATCATCTTCAACTGCTGCAAAGCTAAGTCTTATGTTGTTTAGATTAGAAGAGGTGCTGCTAAAGAAAATTCTTCCCGGGGTAAAAACTATATTGTTTGAAGCTGCACGTTCTAAAAGGCTGTTTACCACACAGTTGTAGGGAAGCTTGAGCCATATATTAAGACCGCCTCCGGGTTTTTTGTAAGAAATATTGTCCGTTTTGTATTTTTCTAAAGAGTTAACTACTTTGGTGTAGCGGTTTTTATAAGTTTCATACATGGAATAAAAGTGCTTATGCCAAAATCCTTTTCGTATATAAAGGTCCAAAGCTCTTTGTATAAGTCCGGAAGTTGAAATGTCCGTTGTGTGCTTTGCACCTAAAATATGCTTTTTAAGATGGGGTGGAACCACCATAAACCCAAACCTTAAGCCGGGCATAAATATTTTAGAAAAACTTTTTATATATATTACCCTGCCGGACTTATCATAATATGCTACGGGCTTAAAGTTTTTATTTTCAAAATCCAGTTCGCTTACATAGTCATCTTCAATTATATATGTATCATATTTTTCTGCCAGCATAACCAGCTGTTTTCTTTTACTTTTTGAATAGGAGACACCTGTTGGGTTTTGAAAAGCAGGTATGGTATAAATAAGTTTTGGTCTGTGTTTTTTTAGGTGATATTCAAGTAAATTAAGGTTAAGCCCGTCTTCTTCTAACTCTACATCTGTTACCACAGCCCTTCTTGAATTAAAAACAGCAACAGCACCCCTGTATGTAGGACTTTCTGTTATGACATGGTCGCCGTCCTTTAAAAGGGTTTTTGAAATAATATCAATTCCCTGTTGTGCACCGGAAACTATTATTATATCATCTTCAGAACAATTGACACTATGTTCCTTAAGTAAGTTTGATATGGAAAAGCGTAAGGGCCGGTACCCCTGGCTGTCCTGATAGTTAAAGGCGTTTCCCATATCACGGTCTAAAACTTCATTTAAAACCAGTTTAAAATCCTCTACAGGAAACAGGTTTGAAGAAGGGGTGGCACTTGCAAAGTTAATGGTTTTCTTGTCAAACCTTATTTTGCTGGTTAGTATGGAAATATCTTCACCAGGGTAAATCTCATCCAGTATAACATTTTTATCTACATAGTCATATTTATTTGCATACTCTTTTTTATCAACTGGGGGCAGTACAGTGGATACATAGGTACCGCTGGACTTTTTTGCATATACATACCCCTTTAATTCAAGCTGCCTGTAGCAGTTTACTACAGTCACGGTGTTTACATCCAGCAAAGAAGCCATTTGTCTTATAGAAGGAAGTTTAGTCCGGGGCAAAAGAGTTCCCTTATCTATCATGCTGCTAATTACGTTAAAAAGCTGCATGTACAAAGGAGCGCCGGAATTTTTATCTAATTTAATTGATTTAAATAATTCAAGCATTTTTATCACCATGTAAATTATAGCATATGTAGAAGATGAGCCACAATTAATACTTTATGCTAACTTACGACAACCTTTGCACTTACTTTTGCCACTTATTCCGTACTGGAAATGGCAAAAATCAAGTGATATAATAAGACATTGAAATTAAGATTAAAATACTTTAGGGAGTGTAGAAATGATTAAATCTCAAAAGATAAGTTTTTTTGCAAAACTTAAAGGTTTTCTTGAGCTTGCAAGGCCAAAGCAGTGGATAAAAAATCTGTTTGTTTTTGCAGCATTGGTTTTTGCAGGTCATGCTTTTGATGAAGATTATTTGCAAAAAACAACTCTGGCGTTTTTGCTTTTTTGTCTGATTTCTGCATGTGTCTATATTTTAAATGATATTGTTGATGTAAATAAAGACAGGGCTCATCCTAAAAAGAGGACAAGACCTATTGCATCAGGGATTATAACCCCAAAGGAAGCTGTAGTTTTTCTCATAATACTGCTGCCTTTTTCTCTGGCTGCTTCTTTTAAAGTTGATTTCTTTCTGGGAATTGTAATACTTGTGTATTTTTTAAATAATTTGCTTTATTCATTGGTTATTAAACACTGGGTTATACTGGATGTAATGTCTATAGCTTTAGGTTTTTTACTAAGGGTAATTGGAGGAGCTTTGGTAATAAAGGTATATATTTCACCCTGGATATTGCTGTGTACCCTTTTGTTGTCCTTATTTTTGGGATTTAGCAAAAGAAGAAATGAGCTTACGGTTTTACAGGAAGATGCGGATTCACACAGGAAAATACTAAAGGAGTATTCTTTGGAGTTTATTGACAATATGCTGTCCATAGTAACCGCCTCCACTGTAATGGCATATTCCCTGTATACTTTTTCATCCAATTCAGAAAATTACTACATGATGGCTACCATACCCTTTGTGCTGTATGGGATTTTCAGGTACCAGTATATAATATATCAAAAGCAGGAAGGGGGAAGTCCGGAAGAGACAGTGCTGTCCGATGTCCCTCTTATGATAAATATACTTTTGTGGGTAGTTACAAGTATAATTATACTGTATTTCATTTAAATTACTCTTTTATGCATATTGCATCCTGATAGGTTTGTTCTCCTTTTTGTAGACTATATAAATTTTGTAACAAATGAAAGAACTATGCTTTTTAGTTTATCATGAGATATAATTATTAACAAGCTTACCGCTTATTTATTAAAGAAAATTTAATATACAAGGTTTATAATATATTTTATAAAAGACAAAAATCATTAATGTATATGGAATTTAAGCTGATTTTATGGGATAATAGCCTAAGGAAAAACATTATAAAATACTAAAGGCGGGTTTTCAGGAGGAGTATATGAAAAAAATAAGCTACTATATATGTCTTATTTTATATTATTTTATAGCCAGGCACCTTCCCGGCTCTGACATGCCCTATAGTCTTGGTGCCAAAAGAATCAGGCGTTTTTTATGCAAAAGAATATTTAAAAAGGCAGGTAAGAATATTAATATAGAGCATGGGGCATTTTTTGCGTCAGGAAGGGATATTGAAATTGGGGATAATTCAGGACTGGGACTTAATTGCAGAATTACCGGACCTTTAAAAATAGGAAGTTATGTAATGATGGGGCCGGATGTTATGATATTTACCCAAAACCACAGAAATGACAGGCTTGACATACCCATGATGCTTCAAACAGACCCTAAAAAACCCGTTGTAATAGGGGATGATGTATGGATTGCCGCAAGGGCTATTATTTTGCCCGGGGTGACAATCGGAAAGGGTGCCATTATAGGGGCAGGAGCGGTGGTTACCAAGGATGTTCCTGAATATGCAGTGGTGGGTGGAAATCCTGCAAGAGTTATAAGGTATAGAAATCAGGAAAGAAAAAATGAAAGCAAAGAAAATAAAAATGTTAAAGAGAAAAATAAGGATTAGTTTAAATACAAATAATGTTGTATAATGCAAGTAGATATTTATATGAATAAAAATTTGGAGACCTTAGGGAGGTGAAAAGGTGATAAAGGTTTTATATTTACTAAACCATGCAGGCAAGGCGGGGACAGAGAGATATGTTCAAACCCTTATTGAGAAGCTTAATAATAAAAAGATAAAAGCATATTTTGCGTACAATGAATACGGGCTTTTGGTTGAAAGGCTTGAAGCTTTAGGAGTTGAGACCTTCAGGATAGAGATGAAAAATCCTTTTGACCTAAAGGCTGTAAGAGAGCTTTCAAAGCTTTGCAAAAAGCTTGATATAGATTTAATTCACACCCAGTTTTTAAGGGAAAATTATATATCCCTTTTATCTAGGATTTTAAACAGAAAGGTAAAAGTGATGTACACCAACCATTTTGTCATGAAAAACGGTCCTGTTTTAAAAATTACAAACAGGCTTTTAACAAGTTTAGAATCCAACATTATAGCCGTTTGCAACAGGGGAAAGGATGTCATGATATCAAATGGTATAAGGGGCAAAAAGATTCATGTAATATTTAACGGTGTGGATGTGGAGTATTGGGGTACACCTGTAGAATCCACTATAAGAAAAGAACTTGGAATAGATGATGACACATTTGTATTCTTGTGTGGTTCGAGGTTTGCCCACGACAAGGGACATAAATTTTTGATAAATGCAGTTCACCGGCTTAAAAAAATGACGGGAAGGAAGTTTAAGTGCATTCTTTCCAATGACGGCCCCCTGCTTGAAGAGTGCAAAAAACAAGTGGCGGATTTGGGGCTTGGTGATGATATTATATTTACCGGATTTAGGGAGGATATAAAAAACCTTATTTACGGCAGCGACCTTTACGTAAATGCATCAGAGCACGAGGCTCTAAGCTTTGCCATAATAGAAGTGCTGGCATGTGGTATTCCTGTTATTGCCACTAATGTGGCAGGAAACGGGGATATAATAAATGAAGAGACCAACTGTGGCATACTTGTGGAGTATAATGATGAAGAAGGGCTGGCACAGGCTATAAATAAGCTTATGGAAGATGGCAAATTGAGAAATGAGTTTGGGAAAAATGCGCTAAAAGCGGTGAAAGAAAAATTTAATCTTGATAAGGTGGCAAATGAAACATATAATTTATACAAAGAAAGTTTAAAAAATTGACAAGAGGTGTAGAGGTATGATCATTGATAGCAAAGGGAAATTATTTGGGAAAATAAGCATAATAGATATTTTGATCCTGGCAGTTATAATTGCAGGAACAGCAGGTGTATGGCATATGTTTTTCAGATCCTCAGGAGGTGCTGTCATTGGAAGGACACCGGATACAATAGTGATTAAGTTTTATGGTGAAGAAGCACCTGATTATGCAGTTGATGCAGTACAAATAGGGGATCTGGCAAGGGATTTTGACAGGGGAACGTCTTTTGGAAATGTTACAGACATAGTTACAGGTGAGTCTGTAACATATGTAGAAACTGCAGATGGGAAAGTGGTGCAATCTTCCACCCCCAATTATTCCTCCTTTTACTTTACCGTTGAGGGGACGGGTACATTAAATGATGTTGGCACCGTTACTATTGGCGGTTATGAGTATGCAGTGGGAAGAACACTTACATTGAGATTCGGAAAAGCAGTGGTGCAGGGCAGGATTTACAGCATAGACAAGAAGGAGTGATCCTTATGTGTGATAGTGTTTTTGTAAAAATTATGTTTTTCATAATAAACAGGATTGACTCCTCTTATGAAAACAGTTTTTTTAAAAAAATTCTAGATTTTATTATAAATGCATTTAAAAAATTGAATTTATTTTACGAAAACAGCATCAGCGGACGTGCCATGAAAAAGATGACTGAGCTTTTATATAACAGTGCCATATTAGGGTTTTTCTTCAGGAAGGGAAGATTGGCCAAGTGGTATGAGGAAAGCCTGGTTTTTACTGCAATAAATGCAGCTGTGAACTTTCCCTCAAGACTTTTAAAAAAAGTATATTTAAAATTTGAAGATGTTTTTTTAGAAAGCAAAATCATAACCCTTGTGAGAAATATTCTCTCTAAAATGGAGATAATAGCAGGACTTTTTATGGTACTTATGCTGATTGTACCTCATGCTAAGTGGAATAACAGGTATAATTTGATTATAGCTCTTATTCTTATGGCACTGGTTTTTATTAATACAATTATCCAGAGAAACTGGGTGTTTAACGTAAAGGCAATGGATTTTACTTTGGTGATTTTTGCAATTACCGTTGTCTTTTCATGCATAGTCACCTTTTTTGAAAGTGTGAATTTTTTGGCTTTTTACATCACCTGTTTTATGCTTGTATTGTCAATGGTGAGTTTTTTAAGAACTGAAAATGCATTAAAAACATTTATTGAAATAATGCTGGCAGGAGTATTTATAGCAGGTTGTTATGGAATGTGGCAGGTGGTGACTGATGCGGTGGCATTTGACCCTTCCCTGACATCTATAGAGCAAAGCGAGGGGCTTCCGGGGAGGATATATGCCACAATGGCAAATCCCAATAATTATTCACAGGTACTTATAATGACTCTTCCTTTTTTTGCAGCAGTTATATTTAATTCTAAATCTTTTTTTAAAAAATGTGTTTATTTGATAATGGCACTTCCACCTTTGGTGTCACTGTTTTATACAGGCTCCAGATCCGGGTGGATAGGACTTGCAGTTTCAATTATAGTATTTACCTTTTTTGCACAAAAAAGACTTATTCCTTTTGTAATAGCAGGGGGCATTTTGATGATACCATTTCTGCCAAGCCATGTGTATTACAGGATACTGACTATTTTTAATACCGAAGGGGATACCTCTTCCCAGTACAGGGTGGAAATACTCCAGACAGTTTTCCCTATGCTAAAGGACCATGCAGTATGGGGTACAGGTCTTGGAACTAATGTATTTATGAGGGTGGTAAATACTTACCATCAGTATACAAAGGCTACACCACTGCACACCCATGTGCTGTACCTGCAAATATGGATTGAAATGGGTATTGTTGCGTTGCTGAGCTTTTTGTGGTTTATTTACAGGACAATAAAAAACGCCGTTATTTGTCTGGCAGATTCCACAAAGGAGATGAAAAATATTTTAATTGCCGGTGTGTCAGCATTATCAGGAGTATTGGTTATTGCACTTGTAGAATATATCTGGTACTATCCTAGGGTCATGGTGATTTTTTGGGTAATTACAGGTATTCTTCTTGCAGGTATATCCATTGTATTTAATAAAAACCGCAAGCTTTCAGAAAGTTAGGTGTTTACAATATGCTTTAACAAAAAAATACTATAACAAAAAAAGCCCATAATAAAAAAAGACTTTAACAAAAACATGCAGATTAGCCGATATTAAATTAGCCGGTATTAATGTATGCCGGTTAAAAAAAATTTACTTTTATAAAATGCGGGGTAAATTTGCATGTTTAACGCTTTTAAAAAATCAAACAGAAGATCGGCAAAAAAGAAGATAAAGTTTGATAAAAAGATATTGAGAAAAAACAATATCTCAATACTTGGTATTGGATGAGAGATGGAATTCCCTTTTTAAAAATATTGAAAAGACAGAAAGAATAATTAAATTAGAAAGGGAACTTATTGAGCTTTTGAAAGAAGAAGTAAGGCTTAATTCCGAGTACAAGGATATTAGCGCCCAAAAAAGCAAATGTCTTAAAAGAATAATGGAACTTACTCCGAAAGTCTTTGAAGAAAATGATGAAAAAGCAAGAATGGAAATGGAAGAGTGTGAAAAAAACATAAAAGAAATAAATAAGAGATTTAAAGAAATAGAAAGAGAACTTGAAACCATTCCTGACAGGATAAAAGATAAAAATTTAGAGCTTTTAGAAAGTGTAGTATTTACAGTGTACTTTAAAATCCGTGAAAATCAAAGAAGGATTAAAGAATTAGAAAAACTTATTGAAGAGACATGAAAAAATTTAGAAAAGTATATTGATGAAAAGGGAAAACTTGCAGAAGATGATGCAGATATTTACACATATTTTCATGATTTAATTGGAAAAGAGGAGCTGGAAAAGCTGGGCAGGGAATATTTTGGGGATTAATCAGCTTATTAGGAACTAACTACCGGGAGCTAACCGGCTTGATTTAGCAACTTCAAAGGGCAAATCTTAGGAGGGGAGAGTAATGATAGCAGTAACACCTGCTCAAATGGCGGGGATAGATAATTTTGCAATAACCGAAATGGGTATACCCGGTATGGTGCTTATGGAAAATGCAGCTCTTAGCGTGGTAAAAGAAATAGAAAAAGATATTGACTGCATTGAAGGGAAAAGAATATGTTTATTGGCGGGAAAGGGCAATAATGGAGGGGATGCTTTTGCAATTGCAAGGCATCTTTATAATAAGGGGGCAAAGGTTTTAGTATTTTTGCTGGCAAAAAAAACAGAAATAAAGGGAGATGCAAAGACCAATCTTGATATACTGGGTAAAATGGGTATAGAGGTAATTGAAATTTTAGATATAAGAGATTTAAATGACGCCAAAAAATATATCAGCCATTCCCACCTTATTGTTGACGGCATTTTTGGCACTGGGATAAAAGGGAATATTCCCTATTTGATTTCACAAACCATTAATTTTATAAATGAAAAAGATATTCCCGTAATATCTGTAGACATTCCTTCCGGTATAAACGGAGAAACAGGGGAAATATTGGGAACATGCATAAAGGCATATAAGACAGTTACTTTTGGATATGCAAAAGTAGGGCTTTTTGTACATCCGGCTGCTCAGTATACCGGGGAAACAGTTGTAGCGGATATAGGAATACCTAAAAAAGTTGTAGATAAATTTGATATAAAAAATTACATTATAGATGATGAAACGGTAAGAAAGATAATTCCAAAAAGATATTCTGACAGCAATAAGGGGAGCTATGGCAAATTGCTTTTATTAACCGGTTCAAGGGGAATGACGGGTGCAGGGTGCCTGGCAGGAAAAGCAGCCTTAAGGTCCGGTCTTGGACTTTTGTACCTGGGAGTTCCGGCATCTCTTACAAATGTTTATGATTCCATTTTAATTGAGTCTGTAACCCTTCCTTTAGAGGATGATGATACAGGATATATTACAAAAGGCTGTATTGAAAGTCTTAAAGAATATATGGCCGGTGTTGATGTAATTGCTTTAGGTCCCGGACTTTCCACCAAAGGGGATGTGGGAGATGTTGTTTTTAGCATTGTTGAAAATTCCAAAGTTCCTTTGGTAATTGATGCAGACGGGATAAATGTTATATCTAAAAATATAGAGGTGCTAAAAAAATCCAATGTGCCTGTGGTTTTAACCCCTCATCCCGGGGAAATGGCAAGGCTTCTTGGCACAAGCCCTGAGGAAGTGCAAAAAAACAGGATTAATGTGGCAAGGGATTTTTCAAGGAAGTGGAATGTAATTACCGTTTTAAAGGGTTCAAGAACCATTGTGGCACTTCCTGATGGCAGTATATATATAAATACAACAGGAAATTCTGGAATGGCAACAGGGGGGACAGGGGATGTTTTAACCGGTATGATAGCAAGCTTTATATGTCAAGGCGCAAAGGTACATGAAGGTGCCATATTAGGTGTATATTTCCACGGATTATGTGGGGATAATATTGCTAAAACAAAAGGGGAATACGGTATTATTGCAGGGGATTTAGTTGAGGAGATTCCTTATGTCATAAAGAGCAGGCTTATGTAGAAAAAATAATGGTATACAAAAAACATAAGCAGTAGTCCTATATATAAAATGATTTAAACGACAGCTTTTAATATGAACATTAAATAAAAGTATCACAATACTTTTAGCTGTGTAACAAGGCAGGGAGAAAAATGGAATACAAATTTAACAGGGCGTGGGCAGAGGTAAACCTTGATAATATTGCCCACAATGTACGGGAAATAAGAAAAATAGTTGATAAAAAAACTGAAATACTAGGGGTTGTAAAGGCTGATGCCTATGGTCACGGGGTAATGGAAGTGGCAAAGGTTCTTCTAGAGAACGGGGTTAGCCGTTTAGCGGTTTCCATGCTTGATGAAGCAATACAGCTTAGGAAAAACGGAATTGAGGTGCCGATTCTGGTATTAAGCTACACAGACCCCGGCAGGGCGGAAGAAATAATTGAAAATGATGTAACCCAGACGGTATTCAGTCACGATTTGGCGGAGAGCTTGTCTCAAGCTGCCCAAAGACTTAGAAAGAATATAAAGATTCATATAAAGATTGATACAGGTATGACAAGAGTGGGGTTTATGCCTGGCTACAGTGCTGTTAAAAATGTTATTTCAATAAGTAAGCTTCCCCGCATAATTGTAGAGGGGCTGTTTACGCATTTTGCTTCAGCAGATGAAAAGGATAAAACGTATACAAATATGCAGTTTGAAAGATTTACCACCATAATAAATGAACTGAACAGGGTAGGAGTGTATATCCCTGTAAAGCATGTGTGCAACAGCGCAGGAATAATTGAATTTCCCCATATGCATCTTAACATGGTAAGGCCGGGAATTGCTTTATACGGCTTATACCCGTCTTCAGATGTGGACAGGGAAAAAATAAATTTGAAACCTGCCATGACGTTAAAAGCCAACATAATACTTGTAAAAGAGGTAGAAAAAGACACTTCTGTAAGCTATGGCAGGATATTTAAAACAAACAGGGAAAGTAAAATTGCAACCATTCCCATAGGTTATGCCGACGGCTACACGAGGCTTTTGACAAACAAAGGGGAAGTGCTGGTAAACGGACAGAGGGCACCAATAGTGGGCAAAATCTGTATGGACCAGTGTATGGTGGATATAACTGATATAAAAGGAGATGTAAATGTAGGTGACGAAGTGGTTCTCTTTGGAAAGCAGGGAGAAGGAGAAATAAAAGTTGAGGAGTTGGCCCAAAGTATTGGTACAATAAATTATGAAGTGGTAAGCATTATAGGAAAAAGAATACCAAGGGTGTATTTTAAAAACGGTAAAGTACACAATGTTCTAAATTATTTAATTTAATATATTGAATTTTAAAATTTAATTTAAAAAGGATTAGCTTATAAAGAAAAGCTAATCCTTTAAGGTAGTAACTCACATAAGACGGTAAATAATATAATGCAATGGTTTATATACGGCGGTAGTTTATAAATTTACATATTATAGCAACTCATATAATTTGCAGCGTCCCCTTCTTAATAATACGATGCTTAAAACTAAAAATATAACGGACATTATCAGAATGAGTATTGAAATATTTATATTACCAAGCCAGTGGGTTATTCCATATAGTGAGCTGTAAAAAACTCTTAAAGAGAAGGAAAATAATCCGGACAATATGGCTGGGGTGCTGCCTCTGCCAAATGACAGCTTTAAAACAGAAGTAATAGCATAAATTGACCAAAAAGCTATGGAAAAAATCATTACCGGCGATTTGTGCATGGATGTAAATAATGCTGTTACCCACAATAGAATAAAAACCAGTGTAGAATAACCACCTAAACTTTTTGCAGGTTCATCAATGACAGAGTTAGGAGAATTCAATAAAGAAACAATAAATGTCAATATAAGTAAAACAAATATGGCATAGTTTCTCTTTAAAAACTTTTTCATATGCACAATCCCTCCTTTAAAAAATGTATGTTTAAAAAAATCATATTAAAATCCGGGATAATGATTGAATTGTATTCATAAGTATTCAAATTTTAAACTTTTGTAGAAATTTTGTATATACCAAAAAAGCATATTGAAAGAATAGTAATAGTAAGTTTTATTAATTGCGAACCGTATAATTTAGTACGTTTTAAGCTAAATCTTAATTATGTTAAATTATACAAAAACTCTAACAGGATATTTTAACTACCAACTTTCATATTCATTATATGGATAGGCAAATATATAGTCAACACTTTTTTAAAATTTATATATAATATTATGAGGAAAGGGAAAAAATAAAGATTTGTGCCACATTATACCAAGGGATTTGCGGGGAAATAATTTAATAAAAAGATATTTTATGAGAATAATAGTATAAAGTAAGGTAAAAAATAAAAACTAATAATGCTTCAAAACACGCTTATACAGCTATAGAAAAAATTACATAGGAAAAAATTGGGTAAGTAATTAAATTTTAATTTGACCCATGCATATGTTAAAGGATATAATGATATATATAGTGATATCTAAATACGTCATTTGAATTTTTCTTTAGATTTCAACCCAAATTAAAGAAGTGGGGGTTTTACTTTTGGCGCAAATTAAAAAAATTTTAATTAGTCTTCCCGACAATTTATTAAAAGAGGTAGACTCAATAGTAGCTATGGAAAAAACCAACAGAAGCCAGTTTGTCAGGGAGGCAATGAAGTTTTATATACGGGAAAAAAGAAGAATTGAAATGAGGGATAGAATGAAAAAGGGTTATCAGCAAATGGCCGAAATCAATTCTAAGCTGGCTGAGATGTGTTTTGAAGCAGACAATGATCAACAGCAAAAATATGAGGAAGGTCTTAGGGAGTTGGAGAAATAGTGCTAATTAAACGTGGTGACATATTTTATGCAGATTTAAGTCCGGTTGTCGGTTCTGAGCAGGGTGGAGTAAGGCCGGTATTAATCATTCAAAATGATATTGGCAACAAGTATAGTCCTACTGTTATAGCTTCAGCTATAACTTCACAAATAAACAAAGCTAAATTACCTACTCATATAGAACTTAAAGCAAAGAGTTACGGCATCCCAAAGGATTCGGTAATTTTACTGGAGCAGGTGAGAACCATTGATAAAAAAAGGTTAAGGGAAAAAGTTGGGCATCTTGATGATGAACTTATGGAGAAGGTAAATGAGGCAATTGCCATAAGCTTTGGATTGGTGGATATATAAAAAAACGGTGTAGAAAAATACAGGGGGTTACAAAAGATGAGGAATTTAAATTTCATTAAAAAAACATGGTTTTTAGTGGTATTTCTTATTTTAGGTGTTTTTGCAGTACATATTATTCAGACAGCCTATGCTGAACCAGAAGAAAATGAAAAAACCTCCAATGAAACTATACTTGTTACTCAGGACTATGTTGATGAAAAAATCAAACAACTGGCTGACGCTAATGAATTAAAAGTAAAAGAGTTAGAAGAACTGGTTGAAAAAATGAAAAAACAAATGGAAGATATGGAAAAGGAACTTGTTGAAGTTGAAAAGTATGGAAAGTTTATACCTTTAGAACTGGAAGAAGGTCAGACTTTAATTGTTGGTGAAAGTGGAGAGATTATATTAAGAGGAGGAAAAGCTAAGGCCATAGCTGGAGAAGCTGGTGGACTTTCAGATGTTACAGCAGGTTCCGGTGTAGATATTACCACCGGCCAGGATGTACCCTTAAATCACTTACTTTTGATATCAAGAGATGATGGAAGAGGTCTTAAAGTTGTAAGTTCAAAGGCATGGGTTCTTGTAAAGGGGCCATATACAATAGAAGAATAAAAAGCGTGAGGTAAATTTTAAAGAGGCTGCTGCGCTAAAGTTTAGGTGCACAGCCTCTTTTAAAAAAGCCTCTTTTAAATATATACTAAAATATATACCAAAATATATACTGTTTTAAATATAAATTATTTAGTTATACATCAGTCTTTATTATATAATTTCATTTTTTTTGCAACAACTAAAAGCATAAACTTTGGAAGGTCCATCATTCTAAAAAAACGCCTGGGGTCTTTGTAAAGGCGGTAAAGCCATTCTAAGCCGTGTTCCTGAAAGAATTTTGGCGCACGCTTCATCCTTCCTGCGATGCCGTCAAAAGATCCCCCTACTCCGATGCAAACCTTCACATTTAACTTGTCCTTGTTTTTATATATCCATTTTTCCTGCTTAGGTGCCCCTAGGGCTACAAGGAGGATGTCAGTTTTAGAAGAGTTTATCTCATCTATTATTTCTTTTTCTTCACTTTCTGAAAAATAACCGTTTCTTGCACCAACTAAATTTATATTAATATTTTTCTCCAATAACTTTTGGTATGCTTCTTGGGCAACTCCGGGTTTTCCTCCTAGGAAAAAAAACCTGACGTCTTTATTTGAAAACCTTTCAAAAAGGTTGCAAAGCAGGTCAAAACCCGCAACCCGCTCTTTTAGCACAGGCTTTAATATTTTTGACGCCAGCACCACACCGGCACCGTCGGCAACTACTAAGTTGCCACTGCACAATATTTGTTTAAACTCAGCATCCCTTTGTGCCTCCATCATTATTTCCGCATTTGGGGTAAATACACAGTGAACCTTATCCTGGTTTAAAAAACCTTCCACTATGTTTACAGCTTCCCCCATTGTAATATTATCAACGGGTACACCCAAAATATCTACTGTTGTACGCATATGTGAATAATTCCTCCTAACTGCCCCATAGCTGGTTTCTCCCTACCCGGTTAGTTTTTTTCTATAAGCTCTACGGCAATTTTGGCGTTTTCAAGAGCTTTATTCCTAAGTGTTTCAGTGGTTTCTTCCAGTTCCTTTCTTATTTCATCCCTTCTGTTCCAAACATAATCCACTATTTCAATGATTTTTTCAAATTCTAAGGAACTGACGTGGCCTGCGGAAGGCTGGTTTATATATTGCATAAAGCCTTCTACTTTTGTCTCGTATACCAGTCCAACCAAAGGAACTTTAAGGCTGGCGGCAAATATAAGGGCGTGCAGCCTCATGCCTATCAGTAATTGAGTACGGCCTATTATTCCAAGCATTTGTGCTACGCTGTATTTATTTCTTATTACGTAGCATTTATTTTTCATTTTTGCAACAATATTATCAATTATCAAAAGGTCACTGGGATAGTGCATAGGTATAAAGAGAGGCTTTGCGCCATAATTTTCACATACATAGTCTGCAACCCGGGCGATAACCGTCTGGTATTTTTCATAGTCTGACCACTTTCTTACGGAAAAGCCAATAAGCTTTTCATTTGGGTTGATATTTTCTTTCATAAATATTTCATCTATTTCCTCTTTCCCTCCTGCCTCTATGGTTACAGCAGGGTCTGCAGTTAAAAACACCTGGGGTTTTTCTATATTAAGGTTTTGAATTTCCCTATAGGATAATTCCTCCCTAAGTGTAATAACATCCACCTGATTTACTACTGCTTTGGTCATTCTGCGGTTGTTTTTTTTGTTTAAAGGACCTATGCCGTTGGCATAAATCATTGTTTTCATGTCCATTTTTTTAGCAAGCCATATCATTCCAAGATAGTATATCAAGGAACGAGTGCTGGTGTTGTCCTGAAGTAAATTTCCTCCTCCGTTTAAAAACAATTTGGACTTTCTCATAACGCTTATTATTTTAAGGATATTAAATCTGTTTATTGAATTCACATTGTATGTTTGCCGTGTTTCTAAAGGATTTTTGGACAGCACCATTATTCTTATGTCCTCGTGATATAGTTTAAGATTATCTATTATAGCCTTTAACATTGCGTCATCCCCAATGTTTTTAAAGCCGTAGTAGCCTGAGATAATTACATCGTATTTGCATCCGGATTTTTTCTTTTCCTCTTCCCTTCTTAATATGGTTTTATATATATTAAGCTGGGTGCTGCACATATTGTGCAGGGAAAAGTAGGTGTTTGTCTTTTCATAGAGGTTGTCACCTATTTTTTTTCTCAAAAGAGGGTCATTAATTAAATTTATAAGGTGTTTTGCAAAAGTTTTATAGTCTTTTGGCTCAAAAAGAAAGCCGGTCTTTCCGTTTTCAATAAGGTCTGATATTCCTCCTACATTACTGCTGACAGTTGCTTTTTTGTAAAGGGCACCCTCTAAAATGGCATAGGGAAAGCTTTCACTTAAAGATGTAAGTACATTAATATCTATACAATTAATAAAATCCAAAGGTTCATTTACAAAACCAAGGAAAAATACATTGTTATTTAGCCCCAGTGAAGAAGCCTTTTTTTCTAAAGACTTTCTTTCTTCCCCATCCCCCCCGATTAAAAATCTCACAGAGGGGTTTTCATCAACAATAAGTCTTGCAGCCTGCAACAGAGTACCTATACCCTTTACAGGATGGAGCCTTGCCAGTATTCCAATTATTACATCATCTTTTCCAAAGTTTAAATTGTATTTTTTTAAGAATTCTTCCCTTGAGATGGTGGGAACTTTTTTGTTAAAATCAATTCCATTGTATACGGTAAATATATTCTGAGGGCTGAATCTTCTTCTGATAAGCATTTGTTTGAAATTATTTGAGACCCCTATATGGTACTCTATAAACCTTAACGATACAGTATTTATAAGGCCAAAGGAAAACATTTTTAAAATGTTTTGCAAATAGTCTAGCCTGTAGTCACTGTGGACGGTGGTAACCACAGGGATTTTTGTAATTTTTTTCACAATAACTGCAATCATATTTGCCTTTGCCCCGTGTGAATGTATTATATCATAGCCTTCATTTTTTATGATATTCAGTACTCTCCGTATATCGGTAAATATGGTTCCTGTTCTCACTACCTCTACATTTATGCCCATTGCCCGGGCATCATCTGCAAAGGCACCTTTTCTAAAACTTATTAATTTAACATCTATATATTTTCCAAGCTCATTAACAAGTGACAAGACGTGGCTTTTTGCCCCGCCGATATCACCACCGCCGATTAAATGAAGAACTTTCATAGTTATACTCCTTAGTTATAATCCTTAATATAAGCTATTTTTACGTCCACCACATTATAGCATAACCAAGGCATAGCTGCAATTGAATAAGAAGGTTTTGCTGGAATAAAGGGAGCAAAATAAAAGACTATTGAAAAATGTATTATATGTTTGCTAAAATAATATATAGTGTAGAATCTTTATATCTATAGAATCTATATACATTCTTGAAATATTACTCATGTCTTGACCTGTATAATCTTGACCTGAATAAAGCTAAAAGTCAACGTAAGTCAGGGTAAAGTTTTAAAATCTGTACTAAATGCAATCCAGAATATTATGTTTTGGAGGAATAAAGATGAAAAAGATGCTGCTGCTTTTCTTAATTTCAAGCATTTTAATGTTCAGCATGGTAACTGCAAATGAAAGGGATATAACCATTAAGGTAGACGGGAGTGTAGTAAAAACTTTTGGTGCAGCCCCCTACATAGATCCTGCTGCCGGCAGGACAATGGTACCTGCTGAATTTGTAGCTGAAAGTATAGGAGGCACAGTGGATTTAGATATTGAACCTGGAATTGTACATATCAAAAATGATTTCGCAGACGCAAAATTTAAAACAGGTTCAAGTGAGGTAATAGTGAATGGAAAACTGCTTAAAATTGATTCTGTCCCGGTAATTAATGAAGAAGTAATTTTTATTCCCTTACGTTTTGCATTTGAAATATTTAGTGCCAGGGTTAAGTGGGACAAAAACACCAGGACTATTGAAATACTTACAGGTGAATTGGATTTTTTAGAACCTGAAATAAGCGTAGTGTATCCAAGAAACAAATGGGAAGTTTATGAGTTTAGGATACAGCTGGACAATTGGGTAGATTATTTAAAAGATGATTTGGATTATGAAGTTAAAATTGAGTTTACTGAGTATCCTCTTAATAAAAAAGAGCAGCCTGAATTTTATGGCAGCGGCTGGGTGCTTATTGAAACAGACCGGTGGAGAAAAATAGACAGTCCCAGCTTATATGAACTTTTGCCCTATTACACCACCCGTGAAAATATGTTTGAACTTAAAAAAGGAATGGAGTTTGAGTTTATTGTTTCTCTTCGCAATAATAAAACAGGGGAAATAAGAAGGTATCTAGGAAGTGCAGTATATAAGGATTTGGTGGAATGGATAAAATAAATTTTAAAATGTTTACGTCTTAGTCATAAGTTATTACTTTTTTTAATACAAATAATGAGGACAATTTTTTAAAAAAGGTAAAATGGCTTCATGACTAAGAAATCATTTGTAAGCAGTGCAATAGTGTTAATGATAGCCGGGTTTATTGTAAAGGTTTTAGGATTTATATACAGGATATACCTTTCTAACCTTATAGGGGCAGAAGGTATGGGAATTTTCCAGCTCATTTCCCCTGTATATTCCCTTATTATACTTACCCTCTCTTCCGGCATATCAATTGCCGTTTCAAAAATGGTTGCAGAGCAGGCGGCAAAAAAAAATCATGCTAATTTATTCAGGATAACATACTGTGCGTTAGCAGTTGTGGTAACCGCCGGCTTAATTGTATCAACAGGTATATTAATTTTTATAGATCCCATTGTGAATATCATTTTAAAAGATTCAAGAACATACTATTCCATGATTCTGCTGCTGCCGTGCATTCCGGTAATTGCTGCTGCCTCCGCTGTCAAAGGTTACTATTATGGTATGCAGGATGTTGTTCCCACTGCCTGTTCTCAGGTTGTGGAACAGGTTGTAAAAATAGGGATAGTAATTGCTATGTCAGCTTATTTTTTGAATATAGGTCTTGAGTATGCCTGTACCCTGGCGACAGTGGGAATGGCTCTGGGGGAAATATCAAACCTTGCTGTTTTAATAATAATTTTCAAAATAAAAAAGAAAAAAATTCCTCCTTATAAATATAAAAAAGATTTTATGAGGAAAAGGACTATCCTTGCCAATATAATAAAGATATCGGTGCCTGTATCCTTTAACAGGTTTATCACTTCTATGATGGGAGCCGTGGAACTTATACTAATTCCCAGAATGCTTTTAATAGGAGGTATGAATTATCAAGCCAGCATTGCAGAATACGGGAAGCTTACAGGTATGGCAATGCCGTTGGTTTTCTTCCCCTCACTTGTTACGTCTTCTTTAGCCACCACCCTTGTACCGGCTATTTCTGAGGCATTGTCTTTGAAGAATTTTAAAACCGTCAATTACAGGATATCAAAATCAATTCAATTTACATTTATCCTTGGTTTTATATTTACATCTATATTTATTGGTTTTTCAAATGAAATAGGGAACTTAGTTTATAAAAATGAAAACATAGGTGATATTTTATATTTACTGTCTTTTACATGCATATTTATATATTTGCAGCAGACTCTTTTGGGAATATTAAACGGGCTGGGCAAACAGGGGGTTTCCCTTAGAAATTCAACTGTAGGATATATTATAAGAATTTTATTTGTAGTGTACTTTATACCCGTATATGGTGTAAAGGGTTATATAGCAGGGATTATAGTGAGTTCTGCTTGTGTTTGCGTTTTAAACACTTACACTGTAACAAAAATGACAGGAATGGTTTTAGACTTTAGAAATTGGATACTAAAACCGGGCGTGGTATGCACTGTAATAATTTTTGCTCATAAATATATAAACAGTTTCTTTAACATATTTAACATAAGCGGAGATGGTGCAGTAATAGCAAATATCCTTGGTAATACAGCAGTTGCCTTTGGTCTTATGTTTGTAGTGGGGGCAATTGACAAGGAAGAGATATTAAAGCTTTTTAAATGAGGCTTCACAAATAATGATTATTTTACATAATCTATAAGTAAGAAAAACAAAGAAAATCATAGATATTTTAAGTATAATGAATATATTTACAAAGGAAGGTCAGGGAAGGTCAGAAACAAATATTGTTTAAATGACTGGATATGTGGTATAAATAAAATAGAAGGTCAAAGAAAGTCAAAATCAAATCAAAATCAAAAAAATAAAAATAAAAAAATGGAGGTGTTTAACAATGTTCAGTCTAATACCATATAGAAGAGGAAATAAGCTTTCACTAAATGATGATTTTTGGGGGTTTGGCAGAAATGTTATTGAGAATTTTTTCAACGATCCTTTTTTCTCTGGGGTTCTTTCAGCCACAAGTGGAATTAGGGCCGATATACGTGAAAACGACAAAGAATACATTGTAGACGCTGAAATTCCCGGAGTAAACAAAGAAGACATTAATGTAGAACTGAGAGATGATACTTTAACTATTTCAATTGACAGAGGGGAAGAAATAAAAGATGAAGGAGAAAATTACATCAGAAGAGAAAGGAGATATGGTTCAGTTTCAAGAAGCTTTTATGTTGAAAATGTAGTTAACGATGCTGTAACTGCAAGGTATAAGGACGGAATACTGACTATAGTACTTCCAAAGGATAAAAAAGCAAAGAAAAACAAACATAGGATACCGGTTCAATAACAGGAATGTATAAAAGTATTTGAACATATTTAATTCCCTTGCCTGAATCCGGAAAAAAGCAAAGATAAAAAGCTCAAAGTGGGGACTTTAAGTCCCTGCTTTAATGTTGTTTGCGGGAAATACAACAGGAAATATTAAATTTATATTACTATTTGGTAAAAAGTATGTTAAACATGGGATAAGCAGGACATTTATATTTATTAATGGTAGATAATTTCATTTTTATATGCTATAATAATTTTCCGGGGAGTACATTTGAGGAGGTGTGACATCATGAATGAAAATACAAGTAATTTAGAGAGAAAAATAGTTGAGAAAAATATGCTTATTAATTCTTTTGACAAACATGATGACTCTCAACAAACAAAGATTCAAGATGTTGAGATGGAGTTGGATGGTCTCTTGTATCAGTATTACAAAATGCTAGGAAATAAAAAAGATTAAAAAATGTCCTGTCTGAAAAATTAATAGATATAAAATAATAAAGAGAGAAAAAAGAAAAGCCGGTAAGAGTACAGCTAGTACTGTTTTCGGCTTTTTACAAAAAACAAATCCCAGGTTTTAAAGCCTGGGATTATGTCTTAATATATAAGATTAAAGTTTAAATTTATCTGTTAACAGGAAATTCAGTTATCATACCTAAAATGAATCTGTTCAAGAGAGTATAGTCTAGAGAATCTATATCACCGTCCCCGTTTAAATCAGCTGCATCATTTCCTGCAGGGATTTCATCTATTATACTTACTATATATCTTTTCAGTATAGTTGCATCCGTTGAGTCGACGGTGCCGTTTCCATCTAAATCACCAGGTTTAAATGAGGTACCGGGTTCTATAAGCGTATTCCAAACAGGTGTGTGTGAGAACACATAGCCGGTTTCAAGAGGTTTAGTCAGTTCAAGTATGTTGAAGGATGAAAGTTCAGGGTATTCAAAAGTGACATATTGAACGTCCTCACCGCTTAAAACAACCCTGTGGTTTTGAGAAGGTAAAAAGTTACCTTTTGAAAAGTCATAGAAGTCTCCTTTGACTTCCAAGGTACCGTTGATTAAATAATCACCATGGGGTATGAAAGAATTAAAGTAGAAATCTTTGTGAACAAGAACATAGTCGTTTTCCTGGACCATATAAAGAATAACATTATCATATGTGTCAAAATTACCTTCAATAATAAGGTTACCGTTATTGATATCCAAAACAGCAGGGTTAGAAGTATCAAATCCATTTATATAAAAATCTCCGTTAACGGTTAAGCTTCCTGAGCCCAGATCCAAAGAACCGTTGTCTATACATAAATCCCCTTCCACAGTCATACTGTAGCCGTTTAGTACAACAGTGTGCCCATCAATTCTAAAGCTTGAGTCTACCACAATGTCACTAGTTAAAACATAATTTCCGTCTTCATAATAGAAATAATCTTCAAAATCCAAGACAGAAAGGACATCTTCTTCAGCTAATACCCCGGTGATGTTCAATAGAGAAAAAGCTGAAAAGATAAATAAACAAACCATCATTTTTACATACATAGATTTTTTAAAAGTTTTTTCATCATAGTAACTCCAGGTAAGAATTATATACTCTTACCCACTACCCCCCTTTACATTATATTTTTGTTATAATTATACCATTTAAATTAATTTTATACAACATAAGAAATAAACACAAGCAACAAAGTGGTACAAATGACATTTAAAGAGAAGTTTTTGCTGGCTGTATAAAAAATTAACAGTGAAACTTCTAAGGACGGGTCTAAAAAATAGGTAACAAGAAATTTTCTTATGTTAATTGCAAAGAAATTATATGGAAAAAAACATAATTAAAAGATATAATATAGCTAGGAAAAATAATTTTTCCTGAGGGTATATGTGTAAAAACATATAAAGCATGTTTGTAATATAATTGATAAATATATATTGCAAGTTAAAATACTTTCTACCATAACTTTTTTATAAATTTTATAAAATTCACAAAGCAAAAGAGGTGTGGTTACATTGGAGCAAAAATTAAACAAAGACGGATTAACTGAAGAAGAGTTCCTCAAAGCTTATGATCCTAATAAATTTGAAAGACCATCTGTAACAGTGGATATCCTTGTTTTTACAGTGGCTGATGGAGAAAAAGAAAATTACAGGAAACTTCCAAAGAAAACTTTAAAATTATTAATGATTAAAAGAGGGAATCATCCGGACATAGGAAAGTGGGCACTGCCTGGAGGTTTTGTCAATATGGACGAGAGTTTAGAAGAAGCTGCATTAAGAGAACTCAAAGAAGAAACAAATGTTGACAATATATATATGGAGCAGCTTTATACATGGGGGGATGTTGACAGGGATAAAAGGACAAGAATAATAACCACTTCATATATGTCTCTTGTAGACAGTTCCACCCTTAATGTTAAGGCTGATGATGATGCAGATGATGCAAAATGGTTTGCTGTTTCCTGTAAATGCTATGAGGAAAATAAAATCCCAAATGAGAAGGGCTATGTAGTAGAAAGGTTTTTTAATTTAAATTTAGAAAATGAAGAAGATAAACTTTCAGCGGTTGTAAAAGTATCAAAAATTATTGAAGGGAAAGTAGCTAAAATAAAAAGGGAGATATTAGAAAGTGACGGAATAGCTTTTGACCATGCAAAAATTATAGTATATGGAATAGAAAGGCTTAAAGAACAAGCAAAAAACACGGGTATAGTATTTAATTTAATACCTGAATTGTTTACATTGACAGAACTTCAGCAGGTATATGAGGTGATTTTAGGCACCAGGCTTTTAAAGGCAAACTTTAGAAGAAAAATTTTAAATGTAGTTGTTGAAACGGATAAGTACGTTAAAAACGGAGGACACAGACCTTCAAAGCTCTATATGCTTAATCCTGATTATATTGATTCTAAAGATATATACTGACAAGTATTTTCTGACAATAAGTTGTATAAAAGATTGACAATAACTTATTAAAAAGAGTATAACCAAAAACAAAATATAATTGAAAAAAGTTAAAGAATGTCTATTTGGGCTTTATCCGGATTGTAACGGATTAAGCCTTTTTAATTAAATAATAAATAAGTAATAGTATTTGAATAAGCACTGGGAATAGTTGCAAAAAACAGTTGAAAAAATTCAAGCTTTTTGATTAGAATAGTATTTAATGAGTTTACTTATAATACTCTTTTTAATACTTTTTAAAATATCAAGGGAGGTAGAACATGAATATAGCTGATTTTGAGAAGTTGTGGAAAAAAGGAAGCAGGGATAAAAATGCCCAGATAGCTTTTTGGGATGGAAGGGCTGAGGAATTTAATATAATTCACCAAAACAATAAAAACAAAAGTTTAAATGATGTGATGGTTTTTTTCCGGTCAATGGGCATTTTAAATAAAGATACAGAGGTTCTTGACATTGGCTGTGGACCGGGCAGGTATTCAATAGAATTTGCAAAAAAAGCAAAGAGTGTAGTGGGAATTGATATTTCACAAAAGATGATAGAGTTTGCAAGGGAAAATGCTGAAAAAGAAAAAGTTTATAACGTTTCTTTTGATGTTTTAGACTGGGAGGATTTGGACATTGAAAAATCCGGCTTGGAGAAAAAATTTGATATAGTGTTTGCCTCTATGTGCCCGGGAATAAGCAGCAAAAAAGCCATTGAAAATATGATAAAAGCATCAAAAAAAATTTGTTTTATAAGTAATTTTGCCAGCAGAAAAGATTATATAAGGGACCGGCTTAGCAGCATAATTTATAAAGATGGAAAAAAAGAAAACCACAATAAAACCATTTATTGCGGATTCAATATATTATGGTTTATGGGGTACTACCCTGAAATAACATATTTTGATGCTGAATGGGAGAATGTTTATACAATTGACAAAGCCATTTCAACTTATACTTCTTTTTTTGAAATGAGAAATCCTTTGAACGAAGAGCAAAAACAAGAGATACATAGCTATCTTAAAAAAATAGCAAAAAACAACCATGTTGTAGAAAAGACGGAAGCTAAAATAGCCTGGATGTACTGGTACGTATAGAAAACACAGGTTTTTATGATAGTGGAAAAATATTGTAATGAAGCAACAGCTATAGCAAAGAGGCTATAGCAATAAGAATTTACTGCTATATAAGCCATACATAAATGTAAGCTATTTATAAAGACTAAAATACAAGCCATACATAAAAACTAAAAAATATAAGCTGTACATGAAAGCTAAATTGAAAATCAGGGGGTAACAAAATTGACTGTTAAAAAAATGAGCGTATTCATCCTTATTGCAGCTGTATTGTTTTTAGGGATTACAGGCTGTTCTGATTCTGATACTTTGGAAAACCAATATAAAGATAAATCAGTTGTTGTTAACCTTCAAGGAGGGGACTGGGGATATCCGACACCTTTTAGCCATTATTCAAGGGGACCTGGGATATATAAAATGACACTTATTTTTGACAGCCTGCTTGAAAGAGGGGAAAAAGGCTATATCCCTTGGCTTGCAAAAGAATGGACTGTATCTGAAGATGGATGTAAATACACCTTTATTCTAAGGGAAAACATAAAATGGCATGATGGAATAGACTTGACAGCAGAAGATGTTGTTTTTTCATTTAAATACTATGAAAAACATCCCCCTGTATTTAATGACCTTACAGTTGATGGGGAGACCTTTATTAAGTCGGTGAAAGCCATAGATACACATACCATTGAATTTGAAGTGGAAAGACCCGTGGCATTCTTGCTTGGTAAAATCGGAAATACAAGAATAATACCTAAGCATATATGGGAAGGGGTTGAAGACCCTGTAAATTTTAATGGACCTGAAGCAGTAATCGGCAGCGGTCCGTATATCTTAACTTACTACAGCAGGGAACAGGGGGCTTATAAATTTGAAGCATTTAAGGATTTTTGGGGACCCGGGCAAAGGGTTGATGTTATAAAGTTTATTCCTGTAAGTGACAATATACTTGCTTTTGACAGGGGGGAAATTGACATTACAGGTGTTAGCCCTGATGTTATTTCTAAATACAGTGATGAAAATGAGTACACTATAATAAAAAATCCTGCCTTTTGGGGATACCGCCTTATTTTTAATATGGAAAAAAGGCCTGAACTACTGGATGTAAATGTCCGGAAGGCTTTTGCCCATGCGATAGACAAAAACGAGCTGATAGAAAAGGTGGCAAGGAATGCAGCAGTACCTGCAAGCCCAGGGTATTTACCAATACATCATATATGGTATAATGATAAAGTTGTAAACTATGAATTTGATATTGAAAAAGCAAAAGATTTAATGAACGGGAGAAAATTATCTTTTACGCTTCTTACCGGAAATTCCAATGAAGAGGTAAAAATTGCCGAACTAATAAAAATAAATCTTGAGAGAGCAGGTATTGATATAATTATTACGAGTGTGGATACAAAAACCAGGGACGGGGCTATAAAAAACGGGAATTATGAAATAGTTTTAAACGGGCATGGGGGCTGGGGAGGCGACCCGGATATATTGCGTACTACATTTGCAAATGGCAGGATAAGAGGATATAGTAATGATGAAATAAATGAATTGTCAGAAAGACAATTGTATGAAATGGATGTGAAAAAGAGGAAAGACATTATATACAAACTTCAGGAAGTAATAGGGGAAGAAGTTCCAATGCTGCCACTGTACAACACTACAGGATACTGCGTATTCAGGCATTCTAAATATGATGGTTGGAAGTATATGTTTGACCATCATGAAGTAACCCACAATAAGCTTTCGTACCTGGATTCTTGGGAGGAAGGGAATATACCTTGAAGCTTACCTTTAATTTAAAATATAATACTAAATTTTTTGAGTATTTATTCACGTTTTTTATTATAATTACTTTAAACTTTTTTATCCCCCGACTTATGCCAGGAGACCCCTTTACTTTTTTGTCATCGGAAGAAGGGGGGATTGCAATAAGCTATTCAGATGAGCAAATAGAAAAGTACAAAGAGTATTACGGGTTAGACAAGCCGGTATTTGTGCAGTACATAGAGTACATAGGAAAACTTTTTAAAGGGGATATAGGCTATAGTATATATTATAATGACGGTGTTCTTAGCATTATATTAAAAAGAATGGTGTGGACTGTATCAATAGTTATTATAGCCCTTATTTTAAGTTTTTTTATAGGCACAATATCAGGAAGTTATTCTGCATGGCACAGAAACAGTATTTTTGACAGGATTTTATATATTGTTATGACTTTTATACTTCAGATACCGGCTTTTTTAATTGGTATTTTATTTCTTTTTTTTCTGGCAGCTAAAACAGGATGGTTTCCCTTAGCAGGGGGAATGAGGGTTTTTGCAGAACACCAAAATTCTTTTGAGAAAATATTAGATATAATCCACCACGGATTTTTGCCGGTTATTACACTGTCTCTTGTAAGAGTGGGGGAGTTTTATTTTATTGCAAGAAACAGCATGATGACCGTACTTACAAAAGACTATATGAGGACAGCGGTGGCTAAAGGACTTTCAAAAAGAAGAATAATATTCCGCCATGCACTAAAAAATTCCATACCTCCGGTTATCACCAGGGCATTTTTAGCTGCAGGCTATGTATTTGGCGGGGCAATACTGGTAGAAAATGTTTTTAATTATCCCGGGATTGGAAGTTTAATGAGGGAGGCGGTTATGGTAAGGGACTACCCGCTTATACAGGGAATTTTTTTGTTTGTGGCAATTTCAGTTTTGACTATGAATTTTTTGGCAGACGTTGTTTATAAAAAACTAGACCCAAGGGTGAATTAAATGAATGCTTTGAAAGCCAAGGTGCAAGGCTTAAAAATTAAATTTCAGGATTTAAAAGCAATGCTTAAATTAAAGTTTCGGTTTTTAAACAAACTAACACTTATGGGAAAAACAGGCCTGGCTATTTTACTTCTTATTATACTATTGGCCCTCTTTGGTCCTCTATTATCCTCCAACCCCCACAACGTACCAAGCGGAGATGCCCTGGAAGCACCAAGTTTAAAGCACTGGCTGGGTACTGATGATTTGGGTATTGATATATGGGCACAAATTTGTTATGGTGCAAGGATAAGCGTTATTATAGGTATATCCACGGCTTTACTGTCGGGAGTCGGGGGAAGCATTATCGGTATGGCAGCAGGGTATTTTGGAAAAAGAACGGATAAAATAATTATGCGCATAACAGATATAATAATTGTCCTTCCTGACTTGCCGGTAATGATTGTGTTGGGGGCTTTTTTTGGACCTGACGTAAAAAATATCATTATTGTGTTGACGCTTTTTTTGTGGACCTACCCTGCAAGAATTGTCCGCTCTAAGGTGCTAAGCCTTAAAGAGGAAAAATATTTTCTGGCTGCGAAAAGTTTTGGAGCAGGTTTTGGACATTTAGTACAGAGGCACATTATTCCCCACATATCCCCCCTCGTTATGGTTAGTACCATGAAGATTATAAACAGGGCAATTATTGCAGAAGCCTCCTTGGCTTTTTTAGGATTGGGGGACCCTGCATCAAAGAGTTGGGGAATGATTTTAAACCGGGCTGTAAATTTTAAAGGAATATACTTTACTAACTTCTGGAAATGGTGGGTGCTAAGTCCTGTAGCCGCTATTTTGTTGTTGGTTGTTTCCCTGAGTTTTATATGCCGAGATATTGAGAAAATTTTAAACTCAAAGACCCGCTATGTTTAAAAATTTATATTTTATAGCCACCGGAAGAAGTCCTAGTAACTTTTTAAAACATCATTTTTTAAACGTCATTTTTAAAATAAGAAGTTAAATAGCATTTAAAATAAGAGGTATATAACACTTAATAAGAGGTTGTAAAAGTAAGAGGGTGTAGCATTTGGGTATAAAAATTAAAAATCTTTCTGTATGTTATAATTTAAATGCATTAAAAATAAATGCAGTAAACAACCTGAATATTGAAATAAAAAAAGGTGAAAGCCTAGGGATAGCAGGTGAGTCCGGAAGTGGCAAGACTTCTGTTGCCATGGCTGTTATGGGGCTTTTAAAAAATCCTTGCGAAGTAAAGGGTGAAATTTTTTATAAAAACATTGAATTAAACAGCCTGCCGGAAAAAGAGAGAAACCTCTACAGATGGGATAAAATTGCAATGGTGTTTCAAAACAGCCTGGATGTATTAAACCCTGTTCTTACCATTAAAGAACAGATATCAGAGTGTATTGTAAAACACACCGGCATTAGTTTGAGGGAAGCTGAAAAGAGGGTTTTAGAGCTGTTAAATTTAGTTGGTTTAGAATCTAAATATAAAAACTTTTATCCCCATCATCTTTCAGGTGGAATGCGGCAGAGGGTTTTATTGGCAATGGCACTGTCTTGCAGCCCGGAAGTGCTTATTGTAGATGAGCCTACGTCTTCACTTGATTTTGAGTCTAAAAAAGAAATAACGGGTCTTATTAAAAGACTTCATAGAGAGAAAAAATTAACTTTAATTGTAATATCCCATGATATGAAAACCATTACAGAACTGGCAGACAGAATGTTGGTAATGTACTCAGGTTATGTGCTGGAAGAAGGAAAAACGGCGGATGTTTTAAAAAAGCCGGCTCATCCCTATACGAGAGGCTTATTAAATGCCTCCCCTTCTATAAATCCCTACAGGGATTTGTGGGGAATACCAGGGGAAGCCGGAACAAACCCATATGGGGGATGCAGCTTTTATAACAGATGTGGTCAAAGACATTTAGAGTGCAAAACAAAACTCCCAAAGTTAAAAACAGTAATGGAAGACAGAAAGGTAGCGTGCAACAGGGGAGGTATTTTGGTACTTCTTGAAGGAGTGAATATAAATAAAACATATCATTTTAAAAGGGAAAAAATAAAGGCGTGTGACGGTTGCAGCATAAAAATTCACTCAGGAGAAGTTGTTGTTTTGACGGGTAAATCAGGCTCGGGAAAAACAACACTTGCCCGCATACTTTCAGGAATTATTTCCCCGGATGGTGGGGAGGTTATTTTTGAAGGGGAAAAGGTAAAGGGAAATAATGCCACAAGCAGGGAAAATGGCATACAGATGGTATTTCAAGACCCCTTTACTGCCACAAATGAGCTTTTGTCTGTTTTTAAGGTTGTATCTGAGCCCCTGGATATATTAAAAATTGGCTCAAAAAAGGACAGGATTGAAAAAGTTGAAAAAGTGTTAGAAGATGTCGGGCTACCTCATCATCAGGAATTTTTAGAAAGAGCCTGCTACACTTTAAGCGGGGGGCAAAGACAGAGGATTGCAATAGCCAGGAGCCTTATTTTAAAACCAAAAGTATTAATTGCAGATGAAATCAGTTCCATGCTGGACCCTTCCAGCCAGGCAAATATATTAAGACTTTTAAAAAAAATTCAAAACTCTAAAAATTTTGCAATGTTATATATTACTCATGACCTGGATTTGGCAAGGAAAATTGCCGATAAAATTTATAGAATGGAAAATGGCAGGGTTTTTCCTGTTTCTTTACCAAGTACATACATTGAGAAGGATTTTTTTTGATTTTGTAGAATCAATATAGTATGGCTGCTTTTCAAAAAGCACTGTTCTGTCATCCGGCAGAAAACAATATCATGCATATTTAACATCTGAATAGTTTACTCTAAAGGTGCTATTTATAATTTATTTTAACGATATACCAGATACTTTATAACACTTAACAAGCTTTTTGTTACAATTAAACTTCTCAGGAAAGGTTGGAGAGAAAAATTACTACTACAGGCACCGTAGCTTCTGAAAAATCACATAAAAACATAATATTATTATTGGCATTAGCGGTTATAAGCTTTTTGTCAAGGTTTTATGACCTGCCTTTTTCCTATGGCATAAATTTTGCCTTCGGGAATGTCTCTATTTTTCTTATTTTAAGATATTATGGAGTGACAAAAGCTTTTATAGTGGCTGCTATTGTCAATTTGCTGGAGTGGTACTTTCTGAATCCAAACTTTTATATACTTTTTTTCACTCTGGAGATTTTATTTGTTGGGATTTTATACAAAAAGACAAAATATAATGTCTTATTTATCGATGCTTTGTATTGGATTTTTGTTGGTTCACCTGCCATTGCCATAGTTTTTTATTTACACAGGGGTACAATAGGCAATGAGTGCTATTTAATAATGGTAAACAAAAGTATTAACGGCTTTTTAAACATGCTCATTGCGGACATGATAATGTCTTATATTCCTATTCAAAAAATAGCAGGGCTTAAAAAAAGCAAGTTTGCTGACTTAAATAAAATGCTTATACATTTAACAATTGCTTCAGTATTTGGTCCTTTTTTACTGTACACTTTGCTTGATGGATGGCTGTCCCAGGAAAGGATGAATGCAGAAGTATGCAGCATGTTAGAAAGAATCGGTTCTAGTATTATGTCTGAAGCAAGTGAGTGGGAAATAAAAGAACTTCGTAAAGTCAGGCTAAAATCCCCAATGCAGTTAAGCAAATTTAGCTCAATCATTGAAAAAAACTCCATAGAAGAAGGAATTGAAATATTATTAGTTGACAAAAGTCATAATGTATACATTACAAATACTGATGACGGACAGTACAAAGAGGTGTATAACTGGCAGGACAATGGCGAAATTACAAAGATTGACGATAACACATTTCAGTGGCTGCCTGCCCACAAAGGACTGAGTTTTGATTTGAGCAGGTGGAGCCAGGGATTTTACATAAACACCAAAACCTTTGATAATGTTGACTTAGTGATTCTGGTTAAAAAGCCTCTTAGAAATCATATTGAAAATGCATGGGAAAACTATCTCAATAAACTCTTGGTTTTATTAGGTTTTTCCGTAGCATCAATATCTGTTGCCATTGCCATGAGCAGCTTTTTGTCCCGGGACTTATCAAAGCTTACCATAAGTACCACGGGGCTTCCTGAAAAACTAAAACGGCAGGAGTCAATAGAATGGCCTAATATATCTTTTTCACAGGTAAATTCACTTGTAGAAAACTTTAAAGTAATGTCAGAAAATCTTGTTAACCTGTTTTCTGAAACCAGGATTATGAACAACCAGCTTTTGTTACAAACCAGAGAGTTGGAAAAATCCAGGGAACAGATGAGAAGGCTGGCATACTACGATACCTTGACAGAGCTGCCTAACAGACTTTGTTTTACAGAGTATTTAGAAAACCTGTTAAACTCACCCGAGAAGAAAAAACTAGCTGTAATGTTTATTGACCTTAACAGGTTTAAAAGGATAAATGATACATTAGGTCATGAAATAGGAGACATTTTAATAAAAGAAATAGGTAAAAGATTAAGTTACTTTTTAAAAGAGGATAGTTTTGTTGCGAGATTAGGAGGAGATGAATTTGTTGTTGTGCTGGAGTATAGGGATATAGAGGTGGTTTCAAAAGCTGCTGCCAGCATCAACAAAATGCTCTCTGATACAGTTGTAATCAGGCAGGATGGAAAAGTACATGAATTGCATGTTGCAGGAAGTATAGGTATATCCCTGTATCCTGACGATGCCTTTGAAAAATCCACATTATTAAAAAAAGCAGATATTGCCATGTATGCAGCAAAGGAAACAGGTGAAAACACTTATAAATTTTATTCTGAATTAACAGAACTAGATACCGTGGAAAAGCTGTTTTTAGAGCAAAATCTTTGTAAAGCTTTAGAAAGGGACGAAATTATAATAAACTACCAGCCTAAGATGGATGTCAAGACAGGAGAAATTTCCGGTGCAGAGGCATTGATTAGGTGGAACAGCCCGCAGCATGGATTAATTTCCCCTGCTGAATTTATACCTTTAGCAGAGGAAATAGGGATTATCAATCAAATTGGAGAGTGGGTACTCATTGAAGCATGCAAACAGAACAAAATGTGGCAAGACAAGGGATACCCCAAAATGCGCATCTCTGTAAACTTGTCCTTAAGACAACTTAAAGGAAATAATTTTGTAAAAACCGTTGAAAGGGCTTTGGAAATATCAGGTTTAGAATCAAAGTATTTAGAACTGGAAATAACAGAAGGATTCTTTATGAAAAATTCTGAGTATGTAATTGAAATATTAACAGAACTAAAGAATATGGGAATATGCATATCCATTGATGATTTTGGTACCGGATATTCCTCCTTAGGAAGGATTAAGGAGCTTCCGGTTAACATTTTAAAAATAGACAGAAGTTTTGTTACCAACATTTGCTGCGAAGAGAGTAATAAGGCTATAGTAGTAGCAATTATTGAACTTGCCCATTCACTTGGATTAAGGGTTTTGGCAGAAGGAGTTGAGACAATTGAGGATTTAAATGTTTTAAGGGAATTACATTGTGATGAAATACAAGGTTATTATCTCTCTAAGTCTTTACCGGCAGTGGAATTTGAAAAATTTATCCTTGGCTTTATGGCTGAACAAATTGAACGGAGCAAACAAATCAAGGGAATGGAGGTAGCTTACCATGAGAAAAAATATTAAATTAATAGCTTTATTGGTTGCAAGCGTTTTTTTAGTATTTACAATAGGATGTGCAAAGGAAGTGGAAGGCTCTGACGAAGATGTGCTAAGAGGAGATGCAAAGGGACAGTCGGAAGAGAGCATTAATGAAGATGATGACGGTACTGTAGTATTGAAATTTTGGAGCTGGTTTAGTTATGAAAATATAATAAGGGAATTTGAAAAGGAAAATGAGGGAATAAAAGTAGAACAACAATTATTTGAATTTGGAAAATGTGAAGAAGCGTACATGGAAGCAATTACAAAAGGCGAAGGACCTGATGTTTTGATTTTGGACAGCAGTTTCTTTGGTACATTTACAGCAAGTGGCATTTTACAGGATTTGCTCCAGGAGCCTTTCTCTGCCGGTAAATATAAAGACGATTTTTTAGGCTGGGAAAGCGGATTTTCAGTAAATAATGATGAATTACTGGCCCTTACAATCAATACTTCTCCTTATGTTACCATATACAGGGCAGATATCATGGAGGAATACGGCTTCCCTCATGAGCCGGAAGAGTTTGGGGAGTTTATAAAAGAACCAGAAAACATATTAGAAATAGCCAGAAAATTAAAAGAAGATGACAAATACATATTTCATTTCCCAACGGATCTTCCGGACTTAGTAGGCGGTACCTTGGGTTTTTTCAATGAAAAGCTTGAGTACACACGTTTTGGAGATTTATTTGAACTGGCTTTAAATATGGCAAAGGAAACTTATCAAAATGAATTGGAGTCTAAAGTAAACTTTTGGGGTGAAAGCGGTGAGGAGGCTGTAAAGGAAAACAGGCTTGTAATGATAACTGCAGGATCATATGCCATGTCCAACATAAGAAGATATGCCCCGGAACAAAGCGGGCTATGGAGGGTGACCACACCGCCGTTGGGTGTGGCATCATGGGCATCAGACTCAAAAATAGCTATAAACAGCCAGAGTGAGCATAAGGAAGAGGCATGGAGGCTGGTTGAGCACATAGCAACCCATAAGAGCTTCAGGCAACATATAGATGTGGTACCTGGATATATCCCTATACATGGAGACGAGATAAATACAACAAGAGAAGAGGAGTATTTTGGAAATCAAATTGTATACCCGTTACTAGAGGAACTTGCAATAAATATGGTTCAATACAGGTTAACACCTTTTGATTCTCAAGCACTGCAAATGTACAGGGACGGGGTTTGGCAGGCGGTAGGCAGTTCATCACCTGCTAAAGTCCATATTGAAAAGATGAAAAAAGAAATAGAGGCAGCTGTGAAATTGACACAGTAATAAAAAACAACCAAAACCCAAAATATGGAACGGGAGGTGTTTATTATGAGAGGAAATGCAAGACTGGCAATATTATTAATTATCAGCATGCTTTTAATTTTGACAATGGGATGTGCTAAAAAAGTAGAGGGTTCTGATGATAAAACAGAGGAACAGCCGGTTGAAACAGATTCCGGCGAAGAAAGTGATGGCACCGTTGTACTAAAGCTTTGGAGCTGGTATAGTTATCAAGGTATAATAGATAGTTTTGAAGAGGAACATGAAGGAATAATGGTAGAGGAAGAATTATTTCCCTTTGATAAGTGTGAGGAAGTATATATAAGAGCAATTACCAGCGGTGAAGGTCCTGATGTTTTAATATTTGACAGCGGCTTTTTTGGACACTTTACGGCAAGCGGGATTCTTCAGGACTTGCTTAAGGCACCTTGTTCAGCCGGCAAGTATGAAAATGATTTTATAGGCTGGGAAAGCGGGTTTTCCATGGACAATAATGAATTAATATCCCTTACAGTTACCACAGCCCCTTACGTAGCTTTATACAGGGCAGATATTATGGAAAAATACGGCTTCCCCCATGAACCGGAGGAATTCGGGGAGTTTATAAAAAACCCTGAAAATGTATTGGAAATTGCCAGAACTTTAAAGAAAGATGACATGTACATATTTCAATACCCGACAGATCTTACAGATTTGACAGGGGCAACTTTGGGCTTTTTTGATAAAGATTTTAAATACAACCGTTTTGGTGACTTATTTAAATTGTCGCTGGATATGGCAAAGGAAACCCATCAAAATGACTTGGAGGCCAGAGCAAACTTTTGGGGTGAAGACGGAAAAGAGGCCATAAAACAAAACAAGTTGGTTATGGTTACCCTGGCTTCATATGCTATGCTGACTCTAAGAAATATTGCTCCTGAACAAAGCGGTCTTTGGAGGGTAACAACGCCGCCTTTAGGCTTGGCAGCATGGGCATCTGACTCAAGGATAGGTATAAATAACCAGAGCAAACACAAAAAAGAGGCGTGGAGTCTGGTGGAATATATTGCAACCCACAAAGGGACAGGTGGAGCCGCTTTCGATGTGGTGCCTGGATACAAAAAAGTCCACGGCTACGGTCATAATATGAACAGGGAAGAGGATTACTTTGGAAACCAGATTGTATATCCAATGCTGGAGGAACTTGCAATAAATATGTATCAGTACAGATTAACCCCATTTGACTCTCAGGCTCTTCAAATGTACAGGGATGGTGTGTGGAGGGCAGCAAGTGACAGCCTTCCGTCTGAAGTCCATATTGACAAAATGAAAAAAGATATAGAGGAAAGTGTAGAATTAATGAATAAATAAAAGAAATGCAAATAAATAAAAAAATACAAAGCAAAAATAATATAACTTTGGCTATTATCCCTGAGTGCAGGAGACAAGGCCAAAGTTTTTTTTATAAGGTGTGGTTTACAAGGGTGTCAATCTTCCACTATCCCGCCGTCTGTTGAAATAACCACAACTTGCCAGGGGATTAATTTACCGCTGTTTTTAAGGGCTGTTTTAACAGCTAATTCTAAGCCACCACAGCAAGGCACTTCCATTCTTACCAATGTCAATGATTTAATATTATTCATTTTTAGTATTGCAGTCAGTTTTTCACTATAATCAACGCTGTCAAGCTTCGGACACCCGATAAGGGTAATTCTGTTTTTCATGAACTTATTGTGGAAGTTGCCGTAGGCGTATGCTGTACAATCTGCTGCAATAAGCAGGTTGGCATTATCAAAAAATGGTGCATTAGGAGGAATTAGCTTTATCTGCACCGGCCACTGGTTAAGATGGGTACTTACGAAATTGTCCTGGGTATTATCCCTATTATCACTCATTTTGGCAGAAAGATTAATTGTTTTTAAACGTGTACCAGGGCATCCTCTAAATGCTTCTTCAGGTTCTTCCTGATTTTTGTGAGCCTTTTCATCAAAGGGAAGAGTTTCCCGTTCTTCAAAGCTGATGGCCCCAGTGGGACATACAGGAAGACAATTTCCAAGACCGTCGCAGTAGTCCTCCCTTAAAAGTTTTGCCTTTCCGTCAACAATCCCTATTGCTCCTTCCTGACATGCGTTTACACACAATCCGCATCCGACACACTTTTCTTCATCTATTTTTATTATCTTTCTAATCATATTCAAAACTCCTTTTCTCTTGATTTTCTAATTTTATTATAGTAGAATAAATAAAAATAGTCCGTTGCATTTGCAACATAGGAGGAATTATGAAAGGAACTATGATAAATTATGAAATAATAAAGAAAAACGAACTTTTTAAGGGCATAGAAGACAGAGACTTAAAAAGCATACTTTCATGTCTTTCTGCAAAAGTTTCAGTATATGAAAAAGGTGAATATGTATATATGGATGGTCAGAGTATCCACCATATAGGAATATTGCTAAAGGGCCAGGTGGTGGTTTTAAAAGAAGATGAAAACGGGAATATGAATATCCTCTCTAAAATTTCTAAAGGTGAAATGTTTGGGGAAGCTTTGGCATGTGCAGAAATGGAAATAAGTTCTGTATCTGTACAGGCAGTGGAAGCAAGCGAAATTTTGTTAATTGACTATAAAAAAATAATACGTACATGTTCTTCTGCATGTATTTTTCATACCAAGCTGATAGAAAACATGTTGAAGATACTTGCCAAAAAAACAATAATACTTAATCAAAAGATAGAAATTATCTCCAAAAGAACTATCAGGGAAAAGATTATGGCATTTTTAACACTTCAAAAAAGTTTGGCCAATTCCAATGTATTTACTATACCGTATAACAGGGAACAGCTTTCTAATTATTTATATGTGGACAGAAGTGCCCTGTCAAGGGAACTTGGGAAAATGCGGGATGAAGGATTGATTAAATTTAAAAAAAACAGGTTTGAAATAATAGAACATTGACATAATAGAATAATAGAACATAAAAAGCAATAATTATAATATTTTTTACAACATTTTTTGCAATATTTTTATTGACAAATATTTAACAATGTGATATTCTATATATTGACAAACATTTAACAATCTTTTTTTGTGAGCAGTTTTAAATGGAAGCGAGGGATTAAAATGACAGACAAAAAGAAAAAAACCACAGATGTTAATGAAATGATAGAGAAGCTTGTAAAAAACGGGCAAAAAGCTCTTGAAGAGTTTATGGAAATGGGACAGGAACAAATTGATAAAATTGTACACGCTATGGCTTTGGCTGGGATAAATGACCATATGCGCCTGGCAAAATTAGCCGTTGAAGAGACTGGAAGGGGTGTTTTTGAAGACAAAGTAATAAAAAATATTTTTTCTACAGAATACATCTGGCACAGCATTAAAGATGAAAAGACTGTAGGAGTAATTACAGAAAACGATTTGGAAGGCTATGTAGAGGTGGCAGAGCCGGTGGGAGTAATTGCAGGAATTACCCCTGTAACCAACCCTACTTCAACCACCATGTTTAAATCCCTTATATCTGTTAAGACAAGAAACCCTATTATATTTGCATTTCATCCGTCAGCCCAGAAATGCTCAGCAGAAGCAGCAAAGACACTCAGGGATGCGGCTGTTGCAAAAGGAGCACCGAAGCATTGTATACAGTGGATAGAAGTTCCTTCCATTGAAGCCACCAATGCACTTATGAAGCATCCAGGGGTGTCACTGATTCTTGCAACAGGTGGTTCAGGCATGGTTCATTCTGCATATAGCTGTGGAAAGCCTGCCCTGGGCGTAGGACCTGGAAATGTGCCTTGTTATATAAATAAAGATGTTGATGTGGAAAGGGCATGTACAGACCTCATTTTGTCAAAAACATTTGATAATGGGATGATATGTGCTTCTGAACAGGCGGTTATTGTGGATGAGGACATAAGAACTGAATTTGAAAGCATAATGAAAAAATACTCCTGCTACTTTTTAAATGAAGAAGAAACTGAAAAAGTTACAAATTATGTTATAAACAAAGCAAAGATGGCTGTTAATCCGGAAGTTGTAGGTAAAAGTGCAGCGGTAATTGCTAAAAATGCCGGAATAGAAGTTCCGGAGGATACAAAAATTCTTATTGCAAAACTGCCAAAACCTTCAATTGAATATCCTCTTTCAATTGAAAAACTGTCTCCGGTTCTTGCATATTTTGTAGTTAAGGATGCAAAGCAGGGATTTGAGTATGCAAGGGAAATGTTAAAACTTGGAGGACTAGGGCATTCAGCAGTTATTCATTCAAATAATGAACAGCTTTGCAAGGAATTCGGGGAGATAATGAAGGTGGGACGTGTAATAGTAAATTCTCCTTCCTCTCAAGGTGCAATTGGTGATATATATAACACCAACACACCATCATTGACCCTTGGATGTGGATCTTACGGAAGAAACTCCACTACATCAAATGTGTCCACAGTTAACCTGATTAACAAAAAGAGGATTGCAAAGAGGAGGGTGAATATGCAGTGGTTTAAAATTCCACCTAAAATATACTTTGAACATGGTTCGGTGCAGTATTTACAGCATATGCCTGATATAAGTCGTGCATTTATTGTTACCGACCCTGTTATGGTCAAATTAGGATATGTATCAAAAGTTTTGTACTATCTCAGAAAGCGTAAAATATACTGCCATAGTGAAATTTTTGCAGATGTTGAACCGGATCCTTCCATTGAAACCATTATGCGTGGTGTGGATCTGATGAAGAAATTTGAACCGGACGTTATTATTGCATTGGGCGGAGGATCTGCAATTGATGCAGCTAAATGTATGTGGCTGTTTTATGAAAATCCGGATACATCTTTTGACGGGCTTAAATTAAAATTCCTTGATATAAGAAAACGTGCATTCCAATATCCAAACTTAGGGGAAAAGACAAAACTTGTAGCGATACCTACTACTTCAGGTACCGGTTCTGAGGTAACATCATTTTCAGTGGTTACCGACAAGGAAAAGGGAAATATTAAATACCCGTTGGCAGACTACGAACTTACTCCGGATGTTGCCATAATAGACCCGCAGTTTGTAATGACAATGCCAAAAAACATAACTGCAGATACAGGTATGGACGTACTAACCCATGCAATTGAAGCATATGTTTCAATACTTGCCTCAGATTATACAAATGCATTGGCTATGAAGGCAATTGAACTTGTATTTAAATATTTGCCCCGCTCCTATAATGACCCTTCAGACAGGGTTGCCAGGGAGAAAATGCATAATGCTTCCTGTATAGCAGGTATGGCTTTTACAAATGCTTTTCTTGGCATAAATCACTCATTGGCTCACAAGCTGGGAGGAGAGTTTAACATTCCTCACGGAAGGGCAAATGCAGTACTTTTACCCCATGTAATCAGGTACAATGCCCAAAAGCCTACTAAGTTTGCAATATTCCCTAAGTATGAAAAATACGTAGCGGATTACCGTTATGCCCAGATTTCCCGCTTCTTGAATTTTGGCGGGGAAACCCAGGAAGAGCAAATAGAAAACTTAATTAAAGCAATAAAGGAACTTATGAGAAAGCTTAATATGCCTATGACCATTGCAGAATGCGGGGTAAATGAAGCTGAGTTCTTATCAAAACTCCAGGATTTGGCAGAAAGGGCTTTTGAAGACCAGTGTACAACTACAAACCCAAGATATCCTCTTGTAGAGGAGTTAGTAGAAATATACAAAAAAGCATATTATGGGGAATAATTAAATTCCATACATTCTACCGAAATCCGGCTCCGTCTTTTAATAAAGGCGGGGCTGTTTTTTTATGTTTATTAAAAAAATTTATATAAATTACATAATTTTAGAGGATTTTTTACTATTAATGTAGAATTATTTTTTTAATACATTATCTGATAATATTTAATATAATGTCATCATTACTTTTTCTATCAACACAATGCTTTTTAAATCATTAACACCATAATGCTTACAAGCCCAATGAATGAGCACTTCTGTATACAATAAAGGAGGAAATATGCAGACATGAAAAAAATAACCCCTAAATTGCCGGAACTTTTCAAACAAATTAAGAAAAAAGCAGAGGCTACAGTAAAGAGGACAGTAAAAAGAATAGCAAAGAAAGCAGCTAAGACAACAGCAAAGACAAAAGACTTAAAAAGCCTGTCTACAACACTCTCAATTGCTTTTATAACGGTAAGTGGTATTATTCTTCTGGGTAATACAGCAATTAACACTTATATTAACTATAGCGGCAATTGCAAGCTTGTAGAAAATCAGCAGCATATCATTGCAGATGAAGCTGTAAAGCAAGTAAAAAACTACATTCATAAAAAAATGGACATGATGTCATCAATGGTGCTTGTTAGTGATTTGACAGAAGTAGAGACAGAAGAACAAAAGCGGATAATGAGCAGGCTCCTCAATGTGGATAGTTCCTTTAGACAGTTAGCACTTCTAAACAGCAGCGGAGAAGAACTGAGCAGGATTTCCCGCCTGGCTTCATCTCTAGATGGCCAGCTTACAGAAGAAAATATAAAAGATTTGTTTTCTAACATGGGCTATAAAGATTTTTATATAAGCTCTGTATTTATAGATGAAATGTCTTTTGAGCCCATTATTCTTTTGGCAACGCCTATAAAAGATGTCTTTGGGGATTTAAAGGGTGCATTGATTGCAGAAATAAATTTAAAGTTTATGTGGGATGTAGTATCTTCAATGGAAATAGGCAAAGAAGGGACAGCATATGTGGTGGACAGAAAGGGCAATCTTATTGCTTTTCACGATATTAGCCGGGTAATAAGAGGAGAAAACCTTTTAAATATAAATTTAATTTCAAAGTTTGCAAATGGTGAAAATGCTGAAAACGATGGTGAAAACAATGTAATAAACAGCGAAAGATCAAAGGGTATCTTAGGTAAAAAATCGGTAATTACATATGTACCTTTAGGAGAGCCGGACTGGGCAATTGTGGTTGAAATACCTGTTTCAGAAGCAGATGCAACTATAATAAGAAGCATTTGGATATCAATATTTATAATATTTTTTGGGTTTGTATTTGCGGTATTTACAGGAATTTTTATATCAAAGCGGATTACCAGACCGGTTATAAAGCTTAGAAACGCAACAAGGATAATTAGTGAAGGTGACTTGGATGCACAAATTGATGTAGATTGTAATAATGAAATAGGGGAACTGGCTTTAAACTTTAATTACATGGTTTCAAACATCAATAATATTATAATAGAAATAAAAGATGCTTTAAAAATAATAATGGACAAAAGTTTAGAATTAAAAAAGAGTTCAAATGAGTCAGCAGAAGCTGCAAAGTCAGTTACAATTGCCATGGAACAGATTAGTGCAGGTACAGAAGAACAAGCTCACGAGGCAGAGAAGACGTCAGAACAAATATACAATCTTGGAAGCCAGATAGACTATGCTGTATCTAAGGCAATGGAAGTAGAAGAAATTACAGAGTCTACAAAAAAGCTAAGTATTAAATCTAAAGATACAATTAAATTGTTAACTGAAAAGTCCAAAGAAACAGACAGAATAACAAAAGAATTTACAGAAGACACGAGAAAACTTAATGAAAGTATGGAAAAGATACAAAAAATTACAGATGCTATAAGTGCAATCACTAAAAAAACCAGTTTGTTATCATTAAATGCAACCATTGAAGCAGCTAAAGCAGGTGATGCAGGTCAGGGGTTTTCTGTAATAGCAAAAGAAATAAACAGTCTTTCAACTCAATCTAAAGAGTCAGCAAAAATGATAAAACCTCTTTTAAAAGAAATAAAACTTCAAACAGAAGCCTCCATAAATACCTCCAAAAGGGTTCATAAAATTATGGAAGAGCAAATGCAGGCAGTGGTTTCAACACAATATGCATTTGATGAAATAATTACTTCTATGGACAATGTGATAGAAAAAATTATAGAATTAAATAATGTAATAGGCAAAATAGAGGATGTTAAAACAAGTACAATTAACTCAGTGGTAGCCATTAGAAGTATTCTAGAAGAAACTGCTGCATCCACTGAGGAAGTTACCGCTGCTTCTGAAAATCAAAGTTTAATTGCAGAGCAGGTAAATAAATTTGCCCAAAGCCTGTATCATATGGGAGAAAGGCTTGTAGCAACTACCAACATATTTAAGACAAAAAAGAGTAATTAAGTTAAGTAAATTAAGAAGTGAAAAATTAGTATAAAAAATTGAGAAAATATAAAAAACACCGTAAAACTATAAAGAAAGTAAAGTATAAAAAGTATAAAAAAGAGAGCTGGTTATAAAACAAGTTACCAGCTCTTTTAAATTATATGGAGGTTTTTTAAGGTACAATTTACCCTGAAATGTCACCTGTAAATTAAATTTATCTTATAATTTCATCAGCTTGGTTTAACACCGATTCAGGTATGTCAAATCCCTGTTTTTTAAGTTCCCTGTAGTTAATCTGAATAAAGTCCTCATCTGTTACAACAGGTATTTTGGATACATCTTCGCCTTTTAAAATTTTATCTGCCAATCCTGCAGCTAATTGACCTGTAACATATTCATTGATATTAATACCAAAAAGTGATGAATATCCGTCATATTGCATAAGAGCGCCGCCCATAGGAATATTATGTTTATTTGCAAATTTAATCATGGTAAGGAAAGTGACAGGTTCTACCGCAAAGGCTTCAGCTATTGATACTATTGCATCAAATCCAATTTCCTCCTGGCTGTCGTATTCATTAAATATTGCTTCCAGTTCTTCGGGGGTTTTTGCACCTGCATATATCAGTTCCACACCAAGTCTTTCTGCAGCTTCAGGAAGTACTTCCAATTGGGGACCGCAAACAGGAAGTTCTGAGCTGTACGGCAATAATATCCGTTTTGCATCAGGTACAATTTCAAGCATAAATTCCAGACGTTTAATTGCCAGGTCAGGACCGGGATAGCGTACACCGGTTATATTGCCTCCAGGTTCACGAACACTTTTTACAAGGTCAGTACCTTCAATATTTGTTACACCAAATACAACAGGTATATCAGTACCTTCAGTGGCTTCTTTTAATGCTAGGGCAGCTTCTGTCGGATAACAAAAAACCAAATCAACCCCGTCTTCTACAAACTTTTTTGAAAAAATTTTATACTCTTCTAAATCAGATTCTGTACTAAGAATAGTGTAGCGAATGTTTTCTCCCTCGATATATCCGCGCTTTGTCATTTCTTCCTTAAAACCGTCTATTGCTGCAGCAAGATAGCTAATTCCTGACAAAATGCCAACATGATATTCTTTAACTTTTGCTTTCCCGCTGCCGCATCCTGTGAACGATAAAAGAACTATGAGAGCCATAAATAGTGCTAAGAATTGTTTTGTGAGTTTGGAAAATTTTTTAAAACACATAGGATAACCATCCTTTCACTGATTTTAATATTGTTGAATTGTTTTTTTAAAATGCCAAAGTCAGGTAGTTTATATTTTATATATCGGAAATGGAAAAATAAAAATTATACAAATCATAAGAATATTTTTTATACCTTTTTTTTCATTGAAAACTATTATATAATATTGATTAGATTACATAATTTTGTGGCAGTATAATAATAAAAAAAGGAGGATGTTTTAAAGATGAGGCAATTGCAAGATTTGTTAAACTACTTCGAAGATCTGCTTCCTTCTCTGGTGACAGCAATTATTTTACTGGTGGTAGCTTACTTAGCAGCATTGATTGCAAAGGCAATAGTGGTAAAAGGTTTAAAACTGCTTAAATTGGAAAAGTACACTGACAAATTAGGTGTAGTGGACGAAGTAACAGGAAGTTCTCTAGAATTTATAGGAAAGTTAGTATTTTTGATTGTCTTTTTAATGTTCCTGCCTGCAGTTTTAGACAGACTTGGTATGCAAAACGTTTCAAACACCATTTCGGGATTGGTTTCCCAGTTTATAAATTTCATACCTAATATTATAGCTGCCATACTTATATTAGTGTTTGGAGTGTTTATAGCCAGGATAATCCGTCAGCTTATTACACCTATGTTAAAGAGACTTAATATTGACAAACTCCAGGAAAAAGCAGGTATTGGAGGAGACGAGAGTGTTACACTTTCTTCAATGATTTCCTATGTTATTTATGTAATAATTTTAATTCCCATAATCATTGCAGCATTGCAAACATTAAATATAACCGCTATATCGCAACCGGCTACAGTGGTGCTGGATCAGATATTTACCATAATTCCTCAGATTATAGTTGCTATCATATTAATTGTAATAGGAACATATGTGGCGAGAATAACAGGAAAACTTCTGACAAATCTCCTTTCCGGTATCGGAGCAGATGCAGTTACTAAAAAAATCATCAGCACAGACAGCTCAAAAATGAAGGATTTTTCCCTTTCTAAAGTAATAGGTGAAGTTGTAAAGTACATTATAATACTGCTGTTTGTTGTACAGGCCCTTAATGTCATTAAACTGGATGTACTCCAGTCAGTAGGAGAAGCAATAATAGCATACCTTCCATTCGTTATCAGTGCTATTATTATAATGGGTGTGGCTCTTTTCTTTGCTACATGGCTTGAAAGTATCATGAGGAAAAAATATCCTAATGCTACTTTGACAACTTTAATTGTGAAGTATGCTATTATCATTATTGCAGTATTTATGACACTTATACAGCTTGACATTGCATCATCCATTGTAAACGCTGCATTTATAATTATACTAGGAGCTATAGCTATAGCCTTTGCCATTGCCTTTGGAATGGGAGGACGTGAATTTGCAGCTAAGACAATGGAAAAATTAAGTCAGCAAAATAATTCTAATGAAAAATAATATTTATTAAGAAAGTATATTTAAGAAAGTAATAGTTTATTGAGAAAGTAAGAGACAGGAAAGAAAAATACGTTTGAAAAGTGGCTGTCTGATTTAAAAATTAGCGGACAGCCACTTTTTCTACTTTTCTGACATGCTTTCACTTAGAATATAATCTAAAACTATATGGGCGTTTTTTACCCTCAATACATCATCTTTATCTTTTTCATTTGGAAGTCTTATGGCAAGGTAAAAATCCTCAGGCAGTCCCATATCCAAAAGAAGCTGCATGTCTTTTACAGGCAAAGCATAAACCTTAGGCTCATTTGTACCTAAAGGGTCAGCTATTACCTCCGGATAATTGCTGATGTCAATATTATATTTTTCAGCATAGCTGTCAAGAGGTTCAAAAAAATAATTGTTAATAAATGTGGTAAGAGTCTGTTTGTCCAGTAAAAGAATATGGCAAATACCTAGTCCAAACTCCAATTCAATACGCTGGCCTATCAGCGGTACAAATAAAACATCTTTTTCTTCCTTCTCGGTTTTCTCCCCGTCCACATCATGAATTATAGATTCAAAAGCGGCTTTTACTTCTTCAACCTTTTTCCCTTCTAAAATGAAATTATGATTTTCTATGACATATCCGATTTCTAAATCAGACAAGCCGCCTTTATCAAATTTCCACCCTAAAAATATAAATACTACTGCGAATATACCGACAATGACTTTTACTTTGTGGTAGTACCAAAAGTTCTCTATTTTTTTCTTAAGCATAATGTTAACTACTTCCTCCTGTTTTAGTATAAAAATTATGTCTATTATTTATTCTACATTAATTTATTTAAAATTCCTATAGGTATTTTTAAATTTTAATCATTGATTTTAAGAAATTATTAATTTTCAACTTGACATGCGGAAATAAAGTGTTATAATTAAATTACACCCCACCCTAGGAGGGGGGTATAAATACTATATATGTTACAGGGCATTATATATAGGGTATTTTATATAAAAAATATACAAAAATTAAATGAAGGTTAAATAAAAATTAAATAGAGATAAATACAGAAAGGAGTATTAATATGGCTGTGTCTGAAAATATTAAAAAAGCTTCTTTGATAGATAAAGAGAAGAATTTAGAAAAAGTTACATTGAAAGTTAAAGGAATGCACTGTGTTTCTTGTGCCAACAACATAGAAAGAACTTTAAAGAAAACCGGCGGGGTTGAATCAGCAAGTGTAAACTTTGCTGTAGAAAAGGTAACAATTGAGTATGACCCTGAAAAGACAGGGCTTAAAGATATACAGAAAAAAGTTTCTGATATAGGTTTTGAGTTGGTCATAGAAGAAGATAAAGATGTGGAAAGAGATGAAAAAATAGATGAAGATGAAATTGAAGTTAATAAAGCAAAGAAAAAAATGCTTGCATCTCTTGCTATATCAGCTGCCATGATGACAATTATGATGATAAATATGTTTGTTGCACCTGTCCCGGGGTATCTTTTAATTGCGGCACTCCTTGGTTTTCCCGTTGTATTTTTAGCCGGGTGGCATGTTCATGTGGGAAGCTTTAAAGCCCTTAAAAACAAAAGTCCCAATATGGATGTTTTGGTGTCCCTTGGTTCTTTACCCCCTTACTTAATTGGATTACTGGGATTTTTTATTCCTATACAGACTTTTGTTGAGATGGCTACATCTATTATGACTTTTCATTTACTTGGAAAGTACTTAGAAGTGCGTGCAAAGGGAAAAGCCTCACAGGCAATTAAAAAGCTCCTCGAAATGGGGGCAAAAAGTGCAAGGATTATAGTTGACGGAAGGGAAACGGAGGTACCGATAAATGATTTACAGATAGGGGATATTATGTTGGTGCGTCCCGGGGAGAAAATCCCTACAGACGGTGTTGTAGTTGAAGGAAGCAGTCTGGTGGATGAATCCATGGCTACCGGGGAATCCATGCCTGTAAAAAGGGAAAAGGGGGATGAAGTCATTGGTGCAACCATTAATAAGCATGGCCTTTTAAAAGTAAAAGTCACCAAAGTAGGAAAGGACACATTTTTATCACAGGTTATAAAAATGGTTGAAGAATGCCAGGGTTCTAAAGTGCCAATCCAGGAATTTGCCGACAGGGTCACAGGATACTTTGTTCCTGCAATAATAATTATTACAATAGCCACATTTATATCATACAATGTGTTTTCTGAATTTCATTTGGGCATTATAAAGTGGGCTTCTGCTTTTCTTCCATGGGTAAATCCTGATACACCCCCCCTTATACTGGCCTTTATCACAGCAACTGCCGTCCTTGTAATCTCCTGTCCTTGTGCACTTGGGCTGGGGACACCTACAGCTTTAATGGTGGGCAGCGGCATGGGAGCAGAACGGGGAATTCTTATAAGAAATGGTGAAGCCATACAAACCCTAAAGGATGTAAATGCAATTGCCTTTGACAAAACCGGAACCATTACTAAGGGTAAGCCGGAAGTTACTGATGTAATCCCGCTAAACGGTGCAAATGAAAAAGATGTTTTTTACTATGCAGCTACAATAGAAAATGCATCTGAGCATCCTTTAGCCCATGCCATCCTGGAAAAAGCAAATGATGAGAAAATTAATTTAGGGGAAGTTTCGGGATTTAATGCAATTGTTGGCATGGGAGTAGAAGGATATACAGACGGAGAAAGGGTGCTTGTGGGAAATAGAAAATTAATGAGGGAAAACAAAATTTCCTATGAACACCATGAAAAAGAATTGATTAAATTAGAAGAAGAGGCAAAGACCGCTATGCTGATTTCTAAAGGAGACAAACTTATAGGAATTATAGCGGTGGCAGACCCTGTAAAAGAGGATGCTAAAAAGGCAATAGAAGAATTGGAAAGAATGGGAATTAAGACAGCCATGATTACAGGGGATAATAAAAGAACTGCTGATGCTATAGGAAAAAAAGTAGGAATCAGCCATGTTATTTCAGAAGTTTTGCCGGATGGTAAAGTGGAAGAGATAAAAAATTTACAGAGAGAATATGATGTAGTAGCCATGGTGGGGGACGGCATCAATGACGCACCTGCCCTGAAACAGTCCAATGTTGGTATTGCAATAGGCACAGGTACCGATATTGCTATAGAAGCTGCAGACATTACCCTGGTAAGAGGGGATCTAGGCGACGTTATATCTTCCATAAAGCTTTCTAAAGCCACTTTTAGAAAGATTAAAGAAAATTATTTCTGGGCATGGTTTTACAACGCTGTGGCAATACCTGTGGCAGTTTTAGGATTGCTGCACCCCATGATTGGTGCCGGGGCTATGGCTATGAGTTCACTGAATGTGGTTTACAACTCACTAAGGCTTAAAAAAGCAAATATTGAACCAGGCTTTAAAGGAGTTTTTAAGGAAACACCGCAAAAAATTTTAAAAAACCCTGATATTATATAAGAATATTGGTTAAACTACAAATGAAATACCTGATTATATAATACATTGATTGCACAAGGCGGGATTATCATGAGCAAAAAGAAAAAAACAGACGAAAATTTGCCTAAAAACAAAGAATATATTGAAAAATTCTACAAAAAATCCGAAGCTGAAATAAAAAAGCAGCGTGGTGAAGGCAAGGTAAAGTAAAACAGCTTATAAATAATAATGAACGAAATATTGAAATTGAACGTAATATTGAACGCACAATAAATGAAATTGTGCGTTCAATATTTAAAAAGGGGAAGATGATAAAATGTTGTCAGAAAACCTGGAAGAAAATATAAAATTTTTAAAACTTAAGTTTATGGATTGTTTTGATGTGATATTTAGAGAGTTTACACTAGGAAAAAATGAGACTAAGTGTCTTTTGGTATATATCCAGGAAATTGTTAATACAGAGACTATGAATAAAAACTTTTTTCATTCCCTTATGGAGGACTTCAACGTCTATAATGTTAATTTGGATAAAAAAGAGGCTTTGGAAGCAATTAAAAATAAATTTATTGAAATAGGCAACGTAGAAAAAATTACTTTGTTAGAGGAAGCTGTAGAAGATATATTAGACGGGAAATGTGTTTTTTTAATTTCAGGGATTTCTGCCGGGCTTTCTTTAAATACATCAAAATGGCAGCACCGGTCAATTGGAGAACCCATTAGTGAAGCGGTAGTAAGGGGACCATCAGAAAGTTTTACAGAAGCTATATCTATAAACATTTCTCTGATTAGAAAGAGGCTTAAGACACATAATCTTAAGATGGAAAAACTTGAAATAGGGCATCTTAGCAGGACAAGGGTGGTAATGTCATACATAAAGGGGGTTGCCTGTGAAAAAGTAGTAAATGAAGCGAGAAAAAGGCTTGAGAAAATAGATATTGATTCTATTAATGACAGTGGGGAAATTGAACAGTTTATTGAAGACAACCCCTACTCTCCTTTTCCTCAGATTTCTTATACTGAAAGACCGGATATTGTATCCGCATGTCTGTCTGATGGGAAGGTGGAGGTTTTAGTGGACGGTTCACCCTTAGTACTTGTATTCCCTGCAGTTTTTGTGGATTTTTTAAGTTCCCCTGAAGACTATTATGTAAGGTTTTATTTTGGCACTTTCATAAGAATGCTCCGCTATATTGCCTTTGTTATAGCCCTTTTTTTGCCTTCTATATATGTTGCTATGACAACTTACCACCAGGAAATGATCCCAATGTCCCTTCTTACAACACTTATTGCCGTAAGGGCTGCTGTACCTTTTCCTGCTGTGATAGAAGCCCTTTTAATGGAGTTTACTTTTGAAGTACTAAGGAAAGCGGGAATAAGGCTACCAAAGCCTATAGGCGAAGCTGTAAGTATAGTTGGAGCCCTTATATTAGGAGAATTAGCGGTAAGTGTAGGAATTGTATCAAATGTAATGGTTATAATTGTTGCCTTTACTGGAATTGCCTCCTTTGTAATTCCAAAATACAACCAATCCATATCCATAAGGCTTTTGAGATTTCCGCTAATGATTTTAGCAGGGTCTACCGGGCTTTTTGGGATAATTACAGGTTTTTTATTTCTTCTTATACATTTGGTGTCTTTAAGATCATTTGGAGTTCCTTATTTTTCTCCGTTTTCTCCCCTTTCCCTGCCTGATTGGAAAGACAGCATGGTAAGATTTCCAATCTGGACTTTAAGAAAAAAGCCTGAATTTATGAAAAAGAGAAGTTCCAAAATTAGATAACGGACAGAAAACAACTATATATGTCAAATAATCAAAAAAATAGCAGATAACCGGCAGGTGGTTGGATATGAGAAAAAAATATTTTATGCTGTTAATAATAATTATACTAATTTAATTATAAATACAGGGTGCTGGGGAAGAACAGAGCTTAGCGATTTAGGCTTGGTAACTGCAACAGGCATCGATTTAGAGCCAGACGGGAACATCAGGATAACAGTTATATCAATTACGCCAACAGGATTTGGGGCAAAGGGGGAACCTGAAAAGTCAAACTCCTGGATTGGCACTGCAACCGGCAAAACCCTTGCAGATGCTAAAAATAATTTAAATGAAACAGCCACAAAAAATCTGGCATGGTTTCATAACAGATTTATAATAATAGGTGAAAACTTTGCAAAGCACGGCATTGGGGATATAATAGACCATTTATCCAGAGGAAGGCAATTCAGATATGAAAATAAAGTGCTTATAACACCCACCACTGCTTATGATATGCTTACAATTCCAGCCGATGTGGAAAAAAACCTGGTTCTTGAAATAGAAGGGATTGTTAACAGCATGAAAGAAGAATGGTCTAAAGTTTATGTAGAAAATTTTAAAAATATTTTGGTAAATTATTGTGAAAAAAAGAGTGGATTTATTACAGGCAGGATTCACTATTTTAAAAATGAAAACACCACTATATCCACCAGTAGAGGGGATTTTAATGAGGCAGGATCCGGAGAAAGGCAGCAGTACGTAGCTGCTATCAAAGGAAGCGGTGTTTTTATGGATGAAAAACTTATTGGATGGATAGACGGTGATGAAACTCAGGCATATATGCTTATAAAGGGTAAAGCCCGGAACGGGGTTATCACTTCCAGGTATAATGATGGAAAAGATAGTTTGTCCTATGTATTTAAAAGAAGCAAAAGCAAGATGAAAGCTGAATTTGATGGGAATAAGATATCATTTAATATTGATATTAAAATGACGGGAAGGATAGAAGTCCTGTACACAGAACAAAATATACTAAAAGAGGAAGAAATAAATAAGATGGAAGAGGCTGTTTCTGAAACTGTAAAACACAATCTTGAAAAACTTATAAAAAAAGCTCAGGAAGAGTTTGAGGTGGATTTTTTAGGTTTTGGAGAATATATATTCAGGAGGCATCCAAAGCGTTGGAAAGAAATAGGTGACAGGTGGGATGAAATATTTCCATATATTGAAGCAAAATACAATGCACAGGCAAAAATAGATAATTCAGGGATAATTTCTAAACTAGTTATTAATTAGGAGGAAGGACTGATGGTGTTTATTGTAATTCTAATACATGTATTAATTTCTGTATTTTTACTGTGGAAAGATGTGAATAAAAAAGATAAAAAGCTTATACTGGTATCCCAGTTTATAATAATTATATCTCTCTTTTATGCATTAAACTATGTATTAGAATGGGATTTAATAAATCCAAAAAAAATTCTAACTTTCATATATGAGCCTTTAGCCAAACTTGTTTTTAACGTTGAATACTCATACAGGTAAAAAATACTTATAAAAAAAGGTACTTATGAAAAAAACCTTTCTTAAGGGGAGGATTTAACGGTTCTTTATGCTATTGTACATTCTGGCTATAAAACTAAAATTTTTTCCCTTTATAAGGGGATTGTTGTATATAAGCTGTTTTACAACAGGCAGCCCCAAAAAAGTAATAAGCCTGTTAAGGTCTTTATTATCAAAGCTGTTTAATGCCTTGCGGAATTCATGGAGTTTGGTTATATGTTTTTTCATAGGCTTTATAAGCTCATTGTAGTCAAGTCCTTTTACAATTGACTTAGCTGCCAAAATCCCGCTTTCAATGGCATTGACAGCGCCAAAACCCAAAAAGTCATCAATAAGCCCTGCACAGTTTCCTACAAGGTATATATTGCCTGCTTTAGCAGAGGAGGTGGTACCTATGCTGTACTCAATGTCTTTGGTTTCAATTATATCATATGATAAATTTTCTTCATTGAAAAATTTGTTCCAATAATAATCCATCTCATAGGGAGTTATATTGTCCACTGTCAAAAGCAGTCTTGCTTCCTTTGTGCTGTATGGTGAAATATATCCGTAGCAGGATTTGGAATAATCAGTATTTACCCACATTTTTACACAATCAGTTTTAAAATCCCCCAATACCACAGCAGCCCTTAAACATACATTAAATGTCGGAGTCCATACCCCCAGGGTTTTTGGTATAGCTTCATTCCCGGTGGCAGCTATTATATAATCAAAATGATTTTTTACATCATTTATATCTACAAAATTATCAAACAGTATATTTGCATTTAAACCTCGTGCAATCTGGTTTTCTAGAGAATTTTCCTCCTCCCCCCGCATGTATATATATCCTAATTTTCCCCTTACAACTGTCTGTCTTTGCGGGGCAATCATTGTAATTTCCCTTAAAGGTGAAAAGGGCTTTAATTTTAAATTATACCTTTGATTCAAATATTTTACAGATGTTCTGTAACTTCTGTCTAAAATCCTTAAAGTTGTTGTGGAAAGCAAATAGTCTTTACCTATACATGATTTTTTTTCAAATATAGTCGGATAAATCCCGTTTTTAATAAGCTCTCTAGCACAAGCCAGACCTGCCAGACCAGCCCCTATTATAGCAATTTTCACGTTGATTCCCCTTTTCCTTCAGAATTTAATATTTGTAAGAATAATATTTGCAATTTGAACAGAAAATATTTTATGTAGTTTAAATTTTTCGGTGTTGGGAGGTAGTACATGGATAAGCTATCGCAGGAGTACATGCTTAATATTATGTTTAATGAATCCATAGACAGGGAGCAACTTCTTCTTAAAAAATATGATGATATATTTGACAAAATAAAGGATAAAGAGATAAAGAATATGCTTAAGGAGTTTAGTAAAAACTCCAGGGAACATATAGATATTTTAAAAGATAAAATGATTGCCCTTAATATAAAAAAGACTTAAAGAAAAAACATAAAGTAAAAACTTAAAGGAAATTTTAGGCAAACACAGATAAAAGTACTTTTCACACGCAAAAGTAACATAAAAATTTGCATAAAAATGCTTGTAAAAAAATATAGCAGAATTATTAATAAATATAACAAATGAATATAGCAGAATTTTAATAACAGAAATATACAAATACTATAGTAGGTGGTTTAAATTGGAAGTAGTAGATATTTTAAAGGATATTTTGCAAAGCAGGATTTCCAATCAGATTTTCTATAACAGCAATTTAATAACGATAAGAAACCCTGAAGTAAGGCAGATATTAACACAGCTTAGGGACAACGAAATGAGAGCAATTGTAAAGCTACAGCAAAAAATAGACCGGCTTCAGGATTCATCAGGAATTATATCCAAAATATTTCCGGCAAAATCCAGGCGTTAATTTCATGCTTTAAGCAGGGAAGGGGGAAGTTTTAAAAATGAATTTAATTGTATATACTATTTTATCACTGTTAGATGGTGTACTTGTATTTCTTTGGATAAAAGTATTAAAAAAATACGGAGGCTAAAAATGAAGGTTGCTATAATAGGGGGGGGACTATCAGGTCTTTCCTGCGCCCACCAGCTTGAAAAACACGGTATACAGCCGGTTATTTTTGAGAGGAACAGCTTTATAGGGGATCAATATGGGCATATCAGTGCCCTTTTAGGAATCCAGCATCGTCCCATAAAAGATGCAATAGAATATTTTAAAAAAAATTTTGATATAAATATTACCCCTGTAAATACAATAAATAATCTTACTCACTATTCTCCAAACAAAAAGAAAGTACTGAAAGGCAATTTCGGATATTTTCTAAAAAGGGGCAGGGAAAAAGATTCGCTTTTTTCCCAGATTTATTCCCAATTAAAAAATCCTGTGGTAAAATTTAACACATTAGCGGATTATGAACCCCTTTCAAAGGAGTTTAACTTTGTTGTTGTGGCAAATGGTACTGCAGCTTTAACAAAAGAACTTGGGTGCTGGCATGAAACCATACAAACCTATATAAAAGGGGCTACTGTATTGGGAAATTTTGATACAAATACATTGATAATGTGGATAAATAAAAAATACTGCAAAAACGGATACGCATACCTTACTCCTTACAATGAAAAGAAAGCATCCCTTATACTGGTTGTAAACGATGTAAATTCCAATGAAATAGACCACTTTTGGGAGCTTTTCTGGTATTATGAAAACTTAAACTACACCATAGTGGAGGAATTTAAACAAAAGCATGAAACAGGATATGCATATCCCCTTAAAGTGGGCAATATATACTTGACAGGCAATGCCGGGGGTTCAATAGACCCTTTTTTTGGATTTGGTCAGTTAAGTTCCATCACAATGGGGGTTATGGCTGCAAGATCTATGGTATTTGGGAAGGATTATGAGAAGCTGATAGAGAAAGTTGTTTTAAGACATAACAGATGGATCCGTGAAATGAGAAAAGCATACAACAAAGCGGATAACAAAATGTATGATATGATTGTGACAGGAATAGGGCTTCCCGGCATAAAGCATCTTTTATACCATACAAATTTTAATGTAATAAGGTTTGGTTACTACTATCTGAGACTAATGTCAATATTAAGAAAGGGAAGGTAGTCTAATATGATTCCTGAAAATACTTTTTTCTTTCCATAAACTTATACAAAGTGTAAACCCATAAATAAGTACCTATATAAGTGATTAAAGACCAAGGCATAGGTTTCCAACCTGTAAAAACAATTGTTTTAGTCAAAAGGCTTACATATTCAAAAATAATCATTGTTGCCATCCAAAAAACTGTATAAACAAAGGCTTTTTTTATTTCCTTAGGTAGGAAAAGTACATATATGACATTTAATGCAGGGTACAGGAGTATACCTGATAAAACAATATATATAATGGAGTCTTTTTCATTAATATAATAATATAGTCCGTAATATTCACCTAAAATTGTTTCATAAACCAATGAACAGGCTGTTGTGGTAATAGCTATTACAAAGCATCTAAAGTCAAGAGGTTTGTAAATGGAAACTATTCCAAGCACAATAAGTATTGCTGCTATTGATAAATAGAAAAATACAAATTGCATTTTCATCACCTGTTTACATTAATTTTTTCTTTAGAGTTGATATAAAAAGAAGCAAAAGTGGCATCAAAAAAACCACACATAAGGAATAAAAGGGCTTTATAAAACTTATAAAATACATTTCTTCCATAATATTTCTCGAAAATACCATTGAATAAGTGATAAGCAAAACTCCACCGGGTATTATCAGATCTTTATATGATTTTATGTTTAAAAACCTGGCTAAACCCAATATAAATATAAAGAAAAAAACTGAAATTTTTACAAAAGCACCGCCTATCCATACACTCATTATAGTTATGTCAATTCCTCTAAAATTTTCCCCAAAGTTTGCATATCTTACAAACTCAAGGGCAGGGAGTATAAAAGATTTGGTTGCTGAACCAAATAAGGCAATTATAAGTACACCCATTTGTAGACCTGCTCCAATTATTACAAGTGAAGCTGTTACAGAACTTCTTATTTTTTTCTTATCATTTACAAAGGGTATCAGTCGAAGTATCACTATAGTTTCAATTATCCATGCCTGTATTAAAATACTTCCTCTTAAAGGCGGTACAATCCCGTCATATAGTATGGGAAGGAAGTAATTAAAATTCAATTCTTTAAAATTTAATACCGTTATGCTAATTAAAATTAAAAGCCCCAAGGGCAGAAGTATTTCATTCATCCTGGAGATGGTCTCCACTCCCTTTCCAACTGCATAGGCAACCAGTAATATAACGGTTACTATAAATATTGCTATGGGGGTTTTAGGATTGAATGCAATAAGAAAAATTTCACCTAAGCTCCTTGTTGCAATACAGGTTATTATAAATATGTAGTACAAAAAAACACCTCCTGCAAGTTTCCCCAGAGGTTTTCCTAAAATATCGCAGGAATAGTCTACAAACATTTTATCAGGGTATTTTAATGCCAGGTTTAAAAAAACATTGACAATAATTATGGATATAATGGTTCCTATTATTACTGAAATCCATGAATCCCTCCCTGCCTCCCGGGTAACAAAAGCAGGCAAAAACACATCGGCAGTTGCCAAAACTATTGTCATGAGCAAAAAGGAAAACTGCAGGACGGATATCTTTTCCCCGCCTACAGGTGTAATTTTATTTTTGGTCAAAAATACACCTCCTAAAATTTTTACTAATATGACTTATTGACTTCTATTTTCTCCAAAAAATTCTCCTTAAAATAAGTTAGGGAACTAAAGGTCAGTATATTAATAAGCAAGCTTGCAAGTATATGCCAGCTAAAGTATTCTGCCACACCGGTGCTTATTATAAGGGCTTCTAAAAACAAATACAGCAGGGAAAAAATCAGGATATTTAAAGCCTGTATCCAGGGTTTTTTAGGAACGCTTTGGGAAAACAAAGTTCCCATGACAAAAATAGGTCCAAATTTATAAAAGGCAGAGCATCCTGCCCAAGGGATTATAACATCATAAAAGTGATAAATACCCAGCTTCTGTCCGCCCCAGTCCACTATACTGCCAAGTATTAAGGCTGCTATTCCGCCAAAAATATTTCTTTTTAGTTGTTTATAGTCAATTAAAGTAAAAAACAAAATCCAGGATATAATAAATGAAATTACCCAAGGCATAGTTTTTCCTCTCAATTAATTATTTTTAGTTAGTATTAAACTATTTAAAATGAAATATACAAAAATTTTTGTTACATTAGCTAAAATAGAATATAAATATTATAGAGGTGGTCAAAATGAAGAGTTTTGAAGAACTCTGCAAGGAAAATTACGGAAGAATTTTTAAATATATATTTTCAATAACAAAAAATAAAGAAGCCACAGAGGATCTGATACAGGAAGTTTTCACAATTGCATATGAAAAAGGCAGGATTTTTTTTAAATCATGAAAAACCCGCTGGATTTTTGTATAAAACAGCCAGGAATATAACCCTTACATATATAAAGGGTTTAAAGCGCCAGGAGACTTTGGCAAAGGAATACTTGTATGAAAATGCCACTAAAGAAGGGGAGCCGTATCAAAAACTTTTAAGGGAGCAGGATCAGAAAATTGATGAGACCAGGTATACCGGACAAGTTATAGAAAGTTTAAACCCAAAGGAATACCACCTGTACAAACAGCGCTATGTAGAGGGCAAGTCCATTAAAGAAATTGCATCGGAAAAAGGTATAAGTGAAGCTGCAGTACGTATGCGTCTGGTAAGGCTTAGAAGGGAAGTACAAAATATCGTTAAGAAATTAAAATTTGATGAAAAGTAAGTTACACCAAAGAAAGTTACATTAATGTAATTTAGATATATATTAGTAAAGGCCTTTACAAGAAAGATGGAGGTGGTTTTATATGGATTATATTTCTAAATTAAAAAAAGAACTGGAAAGGGCCATCCTTATTGGTGATATTGAAAAGGCAGATGAAATATCAGACAAATTATTTAAAACACAGGGAGGCAGGGATGCTGACACTGTAATGCCCCATCAGTTTATTGAAAAAATCAAAGAAAGAATCAAAGAAAGAAGCAAAGAAAAAACAGGAGGTCAAAAAACCATGAATGTCAAGAAAATTGTAAGTATAGCTGCTGCTGCAGCTGTTGTAGCCACTATTGGCATTAGTACGTTAGCTGTCCGCTGGAATGGTGTGAAGGATTTGGTTTTCAAAAATTCTGGCATAAAAACTGCTTATACAGAAGATGATTTTGAAAGCCAGGAAGATTCAGAAAATCAGGAAGATTCAGAAAATAAAGATGTGCCGGAATCAACTGTTGAGGGGGAAGCTGACTTTATTGCACTGCAGGGGTACCCTGACAGCAATGAGTATAAAGCCAGTGTGGAATGGAATTTATTTTGCAGTGAGTACGATGCTGACGGCAGTATTTTAGCTAAAATAGGCAACAGCTCCAATGAATTTATAGAAAAATACCCTATGTATTTAGTTTACACGCAGGAAATGGCGGATAAGCTGGAGGAAATTATTAACAAATACGAACTTAAACTCCATGAATCCAGGACATTTATTAGCAGCGGGGAGGAATTAATAAAAGAAGCAGGTACTGGCGACTTTATCAAGAATAACAACATAGTTCTAGGCGGCTATGTTTACAACGACAGCACTTTTCACTTTGACGGGGAAGCGGTGTTAAAAGATGGTACACAAATGGGCTATCAGTTTGGAAACTATGTAAAGGGCACTTTTTCAGACACTTATCTTAATATAGGCGATGCAAATTCGTACAGGGAGTGGGAGTATACAACAAAAAGCGGTGTAAAAGTTTCACTGGCACTTAGTGAAAATAAAGCATTGGTTATTGCGGATTTGCCGGATTCATATGTTACCATAAACCTTCTTTCAGGAACACAAAAGGGCATTACGGATAAGATGTTGGAGGAATTTGCGGATTTATTTGATTTTTCAAAAATATAATTATAGAATTTTAAACCCTATGTGCTGATATTTTCTAAAACCCCTTTTTAGGGGTTTTTGCTTTTTGTGATTAAGGGGCATATTTTTTGGGTAATTATACTTTGGATTTAACAGAAATATAAAAAGGGGTTATGAATATGGGAAAAAAGGTATTGATAGTAGGCGGGGTTGCAGGAGGAGCTAGCACCGCAGCAAGACTCAGAAGAATGGATGAAGATGCGGAGATTATTATATTTGAACGGGGAGAGTACATTTCATTTGCCAATTGCGGTCTCCCTTATTATATAGGCGGTACAATTACCGAAAGAAGAATGCTTCTTGTGCAAACTCCTGAAAGAATGAAATCCATGTTTAATATTGATGTTAGGACGCAAAATGAAGTTATAAAAATAAAAAGAGAAGAAAAACGCATTGTTGTAAAGGATTTAAAAAGTGGCAAAATATACGAAGAAAATTATGATGTTTTGGTTTTATCCCCGGGGGCAGAACCTATAAAGCCAGATATTAAAGGCATTGATGCCAAAAACATTTTTACACTCCGGAATATGAACAATGTGGATGCCATAAAAGAGTATATAGAAAACAACTCACCTAAAAGAGCCGCCGTGGTGGGGGCAGGTTATATAGGACTTGAGATGGTAGAAAATCTCTATAATTTAGGGATGGAAGTATCAATTATTGAAAAATCAAATCAGGTTTTAAACACAATTGATTATGATATGGCAGCAATAGTCCATGAATATTTAATTTCTAAAAAAATTCCTCTGTATTTAGGAGACGGGGTAAAAGAATTTAACCACAGTGAAAATGAAACGGAAATTTTACTTGAAAGCGGCAGGAAGCTCAAAGCGGATATTGTTATTATAGCTATTGGTGTAAGGCCTGATATTGCTTTTATCAAAGACAGCGGAATTGAGCTTGGCAGCAGGGGCGGCATAAAGGTTGATTCATACTTAAGGACCTCAGATCCTGATATTTATGCCGTTGGGGATGCAATAGAAGTGGAAGATTTCATAACAAAAGATGCAGCCATTATACCCCTTGCAGGTCCAGCCAACAAGCAGGGCAGGATTGCTGCAGATAATATTGTTGGGAAGAAAGTAAAATATAAAGGTACCCAAGGGACAGCAATAGCCAAAATATTTGATTTGACGGTTGGTTGCACGGGAAATAATGAGAAAGTTTTAGAAGCTAAAGGTATAAAGCACCTTTCCACTGTAACCATAACAAACTCCCATGCAGGATATTATCCGGGGGCTTTGCCTATGACTGTAAAACTTATATACTCTCCGGAAGGGGATATTTACGGCTGTCAGATTGTAGGCTTTAAAGGGGTTGACAAGCGCATAGATGTTGTAGCAGCATCCATCAGGTTTAATAAAAAGGTGTTTGATTTGACAGAACTGGAACTGGCATATGCCCCGCCTTATTCTTCTGCCAAAGATCCTGTGAACATGGCAGGTTATGTGGCAAGCAATGTATTAGAGGGGAATATGGATGTTGCCCATTGGTATGATATTGAACAGGCAGACTTGGATAAAACCATAATTTTAGACGTAACGGAGCCTTATGAAAGAAGCTTTGGGTTTATTCAAGGTTCTGTAAATATACCCTTGGGTGAAATAAGGGAAAGATTTGAGGAGCTTCCACGTGATAAGGAAATTATAATTAGCTGTCAGGTTGGGCTCAGGGCTTATATTGCATCAAAAATATTAAAGCAGAAAGGTTTTAAAAATGTCAGGGTGCTGACAGGAGGCTTCAGGCATTACAGAACGGTTATGAAATCTAAAAATACTTTGCCTATTTGGTATTCATAAAAGATATCTTATAAAGATATATCTATTTGCTGATATATAATGAATCTTTTATATATCATACCTAAAAAGGTGTATTTATAAATAAAATACCCACAATCAATTTACCCATAAATAATATACCCATCAAAAATAGCGTTGCACCCGAAGGTATATATAAACATAAAGCAAACACATAACAACAAGTAAAAAAAGATTATTAAAAAATGTAGGGGGTTATTTTTGATGGGTATTAAAAAAATCAAAATTTTTCTCTTGTTAATTGTTTTTGCAAGCATTTCCCTTTTTATACCTGCTTATCCTGTGGAAGGAGTCAGCAGTGTGCCGTACAAGTGGGATAATGTTGTAATTGGCGGCGGTGGAGGATTTGTTTGCGGTATTATTTACAATCCTACAGAAGAAGGTCTTGTGTATGCCCGTACCGACATAGGCGGTGCGTATATAAGGAACAAAGAGACGTTAGAATGGGAGCCTCTTATGGACTGGGTACATCCGGATGAGTGGAATTTATTGGGTGTTGAAAGTTTGGCTACAGACCCTGTTGAGCCAAACAGGGTTTATGTTGCAGCCGGTACATATACAAATGAGTGGACAAACATGAACGGGTATATACTCCGCTCAGAGGACTACGGTAAGACATGGGAAAGGACAGAACTGCCCTTTAAATTCGGAGGCAATATGCCGGGGCGTTCAGTTGGCGAGCGTTTAGCCATTGACCCTAATTGCAATAATATATTGTACTTTGCGGCAAGAAGCGGCAACGGTTTGTGGAAAAGTGAAGACTATGGGAAAACATGGTCAAAGGTTGAGAACTTTCCAAATGTGGGGAACTACGTAGAAGACCCCAATTATTCATATACATCTGACAATTTAGGGCTATGCTTTGTGGTTTTTGACGGATGGAAAGGTACTAAAGGAAAGCCAACCCAGGATATTTATGTGGGTGTTGCTGACAAGGAAAACCCGCTATATGTGAGCCGTGACGGAGGCAAGACGTGGAAGCCTGTAGAAGGCCAGCCTACGGAAGATACTTTTACAAGGCATAATCCGGATGCACTGACAATCGGAATACCTCATCATGCAGTTATAAACAGCAAGGGGATTTTATACATTACATATGGTGACAGGGGTGGTCCTTATCAATGTGAAGACGGTGCAGTTTATAAATATGACACAAATACAGGGGAGTGGACGGACATAACACCTCCTTCAGGTTATAATTGGGATGGTTCGCCAAAGTATGAAAACTGGTATGGGTTTGCAGGTTTAAGTGTGGATGCCCAAAATCCTGATACCATTGTGGTATCAACCCTTGAATCCTGGTGGCCTGACGATAACATTTACCGCTCCACCGACGGAGGTGAAACCTGGGATTCAATTTGGGAGTTTGGCGAATCATGGCCGTCCAGAAATTTAAAATACACTATGGACATTTCAAAGGCACCCTGGCTGTCATGGGGAAAGGAGATAAATGCTGCCAAAGGCGGTCTTATAACAGGAATGGATATAATGGACAATCCTTCACCAAAACTGGGCTGGATGATAGGGGACATTGAGATAAATCCTTTCAATTCCGATGAAATGATGTATGTAACAGGTGCTACCATTTACGGTACACGGAATTTGACTGACTGGGACAAAGGTAAATTTGTAAATATTGAAGTTATGGGAACGGGAATTGAGGAGACAGCGGTACTGAGCCTCATTTGCCCGCCTGTTGACGGCGTGGAACTTATAAGCGGCGTAGGTGACATCTGTGGTTTTGTACACAAGGACATAACAAAACTTCCGGGTATTATGATGACAAATCCTACTTTTATAAACACCACTGGTTTGGACTATGCGGAGCTTAACCCTGAAATTATCGTAAGGGTGGGTACTGCCGATAAAGAACGGTATGAAGATATTAAAAAGACTGTGGGTATTTCTAAAGACGGAGGCAAAACATGGTCGGAAGTACAGCCAAATGTCAGTTATACATTCCCTGCAAACAATCCTGATGATATTGTTCAGGGAGGAGTTGTGGCAGTATCGGCAGACGGTTCCACATTTGTATGGTCACCGGATACCAGCCAGGGGGTTATATGCTATGTAAACGGTGGCTGGAAAGCCGTTGATACACTTCCAAAAGGTGCATATGTTGCTTCAGACAGGGTTAACCCAAAAGTGTTTTATGCATATGCGGAGCATACTTTCTATGTAAGTAAAGACGGAGGTCAGACTTTTGAAGTTGTCAGTGAAAATTTAGAAGCTTATTCTGCAAAAATAAAAGCAGTTCCCGGAAAAGAAGGGCATGTGTGGATTCCCGGACCTTATACAGGACTTTCATACACAACAGACGGCGGTAAAACAATAAAGAAAGTAGATGGTGTTACAAGATGTGATGTGGTGGGCTTTGGTAAAGCTAAAGACGGGGAAGATTACCTGGCTGTTTATATTACCGGTGAAGTGGACGGGTTTTATGCAGTTTACCGTTCAGACAACATGGGCAAGAACTGGGTGAGAATTAATGACGACCAGCACCAGTATGGTTCAATAAACTATGCCATCACAGGAGACTTAAGGGTTTATGGCAGGGTTTTTGTGGCGACCAACGGAAGGGGAATTGTATACGGTGAACCTTCTTCTGACTCTCCGGTGCCGACACCGACCCAGCCTCCGAAAGATGTGGGGGATGTTAATAAGGATGGGGAAATTAATACCCTTGACTATTCATTACTAGGAAGGCATATACTTGAAATTGAAAAACTTACCGGTGAAAAGAAGGAAAGGGCAGATGTTAACTTTGACGGGGTAATTGATACAATGGACTGTGTAATTTTACAAAGGTATATACTAGAGATTATTGATTCATTTTAAATTATAAAGGGCAGTAAGTTCCCCCCTTGTCTCTAATTTTAAAAAACTACTTAGTCACACAAAGGCTAAGTAGTTTTTTAGTAATTTAAAAGCATTCAAAAGGGAATTTTTATGTTATAATAACCTTGTATAAAAGGATGGTTTTTATGTAAATTATGCGGTACGGGAGGCAGAATAAAGCATGTTTAATAAGTACATGGAGAAGTTTGCAAATAAGTTTACAGGCAAAGGGAGACATATTCTAAATAAGGGAAAAAATACAATAAACAAAAGAAAAGATGTTATTACCATAGCCGGGTTTTTAATATTTTTTGTTATTATAGCCTCTGCTCTGAGAGCATGGGAAAATTCCTCTGCAAATAAAACGGAAAAAGAGACAGCGGGCTATAATAAAACCGGGACTTCAATTTTAGGAGATAATGGCAGAAAGGCTGCAGACTCAGGGGATGCAAAGGCAGGAAGCGGTTTTGCATACCTTCCCCAGGAAGAAATCCCAAAACAGCCGCCTGCAACGGGGAATTTTAATTACGGGGAAGCACTGCAGAAAGCTATTTTCTTTTATGAAGCCCAAAGGTCCGGGAAGCTTGATCCATCCACACTCCGCTTAAACTGGAGGGGGGATTCGGGACTTGATGACGGAAAGGATGCAGGACTGGATTTAACCGGTGGCTGGTACGATGCCGGCGACCATGTAAAATTCAACCTGCCCATGTCCTATACAGCAGCTATGCTTGGCTGGGCGGTTTATGAATATGAAGATGCATTCAAACAGAGCGGTCAGTACAACCATATATTAAACAACATCAGGTGGGCTACAGATTATTTTATTAAATGCCATCCGGAACCTGATGTATATTACTACCAGGTAGGAGACGGTCATTTGGATCATGCATGGTGGGGACCTGCTGAAGCTATGACAATGGAAAGGCCTTCCTATAAAGTTGATAAAAATAATCCGGGTTCCACTGTTGCAGCTGAAACTTCAGCGGCATTGGCGGTGGCGTCAATAGTGTTTAAAGATGTGGACAGCAGCTATTCCAGGGAGTGCCTGAAGCATGCAAAGGAATTATTTGAATTTGCAGATTCTACAAAAAGCGATGAAGGATATACAAAAGCCAACGGGTTTTATGACTCCTGGAGCGGTTTTTATGATGAGCTTTCCTGGGCTGCTACATGGCTGTACCTTGCCACCAATGATTCTTCGTACCTTGCCAAAGCAGAAAGTTATTCTAAAGAATGGGGGTACGAGCCCCAGACTACAACCCCAAAATATAAGTGGGCACATTGCTGGGATGATGTAACATATGGGACATACCTTCTTTTAGCCAGAATTAAGGGAGGGGAATCAGAATACAAGGAGTCCATTGAACGGCATTTGGACTGGTGGACAACAGGATATAATGGTGAAAGAATTACATACACCCCAAAAGGTCTTGCATGGCTTGACCAGTGGGGAGCATTAAGGTATTCAACCACAACGGCATTTTTGGCGTGTGTATACTCAGACTGGGAAGGCTGTGATAAGGAAAAAGCAAAAACTTATTTGGAGTTTGCCCAAAGCCAGGCAGATTATGCCCTTGGAAGCACGGGAAGAAGTTTTGTTGTGGGATTTGGTGAAAACCCGCCCCAGAGCCCTCACCACAGGACGGCGCACGGTTCCTGGGCGGACAGTCAAAGCATACCGGAAAAGCACAGGCATGTCCTTTACGGAGCACTTGTGGGAGGACCTGATTCATCGGACAACTACACAGATGATATCAGCGACTATGTATGCAATGAGGTGGCTTGTGACTACAATGCAGGCTTTGTAGGGCTTATGGCCAAGATGTACAAGATGTACGGGGGAAGTCCTGATCCAAATTTTAGTGGTATAGAGGAAGTTACAGAGGACGAGATATATGTGGAAGCAGGTATAAATGCTTCAGGGGATAATTTTATAGAAATAAAGGCAATATTGAATAACAAAACCGGCTGGCCGGCAAGGATATGTGAAAACTTATCTTTTAAATACTTTATGGATTTAGGGGATTTTATAAAAGCAGGTGGCAGCGCCGGGGACTTAACTGTAAGTTCAAGCTACAATCAGGGGGCAAAAGTTTCAGAAGTTAAGCACTACAGCGGGGATATCTACTATGTGGTTGTAGACTTTACGGGAACAAAAATTTACCCTGGCGGGCAGTCAGCCTATAAAAAAGAAGTACAGTTTAGAATTGCGGCTCCGGACGGTGTAGAGAGAAGCCCTGAGAAGGACTACTCCTATAATGGGATTACTCCAGGTTCGGTTGTAAAAACCCGGTACATGCCTGTGTATGACAATGGAGTGCTTGTATTTGGAAGTGAACCAGGGGGAGCAAGTGCCAATGCTTCGTCAAAGGCATCTACTTCCCAAAGTACTGAGCATTCAACCACTCCAAAATCTACAGCTGCACCTAAAGCTACGGTAAGTCCAAAGGCTGCTTCAACAACAACTGCAACAGCGGCTGCAACTACCCCGGCAGCTACTTCAAAAGGAGGTTCAACAGCAGCTCCGGCAGCCACCCCAAAAGGGACATCATCAACTGGTCCAAAAGGGGATTCAACAGCAACACCAAAGGCGGTTTCAACACCGGGGGGGCAAAGTGGCAGTGCCGCAGTTAGTAGGGGTGTTGTAATGGTGGAATATTCAAATTTAAACAGGGAGTCTGCATCAAATAGCATAATCCCAAGGTTCAGGATAACAAATAAAGATAACAAGGCGCTAAATCTTTCAGATGTAAAGATCAGGTATTACTATATAAATGACGGAGGGAAGTCCCAAAACTTCTGGTGCGACTGGAGCAGTGCGGGGAGTTCAAATGTTATAGGGAATTTTGTCAAACTACCTTCAGCTAAAAACGGTGCGGACACTTATCTTGAAATATCATTTGCCAGCGGGGCAGGAACACTTGCACCAAATGAAAGTGTGGAGGTGCAGGTAAGATTTGCAAAGGAGGACTGGTCAAATTACAACCAGTCAAACCATTATTCCTTTAATGCAAATGCATCAGATTATACAGATTGGAACAAAATAACGGTGTATGTTTCAGGGAAGCTTGTTTATGGTGTGGAACCCTGATTGGATGTAGGAAAAAAATACATTAATAATAAAAATACATTAAATATAAGTGGGAAAAGGTGAAGAGAACTTTGATACCGATAAAGAAAAATGAAATTCATACTGTAAAAATAAACGGGATAACTCATGACGGTCTGGGTGTTGGGAGAATATATAATTTTACTGTATTTGTAGACGGGGCAATTGAGAATGAAGAAGTGGAAATTAAAATTATAAAGCTGTATAAAAGTTATGGGATAGGGAAGTTGATGAAAATAATAACCCCTTCACCTGACAGGGTTGTGCCTTTTTGTGAAGTGTATAAAAGATGCGGCGGATGCGGTCTACAGCACATGAGTAGTGAAGCAGGACTAAGATTTAAGGAAAATCTTGTAAGGGAAAATTTAAAGAGGATAGGGAAGCTTGAAGACGTAGAAGTATACGATATAATTTCTATGGAGGAGCCTTTTAGATATAGAAACAAAGCCCAGTACCCGGTGGGAATGAAAAAGGGTGAAGTACAGATAGGCTTTTATGCCAAGAGGTCCCATGATATCATTGAGGGGCAGGCATGTGGAATCCAGCATAAGTTAGCAGATAAAGTAAAGACAATTGTTAAAAAGTATATTATAGAAAATAATGTGAGTGTGTATGATGAAACCACGGGTAAAGGCCTGGTACGCCACGTTATGACCAGGGTAGGATTTAAAACCGGGGAAGTGATGGTGGTTTTGGTTTTAAACGGGGAGAACTTGCCTAAAAAAGACGTACTGATTGATGCTTTAATAAGTGAAGTTCCAGAAATAAAGAGCATTGTTGTAAATGTAAACAGGGAAAAGACAAATGTTATTTTAGGGAATAAAAATATTGTTATTTACGGGAAAGGCAGCATTACAGATTATATAGGAAAGTATAAATTTAATATATCCCCCAACTCTTTTTTCCAGGTAAACCCTGTTCAAACGGAAGTTTTGTACAATAAAGTCCTTGAATATGCAGGGCTGACCCAAAATGAAGTTGTTTTTGACCTTTACTGCGGCATTGGCACGATATCACTGTTTTTATCCCGAAAGGCAAAGAAGGTTTACGGGATTGAAGTTGTGGAAGAGGCAATAGAGGATGCAAAGGAAAATGCCCGTATCAACGGCATTGGCAATGTGGAATTTATTTTAGGTGAGGTGGAGAAGGTTTTGCCGGGGATGGGTATAAAGGCAGATGTGGTTGTAGTGGACCCTCCAAGAAAGGGATGTGATGAAAATCTTCTTGAGACGCTGGTAAAAATGAAGCCCTCTAGGATTGTATATGTGTCGTGCAATCCGTCAACCCTTGCAAGGGATTTGAGATACTTAAGTGAAGGGGGATTTAAGGTAGAAAAAGTGCAGCCGGTGGACATGTTTCCCTGGACAGAGCATGTGGAGTGCGTGGTATTGATGACAAGGGTGTAAGTCTTGATTTTACTGAGTTTTCGGAAGTACATCCAAGTTGTCTACTCAACCTAAAGGTCCAAAATACGTACATGGAAACAAATCGACGATTATTTTTGAGGTAAAATTTGAACTCAAAAATTGGTAGGGTTGAGTTGACAGAATAGATAACGGGCATTTTTCATATGGTTGAGGAGACAGGATAGATGTAAAGATTATGATGCAGAATAGTAACTCTCCTTGAAATTATTCGCATTTACGAATATAATATTTTTGGGTAATTATACACTTTAGAGGTGTGAAATAATGGAGTATATGACCGCAAAAGAAGCTGCCCAAAAATGGAATATTACCGTCTGCCGAGTGCAGGTTTTATGTGCGCAGGGACGGATTCAAGGAGCAATGCGGCTTGGTAATATATGGGCAATTCCAAAGGATGCCAAGAAACCCAATGATGCAAGGTCAAAAACGGATAGAAGAAAATGATTCTTACAAAGTAACAAAGGGGTGAAAACATGGCGCGGCTTGAGGATTTAAAGGCTGGTACAGTTGTAAAAGGTATTTTGCCTAATGGTAATGTTACTGTTATTGATGCAAAATGGATAGGAAACGTTGCAATTGAACTGACATATAAAGATGATTCAGGCAATGTGAACAGCGAATTGATATATAGAGATAAAGAACCCATGCTTGAGATTGTTCAAGCCGGTCTGCCTTGGAGCTTTACGGCTGATGGGGAGGTGCTTAGACTGGCTTCTGAAGCATATAGAATTAAGTTGGCTCATTTATTTGATCCATATTTGGCTATACATACTTCAATGGTAGAGCCCTTGCCGCACCAGATTACAGCTGTATATGGTGAAATGCTGACGAGGCAGCCCCTGCGTTACCTGTTAGCTGATGATCCTGGCGCCGGTAAAACAATCATGACAGGTTTATTAATAAAAGAACTGCTTATAAGAGGCGACCTTAAACGGTGTTTAATTGTGACTCCCGGCAACCTTTCCGAACAATGGCAGGATGAGTTGGACAGGCGTTTCGGGCTGCCTTTTGAAATTATAACAAATGACAGGATTGAATCTGCAAGAACGGGAAATGTTTTTATGGAAATACCCTTATGTATAGCAAGGCTTGATAAACTTGCACGAAATGAGGATATCCAGGCGAAGCTTAGAATGACTGATTGGGATTTGATTGTATGCGATGAGGCCCATAAAATGTCTGCTTCGTTTTTTGGCGGAGAAGTGAAGTACACCAAGAGGTATAGGCTTGGACAGCTTTTGTCAAGCATCACAAGACATTTCCTCTTGCTTACAGCGACGCCGCATAACGGTAAAGAAGAAGAATTCCAGCTTTTTATGGCCCTTATAGATGGTGACAGGTTTGAAGGAAAGTTCCGGGAGGGCTATCATTCAACAGATGTGTCGGACATTATGCGTAGGATGGTTAAGGAAGAACTGTTAAAATTTGATGGTACACCTCTGTTCCCAGAAAGGATTGCATATACAGTTAATTACAAGCTCTCAGATGAGGAAGCATTGCTTTATAAAGAAGTTACGGAATATGTGCGTGAAGAGTTTAATAGGGCGGATAATCTCGAAAACGACGGCAGAAAAGGTACTGTCGGATTCGCATTAACCATCCTTCAAAGGAGACTGGCATCTTCTCCTGAAGCTATTTACCAATCTCTTAGAAGAAGGCGTGAGAGATTGGAAAAAAGACTTAACGAGGAAAAACTTAAAAAAAGGGGAATGGATGCCGCAAATCGGATTTTTGATTGTCCTGTGCTGTCAAGTGAAGATATTGAGGAACTTGAAGACGCACCTGGCAATGAAGTTGAAGATATAGAAGAAGTAGTTGTCGATCAGGCTACAGCTGCGCGTACCATTGCGGAACTTGAGGTAGAAATTGAGAAATTAAGGGCACTTGAGGCGATGGCTTATAAAGTAAGAAATAGTGGCAGGGACAGGAAATGGGATGAACTGTCTAAACTCTTACAGGATGACCAGAGAATGTTTGACTCAGAAAAAAACCGGGAAAAGCTTATCATATTCACCGAGCATAAGGATACACTTAACTATCTTGCGGATAAAATCCGGGCACTGTTAGGCAAACAGGAAGCGGTAGTGACCATACAGGGCGGGATGTTGAGGGAAGAACGGAGGAAAGCTCAGGAAAAATTTACGCAGGACAAAGAAGTACGCATCATGGTGGCTACCGATGCCGCCGGAGAGGGTATAAATCTTCAGCGTGCACATCTGATGATTAATTATGATCTTCCTTGGAATCCTAACAGACTGGAACAAAGATTTGGGCGAATTCATAGAATTGGGCAGACAGAAGTCTGCCATTGTTGGAATTTGGTTGCGGATGAGACCCGTGAAGGAGAAGTATTCCAGCGCCTTCTAAAAAAGTTGGAAGAGGAACGAAGAGCCCTAGGCGGACGGGTCTTTGATATTCTTGGCAAGATAACATTTGATAACAAGCCGCTAAGAGAGCTTCTTATTGAAGCTATCCGCTATGGGGACAGACCGGAAGTAAAAGCACGTCTTCATAAAGTGTTGGACAATTCTCTTGACAGGGAGCAATTGAAAAAGCTTTTTGAAGAAAGAGCTCTTGCGAAAAACAGTATGGACGCAAGAAAAGTCATGGAAATCCGGGAAGAAATGGAGAGGATTGAAGCAAGAAGACTGCAGCCACATTTTATCGAATCGTTCTTTATTAGTGCATTTAGGTATCTGGGTGGCACTATCAGGGAAAGAGAACCCAGAAGATATGAAATTACTCATGTGCCTGCTGTGATTCGAAACCGTGATAGAGTTATAGGACTAGGAGAGCCGGTGTTATCTAGGTATGAGAGAGTATGTTTTGAAAAAGAGCTTATCAATGTAGAGGGTAAACCTCTTGCGTCTTTTATTTGTCCCGGCCATCCATTGCTTGAGTCAGTAATAGATTTAATAAGAGAAAGAAATGCGGATGTGTTGAAGCGGGGGTCTATACTTGTAGATGAGACAGGTAGCAGTAATGAGTTGAGAGTGTTGTTTTATATTGAAAACTCCATACAGGATGCCTGTACAGATGTAAACGGTAAGAGAAGGATAGTGTCAAAGCAGGTTCATTTTGTAGAGATAGACTGCAATGGCAATAAAAGAAATGCCGGCTATGCTCCATATCTCGACTATAGAAGTCTTAAAGAGGAAGAAAAAGAAAAAGCCGGCGACATACTTGAACAGGCTAGTTGGTTGAAAAACAACATTGAGAATATGGCTATCGAATATGCAATAACTGAACTTGTCCCCAGGCATTTTGAAGAAGTTAAGAAGAGAAAGGTTGAACTAGTTGAAAAGACTATGGCAGCTGTAAAGGACAGGCTAACGAAAGAAATTAACTATTGGGACAGGCGAAGCCAAGAACTAAAAGACCAGGAACGTGCGGGCAAGCCAAATGCGAGGCTTAACTCCGAGCAGGCTGCAAGACGTGCGGAAGAATTGGCCGGGAGATTGCAAAAACGCATGGAGGAGCTGGAACAGGAAAAACAGCTTTCACCTCTGCCACCGGTGATTATAGGAGGGGCTTTAGTCATACCGGCTTATATGTTAAAAACTATGGAAGCTACTTGTTCTCCAGGATTATTTGGTCAAGATACCAAAGAGGTTGAAAAAGCTGCAATGAAAGCAGTGATAATGGTAGAAAGAGAAAAGGGTTATGAGCCTGTTGACGTAAGCGCGGATAAATTCGGTTATGATATTGAATCAAAAACAGGTATTGGGAAACTCCGATTTATAGAGGTGAAGGGCAGAACTAAAGGTGCTACTACTGTAACGGTAACGAAAAATGAGATTCTGACAGCCCTCAATAAGCCGGAAGATTTTATTTTAGCGATTGTTGAGATTGATAACAATAAAGCAAAAGTGTGCTATATGAAAAAACCATTTAGATATCAGCCGGATTTTGCAGCTACAAGCGTTAACTATAGTATTGAAGAACTAATGGCTGTGAGTTCTGAAGTCGAAACTAGGGAGATGATTTTAGATGGAGTATAAGAAAAAATTAATTGAGGTGGCACTGCCGCTCGAAGCAATCAATCGGGAATCAGCAAGAGAAAAATCAATCAGGCATGGGCATCCTTTTTCTTTACATCTCTGGTGGGCAAGAAGACCACTTATAGCAGCAAGAGCTATACTCTTTGCTTCTCTTGTCGATGATCCGTCCGCTCATCCTGACAGGTTTCCTACGGAAGAAGTACAAGAGAAGGAACGTCAAAGATTGTTTGGTATTATTGAAGAACTGGTGAAATGGGAAAACAGCAACAATGAAGAAGTCCTGAATAAAGCAAGAGAGGAAATATTGAAATCTACAGGCGGTAATCTGCCTCCATTTTATGATCCGTTTTGCGGCGGCGGTTCAATCCCGCTGGAAGCACAGCGGTTGGGCTTAAAGGCTTATGCTGGTGATCTTAATCCGGTTGCTGTTTTAATCACTAAAGCGTTGATAGAAATACCGCCGAAATTTGCAAATATTTCCCCTGTGAATCCTGAGGTAAGAAGCAAGTTGGATTTTAAAACCGGGTGGGAAGGTGCTTCCGGCCTTGCTGAGGATGTGCGATATTACGGCAAGTGGATGAGGGATGAGGCTTTTAAGCGTATCGGACATCTTTATCCCAAGGTTAAATTACCAAAAGAATATGGTAGTAGAGAAGCAACTGTTATAGCCTGGATTTGGTGTAGGACAGTGAAGTGCCCCAACCCGGCTTGCGGTGTAGAAATGCCTCTGGCATCGTCTTTTGAATTATCAAAAAAAGCAGGAAGAAAAGCGTGGATTGAGCCGGTTATTGACAGAGCCAATAAAAAAATAGACTTTACAGTAAAAAATGGAGCCGGGGCAGTGCCTTCCCCTCCTAAAATATCCAGGGGAGCTAAATTCAAATGTATTATGTGCGGCGAGGTGGCAAGCGATTCATATATAAAACAGGAAGCAAGCGAAAACCGTATGGGAGCCCAGCTTATGGCGATAATAGCCGAAGGTGAGCGCAATAGAATTTATTTGCCTCCGGATGAGAGCCATATTCGTGCTGCACAAGTGCCTAAGCCGGATGAATATCCTGACGGTGAACTTTCATATGATCCAAGAGCAATTTGGTGTGTTTTGTATGGTATGAAAGAATTTTCAGATTTATTTACAAGCAGGCAACTTACAACTTTAACAACTTTTAGTGACCTGATCTCCGAAGTAAAGTTAAAAATATATAAAGACGCTGTTTCTGCAGGTTTACCGGATGACCAATCAGGAATTAATGATGGCGGTAGAGGCGCAAAAGCGTATTCTGAGACAATTGCCACTTATCTGGCGTTTTTAATTGACCAACTGGCAAACCACCAATCAACGATAAGTAGCTGGAATGCCAGTAATTCAAGTATGAGGAGTACATTTGCAAGACAAGGCATTCCTATGGTTTGGGATTTTGCAGAGAGTAACCCATTTTGTAGTTCTTCTGGCAGTTATAATAGTCTGTTTGAAAGGATGCTAAAAGGTTTTTCAGCTATTCCAGCTTCAAATGAAGGACATGTTACACAAATGGATGCTGCAGCATTATCTATAGAAGACCAGGATAAATATTTAATTTCAACTGATCCTCCTTATTATGATAATATTGGATATGCAGATTTATCCGATTATTTCTATATATGGTTGCGCCGCTCTTTAGGGAATATTTATCCCGATGTATTAAGTACGGTACTGGTGCCGAAAGCACAAGAGCTAGTTGCAACTCCATATCGTTTTGAAGGAGATAGAGAAAAGGCTAAGGAGTTTTTTGAACGAGGTTTGTACAAAGCTTTTAACAATATAAAAGAAATTGCCAAAAAAGAACTTCCAGTTACAATTTATTATGCTTTTAAGCAAAGTGAAATTGAAAGTAATGATGAAGAAGATGATATAAATGTGTCATCAACTGGCTGGGAAACAATGCTTGAAGGACTTATAAAATCTGGTTTTGAAATTGTTGGTACTTGGCCTATTAGAACAGAAAAAGAGGGACGTTCTGTAGGGATTGGTACAAATGCCCTTGCTTCGTCGATCGTTATTGTATGCCGAGTAAAAAAAGATAGTTTAAATATGATAACAAGAAGAGAGTATTTAAACATCTTACGTAAAGAATTACCTTTAGCACTTAAAAAACTGCAGCAAGGCAACATAGCGCCTGTTGATCTTGCGCAGGCGGCTATTGGACCAGGAATGTCTGTGTTTTCACGTTACTCAAAAGTGCTTGAAGTAGACGGTACCCCTATGACAGTCCGTACAGCCTTGCAGATTATCAACCAGGAGTTGGATGCTTACCTTACAGCACAGGAAGGCGAGATGGATACTGATAGTCGTTTTTGCGTAGCTTGGTATGAGCAGTTCGGGATGAATGAAGCTCCTTTCGGCGAGGCCGATGTGTTAGCCCGCGCCAAAAATACTTCAGTAGGAAGATTGGAGGAAGAGGGTGTAGTCTACTCTGCAAAAGGAAAGGTGAGGCTTCTTAAACGAGAAGAACTGGATGAAAAATGGTCTCCTGTGTCGTCTTCGAGCAGAGATATGATTTGGATGTGTACGCAACAATTGGTAAAAGCCCTGGAAAATGAAGGGGAGATTAAGACAGCAGAGCTTGTCCACGAAATACGCGGGGATGTTGCAGAAAATGCCAAGGCACTGGCGTACAGGCTTTATACTATAGCAGAGCGAAAGGGATGGACTGAAGAAGCCTATGCATACAATGCTTTGGTTGTATCGTGGCCGGATATACAGAAAAAATCGTCGGAGCTTGCTGCAAGGTCATATGAGCAGCAATCACTTTTCTAGTTTAAGGGGATTAAGGAGGTAATGAGAGATGAGTGAAAATATAAATATTGTTAACCAAGGATTCAGGTATCTTTTAAAAGCCTTGGCCCCCTATGTGGCACGTGAACTCCAGATCGAGTACAAAGGTGAGTGGTGGAGGGAAGGAGTTCTTAACACATTAAGGGATGAACAGCGGAAGGGACTCCCGGAAAAAGGTGATTGGGCTGACCTTGTTGATTCTCTTGATATTATGCGTTGCCTTACGTTAATTGATGTGCACTGGGTAAATATTTTTAAACGTAAATTAAGCATTGACCACAGGAACTGGACGAAAGAACTGATTGGTGTCCGGCATAAATGTGCTCATATCGGTGGTCAGGATTTTGATACTGATTATACTTGGCGCGCACTGGATACCATGGCTCGTTTGTGTGAGCAGATTGATGCTGAGAGTACTGAGGATATAAGAACTTTGATCAGGAAAATCCGTTATGGGACCCCTGAAGCTTCTATATATTCTAATAATGGTGTTGCTTCTATTCAAACAACAACTGCCAAGATAGATAAGAGCGGTGTTCTTTCCAATCCACCGCTTTCAGGGCTTCCTTCTTGGAGATATGTGATTGAACCGCATCCTGATGTCGCCCAGGGAAGATACAAAAATGCGGAGTTTGCTGCTGACCTTGCCCAGGTGGCCCGTGGTGAAGGATCTATAGAATATAAAGACCCGGTGGAATTCTTTGCCCGAACATATATTACTGAAGGAATGACAAGCCTTCTTGTTCAAGCTTTAAGGCGTGTAGCAGGCAAGGACGGAGAACCCGTTATCCAGCTCAAAACTGCCTTTGGCGGCGGGAAGACCCATAGTATGTTGGCACTGTACCACCTGCTGAGGGGACAAGCTTCTATAGACAAGATGCCGAATGTTAAGCCGGTACTCGAAAGAGCTGGACTCTCATCAATTGTAAAAACAAATGTTGCTGTTCTTGTTGGTACGGCACTTGACCCTTCTAAAAGCAAAAGACCGCCCGAATATCCCGGCATTACTATTAGTACATTGTGGGGAGAAATGGCGGCACAACTTGCTAAACAGGCAGGCAATTTAAGGTTATATGATTATGTAAAAGAAGCTGATAAAAAAGGCGTTTCACCTGGTTCAGAAGCATTAACCAAACTTTTTGATGCTTGTGGCCCTTGTTTAATACTGATTGACGAACTCGTAGCTTATGCCAAAAAGTTATATGGAGTTTCTGGACTTCCTGCAGGCAGTTTTGACAATTTAATTTCATTTATACAAGAATTAACCGAAGCTGCCCGTGCCAGCAAAAATAGTCTCGTGGTTGCTTCTATTCCCGAGTCTGACATCGAAATAGGGGGAGAGGCCGGAAGAATTGCCCTCGAGACAATAGAGCATACCTTTGGCAGAATGGAGGCAATATGGAAACCGGTAGGTGCTAATGAAGGATTTGAGATTGTAAGAAGAAGGCTTTTTCTCCCGCCGCATGATCCTGCTTCTCTTGAGCAGGTATGTCGGGCTTTTAGCGAAATGTATAATCAAAGCGTGGCAGACTTTCCATTGGAATGTAAAGAGCTGGAGTACTACGAAAGGTTGAAATCGTGTTACCCAATTCACCCGGAAGTGTTTGACCGTTTATATGGTGACTGGGCGACTCTGGAACATTTCCAGAGAACTCGTGGTGTATTAAGGCTTATGGCTGCAGTTATTCATGATCTTTGGATGAAAAATGACGGCGGTTTGTTAATAATGCCTTCTTCCATTGCATTGGATAATCCGAATGTAAGAGAAGAACTGACACGTCACCTACCTGAAGGATGGAATGCGGTTATTGATAAAGAGATCGACGGAAGAAATTCAATACCATATGTGATTGAGGAGAAAAATCCCCGCTTTTCGAGGTGCTTGGCTGCCAGAAGAGTGGCAAGAACGATCATGCTTGGTAGCGCACCATCAGTAAAGGAACAGCGTAACAGAGGTATTGAAGTTACCAGGATTAGGCTGGGTGTGGTGCAGCCGGGTGAACAGGTTTCCGTATTTAACGATGCTTTGTCTCATCTTCAGAACCAGCTTGCGTACCTGTACAGTGATATGTCAAATAACCGTTTCTGGTATGATACAAGACCTACACTTCGTAAAACTGTTGAAGACAGGGCTGTGCAGATTCCTGAATCGGAGGTTGAATATGAGATAGAGCGCAGACTCAAGGCTATAAGGGAACGCGGCGAATTTGCAGGTGTTCACAGTTGCCCTTCGTCATCACTTGATATACCTGATGAGCAGACTGTAAGGCTTGTAGTTTTGGCGCCAAATTTTACCCATAAGCAGGGAAGTGATAATAGCAGGGCAATTCAAGAAGCAAGCCAAATACTTAATAACCGCGGCACTTCGCCGAGAATGTACAGAAATATGCTTGCTTTTGTAGCACCTGACAGTGAAATTATCCATAGCCTTACATCTGAAGTAAGAAAGTATTTGGCGTGGAAGTCTATTATTGATGATGCAGAAAGCCTTAATCTTGATATTGCTCAACAGAGGGAAGCCAATAATAGTATGAGAAGAAGCGATGAAACTGTTGAGTTAAGGATGAAAGAAGCATATTGCTGGTTGCTTGTGCCAATACAAGATGGATCAAACCCGATAGAGTGGGAAAAGACAAGGATAAGTGGTGGGTCTGAAACCCATATTATCAAAGCATCTAAAAAAATGATCCAGATGGAACAGCTTATCACAAGATGGTCTCCTGCTCTCCTAAGAATGGAACTTGATCGCTGGCTTTGGAAGGAACAGCAGCATATACAAATAAAGAGACTTTGGGAGTATCTGAGTAGTTACTGCTATTTGCCAAGGCTTAAGAATGTCGATGTGCTTTTGGATACTATTAAAAATGGACTATGTTCAGATGAATACTTTGCATATGCTGAAGGTATTACTGACGAGGGGCGTTATCTGTCTCTTAAGTTTAACAAATCATCTGGATTCTATATAGATATTAATGGATATCTTGTAAGACCTGAGGTTGCGAAAGCTCAGATTGAAAAAGAGAGGATTGAAAAGGAAAGAGATAAAACTTCTGCAGGTATTGCCTATCCTGAAGAAAGTACACAAATTCCTAACATGGTTGTTCAGAATCCGACAGCAGATGACAGTATTACAACAATAGTGCCCAGTGACGTTATTAATCCTCAAGTACCTCAGAATAAAAAGCCGAAGAGATTTTATGCTACTGTTAAACTTGATACTTCGAGGATTGGAAGAGATGCCGGACGGATTGCTGAGGAGATTGTGCAGCATCTAAACCTTCTTCCAGGTGCCAGTGTTGAAGTTACAATGGAAATACAGGCTGAAATTGCTAACGGGGTACCCGATAATGTTGTCAGGACAGTAACTGAAAATTGCCGGACGCTTAAATTTACAAATTTTTCTTTTGAGGAAGAGTAGCTGTATTACTTAACCATTAGGATAACATAGCCTGTGCGGATGGCAGGGAACAAGACTTTACTGAAAGTACAGCATAAACAACCCTTTTCGGATCCATGACGTAAGGCGGAGTGACCGATTCTCCGTAGTAGGGGAATTCGCTGTCATAATCGTCCTCGATTAGATAGATATCGTATTCCTTTACGTAACGGTCCAATTCCGCATGGCGGCCGGCAGGCAGGATTGTGCTTAACGGAAACTGTTGGGAAGGTGTGGTGTAAACTGCCCTGACCGAAATCCCTTCAAAGCATTCCGCCCTGATCCCTTTTCATCCACGGGTATCGGTTCCACTTCGCATTGTGAGTTTGGAAAAGACTGGAGTATTCCCCTGATACAGGGGTCTTCAACGGCGATTCTATTCCCCCAACCTGAAAGCAGGTTAGGGAACTATTAAACAATCAATATCGTTTTACAGATAAAGAAATAGTGAAATGCTGTCAAAGCAAAGGTCGAAAGAAGTATAGGGAATAGATTATCCGCTACTTAAAATGTAAAGAAAATGAAGATATCGGCTCAAATTAAGGATGGAATTTATGGTCGGTACTGGAAAGAAATTTTTGAGTTCACCGGTTTGAAATATTTGGTTACAAGTCAGTCGTATGAACGGCTTAGAGAACCTTTTGCACGATGGATAACATGATTGCGAAATGTAAAATGAAATTACCTTTTGCAAGGTTATTTCAAGAACACCCCAACGGGTGTTTTTTATATATGGTAAATTTGATTTATCAATCCGGAAAAGGAGTTGATGCCTATGATTGCACTGCTACAGGCATAGATTTTATAACAAAACCAAAGGAGGAAATCAATATGATCGGCATTGAACAATACCAAAAAATCCAGGAGTACAAAGCACTTGGACTTGCTCAGACAAAAACCGCAAAAGCACTGGGGATAACCTATTCTTCTGTCAGCAAATACTGGAATATGAGCGAAGAAGATTATGTAAGGGAAGCTGAA
>Ga0208938_1000075_pt1 | contig 99812 bp, 99 predicted proteins | sample AD_UKC125_MetaG_FD_184434 | JGI IMG/M metagenome (GOLD analysis project Ga0208938, IMG submission 184434) | Active sludge microbial communities of municipal wastewater-treating anaerobic digesters from USA - AD_UKC125_MetaG (SPAdes) (version 2) | ecosystem: Engineered > Bioreactor > Anaerobic >... | reverse complement strand
CGTTGATGGAAATATTGACGCCGGTGACGAAGGCCGCCGCGTAATTGGTCTGGCCGAAAGCGCCCTTCTGGCGGTCGACCGAGGCAACGTTGATGATCCGTCCCCCCTTGCGCCCGCTCATGCCGTCGCGCACCTGCTTGGACATGTTGAAGGCCGAGCTGTCACCAGTGCAACTTGACATTGTCTCCCCCTCCTGCGAAATGTGTTTTCACACCGCGCGTTGACGCACGTAGTGACCGGGTGCCGGCTCGATCGGCTTGTATTTGGCATTCCCCGGCCTGCGTGGCGCCCGGGACTCGCCGGCAAACGGCTTCAGCCAGGCGGCCCAGTCGTTCCACCAACTGCCCGGCCTGTCGTCCGCCGCGGCCAACCACGCTTCGGCATCGCCTTTCACATCGTCGTTGACCCAATAGTTGCGCTTATTCTTGCTTGCCGGGTTGATGGCGCCGGCGATATGGCCGGAAGCACCAAGGACGAAGCGCGCCTTGCCCCCGAGAATCCGCGTCGTCTCGTAAGCCGATCGCCAGGGAACGATATGATCTTCGCGCGTCGCCAGCACATACACCGGCATCTCCAGCGCGCCGAGGTCGATGCGCTGGCCGCACATTTCCAGCTTGCCGGGAACGCGCAGGCTGTTGTCGACATAGAGATTGCGCATGTACCAGCAGGCGAACGGCCCCGGCAGATTGGTCGAATCCGAATTCCAGTACAGCAGATCGAATGCCTGCGGCTTCTGCCCCTTGAGGTAGTTGCCAGCGACATAGTTCCAGACGAGATCGTTGGCGCGCAGGAAGGAGAAGGTATTCTGCAGGTCGCGCGCCGGCAGCAGGCCGCCCTTGCCGATACTTGACTCGCGTGCCGCCAGTGCATTGGCATCGATGAAGAGTCCGATCTCTCCGGTGTCGGAGAAGTCGAGGAGCGTCGTCATCAGGGTCAGCGATGCCACAATGTCTTCACCCCGCCCCTTGAGCACGGACAGGGCCGAAGTCAGTATCGTTCCCCCGACGCAGAATCCCAGCGCATTGACCTGCTTCACATTGCAGATCTCACGTGCCACCTGCAGTGCGGCAATCGGACCATGCTCGATGTAATCGTCCCAGGTCAGGTGGCCGTGCTCTTCGTGCGGGTTGCGCCAGGAAACCAGGAAGACCGTGTTGCCCTGCTCGACCATGAAGCGGATCAGCGAATTGTCGGGCTGCAGATCCATGATGTAGAACTTGTTGATGCACGGCGGCACGACCACCAACGGCAGCGCGGCGACTTCCGGCGTCAGGGGCGCGTACTGGATCAGTTGCATCAGATCGTTCTCGAAGACCACCGCGCCTTCGGTCGTCGCGATGTTGCGACCGATTTCGAAGACCGACTCGTCGGTCATCGAAATGCGCCCCTTCTCGAAATCCCTGATCAGATTGTTGATGCCGTCGGTAATGCTCCGGCCCTCGGTTTCCAGTGCCAGCTTGATGAATTCCGGGTTGGACGCGGCGTAATTCGAGGGCGCCATGGCGTCGGCTATCTGGCGCGCCAGAAAACGCATGCGGTTGCGGGCCTTGTCATCGCTCGCCGGGATCAGCTCGACCAGGTCCTTCATGTATTTCGCGTTGAGCAGGTAGGCCTGATGCAGGTAATCGTAAACCGGGCTTGCGCGCCATTCGGGCGCCGCGAAACGGCGATCGCCGGCGTCGGCCGCGACCTTGAAAGTCTCCGGGGCGCCCTGCTGGCGGGCGAGCACCGATTGCCAAAGCGACATCTGCTGGTTCATGAACTGCTGCTGCAGCGCGGCCAATGCCTGCGGGTCGGCAGACGGCGGAACGGTCGCCGAAGGATTTCCAGCTTGGCCGATGAAGGTCATGAACCGCTGCGCCATCTCCTGACCCACCTGCATGAACAGCAAGGGCGAACCCATGAAAGCATCACTGTTGTCAGGTCCCTCTTGCGCCATGGCCAGTCTTTTCTCTATAGATGAATTGGGGTCAAGCTCTTGGATTCTCCATACCAGCCCCAGCGCTGTCAATGGATTTGAATGCATAATTACGCGGATGTACATCGTTGCCATTGGCTGGCTTTACGTGACCGTCCTCGTTGCACTGAACGAGCCGACAGTGGTTTCCGCGATCATTTCCTTCCTGTTCTACAGCCTGCTGCCCTGCGGGTTGCTGCTCTGGATGGCTGGCCGCAAGGTACGTCGCCAGCGTCGGCGTTACCAGCAGCTACTCGCCGACGAGAAGGCGGGCGACAACAATCGAAGCGATGCCAAGCCCGATCAGTAGGATCTGCTGCACCGTCGCTTTCAGTTCGGTGCGCTTGTGCAGCCCGGGGATCAGGTCGGCGACGGCAACATAGATCATGCTGGCTGCAGCCAGCCCGAGCAGCGACGGAATCCACTCGGTCAACTGCGACAGGGCGAAGTAGGCGAGCATGGCGCCGACCAGTGTCGCCAGGCTCGACAGCAGGTTGAAGGCGAGCGCCCGCGCCCGGCTGTAGCCGGAATGAAGAAGGATCAGGAAGTCGCCGACTTCCTGAGGAATCTCGTGCGCGATGATGGCCAGCGCGGTGACGATCCCGAGTTCCCTGCTTTCCAGAAATGCGGCGGCTATCAGGATGCCGTCGACGAAATTGTGGAAGGTATCGCCGACCAGGATCAGCATGCCGGAGCGCCCGTGGTCATGGACGGGGGCACGGGCATCGTGCGCCTCGCAATGATCGTGATGGCAGTGCCGCCACAGGACCAGTTTCTCCAGCAGGAAGAAGGCGAGAATCCCGAAGAGGACGGTTGCCGCCATGCGGTGCGGGTCACCGTGCTCAAGCGCATGCGGCAGGATTTCCAGAAACGCCGCCCCCAGCAGCGCGCCGATGGCATAGGAAATCAGTACATTGACTCGCTGCGTGCCAGCCGCGAGAGTCACTGCCGCCGCCGCCACGACGCTCAACACGCCGCCGGCCAGCGCAACGGCGATGATCCAGGCGAGGGTGCTCACGAGAAAGCCGATCCGGTCCGGAAAAAGGCGCGAATCATACACTGTCCAGCCAGATCAGACTCGCCATCCGTCCGGTCGTGCGATCGCGGCGATACGAAAAGTAGCGCCCGGACTCGCTGAAGGTGCACGCGCCGCCGCCGCTGATCGCGCCGACCCCCGACTGCCCCAGGCGCTGCCGGGCCAGCAGGTAGATGTCGCACAGCCACTTGTCCGGTCCCGTCGCCACAAATGCGGCACTGGCTGACGGATCTCGCGCGACGAAGGCATCGCGGACTTCCGTCCCGACCTCGAAACAGCGCGGGCCAATCGCCGGGCCCAGCCACGCCAGCAGTTCCCCGGGAGCCACCGCCATCGCCACCACCGCACTCTCCAGGACGCCGCCCAGCAGCCCACGCCAGCCGGCATGCGCGGCAGCGACCGCCGAGCCCCGGCGATCGCAAAGCAGCACCGGCAGGCAATCGGCCGTCATCACCGCGCACACCGCCCCCGGCCGGCGCGCAAACCCCGCGTCGGCCACTCCGGTTTTCGCCTCCTGGCCGGCGTCGACCGCGACAATGCCGTGAACCTGCCTGAGCCAGCACGGCTCGCCGGGCAATGCCGCGCGCAGGGCCTGGCGATTCGCCGCGACGGCGGCCGGATCGTCGCCGACATGATCGCCGAGGTTGAAACTCGCCCAAGGCATCTTGCTTGCGCCCCCGTTGCGCGTCGTCTGCAGGGCCTTGACGTTGGCCGGCGCAGCCCAGTCGGGAACGAAGATCTCACCCACCGCGCAGCGCTTGCAGCAAGGCGGCCATGTCGGCTGGCGGCGGCGCCTCCCACTGCTGCATCCGCCGCGTGAACGGATGCAGCAGCGCCAGACGGGTGGCGTGCAGGGCCTGCCGGGAGAATGCCGGCAGACGCTGGTCGGGCTTGCCATAGACCCGATCACCGAGCAGCGGATGCCTGATCGACGCCATGTGCACGCGGATCTGGTGCGTGCGTCCGGTCTCGAGCGAGCATTCGACCAGCGCGCAGTGGGCAAACTGCTCGAGGACGCGGAAATGGGTTATCGCCGGCTTGCCGCCGCGGCTTTCCGGAACCACCGCCATTTTCGTCCGGTGGACCGGATGGCGGCCGACCGGCGCCGCGACCGTCGCATCGCGGCGGACGACGCCACAGGCGACTGCCAGATACTGGCGCCTGACGCTGCGCGCCTGCAACTGGCGCACCAGGTCGGTCTGCGCCGCGAGCGTCTTGGCGACGACGAGCAGGCCGCTGGTGTCCTTGTCCAGGCGGTGCACGATGCCGGCGCGCGGTACTTCGGCAATCGCCGGCACATGGTGCAGCAAGGCATTCATCAGGGTGCCGCTCCAGTTGCCGCTCCCCGGGTGCACGACCAGACCGGGCGGCTTGTCGATGACCAGCAACGCTTCGTCCTCGAAGACGATGTCGAGCGGGATATCTTCCGGCCGCTCGGCGATCTCCCTGATGCCGGGCGGCGCGCTCAGGACCAGAATTTCTCCGCCCATGAGCTTGTGCTTGGGCTCCGTCTCGATACGCCCGCCCACCGCGACGCGCCCTTCACGCACCCACGTCTGCAGACGATTGCGGGAATGCTGCGGCAGGACTTCTGCAAGCACCCGATCGAGACGCCACCCGGCGCAGCGATCCGGAACCCGGGATTGATTGGGCGGAGTTCGGCTATAATCGGCGCGGTCTTCCAAAGGATTGTTCATGATGCGAAGTTTACCCGCATTCCCCACCTTTCTCCGTCTGGCAACAGCACTCCTGATCGCCACCGTCATCAGCGGGTGCGGCCTGCTTTCCGGCGACAAGGATGAAACCGCCGGCTGGTCGGCCAACAAGCTGTACGCCGAGGCCAAGGATGCGCAGAGCAGCGGCGCCTGGGACAAAGCCGCCAAGTATTACGAAAAGCTCGAGGCACGTTATCCCTATGGGCGTTATGCGCAGCAGGCCCAACTTGAACTGGGCTACGTGTACTGGAAGGCCGGTGAGCCGGGCTCGGCCATAGCGGCCTGCGACCGCTTCATCAAGCTGCACCCCAATCATCCGGCTGTCGACTATGCCTACTACCTGAAGGGCCTGGTCGGCTTCAACGAAGATCTGGGCTATGCACCCTATATCAGCACGCAGGATCCGACCGAACGTGACCCGAAGGCGGCACGCGAATCGTTCGACGCCTTTCGCGAACTGGCCACCCGTTTCCCCGACAGCAAATACACCCCGGACGCCATCCAGCGGATGAATTACCTGGTCAATGCGCTGGCATCGCACGAGGTCCACGTCGCGCGCTATTACATCAATCGCGGCGCTTACATCGCCGCCGCCAACCGGGCGCAGTATGCGATCAAGACCTATCCGACGGCGCCCGCTGTCGAAGAAGCGACCTACATCCTAATCCTAGCCTACGACAAGCTGGGCATGAACGACCTGCGTGATGACGCCGACCGCGTCATGCGCAAGAATTTCCCCGATAGCGAGTTCTACAAGACAGGCATAGTGGACAAGAAGAAGTGGTGGCATCTCTGGTAATCGTGTCCGGCGACCCGCCTAGCCGGTCGCCGCGGCGGTTGCCAACCATACCAGTTCGGGAACTCCATCGGCGCCGCCGCATACTACCGCGTTCTGCCCGTACTTCTCGCCCAGGGTCATGACCTCGGCAAGCGTGATGCCGGGAACGAAGCAGCTTTCTTCCACCGGCCAGGCGGCATTGTCGGCTACGTTCTCGCCGACATAGGTTTCATATCCCGAGTCGAGGAGTTCGTATTCCAGTTGCGACTGGCGGCTGGAGTTCTCGTTCTCGTCCAGCGGCAGGGAAGCCGGGTTGTATGCCGTCAGGATGGCAAAGCAGGTCGCCCCAACGGCCTCCAGCCAGCAACGCAAGGTCTCCGAGGGAACGCCGGGACGCAGGTCACAGTGCCCATCGGGCAGGCAGACCCGATACGTCGTCGCCCGGTAGGCGGTTTCCAGTTCAGTCGTCTTCGCCATCCGGTTCGGCCAGGCCGATCAGCTTTTCGGCATCGCTCGCCGGCAGGGCCTCGACGTCGCTCAGTTTTCTTGACAACTGGCGGGTCCGCGTCTCGGCCTTGCTGATGCTGTTGCTGGCCTCGTCCAGCTTCTTCCGGGTGTGCGCCAGAGCCTCGCCGAACTTGCCGAATTCGCTCTTGACCGCCCCCAGCACCGCCCAGACCTCCGCCGAGCGCTGCTCGATGGCCAGCGTCCGGAAACCCATCTGCAGGCTGTTGAGAAGCGCCGCCAGTGTCGTCGGCCCGGCCAGGCTGACCCGCCACTCGCGCTGCAAGGTATCGGCCAGGCCCGGGCGCCGCAAGGCCTCCGCATACAGCCCTTCGGTCGGCAGATAGAGCAGTGCGAAATCGGTGGTGTACGGCGGCGCGACATATTTCTCGTGAATGCTGCGTGCCTCGGCCTTGAGGCGGACCTCGATCGCCTTGCTCGCCTCGTCGACGAGGCCCAGCTCGCCGCGTTCCTGAGCCTCGATCAGGCGCTGGTAGTCCTCGACCGGAAACTTCGCGTCGACCGGCAACCAGACCACGGCGCCGTCACCCTTGCCCGGCAGGCGGATGGCGAAATCGACACGCTCGCCGCGGTCCGGGCGCGTCGCCACATTGGCGGCAAACTGGTCGGCCGTAAGGAGTTGTTCGAGCAGCGCCGCCAGCTGGACTTCGCCCCAGGTGCCGCGGGTCTTGACGTTGCTCAACACCCGCTTGAGGTCGCCGACGCCGGCAGCCAGCGATTGCATTTCGCCAAGGCCCCGATGCACCTGTTCGAGGCGGTCGCTGACCAGCTTGAAGGATTCGCCGAGGCGCTGCTCGAGCGTGGCATGGAGTTTTTCGTCGACGGTCCGGCGCATCTCCTCGAGCTTGCTGGCGTTGTCGGCCTGAATTGCGGTCAACCGCCCCTCGACGCTGATTCTCAGGCGCTCGAAGCGCTCGTCGAGACCCAGTGAAAAGCGGTTCAATTCGCGCGCAAAGCCTTCCATCCGCTCCGACTGAGCCGTGCCAAAATGACCGACCTGGGTCGTCAGCGCCTGGCCGAGCAGTGTTGCCGATTGCGCGCGCTCCTCGCGGTCGCGGAATGCCTCCTCGGCGTCCTCGCGCCGGCCGCGTGCCAGTTCGTCACGCAGTTCTCGCTCGAGCCGATCGAGCCCCTTCTCCTGCGCCTCCAGCAGGGCATGCTGGCGAAGATCGTCGTCACCGCGCCGGCTGCCGCGCAGCAAGGCGACGACCTGCAACAGGACGATGGCGACGAGTCCCGCCAGCAGGACCAGAAACGTGGCTTCGTTCATTCCCTAGCGCAGCGAGAAGTCGACGCGGCTGCCGTTGCCCTTGTCGTCCGCACCGCGCTTGGGCGGCAAGAGAAAGATGCGCTCGGCCGGAACCTTGCCCTGCTCGATCAACCAACCCTGGACAGTCTCCGCCCGCTGCAGGGCAAGTTCCTTGACGTCATCATCGCTGGCAGGCAGGTTGGTCAGCATCAGCTTCTCCATTTCCTCCACCGGCAGGTCCTTCTGCATCCCGATCACGTTGCGCGGCTTCGGGAACTTGGCTTCCTTGTACGCGCGTTTCAGGTACTCCGGATATTCTGCTGGGTCGATCTCGACCGAATCGAGGGATCCACCTTCCGTCCCCTTCCTGATCTGATCCTTCAGCTTTTCCCCCTTGACCGCACGTTCCATGGCAACCCGCTTGAGGCCTTCCTTGTCGGCTTCGGGATCGGCACGGCCGGTAATCTCGAGCTTGAGCGAATCGCGTTCGGTGAGCGCCTTGGCCAGCGACTCCAGGCGCTTGGTCGCCGTGTCGCCGAGGCTGGCGCGCCCTGGTCCGAATTCGATGTTCGACAACTCCTCCCCACCACCGAACATCGAGCCGAGCAGCGCGAAGGGCGAAGTCACGGCCTTGACGAAGAGATTGACGATCACCTGGATGATTAACCCGCCCACAGAGAAGTCCGGATCGTCGAGCGACCCGGAGATCGGCAGGTTGAGGTCGATCTCGCCGCGGTTGTTCTTGAGCAGTGCGATCGCCAGATTGACCGGCAGCTTGGTGGCGTCCGGACTGTCCACCTTGTCACCGAAGGTCAACTGATCGACGAATAGCCGGTTTTCCGCCGCCAGCTCGTTGTTTTCCAGCTTGTAGGCGACGTTGAGCGAGAGCTTGCCCTTGTCGATGTTGTAACCGGCGTACTTGCCCGAGTAGGGTGAGAAGGGAACGAGATCGACACCCGTCACGTCGGCCTTGATATCGAGGAAGGATTTCGCTGCCAGCGGATTCAGCTTGCCGACCACCTGCACCGGCGCCGAATTCGCATACTTACCGCGCAGTTCGAGATCGGCAACGGTATCGGCGGCCGACGACAGTCCACTGACACGTCCGGCGACCTTGGTCACATTCACCGTGTAGTTGGGCTTGACAAAGAAATCCGAGAAATTGACGGTGCCGCCCTGCAGCGTGACCTTGGCGATGCGAATCGGCACCGGTGCCGCCGGCTTCCCGGCGGCCGCGCCAGCCACCGGCCGGTCCGGGGCGCTGGCAACCGGTTGGACGCCGGCCTCGGGCTTCCGCACGATGTCCTGCAGGTTGAGCCGGCCTTCCTTGCTCAGGATCAGGCGCGAATAGAAGTCACTCAGCGCCACCTCGCCGACATTGACCGCCATGGGCTGCAGCCGGAAATCGATGCCGCCCAGATACAGCGATTTCCACTTCAGGAAATCGGCATTATTGACCTTGTCGATCGCCAGCAGGTCGCCGAGCGTCAGCGACCCCTTGTACGTCGCGTTCAGCCCCTCCTTGCCCATCTGCGCTGTCAGTTCGCCGACATTGGAGACCAAACCGCGGGTCAGCGCAATGTTCAGGAAATTGGTGAAGTACGGCTGCAGCGGCAGCAGCGGAATCGCCTGAGTCTCAACCTTCAGCGATGCCAGCAGCGGCATCAACTGCACGCTGCCGTCGACCTTGAGACTGCCTTTCTGGTTGATCCGGCTCTTCAGTGACACGGTTCCCACCTTGCCCGGCTCGGTCGACAGGTTCTCCGCGAGCAGGCTGAATCCGTCGATGGTCTGGATGGCGACTGGCGCGGTCGACCGGTCCTCGAGGCGGACCGCGACATCGTCGACCGTCAGCTTCGTGACGCTGGCCTGCCACGGACGTTCATCCGACAGATCCTCGCGCGCCTTGCGGACCGTTTTCAGGACGGGCGAACTGAGCCATTCGATCTTGCCTTCCTTGTTGCGAACCAGCAGCGCCCGCGTCTCCTGAGCGGCGGCCTCGGCCACTTCGACACGATGTCGATGCAGGTCAATGCGCACCCCCTTGACTGCAATGCGGCCAATCCGCATGCGGTCGCCGAGATCGACCCGGTACGTCGCTTCGCTGATCTCGATCGGTTCGGCCAGCGTGCCGTCGATCTTGCCGATCGCGACATCAATATCGAGGACGTCGCCGCTGGTCGGCCGGACGGTCGACTCGTCCTGCCAGTGCATCCTCCCGTTGCTCAGGCGAATTTCCCCGACGCTCCACTCCGGCGGCTTTGCCGCCGGTTCCCTGGCCTCGTCCCCGGCACCCTCGGCGATCTGATCGAGCAACCGCAACCAGTTCATCTCCCCGCTGCGGTTGATCGCCACGAAGGGCTCCATCCCGTCAAGCGCCACGCGCTTGACCGCGAAGCGGCGATTGATCAGGTCGGCGTTTTCGACATCAACATCGAGCCGCTTCCAGGCCACCAGCGGTGCGCCCGTCACCTCGTCCATGTCGAAGCCGGATATATGGGCGCTGCCCACCACGGTGAATGAGAAAACCTTTTCGGACAGTTCCTTGAAGACGATTCGCAGTTCGCTATCGAGCGTGCCCGACTTCAGGCGGACGGGCAGCGAACTGGGCAGGTAGGGCTGGAATCCGGCCAGATCGAGGCGGTCGAGATCGAGATTGAGTTCGCTCTGCAGGTTGCCTTCGAAGATCTCCGTGCTCCTGCCCTTGAGGACCAGCGGCGCCCCGTCGAACGTCGCGGAAAAACTGGGTTCGACAATGATCTTCGCCTGGTAGGGCAGGCTCGAGATGAACGGCAGCGCGAAACCGATGTCGCTGACGGTATGCACCTTGCCCTTCGGCTGGTCGTCGAAGACCACCTTGCCGCCGCTGACCTGGATGTTGTTGATCGAGAAACGCGGGGTTGGCGACGGCTCCTTGGGCTTGAGCCACTCGTCGAGCAGATCCGAAATGTCGTACCTGCCCTCAGCCACCCGGGCAACGGCCACCCGCGGCCCCTGCAGGCGGATTTCGTCCGCCACGAGGCCAAGCTGGAAGAGCGAAAAACTGGAGAGATTGACGAGGAGTTCGTCGAAACCGGCAACCTCCCTGCCGTCGTCGGCCTTGACCGAAACGCCGGCCACCCGTGCCGACAGGGCGTAGGGATTGATGTCGATCTGCTCGATGCTGACCTGACGATGCAGTTCGGTGGACAACTGTCTGACCAGCAGCCACTTCATCAGCGGCGGCCCGGCAAGATAGCCGAGGATGCCGAAAGCCAGAACTAGCCCTACGAGCCACAGACCCAGGCGGCGCGCGCGCGGCCCCTTGAGAGCCGCCACCGCACGCGCTACTTTGTCGGAAAATTTGCCGTTTGCCTGTTCTGTCATGATGTTTTTTCGCTGATCGGTATAGCTGAGGAATTTAGCACATTGGCAGACGCCGGGCGGTACCCGCCAATGGCGAAGTCATCCTTTTTGACGGCGCACGGCTACGAAAATAGCCACTTTTTAGCAGTCGACCGCAACTGGAACCGGCGGACGGTGCTACAGGGCAATGCCGAGATGAGTTTTGATCAACAGAATAACCATGGGCGCCAGTACAGCACCCGCCACGGTAATGGCCAATACGATCAACCATGACTCACGGGTCGGTGGATTATTTTTTCTCCCTTGGGATTTTTCGCTGCCCTGTTCGCCAGCGCCATCGTCAGCAGGGTGGTGGAGGCGGTCTTCGAGGCGTTCATGCTCTGACTGCTGTTCCAGCCACAGTCGACCGGCTGCCGTCGGGCAGCGCCAGAAAACCTTTGTGATCTTTCCGTAAGTGTCGCGCCCCTTGCTCGGCTGGCCACATACCCCGTCGGCCAGCCCCTGGCCTATCAGGTAACAAGCAGCCTCGTAATCGTCCTCGCTCGCCGGACCGTTCTCCAGGACGCGGCGACAGCGGGTGGAAAACGACTCATCGCTCATTTCCAGGCCGGCGCTCCTTTCGGCCGGGGCGCGGAAGCGCAAGGCGTTCACTCCACTTTAACAACCGCACCATTTTTATCCAGGGTGAAGGCCTGCCAGGAAATGACCATGCCGCCGAATCCGTTTCGTGCGCGGTACTTCACCCAGGTGAAATAGCCGTCGCATGTATGCGTAACCTTCCCCCACTCAATCGCTTCAAACGACGCCGGGTCTTTCAAGGTTTTGTCCAGGAATCGTTTTACCTGCTGCACAGAGCCATCCCAGCCACTGTTGACCACAACGGCTGGTTTGTTTTTTTCAGCTTGGCAAGAACGCTGTGCATCCTCAAGTTTTTTCTTCTTGCCCGCCTCGTCCTTCTCCTTGTTAGCCGCTATCTCTGCCTTCAGGCGGTCCCCTTCCTTGATGTCGGCCTGCTCCACCTCGAATTCAGTCTGTAGCTGAGCCGCTGTTTTTTCCTCCGCCTTGACGGCCGGCTTGACCGGCTGCTGGCGGCATGGCCGATCTGAAATAACCGTCTTTCCATTCTCGACACACCGGATTACGCCTTGGGCGAGCGCTGCGGTCGACGCCAGCAAAGTGCAGGAAATCAGCGCAATAATTTTCATGTCATTTTTCCTATGCGAGGATGACAGCAGTTCCCGAGGCAACGACAAACAACATCGCCTTGCCGCCGCCCGAGAATTCAGAGTAGTCGAGATCGACGCCGACAACCGCATTGGCACCAAGGTTATGCGCTTCATAGCGCAACTGAAGCAGCGCTGTCTGCCGCGCGTCCCTCAACACTTTCTGCGTGGAGACGCTGCGTCCCCCGGTGATATCCGTAACGCTGGCAAAGAAATCACGCAGCAGGTTCATGCCGAAAGCGCACTCAGCGGAAATCACATCAACCGCAGACCGTATTTCTCGCCCCGGAATTGTTGCCGTCGTTGATATCGGCAAGCGCTGGATATAGGCGTCCCGATATTCGCTTGGGACACTTGCAAAAGGAATTCCGGACCATTCACCCGTTCTGGCGGCCGTCGCCAGTCGCTGACGCAGTGCCTGGGCATCCGTAAACTTGGCATAGATAACGCCGCAGCTAGGGCACTGATAATCCGGCGCTGAATCGCCAGGCTGGCGGACGTAGCGACACTTTGGACAAAAGGATTCCATTACCTTCACCTTCCTTGTGGCCGACGCCCGTGAATTATAATTGAAGGTGTCAGAGACATTCAGTTTTCCGAGCCAACAACCTTCATACCCCGCCGCTTGTCAGAAATTGTTCCGCCAACTGCGGATGGCCGCGAAAACGGCCACTTGGGACGTGTCGACCGCAGCATGCGCTTGTGCAGCTTTGATCACGGCGGGTTCATTGCAGCGCAGAAACGGGTTGGTCGCCTTTTCCTCGCCCAGCGTCGAGGGAACCGAAGGAAGCCCGGCGGCGCGCAGCGCGGCGACGCGCTCCACCCGCTCGCGCAGCGGGACACTCTGCGGCTCGACGGCGAGGGCAAAGCGCAGGTTGGTCTCGGTGTATTCGTGCGCGCAATAGACCTTCGTCTCGTCCGGCAGCGCCGCCAGACGAGCCAGCGAGGCACACATTTGCGCCGGCGTTCCCTCGAAGAGGCGACCGCAGCCGGCACCGAACAGGGTATCCCCGCAAAACAGCAAACCCGGAAAATGATAGGCGATATGGCCGCGGGTATGGCCACCAACCGCCAGCACATCGGCGGGGTGGTCCAGCACGGCGATCTTCTCGCCACCGCTCAAGGGGTCGCTGCAGCCTGTGATAGACTCTTGCTCCGGTCCGAAGACCCGGGGATGCCAGCGCTCGATGAGTTCCGCGACGCCACCCTGGTGATCGGCATGGTGGTGGGTGACAAGGATGGTCTCGAGCCGCAGTTGCAGCGCCTCAAGCCGGGCGATCACCGGTGTCGCGTCTCCTGGATCGACCACCGCCGCCCGTCCGTCACGGACAAGGAGCCAGATGTAGTTATCGTTGAACGCGGGGATGAGCAAGATTTCGAACATGCCGGAACTATCGAGCGAAGGCCTCCAGATGTCAATTCCCGGCCTCGACAGCTGGCTGGAAACCGCGCAGGGACGCTACGTTTCGGCGTGGGAAGCGGCCACCGTGGATAGCGCCGTTGCCGATGTCTTCGGCTTCAATGCGCTGCAGCTCGGCCTGCCGCAGTCCGATTTTCTGCGGGCCAACCGTATTCCATTGCGCCAGAAGGCCGGTATTTCCGGCACCGTCGATGTCCTCTGCGAACTCGCTGCCCTGCCCTTCGCGTCGCACAGCACCGATCTTGTCGTGTTGCCGCATGTACTCGAATTCAGCATGGACGCGCATCAGATCCTGCGCGAGGTCGAGCGTATCCTGATCCCCGAGGGGCACCTGATTATCCTCGGCTTCAATCCGGTTTCCCCGTGGGGACTGCGCAGCCGCCTCGACCGCAGCGGCCGCTTCCCGTGGCATGGCACCTATCTGTCGCCGGCACGCCTCAAGGACTGGCTGCAACTTCTCGGCTTCGAGGTCGACCGCCCCGTTCCCGGCTGCCATGTCCCCCCCTGCGACCAGGAAGCCTGGCTTGAGCGCTGGCAGTTCATGGAGAGGGCCGGCGGGCGCTGGTGGGGATTTCCTGGTGGGATCTACCTGCTCCACGCAATCAAGCGCACCCGCGCCATGCGCCTGATTACCCCGAACTGGCGCACGCAGACCGTCGCCAGCAAGGCGTTGCGGCCGGTGGCGCAGAAGGAAGGTCATGGCCGCTGACGGCAGGGTGGAGATCTTCACCGATGGCGCCTGTCGCGGCAACCCCGGCCCCGGCGGCTGGGGGGCGATCCTGCGCCTGGCGACAAACGAGAAGGAGTTGTGGGGCGGGGAACGAGTGACGACCAACAACCGGATGGAATTGACCGCAGCGATCCGTGCGCTGGAAGCACTGAAACGCCCGGTCGCCGGCTGCGTTCATACCGACTCGCAGTATGTCCTGAAGGGCATCAGCGAGTGGATCCATGGCTGGAAGCGCAACGGCTGGAAGACAGCGGATCGCAAGCCGGTCAAGAATGCCGACCTCTGGCAGCAGCTCGATGCTCTCAGCCGGCAGCATCAGCTTGAGTGGATCTGGGTCAAGGGTCACGCCGGCCACCCCGAAAACGAACGCGCCGACGCCCTCGCCAACCGCGGCATCGACGAACTTGAGGAAACAGGATGAGGCAAGTCGTCCTCGACACGGAAACCACCGGTATCGACCCGAGGCACGGTCATCGCATCATCGAAATCGCCGGCATCGAAATGGTGAATCGCCGGCTTACCGGCCGCCATCTGCACAAGTACATCAATCCGGAGCGCGGGATCGACGAGGGCGCGGCCGCGGTCCACGGCATCACCCTCGAGTTCCTGGCCGACAAGCCGAAATTCGCCGACATCGCCGACGAGTTTCTCGAATTCATCAACGGCGCCGAATTGATCATTCACAACGCCCCATTCGATATCGGCTTCCTCAACACCGAACTGGCCCGTCTCGACCGGGTGCCGGTCGAAACCGTGTGCAACAGCGTCACCGACACGCTCAGGATGGCCAAGGAACTTCACCCCGGCAAACGCAACAGCCTCGACGCCCTGTGCGAACGTTACGAAATCGACAATTCGCAGCGCACACTGCACGGCGCCCTGCTCGACACCGAACTCTTGTCCGAGGTCTTTCTGGCGATGACGCGCGGCCAGGACACGTTGATGATCGAGCCTGATGCCACACCGCGCGCCGATGCGGGCAAGGGCTGCAGACAGATCGAGCGCAAGCCGCTGCGGGTGATCCGGGCCAGCGCCGGGGAACTGGCCGACCACGAGCGTGTGCTCGCGGCCATCGACAGGGAAACCAGGGGCGGCTGCCTGTGGCTCGCCGCAGCGGATCAGGCCGGCTAGGTCCCGCCGGAGAATAGCGAAGCGGAAAATTCGCGTTCGCGGCTGACGACGAAATCGAGGAACTCGGAGGCATCGCGCATGGTCCGGAAGGCGTCGAAACCACGCTCGAGGAAGGCCTGCAACTCGCCGAGACCGGCCATCTTTGCCGGTCCGTGCATCATCTTCAGCGCCATGCGCACGAAGGGTTTCTGCGCAAACGCGTCAAGCGCCTCGCCGGTTTCGCCGATCAGGCGAATCTGCGTTTCGCGCCCCGGACGGTCGCCAACCTCACGGTAGGCGCGTGCGTATGCCTCGTCGCTCATATCCGGGGTATCGAGTTGCGCGCCGAGCACGCCGACCATCTCCGCATCGAAACGCTCGGAAAGCGCATCGACTTCTATCGCCAGCAGCAGTGTGGCGAGGCCGGAAACCGGCAACAGCGTCGTCATCAGCGGCAGAATGCGCTCAAGTTCGGCATCACGTTCGCCAAAATCCTTCGGACCGTAGAGGTCCGACAGGAAGAATGCCGCAGCCTCGCCAAAACGCTCGCTGACCAGCAGGTCGGCGTGCGTTCGCGCTAGCCTGGCAGCTTGCCATGTACGCAGATTTCCCCGCCGCCGCTCGGTCACCGGGTCCGCCGCCGCGGCAAGACGCAGGTCGCGCGCCTCCGCGATGAAGGCGGCAAGAGCTGCCGAGCAGGTTGCCCGATTGAGGTCCGTATGTCCATCGTTAATCACGGGAGAATTATGGCAAAAACCACCAAACATCGTTTAGAGGCGTTTGCCTAGGCCCATGCGGTCAGGCAACCTACACTGGCTTGGTCCATTTCAGGCAAGCGAAACGATGCTCGAGGACTTGGCACCATGACGACGCGCCGCGAGTTTCTCAAGACCGGCACAGCTGGAGCACTGTTGCTGAACGTCGCCGGTTGCACCCGCCCAGCGGAGGGCGGCGGGCAGACACTGGTGTTGACGGCACTGATTCCGTACGTCGTCGCCCACCCCGCACTGGTGGCAGACGGCTCGCGGTCTCAGGAATCTGTCGGTCGAGACAATGGCGCCATGGTTCGCGGCGATGGAGCAACGCCTGCACGTCGGTCCGTGGCCACTGCCGCCGAACGAAAACAATGCCGTCCTGGCGCGCGGCGCCACGAAACTCGGCATCCCGGTCGCCGTGATCCCGCGCAATGTGAAGATATGCTGGAATCTCGGCTACTGCGGCATGGGCTGTGCCATCGCCGACGCGCCGGAGCGTGGCGTGGTCAGCGACGAAGGCACCCATTTCCAGATCGAGAATCTTTTGGTCCACGATGGTTCGCTGTTCCCGGGCAGCATCGGCGCCAATCCGCAACTCTCGATCTATGGCCTGGTGGCGCGCAGCGCCTCGCTGCTGGCCGCCGCGCTTTCCGGCAGGCGGCGCCCCCCGCCACTTCTCTAGAAAAAGGAAAATGCTCCCCTTCGCGCTCCTGATAGGCCTCGTGGCCGAATTGGCAATCTACGCAACAGTCGTCCGCTATTTCCTCGACACGTCATGGGGAATTTCCGCAATCGCGGCGGTGGGCGCAGTCCTTGGCCTGCGTGCCGGTATCGTTGCCGTCACTTGGGCATTCGCCCGTGCCTACCCTTCTCCGGCGCGCCGGCTCACGGCCGCCGAGTCCTTGCGCATGATTGTTGGCGAGTATGCGGCGTTCCTGCTGATCTTCGTCTTCATCCTCCCCTTCGAGGGCCTGTGGATGAGGCGCGACCGCATGCGGCCCTGCTCGCGACCACTGCTTCTCGTGCACGGTTACAGCTGCAGTCGCGGTGTCTGGTGGCTGGCGCGGCGCCGGCTCGAAGCGGCCGGCCACGCGGTCGCGACGGTCAGCCTTGCCCCGCCCTACACCAGCATCGGCAAGCTGGTGCCCCAGCTCGGCGAGCGAATCGAAAAGGTGTGCCAGGCCACTGGCGCCGACCGCGTCGTCCTGGTCGCCCACAGCATGGGCGGGCTGGTCTGTCGATCCTATCTGGCACGCCACGGGAACGACCGGGTCGAGCGGCTGATCACGATAGCCTCGCCACATTCCGGCAGCGAGCTGGCACGCATCGGCATCGGAAAGAACGCCCGCGAAATGGAGCCTGGCTCCCTGTGGCTGAAAGACCTCGGCCAGGCAGGCTTGCCGGTTCCCGCCGTCGCGATCCGCACCCCGCACGACAACTTCGTCATGCCTCAGGACAACCAGCGCCTGCCCGGGGCGATCGATGTGGCACTTGAAGGAATCGGCCATCTGGCCGTCCTCTTTTCCCGGCGAACCAGCACCGAACTGATTGCCGCCTGCCGTTGAGAGACCCTCAAAGCGCTTCGAGAACCTCCGTGCCATGATCCGGGCAGTTCGGGTCGTCGATCACGTGACTGATGCGACCCTTCTCATCGATGATGAAGGTGACCCGCTCGCTGACCTTGACCACGCTGCGCAGCAGTCCGCCCAGGCCTGATCCGGCAACGCCATAGGCCTTCGCCACCGTCAGGTCGGTATCGGCCAGCAGCGGAAAGTTGAGGTAGAATTTCTCCGTGAAGCGCTGGTGCGACTCCGTTCCCTGTGCCGAAACACCGAGAATCGCCGCCCCCTTGGCGCTGATCTCGGCATTCGCATCGCGCAGGCTGCACGCCTGCTTGGTGCAGCCCGGCGTACTGTCCATCGGATAGAAATACATGACCAGCTTGCGGCCGCGAAAATCCTCGAGGCGCAGGATACTGCCATCGGTTGCCGGCGCCGCGAAGTCTGGTGCCGGATCACCGGGCTTGAGATGCGTGCCCATCAGAAGTAGATCCCGCGCATGACCTGCTGGAAGGCTACCTGATCAGCCGAAGGCTCGCCGGGCGGTTCTCCGGTAGTCCTCTTCTTCGCCGCCTCCGAATCCGGGAACATGCGGAAGGTCGTGTTCATGATGATCTGCGCGACGCGCGGAACCAGCGCGTGCAACGTCTGACCGAAGATGCCGAGGCGGCTGGCGACGCGCACCGGCTTGTGAATGATCGCGTCGCAGACCAGTCCCGCCGCCTCCTCCGGTGTCAGCGTCGGCACCTGGTCGTAGAGCTTGGTCGGCGCGATCATCGGCGTCTTGACCAGCGGCATGTTGATCGTCGTGAAGTGGATGCCGCGATCGGCAAACTCGGAAGCGGCACAGCGTGTCCACGCATCGAGCGCCGATTTCGACGCGACATAGGCCGAGAAGCGCGGGGCGTTGGTCAGGACGCCGATCGACGAGATGTTGAGGATGTGTCCGCGCTTCTGCTGGATCATACCCGGCAGGACAGTCATGGTGACCTTCAGGCAGCCGAAGTAGTTGAGCTGCATCGTGCGTTCGAAGTCGTGGAAGCGCTCGAAGGAATTCTCGATGGCGCGGCGGATCGAACGCCCGGCATTGTTGACCAGGATATCGACGACACCATGGTCGGCCAGCACCTGGCGCGTCATCGCCTCGGCCGATGCCATGTCGGAAAGGTCGCCGAAATAGGCATGGAGCTTGAGTCCGGCGGCCTCGAACTCGCGCACCGCTTCGTCGAGCTGCTCCTTGTCGTGGGCGATGGTGACGACATGCGCGCCAGCCTCGGCGAGCTTCCAGGCGGTAGCCTTGCCGATGCCCGACGAAGCGCCGGTGACGAGCACCACGCGACCTCCGACCTGGCCACGCAAACTGAAATCGACGAAGAGATCGGGATCTAGGTGGCGTTCCCAGTAATCCCACAGGCGCCAGGCGTAGTCCTCCAGCCGCGGTACCGCAATGCCCGTGCCCTTCAGCGCCCGCGTCGTCTCGCGGCAGTCGAAGCGGGTCGGATAATTGACGAAGCGGAAGATGTCATCGGGCAGCCCGAGATCCTTCAGGATCGCTCCGCGGATACGGCGCACCGGGGTCAGCGCCATCAGGCCCTTGCGCATCTGGCGCGGAATGAAGCTGACCAGCGCGGCGTTGATGCGCATCGACATCTCCGGCGCATGCGCAGCCCGGGCAAAGGTGTTGAGCAGGTCGCCGACGCGCATCGGTGTCGGGTCGACGAGATGAAAGCACTTGCCGTCCTCGCCCTTGAGGTGGGCGATATGGTCGACCGCATTGACCACGAAATCGACCGGCACCACATTGATCCGGCCGCCCTCGATGCCGATCGTCGGCATCCACGACGGCAGCATCTTGCGCAGTCTCTGGATCAGCTTGAAGAAGTAGTATGGACCGTCGATCTTGTCCATTTCGCCGGTACGCGAATCACCGACCACGAGCGCCGGGCGATAGATTCGCCAGGGAATGCCGCACTCGCCGCGCACGATCCCTTCCGAGTCGTGCTTGGTCCTGAAATACGGGTGCTCCAGCCCTTCGGCCTCCTCGAACATGTCTTCGCGGAACAGGCCTTCGTAAAGGCCGGCGGAAGCGATCGAACTGAACAGGTGAAAGTGCCTGGCGCCGATCGCTTCGGCAAAGCGCACGGCGTTCCGAGTGCCGTCGACATTGACGCGGAGCTGGCTCGCGGCATCGGCCTTCAGATCGTAGATCGCCGCCAGGTGGAAAAAGTGCGTCGTCTTTTTGCCCAGTTTCCCGCAGTCGACCGCAGTGACTCCGAGCAGCGGCTGGGTCAGGTCGCCGACCACCGGCACCACCCGGCCGGAATCGCAACCCCAGAATTCCTGGAGCTGCTCCAGCAGATCCTTCTCGGACTCGCGAATCAGAATATAGATGATGCTGCCGTCGCGCTCGAGCAACTTCCTGACCAGGCGCCGGCCGATGAAACCGGTTGCCCCGGTGATGAAATACTGCACTTTCCTCTCCTCGATACTTGTTGCACGGCCTCGCCGTTCTAGAGTGGCTTGTCCACTTTATTAGTGTGCCTCCTCTAGGGGAATATCCTACACTGGCTTCGTTGGCAGGGAATGAGTCTGCCGCGACTTTTACTTTGAAGGAGTTGGACATGGTCAAGAAAGTTACCCCCCCTGCCGAGAAGCAACTGGCTCAAACGGTGAAGGAATCCGCGCAACAGATCTGGCTGGCGGGGCTCGGCGCATTTGCCAAGACTCAGGAAGAAGGCACCAAGGTTTTCGATGCGCTGGTCAAGGAAGGTGAAGCTATCCAGAAGAAGACCCGCAAGAGCGCCGACGAAAAGATCGCCGACGTGCGCAAGGTCGCCGACGGCAAGCTGGCCGGCGTGCGCAAGGCCGTCGATGCCAAGGTGGCAGCCGTGACCGGCAAGGTGACCGCCGTGACCGACAAGGCGAGCGGCAAGTGGGACAGTCTCGAGAAGGTTTTCGAAGATCGCGTCGCCCGCGCCCTTTCAAGCCTCGGCGTACCATCCAAGAAGGATATCGACAGGCTGACCAAGCGTATTACGGAACTGACCGCGCTGGTCCAGAAGATGAGCGACGCGCAGGAAGGCAAGGTTGCCAAGCCCGCTGCCCGGACCGCGGCAGATCCCGCCACCGCTCAAGCAGCCGCCCTCAAGGCAGCGCCGGTTCGCAAGCCGGCCGCCACGAAAAGCGTCACTGCCGCGAAACCAGCCGAGTCCGCTGATGCCGCTGCTGGTGCAGCAACTGCTTCCTAAGTAGCCATCCGGGACGCCATTCGGCCATCCCGAAAGGATGAACAGCAACAAGGGTGCCCGGCAACGACCGGGCATCTTTCACGTCCGGGTCGTCGAAACATGAAGGGTGGGCCGTTGATCGCCGTTCGAGCGGATTCTGCGTACCCTGTTCCGGCGAACCCAGGCCGGCGTCTGGTTGCGCGACCGCGGCACGCATGATGTATGCTTCCTCTCCGACAGAACGAGGAGGGACTCCACATGGAGAAGAAGCCGAAACGCCGCACCCGGGAACGCATCCTTGAAACGGCACTCAGGCTTTTCAACGATTTCGGCGAGCCGAACGTCACAACGACCGTCATCGCCGACGAAATGGAGATCAGTCCGGGCAATCTCTACTATCACTTCCACAACAAGGACGAAATCGTCAACTCGCTGTTCGGCGACTACGAAAAGGAGATTGAGGCGCTGCTCACGGTGCCGGGCGGACGAACGCTGAGTACCGAGGACATCTGGCTGTTTCTTCATCTGCTCTTCGAGACCATCTGGAAATTCCGCTTCTTCTATCGTGACATCAACGATCTGCTGACCCGCAACCGTCTCGTCGAAACGCATTTCCAGCGCATTCTCGAACGCAAGGAGAAAACCGCACTCCGGGTCTACGAAGGATTGGCTGCCTCGGGCGTGTTGACCGCGACACCCGCCGAAATCAGCACGCTGGCGACCAACATGACCGTCGTCGCGACCTTCTGGCTATCGTTCGAGCATGCTCGCCGCCCCCGCGGCGAACCGGATATCGGACGTGGCGTCTATCAGGTGATGTCGCTCTCGGCACCCTACCTGCAAGGCGAGGCGCGCAACCTGCTGGAAAAGCTCTCGGCCGAATACGTCGCCAACCATTGAAACTCACGGGACCATGAAGAAACAGACCTGGACGAAGTTTCCGCACCCCGAAAAGGCATTCTCGTATGCCGGCGCGGCCCTCAAGAGAAACTGGGAGCGACTGCACCGTGGCGACTGCGAGCCGTTTCCCGAGAATCGCGCCGCGCTGGATGCGTGGCGCGCCTATCACGCCGGCGACTTCGCCAAGGCCGCGGACATCGGCCTGGATGCAGGTTCCGCCGGCATCAACGCGGCCAACAAGGCGGCAATGATCTATGCCAATTATCTCGAAGACGACGAACCGGCGCGGCTGCAGCTTTTCCAGGACATCTGCGAGCGTTGCGTGGCATTGCAGGAAGCCGAACCGAAGAATGCCAACGCCTGGTACATCCACGCCTATGCGCTGGGCCGCTACAGTCAGGGAATATCCATCGTCAAGGCACTGGCCCAGGGCCTGGGCGGGAAGATCAGGCAAAGCCTCGATCAGGCGTTGAAACTTCAGCCGCGGCATGCCGATGCCAACATCGCCCTCGGCACCTGGCATGCCGAGATCATCGACAAGGTCGGGAGCATGGTCGGCGGACTGACCTATGGCGCGAAGAAGGACGCGGCGGAAAGGTATTTTCGCGCCGCCCTCGAACTCAATCCGGACTCGTCGATTGCCCGCACCGAGTACGCCAACGGCCTCGTTCTGCTGTTCGGTCGCTCGCGCGCCAAGGACGTCGACCGACTCCGGGAAGAGGCGGCTGCCTGCACCCCGGCCGATGCCATGGAAAGGCTCGACCTCGATCTGGCGAAGGAACTGGCAGACTGAGGCGACGCCAACTGCCGGGCAAGTCCTGCGGGCGGCGGCAATCCCGGTCCCCTTACGGCAACTCCTCCGCCAGTGCGGCGGCCACCGCGTCGGGATCGCCGAGCCGCTCCCAAGGCTCCATCAACACCAGCATCAGGAACTTGTCGAACTCGCTGGCGAACCGGTCGACGATGGACTGGGGATCGGGAACGAGTTTGTGGTCGGTCATCAGACCGAACTGCACATTGCCGTCATAGGAGAGAATCGAGACACCCATCCCGATGTCACCCGACTGCGGCACCCAGAACAGCGGTTGGCGCAGCCTGGCCCCCGCCAGATAGAGCGCCGATGATGGCCCCGGCACATTGGTCATGACCGCTGTCGCCTTGTTGGCCAGAAGATCAAGGACCGCCTGCTGGATGGCCTTCGGCAGCATGCCGACGACTCCGAGTATGGTCAGCGTCAACCCCGCCTGATAGGACCCTTTCAGCTTCGCCATCCGTTCACGAACCTCGAACAGGCGGGCCAGCGGATTCTCAATGCCCACCGGCAACTCGAGCGCCACCAGTCCGAAGCGGTTGCCCAGCTTGCCCAGGTCGGCTGGTCCGCGCAGGTTGACCGGAACCATGGCGCGAATCTCGACGCCGGCGACGCCGTCGCCGCGGTCAACCAGGTAAGCGCGCAATGACCCGGCAACCGCCGCCAGCAACAGGTCATTGACCGAGCAGCCAAGCACCTTGCCGACTCCCTTGATCTCCGGCAGCGGAATCGGCTCCGACCAGGCAAGTTCCTTTCTTGTCCCTGGCTTGCCCTTGAAGCGGGTCGGACTGTCGTTCGCCATGAGAGCCAGCTTGGCGATTTCCGCGGCAATGTCGCGGCCGGCGCGGGCGATGCCGATGAGCTGCCCGGGGCTGGACAGCAGGGGGCCATACTGGTTGCGCAGATCGAGTACGAAGCGAGCGGAGCCCAGCACGGCGTCGGCGACGGGGCGCCATAATGCTTGCCAGAAAACGTCATGTTCGTGATCGTCGTCATCGTCATTCCCGTTGGCAGCCGGCGACTGATGGCTGCCCTTCGCTGCCTCCTCCGTGCAGTCTGCCAGCGCCAGGACAACACCGACCAGCGCGATCCCGTCGGCGATACTGTGGTGGATCCGCAGCACGAGCGCCTGTCCGCCCAAGGCCGTATCGACCACCAGCATTTCCCACAGCGGCCGTCCGGGATCGAGGGGCCTGCTGACGAGATCGGCAACGAAGCGCTGCAGTCCCGCCTTGCCCAGCCTGCCGCGGCGAACCACCCGACGCAGGTGGTTGCCGAGATCGAAATCCGGGTCATCCTGCCAACTGTATCCCGTTCCCTCGGCGACGACACGCTGGATAAAGCGCCGGTGGGCAAGCATGCGCTGCTCGACGGCAAGTCTCAGGCGTTCGAAATCGAGCTCGCCCTCGAACAGCATGACGCCGACAATCTGCATCAGATTGCTCGGGCGATCCATGCGCAACCAAGCCTTGTCGACATTGGAGATACGCTCGCGTGAAGGCATCGGGAACTCCGTAAGTGTTCAGGCCACTATAATACCGTCGTTTCCCACACCAATTGGAGCAGCCACCATGAGCAAACTCAAGGCAGCCTTCGACGCTGCGGTTGCAGATTCAAAGACGCTCGCCGAGCGCCCTGACAACCAGACCCTGCTGCGGATTTACGGCCTGTTCAAACAGGCCAGCGAGGGAGATGCGACGGGCAAGCGTCCGGGCTTCACCGACCTGGTCGGGCGCGCCAAGTACGATGCCTGGGCAGCGCTGCAGGGCACCTCATCAGAGGCTGCGATGCAGGCTTACGTCGATCTGATCACGGAATTGAAGGGCTAGGCGAAGCGCGCATCGAAGTAGTCGTGGATTTCCCGCTCGAGTCCGCTCTTGAACGGCCTGAGCAGAAATCCCAGATGGATGTGGATCGTCACCTCGCCCCTGCCGAGCGTCAGCTGCCCATGCACACCCATGCGCTCGAAGTGCAGGACGCCCTCCTCGTCCCATTCGTGTTCCAGGTTGAATTCCTTTTCCAGGTCGGCTGCCACCAGCTCGGCGGCGGCTCGCGCCTTTTTCGCGCTAAGGCGGTGCTTCTTGGTAATCAGTATCTCGCTCATGCGTATAGTCTACCGATGAAGCGCCGGATCGGGAATACGCCGGTGCCACTATTCTGCTGAACCCTGGCTTCCCATCATCCCGTTGCATGTCTCCCGGCCGAGCGTTTCTGCCGCCTTCGGCGTGGAAATCCCGGGCTCGGCGTAGATACGCCTGATCACGACATTGGTGATGTCCGCGCCAGCGCTGCCATCTTCGACGAAAACCTTCATCGGCCGCCCCTTTTCCCGGTCGTAGTAGGCCTGCACGGCGAAGTCACGCACCCGCTCGCAAAAGCGGATCTTCTGGGCATCGGGCATCCCGTCGCCGTACTTGGCGGCATGAGCCTGCGGCAGGACGCTGGCCATCACCAGCAATCCGAAGCCCGCGATAGTCGGCAGTTTCATTCGGTCGGCTCCTGAATCGATGTGAGATAGGCCAGGATGTCCTGAACATCCTGTTCCTTGAGGCCGTTCAGCACGCCGACCGTGCCCTCCTCGTCATGCGGACGATCGCCCTTGAGATAGAGATCGACCTGCCGCTTGAGGTAGTTCGTGTATTGTCCGACCAGCATCGGGAACATGCCTCTGCCCTTGCCGGTCTTGCCGTGGCAGGCGGCACACTGCTTCTGGTAGATCGCCTGCCCATGGTCGAGGTTGCCTTCGGCACGCGGAATGATCATGACGCGGTCCACCATCTGCAGGCGGGTCAGCGCATCTTCAGTGCCCTTGAAGATCGGCATCTTGTTGGAAAGCTCGATGCCGGCAAGATAGGCCGCGATATCCTTGATGTCTTCGTCGGAAAGTTCGCGTTCCTGCGTGTACGGATACATCGGGATATTCACCCGGGTCCGCGAACGGAAGTTCTTCAACTGGTTTTCGATGTAGGCAACGCGCTGGCCGGCAATGCGCGGATACTCGCCCTTCTTGCCGCCGGCCCCCTGATCGCCATGGCAGGCGGCGCAGGTCCCGTTGATTTCCTTGCCTTTTTCGAGGTCGACCGCGACCGCCGCACTGGAAGCCAATACGCCCGCGAGAAGCAGGGGAAGAAGTCTGGACGGCATCATTTGCGGGAACTCCTCAGTTCGATGCGGCGAATTGTCGCACGTCCCCGGTAATCGGCAATTGACACAAATCACGCATAATCCGCCCCATGTCCTTCATCTCCAGCACCGCCGACGGCAACGACCAGCTGGCCAATCTGCGCCGCCTGATCGCGGTTCGCTGGGTCGCGCTCGCGGCGATGGCGGTACTGACCGTACTGCTTCCCGCTGCACTCGCCATTCCCTTGCCGACCGCGCCGTTGCTGGCGATCATCGGCATCACCGCACTCTTCAACGGCATCGCGCTGTGGCGGGCGAGGCGCGCAGAAGCGGCGGCGCCGGTCGAACTGTTCAGCCATTTGCTGGTCGATATCGCCGCCCTGAGCGCACTCGTGTTCTTCAGCGGCGGCGCCACCAACCCGCTGGTTTCGCTCCTCCTGCCGCCGGTCGCCATCGCCGCGCTGACCCTGCCGGTGCGCTGCGTCGTGGCCGTCGGACTCGCCGCGGTCGCCGCCTATTCCGCGCTGATGGTGTTCTACGTGCCGCTGCCGCTGAGCGATGCCACCCGTGCGACACGGCTGCACCTGCTCGGGATGTGGCTGACCTTCGCGATCTCGGCACTGATGATCGCCTGGTTCGCCGTCCGCATGACGCGCCTGATTCGCGTCCGCGACGCCGAACTCGCAGCGCGCCGCGAGCAGGCACTGCGTGACGAGCGCATCATGGCCATCGGCACGCTTGCCGCCGGTGCCGCGCACGAGCTCGGGACACCGCTGGCCACCATGTCGCTCGTCACCGGGGAACTCGCGCACGATCCGCAACTGCCGGCCACCGTGCGTGATGACATCGCCCTACTGCGCCGGCAGATCGCCGCCTGCAAGGAAATCATCACCGGCCTGTCGCGCCGCGCCGGCGCCGAGCGCCTCGAAAATCCGGGCATCCAGCCGGTCGACCGCTGGCTCGATGCGCTGCGCCAGCGCTGGCATGCCTTGCGCCCGCAGGCGCAGAGCCGGCTCGAAGTGACCGGTGCCCAGCCGGCGCCGGCGGTGGTCGCCGATCCGCGTCTGGAACAGGCGATTCTCAATCTCCTGAACAATGCGGCCAGCGCCTCGGCGGAATCCATCGACATTCGTCTGGACTGGACAGCCGAGCCGATTTCCATCGAAATTCACGATCACGGCCCCGGCTTTCCCGCGGGCGTTCTGACGCAAGGCGGCCGGGCCGAGTTTCCCGCTCACGAACATGGCAGCGGTATCGGCCTGATGCTCACCCGCTCGGCGATCGAACAGATCGGCGGACGCCTACTGCTGCTCAACCCACCCGCAGGCGGCGCCGTTGCCCGCCTCGAACTGACCAGGGGAACCTGATGCCCGACCCGACCCTCGTCATCGATGACGACGCCACCTTCAACGCCGTACTCGTCCGGACTCTCGAACGGCGAGGCCACGAGGCTCACGGCGCAACCGACCCGGTTTCCGCACTCGCCATGGCACGTGAAACAGTCCCCGCGCACGTGGTGCTCGATCTCAATCTGAACGGCAGTTCGGGCCTGGCACTGATCCCGCAACTGCTGGCCATCAATGCCGACTGCCGCATCGTCGTGCTGACCGGTTACGCGAGCATCGCCACGGCAGTCGACGCGATCAAGCTGGGCGCCGTTCAGTACCTGGCCAAGCCGGTCGGGATCGAAGCCATTCTCGCGGCTTTCGAAACTGATGACGGGCCCGACCTGGAGACGGCGGCGCCGGATGAGCCGCTTTCGGTCGACCGCCTGGAATGGGAACACATTCAGCGTGTCCTCAACGAAAACGACGGCAACATCTCGGCCACCGCGCGCACTCTCAGGATGCACCGTCGCACCCTGCAGCGCAAGCTCGCGAAACGGCCGGTCCGGACCTGAGTCCGCTGCGGCTCACGCCGATTGCTGGAAGGTCGATGTCGACGGGAGGCAAGCCGTTACGCAGGATTCCCAAGGGAGACCGGGGATGCAATCACGCCGCCTGCTTGCCGCATTTCTTGAGTTCAGCCAGGAACTCGGCGAAGCTCACTTCGCGAACCTTGGTATCGACCAGCGTGTCACGCAGCACGAAACTGGGAACAGCCCGGTCGTCGGCATAGTCATGGACATCGCTGCCCACATAGGCGCCGCGGGTCGATGAAATCGTTTTGCTGGTGATCGTTGTCATGGTTCGAGACCTCATGTTGAGCCATTGAACACATGATGCCGATTCATCCCACGACTGTCCGTGAACAAATTCACGCCTTGCCCCAGATAGTGTTCCTCGCCGTGGCACCAAGGAGGCTGCGGCGCGGCGGGAGGATCCGCGGCACCCCAGCGACCCTGCGGTCGACGCCCCCAAATCCCAGAATATCAGTGCTGCCTATGCTCGGTTGGCGCCGGGGCAGCGGTTGCCTTGACCACCCTGGCATCGACCTGCTTGCTGCTGCCGTCGTCGAAGGTCAGCGTGATCGGCACCGAGTCCCCCTCCTTCATCGCTGCCTTGAGGTCGATCATCATCACATGCAGGCCGCCGGGCCTGAGCACCGCCTCGCCCTTCGCCTTGATCTCGATCGCCGGCACCGGACGCATCTTCATGACCCCGCCTTCGTTCAGGTGGGTATGCAATTCGGTCGCCTTCGAAACAGGGTTGTCGGCCCTGACCACCTTGACGTCCTTGTCGCCATTATTTCTGATGACCATGAAGGCGCCAGTCGCCGGAGCATTGGGTGGCGCCAGGCGGACGTAGGCATCCTGCACCGAAACATTGTCGGCGGCGCCAGCCAGGACGCCGGTGGAAAGCAGCAGGCCGACGGCCAGCGTGGATAGTCGTTTCATGATGCTTGTCTCCTTCAAGGTGGGTAAAGGTATTTGCGGATGATGGCAGCCACCTGGTCCGGCGCTGTCGCGTGGGCGATCCTGCCCGCCAGCTTGCCATCGGCAGCGACGACATAGGTATCCGCCGAATGGTCGACGACGTAGCCGTCACCGGCCGTTGCGACCTTCTGCTCGGCGTAGAAGACGCCATAGCGCTTCGTCACCGCGGCGATTTCCTCCGGTGTTCCGGTCACACCGACGATGGCCGGATGAAAGAACCGGGCATACTCCTGGAGCCGCGCCGGCGTGTCGCGCTTCGGGTCGATCGAAACGAGAATCACGGCGACCCGCGCCAGTTCGTCTGGCGTCAGTTGCTTCAGCCCTTCGGCAGTTGCCGCCAGCGAAGTTGGACAGATGTCGGGGCAGTAGGTGTAACCGAAGTAGAGCAGGACCACCTTGCCGCGAAAATCCCTGAGCGAAACCGGGCCGTCCGCCGACTGCAGCGTGAACTCGCCGCCTTCGGGCACCGCCGCCCGCGGCAGCGGCCGTTCCGGCAGCTCCGGCTGCCAGAACAAAGCCAGCCCGAGCACCAGAGCCGCCAGCACTCCAACGACCAGGGACAGAATACGGTCCGACATCCTATTCGTAGCTCCCCGAATTGAAGCGATAGGGAATCGCGATACGCTCGCCGCCGCTTTCGATCAACACGGTCGCCTGCCATTCCATGGCGCCGGTAATGCACACCGGCAGCGTCACCTGACCGGCAAAGCGCCCATCCCCGCGCGCGGCGAGCTCCAGCCGGTTCAGCCCCATATTCATGTCGATGCCGGCGAAATCGACCTCGACCCGGGTCGGCGCAAAGCCGCTGGTCGCCACCAGCACCTCGAAAGGCATGACCATGGGAATCGGCCGCGTCCCCATCGACAGTTCGACGCTGCCGCCGGAAGGCAGTCTCACGGCGCAGGCCTGGCGCTGCAGATTGCACGCCGGATCCGGCTGGATCACGACGTCAGCCCGTGGAAGCAGCAATGGCGAGAGTTTGTAGCCGACGACAACGACGAGGGCAATCAGGAGGATGCCAATCACGTCTATCAGTATTTTCTTGTTCACCAGTTGGATCCTGGCCTGGTGGCCGGAGAGGAGGCAGCATTTTCCTTCATCAAGCACGAACGGAATTAGCAGAGATCAAATTTTTAGCATGGCGGGAAGCATACAGTGTGCGGCATATTGTCGCAGCGGCATTGTGTCGCAGGCGACGATCGGGGGTAGGAAGTTCTACTTCTTGTTTTCATGGGAGAAATCGAGATGAAACAAATTGCAGTGAAAACTACCGCGCTGTTGCTGGCGGCTGGTTTTGCAGCAACAGCGTGGTCTGCCGAATCGCTGCAGGACGTGATGAAGCGTCGCGGCCTGAGCCAGCAGGATCTGCTGGCCGCGTCCAAGACCTTTGTCCCGACCGGCAAGCGCGACGAGTTCTACGCGTTTAGCTCCGGCGGCCAATCCGGTCAGATCATCGTCTATGGCATCCCGTCGATGCGCATCCTCAAGTACATTGGCGTGTTCACGCCGGAACCTTGGCAAGGCTATGGCTTCGACGAAGAATCGCGGATGGTGCTGCGTCAGGGCAACATCGACGGCAAGGAAATCAACTGGGGCGACACGCACCACCCGGCCATTTCCGAAACCGACGGCAAGTACGATGGCCAGTTCCTGTTCATCAACGACAAGGCCAACCCGCGCCTGGCGGTGATCGACCTGCGCGACTTCGAAACCAAGCAGATCGTCGTCAATCCGATCTACAAGTCCGAGCACGGCGGCGCCTTCGTCACGCCGAACACCGACTACGTGATCGAAGCCGCCCAGTACGCCGCACCGCTGGAAAACAAGAAGTTCTACCCGCTCGAAGAATTCAACGAGAAGTATCGCGGCGGCGTCACCTACTGGAAGTTCGACCGCAAGGAAGGCCGTCTCGATCCGAAGCGCTCCTTCTCTGTCGAATTGCCGCCGTATTCGCAAGACCTTTCCGATGCCGGCAAAGGCCCGTCCGATGGCTGGTCGTTCACCAACTCCTTCTGCTCCGAGCGCTACGTCGGCGGCGTCGAACGCGGCCGCCCACCGTTCGAGGCTGGCTGCTCGGCCAAGGACACCGACTATCTGCACGTGATCAACTGGAAGAAGGCCGCCGAACTGGTTGTCGCCGGCAAGGCCAAGAAGATCAACGGTCACGACGTGCTGTCGATCGACACCGCGGTCAAGGAAGGCATTCTCTTCCTGGTGCCGGAACCGAAATCGCCGCACGGCGTCGACGTGACCCCGGACGGCAAGCTGATCACCGTTTCCGGCAAGCTCGACACCCACGTTTCCGTCTTTTCCTTCGAGAAGATCATGGCCGCCATCAAGGCCGGCAAGTTCGAATCCAAGGATCCGTACGGCATCCCGGTGATCGGCATGAAGGATGCGTTGCACACCCAGGTCCAGCTCGGCCTCGGCCCGCTGCACACCCAGTACGACTCCAAGCCCTGCGTCGCCTACACCTCGCTGTATGTTGATTCCCAAGTCGCCAAGTGGAACTATTGCGAAGGCAAGGTGCTCGACAAGATCTCCGTGCACTACAACATCGGTCACCTGATGACCATGGAAGGCGATTCCGCCGATCCTAAGGGCCGTTACCTGGTGGCGCTGAACAAGCTGGCGATCGACCGTTTCCTTCCGGTTGGTCCGCTGCATCCGCAGAACCACCAGTTGATCGACATCTCCAACGACAAGATGCAGTTGCTGTACGACATGCCCTTGCCGCTGGGTGAGCCGCACTACGTGGTAGCCATCGAAGCCTCCAAGGTCAAGCCGGGCGTTCGCTACAAGGTCGGCACCAACAGCCGCACCGACAAGTTGAGTCCCGACATGGTTCGTGCCGGTGAGGAAGTGACGACCCGCAAGGGCAACAAGGTCGAAGTCAAGGGTACGCTGATCCGTTCGCACATCACTCCGGAAATCATCGAGGCCGAAGTCGGCGACGAAATCATCATCCACCTGACCAACCTCGAGCGCGCTCAGGACGAAACCCACGGCTTCACGGTATCGACCTACAACGTTCATGCCTCGGTCGAACCCGGCAAGACGGCCACCGTCAAGTTCAAGGCTGACAAGGAAGGCGTCTATCCGTACTACTGCACGGAATTCTGCTCGGCGCTGCACCTTGAAATGCAGGGTTACCTGCTGGTCAAGCCGAAGGGCTGGAAGCCGACCAAGACTTCAACCGAAGCCAAGGCAGCCTACACCGAAGCCGACTACAAAGCGACTCTGAAGAAGATTGTCGACACCCAGGCCGTCATCGACTCCGTGGTCGGCTACATCACCAGTGTCAACTTCAAGGACTTCCCGGATGTCGTGGCCATGGTCGACGATGCAACCGACCAACTCGGCAAGATCAAGGAAGCCAAGGGCAAGGCTGACGCCGCAGCCGCCAAGAAGGACTGGGATCAGGCCAATCTGTGGTCCGAGCAGATCTGGCAATACCAGGTCAAGGCGGCCGACATCGGTCTGCGCGCCAAGACCTACCTCGAACAAGCTGGTGCCAAACCGGTCAAGAAGTAAGACACAAACTTGATCTGACTTAAGGCAAATTTCGGGGAGCAGAGCAATCTGCTCCCCGTATTACTTTGAAAAGGGGAATAACCATGAAATTTGTAATGACTCTTATCGCTGCCGCGTTCGTCGCCAGCCCCGCCATAGCCGCCCTGGATGGTGCCAAGCTATTCGCCGAAAAAACCTGCAACGCCTGCCACGGTGCCAAGGCTGACAAGCCGTTGATGCCGAACTATCCGAAGCTGGCCGGCCAGAACGCCGCCTATGCCGAGCAACAAATGAAGGACATCAAGAGCGGTGCCCGCAACAACGGCCAGACCGCCGCCATGAAGGGCGTCATGCACCTGGTCAATGACGAGGAAATCAAGGCGATCGCCGACTGGCTTTCCAAGCAGAAATGAGCGAATGAGGCCCGGATTGCAGGGCCTCTGACCCACATCAAGGAATGCTGATAAAGCTCGCATGATAATTAAAACGTTTAGGACAACCTCTCGGAAAGGGAAATCAAACATGAAAGCATCACTCCTCTTGATCGGCCTGCTTTCGGCAGGCGTCGCCCTCGCCGCCCCCCCCGCCCCGAAAACGCAAGGGATCGAAGGCAAGGACTACAAATGGAACGCCGAAGGCGGCGAAAAATCCGAAGCCCTGAAACTCAAGGGTGACATCAAGCGCGGGGAGGAAGCCTATGAAGTCTGCGGCGCCTGTCACCTACCCTCGGGCGCCGGTCGCCCGGACGGCACCTTTCCGCAACTCGCCGGCCAGCACTCCACCGTACTGATCAAGCAGATGGCCGACATCCGTGCCGGCCTGCGCGACAACCCGACCATGTACCCGTTCGCCGCCACACTGACCGACCCGCAGGAACTGGCCGATGCCGCCGCCTACATCAACAGCCTGTGCATTCCGGTCGACCACGGCAAGTACGATGGCCCCGATGCCGCCATCCAGGTCGCCAAGGGCAAGGAACTGTACGAGAAGCAGTGCCTGGACTGTCACGGCAAGACCGGTGAAGGCAACAAGGAAAAGTTCTACCCGGTGATCGCCGGTCAGCACTACAAGTACCTGCTGCGTCAGATGACCGAGATTCGCGACGGACACCGCCGCAACGCCAACCCGGACATGGTCAAGGTCATCAAGCCCTATACCAATGACCAGCTGGTGGCGATCTCCGCCTATCAGTCCAGCCTGGTGATGCCTGGCGCAATGTGCAAGCCAAAGGCCGGCGGCAAGAAGAAGTAGAGTGCAGCAAACTGGTTGCCCGGACCGCGTTCGGGCAACCGTTCCCGGCCAACCGCCGGACGCATCAAGCAGAGAGCAGCATGATGGACAAACAGAACAAGATTGTTGGCGGGCTCACGCTGGTCGCCCTGATTGCCATGGTCGCCGCCTATTTCGCCCCGATCTGGTGGGTCTCGCTGACCGCCCCGAACTACCCGCCCGATGCCTTCCCCGACGGCATCCGCATCCATTTCCATTTCGACGGTGTCTATAACGGCTGCAAGGCGGCCGGCAAGGGCACGCGCATGGCCAACGAGATCATCCAGAAGGATCTCGGCCACGACGACGAACGCTACAACCCGATTACCGACGCGGCGAAAAATGTCGACAAGGGCGCCGAGGGGCTCGACTGCGTCCATGAGATGAACACCATCAATCACTATGTCGGCATGTACCCGATCGCCACCGGCGCACCGGTCGAGAAGCCGCTGGCCAAGTTTTTCTTCGGGTTCTTTGCGGTGATGTTACTGGCGTTTGCCGTGCCCGGGAAAAAGGCCCGTCTGGCGACGTTGACCGCGGGATTCGTTGCCGTCGCCGCGTGGATGATCGTCGACCAGTTCGTTCTTGGTCACCTCGAAAGTCACGTCCAGGCCTACATGCAGGAATCGGGAACCTTCTTCAAGGACATGGACCGGATCAAGGCGTGGGGTGACAACGTACGCAATATCTCGATTGCCGTCATCATCGGGCTGATCGTCATTATGGGCATCGTCATCGCCGGCGTCGCCAAAATCCGCTCCTTCCAGTTGCTGCTGGCACTGGTTCCGGCTCTGCTCCCCGTGTATTTCGTCATCACTTACGCCGGATGGCTGTGGTTCTTCGGTCACAACATGCACCCGTGGGGCGCCTTCACGGTCAAGGCGTTCATGCCCACGGTTTTCGGCGAAGGCAAGGTCGCGCAGTTCTCGACCTTCTCCTACCCGTACTGGGGCTATGGCCTGCTGGTGCTTATCTTCGTCTGTCTGATGCTGGCGCTGCTGATCCGCCGCAAGCAGTTGCGCGAAGGCTCGGCCGAGTAGGGTTCCGTGCCGAGATTCGCCGGATTCACCAACGAAGCGCTGGCACTGGCGCTGCTGCTGGCCTGCTCGAACGTCATTTCCGAGCAGGAGCGCGGCTCGAATGCGGACATGAGCAACGCGCCGCGGGTCGCCATCGACCGCCCGAAGCCGACCTTCATGCTGCGCGACCGCGACGCGCGCATCCATGGCCTCAAGCCTTTTCAGGATCTCGTCGACAAGGCGCCCGCCGGTTCCGTGCTCAAGCCCCCGCCCGGCCGTTACGCGGGGCCGGTGATCATCGACAAACCATTGACCATCGACGGCGGAGGCAAGGTCGTCATCGATGCCGGCGACAAGGGCACGGTGATGGTCCTCAATGCCGGCAACTCGGTCTTGCGCGGCCTGCACCTGACCGGCTCGGGCGATTCGCACGACACCGACGACTCGTGCCTCGACGTGCGCGGCAACAACAACCTGATCGAGCACCTGAAGATCGACAACTGCCTGTTCGGCATCGATCTCAAGCAGTCCAGCGACAACATCGTCCGCGGCAACACCATCCGCTCCAAGGATCTCGACCTCGGCGTGCGTGGCGACGGCCTGCGCCTCTGGTACAGCAACAACAACCTGATCGAGAAGAACGAAATCATCGACTCGCGCGACATGGTCGCCTGGTACGCGCACAAGAACATCTTTCGCGAGAATCTCGGCCGGCGCAGCCGCTACTCGATCCATTTCATGTTCGCCAACGACAACATCGTCGAAGGCAACCAGTTCTACGACAACGCGGTGGGCGTCTACTTCATGTACACCGAGGGCGGCATCGCCCGCAACAACATCATTTCGCACGCGACCGGCGCCACCGGCATGGGGATCGGCTTCAAGGAAGCGTCCGGCACCCTCATCGAGAACAACGAAATCATCTATTGCGGCATCGGCATCGGCTCCGATCTCTCGCCATTCCAGCCCGACAGCACGATCGAGGTGCATGGCAACCGCTTCGCCTACAACGGCATCGGCATCATGTTCAACAGCGAGACCGGCGGCAACAACATGGTCGACAACATCTTCGAGGGCAACCTGACCCAGGTCAGCTACGGTGGCCGCGGCGACAACAACAACAGCGCCAGGAACACCTGGACCGGCAATTACTGGGACGACTACCAGGGCTTCGACCGCAACGGCGATGGCATCGGGGACCGCACGCACGAACTTTACTCCTACGCCGACCAGATCTGGATCGAGATGCCCGTCGCCCGGTTCTTCCGCAGTTCGCCGGTCATGGAACTGCTCGATTTCCTCGAGCGCCTGGCCCCCTTCTCGAAACCCGACCTGATCCTGCGTGACGAAAAGCCACGATTCCTCAAGCCGGCAAGGATTGCGCAATCATGAGCGACGACGATCAAAAGCCGGTGGCCGGGCCGACGCCGCCACTGTCCAAGGCCAAGCGCCAGACCAACCGCCGCCGCTTCCTGCGCACCGTCCTGCTCACCGGCGGCGTGCTCGGCGCGGCGCTGTCCGGCTTCCTGCCGCTGATCTATTCGCAGAGAAAGCGTCTGCGCCCGCCCGGCGCGCTCGATGAGACGGACTTCCTCGCCAGTTGCATCAAGTGCGGCCAGTGCGTCCAGGTCTGTCCGGTGCAGGCGATCAAGCTGGCCGACCTGATCGACGGCATGGGGGTCGGAACGCCTTACATCGATCCCCGGCGGCAGGCCTGCGACTTCTCCTGCGATGCCGTGCAGTGCGTCCTCGCCTGCCCGACCGGCACGCTCACCTACCACAAGCCGGAGTTCCTGACCGTGCGGCCGGGCGCAGATCTCGCGGCCAAGCCGATCCTGCTGGCCAAGGAGAAGGACCCCGAGCCGACGCTGAACATGACCGAGCGCATGGGCGTCGCGCGCCTGACCCGCCCCGAGGCCTGCCTGGCGATCCAGGGCAAGGGCTTCAAGGGACAGACCCGCGGCCCCGACTTCAAGGGCACGATGCGCTACATGGACGTCGACCGCTGGAAGCCGATCCGCATCGCCGACCACCCCTACGATGTTGCAGAGTGCGATCTCTGCGCCCGCGAATGTCCGATCAAGGGCGCCATCTCGATCGAAACGGTCTTTGCCCCGGACGGCAGCAAACGCAAGTCGCCCGTCGTCCATGAACCCTGCGTCGGCTGTGGCGTCTGCGAAATGGTCTGCCCGGTCGAGCCGAGCTGCATCACCATCGAAGCCAGAGAGGTCTGGAAGACATGAGCCAACTGCTGAAGAGGCGCTTCTTCGAACAGATCAAGGTCATGTTCGGCGCCGAGCCGAGCAAGCCGGCGGAGATCGCCCCGGCGGCGCAGGCCATGCATTTCTACAAGAAGGGCAACCGCGACCTGATCGCCGAGAAGCTCCATGCCCGGGCGCATGCCGAGCACAAGAACACTTGGCGCAACCGGCGCTGGGCGACGCTGATCGCCGCCAACCTGCTGTTCGTGCTCTCCTTCGCCCTCGACATCCAGATCCTCGAGGGCGCGCTGACGGCATCGCGCTTCGTCGGCTTTCACCTGATCGACCTCAACTCCGCGCTGCAGGTGATGCTGGCGCACAAGCACATCATCAACAACCTGCTGATCGGCACCGGCACCGTCCTCGTCCTCTGGGTGCTGCTCGGCGGGCGCACCTTCTGCTCCTGGGTCTGCCCCTATCACCTGCTCGCCGAGTGGGCCGAAAAGATTCACCTCTACCTCGCGAAAAAACGGCTGATCACCGACCAGACCATCGACCGCCGCCTGCGCACCGTGTTCTGGATCCTCTTCGCGCTGCTTGCCTTCGCCACCGGCTACACTGTCTTCGAAGCCATCTCGCCGACCGGCATCGTGTCGCGGGCGCTGATCTACGGGCCGGGGCTGGCGCTGCTCTGGGTGCTGGCGCTGCTCGTCTTCGAGATCTTCTTCTCGCGCCGCGCCTGGTGCCGCTACGCCTGCCCGATCGGACTCACCTACGGCGTCGTCGGCATCGTCTCGCCGGTGCGCATCAAGTACAAGCTCGCCGAATGCTTCCACGAAGGCGACTGCCGCAAGGTCTGCCTCGTGCCGCACGTACTCGATACGGTCATCAAGGGCCGGGCGGTCGAGACCGAAATCCCGATCGGCCCCGACTGCACGCGCTGCGGGCTGTGCGTCGACACCTGCCCGACCGGGTCGTTGAGCTTCGAAATCAAGGGGCTGTCCAAGCTCACCTGATTTTCGGCTGTTTTTGGCCGTCGACCGCAACAAGCCGACCGGGCCGCAGACCGGGAATCCGGTCTCGGGCCGTACCGGCCGTTCGCTTTTCCTTGCGCCAGCAGGCATCGCCAATGACTGCTTTGTCGAAGGTTGAAATGTCACTTTCGACCCGAAGCTGACGGATTGGTCGACTTCAGCGAGGGGCTGATTTATGCCTCGTACCAGCCTTTGGATGCGTTCACTACTCTCACGACCAATAGCATGGCCGGTACTTCGATAAGTACGCCGACGACCGTCGCCAGTGCTGCACCTGACTCGAACCCGAACAGGCTGATGGCAGCCGCAACAGCCAGCTCAAAGAAGTTGGAAGCACCAATCAGTGCTGACGGACAGGCGACGTCGTGCTTTTCACCGACCGCCTTGTTCAACCAATAGGCCAAGGCCGAGTTGAAGAACACCTGAATCAGGATAGGCACGGCCAGCAGGCCAATGACCAGCGGCTGCTTGAGGATGGCTTCACCTTGGAAGGCAAACAGCAGCACCAGAGTCGCCAGCAATGCCGAGATAGACCACGGGCCAATCTTGGCCATAGCGGCGTCAAAGGCAGCCTGCCCCTTGGCCAGCAGCGACTTGCGCCAGAGTTGGGCCAGCGCGACCGGAATCACGATGTAGAGGATGACCGAGGTCAGCAGCGTGTTCCACGGCACGGTAATCGACGAGATGCCGAGCAGGAAGGCGACCAGCGGCGCAAAGGCGAAGACCATAATGGTGTCGTTGATGGCGACCTGCGAGAGCGTGAACAGTGGATGCCCGTTGGTCAGCCGACTCCAGACGAAAACCATGGCCGTACAAGGTGCGGCCGCGAGCAGGATTAGGCCGGCAATGTAGCTGTCCAGTTGTTCGGCCGGCAGCATCGGCGCGAACAGGTTGCGGATGAATAACCAGCCGAGGAAAGCCATCGAGAACGGCTTGACCAGCCAATTCACGAATAGCGTTACGCCAATCCCGCGAACGTGCTGCCGAACCTCATGCAAGGCCCCAAAATCGACCTTCACCAGCATCGGGATAATCATCACCCAGATAAGCAGGCCAACCGGCAGATTCACTTGCGCGATTTCGAGCCGACCGATGGTCTGGAATACAGCGGGCGCCATCTGACCAGCGGCAATACCGGCGACGATGCAGAGGGAGACCCAGACGGTCAGGAAACGCTCGAAGACACTCATCGGAGCGCCAGTAACGGCTTTGGCAGTCATTTCACATTGGGCTGAGATCGCCCCTCCTCACAGGCCCAAGGCTTCGCGAACGGCTGGCACCAGGCGGGCACGGATGTCATCACGGACAGCAATGAAGCTTTCCAATGGCTCGCCATGCGGGTCATGGAAACCAACGTGGATGCGCTTCACGGGATGAGGGAAGATGGGACAGGTTTCCTTGGCGTTGTCGCAAACGCTGACCACCAAGTCGATGTCGTCATTCATTACGGCTTCGACGGCCTTGGGATAAAGACCCTCCGTCGGCAGGCAGGCCAGCTTCAACGCCTCGATAGCCTCGTCGGCCACCTTCGGCTGCGGGCTGGTTCCGGCAGAGATGCCACGCACCAAGCCTGCAAGGTCGTGGTTCAGGATGGCTTCGCCCATCTGGGAGCGACAGGAATTGCCGGTGCACATCACCAGCACGGTCTTGAGATTCGACATCAGGATTTCTTTCCGGCTTTGGCGCGGCGCTTTTCGGTGGTATCGCAGCATGCCGTCTTGGGGAGACAGGCATTGCCTTGGCAGCAGTTGCTGGTCAGGAAGGCGATGAGGTCATCCATCGTGGTGTAGTTGGCGGAGTAATGGATGAAACGGCTTTCGCGTTCCCCGGCAATCAAGCCCACTCGGCTGAGGTGCGCCAAGTGAAATGACAGTGTGGCCGGTGCCATGCCCAGTCGTTCGCCAATAGCACTGGCGTTGATGCCCTCCGGGCCAACCTCGACCAACAAGCGGAAGATAGCTAAGCGGGACTCATGACCCAAGGCAGCGAGAAGTTCAGCGGCATTTAACGTTTCCATTGTTTAAGTATTATCGAAATATAAGTCAAAGTCCAGTGACTCTTTTGTGACATCTTACGAACGTCGAGTCGGCACGCCGGGAATGACCGCTTCTGGCCGAAAACATTCGTTGGACTCGGCCACCCGTAGCAACATTGGTACCCGACTTCGAAAATTTTGCTCCATTTCGCTACTGTCGGATCGCCGGCCCTCAGGCAGCAGCCGCCTTCCCGATTTTTGATCGATATTCAGGGTCGACCGCGCTGGCCCTTCTATAATCACCTCCCATGATCCAGTTTCACAATGTCGTCAAGAACTTCCGTCGCACCCGCGTGCTCGACGGCATCAGCCTCGATATCGAACTCGGCGAGCGGGTCGCGCTGATCGGCTCCAACGGCGCCGGCAAGACCACCCTGATCCGCTGCCTCCTCGGCGAATACACCCACGACGGCACGGTCACCATCGATGGTCTCGACCCACGCGGCAACCGGACAGCGGTACTCGGCGCCATCGGCTTCGTGCCGCAACTGCCGCCGCCGCTGAAGATGCCGGTCGGCCAGTTGATAGATTTTTCCGCCGCTTTGTGCGGCACCGACCCGCAGCGCATCCACGGTATCGCCGAGCGTCTTGGGCTCGAAGTCGACGGCGTTCTCTCGCGCCAGTTCGTGCGCCTCTCCGGCGGCATGAAACAGAAGCTGCTGATCGCCATCGCCCTCGGCCGCGACGCACGGGTGCTGGTCATGGACGAGCCGGCCGCCAACCTCGACCCCGAGGCGCGCAAGATTTTCTTCGACCTGCTGGCCGAGCGCCAGAACGACGCGACGATGCTGATCTCCAGCCACCGCCTCGACGAAGTGTCGGCGCTGGTCAACCGCGTCGTCGAAATGGACATGGGCAAGATCGTCCTCGACGACAAGGTGGCCGACGATGTCGCGCTGTCCGACACGCTGGCCTGCCGCATCGTCATCAAGCGCTTCGAGCCGGCCTTCGCCAAGGCCGTCGCTGCCTGGAAATTCGCTGCGAGCGAAGGGAACCTAGTCTGGGACGGCCGCATCGCCGGCCCCGACCGGCTGCGCTTTCTCGGCATGATTTCACGCTACTCGGCGCTGGTCAGCGACATTTCGCTGACCGAGAACGCGGGCTGAGCGATGTGCGGCATGTCCCGTCGCGATTTCCTCGGCCGCCTGAGCGTCGGCGGTCTGGCCCTGACCCCGCTGGTGCTCGCGCTGTCGGCCTGCGGCAAGTCGGAGTGGCCGGAAGGCATGGCCGAGATCAAGTGGGACCGTGAAACCTGCCCGCGTTGCAGCATGGTGATCTCGGACCGGCGTTTCGCCGCCCAACTGCGCGGCGGACCGAAGGACATGGCAGTCAAGTTCGACGACATCGGCTGCTTCACCTTCTGGATTCGCGACAACCTCAAGACTTACCCCTGGCTCGACGATCCCGCCACCCGCATGTGGGTGGCCGACGTCACCAGCAAGGGCAAGGACGTGATCTGGCTGGACCCGCGCAAGGCGCAGTACATCACGCGGACCTCGCCGATGGGCTACAACTTCGGCGCCGTCGCCCATCCGCAGATGGGCAGCCTGGATTTCGCGGGCATGCGCCAGCACGTCCTGGCCAAAGGAAAATAAATGAAGCAACTGTGGCTCACCGCCCGGCTGGACATCGTCGAATCGCTGCGCGCGCGCTGGTTCCAGATCTACACGCTGGTCTTCGGCGGCATCGTCGCCCTGCTCTTTCTCTTCGGCCTGACCGAATCGCGCGTGCTCGGCTTCATCGGCCTGTCGCGCCTGCTGGTCACCTACATCCAGTTGACCATGGCGATCCTGCCCATCTTCGTCCTCATCACCACCGTCCGCTCGGTGGCCGGCGACCGCGAGGCGGGCGTCTTCGAATACCTGCTGTCGCTGCCGGTGTCGCTGTCGGCCTGGTTCTGGGGCAAGATCGTCGGCCGCTACCTCGTCGTCTTCGCGCCGGTCTTCCTGGCCATGCTCGGCGCCGTCGGCTGGGCGACGATTCAGGGCATCGAGGTGCCGTGGGACATGTTCGGCTACTACACCGCGCTGCTCGCCGTGATGGCCATGTGCTTCCTCGGCATCGGCATGCTGATCTCGGCCATCGCCCGCACCACCGACATCGCGCAGGGCGCCGCCTTCATGGTCTGGCTGTTCCTGCTGCTCTTCCTCGACCTGATCCTGCTCGGCGTCATGATCCAGGGCAAGGTCGCCCCGGAAATCGCCGTCACGCTGGCGCTGGCCAACCCGCTGCAGGTCTTCCGCACCGCGGCGCTGGCGCTGTTCGATCCGCAACTGATCGTCCTCGGCCCGTCCGCCTACGTCATCCTCGATCTGTTCGGCGTCAGCGGCTACAAGATATTCGCGTTGGCCTACCCGGCGGCGCTCGGATTGATCAGTGCCACCATCGGCTATCTGCTTTTCCGCCGCGGCGACCTGCCTTGAAAAAACTTTTCCCCGCTCTGGTTTTTGCCCTTTTTTCGACGTTGACCGCGGCAGAGGACATGCCCTCCTCCGCCCCGCTGTTCGCCGCCATGCTGAACGACCTCGACGACAAGCCGGTGGCGCTGGAACGCTATAGGGGCAAGCCGCTGATCGTCAATTTCTGGGCGCGCTGGTGCGGCCCGTGCCGTGTCGAAATCCCCGAGCTGATCGCCATCCGCAAGGCGCACAAGGGCAAGCTGGAAGTTCTCGGCATCGGCATCGAGGACAAGGCCGACGCGGCGAAGGAATTCGCCACGGCCTACGAGATGGATTACCCGGTCTTCGTCGCCGGTGCCAAGGGCATCCCGCTGATGCAGGCGCTGGGCAACACCAAGGGCGGCCTCCCCTTCACCATCGTCATCGACCGCAATGGTCAGGTTGTCCAGAAGAAGATGGGAATCATGAAGAAGGCCGATCTCGAAACCGCCGCCGAACTTGCCCTCAAGGGTCGCTGAGCGGAAGAATGGCGGCCCTGGCCGCCCTCCTCCCGGAGCCGACACCACCCCCCCGGTCTATTCCCCTTCGCTCGCACCCGCCTTCGGCGCACGCCGTGGCGCCGCTCTTGGTGTGCCGGCTCTTGGCGCCGCCTTGCGTTGAGCCGCCGCCTTGGCTTCGCGGTTGAACTCGAGCGCCATGTCAAAGGCGGTCTCGACGAACTTGCGCACCCGGGAAAACTCCTCGTCGGTCAGCGTGCGCGCCTCGTCGCGCGCCCGGTAGATGCTGATGAACTCGTGTTCGCGCCCCGCATGTTCGAGGACGCGACTAATCCCGAGGGATTCGAGGACCTTCCACAGGCCGGGGCTGTAGGCCTTGGTCAGATTCATCACGAAGGGAACCGGGTCGTTGCGCGCCAGCACCGAGGCGAGGCGCAGGATGACCTCGAACGGCAGCGCCATCTTGCCGTTTTCCGCCAGTTCGAGCAGTGACGGATCCTTGAGATCGATCGCCTTGCCGAGGTCGTCCAGCGGGATACCCGCCGCCTCGCGCATGTCGTGAAGGAAGGCGCCGGCCTTGACCAATGCCTTGGTCGATGCCACGCCCTGCGGAAAGAGCCCGGTTGCCGCGGCCAGCGAGGTATCGACGGCCACCCCCGCCATGCCGACGACCTGCCCGGCAAGGCTGCGCAGCGACTTGGTCAAGCCGCCCACCGTATCGAGCGCCGATGACTTGCGCGCGGTGCGACTGGTCGTCCTTGCGGCGGCCTGGCGCCCGCTGCTCGTGGTCTTGGCTTTCACTTTCGCTTCCTTCCTGCCGATCGGATTTCGGAATACTACCCCAATACCGGTGGCACGGCGGCACGCAACTTCCCGTTCACCGCCGCAACTGCTTTCCCGGATCCGGCGCAAGCAACAAGCAAGGCCGGGGCCGCTGAGCCTGTCATTCCCGCCGTGCCATTCGCCACTTGATCACGGCGTGCCGATGAACAGGTAATAGTTGCCCGTGCCGTTGCCGGAATAGCCGTAACCGAGGTAGACCATGCCGAGCGGCGTCTCGCCGCCGACATAGGCGGTGACCGAATTCTGCCACCCATCGAGATTGGTTTCGGTGTAGCGGCCATCGACCTTGCCAGCCTCCAATGCCACGCCAACACGCATGTCGCCGCGCAGGCCGAGCGGCAATTTACCGACGATCTTCTCCGCGCGCACGCTGCCGTAAGCCAGCGACTCGCCGATGATCTGGGCGCGCGCAAAACCCGACAGGTTCAGGAAGCCGCCCAGCGCCACGGCATCGTAGAACGGCAAGCTGCCGGTGAAGGAACCGGCGCCACGGACCCGCCCGTGGAGTATGTAATCGCCGAAATTCTCCGCCGCGCGCAGGTCCAGTTCGGCCTTGTCGTAACCGCCCCCGGCGGCGTAGAAATAGCTTCCCCGCGCCGACCAGCCGCGCGTCGGATTGAACAGGCGGTCAAACTGGTCGAAGTCCAGCCTGGCCTGGAAGCCGCTAAAGCGCTGATCTCCTGTCGGGAACGCCGGTGATCCGGTTTGCAGGTCGGCGCTGCGGTAACGCCCTGTCCAGCCGAACGTGACCGGCCCCCACAGGCCGACATTGATCCCGGCCATCAGATCGAGAGTCGCCTGATCGACCGAGTATTCAGCCAGACGCTTGTTGTCCTGATAGATGTAGAGCGGCGCGCGCTGAAACGAGAGCTTCGGCTCCACGAAGAAGCGGCGCCCGGCGTCGAGCGGCTGATAGAACTCGGTGAATACCGCTGGCTCGTTGCCGACCTGCACCCCCGCCAGCCACTCGCCACCGAGACTGTTGAGCAAGGTTCTCTGGTAGGCGACCCGCAGGTTGAAAGTGGATGGGCCGCTGGAAACCGCGTTGAGGTTGAAGCCGAAGCGCAGGTAATCCGGCCCGAACTCCTTTTCCAGCGGTGTCACGCGCAGAATGTCGCGGTCGCGGGTCGACAACATGGCGAAGTCCACGTTGTCGTACTCGCCATCGCCAAAGATCAGGCCCATGTCCCTGTCCAGGCGGTCGACATCAACCGGCGCGCCGTCATGATTCTTCAGGTAGCGATCCGGGTAGGCCGGGTTGACCCGCTTCAGGCCGGCGATTTCTACTTCGTCCACCACCGGCAAGCTGCCGCGCACCGGCGTGGTAGCGGCCAGCCAGTCCTGGTACTGCTTCTCGCCGACGCTCAGCGCCTGCAGTCGGGGCAGCAAGGCTTCGGCTGCCGCCCGCCCGCGTTTGGCCGTCTCCGCGTAACGCTCGAATTGAGCCGCGGTGATCCCGTCCAGATCCGGCTTGATGTAGATATCCCCGGACTTCAGGGTCGCCAGCGAGCGGGTGACATTCTGCTCGGTCAGGATATTGATCATCTGTCCGGCCACCGAGAAGATGCCGCCGATCTCGTTCGCCTTCATCAGGGGCGAGCCGACATTGACGGCGATAACGACGTCCGGCCGGCAGCGCTCACGTACTTCGTCGATCGGCACGTTGTCCACGAGGCCGCCATCGACCAGCAGTCTGTCGCCATTCTTGACCGGCGCCATCAGGCCGGGTACCGACATCGTCGAGCGCATCGCCTGGGTCAGGCTGCCCTCGCGGAACACTACCTTGTCGCCGGTCACCAGATCGGTGGCGATGATCGAGACCGGGATCGGCATTTTCTCGATCAGCGGTTCGCCATACTGGCTGCGCACCAGGCGGTTGATGAACAGCTTGACCTTCTGGCCCTGGACGACGGCGGGAAGCGGTTGCGCGCCGTCTTTCGTCAGCCCTATCTCGGTGCCGGGGACGAAGCGCCGGGACTGAAGCTTGACCCGAGGATTGAGGTCTTCCACCGGGGGACTGTCGTTGAACATCGCGCGCCAGTCGGCCTGACCCATCGCTTCCAGCATTTCATCAGGGCTCAGCCCGGCGGCGAAGGCACCGGTGACCAGTCCGCCCATGCTGGTGCCGGCCACGCAATCGACGGGAATCCGATTCTCGCGCAGGACTTCCAGGACGCCGATGTGCGCCGCCCCGCGGGCGCCGCCGCCGCCGAGGACGAGACCGATGCGCGGGCGCTCGGCAGCTGCGGTCAACGTGCCATGGAGGGCAATTCCGATAACACCGCACGCCAGCGCGCGCTTGAGGAGGGACTTCGACGGATGGAATCTGATCATGACTATGGCCGCTGGAGACCCCGAAAGGATGGCCTTCGAGGGTACAAGGTTATGGTTGGACAAACCGCGCTAGCTTAACACCTGCCAGCGCAAGAACGGCGCCGGTCGGCCATGCCACGTTTCGAGCGCGCTACCCTGATCAGGACCGGCGCAGTTCTGGAAAACCCTTACTAGCCAAATGCGCCCATCCTGAGTAGTCTTATGTCGTAGCAGTGGAGTCCGACATAAACCACAAGGAGGCAGGACATGAAGATTTGCAAGCTGATTGGCGCCAGCGCCATGATTGTTGCCACAACCGGCGCGACGACGGCAGTCGCGGCCGACAAGGTCGACCTTGGCAAGCGCGAGTACGAGTCGAACTGCATCGCCTGTCACGGCAAGGACCTGAAGGGCGGCGCCTATGTCGATTTCCTGAAAGTGTCGCCGCCCGACCTGACGTTGTTGTCGAAGAAGAACGGCGGGGTTTTCCCGCTGGAGCGCGTCTATACCGTGATCGACGGACGCCAGGAGGTCAAGGCGCATGGGCCGCGCGACATGCCGATCTGGGGCCGTGACTACCAGATCAAGGCCGGCGAGCACTACGTCGACATGAACTACGACCCCGAGGCGTTCGTCCGCGGGCGCATCTTCGCGCTGATCGACTACCTCAACCGGATGCAGGCCAAGTAGGCCCTGTCGACCCACCCATAAAGGCGGGGCGCTCGCGCGGGCGCCCCGTTTTTCATCAACCTCCCGCAGCGCGCCGCAAGGCAATTCGCGCGAAAAAATCCCCGCCGCAGCGGGGATCGTTTGCTGCCGGACGGCGGCCTGGATTACAGCATGTCGTCGGTCAACGCCGCCAGCGAGGCGCCGCCCGCCTGCACGGTGATCCCGTAGGAAGTGGCCAGAGGCAGCATCTGGTCGGCGTAGAAATGCGCGGTGGCGATCTTGGCGCGGTAGAAGGTCTGGTCGCCCTCGCCCTTGTCGAGGTAAGCGGCGGCAGCCAGCGCCGCCCTGCCCATCAGCCAGCCGCCGCAGACATTGACGGCCAGGTGGAGATAGGGAACGGCTCCGGTCAACGCCCCGGCCAGGCCATTTTTCGCATCGGCCGACAGCCATTCGGTGGCCTCGATCCAGGCTTTCAGGCCATCGCCGAGACGACGGGCGATGGCCTGCAGTTCGGGACGGCCGGAAGCGGCAAGCACCTTGGCGGTCGCCGCCACTTCGCCGAAAACGTACTTGGCCGTGGCGCCGCCGTCACGCATCAGCTTGCGGAAGATGAGGTCGTTGGCCTGGATGCCCGTGGTGCCTTCGTAGATCGTCGTGATCCGCGAATCGCGCCAGTGCTGGGCAGCGCCGGTCTCCTCGATGAAGCCCATGCCGCCGTAGATCTGGATGCCGAGCGAGGTGACGTCGACACTCATTTCGGTGCCGCCACCCTTGACCAGCGGGATCATGAACTCGGCGAGATAGAGGTTGCGTTTCTTCTCCTCCTTGTCCTCGATGACGTGGGCGCGGTCGAGCAGGCCCGAGGTGAAGTAGGCCATGGCACGGCAGGCTTCGATACGGCTCTTCATGAGCATCAGCATGCGCCGGATGTCGGGGTGCTTGTCGATGGTGACCAGCGCTTCGCCGGTCAGCGCGTCACGGCCCTGCTTGCGCTCGCGCGCATAACCGAGCGCCTGCTGGTAGGCGCGCTCGGCGAGGGCGATGCCCTGCAGGCCGACGCCGAGGCGGGCCTCGTTCATCATGATGAACATGTATTCGAGGCCGCGGTTGGCTTCGCCGAGCAGGTAACCGACGGCGCCACCGTTGTCGCCATAGGCCATGACGCAGGTCGGGCTGGCGTGGATGCCGAGCTTGTGTTCAATGGATACGCAGTAGGCGTCGTTGCGCGCGCCGAGCGAGCCGTCGGCGTTGACCAGGAATTTCGGCACCAGGAACATCGAGATACCCTTGACGCCGGCCGGCGCGTCGGGCAGGCGGGCGAGCACGAGATGAACGATGTTCTCGGTCATGTCGTGGTCGCCATAGGTGATGAAGATCTTCTGGCCGAACACCTTGTAGGTGCCGTCGGCCTGCGGCTCGGCGCGCGAACGGATCAGCGCCAGGTCGGAGCCGGCCTGCGGCTCGGTCAGGTTCATCGTGCCGGTCCACACGCCGGTGACCATTTTTTCCAGATAGATGGCCTTCAACTCGTCGCTGGCGCAGGTCAGCAGTGCCTCGACGGCGCCGGTGGTGAGCAGCGGGCCGAGCGAGAACGAGAGGTTGGCCGACATGATCATTTCCTTGACGGCAACCCCCAGCGTATCCGGCTGGCCATGGCCGGCATGATCGGGCGGACAGGTGATCGCGTTCCAGCCGGCATCGCAGAACGCGGCGTACGCTTCCTTCCAGCCTGGCGGGGTGGTTACGCCATCGTGGCCGAGCTTGCTGCCTTCCCGATCGCCAACCCGGTTCAGCGGCGCCAGCACCTCGCTGGCGAACCTGGCCGCCTCTTCGAGGATGGCGTCGGCCATGTCGGGGGTTGCCTCGACGAAATCGGGAAACTGGGACAACTCCCTGAAACCGGACAGTTCGTCCTGCACAAAACGCATGTCCTTCACGGGCGCGCGATAGTCGCTCATCTTGCTTTCTCCTTGTTGCCTGTTGTCAGTATGGGTTGCTGCACAGCGCCGCCTTGGCGGCGCGATATTCCTGTTTCATCCGGGCGATCAAGTCGGCCACCGGCGGGATGTCGTCGATCGTTCCGACTCCCTGGCCGGCGCCCCAGATGTCCTTCCACGCCTTGGCAGCGCCGGCGGCGCTGCCGAAATCCATCGCATCCTTGTCCTTGACCGGCAGGTTCTCCGGATCGAGACCGGCTGCCTCTATGCTCCGTCGCAGATAGTTGCCATGCACGCCGGTGAAATAGGGCGTGTAAACGATGTCGACCGCAGCCGAGTCGACGATGCACCGCTTGTAGGCTTCCTGGGCATTGGCCTCGCGCGTGGCGATGAAGCGCGTGCCGATGTAGGCGAAATCCGCTCCCATCGCCTGCGCCGCGAGAATGCCTCTGCCGTTGGTGATGGCACCGGACAGCACAATCGGTCCGGTGTAGAACTTGCGAATTTCCCCGACCAGAGCGAACGGACTGAGCATGCCGGCATGCCCGCCAGCTCCGGCGCAAACCAGGATCAGGCCATCGACGCCGGCTGCGAGCGCCTTCTCGGCGTGGCGGACGCTGATCACGTCATGAAAGACCAGGCCACCATAGGCGTGGACCTGCGGCACGATGGCATCCGGCGCACGCAGGCTGGTGATGATCAGCGGCACCTCGTGCTTCACGCACAGCGCCATGTCGTGCTCGAGACGCTCGTTGGACTGGTGGATGATCTGGTTGACGGCAAAAGGCGCGGCGTCCGGATCATCCGCCAGTTCGGCCCCGATGCGGGTCAGCCAGGCGTCGAGAAGTTCCGGCGGGCGCGCGTTGAGCGCTGGGAACGACCCGATCAGCCCGCCGCGGCACTGAGCGATGACCAGGTCCGGGCCGGAGACGATGAACATGGGCGCGCAGATGGCTGGCAGGGCCAGCCCCTTCTGCAGTGATTGCGGAACCGCCACTACGCCGCTTCCTTGAGAGCGCGACGCAGGATCTTGCCGACGTTGGTACGTGGCAGATCGGGACGGAACTCGACCTGCTTCGGCACCTTGTAACCGGTCAGGTGCTTGCGGCAGTGGGCGATGACCTCCTCGGCGGTCAGATTCGGATCCTTGCGCACGACGAAGATCTTGACCGCTTCGCCGGAGTTGTCGTCGGGCACGCCGATCGCCGCCACATCGCCGACCCCCTCGTGCATGGCGACCACTTCCTCGATCTCGTTCGGATAGACATTGAAGCCCGAGACGAGAATCATGTCCTTCTTGCGGTCAACGATGAAGAAGAAGCCCAGTGGATCGACATAACCCATGTCGCCGGTGCGCAGGAAGCCATCCGCATGCATGACGTTGGCGGTTTCCTCGGGACGCTGCCAGTAGCCCTTCATGACCTGCGGGCCGCGGATGCAGATTTCCCCGGTCTCGCCGACAGCCAGTTCCTTGCCGGCATCGTCGCGGATCGACAGCTCGGTCGAGGAAATCGGCAGACCGATCGAGCCGTTGAACTCCTTGAGGTCGAGCGGGTTGATCGTCGCCGCCGGCGATGTCTCGGTCAGGCCATAGGCCTGCAGCAGCGGCGACTTGGTGACCTTCTGCCAGCGCTCGGCCACCGGCGCCTGAACTGCGGTGCCGCCACCCAGCGAGAGCTTCATCGTCGAAAAGTCGAGGGCGGCAAAGTCCGGATGGTTGAGCAGGCCGTTGAACAGGGTATTGACGCCGGTCGCCACCGAGATCGGATACTTCGCCCATTCCTTGACGAACCCGGCCATGTCGCGCGGATTGGCGATCAGCAGGTTGCGCGCGCCGATCATCAGGAAGGTCAGGCAGTTCGCCGTCAGCGCGAAGATATGGTAGAGGGGCAATGGCGTGACGATGAATTCCTTGCCGTCCTCGACCACCGGCTTGATCCAGGCATGGGCCTGGATCACGTTCGAGGCGATATTGCCATGGGTCAGCATGGCACCCTTGGAGACCCCGGTGGTACCGCCGGTGTATTGCAGGAAGGCGAGATCGTCGTGACTCAGCTTGACCGGCTCCATGCCATGGCGACGCCCGGCGGCGAGCGCCGCGTTGATGTTGATCGAGCCCGGCAGCGACCAGGCCGGCACCATCTTCTTGACGTGGCGGACGACGAAATTGACCAGGGTACCCTTGACCAAGCCGAGCAGATCACCCATCGGCGTGACGATGACGTGCTTGACCCCGGTCCTGGCGATGACTTGCTCCAGCGTATGGGCAAAGTTCTCGACGATGACGATCGCCTTGGCGCCGGAATCCTTCAACTGATGTTCGAGTTCGCGCGGCGTGTATAGCGGATTGACATTGACGACGACACAACCGGCGCGCAGGGTGCCGAACAGCGCCACCGGATATTGCAGCAGGTTGGGCATCATCAGCGCCACGCGATCGCCCTTGACGAAACCGAGCGACTGCAGCCAGCCGGCGAAATCACGCGACAGGCGATCGAGTTCGCCGTAGGTCATCTCGCGATCCATGCTGATGTAGGCCACCTGATCGGCATATTTCGCGCAGGCATCCTCGAACAGGGTCACCAGCGACGCCACATGGTCGATGCTGATTTCGGCGGGAATGCCGGGCGGGTACGTCTTGATCCAGATCTTTTCCATTTTTTCCTCCTCCGTTGATTTTCCGTTCAGCCGCCCAGCAACGCCTTCTTCAGCGAGCTGTCCACCGGATTGTCCCCCAGCCAGACCTTGAGCAACGCCTTTGCAAACGCACCGCCCGCCACCTTGCCGCGCGGCTCACCGTTGAAGCTTACGCTGACTCCGTCGGCAGCAAAATCGATGGCCACCGTGTCGCCAACTTTTGCGCTGCCGACCTTCTTCATGATCTCGGCGAACTGCTCGGTCGGCGCCTTCAGGGCGGTCAATTCGGCTTCGCTGTTGTTGTCCTTGAGACCATCGCGCAAGGCGCCATACAAGGTATCGGCGTCGATGTCGCGCAACATGCGCATGGTCATGCGCCGTGGCGATGCGGCATCGAGCAATGCCGCCGGGGTATTTGCCTTCTGGGATACGTAGAGCGCCCCGACATAGACCTTGACGAAGACCTTGGTGCGCAGCCCGGCGCCGTTGAGTACCAGCTCATTGCCGCCGACCTTGACCTGGTCGTCCACCTTGACGCCGGCGACCTCCACCGCTTGAACGGCGGGAACGGCAAGCAGCGTCGTGACCAATACCGCAGCTTGCATGGAACGTGAAATCACTTTGTCTCTCCTGTCAACGTTTCGTTACGAACCGGTTCCTGTCGGCGACATGGACCGTCCGCACAGGCACAGTATGCTCCGACCCGCGGCAGGCTTTCAACTGGACAGACTGGTTTGATCCGGATCCGGAGCCTCGCGCAGCGCCCGCCACGAAAAACGGGATGGAGGCTGTCCCCCATCCCCGTGATTCGCGCCCGTCGGGCTGGCGGCACTGCGCAAGCCACCCGGATTTCACCGCTCAGAGCGCCTCGATGATCCCTGCCGCGCCCATGCCGGTACCGATGCACATCGTCACCATGCCGTACTTGCCGCCGGTGCGCTTGAGACCATGCGCGACCGTGGCAATGCGGATGGCGCCGGTGGCGCCGAGCGGGTGGCCGAGGGCGATGGCGCCACCCAGCGGGTTGACCTTCTCGGGATTGATGCCCAGTTCGTTCATCACCGCCAGCGATTGCGCGGCGAAGGCTTCGTTGAGCTCGATCCAGTCGAGATCGTCCTGCTTGATGCCGACCTGCTCCAGCACCTTGGGGATCGCCGCGATCGGGCCGATGCCCATGATCTCCGGCGCCACGCCACCGACCGCGTAGCCGGCGAAGCGGGCGAGCGGGGTCAGGCTGTGTTCCTTGAGCACCTTCTCGGACACCAGCATCACGGCGGCGGCGCCGTCGGACATCTGCGACGAGTTGCCGGCAGTCACCGAGCCGCGCGCATGGAAGACCGGACGCAGCTTGCCCAGCTTTTCCAGCGAGGCGTCGGCGCGCGGGCCCTCGTCGTCCTCGACGATGCGCTCGCGCACCCTGACCTGACCGCTCTTGAGGTCGGGCAGGTTCTCGCGGATGGGGTAGGGCGTCGTCTCGGCCTTGAAGTGACCGGCGGCGATCGCCGCGCAGGCTTTCTGGTTCGAGGCTAGCGCGAAGGCGTCCTGGGCTTCTCGGCTGATCTTCCACTGGTTCGCCACCTTTTCGGCGGTCAGGCCCATGCCGTAGGCGATAGCGATGTTTTCCTCCTTGGCGAAGATGGCCGGGTTCATCGACATCTTGTTGCCCATCATCTGCGGCATCACGGTCATCGACTCGGTGCCGGCGGCGATCATCACGTCGGCCAGACCGAGGCGGATCTGGTTGGCGGCATCGGCGACCGCCTGCACCCCGGAGGAGCAGAAGCGGTTGATCGTGATCCCCGGCACGGTGATCGGCAAACCGGCCAGCAGCAGGCCGATGCGGGCGACGTTCATGCCCTGGTCGGCTTCCGGCATGGCACAGCCGACGATGACGTCGCCGATCCGGGCCGGATCGATTCCCGGCACCTGGGCGACAACCGATTTGATGACGTGGGCCAGCATGTCGTCCGGCCGCACGTACCTGAACATGCCGTTGCGCTTGGCCACGGGCAGACGGGTGGCGGCTACGATGTAGGCGTCCTGAATTTGTTTGGTCATGATTGGTTCCTTGCCCTGAATCAGTTACGGAGCGGCTTGCCGGTTTCCAGCATGTGCTTGATGCGCGCCTGGGTTTCCGGGGTCTTGAGGAGTTCGACGAAAAGCTGGCGCTCGACAGTGATCAGCCATTCCTCATCGACCAGGGCGCCGGTTTCGATGTCGCCACCGCACAGGGCGGTCGCGGCAGCCTTGGCCACCCGGTAGTCGTGAGCGGAGATCATGCCGCCTTCCTTCATGTTGACCAGCATCATCTCCAGCGTCGCGATGCCGTTGCGGCCGGCCACCGGAATGGCGCGCGGCATCAGCGGCGGGGCGTAGCCGGCGTCGGCCATCGCCCGCGCTTCGCGGATCGCCACGAACAGCAGTTCGTGGGCATTGAAGAGGATGGTGTCGGAAGGCCGGGCGAAGCCCATGTCGATCGCTTCGAGCGCGCTCTTGGCGACCTTGGCCATGGCGATGTTCTGGAACACCGGCTGCAGGAAATCGAAGAGTTCACCCGGCGTCGCCGACTGGGCAGCCCAGTCCGCGGCACGCACGGCGAATTCCTTGCAGCCGCCGCCGGCCGGAATCAGGCCGACACCGGCCTCGACCAGACCGACATAGCTCTCCAGCGCCATCACCCGTTTCGCCGAGTGCATGACGAATTCGCAGCCGCCGCCGAGGGCCATGCCCTGCACCGCGGCCACCGTCGGCACCTGCGCGTACTTGAGAATCTGCGAGGCGCGCTGGAATTTTTCGACGGTCCGCTCGAGCAGGTCGAAGTGGCCACCCGCGCAGGCCTCGCCGACCTGTTGCAGGTTGGCGCCGACGGCGAACGGCGCCTCGTGCCAGATCACCACGCCGTCGAGCGTCTGCTCGGCCTGGCGCACGGCGGCGATCAGGCCGTCCATGACCTCGTTGCCGACGCTGTGCATCTTCGACTTGAAGGAAATGATGCCGATTCCGGCGTCGACCGCAGCAAGCTTCCACAGGCGGACGCCGTCGTTCTCGTACAGCGTCTCGCCGGACTTTTCCGGGGTCGCGGCGCCTTCGCCGAGCACGCGCTCGGGGAACAGCTGGCGCTGGTAGACCGGCAGCGCGGAACGCGCAACATAGGCATTGCGACTGGCGGAATACGAACCCTGCGGCGTATGCACGCCGGTGCGTCCGGCTTCCAGTGCCCAGCCAGGCAGCGGGGAATCGCTCATCGCCTTGCCGGCGGCGATGTCGGCGGCGATCGCCTGGGCGATTGCCGACCAGCCGGCGGCCTGCCAGGTCTCGAACGGACCCTGCGCCCAGCCGAAGCCCCAGCGCATGGCAAGGTCGAGATCACGGGCGTTGTCCGCCACGTTTTCCAGATGGAAGGCGGCGTAGTGGAAGATGTCGCGGAAGATGGCCCACAGGAACTGGCCCTGCGGATGCGTTGAGGCGCGCAGCGCGGCGAACTTCTCGGCGGGATTCCTGATCTTGAGGATTTCGCCGACCTCATCGGCGATGGTGCCGGCCGAGTTGCGGTAATCCTGCAAACCGACGTCGAGCACCTGGATGTCGCGGCCCTGCTTGCGGAAGATGCCGCAGCGGGTCTTCTGGCCGAGCGCACCCTTGCCAATCAGCGCCGACAGCCAGTCGGGGGTCTTGAAATGGCCATGCCACGGATCACCGGGCAGCGTGTCCTGCATCGTCTTGACCACGTGCGCCAGCGTGTCGAGGCCGACGACATCGGCGGTGCGGTAGGTGGCGCTCTTCGGGCGCCCGATGCGCGGCCCGGTCAGCGCGTCGACTTCGTCGAAGCCGAGGCCGAAGGCGGCGGTGTGATGCATGACCGCGAGGATCGAAAAGACGCCGATGCGGTTGGCGACGAAGTTCGGGGTATCGAGGGCGCGGATCACGCCCTTGCCGAGGCGCGAGGTCAGCCAGGTTTCCAGCGCGTCGAGGGTCGCGGCGTCGGAGTCGCGCGTCGCGATGATCTCGACCAGATGCATGTAGCGCGGCGGATTGAAGAAATGGATGCCGCAGAAGCGCGGGCGCACTGCCTCGGGCAGACCGTCGGCCAGCGCATTGATCGACAGGCCGGAGGTATTCGAGGCGATCACCGCGTTGGCGCCGAGGTGGGGCGCGATCTTGGCGTAGAGGTCGTTCTTCCAGTCCATGCGCTCGGCAATGGCCTCGATCACGAGGTCGCATTCGGCGAGCAGCGGCAGATGTTCCTCGTAGTTGGCGGCGTCGATGTACTTCAGCCTGCCCTTGTTGGCCAGCGGTCCCGGCTCCAGTCTCTTGAGGCCTTCGAGGGCCCGGTGCACGATGCCGTTCTTGTCGCCTTCCTTGGCCGGAAGGTCGAACAGCACGACCGGCACGTTGGCATTGGCGAGATGCGCGGCGATCTGCGCCCCCATCACGCCGGCGCCGAGGACGGCGGCTTTCTTCACGATCAGCTTGTTCAAGCGGTTCTCCTTAAGGTGTTTTTGTTCCGTTCAAGCCCTGCTTGCCCGTGTTAAACGAACGTTTGAATTATAATGCAACGGCAGCCAAGGTCAACGCATTTGCTAGTGAAAATACTCGAAAAAAAAGCCCCGGACTGGCCGGGGCTTCAACGAAACGATTGACGGACGGGCGATCAGAACCCCATCGAGTACTGGGCACCAAGAAGCCACGAGTAGTCGTCATAGTTGCCCTTGAGCAGGCCCTGCGGGGGATTGGCCCCGGCCCAGCCGGGATTGTTGATCGATGCATTCTTGACCCAGATATAGGCGGCACCGACATCGAGCGCCGAGGTCTTGGTCGGCTTCCACTGAACGCCTGCGGTCAGCCAGGTGCGGTCGTTGTCGGGCAGCGAGGTGATCCGGTATTCGGCGTTCGGAACCGGGCTGTTGTCATAGGCGACGCCAGCGCGGAACTTGATATCTTCGCTCATCTTGTAGTTGGCGCCCAGCGCGAAACGCCAGGTATCCTTGAACTTGGTTTCCAGGATCTGCGCGGTTGACCCGGCCGGATAGGCCAGCGAGGGTGAAGTGCGGACGATGTCCAGTTCCTGGATGCTGCTCCAACCCATCCACGAAACATCACCCAGAATTTCCCACCGATCGCCGATGCCCTGAGCGATGCTCAGTATGAAGAGGTCGGGAAGCTTGACTTCGGTCTTTGCGCCGGAACTTCCCGCGAGATTGATGGCCGCGCTCGGGCCGGTCACGCTGATGTTGCCGCCGAGCGTGTATTTGGTCGTCGAACGATACGAAACACCGATCTTGGTTTGCGGCGCAACGGTGAACAGCGCACCGATGTTCCAGTTCCACGAGTCGTCATCGGCATCGAATTCCTTTGTGCTAGCTGCGATGGCCGCGGTCTGGGCCGCAGTCGACCCGCCAATCCCGACCGCAGCCTTGTAATTCGCGGTCATCCGCTGCCAACTGACACCCGCACCCAACGACAGCCATTCGTTGGCACGCCACGCCACCGAGGGGTTGATGTTGTAGGTCTTGATCTCGAAGCTGTTCGAGTGGCCGCTGCCCTTCCACGGGGCGCTGTACTCGACGACATTGCCGTAGGGAGCGCCGATGCCCAGGCCGACGTACCAGTCCGGTGCGACCTGCCACGACAGATAGCCATTGGGCACGAAGGAAGTGCCGCCGCCATCGCCGCCGTTGCCGGCCGACTGGAAGGCCCCCACCTGGGAACCGTTGTTCTGGAACTTGAAGCTGGTCGTGATGATGTTGCCGCCCACCGAAAACTCGCGCTCCTGCAGCTTGGTCATGCCGGCCGGGTTGAAATAGATGGTGCTGGCGTTTTCGGCGACCGCAGCCGAACCGGCGAAGGCGTTGCCGAGGCCGCTGGCGCTCTGCTCCCACAGGGCGAAGCCGGAAGCGCTGGCGGCGCCCGAAAAAGCGACGGCGAGGAGCGCCGGAATCAGGCGCGGGGCAAAGTTCTTGGGCATTGATCTCTCCACTCGAAAAAGTTGATTTTATTTGCGCTTACGCAACACGCCAATTAGACATCAAACTTCGATCCCGAACCAAAATGAACCCTCGCTGCAGCGATTCGATGGCGCAAAGTGTTGCCCTGCGGCAACAGCCTACTGCGCTTGCGCCTTGCGATAATTGAGCGGCCCGCCGGTAAAGGGCGCAAAGCCGGTCCCGAAGATCACGCCGGCATCGGCGAGATCGGCATCGGCGACGACGCCGCTGGCAACCAGGTGCGCGACACGATCGACCAGCGGCTTGACCAGGCGCGCGGCAAGCTGCGGCGGCGGCGTTCCGGGTGTGCCCTTCTGTGCCTTGCCGGCGGTCCAGGCATAAAAGCCCTGGCCGGTCTTCTTGCCGAGTTGCCCCTGGTCGACGTGGGCCAGCAGGCAGCGCGGCGCTTCCGCACCGCCCGCCAGTTGCTTGCCGGCGGCGACGGCGATGTCGAGACCGACAGTATCCGCAAGTTCGACCGGGCCCATCGGCATGCCGAAGGCGAGCATCGCCTCGTCGACGGTTTCCGGGGCAATTCCCTCGTCGACCGCGCGCATCGCTTCCAGCATGTAGGGCGCGAGGACGGCATTGACCAGGAAGCCCGGTTCGCTCTTCACGGGCAACGGCAGCTTGTCGATCTGCCGGACGAAGGCGCAGGCCGCCTGCACCATCGCGGCGTCGGCGCCGTCGGCGGCGACCACCTCGACCAGCGGCATCATCGCCACCGGATTGAAGAAGTGGATGCCGACCAGGCGCTCCGGCCGCTGCAGCACCGTGCGCAGGTCCTCGAGCTTGAGGCTCGAGGTGTTGGTGGCGAGCACGGCATCCGGGCGCATCACCGCATCGAGTTTCCGGAGCAGGGCGTGCTTGGCGTCGACGTTCTCGAAGATGGCCTCGATCACGACATCGGCATGGGCAGCGCCGGCACCCTCGGGATCGGGAATCAGGCGATCCATGATTGCCCGCAATTGCAGCTTGTCCCTGATGCGCCGCGCGAAATTCTCGCGGGCACGCTTGAGCGCCGGGGCGATCCGGTCCAGATTCTGGTCTTGCAGCGTCACGGTCATGCCGCGCAGCGCACACCAAGCGGCAATATCGCCCCCCATGACACCGGCACCGACGACATGGACGCGTTTCGCCTTGAACGCAGACTCCTTGCCGAAGCTCTTGAGGCGCTCCTGCAGGAAGAATACGCGCACCAGGTTGCGCGCCGTCGGCGAGCCGATGATGCGGTCGACCAGCGCCGGGTCGGCCAGCGCATTGCCGTTGTACTTCGCCCAGAGGTCGATAATGGCGTAGGGCGCCGGGTAATGCTGTGGCCGCGCACGCTTGGCAACCTGCTTGCGGGCGCCGTTGGCGACCATGCTCTTGAGCGGGCCGTTGAGCAGCCTCTGCATGGCGGGCAATTGATAACGCGGCGCGTTCGACAGCACCAGCATTTGCGCGGCGCGTTCCATGACGCGCGGAGGCACCGCATCGTCGGCTAGTCCCATGCGTTTCGCCCGTTTGGCGTCGATCGTCTTGCCGGTCAGCATCATGTCCATCGCGGCTGCCGGGCCGACCCGCTCGGGCAAACGGAGCATGCCGCCCCATCCGGGCACGATGCCGAGCATGACTTCCGGCAAACCCATCTTCGTTCCCGGTTCGTCGACCGCCAGCAGATAACGGCACGCCAGCGCCAGTTCGAGGCCGCCGCCGAGGCAGTGACCGCGAACCAGCGCCAGTGTCGGGTAGCGCACCGCAGCCAGGCGGTTGAACAGGTTCCAGCCGCGCTCGATCAGTTCGCGCCCCTTTTCGGCGCTGTCGAGCTGGGTGAACTCCTGGATGTCGGCGCCGGCGATGAAACCTGCGCTCTTTCCGGAACGGAAGATCAGCGCCTTCGGCGGCTGGCGGTCGAGTTCGTCGAGCACCCGGCCGAGTTCGTCCATGACCGCCCGCGACAGCGAGTTGGTGGATTCTCCGGCCTTGTCGAGAGTGGCCCAGGTGATGCCTTCGGCGTCGACATCGAGACGCCAGTGTTGCAAGTTTGGATTAGACATTGGTCATGCTCCGGCTTCGACCAGCATTGCCCCGCCGAGGCCACCGCCGATGCAGATGGCGGCGATGCCACGCTGCGCCTGCCTCGCGCGCAGGACATGCAGCAGATGGAGAACGATGCGGGCGCCCGAGGCGCCGACCGGGTGGCCGATCGCCACGGCGCCGCCATCGACGTTCAGTTTGTTTTCATCGAGCACGCCGAGGGCGCCCGCCAGGCCGAGCTGCTCGCGGCAGTAGTCGTCCGACTTCCAGGCCGCGATGCAGCCCAGGACCTGCGCCGCAAAGGCCTCGTTGATTTCCCAGGCATCGAGATCGTTGAGACCGAGGCCGTGGCGTTGCAGGATCGGCGTCGCGGCATGCACCGGGCCAAGACCCATCTGCGCCGGATCGAGGCCGGCCCACGCGCTGTCCACGATGCGCCCGAGGGGCTTCAGGTTCCATTTCCGGACCGCCTCTTCCGAGGCCAGGATCAGCAACGCCGCGCCATCGGTGATCTGCGAGCTGTTGGCGGCGGTGATGTTGCCGTACTTCTTGTCGAAGAAAGGCTTCAGCTTGGCCATGCCGGCCAGGCTGGCATCGGGGCGCACGCCGTCGTCCTCCGCGTAGACATTGCCCTTGTCGTCGATCACCGGGACGATCTCGCCGAAGTGTCCGGCACTGCGGCCGGCCACGGCGCGCAGATGGCTGCGCACGGCGAACTCGTCCATGCGCTGCCGATCGATGCCGAACTTCCATGCCAGATTTTCCGCCGTCTGGCCCATCAGCAGCCCGACGACCGGATCGGTCAGTCCCTTCATCAGCCCGATGACGGGACTCAACAGCGCCCCCGGGCGCAGCCTGGTGAAGTGTCCTGCCTTCTGGCCAGCCGATTTCATCGCCATCATGCCGGCGAACCAGCGCACCATTGCCTCGGAATACAGCAGCGGGGCGTGCGAAAGCGCATCGACGCCTCCGGCCAGCACCAGGTGGGAGCGTCCGCACTGGATGTTGGCAATCGCCGAATCGAGCGCCTGCATGCCGCTGGCGCAGTTGCGCATCACCGTCCACCCGGGCACCTTGTTCCCGCAACCGAGACGCAGCGCGACCATGCGCCCGATGTTGGTTTCGTCGGGCGACGGCGCCGCGCAACCGAGGATGACCTCGTCGAGGTTTTCCGGCGCGAACGGCTGCCGCAGCAGCAGGCTGCGCCCGGCCTGGGTCGCCAGATCGGATGCGGCGAACGGTCCTGGGCCGCTGCGCGCCTTGAGGAACGGCGTCCGCGCGCCGTCCACCACATAGATCGTCTTCATCAGGCCGCCTTGCGCTCCAGCGTCGGCTTGTTGGCCGTGACCACGTTGAAGTCGAACGGGAAGTCATCGACATGCACGACGATGTCACGCAGCACGTTGCGCCGCTTCATCTTCTCGAACTCGGCGGCCGTGATGACGCCGCATTCGACGGCGGCGACGGCAATGTCGCGGACATTGGCCAGCGGGTTGTTGGCGAAGCGTCCGGCCTTCTCGGCTTCGCGGATCTTGGCCTCGATCGCCTCGGCCTCGATCGTCGCCACCAGCGCCAGTTCGATGGCGCCGACCGGTTCGCTCTCGGTCATCGGCAGGAAGCACTCGGCGGTCAGACGGTCGCGTGCTTCCGAGGGCTCGATCAGCAGCTTGGCAACCTTGTGGCCGAGGTCGTCGGAGGGTACGACATACGGATGACCCCACGGGAAGATGCTGCGGTGCAGGAAGGCGCCGATGAAGCGGTTCGGGAAATTGGCGATGACGCCGTCGAAGGCTTCCTGCGCCTTGTACATCGCATCCCACACCGCCCAGTTCAGCAGCGGCAGATCGGCGGCCTGACGGCCGTCGGCCTCAAAGCGCTTGAGCGTGCACGAGATCAGGTACATCTGGGCCAGGATGTCGCCGAGACGCGCTGAAAGTTTTTCACGGCGCTTGACGCTGCCGCCCAGCACCAGCAGGGAGATGTCCGCCAGGAAGGCAAAGGCGGCGGAGAAACGGGTCATCTGCTGGTAGTAGCGGCGGACTTCCGGCGCCACGTCGACATTGACGCCGACGAAGTGCGAGCCGGTCATGCCGAGCCACAGGGCGCGGAAGCCGTTCTTGATCGTATAGCCGATATGTCCCCACAGCGCCTTGTCGAAATCGACCAGACCCTGCCGCGCATCCGCGTTGTGCGCGGCGTGCATTTCGGGCAGCAGGTAGGGATGGCAGCGGATCGCTCCCTGACCGAAGATGATTAGCGAGCGGGTGAGAATGTTGGCACCCTCGACCGTGATGGCGATCGGCACCTGCTGGTAGGCGCGGCCGAGGAAATTGGACGGGCCAAGGCAGATGCCCTTGCCGCCGACCACATCCATGCCGTCGTTGGCCACCTGGCGGGCGCGCTCGGTGACGTGATACTTGGCGATCGCCGAGACGACCGAGGGCTTCTCGCCGAGATCGACGGCACCGGCAGTCATCGTACGCGTTGCATTCGTCATGTAGGTGAAGGCGCCGATGCGGGTCAGCGCCTCCTCGACACCCTCGAACCTGCCGACGGCCATCTTGAACTGGCTGCGCACGCGGGCGTAGCCGCCGACGGAACGCGCAATCATCTGCGCCATGCCGGCGTTCGACGACGGCAGCGAGATCGAGCGCCCGGCCGCCAGACACTCCATCAGCATGCGCCAGCCCTGGCCGGCCATTTTCGGACCGCCGATGATGAAGTCGAGCGGCATGAAGACGTCCTTGCCGCGCGTCGGGCCGTTCATGAACATGGCGTTGAGCGGGAAGTGGCGACGGCCGGTATCGACGCCCGGGTGATCGTAGGGAACCAGCGCGCAGGTGATGCCGACGTGCTTCTTGTTGCCGAGCAGGCCGTCCGGATCATAGAGGTGGAAGGCCAGGCCGAACACGGTGCACACCGGGGCCAGCGTGATGTAGCGCTTGTCCCAGGAAACGCGCATGCCGAGCACTTCCTTGCCCTGCCACATGCCCTTGCAGACGACACCGCTGTCGGGGATCGAGGCGGCATCGGAACCGGCCCACGGGCTGGTCAGCGCGAAGGCCGGTACCTCGATGCCCTTGGCCAGACGCGGCAGGTAATGGTTCTTCTGTTCCTCGGTGCCGTAGTGCAGCAGCAGTTCGGCCGGACCGAGCGAGTTCGGCACCATGACCGAGACCGACAGCGCGGAGGAGCGTGTCGACAGCTTGGTCACCACCTGCGAATGGGCGTAAGCGGAGAATTCCAGGCCGCCGTACTTCTTCGGGATGATCATGCCGAGGAAGCCCTTGTCCTTGATGTAGCGCCAGGCTTCGTTGGGCAGGTCGTACAGTTCGTGGGTCACCTTCCAGTCATCGACCAGACGGCAGGCCTCCTCGACCTCGTTGTCCATGAACGCTTGCTCGGCAACGGTCAGCGCCGGCTTCGGATAGGCGTGAAGTTTCTTCCAGTCGGGCTTGCCGCGGAACAACTCGCCTTCCCACCAGACGGTGCCGGCTTCCAGCGCATCGCGCTCGGTTTCCGACATCTGCGGCAGAACCTTGCGATAGGTCGCGAAGAGCGGACGACTGATCACGCCACGTCGCAGCGGACGAACCAGGATCAGGGCGGCCACGACGGCAAGCGCCAACGCACCGAGCAGAGGAATGATCGAATATGACATGCTGTTGCCTCCTATGAAACTGAAAAGTTTTTATGCTGCCCGCGAATCCGCCGCACCCGCCGCCTTGAATTGAGGCAGCGGAGCGCGCAGACCGCCGAGCAGGAACGACATCAACCGGGGAACCAGGCGATCATTGCGGTCGACCGTGTCCGCTTCCTCGATTTTCCAATCGGCGACCAGGCGCAGCGCGTCGGTGCCGGCAATTGCGTAAGACGTTGCGCCAAGCATGAAGTGGAAACGCCAGACGATTTCCGCCCGCGGCACATCCGGCAATGCCCTGAACAGGGCCTGCTGGTAGCGCTCCATGACTCCGGCGTACTCGTCTGCCAGGAAGGTCCGGATGAATTCCGATGGCTCGGTGTGCGTGCGCCCGAGGAGGCGCAGGAAGACGATTCCGCCGCGCTGATCGTCGTCGGCCAGACGCAGCAGCGTCCCGAAAAAGCCGTCGACAATCTGCGACGGCTTCAGCGACTTGCCCGCCGCCGTCCGCTCCATCTCGTCGAGAACGCGCAGGCGTTCCTCGTTGAGCCAGTCAAGGCGGCGCCGAAACACCTCCTGCATCAGCGATTCCTTCGATCCGAAGTGATAGTTGACGGCAGCCAGATTGACCGCCGCGTCACCGGTAATCTGGCGCATCGAAGTCCCTTCATAGCCATGCGCCATGAACAGGCGCTCGGCCGCATCGAGGATGCGCTCACGGGTATCAATATTGCGGACTTCTGCCATCGGGACGATCTTCTCCGGGGACATATAATTCATACGTTCGTTTTAATCATAGGCGAAATTGTGCCCGAGTGCAAGGCGAAATTTTGGGGGAATCCACCCATTCCTCGGCTGCGACGCTTCGGGAGGCTGCCCGCCGCGTCATTGACGCTCCCCGCCATGTCAGCGATACTCGCCGGCGCAAATAAAACGTAAATGCCGTGCGACCGGGCCCCTCGCCCTGGTGCGAGGGGCGACGACAATGAATCGTGGAGGTGAATGCATGGAATCGCTGCAAATCTGGGTCAATCTCGGCCTGATCCTGCTCTTCGTGGCTGGCAACGCCTTTTTCGTCGGTTCCGAGATCGCGATCTCTTCGGCGCGGCGCAGCAAGATCAAGCAGATGGCCGACATGGGCAACAAGTCGGCGAAGACCGTCGAGATGCTGCACAACGAACCGGAGCGCTTCTATTCGGTCACCCAGGTCGGCATCACGCTGGTCTCGCTCGGCCTCGGCGCTTTCGGCATGGAGACGATCAGCAACCTGACCGACTCCTCCTTCGTCACCTTCTTCGGCTTCTTCGGCGACAGTCACGCAATCCAGACGGCAGCGCATACCGCCTCCTACGCCTTCGCCTTCGTCGTCATCTCCTTCCTTCACGTCGTCGCCGGGGAACTGGCGCCCAAGGTCCTCGCCTTCCACAAGGCGGAAGCAATCAGCATGACCGTCGGCTGGGCGATCAACCTGATGTATATCGTCCTCAAGCCTCTGATCTTCGTCATGAAACTCTCCTCCAACGCACTGCTCTGGCTATTCGGGCAACGCGATCTGGCGCATGGTGCCGAGAGCCATTTCACGATGTCGGTCGAGGAAATCCGGATGGTCCTCTCGGCCAGCGAAAAAGAGGGGGTCCTCGCCCCCGAGGAGACGCAAATGATTCGCGGCGTCTTCAACCTCGACGAGCACAACGTGTACGAGGCGATGGTGCCGCGCACCGAGATCCTGGCGCTGTCGAAGGATGCACCGCTATCCGATGCACTGCGCCTGTTTCGCGACATGCCGCACGCCCGTTTCCCGGTTTATGACCAGACTATCGACCGGATCGTCGGCATCGTTTCGATCAAGGAACTGCTCACGGTCATGGCTGAACACACCTGCACAATGCTGGACGAAGTCAGCCGGCAAGCGGTTGGCGACTTCGCCAAGGAACCGCTGGTCGTTCCGCACACCAAGACCCTCAGTGAAATGCTGAAAGCCTTCAAGCAGGGACGGCAGCAGATTGCGATCGTCATCGACGAATATGGCGGCACCGAGGGACTGATCTCGCTCGAAGACATACTTGAGGAAATTGTCGGCGAATACGACGACGAGTTCACGCAATCGGCCGCGCGCCGCGTAAAGAAGCTGGAAGGCAGCCAGTACGAGATCGACGCGTCGATGCGGGTCAGCGACCTGGAGCCGATCATCCATTATCCATTCCCCGAGGATGCCGACTACACGACTCTCGCCGGACTGATCTACAAGGTCCTCGGGCATGTCCCGCAGGTCGGCGAAACGGCCGAAATCCATTCGGCAAGGCTCGTCGTGCTGGAAATGGACCATCACCGGATTACCAAGGTGCGCTTCGAGGACATCGCGCTCGACGAAGATGGTGTGGTGATCCTGTCGGACTCGCAATCGGCGGCGGACCCGACTTGAAATCAAGTTGACTAGAAAAGCATGGCCCCGCACTGAAGAGAATCACGGTCGGCGCGCCGGAATCGCCCTGAGAAATGCTTACCGCTCTACCCTGACCCGCGCCAAAACCTGAATCTTTATGTTATAAGGCTCGCTCATTCAAGGGAGCGCGCTGTGTGGTTGCCCCGATCGAGGGATCGCCACAGTAAGGGAGACTGACCATGTTCATTGATACCGATGTCAAATCGTCCAAGCCCGACGACGACGACAACTCGAAAGACAAACTGCTGATCGACACCATCGGTCGCCTCCATGATTACAGCGCTCACCGCTCGTTGAAGAGAATGCTGGCCAAGATCGCTCCCGACGACCTGGCCCGCATTCTCGAAGCACTGTCAAAGAGCCATTCGGCCGGGGTTTTCTGCGACATCCAGGAAAAGGAAGTCGCGGCCGAGGTGCTCAAGCTGGTTTCGCCGGAACTGCGCGAGCACCTGCTGACCGAATTGCCCCCGGCACTGCTCTCGGAGCTGGTGCTGTACCTGACCCCCGAGGACCTGACCGACCTGCTCGGCCACCTCGACGAGGTGCAGCGCGACCGGCTCCTGTCGATTCTTCCCAAGGATGACCAGGAGGACGTCGAAAGCCTGCTGCGTCACGCTCCTGATACGGCCGGCGGCATCATGACGACGGATGTCTTCTCGCTGCCGCTTGACACCCCGGTCGAAGAAGCGATCCAGGCGATCCGCAGCCGCGAGGAACAGGATACCGTCTTCTACCTCTACGTCACCGGCCTGGGCGGTCGCCTGGAAGGGGTCATTTCGCTGCGCCAGTTGCTGCTCGCCCCGACCGATGCGCGCCTTCAGGATCTGATGAATTCGCAGGCGATCAAGGTGACGACCGACACCAAGCAGGAAGCGGTTGCCCGTCTGGTGGACAAACACAACCTGCTGGCCTTGCCGGTGGTCGATCAAGATGGCGTCCTGGTCGGCGCGGTCACGGTCGACAACGTCCTCGATGTCATCCAGAGCGAAACCACCAAGGAAATGCTCCGCATGGCCGGCACGAGCGAGTCGGAAATCCTGACTCAATCGCCGTTCAAGATTGCTCGCATTCGCATCCCCTGGTTGCTTGCGGCGTTCGGTGGCGGGCTGGCGGCGACTGGCGTGATCGAGCACTTCGAGGGCATTCTGGCCCGGGTGCTCGCCCTGAGCGCCTTCCTGCCGGTCATCATGGGCATGGCCGGCAACGTCGGCGTCCAATCGGCGACAGTCGCGGTGCGCGGTCTGGCCACCGGAGCCATCGATCTGCACCACACCGGACGTTTCCTCTTCAAGGAGCTGCGTGTCGGCTTGATCCTTGGCGCCTCATACGGAATCTGCCTCGCCCTGTTCGGCTATTTTGTCCATCACAGCTTTCAACTGGGACAGGTCGTCGGCCTGACGATCTTCGGCAACATGACCGGCGCCGCCCTCCTCGCCGTGCTGCTGCCGATGATATTTCACCGGCTCAAGATCGACCCGGCGGTCGCCACAGGCCCGCTTGTGACAACCGCGATCGACGTCCTCGGCGTCTTGAATTATTTTGCCATCGCCACCCTCATCTATGGCCTCAACTGAGCATCGCTGCGGCGAAACGATGGGCCTCCGGCTCAGCAACTGTAAGTGGCGCTCACAATTCGGGAGACAGGCATGAAGAGGCTTTTCTTGACGCTGGTCACCCTTTTCCTGGCAACCTTCGCCGGCCTCGGGCTGGCGCAGGTGGTACCGGGACAAGGGGATCTGACCGTGAAACTCATTGTGGCGGATTTCGCCCCTGAAGACGGTAGCAGCTACAACCCGAAATGGGCGGGCCCGCCGCGCAAGCCGTGGGCGGAAGCCGACCAGAAGTTTTACACGCTGACGGCAAAGCTGTCGGCACCGGCCCCGGAGGATTTCTCCGTTGCTTTCCTGCTCCGGGAGAACAAGACTTGGGATCAGGATCCGGTCATGGCGTCGGTGATCGTCAATTTCGTCAAGGGTGACATGTTGGCCCAGGGCAAGTTCTGGCTGGTGTGCACTAGGGATGGGCGCATCCAGGGCAACCTCGGGCGCGAATTCGACGGCTACGGGAACCTCTACGCAAAGGCAAATGCCCTGGTGACCGATCCCGTCCTCGACGGCTGGAAATTCGTCATTGCAGCACCGACGGCACCGCACTCCGTGCAGTGCAAGTGAAGCCGATCACGACCGGGGAATCAACCGCCGCGTCCGCAAGAACCGACAACCGGTTGTACCGTCTCAGGCAAGACCGCTTCTAGGCCACTCTTCCGTAGCGCCTGTAGAATTCGCCGAAACGGTAGCGGGAGAGAAGTAATCGTGCGGGTCACCCTGGTCCACCCTGCGGGCTTCAATTTCGTCCCTGGCCAGCCCGATTTCTCGGTTCTCGCCAACCGGATGCCGCCGATCGGCATCATGCAACTGGCGTCCTGGCTCGAAAAGTTCGGTCACCGCGTGCAATTGTATGACTGCCTCGGCCCTCATGCGCCACCGACCATCGCCGAGAATGCCGAAATCGTGCTGGCCGGAGACCCGGAAATGGTCGGCTTTTCGGCGACGACTTCGGGTTTCATGGACGCCTTCGAGATCGCTGCCTACATCCGCGAGCGCCGGCCCGGGATCAGGATCGCTTTCGGCAATGTCCATGTTTCGTCGCTCGGCGCGCCCATCCTCGAACATTTTCCGGAAATCGATTACCTGATCATCGGCGAAGGCGAAGGTGCGATGCTCGATCTGGCCGATGGCAAGCCGCTCGGGGAAATCGGCAACCTGATCTACCGTGATGAAAGCGGCAAGATCCGCGTCAATCCGCGCCGCGACCGCATCCTCGATCTCGACGAACTGCCCTTCCCAGCCTACGAAAAGCTGGCCGGTTTCCCGCACGCCTACCACCTGCCGCTGTTCGCCTACGAAAGGCGTTACGGCGCGACGATGATCACTTCGCGCGGCTGCCCCTACACCTGCTCGTTCTGCGACCGTACGGTGTTCGAGCGCCTGTACAAAACCAATTCGGCGCAATACACCTACGACCACATGAAGTATCTGCGGGACCGGTTCGGGGTCCGTCACATCAACATGTACGACGACCTGTTCACCGCCAAGCGGCAGCGGGTCATGGACTTGTGCGAGCTGCTGATTGAGAAGCCGCTCGGCATCCAGTGGAATTGCGCGATCCGCACCGGCCACACCTCGGACGAAATGCTCGCCAGGCTGAAGCAGGCCGGCGTACTGATGGTTTCGATGGGCATCGAATCGGCCGACCACGGCATGATGGAGCGCCACAAGGCGGGCGTCACCCTCGCCGCGGTGCGTGACACGGTGCGCCAGATCCACGCCGCCGGCATGCGCGCCAAGGGCCTGTTCATCTTCGGCATGCCCGGCGAAACGCCGGAAACGGTCAAGGTCACCAGCGATTTCATCCTGTCGCTCGATCTCGACGAAATGAACATGACCAAGTTCAGCCCGCTGCATGGCGCGCCGATCTGGGACGAATGCGTCTCTGGGGTATCCGGCGAGATGATCGAGGACTGGCGCCTGATGAACTGCCTGAATTTCGTCTTCCTGCCGCACGGCTTCAAGTCGCGCGAGGAGATGGACGCGCTCTACAACTGGCACGTCCGGCGCTTCTACGACAGCAAGGGCTACCGCCGCCGCTTCGCCAAACGGCTGTGGGCGCATCGCTGGAGCCTGTGGCATGTCGTCAGGCATCTGCCGGAAACCATCGCCGCTGCCTGCTATTTCAGCGCCAACAAGGAACAACTGGAGCGGGCCAAGCGGGAATTCAAACTGCATCCGCGTCAGCCGGTAGGGCTGAAACCCTTCCTGAGCCCGGAACTGCAGGTGGACAATATCGTCGCCATGTCGCCGGTCCGCCTCTCAAGGCGGGACGTGATGAAAGCGATCGTTCCGCGGGTCGAGGCAGGCAGCGCCTGTTGTCCGCCGCCGGCATTGCAGTCGGCGGTATAATTTCGACCCCTGTTTGTTGTCCTTGGTCCGGAAACAAGGCAGGCACATCGATGGCCACCCTGAATCCGCGGACTGGATGACCCATAGAGGCAGATCGTTTCTGGCCGCCCCACTGGAAGCCGAAAGAATGGAACAGCAAGCGCAGAAGATCGACCATCACCAATGCGACGTTCTGGTCATCGGCGGCGGCCCCGCCGGGACGACGGTCGCGCCGATGCTGGCGGAAAAGGGCTACCGGGTCGTGCTGCTCGAAAAGGCGCGCCACCCGCGCTTCCACATCGGCGAATCGCTGCTGCCGGCCAACCTGCCGCTGTTCGAGCGCATGGGCATCGCCGCGGAAGTGAAGGCGATCGGCATGGTCAAGCCGGGCGCCGAGTTCGTCTCGCCGCACCACGACATGCCGCAGGTCTTCAACTTCGCCGACGCGTGGGACAAATCGATGCCCACCGCCTACCAGGTCAGGCGCGCCGAGTTCGACGAGATCCTGATCCGCAACGCTGCCCGGAAGGGCGTCGAGGTGCATGAAGGCTGCAAGGCGAAGGCCGTCGATTTCCTGCCCGACGACACGGCGACCGTCCGCGCGGTCCACGACGACGGCCGCGAGTCCGAATGGCACGCCCGCTTCGTCGTCGATGCCTCGGGCCGCGACACCTTCCTCGCCAACCGTTTCCAGATCAAGCACCGCAATCCCAGGCACAACAGTTCGGCGGTGTACGGCCATTTCGCCGACGCCAGGCGGCACGACGGCGAGGCCGAGGGGAACATCACGATCTTCTGGTTCGACCACGGCTGGTTCTGGTTCATCCCGATGATGAACGACGCGACCAGCATCGGCATGGTGACCTGGCCGTACTACATGAAGACCAAGGGCGAGCGCAGCCTCGAGCAGTTCCTGATGGACGGCATCGCCATGTGCCCGGCGCTCGCCATGCGCCTGAAGGAGGCAAGGCTGGTCACCGGGGTCGAGGCGACCGGCAACTTCTCCTACGTTTCCGAGCGCAACCACGGCAAGAACTACGTGATGCTCGGCGACGCCTATGCCTTCATCGACCCGGTGTTTTCGTCGGGCGTGCTGCTGGCGATGAACAGCGGCGTCATCGCCGCCGAGGCGATCGACACCTGCCTGCGCCGGCCGGCCGAGGCCGCCGCCGCGCTCAGGCGATTCGACCGGCTGATGCGGCACGGGCCGAAGGAATTCTCGTGGTTCATCTACCGCGTGACCAACCCGATCATGCGCGATTTCTTCATGTATCCGAAGAACATCTTCCGCGTCAAGGAAGCCCTGCTTTCGGTGCTGGCCGGCGACATCTTCGGCACGACGCCGATCTGGCGCTCGATCGGTATCTTCAAGGTGCTCTACTACATCGCCAACATCTTCCAGCCCAGGCGCGCCTTCCTCGGCTGGAAGCGGCGGCGCTTCAACATCCGCAAGGTCGACGAAGCCGTTCTCTACAACGCCTAGTGACGCTGCAACTCGTCTCCTCACGGGCCGCGCCCGCCCCTGAAACCGGCGGCGAACTCGGCGGCGCCCTGCTCGGTGCCGGCGCCGGCGCGATGCGTCCGGACTGGCCGGTGCAGCGCATTTCCGCACCGTTGCCCGGGTCGACCGCAACCGTCGTCGCGGAAACCTGGCGGGCGGCGACCGCGCTCGCCACCGGCAGCAGCGAGGGGATTGCCTGGCGGCGGGCGGGCAACCTGCTCTACGGCGTGCTCGACCTCGACGAGGCGGCATTCGCCGGCGATGCGACCCGCCCGCCGCTACAGGCGGCCAGCGCCGAAGCCTACCGGCGCATCTTCCGCCTGCTCGACGCGCAGGGCCTGCCGCACCTGTGGCGCGTGTGGAACTATCTCGCCGACATCAACGCCGTCACGCACGGACTGGAGCGCTATCGCCAGTTCAACATCGGCCGCCAGGACGCCTTTCTCGACAGCCACCGCGGCGCCACCGGCAACGTACCCGCCGCCTGTGCCATCGGTCTCGCCGGCGGGCCGCTGTCGATCGCCTTCCTGGCCGGAGTGACGCCGGCACTGGCGGTGGAGAACCCCCGCCAGGTCAGCGCCTACCTCTACCCGGTCGACTACGGCCCGCGCAGCCCGACGTTTTCGCGCGCCGCACTCGCCCAGCTGCCGGGGCAGGAAATCCTTTTCGTTTCCGGCACCGCCAGCATCGCCGGCCATCGCACGGTGCATGCCGGCGACGCCGCCGCGCAATGCCGCGAGACGGTCGCCAACATTGCCGCCGTCGTCGCCGCGGCCAGCCGTGTGAACCGCTCGACGCCGTTTGTTCCGGGTAACCTGGCGTTCCGCGTCTACCTGCGCCATGCCGCCGACTTCCCGGCGATTCGCGCGACACTAGCAGATCTGCTGGGCGCGGCCGCTGACATCGTCTACGTGCAGGCCGACATCTGCCGCGCCGACCTGCTGCTCGAAATCGAGGCCTACGCCTCGCACAACCTGGGGAACTGCTGATGAATCCGCTGCAAACCTTTTTTCCCGCCGCGGCGCTGGTGCTGGCTGCGACGGCCGCGCAGGCGGGCGAGGAAAAGCCGCTGTGGGAAGTCGGCATCGGCGCCGGCGCCTTCACCTTTCCGGCCTACCGCGGTTCCGACAGGAACAGCAACTGGTTGCTGCCGGTGCCCTACTTCACCTACCACGGCGACTTCTTCAAGGCCGACCGCCATGGCATCCGCGGCAGCTTCCTCGACACCGACCGAATCGACTTCACGGTCAGCGCCTTCCTGTCGCCGCCCAGCAGCAGCGACAACATCCCGGCCCGCGCCGGGATGCCCGACCTCAAGGCGACGTTCGAGATCGGCCCGCAGGTGGACGTCACGCTCTGGCGTTCGGAGAACCGCGCCCGCTTCGTCAAGCTGCGCCTGCCGCTGCGCGCCGCCTTCACCGTCGAGGGGCCGCCGCAGGACGTCGGCTGGGTCTTCCATCCCAACCTCAACCTGGACATCACCGACCTGCCCGGACTGCCCGGCTGGAACCTCGGCCTGGTCGCCGGCCCGATCTTCGGCAACCAGCGCCAGAACGCCTACTACTACAGCGTGGCGCCGCAGTACGCGACGCCGGCGCGGCCGGCCTACGAGGCGGCTTCCGGCTATACCGGCAGCCAGTTCCTGGTCGGCGTCTCGCGGCGCTTCCAGAAATTCTGGGTGGGCGGCTTCGCCAGCTACGACAACCTGAGCGGCGCCGCCATCGCCGACAGCCCGCTGGTGATGGAAAAGAACAATTTCGCGGCGGGCATCGCCGTTTCGTGGATCTTCGGCGAGTCGTCGACGCGTGTCATGGTCGATGACTGAGCGCGGCCGCGCGCAGAACCTGCTGTGGGGTGCCTACGAGACCGTCGCCATGGCGCTCGGCCTCGGCACCCTGGCACTGCTTTGCCTGTCCTGGCTGCCCTTTGCGCTCGTCCTCAATCCGCTGCTGCCGCGGCGGATCGGACAGCCGTTCGGGCGCCGGGCGATCATGCGCGGATTCCGCGCCTACCTTGGCTTCCTCGGCCTCGTCTGCGCCTGCCGCTTCGACCTGTCCGCCCTCGACCGCCTGCGCGACGAGGGCCCGCTGATCCTCGTCGCCAACCATCCCTCGCTGCTCGACGCGGTGATGATCGTCTCGCGCCTGCCCAACGCCGTCTGCGTGATGAAGGCGACGCTGCTCGACAACATCCTGTTCGGCGCCGCCGCGCGCTTCGCCCGCTACATCCGCAACGACGCGCCGCTCGACATGATTCTCGACGCACGCGAGGAACTGCGCCGCGGCGCCCAGCTCGTGATCTTCCCGGAAGGCACGCGCACGCGCGATTTCCCGCTCAATCCCTGCCAGCCGACCGCCGGCCTGATCGCGCGCAGCAGCGGCGTGCCGGTACAGGTGCTGCTGATCGAGTTCACCTCGCCCTATCTCGGCAAGGACTGGCCCCTGTTCCGTCGCCCTGAATTGCCGCTCGGCTGCCGCATCCGCCTCGGCGAGCGCCTGGCGCCGCCGAAGGACGTGGCGGCCTTCACCAGCGGGCTCGAACGTCATTTCCGCAGGGAATTGGCCAAAATCCTGGCGGCGACCGCAGCCGTTGCCCGCTGATTCGCCGTGATGCCCGCCTCGCCGACTCACCTCGTCCTCATCCCCAGCTACAACCCCGGTCCCGGCGTGCTGGCTACCGTGCGCGCCGCGCGCGCGCGGTGGAACCCGGTCTGGGTGGTCGTCGACGGCAGCAGCGACGGCAGCGCCGAGCAACTGCAGGCGCTGGCGGCGACCGACGACGGCCTCGAGGTCATCGTCCTGCCCGAAAACCGCGGCAAGGGGGCGGCGGTGCTCGAAGGCATCACGCAGGCCGCCGCGCTCGGCTACACCCACGCGCTGACCATGGATTCCGACGGCCAGCACCCGGCCGACCTGATCTCTGCCTTCATGGCCGCCTCGCAGGCCGACCCGGCGGTGATGGTGCTCGGCAAGCCGGTGTTCGGGCCGGAGGCGCCGGCGTTGCGCGTCAACGGGCGCAAGGTGTCGAACGGCTGGGCCAACCTCGAAACGCTGTGGATGGGCATCGGCGACTCGCTCTACGGGTTCCGCGTCTACCCGATCGCGCCGCTGCTGAAAATCATGCGCGGCAACCGCTTCATGCGCCGCTTCGACTTCGATCCCGAGGCCGTCGTCCGCCTGTGCTGGGCCGGCGTGCGGCCGGTCAACCTCGACGCCCCGGTGCGCTACCTTTCCGCCGCGGAAGGCGGCGTCTCCCACTTCAAGTACCTGCGCGACAACGCGCTGCTGACGTGGATGCACACGCGGCTGTTCATCGGCTTCGTGCTGCGCCTGCCGCTCCTGCTCGTCCGCTACCTGGTGCGCTGACCATGAACACGACCGAAGTCTTCCTGATCGCGATGGCGATCATCTTCACCGCGCCCTGGCTGATCTGGCGTCTCGGGCGTACCGACTACTACGCCCCGCTCGTCGTCGTCCAGATCATCGCCGGCATCCTGCTCGGGCCGGGCATCCTCGGCAAGGCCTTTCCCGACTACTATGCCTTCGTGTTCACGCCGACCGTCATCCAGTCGCTGAACGGCATCGCCTGGTGGGCGGTGATGCTCTTCGTGATGATCGCCGGCATCGAGCTCGACCTCCGGAAGGCTTGGGCGCACCGGCGCGAGAGCGGCATCACCGCCGGCCTGGCGCTCGGCGTGCCGCTGCTCTTCGGCAGCTTCGCGGCGGCGGCGATGCTCGGTTTCGACGGGTGGACGGGACCCAGGGCGCAGACCTGGCAGTTCGTCCTCGGCGTCGGCATGGCCTGCGCGGTGACCGCGCTGCCGATCCTGATCCTGCTCATGGAAAAGCTGGATATCCTGCGCCAGCCCATCGGCCAGCGCATCCTGCGCTACGCCAGCCTCGACGACATCGCCATCTGGGGCGTACTGGCGCTGATCCTGATGGATTGGGAACGCATCGGCCGCCAAGCCGCCTTCCTCGTCGCCTTCGCTGTCGCCGCCTGGCTGTTCCACCGCCTGATGGTGCGCCTGGCAGAACGCGACCGCTGGTACGTCGCGCTGGTCTGGCTGGCCGTCGTCGCCTTCGGTGCCGACTGGGCCGGGCTGCACTTCATGGTCGGTGCCTTCCTCGCCGGGGCGGTCATGGAAGCCGACTGGTTCGACCAGGAGAAAATGGACCTCCTGCGCCACCACGTGCTGCTGGTGATGATGCCTGTCTTCTTCCTCAGCACCGGACTGCGCACCAACTGGGACGTCGGCGGTGCCGCGGTCTTCGTCGCCGCCGCGCTGCTCCTCGTTGCCGCCGTCGCCGGCAAGCTGCTCGGGGTGCGCCTCGCCGGCCGCATCCTGAACTGGGCGCCCGGCGACGCCGGCATCATCGGCTGGCTGCTGCAGACCAAGGCGCTGATCATGATCATCTTCGCCAACATCCTGCTCGACAAACAGATCATTACCAGCGAAGCGTTCACCGCATTGCTGCTAATGGCAATCGCCAGCACCATGCTCACCGTGCCGATGGTGGCGCCCAAACTGGCGCGGATGAAGGAAATCCTGCAGCGAGCCTCGTGAAAAGGCACCCGAACCCGACAAGATCCCGGTTCGGGCCTGAATTGCCTGCCGCAGCCTACTTGGCGATATCGAGCAACTCGACTTCGAAAATCAGCGTCGACCCCGGCGGAATCCCCGGAACGTTCTGGTTGCCATAGGCCAGGTTGGGCGGGCAGACGAGTTTGGCCTTGCCACCGACCTTGATCTTCTGCACCCCTTCGGTCCAGCACGGAATCATACGTGACAGCGGAAAGGTCGCCGGCTGGCCGAGCGCATCCACGCCGACGGCCACGACATCTACGTCGCCCTTCGACCACCTCGGCGTCTACGCCTGCCGCATCCTCGTCCCTGGCATGTCGGAGATCTACCCGATCGACGAACTGGAGTGGGAAAACAACAGCAACGGCGCCGCCATCCGCCCGGCCATCCTCAACCTGGCCGAACTCGACGACGACCAGTACGGCCAACTGCTCGACACCCTGAACGAACTCAACCTCGCCGACGCACGCCCGGTCGCCACGCTGATCGGCCTCGCGCCGGATGCCGGAACGCTGTGGGACGACCTGCGCATCGGCGAACTGAAGACCCTGCTCGCCCTGGCCGTCGGCGACGTCGAGGCGACCCGCGAAGGCTGCGAATGGATACGCCAGTTCGAACAACTCGACGCCGGCCGCCGCCGCGTTTACCAGTGCATCGCCACGCTGCTCGAAATGGACGACCCGAACGTTTACGAAGCGGCGCTGGTCGCCCTCTACGGCGACGACACGCTGGACATGGCGACCGACCTGATCGACGGCGAAGTACGCTTCTTCGGGCTGGCGTCGCCGGGCCTGGACCTCGACGGCTGCGACCTGCACCGGCGCCTGCTCGCGGAATATGCCAAAACCCGGCCGGTTGCGGTCGACGCCTGAAAAAGGGCAAATTTCACCGACCGGCCCGCCAAACTCAAGCCGCCAGCATCGCACGACGCGGCGCGCCGGCCAGCGCATCGGCAGGGCTCACCACGCCCCGGCCACCGCGATTCATCACATGCGTGTAGATCATTGTGGTCTCCACGCTCACATGGCCCAGCAACTCCTGCACGGTCCGAATGTCATAGCCAGCCTGCAACAAATGCGTCGCGAAGGAATGACGCAAGGTATGCGTCGACGCGTGCTTGGCAATTCCCGCCTCCTGCAAACCGCGCTTGATCGCCCGCTGCAATGCCTGTTCGTGCGCATGATGCCGCCGCTCGACCCCGCTACGCGGATCGGTCGACAAATCACGCGCCGGAAAAAACCAGAACCATCCCCATTCGTTCGGCGCATGCGGGTACTTGCGCGCCAGGGCATCCGGTAGCTGCACCCCGTCCCACCCCAAATCACGATCTCCTTGCCAGAGGCCGCGAACGCGATGCAGATGCTCCCTCAATACAGGAACCAGCGAACGTGGCAGCACGGTGACCCGATCCTTCGCCCCTTTGCCATCGCGAATCAGGATTTCACCGAGATCGAAATCAACATCCTTGACCCGCAAACGCAGGCACTCCATCAAGCGCATGCCGGTGCCGTACAACAATCTGGCCATCAAGGCGTGAGTTCCCGACATGACAAGAAAAAGCGCCTCCACCTCGGCCAGCGAAAGCACCGTCGGCAAGCGTTTCGGCTTGGTCGGGCGGCTCAAGTTGTCCAGCCACGGCAACTCCAGTTTAAGCACCTCACGATACAAAAAAAGCAGCGCCGACAACGCCTGTTGATGCGTGGAAACCGCCACATCCAGATCGGAGGTCAAATGCCCCAGAAATGCCCGAACCTCATCCGCCCCCATCCCACGAGGATGGCGCCGGCCATGAAAATTGACGAAACGCCATATCCAGTCGACATAAGCCCGCTCTGTCCTTATGCTGTAGTGCTTGTAACGAATCACCTCGCGAACCCGCCCGAGCAAGGTTGTAGGCTGATTTTTATCCATGACGTAATTTCCGGCTGAATATAACTGTGTATATGTACAGTATATCCATGAAAAACCAGAAGGCAAGCGCATTTCACGGCGCCGCGTTTGCCGGCTTATACGGCGTCGCTCCGGCGTATACGTCAATAACGCCGTCTACATCACGTTAGGCGGCCAACATGGACGAGCATGAGTCGCTCATTGCGGCGATCAATGAAGAAGTGAATCTTCGTGAGTACAACGAGCTGTGGCCGAGCCTCTATGAAGCGGAGCGCCAGCGGTTGCTTGCGCTTCTGCCAAATGCGTTCCTAGACATTCAACACATCGGCAGCACCTCAATTCCGGGAATGCCTGCCAAACCGATCATCGACATCCTGGCGGGCGTTGACTCCATGGAAACTGCCAAGTCACTTGCCACCACGCTCTGCAGTTCCGGCTACACCACGTCAGCTGAGTTCAATGAGTCGCTTTGTGATCGCCAGTGGTTTATGCGCTGGGCTAGTGGCCACCGCACGCACCATCTACATGTCGTCGTCTATGGCAGCACGGCCTGGGTTGAACACCTACGCTTCCGAGACTCGTTGCGCTCGAGCGAAAAGCTGGCGGCCGAGTACGCACAGCTGAAAACCGAAATGGCGGCGAAGCATACGGAAGACCGAGAGGCATACACAGATGCAAAGTCTCACTTCGTCAATGCTGTATCACGAGCCGCCTAACCCTTCCATCGAGAGGACTCGCCCCGGCAAGCCGGGTCGAGCCTCTCATGTCAAACGTTATGCGACTACCATCAAGGAGGAATAGAGTGATTAACACCGTTTACACACACGCAATAGCGACTCTTTCGCAATTCTTAGGTGCACCCGCCGAATTAGAGAGTGGGAATGGGGCTCGATTTAGGAATGGCTCGGGATACTTACTTACTATTTATCATTCGAATCTCGCTGGCGGAAATCGTGCTGAAATTGCTTTCAAACCAGGCTCGTTACCCCAAATAAATCAAATTTGCTCTTTGACCAATCATCCAGTCAATCCAGATCGCCGATACAACTGGCCACGAGTTGGTATCAGAAGCATCGAAGAGGTAAACGCCATTGCAGACACGATTCGTACATCCGTCGCATAACAAGTCAAGCCACGCGGACGTCAAAACCGCTGCGCGGTTTCGCCGCCGGTGCTTGAAGCGTTAGCTTTCACGGAGACCCTCAACGTGTGGAAGTTTTCAGGAACCATCCAATACACATGCACCACCTGCGGTGACAGTGCGGACATCCCTATCGATGATTTCGAAATCGACTGCATTGGAGGCTCTGAGCGCTCGATGGGGTCTGAAAGTATTTACGGAATAACCTACGAGTTCGAGTGCCCCAAGTGCGACCAACCGATTTCACTGGCCTTTGAAGCCTCGGAATATCCCGTTGAGTGCCTTAACTTTGTCTTAAACAACTCATCAGGCGCACAAACAGTTGGTGAGCCGGAATTCGAATACTTGCGCGAAATCTATAGCGCAGAGGATGTACTTCAGTTCTACGAATCAATCCCTGAACTGGTGGTCGCCCTAAAGAACAGCCCATATTTACTACGCGATCTTTCGCCACGAGAGTTTGAAGAGGTAGTCGCGGAAGTGTTTCGTGCAAAGGGATTCGTTGTTGACTTAACGAAAAGAACCCGCGACGGAGGGAAAGACATCATCGCCGTTCACACAGATGGACTTGGGATTCAAAGCAAGTACTTCATCGAGTGCAAGCACTATTCAGAGAACAACAAGGTAGGTGTTGAAATCGTCCGAGCGCTGCATGGCGTAATGAATACAAAGGACGGGCCGAACAAGACGATTCTGGCTACAACGTCAACTTTCACAGCAGGAGCTAAGGGGTTTGTGGAAAACGAAGCCGCTAGCAAATGGGATATGACGCTCGCCGATTACGACGAAATTGTAAGGTGGTTAAATGACTACCAAGAAAGCTAACCCATCATTCCACCGGACCTGCGCGAAAAGCCGCGCAGGCCGGTGAATTCAGACGTTAGGGCGCTCATGACAGAGAAGATTTCCATCCCAGATGCTGTAAGACAACTACTCGTCATCGTCGAGCGACTGCGCGAGACCTACAAGTCACAGAAGAAGCAATTCACGCTGGATGGACGCTTGGTGGGTGACATTGGTGAAGTTCTCGCTGAGAGTGCCTACGACATCAAGTTGTTCGCGGATTTGCAGAAACATCACGATGCGACGCGCTCCGACGGGCGACTTGTTCAGATCAAGGCAACGATGAAGTCGTCTTTAACGTTCCCCGTCGATCACATACCGCTGTACTACCTCGGAATTCAGATCCGCTCGGATGGCTCGTTCAACGAGGTGTTCAACGGTCCCGGTGCAGTTGCATGGGAGGCAGTAAAGGAACGAAGCCCAACCAAGACCAACCTTCACTCAGTATCAGTGAGCGCATTGAAGCGACTCGACGCGAAGGTGAAACCTGAAGACCGCATTCCCTTGCGTGCAGCGCCTGGAGCGCCCTAACCCTTCGCTCGAGCGGACCTGCACCGGCGCCTGCTAGCGGAATACCAAAAAGCCCGGTCGGTTGCGGTCGACGCCTAAAAAGGGCCAAAAACCACCCGCTCCCCCCGGCAGTCCGGCGACGAAGGAACTGACTGCCGGCGGGCGCATGCGTTTGAACTTCTCCGCGCCAGCAATGTCATCAGGTTACTACAGTGATTCCGGCAACCCGGAATTCGTAGAGGCTGATCGGGGAGAAAACGTATGAAGCGTACTCTGCTGGCCGCGATCGCGGCAATTGCCACCCTTGCCGCCGGCATCGGGATCCTTCAGGTTCAGGACCACGACATCGGCAGCGCCCACGCCCAGAACGCCCCGGCCGCAGCTGCCGCCCCGCCCGGCAAGCCGATCCCCGAAACCGCCAGCGTCGACCAGGACGCCCCCTACTACGAGGCCTGCGCCCGCGAGGGGCTGAACGAATCGGAATGCGTCGGGCGCCTGATCTGGTTCAAGGCCACCGGCGGCAACGAGCGTTTCCACACCTACACCTTCCAGCAGCGCATCGGCGTCCTCGTCGACTGGTTCCGCGTGCTGCGCGCCGACCAGCGCGACGACCGTTTCTGGGCCTGGGGCATCATCAACGATCCGGCCTGCTGCAAGCCGGGCGCGCCCGACTGCCCGGCCAAGTCGGCCGAGGAAACCTACGGCTTCGACTGGTGCCCCGGCGACGACGTGCTGCTCAAGTATGTCGGCAAGAACGGCTATGTCGACCCGGCCTGCGGCCTCAAGGATGCCGCGCTCGACGCCGACGACCCGCACACGCAGGGCGGCAAGGTCGACCAGCGCGCCTCGCCGTGCGACCTGCGTTTCGGCACCTCGACCGGTGCCCTCGGCCTGCGCAAGTTCCCCAACCCGCGTTTCGACGCCGCCAAGTGGAAGGCGCTCAACGGCGACCTCGCCACCTGGTCCGGCTTCACCGCCGCCAAGGCCGCGACGACCGGCATCGAATCCGACCAGCGGGTGACCAAACTGGCCGACGCCTCGGTCGAGCCGCCCTTCCTGATCGGCACCACCTGCGGCTCCTGCCACATCGCCTTCGACCCGCTCAACCCGCCCGCCGACCCGGCGCACCCGAAGTGGGAAAACATCAAGGGCCTGATCGGCAACCAGTACACCCGCATGTCCGAACTGCTCGGCTCCGGCATGCCCAAGACCAGCCTCGAATACCAGATGTTCGCCCACGCCCGGCCCGGCGTGACCGACACCTCGGCCATCTCGCACGACCAGATCAACAACCCCGGCACCATCAACGCCCTGATCAACGTCGCCCAGCGCCCGGTGTTCACGGGCGAAGCGGTCGCCAAGTGGCGCAAGGCCGCCACCTGCGGCGCCGAGAAGGACGAAGGCAAGTGCTGGTGCGAACCGGGCCGCGCCGGCAAGTGCTGGCAGAAGAGCCTGCGCGACGACGACACCACCACCGTCCACCTCGGCGGCCAGAAGGTCGTGCTGCCCGGCGTCCATCACATCCTGAAGGGCGGCGAGGATTCGATCGGCGCCCTCGAAGCCATCCAGCGCGTCTATTTCAACATCGGCTCGTGCTCGGAGCAGTGCTGGGTCAACCATTTGGCCGACATGCGCCAGGTCGACCCCGAGCAGCGCGGCTTCGGCCAGACATCGTTCGACATCGGCCAGTGCCGGCGCGACTGTCCCAATTTCCGCGCCGTCGAGGACCGCCTGCAGACCATCCTCGACTTCTTCGCCTCGGCCGAATCGGACCAGAGCGACCTCGCCGTCGCCCGCGCCAAGCAGCGCAAGACGGCCTATACGGCGGCCGACCTCGCCGCCGACCTCGACCGGGAATTCGGCAAGGGCGCCGTCGCCCGCGGCCGCACGGTCTTCGCCGACAATTGCGCGCGCTGCCATTCGAGCATCCCGGAAAGCGCCGGCGGCGCCTTCGCCAACCGCGACTTCGCCGCCCCCAACGAGGCCCACCCGCGCAAGGTGCGCGTCGATTTCCTCGGCAACGACCAGGCGACGCCGGTCACCGAGGTCGGCACCTTCCGCTGCCGCTCGCTGCACTCGAACCACAAGGTCGGCCACCTGTACATGGAATACGCCTCCGACACGCTGCACCAGCGACCGCTCGTCGCCGACATCCCGGAGCGGCCGGAACTCAAGGACGGCGGCCGCGGCTACATGCGCAACATCTCGCTGGTCAATGTCTGGGCCACCGCCCCGTTCATGCACAACAACGCCATCGGCCCCGAGATCTGCGGCAAGCCGACCAACCAGGCCAACGATTTTCACCGTGCCCGCTACGTCGACCGCGACGGCAGGCTGCTCGCCGAGCAGCCCGAGTGCCTGCGCTACGATCCGACCGTCGACGGCCGCTTCGATCTCTACAAGCGCTCGATGCACGAACTGCTGAACCCCAAGGCACGCGGCACCAAGCGCACGCTGACCAACGCCGACCTGATCATCGACGTCGGCATCCGCCCGCTCGACGGCAAGACCGAGAAACCGCTCGGCGGCTTCGGCCAGGTGCGCATCCCCGAGGGCGCCAGCGCCGGCTTCCTCAACGGCCTGCAGCACAAGCAGTTGATCGCCGACCTCTTTCTCGCCAAGCGCGACCCGGCGAAGCTGGAAGCCGCCGGCAAGAAGGCCCAGGTGGCGACGCTGCAGGCGATCGCCGACGAGGTGCTCAAGCAGCCGGCCCGCTTCGTCGACATCCTGCGCGAGCAGCGCGATTTCCTCAGTGCCAATTACGAAACCTGCACCCAGGAAATCGAAAACGAGGGCCACCGCTTCGGCGAAGACCTGTCCGATGCCGACAAGAAGGCGCTCACCGCCTTCCTCGCCACGCTCTAAGGGAGGGGACCATCATGCGACTGCCCGCCTTCACCCCGCGCACCGGCTTCATCGTCCTCGCCGCCCTCGTCCTCACCGCCTGCGGCAAGCCGGAAGCGCCCAACATCGGCTTCGCCCCCTACGACCGGAACTACCAGTCGAAGCTGGACCTCGCCCAGGTGGACTACAAGTACCCGATCCCGCCGGCCGAACTGGCCAAGGTCACGCCCGACTGGCTGGCCAAGCTCGACCAGGAGCAGCTCGACCAGATCTACGCCCGCCTGCCCGCCGGCCCCATCCCCGACGGGGCCTTCGACGGGCGCATCCTGCTGCCGCGCGGCGAGAGCGGCAAGTTCCGCCTCTCCGAAATCGTCGGCGGCTTCACCGGCACGGCGCTGCACCTCAAGGGCTTGGTCATAGAGGACATCGGCGAGGCGCTGTGGCGCGGCAAGGTCTTCTTCCGCGAGGAACGGGTACTGAGGAACCGCATCGAAGATCTGTCCATTCTGAAAAAAGTCGGGCTGGTCGAGGGCGAGCCGAAGAAGATGAGCTACGGCGGCAAGGAAACCTGGCTGCTCTTCCCGGCCAAGCTCTACTGCGGCCAGAGCCTGCTCGACGCCCGCCGCGAGTCGATCGTCATCGACTATTTCTTCAGCGACGAAATCCCCGGCTACCAGGAAAGCCCGGACTTCCTCGCCGGCCGCCGCGGCCTCAAGGTGCGCGACGAGATCCGCATGATCCGCCCCGGCTTTTACCTCGGCCGCGCCTACCTCGACCGCGGCTTCGCGCTCAACTTCACCCTCCACGACAAGGCGACCGACGACAAGGTGCGCGAGGCATTCGTCAGGACCGGCAAGGTCCAGGAAGACTGCTGGCCCGGCACGCAGGCGCGCACCGTCGTCGCCGCGGCCGCCAAAGCGTACTGAAAGCCGGCAATGGAAGCCCGCCATGAACCTGCGCAACGCCCTCCTGGCCGGGCTGCTGGCCCTGGCCTGCGGGCCGGGAGCCGTGATGTGGGCAGCGGCTGAAACCGCCCCCCCGGCAGCGGCCTGGGTCGTCGACCCGGCCGTCCCCGGCGACAACCTGCCGCCCGCCGGCCGTTCACTTTTCGACCAGCTTTTCGCCGTCGACCGCAACGGCCAGTCAAGCATCGACCTGCCCTTTCCTTTCGCCGCCCTGCTCGCCCGCCTCGACGCCCAGCTGGCGCGCGACCCGGCGAGTGCCCTGCCGCCCGCCAAGCGCGTCCTGATTCCGCTCGGCCGCTCGCTGCAGCGCACCGCCGCCGCACCGGACTATTTCGCCTTCCCGCGCGTGGTGGTTGCGGTCGACGCCCAGCCGGCAGCGAATTCCGTCCCCTACCTCAAGGATCGCCTGTACATCGGCTACCAGGAAAAATCGGCGGTGCTCGAAGTGATCAGCTACAACGAGGCCGCCGGCCGCTTCGAGTTCCAACTGGTCAAGGACTACCGGGCCGGCGGCCGGCCGCAGGTGGTCTACGCCAACCGCACGCTGTGCTTCGCCTGCCACCAGAACGGCGCCCCGATCTTCTCGCGCGCGCTGTGGGACGAAACCAACGCCAACCCGCGGGCCGCCGCCCTGCTCGCCGCCAGCGGCCACGACTTCCACGGTATCCCGGCCGAGCGCGGCGTCGACATCCCCTACGCCATCGACAACGCCACCGAACGCGCCAACGGCTTCGCCCTGACCCAGCGCCTGTGGCGCGAAGGCTGCGGGGACGACGATCTTGCCGCCCGCCGCTGCCGTGCCGGCCTGTTCGCCGCCGCACTGCGCCATGCGCTGTCCGGCGGCCAAGCCTGGGTGCCGGATGGCGATTTCGCGCAGACCGTCGCCGCCCCGCTGCGCGCCGAGGCCGGCCGCCGCTGGCCCGGCGGGCTGGCCGTCGGCGACCCCGACCTGCCCAACCGCGACCCGCTGCAGGGACTGAGCGCGTGGCCGGCCGACGACGCGGCGCGCATCGCCCGCTCGCACGTGCCCGCCCGCTTCGAGCCCTTGCTGCCGCGCTCGCCGCGCGAAATCCGCCAGCCTGGATCACCGGAGGCGATCGCCGCGCTGGCCGCCGGTCTCGCCGAGTTCGTGTCGGCGCCCGACCGGCAACGAATCGAAGCCGCCCTCGCCCGCCAGCCGGGCATCGCCACGACGCGCCTCACCGTGCCTTGCCGCATCGCCGCCAGCCCGCCGGCTTCGCGCTGGTCGCTGTACTGCGCCCCGCCTCCCGGCCAGGCTGGCCCGACCCTGGCCGGCAGCATCGACCTCACCAACGGCCGTCCGCACGGCGGCCAACTGACGCGCCTGACCCTGCCCGGCGGCACCGCCCTGAGCGATGTCGACCTCGCCGTTGCCGGCAAGGCGACGGCCAACGAAGCGACCTTCGCGCCGCGCCTCGGTGAGCGCCAGCCGCGCAGCGCCGCCGGCCACGCCATCGCCCGCCTGACCGTGCGCCGCGATGCCGGCGATCCGGCGACCGGTACGGCGACCCTGGAAATCCGCGCCGACTTCGCCGCCGTCGAGCAGGCTCTGTCGGCGCTTGTCGCCAGCCGGGCCGGCGCCGGCCTGTTCGGGCCCGGCGTCTTCCCGCGCCAGGCCCTGTTCGCCGCCTTGCTCGGCCAGCTCGGCACGCCCGCTTCGCCACAATGCTGCCGTGCCGCCCGGACCCTGCCCGCGCCGCGCCTCGAAACCGACGCCGTCGCCCCGGGCAGCCCGGCACGCAGCCCGGTCGAGCCCGCGCTGCAGGGCTTCTACCCCTACTGTGCCGCCTGCCACCAGACGGCGGAAACCTTTCCGCCCAATTTCCTGACCGGCAGTGGCGCCGAAGTCGCCGCCCGCCTGCGCCAGTGCGCGCCGCGCCTCTACGTGCGGCTGGCGATGGCCGACGTCGCACCCGAGCACCGCGACAAGACGCCGATGCCACCGGAAAGCATGCTGCCGGCCTTCGCCAGCGACCGCGCCGGCTGGCGCGCCAGCCCGGCCCGCCAGGCGCTGCTCGCCCAGGTCGGCTCCTGGCTGCAGGCCGAAAGCGGGCGGCCGCCGGACCTCCGGCAACTGCTGGCCGGCGGCTACGAGGCGCTGCGTCCCTGCCTGCCGGCACCCTGACGCACTTCACCGAGGGGAAGCACCATGAGCGAAGAACTCGAACCGAAGACGAACCCCTGGAAGCGGCGCTTCGCCGTCCTCTTCCTGATCGCCGTCGCCCTGCCGCTGCTGCTCGGGCTGATCCTGCTCAAGCGCTTCGGCGGCGACGTGCCGGTCGACTACGCCAACCCGACCGAACATTTCAAGTACGGCTCGACCGGCGGCGAGCACGAGATGGGCTTCCCGTACTGGATCTGGCGCGCCCTGCCCGAGGTCTGCCCGCAGTACCTGCCGGGCAAGGGCTACCAGTCGCTCGGCATGGTTTACGAGAAGAACCCCGACGGCAGCGAGCGCGACGTCCCGGTCGGCACCTCGAAACGGCGCTTCCAGGGCATCGACCGCGTCTTCGTCAATTGTGCCGTATGCCACGTCAGCACCGTGCGCACCGCCGCCGACCGGCCGCCGACCATCGTCCTCGGCATGCCGGCCGCCACCTTCGACATGAAGGGCTTCGAGGAATTCTTCTTCCGCTGCGCCGCCGACCCGAAGTTCTCGAAGGAATACATCCTCCCCGAAATCGCCCGCCAGGGCGGCGACCTCGACCTGCTCGACCGCTACCTCGTCTACCCGATCGCCATCGCCATCATGCGCGACCGCGTGCTGGCGCTGGCCGGGCGCTTCGACTGGGTGTTCAAGCAGCACGACTGGGGGCCGGGGCGGGTAGACACGTTCAATTCGGCCAAGGTCATCTTCAACTTCCCGATGGCCCACCTCGACCCGGCCGAATTCGATGCCCCCGCCGACTTCCCGTCGATCTGGCGGCAGCGCCAGCGCAAGGAGCCGAAGGAGATGCAACTGCACTGGGACGGCAACAACACCACCGTCGAAGAACGCAACAAGAGCGCCGCCTTCGGCACCGGCACGACGCCGCCGACCATCGACATCGCCCGCATCAAGCGCGTCGAGGACTGGCTGCTCGATGCCGCGCCGCCCCAATTTGCCGACTTTTTCCCGGTCGACCGCAAGCTTGCCGAACGGGGCGCGCCGATCTACAAGGAATACTGCGCCGCCTGCCACAGCGCCTCGGGCAGCGACTTCAGCGGCGAGTACGTCGGCACCGTCGAGCCGCTGGCCAGGATCGGCACCGACCGCCGCCGCCTCGATTCCTACACCTACACGCTGGCGGTCAACCAGGCCACGCTCTACGCCGGCTACCCGTGGCGCTTCACTCATTTCCGGAAGACCCACGGCTACGCCAACATGCCGCTCGACGGCCTCTGGCTGCGCGCCCCCTACCTGCACAACGGCTCGGTGCCCAGCCTGCGCGACCTCCTCGAACCCGCCGCCAACCGTCCGCAGGCTTTCTACCGCGGCAACGACGTCTACGACCCGGTCAAGGTCGGCTTCGTCTCCGACCAACCCGAGGCCAACGGCAGGAAACTCTTCCGCCTCGACACTGCCGTCCCCGGCAACGGCAACGGCGGCCACGAGGGCAAGGCCTACGGCACCGACCTGAGCACCGACGAGAAGGCGGCGCTGGTCGAGTTCCTCAAGACATTCTGAGAGGGGGCGACATCATGACGACCTCGTGCTCCTGCAAGACCTGGTTCAAGGCCATCGGCCTCGCCGTCGTGGTCGTCGCCGTCATCGGCGCGATGATCGGCTACGACCGCGGCTTCCGCGAACACCCGCAGCCGGACTGGGTGACCGCCACCCCGGAAATGCGCTTCAAGTACGGCTCGATCGGCGCCGAGCACGATGCCGGCGTGCCCTACTGGATTTTCTACGTGCTGCCGCGCGTCTTCCCGGAAAAATTCGTCCAGGACGGCAAGGTGGCACCCGGCGGCTACGCCGCGCTCGGCGTCGCCTGGGAACAGGGCCAGGAGTTGCCGGTCGGCTTCACCAAGAAGACCATCGGCTTCGCCCGCGTCGCCAACAACTGCGCCGTCTGCCACACCACCAGCTACCGCGTGGCGCCGGACGCCAACCCGGTCTTCGTCGTCGGCGGCTCGGCCCACACCGCCAACGTCCAGGGCTTCTTCCGGCTGCTCATCGATTGCGCGAAAGACCCGCGCTTCAATTCCGACATCCTGATGGCCGAGATCAACCGCGTCACCGATCTCGATTCCATCGACCGCCTGCTCTACCGCTTCGTCATCATTCCGGTAACCAGGAAGCGCCTGCTCGAACGCGAAGCCCAGTTCGCCTGGATCTACCGCCCCGACTTCCCGGAATGGGGGCGCGGCCGTGACGACGCGATGAACCTGACCAAGTACTTCATGATCAGGGCGCCGATGGACGATACCTTCGGCCCCACCGACATGCCCTCGGTGTGGAACCTGAAGAAGTACGTCTGGGACCAGGGCCACCGCCTGAACTATGCCGGCGACAGCCACGACGCCTACTCGGTGGTGATGGATTCCACGCTCGGCGTGCTCGGCGCGCCACCTGCCGACAAGGCCGAATTTCTCGCGCAGGTGCAGTGGCTGAAGGATTACCTCTCCGAACTGCCGCCACCGAAATACCCCTTCCCTGTCGACGCCGCCCGCGCCGCCGCCGGCAAGCCGCTGTTCGCCGCCAATTGCGCCGCCTGCCACGCCAGCGCGCGGACCGGCACGCCACTGCCGCTGGCCGAGGTCGGCACCGACCGCGGCCGTCTCGATTCGTGGAACAAGGGCGCCGCGATCAAGGCCAACCAGGTGGTCAGGGACATGGGCCTGGAGCGCCGCGGCCTGGTCGAGGAAGACCTGATCGGTTACATCGCGCCCTTCCTCGACGGCATCTGGCTCAAGGCGCCCTACCTGCACAACGGCTCGGTGCCGACCCTGCGCGACCTGCTGGAACCCGCCGGCCAGCGGCCCAAGGTGTTCTGGCGCGGCTACGACGTTTACGATCAGACGAAGGGCGGCTTCGTCTCCGACACCCCGGAAGCGCAGCGGGTCGGCACCAGGCTGGACACCGCCAGCAAGGGCGGCGGCAACCAGGGGCACGAATTCGGGACGACGCTGACGGCGGAGGAAAAGGATGCCCTGGTCGAGTACCTGAAGACGCTTTGAATCGTTGCCGGGCACCTTTCCGCCAGGATCGACAATGCTCATGAAAGGATGGTTTCCGATGAAAGCGAACACGCTGATTGCCGGCAGCCTGCTGGCTTTTTCCTGCACCGCCGCGCCTGGCGCGCCGACCGGGCTTACGCCGGGTGACGAGGCGGCTGCCTTCAAGGCGGCCGGCTTCAAGCTCAAGGGCAAGCGCTGGCAAGCCTGTGACGACCCAAGTCCGTCCTACACGCCAGGCACCATCGAGGAAGTGCGCGACCTCAACGGCGACGGCCTTCCCGAAGCGGTGATCACCGAGGGGGGCACCTATTGCTATGGCAATACCGGCACCGGCTACAGCCTGGTCAGCAAACAGGCCGATGGCAGTTGGATACTGATCACCAATGGTACCGGCATCCTCAACGTCCTGAGCACCCGGGGGACGGGCGGCTGGCCGGACATCGAGATCGGCGGCCCCGGCTTCTGCTTCCCTGTCGAGCGCTGGAACGGTCGCCAATATGCGCTGCACCGTCATGAATACGAAGGCAAGCGTTGCCGTCGCCAATAGTCAATCGCCTGCTGCGCTGGCGTGTCCGGCACCGTTATCGGAAGGCACCCGCCTACGCCGCTTGCATCAATATTCATTCCTGCTTGAACGGAATATTCATCCGGTGGTCGACAGTTTCATGATGGCCTGCTTGCCGGAGCCGGCACCGCCCGTCCCGAACGCATAGCTCGTCGTCGCAGGAGAAATGCAGGGACGGACGGACAACCGGATTTTCGCCTCATCGGGGAAGGAAATGACCGACATCTTCCTGAGCTACACGGAAACCGATCGGGAGCAGGCGCGTCGTCTCGCGGCGCTGCTGGAATCGGTCGGCTGGACGGTGTGGTGGGACCGCCGGATTCCGGCCGGTGAAACCTGGCGCAGCGTGCTGGAAAAGGCTCTGGAAAACATGCGCTGCATGGTGGTGTTATGGTCGGTGCGCTCGATCGAAAGCGAATGGGTCTACGAGGAAGCCAGCGAGGGCCGCCGGCTGGGCAAGCTGGTCCCGGTACTGATCGAAGCCGTGCGTCCGCCGGCGGGTTTTCGCGAGATCCAGGCCGCCGATCTCACCGACTGGGACGGGTCACGCGAGCACGATGGCCTGCGCATGCTGCTCGCCGACCTCGAAAACCTCCTGGGCAAACCCGGTACTGCCGCAAGGAGCCACCCGGCGAAGCCGGTCGATCAGGGGCAGATACCCTACGACCCGAGCGATCTGGCTGTCGGCACGGCAGATACCGGCTGGTGGCCACGGCACCGGCTGGCGATCCTGGCCGCAGCCGGTGTCCTGCTGCTCGCCGCTGGCGCCGTCTATGTCGGCATGTCGACGCGGGAGCCGGCGGTGCTTGCGCGCCCGGTGCCGGAACCCGATAGACGGGAAAGTCGGGCCAGCCCATTGCCGGCGGAAGCCATGCCCAGGCCCCATTCACCCGCGCCAGTGGCCGATAGCCCCGCGCCGGTGGATGCCGTTCCGGCTCCGGTCGCTGCGAAGGCCACGACGCCGCCCGCGGCGAAACTCCCGCCCAGGGCGCGACCGCCCGTCAGTCATGCCGAAACGACCGGTGCGACAAGCGCGCGTTGCGCCGAGTGGCTCTCCAGGATTCAGCTCGGCGAAGCGCTTTCCTACGAGGCTCAGGCCATCTTCCGGAAGGAGTGCCAACAATGACCACCTTCTCCAGCAAGACCGGGGTTGCCCGGTTATCGATCGCGTCGCTGTGCGTCGCGCTGCTGGTTGGCGGCTGCGACAGCCTGCGCGGGAAGCCGGAAACGCCGACATCGGCCGCGGCCGGCGCCGCCGTTCAACCCACCTCGCCACCGCCGGCGTCGCCCCCGGTCCAACCTTACGACAAGGCCGTACTGAGCGCAGCGACCGCCTTGCTCGCCAATGCCAAGCTGCCGCCCGCGGGGACGCCGCCGCAAGCGCGCTACGCAGTCGTCATCGATCCGCTGATCGATGGGGTGACCGGGGCGCAATCCATCGCATCGCAGGCGATGGGGGTACGCCTGGCGAAGATGATGCGCGAACAGTATCCGCAGTACGACGTGCAGGCATTTTCAGCAGCCAACGTCGCCAAGGGCCCGCTCGTGCTGGTCGGTACCCTCACCGGCGTCAATGCCGAACGCAAGACGGCTGGAACCCGCGAGGCCTACCGGATTTGTCTGGCGCTCGCCGACCTGCGCACCGGCAAGCTGGTCAGCAAGGGGCTGGCATTCGCCCTGCCCGACGGGGTCGACCCGACACCGCTGGCTTCCTTCCGCGACGCCCCGGCATGGTCCGAGGATCCCGCCACCGAGGGTTACATCAAGACCTGCCAGGGCACCAAGGCCGGCGACCCGATCAACCCGCTCTATCTCGATCGCATCGTCGCCGCAACGCAAGTCGCCGAAGCCATCGACGCCTACGATGCGGGGCGCTACCGGGAAGCGCTCGATCTCTACACCAGCGCCTCGGCCCTGCCGGCGGGAAATCAGTTCCGCGTCCTCAACGGCATCTACCTCGCCTACTGGAAGCTCGGCCGCCAGCAACAGGCCCAGGCGGCATTCGCGAAGATCGTCGACTACGGCCTGGAGCACCAGCGCCTGGCGGTCAAATTCCTGTTCAGGCCGGGGTCGACCGCGTTCGTTCAGGATCCGCGATTGAGCGGCCCGTACCCGGTCTGGCTGACGACCATCGCCAGACGAGCCGCGAGTGGCAACAGATGCCTTGAGGTCACCGGCCATACCAGCCCCACCGGCCCCGAGCCACTGAACGAACGCCTGTCGCTGTTGCGCGCCGAATACGTCAAGTCGCGTCTGGAAGGCGCCTCGCCGACGCTCGCCAGGCGGACGATCGCCAACGGCGTCGGCTCGGCGCAGACCATGGTCGGCACCGGCCGCGACGACGCCAGCGACGCGCTCGACCGCCGTGTCGAGTTCAAGGTCATCGGCTGCTGAGAACTTCCACAGCCGATCGGAATCCAATTTTTGCCAGCAATACGGCGACGCCGTTGCCGGGGGCAGCAGACAAGGAGAACCCCATGGAAGGACCGATACATAACCTGAGCAACCTGTTCGCCCAGCTCGGGCAAGCCAACGACGAAGCCTCGATCGCACGCTTCATCGAGACGCACAGCCCGCTGGCCGATGGCGTTCAGATCCACGAGGCCGCCTTCTGGACGCCCGCGCAGGCCGGCTTCCTGCGCGAGGCCATCCTCGAGGACGCCGACTGGGCCGAGGTCATCGACGAGCTGAACAACGACCTGCGCGCTCGCCACTAGAACGGACGACTCGCCCATGACCCGCCTGGAGAAGGATTCCTTCGGCCACATCGAGGTGGCGGAGGACCGGCTGTGGGGCGCGCAGACGCAGCGCTCGCTGGAGCATTTCGCCATCTCCGGCGAACGCATGCCGGATGAGCTGATCCGCGCCCTCGCCGAAGTCAAGCGCGCCTGCGCCCGGGTCAACCGGGAACTCGGCCTGTTGCCGGACGTCACCGCGCTCGCCATCATGGCGGCGGCCGACGAGGTGGCCGCCGGCCGCCACGCCGGGCAATTCCCGCTCGTCGTCTGGCAGACCGGCTCCGGCACACAGACCAACATGAACATCAACGAGGTGCTGGCCAACCGCGCCTCGGAACTGCTCGGTGGCGCGCGCGGCGACGGGCGCCTCGTGCACCCGAACGACGAGGTCAATCGCGGCCAGTCGTCGAACGACATCTTTCCCACCGCCATGCACGTCGCGGCCGCCATCGGCATCAGCCAGCGCGTGCTGCCGGCGCTGCGCCGGCTCAAGACCACGCTGTCCGGCAAGGCGGCGGCCTTCGCCGACATCGTCAAGATCGGCCGCACCCATCTGCAGGACGCGACGCCGCTCGCGCTCGGCCAGGAATTCTCCGGCTACGTCGCCCAACTGCACCATGCCGAGGAAGTCATTACCGCCGCGCTGCCCTCGCTGCATCCGCTGGCGGTCGGCGGCACCGCCGTCGGCACCGGGCTCAACACCCATCCCGAATTCGGCGCCCGCGTCGCCGCCGAACTGGCCGCGCGCAGCGGCCTGCCGTTCGTCAGCGCCGCCAACAAGTTCGCCGCGCTGGCCGCCAACGACGGCATCGTCGCCGCCCACGGCGCGCTGAAGACGCTCGCCGTCGCCCTGATGAAGATCGCCAACGACGTCCGCTGGCTGGCCTCCGGCCCGCGCTCCGGGCTCGGCGAGATCAGTATCCCCGAGAACGAGCCGGGCAGCTCGATCATGCCCGGCAAGGTCAACCCGACCCAGTGCGAGGCGCTGACCATGCTCTGCTGCCAGGTCATGGGCAACGACGTGGCGATCGGCATCGGCGGCGCCGCCGGCAATTTCGAGCTCAACGTCTTCAAGCCGCTGCTCGCCCACAACATCCTGCACAGCATCCGCCTGCTGGCCGACGGCATGGACAGCTTCGACCGCCACTGCGCCCGCGGCATCGCCGCCAACCGCGAACGCATCGGCGAGCTGATGGAACGCTCGCTGATGCTGGTCACCGCGCTGGCGCCACACATCGGCTACGACAAGGCGGCCGAGATCGCCAAGCGCGCCAGCCACGAAGGCACCACGCTCAAGGCGGCGGCCCTCGCCTCGGGCCATGTGACGGCCGAGGACTTCGCGCGCTGGGTGGTGCCGGCCGACATGATCCATCCGGGCTCCGGTTAGCCCGGCCATTTCCCCGACGAGAAGGAGACCCAACCATGACGAACCGCATCCGCCCCGCCGCGCTGCTCGCGCTGGCCCTCGCATTCCCCCTGGCCGCCCTCGCCCAGGAAGGCTCGGCGACCATCAGCGCGCCGGCCGACGGCGCCAAGCTGCAGGCCGCGGCCGACAACCGCGTCACCTACGAGATCGTGCCCGGCCCGAAGGGCGACCACAGCCATCTCTACGTCGACGGCAAGGAAGCCGCCGTGCTGCGCGAACTGAAGGGCAGCGCGTCGCTGAAGACGCTGGCCGCCGGCCCGCACGAAATCTGCGTCAAGGTGGTGAACAAGAACCACACGCCGATCGGCATCGAGAAATGCGTCAAGGTCACGGTCGAGTGACGGCGACCTGAATCCCGCTCTGCCGGGCGCGGCGACCGTGGATCCCCAGAACCTGGCCTACGCCCTGGTCCAGCTGGTGCACAACTTCGGCGCCGTGGCCGTCGTCGGCGGCGCCGTCGCCGCCCGCTGGCTGGCCCGCGACGCCCCGGCGACCCAGCGCCGGCTGGCCTGGCTGGTGCTCGGCGGCTGGCTGGCGCAGGCCGCCAGCGGCGCCAGCTTCGGCGCCGTCAGCCATCACTTCTACGGCCGCTTCCCCGACATCCACGATCTCGCCCTTATCGCGCTGGGCATCAAGATCACCTGCGCCGCCAGCGGCGCATTGCTGACCGCCGCCTATCTGTGGCGATCAGCCAACTGGCCCCTGGCGCTGCGGGCCGCCATCTGGAAACTGCTGATCGCGCTGGGCGCCACGGCGCTGACGGCAGCGGCCTTCCTGCGCTGGTTCGCCTGAAAACCTTGAAATGATCCTCCCGGTCGCTTTCTGATCCCACCCAGCATCTGTTGCGGTCGACCGCCCAGAAAGGGCGAATTTCAGAGGATGACGCCAGCCATGAAAATTGACGAAGCGCCTTATCCAGTCGACATGCGCCCGCTCAGTCCTTATGCTGCGGTGCTTGTAACGAATCACCTCGCGAACCCGCCCAAGCAGGATTGCAGGCTGATTTGTATCCATGACGTAATCCCGGTTAAATATAGCTGTTTATATGTACAGTATATTCATGCAAAACCAGAAGGCAAGCGCATCTCACGGCGCCGCGTTTGCCGGCTTATACGGCGTTGCTCCGGCGTATACATCAATAACGCCGTCTACATCACGTTAGCCATGGCCATCTCGCGCAATCAACTGGCGTTAGCGCTGAGCGTAACTTCGCTCGCTATCACAATGGTTGTTTGGCCTGAGCTCTTTCTTTGGTCAAAAGTTGTACATCTCCCGAGCTGGGCTGAATTTCTGCCAACGCCAATTTTCGCTGGTGCTTACGTTTCTCTCCTATGTCTGCTCCCGGCGGCGTTTCTTACTGAGTCCTTTGCTGGTGCCAAACGTGCGTTGCTTATCGCCGTGGTAATCACACCTGCCGCCGCCGTTGCCACTTACGTGCTTAACCCCATCCATCTCAACAAATACCTTCCGTTTAACGCTGTGTTTCACTACCTCTGGGTAATCCTGTTTTGTCTGTTGCTCCCAGCGGCCATTCTGGGCGCCATCCGCAAATTGGCAAGTTTTCGGGGGCAACATGGCTAACCCGCCGGTCGAGAGGGAACCGAGAAGCTGCGCTTCTCGGTTCCCTCCGCGGCTTTGCCGGTGAAAGGGGTCAGAGTAATTACCAGTTCTTGGCCAGTTTTTCCTGTCGACCGCAGCAACTCGAATCTTTCTTCAACCAGAAGAACAAAGGAAATGTCTCTGACCCCTTTGGCGCTGCTCTTTGGCGCTGCTTTTTCTACAGCGTCGTTAGATGCCACACGGAGAAGAATCATGAACGTCATGTTGAAGCGAGCTTATGACCTTCCGGCCGAAACTGACGGTGAGCGGATTCTTGTGGATCGGCTTTGGCCGCGTGGATTGGCCAAGATCAAAGCCAGGATCGACCTCTGGCTTAAAGACATCGCGCCATCCACCGAACTTCGCCAATGGTTCGGGCATGACCCGGAGAAATGGCTGGAGTTCGAGAAACGGTATCGTGCCGAGCTGAAAAACAATCCCGCATTGTCGGAACTGCAAGCGCTGTCGCGTCACGGAAACATCACCCTTATTTACGCTGCCCGGGACCAGTTACACAATCAGGCGGTGGTGCTCAAGCAGATCCTGGATCGCGACGCCTGATTCAAACGCTGGGCGTCAATCCATGGAAATCGTGGTGAAAGGGGTCGGAGTAATTACCAGTTCTTGGCCCGTGTTTCCGGTCGACCGCAGCAACTCGAATCTTTCTTCAACCACAAGACAAGAACAGAGGAAATGTCTCTGACCCCGTTGGTGCTCGGGGTTTCGTTGGAGGAAGCCCAGTCTGCCTTCTATGATGAATTTGCCATCCAGTTCTTCGATGATGACCGCTCATCTGTTGAAGAGCGTTTTCTGTTATTGGGCATGAGCACGGGAGCAAGATTGCTTCTCATCGCTCACTGCGAGCGGGAAGCGGGTCATGTCATCCGCATCATTTCCGCCCGCAAGGCTACCAAATGTGAAAGCACGTTTTACGGGAAGTGAGAAACCATGAAAGCTGAATACGATCTCTCCAAAATGAAGTCTCGTAGGAACCCCTACCATCGAAGCTCAAGACATCTGTCACCATGCGACTCTCCGAAGATGTAGTCACCTATTTCAAACGTATGGCACTCGATGCGGGGGTTCCTTACCAGAGCCTTATCAATCTCTATCTCCGGGACTGTGTTACTCAACATAGGCAGGTACAAATTGCCTGGCCCAGCAAGCCCTAACCCCCCGATTAAGGCGTAGCCGTCACAAGCCCATCCCATGACCTCCCTCGCGTCGCTGCTAACCGAAGTTCGTGCCTGCACGCTTTGTGCGGAGCACTTGCCTCTCGGTCCGCGCCCGGTGTTGCAGATGGATGCATCGGCGCGAATACTGATTGCCGGGCAGGCGCCGGGAAGAAAGGTTCACGAAACGGGCATTCCCTTCGACGACGCCAGCGGTGACAGGCTGCGCAGCTGGCTGGGTGTTTCGCGCGAAGTGTTCTACGACGCCAGGCAGCTTGCCATCTTGCCTATGGGCTTCTGCTTTCCCGGAACCGGCAAGTCTGGCGACCTCCCGCCGAGACCGGAATGCGCCCCCACCTGGAGAGCGCCCTTGCTGTCGCATTTGAAGCACCTCAAACTCACGCTGGTCATCGGTCAGTACGCCATGGCTTACCACCTTCCCCATGAGGTGGGAACGCTGACAGAGGTCGTCCAGGCTTGGCAAAAATACTGGCCTCATACCGTTCCCCTGCCGCATCCAAGCCCCCGAAACAACCGATGGCTCAAGCGCAATCCGTGGTTTGAGAAGGACCTTGTACCGCTTCTTCAAAACCGGGTTTCGGGAATCCTCGCGGGCGACGACTGAAAACCACGTCCGCCGACCCGATGCACGATGCGGCGCTCATCGATGGCCCGGCGCGACCAAAAGCCCGGGAAACCCGCCAGTCACCATGCTGCCTGCTGCGGTCGACGGCCAAAAAAGGCCAAAAACGAAAAAGCCCGAACCGCGTCGAACGCCGGTTCGGGCCTCTTTGAAAAATCGCCGGTCAGCGAACGATGTCGAGCAGTTCGACTTCGAAAATCAGCGTCGAATTGGCCGGGATGCCGGGAATCTCGCGGTTGCCGTAGGCCAGGTTGGGCGGGCAGACCAGTTTGGCCTTGCCGCCGACCTTGATTTTCTGCACGCCTTCCGTCCAGCACGGGATCACCCGGCTCAGCGGGAAGGTCGCTGGCTGGCCGCGCTTGTAGGAACTGTCGAATTCCTGGCCGTTTTCCAGCGTGCCGCGATAATTGACCTTCACCGTGTCGGTCATTTTCGGATTGGCGCCGGTGCCCTCCTTCAGCGTGGTGATGCCGATGCCGGAGGTAGTCTTTTCTTCCTTGGCGTCGGCGGCGTGCGCCTGGAGGGTCAGCGACATCAGCAGGGCGGCGGTGCTTGCAAGCAGTTTCATCATCAATCGGCCTTTGTGAAGTTGGAAAATCGGGTGTCGAGAATAGCGGCAATCTTGTGCCGCCTTTTATAGCGAAACGAAATAACAAGATGTGCACTCGTTCTTAAACGAATATTAAGCCCTTGCTACAATGGCGACCATTCGACAATCCCCGCGGATCGCCCTGCAATGACCCAACGCAATACCCTCTCTCACCTCGACTGGCTCGAAGCCGAAGCCATCCACATCATGCGCGAGGTGGCCGGCCAGTGTGCCAACCCGGCGCTGCTGTTCTCCGGCGGCAAGGACTCGATCTGCATGCTGCGCATCGCCGAAAAAGCTTTCCGCCCCGGCAAGTTCCCCTTCCCGCTGATGCACATCGACACCGGCCACAACTACCGGGAAGTCGTCGCTTTCCGCGACAAGCGCGCCGCCGAGCTGGGCGAGCGGCTGATCGTCCGCTCGGTCGAGGACTCGATGAAGCGCGGCACGGTCGTTTTGAAGCACGAAGGCGAATCGCGCAACAAGCACCAGTCGGTGACCCTGCTCGAAGCCATCGAGGAATTCGGCTTCGACTGCTGCATCGGCGGCGCCCGCCGCGACGAGGAAAAGGCCCGCGCCAAGGAACGCATCATGAGCTTCCGCGACGAGTTCGGCCAGTGGGACCCGAAGAACCAGCGCCCGGAACTGTGGGACCTCTACAACGCCCGCTCGCACAAGGGCGAGAACATCCGCGCCTTCCCGATCTCCAACTGGACGGAAATGGACGTCTGGCAGTACATCGAGCGCGAAGACCTCGAACTGCCGTCGATCTACTTCGCCCACACCCGCCCGGTCGTGATCCGCGGGGGCGCCATCGTGCCGGTCAATGTGCCGCTCGTTTCCGGCGAGCTGACCAACCTGCCGAAGGCCGGCGAGGAAATCGTCGACCTGCGGGTGCGTTTCCGCACCGTCGGCGACATCTCCTGCACGGCGCCGGTCGAGTCCGACGCCGACACCGTCGACAAGATCGTACTGGAAACCGCCACCACCACCATCACCGAGCGCGGCGCCACCCGTCTGGACGACCAGACCAGCGAAGCCTCGATGGAACAACGCAAGAAAGAGGGTTACTTCTGATGTCCGCCCAAGTTGAAGATCACGGCCTGCTGCGCTTCCTGACCTGCGGCAGCGTCGACGACGGCAAGAGCACCCTGATCGGCCGCCTGCTGTACGACACCAAGACCATCCTCGCCGATACGCTGTCCGCCATCGAAAAGACCTCGCAGAAGCGCGGCCTCGGCGCGGTCGACCTCTCGCTGCTCACCGACGGCCTGCAGGCCGAGCGCGAGCAAGGCATCACCATCGACGTCGCCTATCGCTACTTCTCGACCGGCACGCGCAAGTACATCATCGCCGATGCGCCGGGCCACGAGCAGTACACCCGCAACATGGTGACCGCGGCCTCGACTGCCAACCTGGCGATCATCCTGATCGACGCACGCAAGGGCGTGCTGACCCAGACTCGGCGTCACTCGAAATTGGCTGCGCTGGTCGGTATCCCGCACCTGGTCGTCGCCATCAACAAGATGGACCTGGTCAACTACGCGCAGGAAGCCTACGAGAAGATCAAGGCCGACTATCTCGAATTCGCCGCCAAGGTCGGTATCGAGGACATCCGCTTCCTGCCGATGTCGGCCCTGAACGGCGACATGATCGTCGACCGCGGCGACAGCCTGAACTGGTACGACGGCCCGACCCTGCTGGAAATTCTCGAAGCCGCACCGGCCGCCCACACCGAGCACGACGAACCCTTCCGCTTCCCGGTGCAATACGTCTGCCGCCCGCAGGATTCCGCCAATCCGGACCTGCACGACTACCGCGGCTTCATGGGCCGCGTCGAATCGGGCTCGCTCAAGGTCGGCGATGCGGTCACCGTTTTGCCCTCCGGATTGACGTCGACCGTGAAAGCCATCCAGATTGGTGGCGCCAACATCCCGGAAGCCGTCACCGAGCAGTCCGTCACCATCCTGTTGGCCGATGAAATCGACTGCTCGCGCGGCGACATGATCGTCAAGTCGAGCGAAGTGCCGGCCGCCGTCAAGCAGATCGAAGCCACCGTCTGCTGGATGGCCGAGCAGCCGATGGACCGCGCCCGCACCTACCTGATCCGCCACACGACGCGCGACTCGAAGGCCAAGCTGGCCGCCATCGACCATCGCCTCGACGTGAACACGCTGGAAAAGGTGCCGGCCGAAAAACTGGCGATGAACGACATCGCCCAGGTCACCTTCAAGCTGGCGCAGCCGCTGTTCGCCGACCCCTACGCGGAGAACCGCGGCACCGGCGCCTTCATCGTCATCGACGAGAGTAACAACAACACTGTCGGCGCCGGCATGATCCTCTGACGCAAAGGCTCCTGTCCGGCAGAAAGCAAAGCGCCCCCCGCGGCACCTGGTCGTTTGGTACTCCCCATTTGCCATGGGTTGCGCTATAAAGCAGCCATGAAGACGACCCCGTTCATCCTGCTGACCTTCCTCGCCGTCGTCCTACCCGCTCACGGCCAGGCCTACAAGTGCCGCCAGCCGGACGGCAGCACCCAGATTTCCAGCGAACCCTGCGCCGGCGGCGCCCGCACGCTCAAGGAAGTCGACGAGGATGTGGTGTCGCCGGAAGCGCGCACCCGCGCCGAGCGCGACGCCGAGAGGGCGCGGCAGCGTGCCGACCGACTGGAAGGCGAGCGCCGCGCCGACGAGGCGGCAGAGCGCAAGGAACGCGAGCGCCAGCGCAGGGAAAGCGGTTTGCCCTCGGAAGCGGCGATCCAGCAGTGCCTGAACACGCTCGGCCGCATGAATCTCGACTCGTCGCGCCGCAGCGAAATGGAGAACGGCTGCTACGCGACCGGCAAGATCGGGCCGGTCTACACCGAGACCTACCAGCAGCCCTACTACGGCG